>Ga0209475_10000124_pt1 | contig 238258 bp, 170 predicted proteins | sample tdDd471_FD_187128 | JGI IMG/M metagenome (GOLD analysis project Ga0209475, IMG submission 187128) | Marine sediment microbial communities from the Atlantic coast under amendment with organic carbon and nitrate - tdDd47.1 (SPAdes)... | ecosystem: Environmental > Aquatic > Marine > Coastal >... | reverse complement strand
GGGAGCGGCGGGGGCGCGGGAGCGGCGGGGGCGCGGGAGCGGCGGGCGGCGGGCGGCGGGCGGCGGGCGCGGCCGGGCGGGGGAGCGGCGCGGGCCCTTGTGCGACCGGCGCTCGGCGGCGAAAATATTAGATCGAAGGGTCAGACCCCGCGATCTAACACTTGTCCAGGCCGCACCACGGCGCGAGGCTCGCGACCTTGCTCGGGACCTCGTCGGCGGGGACCGGGCGGCTGTAGCGGTAGCCCTGCATCCGGCGGCAACCGAGCTGGATCAGCGCTCGCTCCTGGGCGTCGGTCTCGACGCCCTCGGCGACGACGTGGAGGCCGAGGGCGCCGGCCAGCGCGATGACCGCCTTGACGATGGCCACGTCGTTGGCGTCGTCGGGGAGGCCGGCGACGAAGGCCCGGTCGATCTTGAGCTCCTCCACCGGGAGCCGCTTGAGGTACGCGAGCGACGAGTAGCCGGTCCCGAAGTCGTCGATCGACAGGTGGACCCCCATCTCGCGGAGCTCGTCCAGCGACGTCCCCCGCTCGGCGTCGTCCACGATGGCGTGCTCGGTCACCTCGAGGACGAGCCGCTCCGCGTCGAGCCGCGACACCTCGAGCGCCTCGCGTACGCCGCAGACGAAACCCACCTGACGGATCTGCCGCGCCGACAGGTTGACGGCCACGTGCCCGAGCACGAGCCCGTCGTCCAGCCACGCGCGCATCTGGCGACACGCCTCGCGGAGGACCCAGCCGCCGAGCGGGACGATGAGGCCGCTCTCCTCGGCGATCGGGATGAACCGGCACGGCGGGACGAGGCCCTGCTCGGGGTGCCGCCAGCGGACCAGCGCCTCGACCCCGACCACCTGGCCGTCCGCGAGGTCGAGCTGCGGCTGATAGTGCAGCTCCAGCTCGTCACGCTCGATGGCGCGCCGTAAGCCCGCCTCGAGCGCGAGCCGCTCGGTGGCTCGCGCGGTCAGCGCGCGGGTGTAGAACGAGAAGCGGTCGCGACCGTCGCGCTTGGCGCGGCTCAAGGCCGACCCGGCGCGGCTCAGGAGCGTCTCCGCGTCCCCGCCGTCCCGCGGGAACAGCGCGACGCCGACGCACACGGTGACGAAGATCTCCCGCTCCCCGAGCGCGATCGCCGGGCGCACCGCCTGCTGGAACCGCTCGGCCAGGCCGGTCGCGGCCGACTCGTCGTCGAGGTGCTCCACGACGGCGATCAGCTCGTCGTTGCCGAGCCGCGCGAGGGTGTCCTCCTCCCGGATGCACGCTCCCAGGCGCGACGCGACCTCGATCAGCAGCGCGTCGCCCACCGGGTGCCCGGCGCTCTCGTTGATGTGCTTGAAGCCGTCGACGTCGACGATGAGCAGGCCCACCCGGGTGCCGTGGCGCCGGGCCCGCGCCAGCGCTCGGCTGATGCGGGCGTTGGCGAGGACCCGATTCGGGAGCTTCGTCAGCGGGTCGAAGTGCGCGAGGCGCTCGGCCTCCGCCTCGAAGTACTTCACGCGGCTCAGGTCGCTCAGCGCCGCGGCGTAGTGGGTGATCTCGCCGTCGGCGTCGCGCACGGCGGCCACGGACAGCCAGGTCGCCACGACCGAGCCGTCTCGTCGGCGGTTCCATATCTCGCCGCTCCAGGTGCCGTCTCGGGTGAGCCGCCGCCAGAACGCGTCGTAGAACGCAACGTCGTGCAGGTGCGACTTCCAGGTGCGCGGCGTCTTCCCGAGCACCTCGTCGGGGGCGTACCCCAGGATCCGGGTGAACGCCGGGTTGATCTCGAGCACCCGGCCGGCGGCGTCGGTGACGAACATCCCCTCGGCGCAGCACTCGATCATGACGCGCTTCAGGCGCCGTCGCTCCTCATGTTCCTTGCGCTCGGTGATGTCCTGGACCGTCCCGAAGGTCCTGACAGGCTTTCCGTTCGTGTCGTAGCGCGTCTCCCCCCGCTCGTGGACCCACTTGGTCTCGCCGTCGGCCAGGACGATGCGATGATCGATGGCATAGGGCGTGCGGGTCTCCAGCGAGGTGGCGTAAGCGGCGTCGACGGCGGCGCGGTCGGCCGGGTGGACCACGCCGAGGAACGCGTCGTACGACGCCTCGAAGCGCTCGGGATCGATTCCGAAGATGCTGAAGGTTTGGTCCGACCACCACAGGCGGTCGTGGACCAGGTCCAGCTCCCAGGAGCCGAGCGCGGCCAGGCGCTGCGCCTCGTCGAGGCGGTCTGTCGTCCGGTACAGGAGCCCGCAGACGAGGTCGAGCGCGCGCGCGGTCTCACCATCCGAGGGCGCGCACAGCTCCGCGAGCCGTCGCTCGGCGCGTCTCACGGCGCGCTCGACCTCACGCCGGGTCAGCCCCCGCACGGGCGCGTTGGTACCTGGTCGCTCCGCCATGTCCGCACCTGCATACGGCGCGCCCGGTGGCCTCGGGCGCGCATTTGCGTTTTTGACAATCAGGTGAACTGCCTTCACACACGGTACGCGCCGGCGACCGACAAGGCCATCGACGGCACGCGACAAACGCAAAATAGCCCCTTCGTACCATTTTTCACAGCGCGAGCGGTCCGCCCGAATACGGAGATCGATTCTCTTCGAGGCGCGTACCACCCTTCGTCACTGTTCCAGACCCGACGGAGGCCCCATGCGCGACCACGCGATGTCCACCCTGGAGACCCTCGAGGCGCTCGCCGCGCGCTACGTCCGCGCCATCGGCCCCGGCGACGCTCCGATGCCTCGGGGCCGTGGTGTCCACGTGGTCAACCTCGAGTGGGAGCTCATCCAGCTGTGGCTGCGCTTCCCGGACGCGTCGGTATTGGTCGGGCAGGCGCGGGCGGCCACGACGCCGCGCGCGCGGCGCCGGGCGGCCGAGCTCGCCGCGCGCGTCCGCCGCGCGAGCGCGTGGCTCTGGAAGGCCCGAGGACGGGTCGCCAAGCGCATGGCGCGGCACCCCGACGTCCTGCAACCGCTCCGGCACGCCGTCGCGGCTCTCAAGGAGGCCCTCCGCGACGAGACCCGCTGGGCGCCGGCCCCCTCGCTCGCCGCCTGAGCCGCGGCGCGCGCGACACCGCCGACACGACGAAGCTTGCGCTGGACCTCGAAACGCGCGACCGTTCTCGCCCGGACAGCCACCGGAGGTCCCGTGCGACCGAGACGGGAGAACCCGCGCCGCGTCGACGTCAAGGTCGGCTTCTCGTGCAACAACCGCTGCACCTTCTGCGTGCAGGGCGACAAGCGCTTCGAGCACCCGGACAAGACCACCGAGGAGCTCTTCGCCGTCCTGGAGGACGCCCGCGGCCACGCCGATCAGCTCGTCCTGACCGGCGGCGAGGTCACCCTCCGCAGAGACCTCCCCGAGCTCGTCGCTCACGCGCGTGAGCTGGGCTTCCGGGTCATCCAGCTCCAGACCAACGGCCGCGCGCTGAGCGTGGAGCGCGTCCTCGACCGCCTCGTCGACGCGGGCGTCACCGAGATCGCCCCGGCGCTCCACGGACCGAGCCCCGAGATCCACGACCTCCAGACCCGCGCGCCGGGCTCGTTCAAGCAGACGGTGCGCGGAATCCGCCACGCCAAGGCGCGCGGCCTGCCGGTCATCCTGAACAGCGTCATCACCAGGGCGAACGCCGGCCACCTCGAGCACATGGCCCGCCTCTTCGTGGCCCTGAAGGTCGACCAGTTCCAGCTCGCCTTCGTCCACGCCCTCGGCACCGCCGGCGCCAACATCGACACGGTCATGCCGCGCTTCTCCGAGGTCATGCCCGAGCTGCGCCGCGCGCTGGCGATCGGCCGGGCGGCCCGCGTCCCCACCTACACCGAGGGGATCCCGCTGTGCGTCCTCGGCCGCTACGCCGGCCACGCCGCCGAGCCGATGATGCCGCGCCTCCGCATCGTCGACGCCACCTGGATCATCGAGGACTACACCGCGGTCCGCCACGAGGAGGCCAAGCTCAAGGGGCCGCCCTGCGAGGACTGCGACCTCGCGCCGGCCTGTGAGGGTCCCTGGCGCGAGTACCCCGAGAAGTACGGTTGGGACGAGCTCCGCCCGGTCCGACGGCCGCGACCGGCGCCACGATAGCGGGCGCGGACGCCGCTCGGGACGCGATCTTCTCCCTTGCCCGGGTGGGGTCGCAGGTCGATAGTCCGCTGCATGAACACGCCCCGATCGAAGCTCCCCCTCTTCGTCACCGCGTCCCTCGCCTCGCTCGCCCTGGTCGCGGCCTGCTCCGAAGACAGCGGAGGAGGCGTGGACACCTCCGTCACCGACGCCGATCTCGCCGACACCGAGCCCGCTGACACCGGCGAGACCGACACGACCGAGGCGGACACGACCAGCGCCGACACGGTCGCCCCCCCGCGCGCCGCCCGGGTGGTCAGCCTGAACCTGCGCTGCCTCATCGACGAGTGGGACGAGCGGCTCGGCGTCATCGTGGACGCCCTGGCCGCCCTCGACCCGGACGTCCTGGGCTTTCAGGAGGTCTGCGCCGAGCCGGGCGGCCAGGACGCGCTGCCGGAGCTGCTCTCCGCCCTCGAGGCGCGCACCGGCCGGACCTACGCGACCCACCGGGGCGTGACCCACACCGCCTGGGACACCTATCAGGAGGGTCTCGCGGTCGCGAGCGCCTGGCCCCTCGCGGACACCGCGACCGAGAACCTCCCGAGCGGCGTCTTCCCGCGAAAGGCGCTGCTGACGCGCCTGACGCGCCCCGACGGCGGGACCCTGGTCTTCGCGACCACCCACCTCGACCACCAGAGCGACCTGACCCGCAAGCAGCAGGCCGAGGCGGTCGCGGCGGCCGTCGCCGACTTCGTGGACGGCGACGAGGCGGCCGTCGTCACCGGCGACCTCAACGAGCCCGCGCCCGACGGCGCGGTCTACCTGGTGATGACGAACGCCGGCTTCACCGACCTCTGGGCGGCGCTCCACCCGAACGACGCCGGCCCGACCTTCCCCTCCTCGAACCCGTCCGGCCGCATCGACTACGTCTGGCTCGACGCCGGCGGCACCACCGTCAGCGGCGACAGCATCGCGCGCATCGTCTGGTCCGACGACGACGTCGACGGCTCCGACCACCTCGGCCTCACCGCTACCCTGGTCTGGTAGCGCCCGACCTTGCGCGGGCCCGCGTCGCGCTCCTACTCTGTCCTCGTGACCGCGCCTGCATCCGGCCCGCGGCCGGGAGAGCCCGCATGACCAGACCGCTCCATACAGACGATATCGCGCCGCGACGACGCCCGCCGCGCTCGCTCAACGTCGTCCGCGATGTCGGCTACCCGGTCGACGTGGATTGGTCGAGCTGGTACCTGACCGACGAGGACGACATGGGTCAGAACCCCGCGCAGAGCAAAGCGATCGAGGTCCTGTTCCGGAGCGCCCCGGTGCGCCTCGCCGAGCTCGGCCGCGAGGACGCCTTCGTCGGGTTCGACGCCTTCTTCGCGTGGGTCGAGGCCGAGCCGCTCGTCCGCGTATCACCGGACCTGTACGTCCTCCCAGAGCGCCCGGAGCCGATGCCGCTGTCGTTTCAGACCTGGCGTGACGGCCACGAGCCGCCCGAGCTCGCGGTCGAGATCGTGAGCTCGGACTGGAAGAAGGACTACGAGGACAACCCCGCCAAGTACGCGCAGCTCGGGGTCCGGGAGCTCGTCATCTTCGACGCCGCCGCGATGGCCACGCGCAGGCCGGAAGAGCGCTTCGTCTTCCAGGTCTATCGGCGCTCGGTCGATGGGCTCCTCATCGAGGTCTACCGCGGGCCCGGACCGGCGTGGTCCAAGACCCTCGACGCTTTCTTCGTCGCCGTGGCCGGCGTCGACGGGTGGGCGTCCGTCCCGCGCCTCAGCTACGACGCGGCGGGGCGGGACCTGATCCCGACCCTCGCCGAGAAGGTCGCGCGGGAGCGCGACGAGGCGGCGCGGGAGCGCGACGAGGCGGCGCGGGAGCGCGACGAGGCGGCGCGGGAGCGCGACGAGGAGCGCGCGCGGCGCGAGGACGCCGAGGCGCGGATCCGGGAGCTGGAAGCTCGGCTCGCCGAATTGAACGAATAGCATCACAATCGACAAAATTCGTTCAATTCGCATTGCAGCGTTCGCCTCGCGGTGCTAGTCATCATGGTCTCTCGACCCGTGATGCGAGGCGCATCCCATGCACGTCGACCGCGTCTTCTCCCTGCTCCCGATCCTCGCCCTGGCCCTGTCGGCCTGCGGCAGCGACGACACGACGCAGCGGACCTGCACCGTCGGCGCCGACTGCGCCTCCGGTGTCTGCCTCCCCAGCGGTCAGTGCGCCGTGGCCGAGGACACCGTCGGCGGCGACGCGATGGACGTCCTCTTCCCCGACGGCGCGGGCGAGGACGGCGTCACTGGCGACGACGCCACGCCGGACGCCCAGGACGACACCGCGACGGGCGACGACACGGGGCCCGTCGACACCAGCGTCGACACGAGCCCGGCGGACACCACCGCCGACACGACCATCACCGGCTGCCAGCCGAACCACGACCGGATCATCACCCGCGCCGAGGCGCCCTTCGGCCCGAACCTGAGCGCCAACTACCGCGTCACCACCGACGTCGACGACGTCGACAGCGTCCCGACCTGTGACGGCGAGGACTGCAGCTGGGACTTCGTCGAGATCAACGGCACCACCGAGGACGCCATCGACGAGACGATGGCCCCGGGCGACGCCTGGTGGGCCGACGAAGAGGGCTTCGAGGGCGCGACCTTCGCCTCGGTCCTCGGCGAGTTCAGCGTCTCCTACTTCTACTGGAACATCTGCGACCAGACCCAGCTCGGCGTCTACCGGGTGACCGACGACGCCGTGCTGCTCCTCGGCCTCGTCAGCGAGGACGAGGTCGACGGCACCAAGCTCGTCTACGACCCGCCCCTGCCGATCCTGAAGTTCCCGCTCGAGGTCGGCGACAGCTGGACCGTGGACACCACCGCGACCGGCCCGCTCTGCAACTCCTGGGCGGACTACGTCATCGACCAGACGATCACCGTCTCCGTCGACGCCGCCGGCACCGTCGCGACGCCCTACGGCGACTTCACCGACGTCGTCCGCGTCAACCAGGTCCTCGAGCGCCACATCGGCGTCGGCGTCCTGCCGACCAGCGTCCGCTCGCACACGTTCGTCGCCGAGTGCTTCACCTCCGTCGCCGTCATCACCAGCGACGAGGGCGCCGACGACGAAGAGGACGGCGAGATCCGCGACATCGCGCAGATCAAGCGGCTGACGAACCTGCCGTGAGGGGACCGATGACACGCCTGCCGGCGCTGCTGCTCCTGGCCGCCCTCGCCCTGGGGACGGGCGCCTGCCCGGCCTTCCACGCCCAGCCGCTCCCCGACGCCCCGGAGGACGGCCGCTACCTCGACCTCGGCGACACCCACGTCCACTACGAGGACACCCCGCCCGCCCCCGGCGTCCGCCCGCGCGGCGTCGTCGTCCTCGTCCACGGCTTCGGCGCGACCCTGCGCGAGTGGAGCGGCCTCGTCCCGGTCCTCGCCGCCGCCGGCTGGCGCGCCATCGCCGTCGACCTGCGCGGCCACGGCTGGACGAGCCGCCCCGACGGCGACTACTCCCTCGACGGCCAGGCCCAGCTCGTCGTCGACCTCCTCGACCGCCTCGGCGTCGACCGCTTCGCCCTCGTCGGCCACTCCTGGGGCTCGGCGGTCGCGCTGACGATCACCGACAAGGTCCCCGACCGGGTCCGCCGCGTCGCGCTGTACAACGGCATGTTCTTCCGCGACCAGGAGCCGGTGATCTTCGCCTGGTCCCGCGTCCCGGCCCTCGGCGAGATCATCTACGGCGTCTTCTACAGCGAGCGCGTCGACGAGAAGCTCGCCTTCACGTTCTACGACCCCGAGGCGTGGCTGACCGAGGACCTCGTCGAAGGCGCCGAGGCGCTCCAGGACCGCCCGGGCGCCGCCGCCGCCGCGCTGGCGACCATCCGTGCCCTCGACCTCGAGGCCCTCGAGCCGGTCTACCCGACCATCCGCCAGCCGGTGCTCCTGCTCTGGGGCCGCGAGGACCAGGTCACCCCGCTCGTGTGGGGCGAGCGCCTGTCGAACCTCCTCCCCGACGCGCGCCTCCGCGTGTTCCCGCGCTGCGGCCACCTCCCGATGGTCGAGGCCGCCCGGCCGGCGACCCGCGAGGTCCTCGAGTTCCTCTACGGGGACCCCGAGACCGTCGCCGCCCCGGAGGCCGGGCGATGACCCGCGCCCTCGCCGCCCTGCCGGCCCTCGTCCTGACCGCCGCCCTGGCCGTACCCGCGCCGCCGGCCGCGGCGACGGGCTTCACCGACCTCGGCTACGACGTCCTGGCCTCGACCGAGACGCGCTTCGACTTCCACGGGGCGCTCCGCCTCCGCTCGGCGATGCTCCGAAACCTCGACCTCGACCGCGGGACGACCCCGTCGGGCGAGGTGCTCTTCCCGGTCTCGCTGAGCGACCCCTCGCGCCAGACCCTCTTCCACGCCGACACGCGGCTTCGGACCGACCTGGCCTTCTACGCGCCGGGTGGGATGGTCGCGGTCAAGGCCCGGGTCGACATCCTGGACAACGTCGCCTTCGGGGACAGCGCCGACGGCATCCCCGGCGGCAGCGTCACCCAGACCCCGCCGACCTCCGCCTTCGTCGTCAAGCGCGCCTGGGGCGAGGCCGTGACCCCGCTCGGCTACTTCGCCGCCGGCCGCATGGGCGCCCACTGGGGCCTCGGGATGCTGTCGAACGGCGGCGACTGCCCCGACTGCGACAGCGGGGACGCCGCCGACCGCATCACCTTCGCCACCGCCGCCGTCGGCCACATCTTCGCGCTGGCCTACGACTTCTCGGCCACGGGCTACACCGTCCCCCGCAAGGACGAGGTCCGCGCCGTCGACGTCGAGCCGACGGCCGCCGTCCGGACGTTCTCCTTCGCCATCCTGAACTGGCGCAACGACGCCTCCCGCGACCGCCGCGCCCGCGCCGGCAAGGCGACCTTCGAGTACGGCGCCGTCTGGTCCCACCGCTGGCAGGACGACGACATCCCGGCCGCCTACCTGCCGCTCTCCGTCCCGGTCGAGATCGGTCCCGCCCAGGTCGTCCATCGGGGGCTCGACGCCGACGTCTTCGACCTCTGGCTCCGCTTCAGCCACCCGAACGTCCGCCTCGAGCTCGAGGCCGCCTACCTGCGGGCCAAGATCGACCAGGAGTCGTCCTACCCGGGCTTCGAGCTCCCGGCCGAGGTGACCTCGAGTCAGTTCGGCCTGGCCTTCGAGAGCGCCTTCGGCGAGCTCGACGGCGCCTTCGACGCCGGGCTCGACCTGGGCTTCGCGAGCGGCGACTCGGCGCCGGGCTTCGGCGCCCGCCCCGGGGTTCAGGACCTGACCGTCCCGGAGCCCGGCGACCTCGACGGGCCCCAGGCGGTCCCGCCCTACGACAACCAGGTCGACAACTTCCGGTTCCACCCCGACTACCGGGTCGACCGGATCCTGTTCCGCGAGATCGTCGGGACGGTGACCGACGCCTTCTACCTCCGCCCCCACGCGCGGCTCCGGCTGGCGACCTTCCACTCGGCGCGGCTCGACCTCTCGCTGACCGCCATCGCCTCGTGGAGCGCCTACGCCAGCTCCACCCCGGGCGGCGCGCGCCCGCTGGGCGTCGAGGTCGACCCGACCCTCGAGTACCACTCGGACAGCGGCTTCGCCGTCCGCCTCGAGTACGCCGCCCTCTTCCCGCTGAGCGGCCTCGACAACCCCGCCCTGGGGCTCGACGCCAAGCCCGCGCAGCTCCTCCGCCTGCACCTGGCCTTCGGATGGTGAGCCGATGAACCTCCGCCACATCAGCGCCGTCGCCCTCGCCCTCTCGCTCGTCGGCTGCGACGACGAGAACCTGACCTGGCCCGACGCCGGCAGCTACGAGAGCAGCGCCCAGGCGCCGCTGGCCTGCATCCCCAACCTCGACGGCCAGGTCGAGGCCTACGAGATGGCCCCGACCCTCAACCAGCTCGCCAGCTACCGCGTGTCGCCCCAGCTCCCCGCGGACTCCCAGGACGGGCGCCTCGTCGATCTGCTCGGCACCGTCGACGACACCGGCCGGCGCATCTGGGACTGGTCGGCGGCCGACAGCTCCGACCGCAACGCCGACCTCGCGGCGACCCCGCTCGCGGGCAAGTGGTACGCCGACAGCTTCCCGGGCGGCGAGTTCACCCTCCCCGCCGACGCGGGCGGGCGCCTCGAGACCGTCTACTCTCACGGCGAGGACGCCCTGCGCGTCTACGGCGTCGCCTCGACCGAGCCCGACCCGCCCGAGGGCCGGACGCTGCTCGTCTACGAGACGCCGGTGGTCTTCCTGCCCTTCCCGCTCACCCTCGGGCAGAGCTGGACCCAGACCGGCGTCGTCCGCAACGGGACGCTGCAGGGGCTCTCGCCGTGGTCGCAGGACGACGTCTACGAGGCGACGGTCGACGCCGCCGGCGAGCTGCGGCTGCCGGACTTCACCTTCACCCAGGTGCTGCGCCTCTACACCAAGGTCACGATCAAGCCGAAGGCGGGCGCCCGCGACGGCTACACGCAGCACCAATACTCCTACATCTTCGAGTGCTTCGGCGAGGTCGCGCGGGCGACCTCGCCGCTCGTCTACGACCCCGAGCTGGACCCCGGGAAGGACTTCTCGGTCGCCCGTGAGGTCCGCCGTCTCGGCTGGTTCTGACCCTGTCCCGATCCGCGCTCCGCGCAACCCCGCGCGTCTCCCCGGAGGTCCCCATGCACAAGCCCACCCACAACCAGCACAGCGGCATCGCCGGCGCGCTCGAGAGCGGCGCCTCCCTCGTCGACAAGGTCGTGGACGAGAGCCTCCAGCACCTGCGCTACGCGAGCTGGTCGGCCAACCAGTGGCTCGACGGCAACGTGGTGCCCAGCTGGCAGGCCGGCCTCCAGCTGCAGCGCGCGTTCCGGGGCTCGGTCCTCGACGTCATCGCCGGCAAGCGCAAGCTCAAGGACCTCGCCAAGGAGAGCGGCGAGCGCCTGCGAGCAGGCATCCGCTTCCAGCGCCTGATGAACACCCTCGGCAAGGAGGCCTACGGCTCGGCCCGCTTCGACGGCGAGGTGGAGCTGGCGCGCGAGGGCGGCTTCAAGCTGAGCTACCTGCCGCCCAAGGACGGCGTCGCGCCCGTCGACGTCGCGATCTTCCACGCCGGCGGCGTCATCCCCTACGGCGAGGGCATCTTCCGCCTGACGCCGGAGTACAACCTCTACGAGCGCTTCCGCGAGCGCGGGATGCCGGTCTACGTGATGGAGATCGCGGGCGACTCGAAGACGGTCGACTACGCCCACATCACGATGGACATGATCATCCGGGCCACCCAGCGCCTGTCGACCGTCGCCTTCGAGCACAACGGAAAGCGCAAGATGGCCCTCGAGGGCTACTGCGGCTCGGGGACCCAGTCGCTGGCGTATCTCGCGGCGCTGCCCGAGGACGTCGAGGAGAAGTTCAGCGTCTTCGTGACCTTCGTGACCCCGGTCGACGGCAAGAAGTGCGGCAAGCTCGCCGAGCAGGTGCAGCGCACCCCGATGGCGCTGGCCGACGCGCAGCTCGGGACCTTCGAGACCCTCGGCATGACGGTGCCGCCGGACATGCAGCGGGTGGGCCTCGACCTGACCCTCGGCGCGGTGATGGCGAAGTCGGCCTTCGGCTACTTCACCACCGGTTGGATGCGGCACGACCTGGCGCGGGCGAAGACGGCCGCCGACCTGACCCCGCAGCAGCGGCGGGACCTCGCCGGCGCTTACTGGATCTCGCCCGACAGCGCGCGGCGCTTCCCGGTGCCGGTGGACGTCTCGCGCTACACCTCGAGGATGTTCTCCGAGGGCGTCGCGCCCGACGGCCGGATGCCGTGGACCTTCGAGGGGCGCCCGCTCAGCCTCGGCGACACCGCGGCCAAGACCCATATCCGCGCCATCGGCATCTTCGGCGCCGAGGACCCGGTCATCCCGGACCGGACGGGCCACGTGATGATGCAGATCTTCGGCGACCGCTATCAGCACGTCGTCCACCCGGGGATCGGGCACATCTCGTACGTGCTCACGCCGCGGGCGTGGCAGCCGGGCCCGCGCGGGATGCGGCCCAACCCGGTCGACCTGATCCTGGCGGCGGCGGGGGCCGAGGCCAAGGAGGCGGGCTCGTGAGCGGGGACACGTCATTACCCGAGGAGCTCCGGCGGTCGCTCCCGGCGAAGCTGCCGAAGAAGAAGCGCGACATCATGCGGGCGGCCTCGTGGCTCTTCCGCAAGCACGGGCTCAAGCGCGTCTCGGTCGAGGAGATCTGCTCCGAGGCCGGGGCCAGCAAGGCGACCTTCTACAAGTACTTCCCCAACAAGATCGAGCTGGTGAAGTACATCCTGGTCCAGATGTCGGAGGCGGGGCACCAGAAGGTCGTCGCCATCGAGGCCCTCGACGCGCCGTTCTCGGTCAAGGCGCGGATGATGATGGACCACCGGCTCGAGTCCACGCGCAAGACGAGCACGGCCTTCATCGAGGACTTCTATCACGCCGACGAGGAGCTCGCGGCGTTCATCGACCAGATGATGGCCGACAACCAGCGGCGCTTCCTCGACGTGGTCGTCTCGGCGCAGAAGCGCGGGGACATGCGGTCCGAGGTGAAGCCGGAGTTCATCCTGGCGCTGCTGATGAAGATGAACGAGCTGGCGGCGGACGACGAGCTGCGCTCGCACTACCCGGACTACGTGGCGCTCACCCAGGAGATCGTCGACTTCTTCTTCCTGGGGATGATGGCCGACAAGGACACGGCGGTCGGGGCGCGCGGCGAGCGCGACGACGATTGACGGGCGAGGGCCCGGGCGCGGCCCGGAGACCTCGGTCCACCGCGGAGACGACCCACCACAGGGCGCCGTCGGGACAGCGGCGGCGCCCAGACAGTGAGCAGAGGCAGAGGAACACCCCGCACGCGGGGTCGAAGAACCCACGGAGAGAGCCATGAACAAGATCTTCATCGTCGGCTACCACCAGAGCGCGTTCGGAAAGCTCTTCGACATGACGCTGGAGCAGGCGTTCGCGAAGGCGGCGACCGGCGTCCTCGAGTCGGTCGGCGCGACCCCCGAGGTCGTCGACACCATCAGCGTGGCCGCCTGCTGTGCGCCGCTCCTGAACGACCAGATGCTGCTTTCGGGGCTCCTCGCGGACGCGCCGGGCTTCGAGGGCAAGCCCATCGACACCGCCGAGAACGCCTGCGCGTCGGGCGGCCAGGCGCTCCTGAACGTGGCCTACCGGCTGGCGGCGGGCGCCGCTGATGTCGGGCTGGTCATCGGCGTCGAGAAGATGCGCAACGACGCCGGCAAGATGGACGGGCTGGCGGTCGGCAAGGCCCTCGGGACGGCCTCGCACCCCGACGAGCGCGAGGGCAAGACCTTCGTGTTCCCGCACATCTTCGCCGAGATCATGGAGAAGTACATCGCCACCCACGAGGACGCCTCCGAGGAGCTCCTCGCGCACGTGGCGGCGACGCACTACGGGCACGCGAACAAGAACCCGCTCGCCCAGATGAAGAAGATCGAGATCACGGCCGACGACGTGATGGATACCGAGGGGCGTAACCGCTACATCGTGCCGGGGCTGCCGCTCAAGACCTACGACGCCTCGCAGATCTCCGACGGCTACGCGGCGCTGCTGGTCTGCAACAGCCGCGGCCTCGAGAAGCTGAACGTCCCGAAGGACCGCATCGTCGAGCTCGCCGGCTTCGCCCAGCGGACCGACCCGCTCCGGACCTCCCAGCGCGACGACATCCTCAAGCCGCGCGGCGCCTACGACGCGGTGGCGGCGGCCTACGAGATGGCCGGCATCACGGCCGACAACGTCAGCGTCGCCGAGGTGCACGACTGCTTCAGCGTCATGGGCGCGATGGGCGTCGAGATCATCGGCAAGGCCGGCTACGGCGAGGGCGCGCGCTACTACGCCGACGGCAAGGCCAGGGTCGGCGGCGGCGCGACCCCGATCAACACCTCCGGCGGGCTCATGGGCAAGGGCCACCCCATCGGCGCGACCGGCGTCGCCATGCCCGGCTGGTGCTATCAGCAGATCGTCGGCGACGTCCCGGCCGAGCTGCAGGTCGAGGACATCGACCACGCGGTGACCTTCAACATCGGCGGCCCCATCTGCGCCTCGGTCGTCACGGTCCTTCGCAAGGTGTGATTCCGCGTCGATGACGCAGCTCTCAGCTGCGTCGTCGGCAGATCATGGAGGCCCCGTGGAGTCCGCTCCGCGGGGCCTTCGTACGTCTGCGCGTCGCTCAGCGCCGACGCGACCTGGAAGAACGCGGCCTCCGCCGTGATCTCGAGCGGCGGGTTGCCGTTGTCCGCGAGGAGCTTGTCGGCCCGCGCGAGCGCTCACCAGCGCAGGCATCGCCGGCTACTCGTCGGTGGCCGGCTCGGGTTCGGGCGGGCGGCGACCCCAGAGCCAGCTGAGCGCGAGCGGCAGCGCGTCGAAGGGTGGCGCGTTGACGACGTCGTCGCCGCTGTGGCTGCCGGCGACGACCCAGGCGCCGTCGCGGAGGGCGAAGACCTCGAGGGTCTCGGCGATTGGGTCGATGAACCAGACGTGCTCGACCCCGGCGCGGCCGTAGAACGGGAGCTTGAGGACCCGATCGGCGCGCTGGGTGCTGGGCGAGAGCACCTCGCAGACCCACTGGGGGCAGACCTTCAGCTGGGCGACGCTCGGGACCTCGGGCATCACCTCGACGCGCCAGCCGGCGAGGTCCGGGACGACGGGGTCGTACCTGGGGTCGACGCCGAGGCTCAGCTCTGGCTCGAGCAGGATCTGCCAACCGCCCGGTCCGCCGACGCCGAGGTCGAACGGCGGGATCAGCAAGCCGCCGAGCCGCGACGACGCCCGCGCGTGAGGCGTCGCCGGACGCGGGCTGACGAACAGCTCGCCGTCGAGGATCTCGCCGACGACGTTGGGCGGCAGCGCCTCGATATCGGCGTAGGTGGGGCGCGGTCGCCGCTCGGGGTCATGGCTCATGTCGCGAAAGTAGTGATGCACGAACCCGATGTCGACTCTCGAGCCTGGCCGCTCAGCGGCGCGCGAGCCGCTCCCTCAGGCGATGAGCGAGGCCGGCGCGGAGCTCGGGGTCGGCGAGGTGGCGGACCGCCTTCCAGCGGGCGACGCGCTCGGGGAGACGGCGGGCGCGGCGGAGGCCGAGGCAGGTCTCGACGACGCGGTGGAAGGTCACCTCCTCGGAGAACCAGTCCTCCCAGGCGGCGCGGGCGCGGGCGCCCATGGCGTCGGCGCGGCCTGCGAGCGCTTCGATCCGGTCGGGCACGGTTCCGAGCTCGGCCTCGGGGACCCGCAGGCTGAAGCTGTCCCAGTCGGGGCCCTCCGGGGGCAGCCAGCGGTCGGCGACGATGACCGGGACGCGGCCGAGCTGCATCACCTCGAAGAGCCGCAGCGACGTCGGCGCGCGGCCCCGCGGGCACAGGACGAAGGCGCTGTCGCGGAGGCTCTCGAGGTAGGCCGGGATGTCGCCGGCGTCGTAGCCGTAGTACGCCGACGGGCCCGGGTGGCGCGCCCGGCTCGTGTCGCGGACCAGCGCACCCGGGGCGCCGGCCAGCTCGCCGATGCGATGGACGCCAAAGCGGTCGTCGCCGGCGCAGCGGCGCAGGACCTCGGCGGGCTCGCGGTGGATGTCCGCCGAGCCCGGCGGGGCGGTCGAGAGGGCGGCGACGCGGGCCACGGGCGCAGCCTAGTGGAGCTCGACGTCGTCGATGACGGCTTCGAGCCCGTTGATGGAGCTGTTGGGCCCCGTGAAGTAGGCGCGGAGCGTGACGGGCCCCGTTCCGGCGAGGCTCGCGACGTCCTTCACGGTGTGCAGCCAGGGTGAGAACCGCGGGCGCGCGCCATCGAACACGATCTCCCACTCCCACGACGCGTAGCGCCCGCACTGGCAGAGGTACTCGCCGCTGCAGCTCGCCCCGTCGGAGGTCTCGGCGTAGCAGCCGCCCTCGCCCATGCAGGCGAGGTCACAGGGCGGCTGGGGCTCGCATGCGCTGCACCCGGGGTAGTCGCGTGGACACAGGTCGTCGATGCGGACGTCGACGAGCGTCACCGTCCCCGCGTGACCCGCGAGCTCGGCGACGAAGCGGCCCGTCAGGCTCTCGCCGCAGTCGGCGAGGGGATTGTCGCGCCCGATGGCCCAGTACATCTCGAGCTCGAGGGTCTCCGCTGGGAGGCACATGCGCTGGCTCAGGTGTCCATCACCGTTCCCCCAGATGGAGCCCACTTCGAGGAGCGCCATGGCGTCACCCCCGTGCGGCGCCGCCATTCCGACGTGGCTCACGACGGAGGCCCTCCCCTCGCGGTCCCACCCCGCCAGGTTGGGGCGCTCGAAGTCCCCGTTGAGGAGACCGCGGCCCGACGCGTCGAGGTGCGGCGCCCCGAAGAAGCGCCACCACGTGCCAGGGTGGGCCGGATCCTCGGCCGGGACGTAGCCCGCGGTCACGCCGGCGCCGCTACCGAAGCCGGCGAGCAGCTCGAGGACGCGGTCCCGCGCCCAGCCGCTGTCGACGACGCCGGAGAAGCCGGTGATCGCCCGCGCCCCCGAGGCGAACAGCTCGCTCGCCAGGGTCCCGTCGTACATCGTCCGGCAGGCCCCGAGGTTCACCAGGCTCGCGGGGTAGCCGTCGCCCCTGTGCGCCGCGAAGAAGGCCGGCGTGACGGCGTAGCCGCGGTTCGTCATGACGACCCGCCCGGCCGCGAGATCGAGCGCGGTGTCGTCCACGCAGACGCCGACCCAGACGCCGCCACCGCTGAAGCTGCCGCTCACGGAGCAGCGCTCCCCCGGAGCGCACGGCTCGATGACGTCGCCGTCGCTCTGGACCATGCAGGTCGTCCGCTCGTACTGGATCTCCGGACACGAGACGGGCTCGCCCGTCCAGAGGACCTCCTGACCGCCGACGTGGTGCCAGCCGTACCGATCGCGGGCGACGTCGTCCGCGAGGCCCTCGAAGAGCACCTCGCCGTGGGTGCTGATGGAGATCACCCCGTGGCCGGGCAGCGCTCGAAAGGCGCTGAGGGACGCCTGCTCGTCGGCCACCGGGCCCGTGACGTCGTACACCGCGCACGGGGCCTGACCGATGGCGTCGACGGCGCCCGGCGCGTCATCGGTGGCCCCGAGCTCGGCGAGGAACGGGGCCAGCACCACGGCCCCCCGGTCGCCGAGGCGGGGCGTCCCGGCGAGGAACGGCGCGGTCGCGGGCGGAGCGCCGGGCGCCCCACGCGTGCCGGGCGCGCCTACGAGCACCGCGCCGAGGACACCGTCGCCGAACCGGATCCAGACGCTCTGGCCGTCTCCGGACGCGATCCCGGCCTGGGCGACGGTCGGGTCGTCGCCGAGGTCGCCGATGACCGTGAAGACGTCGTATCCATCGGAGAGCGCCTGAGCCGCCGCGTCGATCGTCAGCCGGTGCGCGTCGCAGCTCGCCGAGGTCAGGCGCTCGACGCAGTCGACGCGCATCACGGGCGAGTACACCTCGGGGCTCGTGGCCGTGACGGCGAGGCCGGCCCGGAAGTAGAGCGGGCCCGCTTGCTCGCAGGTCACGACCTCGCGGAGGACACGCTCGACAGGCCCCGTGGGTAGGAGCGCTTCCTCCGCGACGATCTCACCGAGCCCTCCCCCGGCGTCCGATCGATACAGCACCATCGCGCCGAGGGCCGTGTAGCTGGGGGTCGTGCGAAGGGCGAAGGTGACCGGGGTCGACTCGCCCACCCAGGCGGCGCTCGGGCTGGGCGGCGAGTCGACGAGCCGGACGCCGTCGGCGTAGGTCACGACGACGGTGTCCGTGACGCGCTCCTCGCCCTCGCGGGCGGTCACGGTGATGGCGTTGTCCCCCGGTTGCAGGGTGATCGGCCCGCTCTCCCAGAAGGTCCTGACGGTCGGCGAGCCGCTCTGGGTGCCCAGCTCCCAGACCAGCTCGTCGGCGTCGCCGAAGAGGACGCCCTCGAGGGTGATGACCGGCTCGGTGACGGCGGCCGTGCCGTGCGCGCCGGGCGCGATGATGCGCACGAGGAGCTCGGCGTCGGGGTAGCCGGCGATGGTCGGGTCGAAGACCACGGGGTTCGTGGTGTCGGCGTCTACCGTGTCCTGGGCCTCGCTGTCCGCGGCACCCGAGTCCGTGTCGAGAGCGGCGTCGAGACCGTCCGCCGCGTCGGGCTCGACGTCCACGACATCCCCGTCCGCGTCGAGGTCGGAGGTATCCGTCCCGTCCAGCTCGCTGGTATCGACGTCGGGGGCGGCCTCGGTGTCGAGGGGCTCGACGGTGTCAGACGGAACGGCGTCATCGACACCCCCGGTGTCGGCCGCCGCGGTGTCCGACGCGACAGCGCCCGTGTTCGTCTCACCCAGACACGCGGGGAGCACGAGCGCCGTGGCCGTGAGCGCGACCGCCAGGCGTCGTCGGTTTGCGGTCATCGTCATCACCCCGTTCTCCCCGCGAGCCGGCGTGTACGGACGCCGACATTCCACCGTACGCGGCGCGGAGCCCGGCGGTCAACGGCGCGACGACGGCGCGGGCTACTCTTCGCTGGCCGCCTCGTCCTCGGGCGGGCGGCGGCCCCAGAGCCAGCTGAGCGCGAGCGGTACGGCGTCGAAGGGCGGCGCGGTGACGACGTCGTCGCCGCTGTGGCTGCCGGCGATGACCCAGGCGCCGTTTCGAAGCGCGAAGACCTCCAGGGTCTCGGCGACCGGATCGACGAGCCAGGTATGCTCGACCCCGGCGCGCCCGTAGAACGGGAGCTTGAGCACCCGATCGGCGCGCTGCGTGCTGGGCGAGAGCACCTCGCAGACCCACTGGGGGCAGACCTTCAGCTGCGCGACGCTCGGGATCTCGGGCATCACGTCGACGCGCCACCCGGCGAGGTCTGGAACCACGGGGTCGTACTTGGGATCGACGCCGAGGCTCAGCTCCGGCTCGTCGAGGATCTGCCAGCCGCCCGGTCCGGCAACACCGAAGCTGAACGGCGGCATCAGCAGGGCGCCGAGCGCCGACGACGCTCGCGCGTGGGGCGTCGCAGGGCGCGGGCTGACGAACAGCTCTCCGTCGAGGATCTCGCCGACGACGTTGGGCGGCAGCGCCTCGATGTCGGCGTAGGTCGGTCCTTGCGGGGTCTCATGGGCGTGGCTCATGACCGGATCGTAGTCCCCGGGCGACCCGGTGTCGACCGTCGGGTCGGCGACCCGGAGAGCCCGATGACGGCCTGTTCTTCACCCTCCCGTCGGACCTCCGGCTGTGGTATGCCGAGGGGGTCGAGCGGCCCGGCGGGAGCTGCCGGCGGGGCCCCGACTCGTCCGAGCCACCGGAGCCGAGCCATGCCCGAGACCAAGACGCCCAACGCCCCCTTCGACCCCGTCGCGTCCCTCGCGGCCACCAAGCACACCTTCGGTGAGCACGGCGGCGTGAACATGAGCATCGAGGCGTCGACGACGTATACGGTGCTCCACGCCGCCGTCATGCCCGAGATCTTCGCCGGCCAGCGGAGCCCGGACCACGGCGGCTGCTACCTCTACGCCCGCCACTTCAACCCCACCGTCTACACCCTCGGCCGCGAGCTCGCCGCGCTCGAGGGCGCCGAGGCCGGCTACTGCTGCGCGAGCGGTATGGCGGCCGTCTCCTCGACGCTGATGCAGCTCGTCGACAGCGGCGACCACATCGTCGCCTCGGGCGCCATCTATGGCGGCACCCACGCCCTGCTCGCCGATATGTGGCCGAAGAAGACCAACGTCCACACGACCTTCGTGTCGATCGACGATCTGGACGCCGTCGAGGCGGCCTTCACCCCGAAGACCAGGGTCCTCTACACCGAGTCACTCTCGAACCCGACCCTGGTCGTCGCCGATCTGCCGAAGCTCGCCGAGATCGCCCATCGCCACGGCGCCGCCCTGGTCGTAGACAACACGTTCTGCCCGGTGATCATCTCGCCGCTCCAGCACGGGGCCGACGTGGTCGTCCACAGCCTCACGAAGTTCATCAACGGCGCCTCGGACCTCGTCGCCGGCGCCGTCGTGGGGTCCAACGACTTCATCGGGCAGCTGATGGATCTGCATACCGGCGCCCTGATGCTCCACGGGCCCACGATGGACCCGAAGGCGGCCTTCGAGGTGTCGATGCGCCTGCCGCACCTGCCGCTGCGGATGGTCGAGCACTCGCGCCGGGCCCAGCTCTTCGCCGAGCGGCTCCTCGAGATGGGCGCCCCCGTCCGCTACCCCGGGCTCGCCAACCACGAGGACCACGGGCTGATGAAGTCGCTGCTCAACGACGGATACGGGTTCGGCGGGATGCTCTCGCTCGACCTCGGGAGCCGCGAGCGCGCCTATCGCTTCATGGACATCCTGCAGAACGAGCACCGCTTCGGCTTCATGGCGGTCAGCCTCGGCTACTCCGAGTCGCTGATGTCCTGCTCCGCCAGCTCGACCTCGAGCGAGCTCGACGACGACGCCCTGCGCGCCGCCGGGATCTCGCCCGGCCTCGTCCGCCTGTCGATCGGGTACACCGGGGCCGTCGAAGACCGCTGGCGCCAACTCGAGGACGCGGTGAGGGTCGTCGGCCACCCGGACAACCTGCCGGCGGTGATCTAGATGTCTCGGCGCGCTTGAAGCGTCGATCTCGCCTGGCGAGCGCGCCGATCTCGGCACCGCGAGGCCTTGAAGGTCGCCCTGGTGTCCTGCGTGGTCGCGCACCGCCCTCGACGCGCTCGCCGGCCAGCGACATCGGCTCATCAACCACGCCTCGCACCCATGGGACGCGGCGCTCCGGAGGGTCGGGCGCCCTCCCACGCGACTCCGTTCGTTGACCCTCGCGGGCCGAGCCGCTATCTCAGTCGTGGATGTGGCGTCATCGACCAGCTTGGCTCGTATCGCTCGTGCTCGTGGCTCTCATGAGCGGGCCGCTCGGGCTCTCTTCGATGGTGCGCGCCGCCGGGCTCGGCGGCGACGCCTGCGGCGAGGGCGACTGCCCGTGCGACGAGTCGGAAGCCGACCACGAGGCCGAGCCCGAGCACGGTGCCGAGCTCGAGCACGAGGCCGACGCCGAACACGAGTGTGACGCCGAACACGGCGAGCGCTCCGGCCATCAATGCCCGCCCGGCTGCCACGACTGCGGCTGCTGTACCGGCGTCCTCTTCGCGATCACGCCGAGCGCGGCGCCCCCGCTCGTGGCGCCGGCGACCGCGCCGCTGACGCGCGCCGGGCCCGACCGCGTCGCCACCGGCGTCTACCCACGCCCGTTCAGGCCGCCGCGACACCGCCGCTGAACGTCCAGCGGAGCTCGAGCTCGCCCACCGAAAGAGGGGCGGACGCGACGAGGCTGTCGCGATAGCGCGCGAGCCGTGGGCATCGGCGATTGAGCGGTCGGGACGACCGCGGGCCAAGGGGCTCGCGGCCGCTCCGCGCCCGGTCCTGTCGAACGCCTCGCGGCACGAGCGGCCACGGGCCACGGGGCTCGCGGCCACTCGGCGCGCGGTCGTCTCGAGGCTTTCACGAAAGGCCAGACGGCGCCGGCGGATAGGCGACGGTCGGTGCGGGCGGGACGCCCACACTCCGTTGGCGAGCCCGCCGTGGAGTGTGGGCGTCTCGCCCGCACTGGGCGCTTGGACGTGCCCGCTGCTCTCCCCCCCAGTCCTCCCCGACGTTCACGGTCAACGCGACGGCCTCGTCCCGACCGCCTGCTGCGCGAGCAGTCACGGGCCACGGGCTCCGCGGCCCCTCGGCGCGGCGGCCCCTCTGCGACCCGCCCGGTGGTCGCCGGCTCGGGGTCCCGACCGCATGCGCCTCCCAGATCAGCACGAGAAGCCGCGGCAGGCCCTCACGGAGCCCTGTCCGCCCACCGCGCGGCCCGAGTGGTCGTGCCGGAGATACGGAATGCGAACACTCTACCGACGCGGGCTCGCGCTCGCGCTCATCTGCGCCGTGACGGCGCCCGCCGGGGCGCGCGCTGGCGACGCGGCTCCACGCTACGAGCTGACCCTCGCGGAGGCGCTGACGCTCGCCCGCTCGCGGGCGCCGGCGCCGCGGGTCGCCGTCGCACAGACGGCCGTGGCCAGCGCGCGCCGGGTCGGAGCCGGGATCCCGCTCGCCTTCAACCCGACCCTCGACCTCGGCGGTGGGCCCCGGTTCGGCCCCGACGGGACGAGCGTCGACGTCGAGGTCCAGCTCGGCCAGACCTTCGAGCTCGGCGGTCAGCGCGGCGCGCGCGTGGACGCCGCCGACGCTGGGACCGCCCGGGCCGAGGCCGCCGCGGAGGCCGTCACCAACACCTCCCTGCGCGAGGTCGCGGTGGCCTTCCTCGAGGCGCGCTACGCCGACGAGCGCCTCCGCGTCGCGGCGGACAGCGAGCGCGTCGCCGCCGATCTCCACCGGGTCGCGACCCGCCGCCACGAGGCCGGTGACACCGGGGGGCTCGACGTCAGCCTCGCCGCGCTCGCGCTGTCCCGCACCCGCGCCGCGCGCGTGACCGTCGAGGCAGACCGCGATCGCGCCCTGGGCCAGCTCCGGAGCCTGCTCGGGGTCGAGCCCGACGCCGTCGTCATCCCGACGGGCCCCCTCCTCGAGGGTCGACGGTACGCGCTCTCGGAGCTGCTCGAGCGTGTCTCCGACCGCCCGGACCTGCGAGCCCTCGACGCCGCCGCGCGACAGGCCGACGCGGAGGCGCGCCTCGCCGACGCGCGCTCGTGGCCCGACCTCGGGATCCGGGTCGGCTACGGGCGCGAGGAGGACGCGGACCTCGTCCAGGCGGGCGTCACCCTGACCCTCCCCATCTTCGACCACGGCCAGGGCGACGAGGCCGAGGCCCGCGCGACGGCGACGGCCGCGCGCCTCGAGCGCGAGACCCGAGACGTCGCGGCGGCCTCCGCCGTCCGCGCGGCACACGCCGCCTACGAGCGGCTCCTCGGAGCCGCGGAGCGCTTCGCGGCCGAGGGGCTCCCCCTCGTCGAGGAGTGCGAGGCCCTCGCGCGCAGGAGCTACGAGATAGGCGGCATGCAGCTCGGCGGGCTCCTCGCCGTCCGCCGCGAGCTCGTCGACGCCCGCATGACCGACGCCGACCTGCGCCTCCGCGCCGCGCTCGCCGCGGTCGCCCTCGAGGCCGAAGCGGGAGGGCTCCGATGACCCGCGCCGCGAACCCCCTGGAGAAGACGATGAACCGAACCGCGACGCTCCTGCTCCTGGCCGCCGCGCTCTCTGCCCTCGGCTCGCCCGGCTGCAAGGACGCGCCCGCGCCGCCCTCTTCCGTCCCGGCGCCTCGCTCGACCGAGGACACCACGAGCCCGCCGCTCCCCGCGGCGGCGCGCGTCGGCGACCCGGCGGACTGGTGTGGCGGGCACGCCCTGCCCGAGTCGATGTGCACCAAATGCAACCCCGAGCTCGTCGCCCGCTTCGAGGCCGCCGGCGACTGGTGCGCCGAGCACGGCTTCCCAGAGTCCGCCTGTCCCTTCTGCAACCCCATGACCCCGCCCGGCGAGGGCCACGCCGACGACCACGACCATGGCCACGCGCGCCGCGTCGGCGACCCGGCGGACTGGTGTGGCGGGCACGCCCTGCCCGAGTCGATGTGCACCAAGTGCAACCCCGAGCTCGTCCCCCGCTTCGAGGCCGCCGGCGACTGGTGCGCCGAGCACGGCTTCCCCGAGTCCGCCTGTCCCTTCTGCAACCCCATGACCCCGCCCGGCGAGGGCCACGCCGACGACCACGACCACGGCCACGCGCGCCGCGTCGGCGACCCGGTGGACTGGTGCACGGGCCACGGCCTGCCCGAGTCGATGTGCACCAAGTGCAACCCCGAGCTCGTCGCCCGCTTCAAGGCCGCCGGCGACTGGTGCGCCGAGCACGGCTTCCCCGACTCCGCCTGCCCCTTCTGCAACCCCATGACCCCGCCCGGCGAGGGCCACGCCGACGAGCACGGCCACGGCCACACGGCGCGCGTCGGCGACCCGGCGGACTGGTGTGGCGGGCACGCCCTGCCCGAGTCGATGTGCACCAAGTGCAACCCCGAGCTGGTCGCCCGCTTCGAGGCCGCCGGCGACTGGTGCGCCGAGCACGGCTTCCCAGAGTCCGCCTGTCCCTTCTGCAACCCCATGACCCCGCCCGGCGAGGGCCACGCCGACGAGCACGGCCACGACCACACGGCGCGCGTCGGCGACCCGGCGGACTGGTGCGGGGGCCACGGCCTGCCCGAGTCGATGTGCACCAAGTGCAACCCCGAGCTCGTCCCCCGCTTCGAGGCCGCCGGCGACTGGTGCGCCGAGCACGGCTTCCCAGAGTCCGCCTGTCCCTTCTGCAACCCCAGGGTTCCACCGCCGGGCTACGAACCCCCGAGCGCCATCGCCCCGGGTACCGTCGTCCGCTTCGCCACCCCGGAGCTCGAGCGGGCCGCGGGGATCGAGACGGTCCCCGCCACCGCGGGCGCCCTCGGCGCGGCCATCGAGGCCCCGGCGCGGATCGACTTCGACCGCAACGCCTTCGCCGAGGTGCGCTCAGCGGTGCCCGGCATCGTCCGCGAGGTCGCCGTCGACCTCGGGCAGACGGTCGCGGTCGGCGAGCGCCTCTTCGTCCTCGAGAGCGCCCGGGTCGGCGACCTCCAGGCCCGCCGCGGCGCCGTCAGGGAGCGCATCGCCGCCGCCCGCGCGGACCTCGCCCGGCAGCGCGAGCTCCGCGCGGCGAACATCGCCTCCGAGCGCCAGGTCGACGTGGCCGAGCGCGAGCTCGAGGCGGCGCGGGCCGAGCTGAGGTCCCTCGAGCAGTCCCTCCGGATCTCGGGCGCCCCCAGCGGCGGCAGCGCCGGTCGCTTCGACGTGACCGCCCCCATCGCCGGGACCGTCGTCCGGCGCCCCGGCGTCATCGGCGCCAGCGCCGGCGCCTCCGAGCCCCTCGCGGCTATCGCCGACACGACGACGATGTGGGCGCTGCTCGACGTGTCCGAGTGGGAGGCCAGCGCCGTCCGCGTCGGGCAGCCCGTCGACGTCACGGTCGGTGGCGCCGCCGGCCACCACTTCACGGGCAGGGTGACCTGGGTCGCCGCCGAGGTCGACCCGCGCACCCGGACCGTCACCGCCCGAGCCTCGCTCGACAACCGCGACGGGCTGCTCAGGGCCGGACAGTTCGCGCGCGGCGCGATCCGGACCGACGCCCCCGGCAGCGGCACCGCCGTCCCGCTCGCCGCCGTCCAACGGGTCGGCGAGGAGTCCGTCGTCTTCGTGCGGCGCGCCGCCGGCGAGTACGAGCCTCGGGTCGTGCGCGTCGGCCGCACCGACAGCCGCCGCGCCCTGGTCTCGGGGGACCTCCGACCCGGCGACGCCGTCGTCACCACCGGGGCCTACCTCCTGCGCACCGAGCTCAGCCGCGACAGCATCGGCGCCGGCTGCTGCGAGACCGACGCGCCGGGAGGCGAGTAGCCCGATGCTGAGCCAGCTCATCGACCTCTCGCTCCGCTATCGGGGCGTCGTCATCGCCGCCGCGCTCATCCTCGTCGGCCTCGGGCTCGTCGCCTTCCGCGACCTCCCTCTCGACGCCTACCCCGACACCACCCCGGTCCAGGTCACGGTCAACACGGTCGCGCCGGCGCTCTCTCCCCTCGAGGTCGAGCGCCAGATCACCGCCCCTCTCGAGCAGTCCATCGGCGGCCTGCCCGGCCTCGAGATGGTCCGGTCGGTCTCGAAGTTCGGCTTCTCGCAGATCACCGCCGTCTTCGAGGACGGCGCCGACATCTACCTGTCGCGTCAGGTCGTGAGTGAGCGGCTCCAGGCGGTCGCGCTCCCCGACGGCGTCGGTCGACCGTCCCTCGGGCCCGTGTCGACCGGGCTCGGTGAGGTCTTCCAGTACCTCGTCGAGAGCGACACCCTGTCGACCCGCGAGCTCCGGACGCTCCATCACTGGGTCGTCCGCCCGCAGCTGCTCCAGGTCCCCGGCGTCGCCGAGATCAACACCTGGGGCGGTCACGACAAGCAATACCACGTGGTCTTCGACCCCGACCGGCTGCTCGCCCACGGCCTGACCCTCGACGACGTCGCCGCCGCGCTCCGCCGCAACAACGCCAACGTCGGGGGCGGCGTCGTCGAGCGCGGCGGCGAGGCGCGCCTCGTCCAGGGGGTCGGCCTCGCCCGCGGGGTCGCGGACCTCGAGCGGATCGTCGTCGCGGCGCGGGACGGCGTCCCCATCCGGGTGAGCGACCTGGCCCGGGTGGAGATCGGCGACCAGATCCGCCGCGGCGCCGTCACCGCCGAGGGTCGTGGCGAGGCGGTCCTCGGCCTGGGCTTCATGCTCATGGGCGAGAACAGCCGCGAGGTCACCGCCCGGCTCGAGGAGCGGCTCCGCGAGGTCCAGGCGAGCCTGCCCGAGGAGGCCCGCCTCGTCCCCGTCTACAGCCGGACCGAGCTCGTCGACGAGGTGCTCCACACCGTCCGCGACAACCTCCTCGAGGGCGCGCTCCTCGTCATCGCGGTCCTCTTCGTCTTCCTCGGCAACCTCCGCGCCGGGCTCATCGTCGCGCTCGCCATCCCGCTGTCGATGCTCTTCGCCTTCGACGCCATGCTCCGCTTCGGCGTCGCCGGCAGCCTCATGAGCCTCGGCGCCATCGACTTCGGCCTCGTCGTCGACAGCTCCGTCATCATGGTCGAGAACGCCGCCCACCGGGTCGCCGAGGACACGTCCGGGCGGCCTGTCCGCGCCATCGTCCGCGACGCGGCGGTCGAGGTGCGGCGCCCGACCCTCTACGGCGAGCTCATCATCGCCATCGTCTACCTGCCGATCCTCGCCCTCGAGGGGGTCGAGGGGAAGCTCTTCCAGCCGATGGCCCTGACCGTCATCTTCGCGCTGCTGGGCTCGATGATCCTGTCGCTGACCCTGATGCCGGCCCTCGCCAGCCTCGCCCTGAAGAAACGGCGCGCGACCCCGCGGCGGAACCCGGTCGTGGCCGCGCTCCAGCGCCTCTACCGCCCGGTCCTGGCCTTCGCGCTCTCCCAGCGCGCGCTGGTGCTCGCCCTCGCCGCCCTCGTCCTGGGCAACGCGGCCTTCCTCGCCACCCGGCTCGGCGCGGAGTTCGTCCCCCGGCTCCGCGAGCAGGCGGTCGTCGTCAACACCGTCCGCCTCGCCGGGGTCTCGCTCGACGAGTCGGTCCGCTACGGCACGCAGGTCGAGCGCCGCCTGCTCGACGCGTTCCCCGACGAGATCGCGCACATCTGGACGCGGACCGGCACCGCCGAGGTCGCGACCGACCCGATGGGGCTCGAGGTCTCCGACGTCTTCATGACCCTCACGCCGCGCGACCGCTGGCGCCGCGGGGCGACCCAGGACGAGCTGATGGCCGCGATGAGCGCGACCCTCGACGGGATGCCTGGGATGCGCTCGGTGTTCACCCAGCCCATCGAGATGCGGATGAACGAGATGACCGCGGGCCTCCGGTCCGACGTCGGGCTGAAGCTGTTCGGCGACGACTTCGACGTCCTCCGCGACCGGGCCGAGGCGCTGCGCGAGGCGGTCGAGCGCGTCCCCGGCGCCGCCGATGTCACCGTCGAGCAGCTGACCGGGCTCCCGATCCTGCGCGTCGAGGTCGACCGCGACGCCATCGCCCGCTTCGGGATCGCCGCCGACGCCGTGCTCGACCTCGTCGAGTCCCTCGGCTCCCGGCGGGTAGGCGAGATCGTCGAGGGGCAGCGGCGCTTCGACCTCGTCCTCCGCCTCGACGACCGGTACCGGGACGAGCCGGGCCGGCTCGAGCGCCTCCTGGTCACCGCCCCCGACGGTCAGCGTGTCCCGCTGGAGCGCCTCGCGCGGATCGACGTCGTCGAGGGCCCGGCGAGCATCAGCCGCGAGTGGGGGCGGCGACGCATCACCGTTCAGGCCAACGTGCGCGACCGCGACGTCGGGTCGTTCGTCGCGGATGTCCGCGCAGCGGTCGCCGAGATCGCGCTGCCCGAGGGCTACTACGTCGCCTACGGCGGGCAGTTCGAGCACCTCGAGGGCGCGCGTGAGCGGCTGATGATCGTCGTCCCGCTGGCGCTGCTGCTCATCTTCTCGCTCCTCTACATCACCTTCGGGCGCCTCCGGGACGCGCTGCTGGTCTTCACCGGCGTCCCCTTCGCCGCGGTCGGCGGGATCGTCGCGCTCTGGGCGACCGGGATCCCCTTCTCCATCTCCGCGGGGGTCGGCTTCATCGCCGTCTCGGGCGTGTCCGTGCTCGGCCAGCTGGTGCTCGTGTCGCGGATCCGGCAGCTCTCGGCCACCGGGGTGCCGCTCGCCGACGCGGTCCGCGACGCCGCCCGGTCACGCCTGAGACCGGTGGTCATGACCGGGCTGGTCGCGGCCCTGGGCTTCGTCCCGATGGCGCTCAACACCGGCGTCGGCGCGGAGGTCCAGCGACCCCTGGCGACCGTCGTCATCGGGGGAGTGATCACCGCGATGATCGCGACCCTCGTGGTGCTCCCGGCGGCCTACGCGCTGCTCGGCGCGCCGGTCGCGCCCGAGGACGAGCCGCTACCGACGGTCACGCCGAAGACCGAGGCGGTGTCTACGTGATCGGCCGCTCAGGGGTTCAGCGGGACTACCAGCGCGCGACCGTCGCTGCCGACCCCCCCGCTCCGGGCGGTCGAGTTGCTGCCGTTGCTCGCGCCGTAGCCGCCGGCGCCGCCAGGGACGCTCGGGACGCCCGCCGCGAAGCTGGTCGAGTCCGCGCGAATCAGGACCGTCCCGCCCGCGCCGCCGCCGCCACCGCCGCTGTCCTCGCCGCTGTTGCCGGGGGACGCGGAGTTCTCACCGCGCGCGCCGCCGGACCCGATCAGCCCGTCGGCGATGACCTCGCTCGCGAGGACGAGCACCACGCCCCCGCCGCGCGCGCCGGTGCCGCCCCAGCCCCCCTCGGAGGACGACGCGCTGCAGCCCGGGCCGCTCGTCTTGTCGGCGCCGCCGCCACCGCCGCCGGAGCCGAAGTAGAGGCGCTCGAGCGTCGGCGCGCCGTAGGCCTGGCCGCCGACCCCATAGCCAGCGCCGCTGTAGCCGCCGCCGCCGTTGGCCCCCGTGGCCGCGTATCCGCCGCCGCCACCGCCGCCGCCGACGTCGCCGGTGCCGCTGCAGGTGTAGGTCCCGCCGCCGCCCGCGCCGAGGTTCGCCGCGGTGGTCCGCGGCCGGCTCACGACGCCGTAGGACTCGCCCTGCTGGCCGACGTGGATCGGCGAGCTACCGCCGGACTGCCCGGGGGCTCCGCCCCGAAAGCCCAGCCCGCCGGCGGTGATCGCGCCAGTGGCCGTGACCGTTACGGTGCCGGAGGCCCGCAGCGCTACGAGGCCGCCGAGGGTCCCGTTCCAGGCCTGGGCGGTCAGGGTCCCGCTGACCGTGACGTCGCGGTAGTTGGGGACCCGCTGGACGATGACGGCGTCGGCGGGATCGAAGGCCTCGCTCAGCGGGCTCGTCAGCTCGAGGGTGCTGCCCTGGACACCGGCCAGCCGCGCCAGCTCCCAGGTCCCGGCGCGGGCCGGGTCGGCGCCCTGGGCGGTCAACAGCAGGATCTCGTCGCCGCCGCCGAAGCCCGTCGCGTCCGCGACGGTGAGCGCGTCGGCGCCGGCGCCGACCGCCGTGAGCGAGGTCGACACCGCGTCGACGTAGAAGGTCCCCGTGACCTCGAGGTCGCCGTCGGCGCCGGGGTCGATGCAGCTCGCGTCGTTCGTGCCGACGTCCCGCGCGCAGCGCAGGGTGGTCGGGGCGGTCGAGGCGTAGCCGACGTAGGTCGTCGCGACGCCGCTGTCCGCCTGGTCGACCTCGTGGCTGGTGCAGACGCGCCCGTCGGCGTCGGAGAGCACGACGTCCCACGCGATGAACGGGTAGACCGCGTCGGCCGGCAGGGCGTAGCCGTCGACGGTGACGTCGAGGGGCGCCTCGGTGGCGGTCGCGGTCGCGGTGAGGGTGCAGGTCCCGGCGCCGACCCCGTCGACGTCGAAGGTCGTCTCGTCGAGGCCGAGGCTCACGTTCCAGTAGGCCTTCGCGGCGAGCTGCTCGGCGCCGCGCCAGACGCTCGCGCCGAAGAGGTAGCCGTTGGGGTTGGCGCTGGTGCCGGCGCCCAGGTCGACGTTGCCCAGGCCCGAGACGTCGACGACCGTGGGCTCCGTCCAGCCGGTGCAGTCGATCTGCAGGTCGTCCATGTAGAGGTGGGTCGGGCCGCCGACGCCGCTGGTGCAGGCGAAGCCGAGGACCGCGGTCATGTCGCGCGCGCCGCTCGCGGGGTCGTGCAGGAGCTCGAGGTCCCCGCCGGTCTCGCTGTTGACGCAGTCCAGCTTGGCCGAGCAGAAGATGTCGTCGAGCTCGACCGCGACGTCGAAGAAGCCCTGCTGCGCGGCGCGGGCGATGGTGATGTCGAAGACGACCTCCACGTCGGCGTCCTGGACGCACTGGAAGTCGCGGCTCACCGGGGTCGGGTTCGCGTAGCTGTCGGTCGCGATCTCGCCGCCGGCGTACAGGGCGTCGAGCTCGACGATGACGGTGTTCGTCCCGACCGACGCGTCGCACGGCCCGACGTAGGACAGGGAGCCGGCCCCGTCGCCGTAGCTCGCGGAGCTGACCTGGCGCGACCAGACCGTCTCGCCGCCGGCCTCGACGCTCAGGGTGTACTCGGCGTCGGTGAGCCCGTCGAGCTGGAGCGGCGCGACGACGATCGCCACGCCGCCACCGGAGTCCGGCGCCGGGGCGCAGGCGCTCGAGGCGCCCGCGACGAGGAGGAAGAGCCCGGTCGTCCTGATCTGGCTGGTCACTGCGCCCACTCCCGCTGCGATGCACACTGCGTCGTGAGGCTATCACAGCCAGGTGCCGATTCCCACGGTGCGACCCCTCTCGTGCCGACATCCGCGAAACCGCCGCCCTTGTCGCGGGCGCGAGATGACGCGGCCGCATCTCGCATCAGCGAAGGTTCTCGCCGGGCGATGGCGGCCAGCGACGAGCCCTGGAGGCTCGACCGTCGGCGTGAGGGTGGTCGCGGTGCCGCCGAGCTGGAGCGGGAGCGGCGGGCCCTGCGCCAGCTCCGGCCCGCAGTGAATCGGGAGGTCTCACCGTGAAGCGGGCCCTCGTCATCCTCGCGGTCCTGGTCGTCGTCCAGGCGCTCCTGGTCGGGCTCTGGTTGGCGGTCGACGCCGGCCGCGAGGCGACGGTCGAGCGCGAGGTGGCGGCCCGCCGCACGACGGCGCTGGACCGGCCCGCGCCGGAGCTCGTCCTGCGAGCAGCCTCCGGCGGGACCTCGCGCCTGAGCGAGCGCCGTGGGCGCCCGCTGGTGCTCCACTTCTGGGCGACGTGGTGTCCTCCGTGCCGCGAGGAGCTGCCGGATCTCCTGGCCTTCGGCGCCGAGACCGGCACGCCGGTCCTCGCGGTGAGCCTCGACCCCGACCGGGCCGACGTCGAGCGGCTCCTGGGCGCGGCCCTCCCCCCGGAGGTGGCCTTCGCTCCCGGCGACGCGGTCGAGCGCGGCTTCGAGGTCCACGCCCTGCCGGTGACCTTCGTCGTCGACCGGGCCGGCGTGCTGCGGCTCCGGCTCGACGGCGCCCGGGACTGGGCCGCGCCGGAGCTGCGTTCGCGGGTCCTGGACGCTCAGGGGGAGCGCTGACGCGTGGAGCCGGTCAGGCGCGCCCGGACGACGCCAGACGGCCCCACGTCCGCTCACCCACCGCTCGCGTCGCCGAGGTCGAGACGTCGAGGGCGCGACCCCGGCCGGGACGGAGAACCCTTGACGGGCGCGGCCCGTGTCGCGCACAAGCCTCGGGTACCAACGGCGACAGCCACCCGACGCCAGCCGGAAAAGAAGGAGACGCCCGTGGACCAGCTGCCCGCGTGCCCGCAGTGCAACTCAGCCTACACCTACGAGGACGGGCCGCTCTACGTCTGCCCGGAGTGCGCCCATGAGTGGGCCAAGGCCGCCGCGGCCGCACCCGAGCCGACCGAGCGCGTCTGGACCGACGCCCACGGCGCGGTGCTCGAGGACGGCGACACCGTGACCATCATCAAGGACCTGAAGATCAAGGGCTCGTCCTCGGCGGTGAAGGTGGGGACCAAGGTGAAGAACATCCGCCTGACCGACGGTGACCACGACATCGACTGCAAGATCCCCGGCTTCGGCCGGATGGGCCTCAAGTCGGAGTTCGTCAAGAAGGTCTGAGCGGAGCCGCGCTCCGTCCGCGGTCAGCCGGACGCCGCCCGTCCAGATGGCGCTCCAGAACGCGTTCTGGCGGCTGCTCGACGCCGAGACCTTCGAGGGCGCGCTCGTCGCCACCGTCAGCGCGGGCCGTGACGCCGACAGCAACGCCGCCGCGCGCGGGAGCTCGCGCTGGCGTTGCTCGAACGCGAGGGGCGAGGCGCGGCCGCGTGATGAGGCTCATCCGTCGTCGAGGCTGAGCGCGCCGGCGGCAGCGGCGAGGGTGAGGCGGCCGTCCACGTCGAGGTCCGGGTGGCGCTCGCGGATGGCGGCGATCGCCGCGGCGACCTCGCCCGGCGCGGCGTCCATGAGGGGCCCGAGGGCGATCGCGCCGGCCGGGGTGCCGACGAGGAGGAGCCCGGCCGCGAGGCTGGCGACGACGTCGCGCGCCGGCGGCGCGGCGGCGGCCGCGAGCGCGTGGGCGGCGATGATCATGTGGGGCTCGAGGAGCGAGCTCGGCGCGGCGTCGAAGCGCGCCAGCAGGGCGCCGGCCCGGGCGGCGTCTGCGGCGGCGAGGCGCTCGGCGCGGAGCAGCTCCCAGAGGTGGTCGAGGTCCTCCGGAGCGCCCTCCGCCGCGAGGGGGATGGCCAGCTCCGGCCGCCCGCGGGCCGCGGCGCGCGCCGTCTCCAGCCACCCGCCGCGGGCGAGGGTCACGGTGGCGGCGGCCCGGATCTCGACGGCTTCGTCCTCGGCGTGAGCGCGCTCCACGAGGATCGCCTCCACGCGCACGGCGGCGGCGGGCGCGAGGGCGTAGACAAACGCGACGCCCGCCTTCGCCGCGGCGACGAGCTCGTCGCCCCGGGCGGGCTCGAACACCGCCCGCAGCTCGTGGCCGTGCGCGCCGAGCTCGGCGAGATCCGCGAAGCGCAGGAGGGCGGCGCGCGCGGCGCGGGAGAGCAGGGCGGACCAGGTCGCCGGGTGCGCGGTCACGAGTCGGATCCGGCTGTCGAAGTCGAGATCGCCGGTCAGCAGCCGATCGTCCCCCCCGGGCGGGAGCGGTCGCGCCTCGAGCCATCCGATGGGCGGGGCGAAGCTCGGGAGCTGGACACCGATCCAGCTCCACCTCCCCGCGAGGGTGGCGCCGCGGACGCGCACCCCGGCCATCCGCCCCTCCAGGACCGAGTGGTACGCGAGGCGGAGTCCGCCGCTCGTGGCCTCTTCATTGGGCACGAGACCGAAGCGGCCGCCGTCGAGGCGCTTGCGCAACCGGACGATCGGGACGTCTCCGCGGACGAACTTGAACGTCCCGTCGAGGAGCGCGGCGACGCCCACGCCGGCCAGGACGTACCCCGACCCCGGCGTGCCCTGGGCCGCGAGCACCGTCGAGACGACGAGGCCGATGAAGACCACGAGATGGTAGAAATCAGCGAGGGTCCAGGTGGTGCGACGGGGGCGAGAGACGGACCGGGTGTGACGCGGAGGCTTCATCCTCGCCGTATTGCGTCCGCCCAGCGCGCCGTCAAGGCGTCGCCTGGCTCGAGGACCCCGTCGACCTGGTCTTGGCCGCGGTCTTCCTGCGGTAACGGGATGAGCGCAGCCGGCGACGAGCTTCAGGGGCTCGAAGATGAGCGTGCACACGCCGCCTCTCCAGCGCTCCTCGGCCGTGGCTCGGGATGCGGACGGCTGCGTGAGCTCGAAACCCGCCTCGCTCCGAGCACCCGGCGGTCGCCGGCGGCGCGAACGGTGACGGGGCGGGCCGCGGCGCCTCGTCGGGCGCCAGGCCGGCGGCACGCCGTCTCGTGTACACTCGCCCGATGCGAGGCAATCCATTCATCGGGCGCGTCCACGAGCGCGCCTGGCTGGGCGACCACCTCGCCGCGGTCCGCGACGGCCAGGGCGCCTTCGCGGTCGTCGCGGGTCCGCCCGGCGTGGGCAAGACGCGCCTCGTGCGCGAGGTGGTCGAGGACGCCGGCCCGATCTGGGCCCGCAGCTGGCACGGCACCGACGCGCCGCCGCTGTGGCCCATCACCCAGGTCTGCCACGCCCTCCAGCGCCGCGTGCCCGAGGTGATCGCGCGTCATCGGCCGGCGCTCGCGACCCTGCTCCCGGCCCTCGGCGACGCGAGCCAGGTCGGCAACTTCGCCTTGTACCAGGCCGTGATCGACGCCGTGTGCGACGCCGCGGAGCGGGCGCCGGTCGTGCTCGTCTGTGACGACCTCCACGCCGCCGACCCCTCGACGCTCGACCTCCTGCAGCTCGCGGAGCCCGCCTGGCGGCAGTGCGCGGTCCTCGTCATCGCCACCCGGCGGACCACCGACACGCGCACCGACCCCGACACCGACCGAAAGGTGGCGCGCCTGTGCCAGCTCGCCGACGAGGTCGTCCTCGGCGGCCTCACGCCGGACGAGGTGCGCGAGCTCGGGCTGCAGCTCGGCCACCCCGCCCGCGACGCCGAGGTCGACGCCTGGATGAACCGGGCCGGCGGGGTGCCGCTCTACCTGGAGGCCCTCCTCCGGACCGGCCTCCCCAGCGACGCCGGAGGGCTCCCGCGTTCGCTCCGGGCCGTGCTGACCGACCGCATGGGGCAGCTGCCGGACGACGTCCTCGCGATCCTGCGCCGGGCCGCGCTCTGCCACGCCCTCGTCGACCCCGACCTGGTGGCCGACAGCCTCCGGCGTGCGCGCACCGACGTCGTCCACGCCCTCGGCGTCGGCGAGCGCGAGGGGCTCGTCGAGCCAGCCGGCGTCGCCTGGGCCTGGACCCACCAGCTCTACGCCGAGGCGTTGAGGGCGAGCCAGCCCCCCGATGCGCTGCGTGAGGGCCACGTGGCCCTCCTCGAGGGGCTCGAGGCGTCCGCCGCCCCCAGCGTCGAGGCGCGCGCGCATCACGCGCTCGCCGCCGGGCTGCCGAGCGCCTCGGGGCTCCTGCGCGCGGCCGGGGGCAGCGCCGAGGCGATGTTCGCCTACGGCACCGCGGCCGATCGCTACGCGCGCGCGGCGCAGGTCGCCAACGACCCCGCCGAGCGCCAGCGCGTGCTCGTCGACCGTGCGCGGGCGCTGCACCGAGCCGGCGACCTCACCGGCGCGCGGCGCGCCCTCGAGATCGCGCGCCGGTTCCCCGTGGACGCGGCGCGGCTCGAGATCGCGTGCACCCTGGCGGACTTCACGCCGTTCGGGCTGGCCGCCCCGGAGGCGGAGCGGCTGCTCGCGGCGGCGTTGGCCGATCTCCCCGCCGATGATTGGCTCGGGCGCGCCCAGGTGTCGCCCCGGCTGGCGATCGTGCGGTTGAACGTGAACCCGGCCGACCCGACGATCGAGCCGTTGCTGCGCCAGGGCCTGGAGGCGGCGCGCCTCGCCGGGGACCCGAAGCTGTCCCTGCTCGCCGGGCTCGCGGCGATGCGCCTGTGGCGCGCCGACCGCCTGCAGCAGCGCAGCGCCATCCTGAACGAGCTGTTCGCGCTGCGGGAGGCGCTCCCCGATCCCGAGTCCGCCCTCGAGATCGCGCGCTGGGCGTTCAACACGGCGCTCGAGCGGTGCGACGGCGGCGCGGCGCGGGACGCCCTGGATCGCTACGCCCGCGCCGCGGAGACGCTGCGCCGGCCCCAGCAGAAGATGAACACGATGCTCCGGCGCGCCACGCTGCTCCAGCTCGAGGGGCGCTTCGACGCGGTCGACGGTCCAGCCATCGAGGCGGCGGGGCGAGCGGCCGGTGATCCTCATGCGGACTACTTCCACGGCGCGTGCCTCGTCTATGGGGCCGCGCTGCGGGGGGAGCGCGACACCCTGCTCCGGTGGACCGACGTCATCACCGAGGCGACCGCCAGGGACTGGAGCCACCCGGGCGTCCGGATGCAGGGGGTCTGGCTACAGCTGCAGCTCGGGGACGACGCTCCCGTGGAACGCGCGTACGCCGAGTGGAGGGCGCTCGACTTCTCCCGGCCACCCTGGTGGGGGGCCCTCCAGGGGCTCGCGGTCCTCGCCGACATCGCGCTGGCGCGCGGTGATCGCGACGGGGCGGAGCGGCTGCTCGAGCGCATGGCGCCGTACCCCGAGGGGTACGCGGGGGCGGGCCCGGCGCTGCCGTTCGGGCCGCTCGCCCGCTTCGAGGCCAAGCTGCTGCGGTTTCTGGGTCGGGACGCCGCCGCGGACGAGGCCACCGCGCGCGCGCTGCGCCTGTGCGACCGGCTCGGCGCGCCGGGCTCGGCCGCGCTGATCCGCGCCGAGCAGTCCGTGCGCCGCGCGGGCGGCCGGGCCGCGCCGCGGGATCGGACCGTCGAGATGATCGAGGAAGCCCAGGGTTGGCGGTTCGTCATCGACGGCCGCTCGCTGCGCCTTCGCGCCAGTCGGGGCTGGAGCCACGTCGCCCGCATCGTCGCGACAGGGCAGCCGGTGCACGTCCTGGAGTTGACCAGCGGCGAGCGGCGCGCCGACGTGGCGGGCTCGGCGGGGCCGCAGCTCGACGCGCAGGCGCGCCGAGCCTACGCGGAGCGGGCGCGCACCCTGTACGAGGAGCTCGACGAGGCCGAGCGCCACCACGACCTCGGTCGGGTGGAGCTGGTGCAGGCGGAGCTCGACGCGCTCACCGAGTCGCTGGCCCAGGCGACCGGCCTCGGGGGCCGCGACCGGCTCGCGGCGTCGAACGCCGAGCGGGCGCGGAGCGCGGTGAAGCAGGCGATCCGTCGGGCCATCGCCGCGCTCCGCGACGCGCACGAGGAGCTGGCCGAGCACCTCACGCGCTCCGTCCGGACCGGGCTATTGTGTCGCTACGCGCCGGAGCAGCGCGGGCTTCGCGTGGTGGTCACGCGTTCGCGGTGACGAGGGCGCGAGCCGGCGCCCCGCGACCGGCGCGGAGCGCGCCACCGAGGGGGCGCGCGCCGTCAGCGCGCCGCGGCCGACGATCAGGTCGGTCGCGTCGGGGTCACGCCGAACGAGGTCCGCGAGCGCGTCGGTCGCCTTCCGCGCCGTTCACGTCGCCGCTGAGCGAGAGCACCCGGCGCTGGCGGAGCACCTCGCGCGCTCCGTCCAGACCGGGCTATCGTGTCGCTACGCACCGGAGCCGAGGGGGCTACCGGTGGTGGTCACACGTACGCGGTGACGCGGATCACGCCCGCCACCGGGTCGACCTGCCCCTCCCCCCAGACGCGCCGGGTGCCGAGCCAGGCGGTGTCGGGGTCGGCGCTGTCGAAGCGGATGAGCTCGGTGATGTCCATGATCGGCGCGTCCGCGCGCATCGTCCCGACGCCCTCGGCACGCCAGGCGATCTTCTGGCCGTTCGGCCGCTCGACGACGCCGTGGAGGTCGAGCTCGGTGCGCCCGTCCGCGCGCATCCGGAGGTAGTCGACGCCGGTCAGCGTGCCGTCGAGCTTGCCCTCGAGCGGGCCGGCGAAGGTGACGTCGAAGCGCGCGCCCTGTGGCGGGATGGGGGCGGCCCCCGAGAGGACGGCCTCGAGGGACAGACCGAACTCGGTCTTGCCGGTGAACGCGAGCTCTGCGGTGTAGAGGACTTCGGACATGATGATGCTCCACTGGATGGGGACGATGTCCCGGGTTGCATCCCACAGGCGTGACATCCGGCGTCACGACGTGACACGGCGCGCCTTTCCTGGCGCCGAGCTCCTCCCGAACCGCACCCTCGTGCTACTCGGAGCGGTGGCTACAGCCGGCTTGGGCTGAAGTCGGAGTTCGTCAAGAAGGCCTGAGCGGAGCCGCGCTCCCGTCGCGCTCAGCCGCGGCGCGCGACGAGCTCGGGGTGGTCGCGCCAGGCCGGCATCGTCGCCATGTAGTCGAGGGTCTGGGCCTCGGCGGCCGCGCGGCTCACGCTCTGGTCGCGCCCGACCACCCACTGCACCATGCGCTCGAAGCGCTCGGCGAAGGCCTGCAGGGCGCCGCTCTCGTCGACGCAATAGGCGCAGTAGGGCCCGCTCTCGACCGGCATCCCGCAGCTCTCGCAGGGGGTCTTCTCAGTCGTCGTCATGGTGGCGCTCCGTGGTGGGTCGGCGAGGGACATCGGCGGCGACCGCGCGGGCCCCGGCGACGAAGGCGCGCATCCCGGCGAGGAGCGACTGTCGCGCCTCGTCCGTCATGCGCGTGAGGGACCCGGCGACGCGGTCGGGGTCGAGCGGCGTGCGCGCGGCCTGGAGGACGGCCTGGCCGTTGTCGGTGAGCCAGACCAGGTGCCGCCGCCGGTCGCGCCCGTCGGGGACGGTCGCGAGCAGGTCGCGTCGGATGAGGCGCTTGACCATCTCGCTGGTCGCGGCCTGGGACCGCCCGAAGTGCGCGCTGGCCTCCTGGACGGTCAGCGGGCCCGTGCGCGACAGGTGCTCGAGGAGGGCGACGCTCTCGGCGCTCGGCCTGTAGTCGGACGGCTCGATCCGCCGCGCACAGTGCGCGTAGATGGTGGCGTAGAGCGCGACGACCTCTTCGACGTTGACGTCCATGCCGCGAGCGTCGAGCCGGGCCAAAGCATCGTCAACCCCGATGTATTTCCCGCGTACCGGCGCCGGGGGCGAGCGGAAGGCCGGGCCGCGAGGACATCGTGCTCCTCCTCGACGCCGCCGCCCGCGCCCGCACGGTCGTCCTGAGCCTCGTCCGCGCCGATTGGACGCCGGCAGGCGAGCCGTGTGATCATGGGTCGCTCAGATCTCAACCAAATCGCCGCGTTGACTGTTCGCCTTGGAGGAAGACATGCACGGAGCGAAGCGGGAGCTCCTCATCGCCGTCGCCGCGTGGACCGTCGCCGGGTGCCTCGAGGCAGAGCGCGACCAAGGCCTCGACGCGGCGGACACAACCGCCCAGCTGGACTCTGCCGAGCCGGATTCGGCCGAGCCGCCGGATACGCACATCGTGGCCGACACCTACGAGCCGCCCGACACGTACGAGCCGCCCGACACTCACGAGCCGCCCGATACCCGCGAGCCGCCCGACACGTACGAGCCGCCCGATACCCACGAGCCGCCCGATACCCACGAACCGCCCGATACCCACGAGCCGCCCGATACCCACGAACCGCCCGATACCCACGAACCGCCCGACACCCACGAGCCACCGGACACCCACGAGCCGCCCGACACGTACGAGCCCGACACCCACGAGCCGCCCGACACCCACGAGCCACCGGACACCCACGAGCCGCCCGACACCCACGAGCCGCCCGACACCCACGAGCCGCCCGACACCCACGAGCCGCCCGACACCCACGAGCCGCCCGACACGTACGAGCCGCCCGATACCCACGAGCCGCCGGACACGTATGAGCCGCCGGACACCCATGAACCGCCGGACACCTTCGAGCCGCCGGACACCTATGAGCCGTCGGACACCTATGAGCCGCCCGACACCTATGTCTCCTGCGGCGCGCTGACCTGCGACGACGGAGATGCCTGCACGGTCGACAGCTGCGTCGACGGCGTCGGCTGCGTGTACATCGTCGATGAAACGCTCGCCCCGGACGACGGCATCGGGTGCACCACCGACAGCTGCGCGGGGGGGATCGAGCAGCACAGCGACGCCTGCCTGCCGACCTACTGCACGTTCGAAGGCCACTGCGCCCCCGCCGACCCCGACGCCGACGGCGACGGCTGTGTCTGGGCCTCGCACCACGCTCCGCCGGGGCCGGCCTCGACCTGCGTGAGCTACGTCTGCGACAACCTCACCGAGTCCTTCCTCCCCATCCCCAACCCGGCCGGCACGCCGTGCGACGACCGCATCCTCTGCACGGCCGACGACGCCTGCGACGGCGCCGGCGCCTGCGTAGGCACGGTCACCCCCTCGTGCGACGCCATGGACTGCGTGGAGAGCCGGCCCATCCCGGACGCCATCGATCTGACCACGGCACGGGTCGAGACCACGATGACCCTCAGCGGGGCCTCGCCGCCCCCGACCGTCGACGGCTACGCCTACCTGAATCTCTACGCCGTCTCGCAACAGAGGAGCGGTAGGCACCTGGTCGGCGTCGTCGCCTACGCCGACAACGACGGCACCTACGAACTTGGCGGCGCGCCCTATTCGAACCGCCTGTGGCCCGGTGTCTACGACATCGTCTTCGAAGCGGCGCTGTCCGACGCGGCCGCGACCGTGTTCCCCAACAACGACCAGCTCATCCTCGAGGACGTGGTCATCGGCCCCGGCCTCAACCACCTCGACGTTGACGTGCCGGTCGCGCACCTGACGACGGAGCTGAGCCTCGACGGCGAGCCCCTACCGCCGACCCAGCCGGGGTGGAACACCGGCGCAGACATCAGCCTCTACCTGAAGGCACGGAACGTCGAGGACAGCCTGCTGTGGGCAGGGCGGGTCCGCTACACGCTCGACGACGCCATCGGCGCCTACACCCTGCGCGTGGAGTGGACCCAGACGGAGGGGCACATCGTCGCCGGGGACTACGACATCGTGTACTACCGGGAGGTCGATTACCCCCAGGTCGCCGGCCTCCCTATCGAGGAGGCCATCCCCGACACTGCCCCGAGCGACCCGTTCGTCAACGGCCACCAGACGCTGGGACACGTCACCCTGGCCCCGGGCGACACCCCCCTGACCATCGACCTCGCCCCCGCCCACGTCGCGGGCACCATCACGATGAGCGGGGTCGCGCTGCCCGAGACCCAGCCCGGGGAGATCGGAGACGTCACGCTCTATGCGGTGTCCAAGGGGATCGGCGCGGCGCACCCCTTCGCGACCGTCCGCTACGCGCCCGACGGCGACGGCCAGTATCACCTCGTCGACGGCGCCGACCAGCTCGACGTGCGCGTTCCGCCCGGGACCTACGACATCCTCTATGTGCGCCGCGATATCGGCGCGAGCGACTACCCGCGCGGACACGACGTCATCGCGACCGACGTCACCTTCGTCGCCGGCGACAACGACTACGACCTCGACCTCCCCGTGGTACACGTCACCGGGACCGTCACGCTCGAGGGGAGCGCGCTGCCCCTGATGCTGCCGGACGACGCGGACGAGGTGACCCTGACGCTCTGGCGCGACGACAATCAGGCCCGCCAGGTGCTCACGTCCTTCCAGTACGACTACGACTCCAGCGCGGGGGTGTGGACGCTCCACACCGGCGGCGGGAGCATCGACGTGAACGTCTTCGCGGGGACCTACGACGTCGTCTACTTCTCCGGCTGCTACATCCCGCTCTGGGAGGCGCGCTACTACTGCAACACGACCGCCGACGGCGCCTTCGTCGAGAGCTACGCGGCGCTCGCCGAAGACGTCGTCATCGCCCCGGGTGACGGCCCCCTCCTGCTCGACGTCGGCCGCGCGGACGTCGCCGTCGCGCTGAGCTTCGACGACGCGTCCCTCCCGCCGACGCAGCCAGGCTGGCTCGGCTGGCCCGTCGAGATCTACGCGCGCTCGGTCACGACCGGCGTGCGCTTCGAGCTCACGTCGTTCGACTACCCCTCCGACCAACTCCAGCCCTCGGACCCGTCAATCCACGCGCAGCTCCTTCCGGGGACGTACGACATCCTGTACTCGCGGCAGCGGTCGTCTTATGTGGGCAGCGAACCGCTCCTCTTGACGACCGACGACTTCCCGTTCGGCGACCACGTGCTCGCGGCAGGCGTCACCCTGAACCCTGGACCGAACGTGCTGCCGATCGACCTCGGTACACGCCGGGTCGAGACCGAGGTCCTTGTCGATGGACAGGCGCTCCCCGCGACCCAGCCGGGAGAGAGGGGGCCCACCTACCTCGACATGATCGCGACCGATACCGATTCTCGGCAGCTGATCGGCGCGATCCAATACGGTCCATCCTACGAGGACAATCACGAGCTGAGGTACGAGGGTGACCACCTCGAGTTCGCCGGCTTCCCCGGTACCTATGACATCGTCTATCGCGACGTGTCGCACGACGGGGTGGCCGACAACCCCGCGTTCGCCTTCCCGCCGTGGGCGCACCAGGCGGTCCTGCAGTGCGTGTCACCGTAGGCGTTGCGCCCGGGCTGCTGCTCGATCAGGGCTCGCCGCCATGACGAGCCTCAGAGGGTGTTGGGTCATTCGGACCGAGCCAGGCGCCGCGTCGTGGTTCCAGGTGGTTACGCGACGAGGGAGCGTACGGACATACGTGACCGAGGAGCGGAACCGCCTGGGACCACAAGAGCAAGCCTGGCGACGGGAGAATATCCCAACACCCCTCAGGGCGTGCCGATGAGCGCGAACGGGACCGAGTACTGGTCGTCGTCGTCGTCCGCGCGCCACTCCAGCGGCGAGTTCGACGCCGAGACGCCCGGGGTGTCGCTGGTCGCCGGGTCGTTGGGGATCGAGTCGACGGCGCTGCCGTCGCCATTGGCCGCGAAGACGCCGATGGTCCCGGCGTCGAGATCCGACGCGGTCAGCCCGAGGAGCGACAGCGGCACCTGGAGCTCGAAGAAGGTGTCGTAGCCGGTGTCGTGGCCCTTGTCGGCGATGTAGTCGACGACCGTCGCGCCGTAGTCGCCGGGGCTCCCGTCGTCGGCGGTGGGCTCGACGCCCGGCAGCGCGGCGCCGACGAAGAACTCGCCGCCGGCGCCCTTCAGCGTCGGGTCGAGGTTGCCGTCGGTGAACTGGACGAGGGTCGAGCTGCCGTCGACCTCGCTCAGGTACGTCCCTTCCTGGGAGAAGTTGCTGTGGAAGTAGAGCTGGAAGTCCGGCCTGTCGTCGCCGACGAACTCGTGGTCCTTGCTCCACATGTCTCCGCCGGTCGAGTAGCCGCCGGGAACCGTGTCGAAGGCGACGAACTGGATGAGGTCGAGGACCTGGATGGGCGAGCCCTCGGAGCTGCCGAGGTTGGCCGGGTCGAGCACGTCGGTGACGTTGACGTACTGGATGCCGATGTAGAGGTTGCCGTCGTCCCAGGCGGCGTGCAGCGCAGCGTAGTCCCAGGGCGGCTCGTGGGCGGTCCAGTTGGTGCCCAGGAAGCGCGCGTCGTCCGCCGCCGGGTCCCGGATGAGGAGCGTGTCGTCGCCCCACTCGCCGCCGGTGTTGGCGCCGTCGATGGCGATGCTCTTCTTCGCGCCGTAGCCCACGCTGTCGGGGTTACCGACCCCGCTCTGGACGTCCGTCGCCGTCGTATCGGTGGCCTGCGCGGTGTCCGCCGCCGTCGAGTCGGCGACCGTGGTCGTGTCGGGGGGCTCCGCCGTGTCGACGCCCGTGACCGTGTCTGCGCCGCCGTCGGTGTCGGCCGCGACGGTGTCCGAGACCGAGGTCGTGTCGGCCTCGCTACCCCCGCCATCGTCGCCACAGGCGGCCACCGGCGCGATGAAGAGGAACATCAGGGACCCGGCGACGATACGTGCGTGACTCATGCCCGATACACTATCCGAGACGGTTGAATATACCAGCGTTTTCGATCCCGGACGCGAGCGTCGGCCGCATGACGTGATCCGCGGTCGCCTGCGCGCTGGCCCTAGCCTCGACCATGCTGCCTTGACAGCATCAGTTCTGATGCGATGATGTTCGTGCCATGCGAACCACGGTCACCATCGACCCGGACACCGAGGCCCTCCTCAAGGCCGAGGTCGCGCGTTCAGGGCTCTCGTTCAAGCAGGTGCTCAACGCGGCGATTCGGCGGGCGCTGGCTCCCGCGCCGGCGGAGATCGACGTCGAGCCGCTCTTCCCCGCCCCGTTTCCGCCGGGCCTGGGCAGCTTCAACCGGCTCGGCGACGCCTGGGACGACGAGGAGACCCTCCGGGAGCTCGAGGCGTGATCCTCCCCGACCTGAACCTCCTGCTCTACGCGTACAACCCGCACGTACCGCAGCACGACGCCGCGCGGTCGTGGTGGCGAGGGGCGCTGTCGGGCTCCGAGCTCGTCGTGATGCCCCACGAGGTGCTCTTCGGTTTCGTCCGCATCGCCACGAACCCGCGACTGGGCCCCGCGGCCGTCACGCTCGACGCGGCGCGCGCCGTCGTCACGGGTTGGATCGCGCTCCCCACGACGCGGGTGATCCTGCCGACGGCGGGCCACTTCGACCGCGTGATGGCGCTCATGGGCGCCGCCATGGCCACCGGGGGCGTGCTCTCGGACGCGATCCTCGCCGCCTACGCCATCGAGCACCGCGCCCGGCTCTACAGCAACGACTCGGACTTCGCCCGCTTCCCCGGCCTCGACTGGGTCAACCCCCTCATCCAACCCGCTCGGCGCTGAGGAAGATCACCGCGGGCGGCCTGGATCGCGTAGGCTCCTGGGCCGCACCAGCCCTGGAGCCATCGAATATGCGCGTCTCGTCTCGCCCTCTGCTGCTCGCCGCGCTCCTCGCGCCGCTCGTCTACCTCGCCTGTGGCGAGGACCCCACGAGCGACGCGGACGCCACCGCCGACGCCGTCGAGGACACGGTCGAGGGTGATACGACCGCCGACACCACCGAAGACACCGCGGTGGTGGACACCGTGACGCCCCCCGCGCTCCCCGAGAGCGTCGGGCCGACGATCAGCGCCGCGGCAGCCGATCCCTTCGCCGCCAGCGAGCACGTCAGCTGCCCCGTCTACCAGGACACGCGCTGCAGCGACGGCGCCGTCCAGCGCTGCGCCCTCTACGACACCGCCGGCGACGACTGGGCCGAGTCCCCGCCGCCGCTGCTCCACCGCGCCCTCATCTACGATCGCTACTACGACCGCTACACCTCCGCCGACGGGCAGACCGTCGAGCGCCGCTTCGACCAGGCCATGCCCGCCGACACCGACGAGGCGGTCTGGGGTGATCCCGCCCACTTCGCCGGCTGGGCCGGCGCCGGCGACTCCGCCATCTGGACCGGGGTCGCCCTCATCGCCGACGCCTATCGCTACGCCGTCACCGGCACCGAGGCCGACTACCAGCGGATGGAGCGGCGCCTCCGGACGAGCCTCACGATGTTCGACGTCACCGGCGTCCCCGGCTACCTCGCGCGTTACCACTTCCTGTGGGCGCCGGCCGGGAGTCCCCAGACCGACCAGCACGTCGTCCGGATCGGCGACGAGACCCTCCTCGGCCGCCGCGACCACGCCATCGAGGCCCCGGCGAGCGTGCCCGACCTCCCCGCCGCCTACCTCGACGGCTACCCGGACGGCGAAGGCGGCACGGTCACCGCCACCCCGATGTGGAACGGGCGCCCGTCCATCGACCAGTACAGCGGCCCGACCGTCGCCTACCCGATCGTCTGGGACCTCATCCGCGACGACGCGCTCAAGACGCGGATGGCCGACCACATGCGCTGCTACCTCAACCGCCTCGAGCGCATCGAGATCCATCATCTCCAGGCCAACGAGACCGTCCGCGACCTCGTGACCGACTACTTCGCGGGCGACGCCCTCGTGCTCGACCCCGACGACATCGACCTGACCGCGACCGACGACGTCGTCCTCTTCGTCCTCCGCGAGCTCAACGAGACCAACAAGGAGACGTTCGACCGCGCCTGCCCCGACGGCCCGCCGACCACGGCCACCCACACCTACGACGCCGCCGACGACGACTTCCTGGCTCAGGTCATCGGCCTCGTCGGCGACATGCAGGACGACGACACCAAGCCCGAGAAGGCCAACGCCATCACCCACGCCTACGCGCCCTCGCTCCGCGGCGGCGACGCCGGGCACCTCTTGCAGATCGCCGCCGCCGTCTGGCGCATGACCGGCGACGACCGCTACCGCGCGTTCATCGAGGACGACCTCATCGGGACGATCCGCGCCGACCGGGTCGCGCTCACCACCCAGGCCTTCCGGCTGCCCGACTGGTGCCTCTCGTACTACGGCGACCACATCACCTACCCCGCCTTCTGGCAGCTCGTCACGACCCTCGGCGAGAGCCCGCTCCGGCGCACGCTGCTGCGGGTCATGCACGAGGAGATGTGGGACAAGGCGCTGTCGAACCACCGGAGCGCCAAGTTCGACGTGATGTACGCGAGCCTCGGCGAGGACGAGGCGCTGACGGCCCGCTCCCAGCTGCTGGCCGACATCCCGGACATCCTGGGCGGCTTCGGCGGTTCCGGGCCCTCCGTCGACGCCCCGCGACGAACCTACGATCTGCCCCGCGCCGACGTCGTCGCCGCGATGACCGACGCCGGCCTCGCCACCCGCTGCCCGACCGAGGCCGAGCGCCAGCGCTGCGAGGACGGGCTGACGGTCCTGGGCGTGGCGGTCGCCGGCGAGGAGATCAGCCACGAGTGCGACGACCGTCCCGCCGAGTGCGTGATGGCGGACGGGATGTGCACCGACGCCCTCGCCGCCGAGGGGCTCCCGGTCCCGCTGCGCCAGTACGCCGACTTCGCCTGGCAGCGCGACCCCTTTGCCATCGGCAACCCCCACGCCCTCGACGGCACCACCCAGTCCCCGGGCCGCGACCTCGCGGAGCCCTACTGGATGGCCCGCTACTACGGGCTGGTCACCGGCGGCGAGGGCCTGGTCCTCGCCTGGCGCGACACCGGCGAGACCTGCGAGTAGCCCGCCGCCGACCCCCGAGCTACCGGAGCCACAGGGCCGCGCCCCCGGCGAGGGCGGCGCGAGCGGCGTGACCGAGGACCGCGACGGCGCGCCGCTCGGGTGCGTCCTCGCCGACGCCGGCCTCTTCGAGCCGAGCCCCGAGCTCGTCGAGCTCGACGACGAGCGTCGCGAGCGAGGCGACCGAGAGCCCATCGGGCCCCTCGTGAACGCCGTCTACCGGCTGCGGGACGAACACCGCGTCGTTGATCGAGAAGCGCCCCAGGACCGCCCAGCCGCCCGGCGCGCGCTCGGCCGCGTCGAGGAGCGGCCCCGCCAGGTCACCGAAGCTCCAGGCCTGGAGCGGGACGGCGGGCTCGACGTGAGGCGGCAGGCCGAGGGCGACGAGGGCCCGATCGAGCTCGGCGCTCCAGGCGTCGGCCCCGGGGTCGTTCGGCGCGCGTCCGAAGCTGAGGTTCAGGCTCATGCCGCCCAGTCTGCCACGAGCGCGGCACCAGAGCGCGACGACGTACGCATCCTCGCCGCGCCCCGCTACGCGAGGGCGACGACGAGGCTCGTCGCGAAAAGCCCCACGCCGACCGGCGCCCAGAGTCGGCGCTCCTTCCGGCTGGGCGTGATGACGTTGAGGACCGCCGTGAGCCCCGATACGCCGACGACCAGCCAGATGGTCCAGCCGTGGGCGAGGGCGAGCTCGGGGACGAGCAGCGCCGCGTGGCTCAGCACCAGCACCGCGAGCGTCGCCAGCGCCGCCGCCTGCACCACCGCGCCGACGCGGAGCCCCGGCGGGAAGCGCCCGGGGTGACGCCCGCCCATCGCGTACTCACCCCACGGCGCACCGGCGGCCAGCGCCAGCTGGAACAGGACGACGACCCCGACGAGCGCCGTGAAGACGATGGCTGCGATCTGCATGGCGTTCACCTCGTCCGCTACTTCGTCGCGTAGAGCCAGTACGGCCAGTACGGCGAGTAGTCACCGTCGGCGCTCTCGACGCCGACGACGAAGCGGAACTCCCCGTGGCGGGTGGGCACGACCATCCCGGTGCTGAAGCAGCGCGTGCCGCCGGGCGACGTATCGCCCTCCCAGACCAGGCCGTCGACGACGCCGTCCGCGGGCGCGGCCTTCGTCGCGTTGGTGAACCGGTCCGCCAGCGAGTAGATCGACAGGTGGTAGCGCCGCCCCGGCGGCGCGGTCAGGCAGATCGGGCCGCCCCAGGCCGCGTCGACCCGGAAGAAGTCGCGGTCGGTCGGCGAGGTCAGATAGCTGTGGAAGTCCCCCTTCGCGGTCAAGGCCGACGGGATCCAGGCGACGTCGTCGGGCACGCCGTCGGCGTTCCGGTCGGCGCCGTCGTTCGGCTCGAAGTTGTCCTGCTGGTTCGTTCGGTAGATCCGCGGCAGCGACGGCGGCAGGTTCGACGCCTTGTTCCACGTCTCGCCGCCGAGGCGCTGGCAGTAGAGCCGCCCCGCGCTGTCCGCGACGTAGAGCGACAGCCGCGACTCGCCGTCGAGGTCCCAGATCGCCGGCGCCGACAGGTTCGCGTTGCCCAGCGCCCGGCGCGAGCCGAGCTGCTCGACGTGGGTCTTCAGATCCTCGTCCCAGAGCGCCACCCGGAGCTCCTTGCCGGAGGTGTAGATCCGGTCCGGGAAGCCGTCGCCGTTGACGTCGTAGAGGCCGACGTTCGCCGCGCCCGAGACGGTCTCCGGGACGCCGTCGTCGTCGACGTCGGTCATCTCCGCCTCGACGGTGTTGCCGGCGACCGGGTCGTCGAGCAGCGCGCCCGTCCGCCCGAAGCGCCAGGTCCGCACCGTCGACGCGTTGGCCGCGCCGGCGTCGTCCGTCGTGAAGTAGGTCACCAGCGCCCGGAGCTCCGTCGGCGTCGCGACGATGGTGTTGACCGAGCCGCCGAAGAGCTCGGGGATCGCCGTGGCGAAGCACGTCGCGCCGCTGCAGAACGGCGTCGTCGCCAGGGTCGCGAAGCTCGTGAAGCGGTAGGCGTAGACGTTGCCGCCCCAGTTCCCCGGCGAGGTCGCCTCGGGGTAGCCGTTGCCCGTGACGAGCTCGACGTAGCCGTCGCCGTCGAGGTCGGTCAGGGTCCGCCCGTCCCAGTACTCGCAGACGCCGTCGGCGTCGGGGATGGACGCCACGTGGACCAGGTTCTGCGCCCCTCGGTCGTAGCGGAACATCCTCGTGCCGGCGCTCGGCTCGCACCACGTCGAGGTGAAGAACTCGACGACGCCGTCGTGATCGACGTCCGCCGCCATGAACTGCGAGGCGTCGTAGACCCCGGTCGTGTCGTCCTGGGCCACGGTGAAGTTGCCGTCGGCGTCCATCGCGTAGACCCGGGCGTGGCTGCCGTTGCCGGTCAGGATCTCGAGGGTCTGGATCCCGGCCCCGACCCGGTCGTAGTCGTCGACGTCGGCGAAGACCGGCGCCGAGCGGGCGTAGTTGTAGACCGGGGCCGAGTAGTCGTAGAGGGGCGTCCCGTCGACCGACAGCACCGCGAAGCCGAAGGACGTGCTCAGGACCGCCTCCTGCGCCCCGTCGCCGTCGAGGTCCACCCGCGCGACCGAGCCCGACGCGGGGTAGGCCTGCTGGAAGGGCCAGCTCCCGGGGCAGGCGGTGAAGCAGAAGCGGTCGACGAAGCCGTCGCAGTCGTTGTCGCGCCCGTCGTCGCAGATCCCCGGCGCCCCGGGATAGACCGTCACGTTCGAGTCGTCGCAGTCCCAGTCCGGCTGGCCGTCCTCGTCGGCGTCGCGCGCCTCGGCCCAACCCACCGGCACGTCGCACTTGTCCTGGTGCGCCGCGTTGGCCGCCGCCACGCCGTCGCCGTCGTTGTCCCGGTAGCTCCGGACCACGTCGAGCCCGTCGTCCGCGGGCCCGTTGCAGTCGTCGTCGAGGCCGTTACAGACCTCGGCGGCCCCCGGGTGGATGGCGCCGTTGAACTCGTTGCAGTCTCCGGGCTCGGCGACGAAGCCCGTCGGCGCGGCGCACGCCTGAGCCGTGATGACCCCGCCGTAGCCGTCGTTGTCGGCGTCCTTGTAGAAGGTCGTCAGCACGCCCTCGTCGACCTGGCCGTTGCAGTTGTTGTCCTTGCCGTCGCAGACCTCGGGGTTGGTCGGGAAGCGGTCGCCGTCGCCGTCGTCGCAGTCCCCGGCCAGGGCCGTCGTGTGGGTGTCGTCGGCCCGGCACAGGCACGCGCTCAGCCCGACGACCCCGTAGCCGTCGTCGTCGCCGTCGAGGTACCAGGGCTGGCAGCCCTCGGCGGCGGCCTCGTCGGTCGTCCCGTCGCAGTCCTCGTCGACGAAGCCCTCGCAGACCTCCTGGGCGCCGGGCTTGATCCCCGCGTTGCCGTCGTCGCAGTCGCCGCCCTGGAGCACGTAGCCCGGCGTCCCGGGGCAGACGCAGGCCTCGTCGTGGCCGACCCCGTCGTGGTCGGCGTCGAGGTAGCTGGTGACGCAGCCCGCCGAGCCCGCGTCGTCGGTCACGCCGTCGCAGTTGTCGTCCTGGCCGTTACAGGCCTCGGTCGCGCTCGGGCCGACCGCGGCGTTCACGTCGTTGCAGTCGCCGCCCTCGGTGGCGGTGTAGGGCGCGGCGGGCTCGCACAGGCAGCGCGTCGCCAGGTCGATGCCGTACGCGTCGCCGTCCTGGTTGAGGTAGTAGTCCGTGCAGCCGTGGGCGCCGGCCTCGTCGACGGCGCCGTCGCAGTCGTCGTCGACCTCGTTGCACGCCTCGGTGGCGCCGGGGTGGACCGCGGCGTCGAGGGGCGCGCAGTCGAGCGGGTCGAGGGCGCCGTCGTCGTCGTCGTCGTCGTCGCAGGCGTTGCCGAGCCCGTCGTCGTCGCTGTCGAGCTGGCTCCCGTTGGCGACGAGCGGGCAGTTGTCGACGTCGTCGTCCTGGCCGTCGTTGTCGTCGTCGGGGTCGACGCAGTTGGCGACGCCGTCCCCCTCGCTGTCGGGGAAGCCCTCGTCGATGATGCCGTTACAGTTCTGGTCGACGCCGTCGCAGCGCTCGTCGTTGCCGTGGTGGACGTCGGGGTCGAGGGGCTCGCAGTCGGTCACGTCGGGGTCGCGGTCGCCGTCGAGGTCGTCCTCGCAGGCGTCGCCGATCTTGTCGCCGTCGGCGTCCGCCTGCCCCGGGTTGAAGGTCACCGGGCAGTTGTCGGTCTCGTCGGGCGCGTCGTCACCGTCGTCGTCCGGGTCGACGCAGTCCGCCGCGCCGTCGTCGTCGAGGTCGCCGAAGCCCTGGTCCGCCGTGCCGTCGCAGTCCTGGTCCACGCCGTCGCAGACCTCGGCGGCGCCGGGGTGGATGCCGGGGTCGGTCGGCCCGCAGTCGCTCGGGTTCTGGATCCCGTCGCCGTCGATGTCCCCGTCGCAGGCGTCCCCCAGGCCGTCCTCGTCCTGGTCGGCCTGGTCGGCGTTGGCGACCAGCGGGCAGTTGTCCTGCGCGTCGAGCTTCCCGTCGGCGTCGTCGTCGTCGTCCACGCAGTCGGCGATGCCGTCGCCGTCGGTGTCGGCGAAGCCCTGGTCGTCGTTCCCGTCGCAGTCCTGGTCGACCCCGTCGCACAGCTCGTCGGCGCCCGGGTGGCGGGTCGGGTCGAGGGGCGCGCAGTCGTCGACGTCGTCGCTCCCGTCGCCGTCGTCGTCCGCGTCGACGCAGTCCGCCTCGCCGTCGCTGTCGGTGTCGAGGGAGCCCTCGTCGGTCTCGCCGTCGCAGTCGTCGTCGACGCCGTTGCAGGTCTCGGCCGCCGGGGTGGCGGCGGTGCAGGCGCTGAGCCCGTCCTCGTCGCAGTAGCGGCTGCCGACGCACTCGCCGTGCGCGTTGGTGAAGGCGCAGACGGTCTCGGCGCGATCGGCGATGGCGGGCGCGGTGCAGGCGCACATCTCGGCCTGGGGGATACACTGCGGGCTGGTCGTGCCGTCGAGATCGGGCGCCTGGAAGCACACGTAGCCGTCGGGGCAGCTCGCCGTGGAGCAGTCGCCGCCGCAGAAGGCCCCGGCGCCCCCGAAGCGAACGCAGCGGCTCCCGCCCTGGCCGTTGACCCGGCAGTCGTCGTTGTCGGTACAGGGGTAGCAGAGGCGCGGGAAGTTCGGCTGGCAGATGAACGTCGGGTCGGCGCCGCCGAGCTGGACCTCGTTACAGCCCCAGCCCGCCGGGCACGCGTCTGTACATACACGCGTACAGACCTTGCCGTTGGCGTCCTGGACGCAGAAGCCGGAGTTGCAGTCCTCCTGGGTCGAGCACGGGGCGCCGAACTCGCCCGGAGCGGGCTCGCCGGTGTCCGCCGGAGTGGTGTCGATCGGCGTCGTGTCCACCGGTGTGGTGTCGACCTCGACGACATCGACGACGTCGGCGGCGACGTCGTCTCCCGCGGAGCTGTCGACGCTCCCCTCGCTGGTCCCCTGACCGCACCCGGCCAGCGCGAAGACCGCGCCCACGAAGATGACGCACTGCAAAAAACGCGCTGCGCTCATGATGCTCCCCTCGACCCCGACGGTGGTCCGTGCGCGCCAACGGTAGCCCCGCGAGCCCTCGGTCCGCAACGCCCTCGCCGCTGGACGGCGTTTGGCGCGGGCGTGCGCAGCGGAACTTCTAAGGATACGCGCCGCTGTCCGTTGACGGGTCAGAGCTCGAATGGGGTATCCAAGGACGGAGGAGGACGAGATGGCGCGCTCACGAGCATGGATGACCTGGCTCACCTCGACGCTGCTGGTGGCCACCGGGTGTACGACGGACCCCATCGAGGGCGTGAAGCGCGACGTCGACGCCCTGGCGGGCGACGCCGGGCGCGACGCCGACGCCTTGTTCGTCGGCTGCCCCTCCGGGGGGTTCGAGGTGAGCGTGACGGTCGGCGCGCTGCCGGCCTCCCCAGGCGCGGCCGGGCCCAGGCTGTTCATCGACGGCGACCACGCCTATTGGAGCGACCCGTTCGTCTTCGAGGACGGTCGGGTCGTCAACCCCGAGGACCCCGAGGTGTGGCGCGTGGCGCTCACGGACTTGACCGCGCCGCCCGAACCGCTGACCGACAACGACGCCCGCGACACGCTGGCCGGGGTCTCCGACGACGCGACGCTGATCCTGCGGAGCACCGACGCCTCGCCGCGCTCCGACCTGGTGCTGCGCGCCGCGGATGGCGAGGAGGAGACGCTGGCGGCGCCGCTGTGGCTCGAGGAGGTCAACCTCCTCAAGCGCCCCTACTACCCGCGGCTCCTCGGCAACGGCGTCGCGGCGTGGCTCGAGTGTGTGCGCGAGACGGGCAACGCCTGCGCTCCGGAGCGGGTGGTCGTCTGGGACGGCCAGTCCCGAGCGACGGTCACCGAGCACGGACCTACCCTGGGCCAACGGATGACGCCGCCGAGAGTCGAGGGGCGGCGGGTCGTCTGGGCGGTGCGCGATCTCGACGGCGAGCATCCGGTCTGGACCTTGTGGCGGTGGGCAGACGGCGAGGCGGAGGTCCTGGTCGACGAGGCCTCGGAGCTCTACCCGCCGCATCACCTGCACAGCGGCGGCTGGGTGTGGTGGGCCACGCCCGACGGGGTCTTCCGGACGCCATTCGACGGTGGTCCGGTCACCTCGGTCGCCTCGGGGACCTGTGACCTGTTCGACGCCGCGGCGGGGCGGGTCGCCTTCGCCTGCCTGACCGAGGCGTCCACGCCGACCATCGCCGCGACGATCGACCACGCGCGCCTCTATGTCGACGACGGCGTCGCGACCGTCGAGATCCCGAGCCCCGGGGTCCTCGTCGGCCTCCCCCGGCTGTCGAGCGGCGCGCTGGCGTGGCTGGCCTCCGACGACGCGGCGGCGACGGCGAGCGAGGGCGGGCCGGGCGTCGTCCGGATCGCGCCGCTCGAGGATCCGAGCGCCCGCCAGGATGTCGCGCCGGTGACGCTGCCGTGTACGGGCGCCTGTCAGCTCGACGGCGCGCCGCTGCCCGTGATGCACCTCGACGACGAGCGCCTGACCTGGACCCGGGCGGTCGACCCGGAGACCGGCGACAGCGATCCCGAGCGCCTCGGCGTCGCGCGCCTCACCCCGCGAGCGCGCTGCGACTGACCGCGCGCTCGGACGCGCTCAGGGCTCCGGGTAGAGGATGACGACGTAGCCGTCGCCGCCGTCGGCCTTGTGTGCCCCGCCCACGCCGACGCCGGAGAGGTAGTAGGCGTCACCGCTGTTGCCGGGGGTCGCGCCGCTGCCGGCGACGAGCTCGCCCTGGATCACCAGGGCGTCGACGTGGCCGGAGCCGCCGCCGCCCCCACCGCATCGCTGGTCGGAGCCGCTCGTCGTGTTCCACGAGCCGCCTGCGCCGCCATACCAGCCGCCGCCGCCGCCGCCGCCGCAGGTGTCGTTGGCGCCGCCGGCGAGCGCGCTCCCCGACTCGCCGGTGTGGGGGGTCGCGTAGGTGTAGCACAACGTTCCGACCCCGCCGGCGCTCTGGCTGCCACCGCCGCCGCCGCAGAACTCGCTGAGGGCCTCACCGACGAGGCCGCCCCCACCTCCGCCGTGGTTGTGCCCATACTGGCCGCCGCCACCGCCGCCCCCACCGGCCGTGACGAGCTCGGTCCCAGCGCGCCGGACCGCCGAGCGACCGCCGCCGCTCCCCTCGTAGTTGGCGGTCCCGCCGGAGTTGGTGACGGTGCCGCCGCCGCCGTAGCCCCCGGTCGTGCCGTTCAACCCGAAGGTCCCGCCCCCGCCCACGACGACGGTGAGCGTCTCGCCCGTCGTGACGTCGAAGCGCCCGGCCGCGTACCCTCCGCCGCCGCCGACGGGCTCGTACGGGGCGAACCCGCCGCCGCCCCCGCCGCCGGCGCCCCAGGCCTTCACGATGACCCACTCGACCTCGTCCGGGACGACCCAGCTCTGGTCGGCGCCGGTCGCGGCGAAGGGCACGGCGACGCAGGGGCCGCCGCACAGGCCGCCGGAGAAGCCGTGAGCGAAGTCGGTCGCGGTGGCCGCGCCGATGTCGGTGTAGTCGACCGACACCATGGCGTCGGCGCCGAAGGTCAGCTCCTCGGAGCCGCACTGGTCGACGTCGACGTCGAACTGGATGAAGGGGTAGACGAAGCCCTTGGCGACCGTGCCGCCGGTGAAGCCGTCGGTCAGGTTGACGTTGTCGTCGGCCGAGGCCCGCGTCCGGATGGTGCAGACGTCGACGCCGTCCTCGACGCCGAGGGCGACGTTCCAGTAGAGCTTGTGCGCCTCGGCGCCGTCGCTCGTCAGCTCCTCGAGGCCGCGGTAGACGGCCGCCTGGAAGAGGTAGGTGTCGGCGTCGACGTTCGCCGCCTCGGTGACCGCGGCGCAGCCGCTCATGGACTCGGCGGTGCAGAGGTTTCCGGGCAGCTCGGGGTTCGGGTCGAGGGTCACGTCGGCCAGGAACGTGTTGCCGTCGGAGTTGACGTCGCAGTCGATCTGGATGTCGTCGAGGTAGAGGGTGGTCATCACGTCGGTCGCCGTCCCGGCGGTGCACGCCAGGCCCAGCACGAAGGTCCGGCGGCGGTCGCCGTCGGCGTCGAAGAGGAGCTCGATGTCCTCGGTGCCCCCGCCGTCGCAGACCCCGTCGCCGCCGGCGTTACAGCAGTCGAACTTGGCCGAGCAGAAGATGTTGTTGAAGTTCACGGCGATGTCGAAGAAGCCCTGCTGCGCCGGCCGCATCAGCGCGACGTCGAAGTGCACGGCGACGTCGGTGTTCTCGGTGCAGGCGACGGTCCGGGTCAGCGGTCCGTCGGTCGTCGGGTTCTGGAACTCGAGGGCCGAGCCGACGACGTCGGTGGGATCACCGGAGTCGAAGGCCCCCGTGGACGTCACGGCGGCCTGGTAGACGCCGACGACCCAAACGCGGACCTCGTTGTCGCCGAAGTCGGCGTCGCAGGTCCCGATGTAGCTGGCGGAACCGGCGCCGTCGCCGTAGCCGCTGGAGCTGATGCGGCGCTGCCAGACGACCTCGGTCGGGGCGCCGTCGTGGACGACCTGGAGGTCCCAGACGACGTCTCCGACGCCGTCGAGGCTCAGGGCCGCGATGTCGATGGCCAGCTCGGGGCCGTCGGAGACGGTGGGCCCCGTGTCGCCGGCACAGGCGACGAACAAGGGGACGACGAGGGCGAGGATCAGGCGGGAACCGGCGTTCATGGCTGCTCCGGGTCACGACGAGACACACGCAGGCGCCGAGCGCACGGCGCTCCGGTCTCTCTCAGGGGGATACGGCACTTGTCTGATACCACAAGGGATTGTCGCATCGCACCCATCGTCGACCGAGCGGTCGAGTGGCAGGTGGCACACGGCGAGCAGAGAACCCGCTGTGGAGGACGTCCCCGCGATCTCGCGTACGCGACAGCGCGGCGCCGACGCGACGATTTGCCGCGGGACGCTACCAGCTCCGCGAGGGGTTCGGCCGCATCAGGAGATCGTCACCCGGCCCGCGCCCGGCGCCTCAGAGCTTCTTCTTCAGCGCGTCGGTGAGGCCGGAGGCGACGGCCTCGACGCTGCCGTCCTCGGCGAGCAGCACCAGGGTCGGCGTCGCCTTGACCTTGTAGCGCATGGCGAAGCGCCACTCGGGATCCCAGATGGTCGGGTAGGTGACCTTCTGGCTGTCCACGTAGTGCCTGGCGGCCGACCTCTCGCTGTCCATGACGACGCCGACGACGTCGACCTGGCCTCGCTTCTCTTTGGCGAGGGCTACGAACTCCGAGGTCTCGCGCCGGCAGATGGGGCAGAAGTCGGCGGCGAAGACGAGGAGCGTCCGCCGTTTCAGGTGCTTGGTGTCGAGGGTGACCTTCTCCCCGGTCGGGCTGTCGAAGGTCTCCGCGCCGTCGGCGGCCGCCGGCGCGCCCTCGTCGGCCCGGACCGCCGTGCTCGCCCCGCCACACCCCATCGCCGCCACGGCGGCGAACATCACGATACGCTGGATGATGCTCATGCGCTGCACTCTGCCACGGCCCGCCACTCGCGTCTCGCGCTACGCCACGTTGGAGGGCTCGAGCCGCCTCACCGAGGCGACCCGGTCGGGGTCGGCGGTTCGCCGCCGAACGGGTCCGACTCGGCCTTCATCGCGGCGGGGGCGTCGACCGGCAGCGCGAGCCCGCCCAGCTCGCGGACAGCGGCGATGCGCTCTTCCGTCGCGACCACCCCGTGCTGGGCGTCGACCGCGGCGCTCGAGAGGACCTTCGCCTCGTGGGCGAGCTCCACTACCACCTCCATAGGCAGGCTATGGAGCATGCTCGCGCCGAGCAACGTCTGGGCGCACGACGACACAGCGCGGATGAGTCGCCCCACCCGCGCTGTCGTCGCGTCGACCCCGTCGTCGGGTCAGTCCTTGTCCTGCTCCGTGGCGGAGCGGCTGGAGCCCGCGAACTCCACCTTCGGGACCGGCGCCGACAGCCGCACGGACTGCTGGTGACGGACCTGGGCGGGCTCGGCCTCCCAGGCGAGGCCGTTGTCGGGGATGACCTGGGGGCGGAAGTCGTGGCGCGCCGCCTTGGTCAGCAGCTCCGCGTACTCCGGGAGCCGCTGGGTCATCTGGAAGCCCCACTTGTCGCGCACCTGGCGGCAGTGGTTGAGGTCGATCTCGCTGACCATGACGCCGTCGCGGGTCCGCGACAGGCCCGGGGTGCGCGAGCCGTCGGGGGCGGTGATGTAGCTCGAGCCGTAGAAGTGCCCGAAGTCCTTGTGCGCCGCCTTGCCGTCGCCCGAGGTGAACTCGTTCGGGAAGCTCTCGGTCCCGATGCGGTTGATGGCCGCGGTGAAGTAGTTGTTGGCGATGGACGCGCAGCGCGCCTCGATCGGCCACAGCGGCTCGCTCAGCGCGCCCACGGTCGCCGACGGGTTGAAGACGATCTCGGCGCCGTTGAGCCCGAAGCCGAGCCAGTTGAGGGGATGGTGCCGGCCGTAGCAGATGTTGACGCCGACCTTGCCGTACTGGGTGGCGAAGACCGGGTGCCCGGTGTCGCCCTCCATGTAGTAGGTCGACTCGTTGAAGTCGCCGACCCGGGGGATGTGGTTCTTGCGGTGGTAGCCGATGACGTTGCCGCGGTTGCCGATGACCACGGCGGTGTTGTGGATGGTCCCGCCGTGGCTCTCGTCGCGCTCGAGGATCGGCGAGACGATCACCATGTCGTAGTGCCGCGCGAGCCGGGACAGGAAGCGCGTCGTCGGGCCGTCGACCGGCTCGGCGAACTCGAGCCACGGGTGCTTCTCGCGAGTGCAGAAGGCGAAGGGCATCGTCCACGCCTCCTGGAGGCCGAGGACGTTACAGCCCAGGGCGCCGGCGGCGTGGATGAGCTTCTCGGTGCGGTCGAGGAGCGCCTGGTACTGCTGCTCGACCGGGGCCGAGGTCGACTCGGGGATCTGGGTCTGGACGACGCCGACCCGGACGACCCGCGCCTCGCGCCGCTGCTCGGGGACCGACGGGAAGCGGTAGGCCGCCACGTCGAAGTCGTGCTCCTCGGCCAGGGTCGCGGCCGCCGGCGGGATGGGGAGCTCCTCGGGGAGGTTGCCGTACAGGATCCGGAACGCCTCCGCCTGATCTTCGGCGGGGAGCTTCCTCAGGAGGCTCTCGAGGCTCTCGAGCTCGGTCTTCGCGGGCATGGCGTGCGTCCATTGCTTGGGGGCATGGGTCCTATCGGACCGTAGGGAGCGCCGCGACCGGGCCGCGGGCGCCGGGGGTACGTGGGCACCGTTTCTACACCGCGAGGGAGCGCCGCGCCACCGCCCAACGACCGCGACGGCGTCAGCGCTCCGCGGCCTCTCCTCGCGTCAGGACGAGATCGGCGCGGATCAGGTTGTGATCCGACAGCGCCGTCGCCTCGTCGGCCAGCTCCACCGCGCCCTCGCCGACGTTCAGGGCGGCGCCGCCCGCGCCCCCGCGAACCAGGACGAAGTCCGGGCTCCAGCCGCGACCGCGGCGCGACCGCCGCGGCCAGCCGACCCGCGTCGTGGGCCGCTGCTCGTAGCGCCCGTCCGCCCGGCGTCGCGGCGGGATCGTGTCGACGTAGCCGCGATCGAGCAGGGCCTGATATCCCGGCGAGAGGGCGCCGCCGTCGGTCGCCCGCATGTTGAGGTCGGCGCACAGGATCGTCGGGAGCTCCGGGCGCTCGGCGAGGCGCTCGCCGAGCTGCTCGAGCTGCCGCTCGTGCCCACCCTCGCCGCGCCGGTCGAGGGCCAGGTGGGTGTTCAGGATCCGGAGCGGCCCGGCCGGGGTCGCGACCACCACCTCGAAGACGCCCTTGCCGCCCATGCGCTCGACGATGGACAGGGCCTCGTCGTCGGCGAAGGGGACGAAGCGCTCCTCGGTGATCGGGAAGCGGGACATCACGGCGACCCCGCCGCCGCCGTAGGTCGCGAAGGGCAGCCGCGCCTCGAGACCCGACTCGAGCTCGTCGCGCTGAAAGGACAGCCACGCCTCCTGGAGACACAGGACGTCGGGCGCGAGGGCGTCGATGGCGGCGGGCATCCTCTCCAAACGGTCGCCCATCTCGCGCGAGGCGAAGGGCAGGAGCCAGGCGTTGTAGCTGGCGATCCGGAGCTCGAGGCGGTCGACGGCGGGCTCGGGGGGCGGCGCGGCGGGGGCGCTGCAGCCGAGGGCGGACAGCACGGCGAGGGCGGCGAGCGGGGAGAGGCGGCGGCTGGAGAGGTGGCTCATGGTGATCCAGTGTAATGCGCGAGCGGCCCCAGACCATCCCGGGCGCGGCGTCCTCCCTCTCACCGCGACGCGCCACGGGCCACGCGAACATGACGCGCCGCAGCGAGATTGGAGACCATCCCTTGACGCGAGGCCCTCGCTTTTGCGAGAGGCTCCGGATGCGCTCGCTCCTCATCGCGGTGATCTCGCTCCTCGTCGCCGGCTGCTCCAGCCCGGGAGGCCGGACCATCTGGGCCCCCGGCGCCGACGCGGACACGGCCGACGCCGTTCTGTTCCCCGACGTGCCGATCACCGACACGGCGACCCAGGACACGGCCCCCGAGGTGGACACGGTGCCCGAGGAGGACACCTACGAGCCCGTCGACACGGCGCCGGAGCTCGACACCTGGACGCCGCCGGACACGGTCGTCGAGGACACGACCCCGGAGGACACTGCGCCCGAGGAGGACACGGTCCCGCCGCAGGACACGTTCACCCCGTTCTGCAAGAACGGCGACCCGTGTAACGACGACGATCCGTGTACGGTCAACGACCGGTGCGTGGACAACCACTGCTCGGGCGACCCGATCACCTGCGACGACGACGTCCCCTGCACGACCGACGCCTGCGTCGAGGGGCAGTGCGTGAGCACGCCGCTCGAGGACTACTGCCTCATCGGCGGCGTCTGCTGGAACGAGGCGCAGAAGAACCCGAACAACGGCTGCCAGGCATGCGTGAGCGGGGCGCTCGCGACAGGCTGGACCAACACCGAGGGGGTCAGCTGCGACGACGGCGACCCCTGCACCGAGGGCGAGGCGTGCGCCGCGGGCGCCTGCACCGGCGGCGTCACCCCCGAAGAGATCTGCGACGACACCCTCGACAACGACTGCAACGGGCAGACCGACGCCGAGGACGTCGCCTGCGGGGCGGCCGAGCCCTGCGCCTACCACGAGGACTGCTACCCCGAGCGCGTCTGCGCCCGCTGGGCGACCACCGGCCAGGCGGTCTGCAGCGAGCCGTGTATCGGTGATTCGGACTGCCTCACAGGTCAGATCTGCTCGAAGCTCCCGGGGGCCGCTCAGGTCGGATTCTGTCAGGATCCGGTGCCCGGCCTGCTCGTCAACGGCGCCTCGTGCGCCGACGACAGCCAGTGCTCGAGCGGCCTGTGCGTCATTCAGGACGAGAACTCCAACGCTGCATACTGCCGGGCCTTGTGCCTCTCCGAAACCCGTTGCAGCGAGCCCGGCTACACCTGTCGCGCGATCGGCGATCTCTCCGTCGGCTTCATCGCCGGCGCCTGCACCCCGAACCCGGTCGGCACCCTCTCGAACGGACAGCTGTGTGGCAGCGGTAACAGCGCGCTGTGCGCCTCGGGCCAGTGCGACCTGATGCCACCGAGCGGTCCTTGGCCATGCCGCCCGCTCTGTCACAGCGAGACGGAGTGCGACCCGCCGATGGAATGCAACGTGGTCCTCTACTCGCCCACCGAGAACGCGAACGCGATGCCCTTCGCGACGTTCTACACCCTCCTGAGCCACGACGCCGTCACCGCCTGTTACACGCCCGCGAATACCAACGGATACCTGCAGGATGGCTCACCATGTATCCCGGAGCAGCACTGGCAGTGCCAGAGCAACAAGTGCTACAAACTGATCCCCGGTGACGACCAAGCCTACTGCACGAGCTATTGCGAGTTCGATGTTGAGTGTATAGCAGGCATGATCTGCAAACTCGACCTCGTCACACTTGCGAACGACTGGCTGCAGAGCCCCTGGTTCGAACACCAACCCTACTCCTTGAATCGCACCCTGGTCCGCGTCTGCAAGTGGGAGTAGCGGCGAGCCGCTGAAACACCTGTTTCACGCGTCGCACGCCGCGACACACACGACGCGACAACTGTGTCACCAGCTCGAGCCGCGCGCGCCACGCGTCCGCTAACCCACTGAAAGCACCGGACGTAGTGCGTCGATTCACACGCGGCACGGCGCTTGCTCTGTCCCCGGGCAGGTCGCCCGTGTCGGTCGGCCGACTTCGGTGGAGCCAGGCATGCGCCTCGCGGTCCCCCTGCTCGGAACGGACGTGGCCCCGCGCTTCTGCTCGGCCGCCCGGGTGCTCATCGTCGAGCACGACGGCGGCGTCGAGCGGAGCCGCGAGCGGGTCGCGCTGCCCCCGGGCGGGATCCCCGCGCGCCTCGTGACCCTGACCCACCTCGGGGTGAGCGTGCTGCTCTGCGGCGGCTTCAACCGCGCCTTCCGGCCCATGGCCGAGCGGCTGGGGCTGCGCGTCGAGTGGCGCCTCGTCGGGCCGGCGGACGCGGCGATCGCGGCGTTCCTCAGCGGCTCCCCCCTGCCCTCTGTCCCGCGCTGCCCGCGCGCCCACGTCGAGCCCGAGGAGACCCCGTGATCAACTGCCGCGTCGCCATCGCCTGCACCACCGAGGAGGCCCTCCACAGCCCGGTCAGCGGCCACTTCGGCCACTGCCCCTTCTTCACCTTCGTCGACCTGCTCGACGGGCGCCCCATCGCGTCCCGCGTGGTCGCGAACCCGGCCGCCGTCAACCATCGCCCGGGTCAGGTCCCCGAGTTCGTCGCGAGCGAGGGCGCCAGCGTCATCCTCGCCGGCGGGATGGGGAGGATGGCCATCACCCTCTTCGATCGCCTCGGGATCGAGGTCGTCACCGGCGCGACGGGCGCGGCCGGGACCGCGCTGAAGGCCTGGCTCGACGGCGAGCTGACCGGGGTCGTCCCGTGCCGGCAGAGCGAGGAGCACCACGCCTCCGGCCACCACCACCACGACTGAGCGAGGCCATCATGAGCCGCGACATCTGTATCTGCGTCTCGAGCGGTGACTCCCTCGACGCGCGCTTCGACCCCCGCTTCGGGCGAGCCCCGGCCTTCCTCCTCACCGACGAGACCGGCGAGGACGTCGAGGTCGTGACCAACCCGGGCGCCGAGGCCCCCTCCGGCGCCGGCACCCGCGCGGTCACGCTGATGGACGAGCACGAGGTCCACCACGTGGTCGCCGGCCACTTCGGGCCCAAGGCCGAGCGCGGCCTCCGCGCCCTCGGGGCGAGCATGTGGCTCGCGCCCGAGGGCCTGACGGCCGGCCAGGTGCTCGCCCGCTTCCGCACCCGGGCGCTCGAGCGCCAGCCCGGGTGACCTGGACGCGACGCCAGCCACCTGGCGACAACACGCTGATACCGCTGGCGCTCTCACCACGGAGACCCAGAGACACAGAGACACACGGAGAGCCGAGCACGCCGCCAGCTCCGTGGAGTCTCCGTACCCTCGGCGCCCTCCGTGGCGAAGAGCCTCATGAGACCGGCGCCTTGCGCCAGAGTGATCAGCGTTGAACCCAGACGGCCCTGACCGAGGAGCCGACCGTGAGAATCGCCTTCGCCAGCGGCAAGGGGGGGACCGGCAAGACCCTCCTGTCGACCAGCCTCGCCTGGACCCTGGGGCGCACCGCGGGCCTCCGCGTCGTCTACGTCGACGCCGACGTGGAGGAGCCCAACGGGCACCTCTTCCTGCACCCCGACGTCGATGGCCTGTCGCCCATCACCGTGCCGCTGCCGACCCCGGTCGCCGACCGCTGCACCGGCGCCAAGCGCTGTCAGGCGGCGTGCGCCTACAACGCCATCCTGGTCGTCGGGACCCGGGTCATGATCGACCCCGACCTGTGCCACAGCTGCGGCGGCTGCGTGCTCGCGTGCGAGAGCGACGCCCTCGTCGAGGTGCCGCACCGCGTCGGCGCCCTCCACCGAGGGGACGCCGGCTCGGTCGGCTTCGTCGGGGGAGAGCTCGACGTCGGTCAGGCCCGCGCGACCCCGGCGGTCGACGCCACCGTCGCCGCGGGGGTCGAGCGCGCCGAGGCGGACGGGGCGGACGGCCTGGTCATCGACTGCCCGCCCGGGACGACCTGCGCGACCATGGCGGCCGTCCGCGGGGCGGACCTGGTGGTCCTGGTCACGGAGCCGACGCCCTTCGGCCTCCACGATCTGCGCCTCGCGGTCGCGATGTGCCGCGAGATGGGGCTGCCGGTGGCGGCGGTCATCAACCGCTCGGACCTCGGCGACGCCAGCGTCCGCGGAGCCCTCGCGGACCTGGGGGTCCCGCTCCTCGCGGAGCTCCCCTTCGACCGCGACATCGCCACCGCCTACGCCGACGGCGCGGTGGCGGCCGAGCGCTCGCCGGCGGTGATGGCCGTGGTCCGCGCCATCTGGAGCCACGCCGTCAACCGAGACACCGGCGCCCTCCGCGCCACCGCCGGAGGCTGAACGCCATGCGACGACTCGCCATCTTCAGCGGCAAGGGCGGGACCGGCAAGACCTCGCTGGTCGCGGCCTTCACCCACCTCCACTCGCGCGTGGTCGCCGCCGACTGCGACGTCGACGCGGCCAACCTGGCGCTGCTCCTGCCGGGCCGCGACGAGCCCGATCGCGCCTTCTTCAGCGGCAAGAAGGCGCGGGTGCTCGACGACCTCTGCTCGGCGTGCGGCGAGTGTGTCTCGACCTGCCGCTTCGGGGCCCTCGACTGGACCGCCGACGGCGGCGTGGCGGTGGACCGCCTCGCCTGCGAGGGCTGCGAGGTCTGCGCGCGCGTCTGCCCCTTCGAGGCGATCGCCCTCGACGACAACCAGGCCGGCGTCTGGACCCGGCGCTCCCTCGACGGCGAGGTCGGCGCGCGGTGGCTCGTCCACGCCACCCTCGGCGTCGCCCAGGACAACTCCGGCAAGCTCGTCTCTCGGGTCCGCGCCGAGGCCGACGCCCTCGCCGCGGCGCACGACATCGACACGGTCCTCATCGACGGCCCGCCCGGGATCGGCTGCGCCGTCCACGCGGCGATGGGCCAGGTCGATCGGATCCTGGTCGTGACCGAGCCGACCCCCTCCGGCGAGCACGATCTCGTCCGCCTCCTCGAGACCGCCGCGCAGTTCGACGTGCCGGCCTGTGTCGCCATCAACAAGCACGACCTGTCGGAGCGTGGCTCCGCGGCCATCGTCGCGACCTGCCGCCGCTGGGGAGTGGAGGTCATCGGCTGGATCCCCTTCGACCCGGCGGTCCCGCGCGCCCTCGCCCGCGGGGAGGTCCCCCTCGGACACGCCGTGGACCCGGTGACCGACGCCGCCATCCGAGCCGTCTGGGAGCGCTTCGCGACCGCGACCTGCGGCCCCGTCCGGCGCCTCGTCACGCCGCGCTTCGGCGGGGCGCGGGCGGGCTAGATGATCCGCTCCGGACTGATTCACCACGGAGACTCAGAGGCACGGAGGAACACGGAGATAGAGAACACTCCACTCCGCTCCGTCTCCGTGTCTCGGTGTCTCCGTGGCTGTCGGGGCGTCGCGTCACGGCTACCGCTGCAAGACGCCACACCCATGTCGTTCCACTGAGCGGGAAGCGAGCGGCCCGGCGGCTACCCGACGAGACCGGCGGCGCGCATCCTCCGCCACAGCGTCGAGCGGGAGAGGATGATCCGCTCGCGACTGATTCACCACGGAGACTCAGAGGCACGGAGGAACACGGAGATAGAGAACACTCCACTCCGCTCCGTCTCCGTGTCTCTGTGTCTCCGTGGCTGTCGGAGCGTCGCGTCACGGCTATCGCTCCCAAGGCGCCACACCCGTTTCGTTCCACAGCACAGAACGCTACCCGACGAGACCGGCGGCGCGCATCCTCCGCCACAGCGTCGAGCGGGAGAGGATGATCCGCTCGCGACTGATTCACCACGGAGACTCAGAGGCATGGAGGAACACGGAGATAGAGAACACTCCACTCCGCTCCGTCTCCGTGTCTCTGTGTCTCCGTGGCTGTCGGAGCGTCGCGTCACGGCTATCGCTCCCAAGGCGCCACACCCGTTTCGTTCCACAGCACAGAACGCTACCCGACGAGACCGGCGGCGCGCATCCTCCGCCACAGCGTCGAGCGGGAGAGGATGATCCGCTCCGGACTGATTCACCACGGAGACTCAGAGGCACGGAGGAACACGGAGATAGAGAACACTCCGCTCCGTCTCCGTGTCTCTGTGTCTCCGTGGCTGTCGGAGCGTCGCGTCACGGCTATCGCTGCAAGACGCCACACCCATGTCGTTCCACTGAGCGGGAAGCGAGCGGCCCGGCGGCTACCCGACGAGGCCCGCCGCGCGCATCCTCCGCCACAGCGTCGAGCGGGAGACACCCAGGGCGCGGGCGGTGGCGCCGCGGTTCCAGGCGTTCGCCTCGAGGGCGGCGACGAGGGCGGCGACCTCCGTAGAGCGCGGCTCGACGCCCGGGGGCGCCATCGTGCGGGGACCGGGCCGCGGAGTGACCTGGCGCGCGGCGGGCCCCGGCGCGACGGCGCGGTGCACGTCCGGCGGGAGGTGCTCGGGGGCGATCGGGCCGCCCCGGCTCATCACCAGCGCGTGCTCGAGGATGTTTCGGAGCTCGCGGACGTTGCCGGGGAAGGGGTGCGCCCGCAGCGCGGTGTAGGTCTCCGGCAGGATCGCCGGCGGCGGCCCGCCCCGCTTGAGCACGAGGCCGGCGAGGAGGTGCTCGACCAGCGGGAGCAGGTCCTCCGGCCGCTCGCGCAGCGGCGGCAGCGTCAGCGCGACCACGCGGAGCCGATAGAGCAGGTCCTGGCGGAAGCGCCCGGCCGCGACCTCCTCCGCCAGGTCCCGGTGGGTCGAGGCGATGACGCGGACGTCGACCTCGACCGGCGCGCTGGCGCCGACGGGCTGGATCTCCCCCGACTCCAGGGCGCGGAGGAGCCGCACCTGAAAGGCGGGCGAGGTGTCGCCGATCTCGTCGAGCAGGAGCGTCCCGCCGTCGGCCTGCTCGAAGCGGCCGGCGCGGTCGCGGTCGGCCCCGGTGAAGGCGCCGCGGCGGTGGCCGAAGAGCTCGCTCTCGAGGAGCGAGTCGGGGAGCGCCGCGCAGTTGACCCGGACGTAGGGCCCGTCGGCGCGCGGGCTGAGGCGGTGGAGGGCCTGGGCGACCATCTCCTTGCCGGTGCCGCTCGGGCCCTCGATGAGGACCGAGACCTCGGCGGCGGCGACCTCGGGCAGGAGCGCGAAGAGCTCCCGCATGGGCGGGCTCACCCCGATGATGTCCTCGAAGCCGTGGGTGTTGGCCAGGGCGGCGCGGAGGCGCTCGAGCTCGCTCACGTCGCTGAAGATCTCGACGCCGCCGAGCGGCCGGCCGTCCTCGCTCCGGAGCGCGGCGGTGCTGACCCGAATGGGCCGCTCGTTCATGTCCGAGTCGAGGATCCGGACCGGGACGTCGCGCTCGAACCGCCCCGTCGCCATCGTGCGGGCGAGGGCGCAGTCGTCCCCGCAGACGTCGCTCCGGAACACGTCGCGGCAGCGCATGCCCACCGCCGTCTCCCGCGGGACGCCGGTGATCCGCTCGGCCGCCTGGTTGAACGAGGTGATCCGGAAGTCCGGATCGATGGTGAAGACCCCCTCGCCGATGCTGTCGAGGATCAGGGCGCGCAGCTCGTCGTCGTCAGGCGTCATCGCGGTCGAGCGTATCACAGCCGATCGTCGCCGCTCGGCTCGATTCACCCGTTCGGCTCGGGCCCGAAGACCCAGGCCCCGGCGCGGTCGATGTAGCCGCGCTCGGTCTCGGTGGCGACCCGGGCGAGGCCGCCCGAAAACGGCAGCGCCAGGGTGAACCGCGGCGAGATGACGACGGTGCCGGCCGCGTCGACGTAGCCCCAGCGGCCGTCGGTCTCGGAGACCACGACCGGCGCCCGGCCGTCGGCCATCGCCCCCACGCGGGCGAAGCGGGGCGCGACCACGACCCGGCCGGCGCGGTCGACGAAGCCCCAGCCGGCCTCGGCCTCGACCGCAGCCACGCCGTCGGAGAACGAACGCGCGTCGGCGTAGCGGAGCCCGATGACGGCCGCGCCGTCGGGATCGACGAAGCCCCAGCGGCCGTCCCGAGCGACCGCGGCCAGCCCCTCGGAGAAGTCCTGGGCGGCGTCGTAGGTGCGCGGGAAGGCCAGCTCGCCGTCCCGCCCGACGAAGCCGTAGCCCTCGGCGAGCCCGACCCGGGCGCGCCCGCCGGAGAACGCGTAGGCCTCATCGAAGCGCGGGGCCACGACCCAGGCGCCGCCTGCGTCGACGTAGCCCCAGAGCTCCCCCTGCCGCGCGGGGGCGAGCCCTTCCGACAGCGGGTGGAGGGCGTCGACCTCGGGCGTGGCGACGACGGTACCGGCGAGGTCGATGATGAGCCCGCGGCCGCCGCGGTAGACCACCGCGCGCTCGCCGTCGAAGGCCGTGACCGAGTCGAAGCGCGCCGGGATCACCAGCGCCCCGGCGGCGTCGACGTAGCCCCAGGCCTCGCCGGCCAGGACGGGCGCGCGCCCCGCGGTGAAGCCGTCGGCGTCATCGTATCGCGCCGGGATGACCAGCGCGCCGCTCGCGGTCCCGAAGCCGACCCTGTCGACCTGATGGACCGGGACGAGGGTCGGCGCGGCCCCGCTGGGCGCGCCCACGGGGCTGTCGGACGGTGACTGGGGCATGACCTGCCTCCCGCACGCGGCGAGGGAGAGGGCGAGCGTCAGCAGCAGCGCTCCCGAGCGCCGCTGCGCGGGCCCCCACGCGGTGGACCGCTCAGACGTACCAGACCTTGAGCGCCTTGGACGGGTACCAGTGGTGCGCGGCGCTGAGGGTCGTGCCGTCGAAGAGGTCGACGTGGCCGCTGCCGCTGTAGCCGAAGATCTTGTCGAAGAAGACGAAGCCCTTCTTGCCCGACACCGCCGGCTCGACCTTGGCCTTGAAGTCCTTCTCGAAGGCGTTGGCGTCGGCGTAGCGCCCCGAGACCGGCCAGACCGCGCTGGGCTTGCCCTGGTGGTGGCCGATGTACTGGGCGATCTCCGAGGCGGCGAGCAGGTAGTACCACTTCGTCTTGGCGCTGTAGAAGACGCGCCCCTTCGGGATGCCGGCGGCGACCGCCTTGTCCTTGGTGATCTTGTGCTCGCCCCCGAGGGTGTTGAGCATCACGCTGATGCGCAGGGCGCACGTGTTCGCCCACTGCCCCGGATCCCAGCCCTGGGCCTGGTTGACGTCGCCGGCGCTCTGGTCGTTGGCCGAGCCGTTGTTGTGCGGGTGGGCCTTCCACATCGCCTCGAAGTCGCTGAGGAGCCCCTTCTTGCGGACCTCCTCGACCAGCGACGCCGGCGGCTGCGCGGGCGCCTGGGCCGCCTGGCTCGTCTGCCCCGGGGTGGCCTGGTCGGCGTTGCGCAGGTCGGCCTGGGTCGGGGTCGCCGCCGGGGTCAGGAAGGCCTCCCACTCCGGGCGGACCGGCGTCTGGTTCTGCCCCTGGGCCGCCGGGCCCTGAACGGTCGGCTGGGCGCCCGGGCTGAGCGCCGCCTCCTGCTCGGCGAACGTCGTGTTGCCGCCCTGAGCGGCGGGGGCGGACGTACGGGGCGCCTGCTGTTGGCTCGAAGACTCGCCGCGCGAGAAGAAGCGCTCGAGGAAGGTGCGACGCAGGAACTCGAAAGGCATCGTGGCCTCCTGACCCGGGGACTCGGCCGACCCGCTGTCCTGCAACTCTAGTGCAGCGCCGATCCCGCGGCTATCGAATCCGCCATCACCCGGAAAAGTTTCGCCGACGACCCGCAGCAGCGCATGGTCGCCGCCATCTCGGTAGACGTGGCGCCGGTCATGGGTGCAGCCCGGACGCGATCAGGCGCTCAGCGGCAGTAGTCCCAGGTCGTCGTGATGGTCCCGGTCTGCGCGCCGCTGATGAGCGTGGTCGTGTCGCTCGTGATCTCGTCGTCGCCGCTCCAGACGAGCACCCGCTCCCAGAGCGCCGTGCCGTCGAGCTGGGCGGCGCTGAAGAGCACCGGCTGGCCGCTCGCCAGCGCCAGCGGCTCGGGGTAGGCGAGCCACGCCTCGCGGACGTAGTCGCCGGAGAAGGTCGCCCGCACCTCGGTCGCCGAGGTGTCCGCCGGGTTCGCGGTCGGCGGCGTGTCACGCACGACGAGCTGGTCGGTGAGCTCGTCCCAGCGGGCGCGCTGGGACTCGGTGCCGTCCTCGCGCTGGCGGATCCAGCCGAGGTCGTCACCGTCCTCGTAGTCGTAGAGCGACGCGCTCGTTCCATAGGGCGGGCTGCTGCTGCGCTGCTCGACCCGAACCAGGCGGCCGCCGTCGTCCCAGGTGTAGGTCAGCATGGTGCTCAGCTCGCCGCTCACCGCGTCGACCGTCTCGACCACCGTCGGCCGATCCCCGTCCCAGTAGTAGACGAGGCGCGACTGGTGCCCGCTACCGTCGTAGATGTCGCGATAGATGAGCCTGCCGTCGGCGTCGTAGCCGTAGCGGTCCTCGAAGGAGGAGGCCGAGCTCTGGCGCTTGCACGGCATCCCCGCCGGCGGCCCGGCGCTGGTCAGGGCCAGCTGGGCGATGGCGCGGCGGTCCTCGGCGCAGCTCAGCGTGGCCGGCGCCGTCAGCACCGCGTCGTCGCAGTCGCAGCTCGGCATGGTGATGGTGATCTCCACCTCGACTGCCGCCGCGTCACAGAGCGCCGCCAGCTCCGACGTCTTCGCCGTCGTGTCCGGGTAGAAGTAGAGCGTCGTCGACTGCCCGGCGCCGACCCCGGCGTCCCCGCCGACCGGCTTCATCTGCCCGGTGCCCAGCACCACGGCCGCGTCACCGTCGACGGCCACGAGGCGCAGCAGCGACAGCTCCACCGGGTAGTCCCCACCGAAGATCGAGTCGTCGGCCGGCTCGTACCGGACGGTGGCGTCGAGCACCACGGCGACCGGGTCCTCGGGATAGGTCAGGTCGAGGTCGACCACCGCGTTGACGGCCTCGATGGTGAGGGCGTCCTCCTCGGACGGCGGGACGTCGTTCTCGGGGCACCCGGGCCCGCTGACCATCACCAACGCCATTACCAACAGTGCCCGCGTGAGCTCTCGACGCATCCTCGACCTCCTTGAGCTGGCGGGCGCCGCGGGTCTGAGCCGCGCGGCGCCGAACCCGAAACCCTAGAGATGCCCCGGCCCGGACGCAACGAGCGCTTGCGCCCCTTGTTACCGGACGGTCAGCCCGCGGTGCACACGACGTAGCTGGCGGCGGGTCGACGTCGGCGCGGGCGACGGGCGAGTCACGGGCTCCGGTTGACACCGTCAACCCATCGCGGCCAACTGGGCTCCCCTCTTCAGCCAGGAATCACACCATGCTCTGGGTCCTCGTCGGTCTCCTCGGCCTCATCGCAGTTCTGCTCATCATCGCCGCCTTCCGCCCCTCGCGCTTCAGCGTGTCTCGCTCGGCGACGATCGCGGCCGCGCCGGCAGCGGTCTTCCCCCACCTCGAAGACTTCCACCGCTGGCAGGCCTGGTCCCCGTGGGAGGGGCTCGACCCCGACATGAAGCGCACCTTCGAGGGCGCGGAGCGCGGCGTCGGCGCGGTCTACGGCTGGGACGGCAACAAGAAGGCCGGGGCCGGCCGCATGGAGATCGTCGAGGCGCGCGCCCCCGAGGCGCTGCAGATCGCCCTCCACTTCACCCGGCCCTTCTCAGCGAACAACCGCATCGACTTCACCGTGGCTCCGGTCGACGGCGGCGCGCGGGTGACCTGGGAGATGTCCGGCGCGAGCCCGTTCATCATGCGGGTCTTCGGCATCTTCATGCCGATGGACAAGCTCGTCGGTCGCGACTTCGAGAGGGGCCTCGCCGGCCTGAAGCAGGTCGCCGAGGCGGGCTGAGCGCCCCCGCCAACCCGGGCGCGCCGTCGTGGACGCGCCCGGGTCGGCGAGGGACGGGCTCACCGGGCGATCACCGCTTGAAGCGCTTGCACTCGAAACGGACGGCGGCGCCAACGCCGCCGAGCTTCGGGGCGCTCCAGCTGTCGGCCCCCGACTTTTGCTGGTTGAAACGCACCTGCAGCGCGACGCACCAGCCATGCGCCTTGGTGAGCTCGTCGAAGTCCGCGCGGGGCTTCACGACGATCCAGGCGTCGAGGCCGCGGTTGACGTTGCCGATCCCGCCATAGGTGAAGTCCTCGGGGATGCTGATCCCGACGATCTTCTCGCGGAGGAACGCCGGCAGGGTGTGGGGTGGGGGGACCGCCGGGAGATCGCGGTCGAGCGCCTGCTCGAACGGCTTACGATACTTCGACATCTGGGCGAGGTGGGCGGGGACGCTGAACTCCTTGGCCAGCTTCTCGCGCCGGGCCGTGAGCCGCGCCTGGAGGCCCGGGAGTTCCTGCATGGCGGCGACCGCCTTCGCGTTGTTGGGGGCGGCCTGGTTGAGCTTTCCGGCGGTGTTCTGCGCCTTCCAGATCCCCTGCTGGGCCTTCCAGATGGGGTTCTCCTCGATCCGCACGACGTCGATCCACTTGCGGACGTACTCCATGTCCGCGGCGAGGTCCTCCTCCCACTGCTCGGTCGCCCGCGCGGTATCGCGGATGGTCAGGCAGTCGGCGACGACGTCCTTGAACTGCGGGTGGGAGGTCTCGAGCTTGCGCAGGCCCATCCACAGCGCGTGCAGGTCGCCGTCCTTGACGTCGACGCCGCCGGCGGTGGTGCTGGGCAGCTCGCCGTCGGGGTAGACGAGGCGGTAGCAGAGGTGGGCGGAACGGGTCTTGATCGCCAGCGGCAGGGTGTGGGTCATCCCGGCCTGCTCGTTCGGGACGCCGCTCTTGAAGGTGCTCGAGGCGTAGTGCATCTCGAGGTAGCCCTTGTACTTGTCGCTGTGCAGCTGCTCGTGGAGCTCCTGGAGCACGAGGAGCCGCGTCGCCACCGGCCAGGAGCCGAAGTCCTTCCCGATCCGCGCCCGCAGGGCGCTGACCTCGTCCGCGCGCGCGTCGGGGTAGGCGAACTCCATGACGAGCTCGTCGATGATCAGCTGGGCCGTCCACTTGGCGACCTTCGGATCGGTGGGCGGCTGCGGCAGCTTCGCCCAGTAGTCGACCGTCGCGGTGAAGCTCTCGGACGCCTTGGCGAGGTTCTTGTCGTAGGCGTCGGCGCTGTCCCCGGCGAGAGCAGCGCCACAAGGCGCCGTGAGGACGAGCGCGGCCAAAAGGATGCGAATCATGGAGCCTCCTCCGTGCGGTGAGCGGGCGTAGGAGCCCGCGGCGGTCGGCGTCCCTCGACGTCGATCGACGATCCCACCACCGCGCATAGCGTGACCCGGTTCGAGACGCCGTGATCCAACGCAAGAAACCCGCAGGACGTCCGCTCACGACACTGATGGCTACTGGATCCTCGCGCCCTGACCGCGCGGTCGAGTCCGGTCGCGCTCCCGCGAGATCTAGCCGAGGTCCGCGGGCCGGGGCGTCACCGACCGGACTCAGGATCGCGGCGGCGAGCCAGACCTCCACGGCGACGGAGATGAGAGCGGGGCGAGAGGGATTCCGACAGTCGGTCGATTTGACGAACACCGGCTCCGCCCCCTACGATCGGGGATCCGCTCGGCACGGCCGAGGCGCTCGCCCATCACGCGATCTGCGACGCGCCGACCACGCCTGCCGACGCGCCAGAACGACCCCAGCGAACGAGGAGGCCTACATGCGTGCGGTCCCGCGCACGACGACGCTATTGTCAGCCCTGCTACTCTCCGTGTCCTGCGGCGGCGACGGCGACGGCGCCGCCGACACGGCGTCTCCGGACACGGTCCTGGACACCACGGTCACCGACACCGCCGTCGCCGACACCGCGGAAGCCGATACGGCCGACGCGGACACCAGCGTACCCGACACCGCCGATGTCGACGTCTCGGACGCCGAGGATACCGACGTCGCCGATATCGGCGACACCGCCGAGAGTGACACCGGCGATACCCATTCGAGTGACACTCGCGACACCACGGGCGGCCTGGTGTGCGACAACGTGAACCTCCCGAGCGGCATCTCCTGCGCGGTCACCAACGACGCGTGCCTGTGTCAGGGGTGTGTCGACGACGGCTCGTGCACGAGCGACGACGACTGCGTCTGCGGAGACTGCGCCAACGACTCCTTCTGTGGCGACCCGAGCAACTGCACCGATGATGGCGTCTGCTCGCCGTTCAACGAGAGCTGCGCCTGCGCCGACTGCGCCGACCACCCCGAGTGCGCGAGCTGCGTTCCCGACTGCGACGACGCGGAGTGTGGCCCGGACGGATGTGGAGGCACTTGCGGGAGCTGTGACGCCGGAGACTTCTGCACGCCGAACCAGCAGTGCGTGGAGGAGGGCGCGTTCTTCTGCGAGAACGTCGGCGTCCCCGACGACACCTGCGCTCCCGACGCCGCGCCGTGCGAATGTCAGGGCTGCGCGGACGATGGCGAGTGTACCCTCGACGAGGACTGCGTCTGCGACGACTGCGCCGACGACGGCTTCTGCAGCGACGCGGCGAGCTGCGTCGACGACGGCGTCTGCTCACCCTTCAACGAGAGCTGCAGCTGCGCTGACTGCGGAGAGCACCCGCGATGCCAGTAGCGCCCGTCACTCGAAGGTGATCTGCCAGCTCACGTCCTGGTCCTGCGCCTCCGCAGGCAGGGCGGAGCGGAGGCCGACGACCTCCCCGTCCAGACTCAGCGCCGGCGCGTCGACCCCAGCCCGCCGCCGCGCTCGGCCTCGATGAGGCTGGCACGCAGCGCGCCCGAAACCGAGCGCAGTGCGACCGCTCGCGCCGCTATTGACGACGGCACGGGACGAGCGTAGACGATGCGCTCCTCGACACAGGAGGCCCCCGTGGTGTTCCGTCTCTCCAGCTCCCTGGCCCTCGTCGTCGCCCTCGCCGTCGCCACCGGCTGCGGCAAGAAGGACACCCCTCCGGCCGCCCCCGACGCAGCGGCGGTCGTCGAGGCGGACACCGCGACCGCCCCGGAAGAGGCGGACACCGCGACCGCCCCGGAAGAGGCGGACACCGCGACCGCTCCCGAAGAGGCCGACACGGCGACCGCCCCCGAGGAGGCCGACACCGCGGCCTCGCCCGACGACGAGGCGGACACCGCCACCGCGGCCAACGACGAGGCGCGGATCGAGACGGTCGACCTGACGCAGCTCACGCCGCCGCTGACCCTCGGGGCCCGCGTGACCCGCGAGCCGGTGCCGGCCGACGCGCCCTTCGACTGCTCGAGCGGGACCCTCTGGATCGACGTCGAGGACGCCGGCGGGACCCGGCGCTCCCTGAAGGTCGGCGCCGTCACCGGCATGGCGAGCGAGGACCCGCCCCGCGAGACGAAGGTCGGCCCGAACGAGCGCGGCGCCTACGAGGACCTCGGGGTCTTCTGCGCGGGCCTGCAGTCGGGCTGGCGCGTGGCGCGCGAGGGCGACACGCTGATGGCGACGGACGTCTGGAGCGACGAGTCCACGGGCGAGGGCCAGAAGGCCTGGATCCTCGCCACCCTGCCCCCGGGCGGGGCCCTGAACATGCAGTAGTCTCGCCGCGCCGCACCAGAGCCCTTGAAAAGGCGCCGCTCAGCGGCCATCTTCGCCGTCCGCGGAGGTGCTGATGAGCGAGCCGATCCCGACCTTCTGCCGCATCTGCGAGTCCTCGTGCGGGCTCGAGGTCACCGTCGACGGTGGCCGCGTGACCGCCATCCGCCCCGACGCGGAGCACGTCGCGACCGCCGGGTACGCGTGCGTCAAGGGCCTCGAGCAGCACGGCATCTACGACTCGCCCGACCGGCTGACCTCGCCGATGAAGCGGGTCGGCGACCGCTTCGAGCCGATCTCGTGGAAGCAGGCCCTGCGAGAGATCGGCGCCGCCGTCCGACGTCAGCGCAGGATCCATCCGAACCGCGTGGCGATGTACGTCGGCACCGCGGCGGGCTTCTCGTTCCTGCACCCCATCTTCGCCCAGGGCTTCATGCAGGGCGTCGGCTCGACCAGCCTCTACGCGACCGCGACCCAGGACTGCGCCAACAAGTTCGCGGCGGCGCGGCACGTCTACGGCTTCCCGTTCCTGCAGCCCTTCCCCGACCTCGAGCGGACGCGGCTGCTCGTCATCGTCGGCGCCAACCCGGTCGTCTCCCGCTGGAGCTTCGGGCAGGTCGTGAACCCGGCGGCGAAGCTCCGGGAGATCCGCGCCCGCGGCGGCCGCGTGGTCGTCATCGACCCACGCGTCACCGAGACGGCGGCGGCGGCGGGCGAGCACCTCTTCATCCGCCCGGGGAGCGACGTCTTCTTCTACCTCGCGTTCCTGCACGAGGTGCTGAAGCGCGGCGGCGTGGACGAGGCCCGCGTCCGCGCCCACACGCGCGGGCTCGAGGCCCTCGAGCCCCTGGTCGCCCCGTGGACGCCCGAGCGCTGCGCCGAGGCGACCGGGATCGCCCCCGACGCCCTGCGCGCCCTCGTCGCCGACTACCTGGCCGCCGACGGCGCGGCGCTCTACAGCTCGACCGGCGTCAACATGGGCGGCAGCGGCGCCCTCGCCTTCTGGCTGCAGGAGGTCATCAACGCCGTCACCGGCAACCTCGACCGCCCCGGCGGGACCCTGGTCGGTCAGGGGCTGGTGGACTTCCCGGGCTTCAGCCACCGAAAGGGCGTGCTGATGCGCGACGGGCGCTCTCGGGTCGGCGGGCTCCCGGTCGTCAACGACGCGCTGCCGGGCGGCGTGCTCGCCGACGAGATCCTGACCCCGGGCGAGGAGCAGGTGCGCGCGCTCTTCGTCACCGGCGGCAACCCGCTGCTGACGATGCCGAACAGCGCCCGCCTCGCCGAGGCCTTCGACGACCTGGAGCTGCTGGTCGTGGTCGACCTCTTCCTGACCGAGACGGCGTCCCAGGCGGACTACGTGCTGCCGGCGGTCTCGCCGCTCCAGCGCCCGGACCTGCCCTTCGTCTTCCCGGCCTTCCTCGGGATGCAGAGCCACCCCTACGTGCAGGCGACCCGGGCGGTCGTCCCACCCGTCGGCGGCCAGCGGGACGAGGCGAGCATCTACCTCGACCTGTGCCGGGCCAGCGGCTCGCCGCTCTTCGGCTCGCGGATCGCGCAGTGGACCCTGGGCGCGCTGGCGACCCTGCGCTCGCTGTTCTCCCGGGGGCCGCGGCGGGTGCCCCAGACGCTGCTGATGAGCCTGTTCCTGCGGCTCGCGAAGCAGGGCTCGTTCCGACGCCTGCTGCGCCGCCACCCGCACGGCCGACCGCTACCCGGCGAGCGCGCGGGGACGTTCCTGGGCCGGCGCGTCCTGACCGCCGACGGCAAGGTCGACCTGGCGCCCGCTCCCCTCCTCGCCGAGGCCGAGGCCCTCGAGGCCCGCTTCGCCGCGGCGACGGCCCCGGCGACGCCGTTCAAGCTCATCACCCGGCGCCACGTGATGACCCACAACTCCTGGACCCACAACCTGCCGCGCTTCGTGTCCGGCAAGCGCGTCACCAACTACCTCTACGTGCACCCCGAGGACGCCGCGGCCCTGGGCCTCCCCGACGGGGCGCTGGCCGACGTCCGCTCGGCGACCGGAGTCGTCCGCGTCCCGGTCGCCCACCTCGACACGCTGATGCGCGGCGTCGTCGCCCTGCCCCACGGCTGGGGCCACCAGCGCGCCCGCGGGCTGACCGTCGCCAGCGCGACCCACGGCGTGAACGTGAACCTGCTCGCGGCGGACGGCCCCGACGCGCTCGAGCCGGTGTCGGGCATGGCTCGCCTCACCGGCATCCCGGTGACGATCACGCCCGCCGCCGGCCCCGCCGATCCGACGAGCTGGTCGGGCGGAGCCTGAAGGCCGACCAGGAGCTCGAAGCTCACCCAGACCCGTCGTGACGCCGAAGTCGGCGGCTACGGTGGGAGCGACGGTTCTGGACGTCCCTCCGGGCGGTCGAGCGCCGGGCCACGGGACGCCGTGGGAAGCGGAGCGGCTCGGGACCTGGCGCGGTCGTCGCCGAGGGGGTCGACCATGGCGCGATGACGGCGAACGGAGCGAGCCCGCGCGAGAAAGATGGGCCGGCGCCGCCGAGCGCCGACAGCAGGAGCCGCGGACGAGCCCGCGCGTGACGTGACTCCCCATGCGGGGTACAAGGCGCGTGAGGCGAGGCACAGGTAGGCCCGCCGCGCGCGGTCCGCCGGACCGCAAGCATGGAAACCCAGGGGTGTCTTGAAGGTCCTCGAGCGCAGGTTGGGCCTCGGCGCGGTCATCGCCATCAGCATGAGCGCGATGATCGGGAGCGGGATCTTCGTCCTCCCGGGCCTCGCGGCCCACAAGACCGGCCCTTCGGTGTGGCTCGCCTACCTGCTGGCGGGGCTCTGCGTCCTGCCGGCGGCGCTCTCGAAGAGCGAGCTCTCCACGGCGATGCCCGTCTCCGGCGGTACCTACGTCTACATCGAGCGCGCCTTCGGCCCCCTCGCCGGCACCGTCGCCGGGCTGGGGTTGTGGCTGTCGCTGCTATTCAAGAGCTCCTTCGCCCTGGTCGGCTTCGCCTACTACCTGGGCCCCATCGCGGAGATCCCCATCGTCCCGGCGGCGCTGGTGCTGCTGCTCGGGATCGTCGCGCTCAACGTCAACGGCATCAAGGCCGTCAGCCGCGTCCAGCAGGTCGTCGTCGCGGTCAGCGTCGCGAGCCTCCTCGCCCTCGTCCTCGCCAGCATCGGCAGCTTCGCCCCGAGCCACCTCGAGCACGAGTTCACCCACGGCGCCGACGGGCTGCTCGGAGCGGCGGCCTTCGTCTTCGTCTCCTACGCCGGCGTCACCAAGATCGCCGCCATCGCCGAGGAGGTCCGCGACCCGGGCAAGAACCTCCCCGCCGGGATGATGGTCTCGCTCGGCCTGATGGCCGTCATCTACAGCGTCGTCGCCCTGGTCCTCGTCGGCGTCCTCGACCTCGCCGCCCTCGAGTCCGACAAGCACCCCATCTACACCCTCGCCGACACCCTGGGCGGCCACGGGATCGGCGCCGTCGCCGCGGTCATCGGCGTGGTGACGCTGATCTCGATGGCCAACGCCGGGCTCCTCTCCGCCTCACGCTTCCCCTTCGCGATGAGCCGCGACGCCCTGCTCCCGCGGGTCTTCGCCAACATCCACGCCAGCCGGCTGACCCCGGTCCCGGCCATCATCGCCACCGGCTTCGCGATGGCCGCGGTCATCGTCGCCCTCGACGTCGAGAGGATCGCCAAGCTCGCCAGCGCCTTCATGATCCTGCTGTTCATCACGGTGAACGTCACGGTCATCGTCCTGCGCGAGAGCCGCGCGCAGTGGTACCGCCCGGCCTACCGCTCGCCCTTCTACCCGTGGCTCCAGGCCTTCGGCGTGCTGTCCGGGGCGATGCTGCTGGTGCTCATGGGGCTCTCCGCGATCACCGCCAGCCTCGCCATGGCCGCCCTCGGGGTCGCCGTCTTCGTCGCCTACGGCCGCCGCCGCGCCCAGCGCCGCGGGGTCTTCGGCCTGATGGGCCGGCGTCAGGAGCTCCTCGCCTCGCCCAGCTGCGAGCTCGATCTCCCCGACCAGGCCGCCGTCACCGTGCCCCTGCTCGGGACCGAGCGCTCCCCCGAGATGGTCGTCGAGATGGGCGCCGCCCTGGCCTACGGGCGCCCCATCGAGGCCATCCGCGTCACCGAGGTCCCCGAGCAGACGATCCTCGGGGCGCTCCTCGACGAGGGCGGCGCCGACGTGTCGATCCGGCGGCGCGTCGAGGCGATGGTCGAAGAGCGCGGCCTCGACCTGAGCTTCCACGCCGTCGTCTCCCGCGACGTCGCGCGGACCATCCACGCCGCCAGCACGCGCACCCACTGCGACTGGCTCGTCATGGAGTGGCACGCCCGCAAGGCCGGCTACATCTTCAAGAACCCCTTTGGCTGGCTCCTCGACAACCTCGACTGCAACCTCGCGCTCTTCCGTGACGCCGGCGTCCGCCACATCCGCGAGATCCTGGTCTACGCCGAGCCCGGCCCCCACGACGCGCTGGTCGTGACGACGGCCGACCACCTCGCCGAGGTCCACGGGGCGAACCTGACGCTCATCCGCTGGATCCCCGACGGCGCCAGCACCATCGAGGTCACGGGCGCCGCCGACTACCTCCACGAGCTCGGCCAGCTCTGCGAGAGGCCGACGACCCAGCAGGTCGTCCGCGGGCGCCGCCTCCGCTCCGCGGTCGCCCCGATGACCGCCGGCTACGACCTCCTGGTCACGGGCTCCCCGCGACAGGCCTCCTTCGTGAGCGCGATCCGCGGCACCGAGAAGGACCGCCTCGTCAACCAGGCGGCGTGCTCGGTGCTGTCCCTCAAGACCCCGCGGACCCAGACCCACAAGGGCTTCTTCCGGCGCGACAAGCCGGCCTCCGACCTCGCCGCGCCCCCGGCGAGCCTCGTCGACCACCTCTCCCCCGAGCTGGTCGCCACGCGCCTGCCCGAGATGAAGAAGGAGGGCCTCTTCCAGCTGATCGCGGGGCGCTTCGCGGCCCGGGTCCCCGGCCTCGACGCCCGGGCGCTCACCGAGGCGTTCTGGCAGCGCGAGCGGACCCAGAACACCGCGGTCGGCCTCGGGATCGCCCTGCCCCACGCCAGCGTCCCCGGGCTCTCGGGCTCCTGGGTCGGGGTCTTCACGATGGCCGAGCCGGTGGACTACGGCGCCCCCGACGGCCAGCCCGTGGACGTGCTCGTCGTCTTCGTCGGGCCGCCCAGCGAGCGGCAGCTCCACCTCGAGCTGCTCTCCCACGTGGCGCGGCTCCTGACGAGCGAGGCGACGCTCACCCGCGTCCGCGACGCGACGTCCCCGGACGAGGTCGTCCAGGCCTTCGAGGAGTCGTCGGTCGCCGTGCCGCTCGGCTGAGCGGGCGGTCCGCTACCGGAGCGGCAGGTCGAGCACCGTCGCGAGCCCGCGCCGGGTCCTCGGCATGACCTCGGCGGCCGCGAGGACCGCCGACACCGTGGCGTCGTCACCGAACACGCCGCCCTCGACCCGCATCTTCACCGGCGGCAACCCGTCGACGGCGATCTCGTCGTAGCTCGACGGGACGCCGCTGTGGGCGGCGAAGTGGAGGGTCAGGCTGCGCCCGTTGGCCGTCTCGCCATGGACCTCCTGGACGACGCCGAGCACCGGGCCGTCGGGGGTCCGCTGGAACGGCTCGAGGGTCTCCTCGTAGCGCTCGATGTCCCAGCCGAAGCCGTCGGCGACGATGCGCGCGCTCTCGACGAGGCCGACGTGGCCGATGAGCCCCTTGGCGTGCTTGCTGTCCCACACCTCGCGGCTGAGCCCCATGCCGACCTTGCGCTGGAACGGCAGCCGCCGGGGCCGCGGGTCCTGAACGCGCTCGACGCGGATGGATCGCACGGCGTGGCTCGCCCCGCGCATCATCACGACCAGGCGGTCCATCAGGAAGCCGGGGTTGACGCCCGTGCCGACCACGGTCACGCCCTGGGCCTTCGCGCGCTCGTCGAGGGCGGCCGAGAGCTCGGGGTGTCGGACGAAGGGCCAGGCGAGCTCCTCGCAGGTCGAGACCACGTGCAGGCCGAGGTCGACGGCCTCTTCGATGACCGGCGCGACCTCGGTCAGGCTCGAGCCGATCCCCTGGAGGACGACGGTGTTCGGAGGCGCCTCCTTCGCCGCGGTGGCGAGATCGGTGACCACCTGGGTCGGGCCCGCGCCCGGGATGAGGGACCCGAGGGTCCGGCCCGAGACGCGGGGGTCGATCTCGACGGCGCCGATGACGGCGAGCGCCGGGGCGGCGATGGCGCCGGCGAGGATACGGAGGCCCATGGGGCCGAGGCCCTGGACGATGACGGGCAGGCGGTTCGCGAGAGACATGGGCTACTCCCTACCGGGTTCGTCGTCGGGACACTTCGACTCGACGCCGGCGCGGCCCAGCGGCCAGTCGAGGTCGAAGGCGATCGCCGTCGGGTCGGTCTGGACCTGGATGGACGACGCGCGATAGGTCCGGCGTCCCGAGCGACCCTCGGGATCGACGACGACCCGGGGCATCCGCAGGGTCATCTCCTCGCCGGGCGCGAGCTCGGGCATCTCGACGGTGCGGACGTCGGTCCCGGGCTTGCCGAAGCAGCCCTCGTAGTGGAGGTGGAGGCGCACGTCGACGAGCGGCGTCGAGAACGTGTTCTTCAAGGTCGCGACGACCTCGTCACCGTCGAGGCGGACGGCGAGGCCGTCGAAGGGCTCGAGGTCCTTCACCACGAAGGCGCCGCTCACCGTCCCCATCCCGGGGCGCATCAGGCGGATCCCGTGAGGACCGTTGACCCAGTCCGACCGCATCTGCGCCATCGCGCACGGCCCCTCGTGCTTCACCGGCGCCATGCGCCCGAGCCCGGAGGGGTCGACCACGCCCTCGGCGACGACGAGCTTGCCCAGGAGGCCCTCCTCGTCGAGGGGGATGGTCGGCTTCAGCGGGGTGAAGCCGATGACCGGGTAGAGGTTCAGCCACTCGCTCTTCCAGTCGGCGAGGCAGCGCTCCACGCCGTCCTGGCCGAACACGCCGACGAGGGTCGTCACCGGCGGCTTGGTCTTCACCTTCTTGACCTTCCGTTCGGGTTCGGGTCGCGGGGGTGGGGCGATGTCGGCGGCGGCCGAGGTCGTGATGAACGCGAGCGCGATAGCCAACGCGATTCGCATGACGAGCCCTCCTTCGGCGGTCGCTGGCGCCGCCTGACGCGGCGCACAATGGACGGGACGCGCGACCGTGGACGCATGGTGCGCGACCTCGGCTTCGATCTCAAGGCGCGCATCTCGCGGGCGCCCGACGGGGGCGTCACGAGCCCGCTACTCTTCGATGACCGCCTTGAACATCTCGAACAGCGCCGCGTGGCCGGCCGCGTTCGGGTGGATGCAGCTGACGTCGAACCAGAGCGCGGCGTCGGGCCCGAGGTAGCAGCGGTTGTCGGTGTCGGCGTCGGGGCCGGTGGCGACGTAGCCGTGGCCGCAGAAGTGCTCGAGGGTCCAGATCATGTCGACCTGGTACTCGGCGGCGACACGGGCGTATTCGTTGAGGATCCAGACGACCATCTCGGCCTGGACCTCGGGGTGAGCCCACTCGGTGTAGCCCGCGAGGGAGGCGACCGAGATCCCCAGCCCCGAGAGATCGATGTCGCCGATCCCGGGGATCGTCAGCGAGGACTGCGGGGTGCAGGCGTCGGTCCGGCCGGTGCCGTCGGTGAACTCGTAGGGGTTGGCGTAGACGACGTAGCTGCCGTTGGGGAAGCGCTCGGGATCCTTGAGCCACGCGATCGCCTCCTCGAGGTAGGCGATCGTGCTCTCGGCGAGAGCCCAGATCGTGGGGTAGCCGGACTCGGCCTCGGCCTCGCTGGCCTCGCCGCCCTTCTGGGTGATGGCGGCGATGTCGTTGCCGCCCATGGTGAAGACGACGAGGGTCTTGGCGGGGCTGCCGCCGTCGGGGAAGCAGCTGCCGATCTGCCCGCCGCCGTCGAGGAGATCGTCGGTGCGAGCGCCCCACTTCGAGCAGTTCGAGAAGTCGCCGGAGACCTTCTGGCTGCCCTGGCCCGAGAAGTAGTCGTAGGCCTTCCAGAGGCCCCAGCTGATGACCTCCTCGCCGCGGTCGAGCCCGAAGGTGTCGGCGAGCCAGTCGGCGAGGCGGTTTCGGTAGAAGTGCTCGTTCTCGATGCTGAGCAGGTGCTCTTCGTTGGGGGTGCCGACGGTGACCGAGTCGCCGAGGAAGACGACCTTCTCGACGCCGGTGATGTCCTGATGATCGCTGCCGAGGCAGTGGCTGGCGGCGACGAAGCTCGCGAACTGATCGTAGTCGGGGGTGGCCTCGGTGCCGTTGTCGTCGAGCTCGGGGAAGCAGCGCTCGGCGATGGTCAGCGCCACGTCGCCCGCGTCCGAGACGTCGACGGCGTCACCGTCCTCCGCGGCGTCACCGTCCGCGACGTCACCGTCCGCGACGTCCTCCACGACCTCGAGGACCTCGGCGTCGTCCTCGTCCGGGGCGTCCTTCGTCACCGTGTCGGCGACGACCGTGTCGGGCGTCGCGGTATCGGTGGGGACTTCGCCGGTGTCGGCGCCGACGGTGTCGGGGAAGATCGAGCCGTCGACGTTGGTGTCGGCGACCTCGCCGGTGCTCGAGTCACCGCCGCACGCGCCGGTCAGCGCGGCGATGGCGAGGATCCTCAGGATCGTGCTGGGGAGCTTCACGTGGACCTCCAGGACACGGGATTGTACCGCCTCGGACGCCCCTCCCTGCAAGTCGGGACCGCGGCGGGCTCAGGGCCGCCGAGCGTCGGCGCGGAAGAGCCGGAAGGTCAGGTTCAGCCGCGGGCCGACGGGGCGCTTGGTCCGCGGGACGTGGTGGCGCCAGTCGCGCTGGGTGGCGCCGCCCATGACCAGCAGGCTCCCGCCGCCGAGGAGCAGCTCGACGCGGTCGCTCCGATCGGCGTTTCGGACCAGCAGGAAGCGCCGCGGGGCGCCGAGGGAGATCGAGGCGATGAGGACGTCATCGGGGGCGGCGGGGCCGAGCTCCTTTTCGTTGTCGGCGTGGGCGCCCATGGCGTCGCCGCCGTCCCGGTAGAGGTTGGCGAGGACGGTATCGTAGCGGACGCCGGTGGCCGCCTCGATGCGGTCGCGGAGCCGCGAGAGGCCCGGGGTCCAGGGCGACGGCTCGAAGACACGCCCGGAGTAGCCGTAGGTGCAGCCGGGGTCGCCGTGCCAGCTGGTCAGCCGCGGCGTCAGGTAGGTCTTGCCGGCGATGGTCAGGGGCTCCTGGACCAAGGGCAGCTCCTCGACGAGCGCCGCCATGGCCGCCTCGTGCTCGGGCACGAACGCCTCGGTCAGCTCGAACCAGGCGCCGGCGCCGAGGTCTCTGCGCGTCGTCTCCATCCGGGCGACGCTACCCGCCCTGACGAGCGCGGCAAAGGCCGCAGATGTGATAGCTTCCCGGCGTGGCGCGCACCCTGCCCGGCGCGCCGGAGGCGGACGACACGTCCGCACGCCAGGCGGGCGAAGCGCCGACGGCCCGCGGTCGTCCCGACCGCCCTCGCTCGGATCCTGTCCCGACGTCTTGCGCCCTCTCGCCACTCCCGCACAGGAGCACGCCGTGATCACGGTCCATCACCTCGACAACTCCCGCTCGCAGCGGGTCCTCTGGCTCCTCGAGGAGCTCGGCGTCCCCTACGAGATCACGCTCTACGAGCGCGACCCCGTGACGATGCTTGCGCCAAAGGAGCTGCGGGACATCCACCCGCTCGGCAAGGCGCCGGTGGTCACCGACGACGGCTCGGGCGAGACCATCGTCCTCGCGGAGTCGGGCGCGGTCCTCGAGCACCTCGCCGAGACCTACGGTGATGGGCGCCTCATGCCCGAACGCGGGACCCGAGCCCACCGGGACTGCCGCTACTGGCTCCACTACGGCGAGGGCTCGGCGATGCCGCCGCTGCTGCTGAAGCTCGTCTTCACGAAGGTCGCGACCGACGCGCCGTGGATCGTCCGGCCGATCGCGAAGGCCATCTCGAAGCAGGTGCACAAGGCGTTCATCACGCCGCAGCTGAAGCTCCACATGGGCTTCTGGGAGAAGACCCTGGGCGCCCGCGCCTACTTCGCCGGCGAGGCCTTCACGGTCGCCGACGTCCAGATGGTCTTCCCGGTCGAGGCCGCCCTCGCCCGCGGCGGCCGCCGGGACGACTACCCGAAGGTCGCGGCGTGGCTCGACCGCGTCCAGTCCCGCCCCACCTGGGCCAAGGCCATCGCGCGCGGCGGCCCCTACGCCATCCTCGGCTGACCGCCAAAGTGCGAGATCGCGGGGTCAGACCCCACCTTCTAACACTTTCCACCGCCCCACCCGGGAAAGTGAGAGATCGCAGGGTCAGACCCCACGATCTAACACTTTTGGTCCGCTGCCCCTCTCACCCGGCTCCCCGCCACCGACGGAGACATCGATGATGAACAGGCTACTGCTCGGCGCTGTGCTCGCGCTCCTCGCGACGACCGCGGTCTCGGCGGAGGCGCGCGCGACCCTCGTGTCCACCGAGATCAACGGGGTCTGGGGCGACGCCAGCTGGGAGCTCCGCTACGGGCGGCGCCCGACGGCGGACGACGCGCCGAACGACCGGGTGCGGGTCCACCTCGAGGAGGTCCTGACGCTGCTGCGCGGGTCGGACGGGACGGCGCTCGCCCCCGAGGTCCGCGCGCGGCGAGCGCGGGCCATCGACGCCCTCGCCGAGTACGTCGCCGTCGGCTTCTACCCCGAGAACGTCGACGACGTCTTCGCGCGCCCGGAGTTCGTCGACGCGCGGGGCGCCCTCTGCGCCGTGGGGGCGATGGTCGCGGCGACCGCAGGGCGTGACGCCGCGGTCGCCATCGACGCCGCCTACAACCGCGACAGCGTGTGGGCGATGGACGACCCGCGGATCCTGGAGTGGGCCGATGCTCACGGGTTCACGCCGCTCGAGCTGGCGACCATCCAGCCGGCCTACTCGCCCCAGTGGTACCACCCGCGCTACCACACGGAGTTCGCGATCGGGGCGCGCGTCGGCGCGGTGTTCTGGGGTACGAGCGAGTACACCAACAGCTTCGAGGGGCTGACGAAGACCACCGACCCGGCGCTCGATCTGGGGCTCCTGATGCTCTGGGAGCCCGGCGTCCACTGGGGCCTGGGCTTCGCGCTCAACGTCCAGAGCAACGTCGACGACTACTACGAGGGCGACCACGCCGGGATCTCGCTCAACCTGATGGGCGAGTACTGTGCGCCGCTGCTCGACCGCGGGGCCCTCGACCTCATCCTGTATCTGGAGCTCGGCCCCCTCTTCCTGCCGGGCGAGACCGCGTTCACCGGCCTCGACTACGGCGGCGGCGTCGCGCTGGAGTTCCCGATCGGCTTCACGCGCACCTGGGGACGGCTCGACCTCCGAGCCCTCGGCTATCACCTCTGGAGCCAGCCCGGCCAGGGACAGGAGATCGACGGCGTCGAGCTCGTCGCGACCCTCGGCGCGATGTTCCGCTTCGACTGACCGCCGCGACTCCCGGCCTCACTCTCGCGGACACCAGGGCGCGACCTCGGCGCCGTCTCGCCCGACGCGCGCGCCGAGCTTCGCCGTCTCCCACGCCAGCTCGTCGCTGACGTAGACGACCGAGCGGAGCGCGAAGGCCTGAGTGACCTTCACCTCGACGTCGCTGCACGCGAACCGCGCCGTGGCGCCCTGCTTCACGCCGTGGCTGTGACCGCGGTTCAGGATCAGCTTCTGCCGGCGCCCGGCCGGGATGATGCTGATCACCCGGGCGCTGACCCACGTCGGCTCCGAAGCAGGCTCGCCGGTCGTGTCCGACCCCGTCGCGCCGGCTGCGCCGCACGCCGTGACCAGGACGACCACCATCACCAGTCCCCAGATCGCCCTCATCGTCTCACCTCGCGCGACCGCGACACATCCACTGGCGAGCGGCTCGTTGGACCTCGCCCCACGCCAGCGCTGCCCGGGGACAGCTCCGGGCCATGTCGAATTCCGTGAGCGCCGAATCATACACGGTCGGCGCGCCGGCGGCGGTCGGTCGTGGTGAGCCGCTCGGGTTTTCTCAAAACCATTCCGATGGCGGCGCGTAGAACCGGCCATCACCTCGTTCACACCGTCAGGAGAACCCATGCGCCGCTTCGCCCTCGCCATCGCCATCGCCCCGCTCGTCGCCCTCGCCGTCGCACCGGCGCTCGCCTGTAAGCCCGCGCCTCCGCGCCCGATCGAGAGCGTCGAGAAGGCGCCACCGGGCCCGCCCCCGCCGACCACCGTGCGGACCGACCCGGCGCCGGCTCCGACGCCACCGTCGCCTCCGCCGGTCGAGGTCGATCCTGGCTTCGCCGACGAGCCGCCCCACCTGCCCTACCTCCCCGAGCCGGTCCGCCCGCCGGTCAACCCATGGAGTGACAGCGACACCGCCCGCTTCGACCGCCTGATCGACCTGATGGCCGCCGCCGTCGAGACCCTCGAGCCGCACAAGGACAGCGTCCAGGACGCCAAGGCCGCGCTCCTGAAGGCCATCGCCCTCCACAAGACCACGGTCGCGGGCATCATGGCCGAGGGTCAGGCGCTCGCCGAGCGGATGCAGGAGCAGCCCGAGGGCTTCCAGGAGTACATCATGTCCCGGATGGCCCGCATCCAGCGCATCTCCAACGACATGGGCCGCCTCACCTCGACCCAGCAGAGGGCCCTGGCCGAGCTGTTCGACGCCGGCTGAGCCAGGCCACGGCGACCGGATACTCGAAGGCCGGAGGGAGGCGACGCGCCCTCCCGCCGGCCTTCGTCGTTCTCTCGGGCCAACTGCCGACGCTGGCGAGCTGGTCGGGGTTGGCGACGCGTCAGCGTGCCGCACGCTCTGAGGCCGGCCGCTGGCCCGCGCTGCGCGGCCATCAGCGAGGACGGGATCGCGCGCCAGGGCCGGTCGAGGACACCTGGGACGAGCGAGCCCACCGCGAGCGGCTGGGTCTCGCGGCGCGGAGACGCGGCCCGACGTCGAGCCGAGGCGGCGCCGGTATCGCCTGAGGCGCGTGATATGCGCCGCTCGTCCGTGGTGATAGGCTGAGCGGCATGCCAGGGCGGACCGAAAGCGGCGCGCCCGAACGGTGCGTCGACCCAGAGCTGCTCAACCGAATCCTCGCGGTCTTGCTGACCTCGCCGGACGACGCGATGTACGGCGAGGTCCTCGAGCTCGTCCTCGAAGTGCTGCACAGCGAGCATGGGCTGTTCGGATACCGCGACGAGGAGGGCGCCCTGGTCTGCCCGTCGATGACGCGCTGGGTGTGGACCGAGCGCGAGGTCGCCGACGGGCGCCTGGTCTTTGCTCAGGAGACCAGGGAGGCGCTGTGGCCCGCCCTCCGCGAGGGACGCTCCGCCTGCGCCGACGGCTCGCGGTACGGGCCCGACGGGCGGCTCCGCATCGCCAACGCGCTGGAGGTCCCGATCCGCCATCGTGGCGCGATCCTCGGCGACATCCTGGTCGGCAACAGCCCGGTGGGCTACACCGACGACGACCGCGCGGTCCTCGAGGGCATCGCGGCGTGCGTCGCGCCGGCCCTCGCAGCGCGCCTCGAGCGCGACCGCTCGCGCGCCGAGCTCGAGCGGCGGACCAGCGAGCTGGCCGAGCGCGTCAAGGAGCTCGGCTGCCTCTACGGGATCACCCGCTTGAGCGCCCGAGGGCTGCCGTGGCAGGCGGTCGCTCGCGGGGCGCTCGACCTGATCTCCGGCGGGTTTCAGCGCCCCGAGGAGGCCCGCGTCCGGATCACCATGGCCGAGCTGCAGTGGCAGACCGAGGGCTTCGCCCCGACCCCGTGGACGATCGCCAGCGAGGTGCGGCTCGGAGGCGACCCCATCGGGGCGATCGAGGTGTGCTACCCGGAGCGGCGTCCGGTGGCGGACGAGTCGCTCTTCCTCGATGAGGAGCGCGCGCTGCTCGACGCCATCGCCGAGCACCTCGGGCGGGTGATGGAGCGCCAGCGGGCGGCGGCCGAGCGCGACGCCCAGCGCCGGCGCGTGAGCCTCATCGAGGCCCTGCGATCGACCCTGGCGATCATCCTCGCCGGGGGGCGCGGCCACCGGCTCCAGCCCCTCACGAGCCACCTCGCCAAGCCCGCCGTCCCCTTCGGCGGCAAGTTCCGCCTCATCGACTTCCCGCTGTCCAACTGCGTCAACTCGGGGATCCGGCGCGTCGCGGTGGTGACCCAGTACCGCGCCCACGAGCTGATCCAGCACGTCCGGGCGGGCTGGGGGTTTCTGCGCGCCGAGCGCAACGAGTTCGTCGAGCTGTGGCCGGCGCAACAGCAGACCGAGGCGGGCACGTGGTACCAGGGTACCGCGGACGCCGTGTACCAGAACCTCGGGATCCTCGAGAGCCACGCCCCGAAGCACGTGCTCATCCTCGCCGGCGATCACATCTACAAGCAGGACTACAGCGTGATGCTGGCCGAGCACCTCGAGCGCGGCGCCGTCGTGTCGGTCAGCTGCACCGAGGTCCCCCTCGAGGACGCGCGCGCGTTCGGCGTCGTGCAGACCAGCGTCGACCAGGCGATCATCGCGTTCGACGAGAAGCCCGACGCGCCGGCGCCGCTGGACGACCGGCCCACCCACGCCCTCGTCAGCACCGGGATCTACATCATCGACACCGACGTCCTTGTCGCCGAGCTGCGCCGCGACGCCGCGGATCCGGCCTCCACCCACGACTTCGGCCACGACATCCTGCCTGGGCTCATCGGGGGCGGCGGGATCTACGCGCACCGCTTCGAGAGGAGCTGCGTGACCCGCACGGGGCACGCGTACTGGCGCGACGTCGGCACCATCGACGCCTACTGGGAGGCGAACATCGACCTGACGCGCCTCGTCCCCGAGCTCGACGTCTACGATGAGCGCTGGCCGATCTGGACCTATCAGGAGCAGGAGCCGCCGGCCAAGTTCGTCTACGACGGAGAGGCGCGCCGTGGGCTGGCGGTCGACTCCGTGGTGTCCTCGGGGTGCATCGTGTCCGGGGGGACCGTGCGCCGCTCGCTGCTGTTTCGGCACGTGCGAGTGCACTCCTGGGCGGTGGTCGAGGACACCGTCGTGCTCGCGTACGCCGACATCGGCCGGGGCGCGCGGCTGCGACGCGCGATCGTCGACTGGGGCTGCCGCGTCCCCGCCGGGCTGGTCGTCGGTGAGGACCCGGTCGAGGACGCGCGCCGCTTCCACCACACCGAGCGCGGCGTCACCCTCATCACCCAGGCGATGCTCGACCGACTCTAGCGGCGTTCGGGGAAGAGCGCGCGCGCTTCTCCGGTCGCCGCCCCAGGGCTGGGGTCGGGCGAGCCCCTCCGCGCGTCGCGCTCCGAGGCCGCCTGGCCCCGCCGTTGGCGGGCGCGTCGAGGTGGCATGGCCCACGCGGCTGGCCCTACCGGCCGCGGCACACGGGGTACACGTCACGGCTTGACGCGCCCGGGAGAGGGGACGCAGCATGCGGCCATGCCTCCCCCAACACCTCGTCTCGATGCCTCGCGCCGCGGGTCGCGGGTCTTCGTGCGGGCGCCGGGGCTCGTCGCCGTCGTCGTCGCCTGGGCCCTCGCGGGGTGCGAGCGACGCGCCCCCGAGCCGCCTCGCTCCCCCCCGCAGGCCGTGTCCGTCAGCGAGACCTCGCCGGCGCTCGACGCAAACGCGCGGCCCACCTTCCGCATCGGCGTCCTCTACTGGTCGGGAAACATCCCGGGACAGGTCGCCATGCGCCGCGGGCTCGAGGCCGAGGCCGAGGCCATCAACGCGCTGGAGTCCGGCCCGCGGGTCACGCTCCTGCCGGCCGTGGCCGGCGACGGCGAGGCGGGCCGCCGGCGCCAGATCGAGCAGATGAAGGAGCTCCTCCGCGCGCGTCCCGACGCCATCATCGTCCAGCCTACCGACAACGACGCGCTCACCCCTCAGCTACGCCGAGCCAACGCCCTCGGCATCCCGGTCATCGCGTTCGACCAGTACATCTCGGGGGGGCGGCTCGCCGCCTACATCACCAGCAACAACCGGCAGGCGGGCACGCTGGACGGCGAGTACATCGCCGCCCGCTTCCCCGACGATCACGAGCTGCGCCTCGTCCTCGTCGAGTACCCCCGCGTCTCGTCGACGGTCGAGCGCCTCGACGGGTTCCTCGACGCCCTGCGCGAGCGCGGCCAGCCCTTCCGGATCCTCGGCAGCTACGAGGCGGTCGAGCCCCGGTCGGGGCACGTCGCGGGCGAGCAGATCCTCGCCGACTTCCCGGCGCGCGGCTCCGTGGACGTCGTCTTCACCGTCAACGACGGAGGCGGGCTGGCCGTCGTCGACGCCCTGGCCGAGGCCGGGCGCGACGAGATCCTGGTCGCGACCATCGACGGTGACCCGGAGAGCGTCGCCAACATCGCCGCCGGTCGCTTGACGGTCATCGACTCCGCCCAGTTCTGCGGCCCCATGGGCGCGACGGCGCTGCGGGCCACGGTCGCGCTGCTGACCGGCGAGTCCGGGCCTACCGAGCAGCTGATCCCCACCTTCCCGGTGACGCGCGAGACCCTGGCCCGCTACCCGGGCTGGATGGGGCCGCTGCCGAAGAGCTTCCGCAAGCCCTGGCCCAGCGCGACGCCGATGTGGAGCCCCGAGATCGCCCCCGTGCGAGCCCCATGACCGCCCGCAGGGAGCGCCTGGAGAGCGTCCGCAACCCGGCCTTCCAGCGCATCGACCGCCGCATCGCGATGGCCTTCCTGAGCGTCACGGCGATCCTGATGGCGGTCGTGGTCGTCGTCGGCTCGGCCTTCTACGTCGACGCCGTGCGCACCGAGCGCGAGCGCCTGAGCGCCACCATCGCCGACGTGCTCGGGCCAGCGCTCGAGGGCCTCAAGACGGCCGGCGCGTACAAGATGCAGCGGCTCGCCGAGACCCTGACCGAGCGGAGCCCCACGATCGCCTTCATCCGCGTCATCGACCCGCCCGAGGGCGCCTTCGTACACGCAGGCGAGGCCAGCCCCGACGTGGCGGCCGGCGACCGGGTGGTCAGCGACGCGGTCCGCGCCGCGGCGGCGACGAGCGAGGACCGCGGCGAGGTCGTGCGCGACCTCACCCTCGACGATCGGCCCGTGACCGAGGTCGCGATCCCGCTGCGCGCTGGCTATCGCGGTGCGTGGACGGCGGTGCTGCGCGTCGGGATCTGGGGGGAGTCGCCCGGGTCGCTGCTCATCGAGGCCGGCACCATCATCGGCGGGCTGCTCGCGGCGCTGCTCCTCATCGCGTTCCCGCTGCTGCTGTGGCTCGGCCGCCGCCTGGGCGCCCCGGTGCAGGCGCTCGCCCAGGACTTCGAGGGGGTCATGCGCTACGCGCCGCTGCACATCACGATCGAGGACAGCGACGGTCGCATCGAGAAGGCCAGCGACACCTTCCTGGCCGCGTTCGACCTCCCCCGGGACGCCCGCACGACGGCGTCCGACGTGTTCCCGCCCGAGGTGCTCGCGGCGGGTCCCGAGGACCACACCGAGATCGCGATGCGGATCGGCGGTGAAGAGCGCGTCTTCCTCACGAGCCGCTTCCCGGTCGCCCTCTCCGAGCGCGGCGAGGTCGTCCGGTCGGGGCTGATCAGCACCGACGTCACCGCCTGGCGGCGCGATCAGGCCGAGCGTGACCAGATGATCGCCGCCGTCGCGAGCACCGGCGACCAGATCCTGGTCGCGACGGCGGCCGACGGCGTCATCTACGCCAACCCGGCCTTCTTCGAGCGCAGCGGTCACCCCGCCGACGCCGTGCGCGGGCGCGACCCGCTCACCTTGCTCGCCGGGGACGCGCAGGCCGCCGGCGTGCGTCCCCCGTGGCGCGCCGCGATCGCGGTCGCGCTGGACACCGGGGAGCCCTGGAGCGGGCGGATCGCGGCGCGCTGCCACGACGGCGGCTCCTACCCGTGCGATCTCGGGGTGTTCCCCATCCGCGGCCAGGACGGCGCGGTGCGTGGCCAGGTCTGGTCGGCGCGCGACGTGAGCGTCCAGGCCGCGCTCGAGGCGCAGCTCCTGCAGGCGCAGCGCATGGAGGCGACCGGGCGCCTCGCCGGCGGGGTCGCCCACGACTTCAACAACCTCCTGACCGTCATCAACGGCCTGACGGAGCTCCTGCAGAGCGAGGACCTCGACGAGGAGCTGCTCACGACCCTGCGCGTCATCCGCGACGCCGGCCGCCGCGCCGCCGTCCTCACGCGCCAGCTGCTGGCGTTCGGGCGTCGCCAGACGCTCAACATCGAGCCGATCGACCTCAACGCCGTGATCAGCGGCGTGCTGGAGCTGGTCGAGAGCGCGCTCGGCAGCCGCGTCACCGTCGAGGTCGAGCCCTGCGACGGGCTGTGGCCGACGCGCGGCGACGTCGGCCAGCTCGAGCAGGCGCTGATGAACCTCGCCATCAACGCGCGCGACGCCATGCCGCACCACGGGACGCTGCGCATCGCGACCGAGAACGTCACCCTGGTCGGAGCCCGGGAGGCCGACGGCACCGTCGTCGCCGACGGCGACTACGCGGTCCTGACGGTCGCGGACAGCGGGGTCGGGATGGACGCGACGGTCCGAGAGCACATCTTCGAGCCGTTCTTCACGACCAAGGAGGTCGGCAAGGGCACCGGGCTCGGTCTGGCGATGGTGCACGGCATGGTGCGCCAGTCGGGCGGGCACATCTGGGTGTTCAGCGAGCCAGGCGCCGGGACCACCTTCCGCGTCGCCTTCCCGCGCGCCGCAGAAGGCTCGGGCGGGGCGCCGCCGACACGTCCTCGACCGGATCAGCCCCGGCCCGGGCCGGGGACGCTCGAGCGCGTGCTGGTGGTCGACGACGAGGAGGGCGTGCGCATGGTCATCGCCGGGATGCTGCGGCAGGGCGGTTACCACGTCGAGACGGCCGCTTGCGGCGAGGAGGCCCTGCGGGTGGTGGCGGCGGCGGACCCGCCGATGGACCTCGTCGTCAGCGACCTGATGATGCCGGGGATGAGCGGCGTCGAGCTGGCCAAGGCCCTGCGGGAGCGCTGGCCGGGCCTGCGGATCCTGTTCGTGTCGGGGTACAGCGCCCAGTCCGCGGGGCTCGACGACGAGCTGCGCGGCGAGGGGCTGATCGAGAAGCCCCCGGACGCCGCGACCCTGCTGGAGACGGTGCGGGCCGCGCTCGGCGCCACGGTCGGCTCGTCCCCTGCCCGTCGGTCGGCTCCGCAGAGATAGCGCCCGGGGGGCGCCGTTCCCCAGTGGTCACGCGCGGGGGGCCGTCTCCGGGCGCTGCCCGCGCGTCTGGGGCCCCACGGCCGCCCTTGTCGGCGGCGGCCCGCGATCGCTCAGAGATCCGCCGCGGTCCTGGGCGCGACGCGGTAGACGTCGAAGCCGTAGACCAGGACCCCGACGACGCTGGGGAGGTTCGTCCCCACGGCCGGCAGCGGGAAGGCGTCGCGCATGATGTAGCCGTCGACCAGGACGCCGGCGTCGGTCAGCGCGTCGTCGAACGCGTTGTGGCCGGTCACGTTGACGTCGTCGATGCGGACGGTCACGCCCTCCCACTGCTCGAGCTCGCTGTCGGTGAGGCCCTTTGCGATCGCCTTGGGCGCCGGGACCGTCGCGGTGCCGATCAGCTGGTATCCCGTCACGCGGAACTGGGTGTGGCAGAAGTACTCGTGGTGGAAGCCGGTCAGGCGGACGCGCTGGCCTGCGCTGAAGCTCCAGCCCTCGCTCGTGGGGAAGCGGACCGTCGTCGCCGACCAGGGGCTCTGGGTTCCGTCGCTGACGAAGGTCGCATGCAGGGTGCCGGTGAGCGGGTAGCTGTCGACCGTGATCACCCCCTCGATGGTGAGCGGGCCACCGGCGATCGTGATGTCCTGGTCCGTGGTGCAGCCGGTGCTCGCGGTGCTCTGCTGGATCGACGCGATGGACGTGATCGTCGGGCAGGCGGCGCAGGGGCCGCCGCAGTCGACGCGCTCCTCGCCCTGGTTCTGCACCTGGTCGCTGCACGTCCCGCCGCCGCAAGCCGGGCAGGGACCGCCGCAGTCCACGCCCGTCTCGCCCTGGTTCTGCTGGCCGTCACTGCACGTCGGCGTGGGCGCGCAGGCCGGGCAGGGACCGCCGCAGTCCACGCCCGTCTCGCCCTGGTTCTGCTGGCCGTCGCTGCACGTCGGCGTGGGCGCGCAGGCCGGACAGGGGCCGCCGCAGTCCACGCCCGTCTCGCCCTGGTTCTGCTGGCCGTCGCTGCACGTCGGCGTGGGCGCGCAGGCCGGGCAGGGGCCGCCGCAGTCGACGCCCGTCTCGCCCTGGTTCTGCTGGCCGTCGCTGCACGTCGCCGCCGCGCAGGGCTGGCAGGGGCCGCCGCAGTCGACGCCGTCCTCTCCGAAGTCGTGCAGCCCGTTGCCGCAGCTCGGGTCCACGAAGCCTGCGACGGCGTCGAGCTCGAGCTCCTCGCCGCCCACCGTGCCGCGGCCGAGCTGGCCGCTGGTGTTGTCCCCGAAGCAGCGAACCGTCGACCCCGCGAAGACGAAACAGACGTGCTCGCCGCCGACCACGACGTCGTAGGCGTCGGTGACGCCTGTCACCGCCGCCGGCGCGCTCTCGCCGTCCCAGCAGCGCGCCCCCGGCTCGTCGAGCACGGCGCAGCAGCGGTCGCCGGTGACCGAGCAGTCCACCTTCAGGTCGTTGGATCCGTCGGTGATGGCGGCGACAAAGGTCGCGGTGTTCAACGTCGCGTACCAGCCGAAGCACTCGACGTCGGGCGTCGCGGTGAACACCTGGACCACGCAGGTCATCTGCCCACCGGCGACCGGGTAGGCGTCCATGTCGAGCTCGACCTTCTCCGGCAGCGTCCGGTACGCGTTCGGATAGGTGAGGTAGCCGGTCACCTGACCGTGCTGGTTGTCGCCCCAGCAATAGGGGTCGCCGTGGTTGCCGTGGAAGCCGCAGGTGTGGTCGCCGCCTGCGCTCAGGCTGTCCAGGACGGAGTAGTACGTCGCGATTCGTGTCGGTGAAGCCTCGTCCGTCCGCGCGCCGGTCCCGAGCTGTCCCCGGTGGCCGCGCCCCCAGCAATAGGCCTCGGCCTGCTCATCGAGCACGCAGTTGTGGTGGCGGCCCGAGGTCACCCAGGCGTTCTCGTGCGCGACGAAGCCCGGAATGACCTGGGGCGACAGGATGTCCCCCCCACCGACGGTGCCGTCGCCGCATTGGCCGTAGGTGTCGTCGCCCCAGCACGCGATCGTCCCGTCCTCCAGCTTGGCGCAGACATGCTGCGCCCCGGCCGAGAGGCTCTCGACGTTGGTGAGCCCGGGGACCCGGGTCGGACGGCTCCGCGGCTGGGTGTCGCCGAGCCCGAGCTGACCGGAGCTGTTGTCGCCCCAGCAGTAGACCTGGCCCAGGAAGTTGGTGACCAGCGCGCAGGTGAAGGCCTCCCCGGCGACCACCTCGATGCGCGCGTGCCCGCACCCGCCCCCGTAGCACTCGAAGCGCGGCTGGCAGTCCGACTGCACGACACACCCATCGCCCAGTCCGCAGGGCGGGCAGCTGCCTCCGCAGTCGACGTCGGTCTCGTCCTGGTTTCGCTTGCCGTCGCTGCACGTCGGCAGCTGGCACTGCCCGCCGACGCCACAGGTCCCGTCGCCGCAGTCGTCGTCACCGTCGCACACGCAGACCCCGCCGCTGCACGCGCCGCTGACGCAGTCGCTCGCGCCGCCGCAGCTGTCGCCGAGCGTGCAGGCGCCGCAGTCCTCGCCCCCACAGTCCACGTCGCTCTCGGTGCCGTTCCGCTCGCCGTCGTCGCAGCTCACGCAGGTGCCGTCGTCGCAGATCCCGCTCGCGCAGTCCTGGTCGAAGCCGCATGCGGCGCCGTCCGCGCATCCGTCGCAGCCCGGCCCGCAGTCGACGTCCGCCTCGAAGCCGTTGCGCACGCCGTCGCTGCAGGTCGGGTCCTGGCACGTCCCGCCCGCGCAGACGGCCGAGTCGCAGTCGTTGGCCACGCCGCAGGACGCGCCCGTGGCGCACGGGGGGCAGGTCCCGCCGCAGTCGACGTCCGTCTCGTCGCCGGAGGTCTCCTCGTCGGTACAGCTCGGCGCCGGCGCCGAGCAGGTCCCGCTCGCGCAGATCCCCGACGCGCAGTCCGCCGGCAGCCCGCAGGCGGCGCCGTTGCCGCAGGTCGGGCAGCGGCCCCCGCAGTCCACGTCGCTCTCGTCCTGGTTTCGAACGCCGTCGCTGCAAGTCGCGGCCGGGGCGCAAGCCGGGCACGGGCCGCCGCAGTCCACGCCGGCCTCGCCCTGGTTCTGGACGCCGTCGGCGCAGGTCCCGGCGCTGCAGGCCGGGCAGGGGCCGCCGCAGTCCACGCCGGCCTCGCCCTGGTTCTGAACCCCGTCGACGCAGGTCGCCGCGGCGCACGCCGGGCAGGGGCCGCCGCAGTCCACGCCGGCCTCGCCCTGGTTCTGAACCCCGTCGACGCAGGTCGCCGCGGCGCACGCCGGGCAGGGGCCGCCGCAGTCCACGCCGGCCTCGCCCTGGTTCTGTACGCCGTCGACGCAGGTCGCCGCGGCGCATGCCGGGCAGGGGCCGCCGCAGTCCACGCCGGCCTCGCCCTGGTTCTGGACGCCGTCGACGCAGGTCGCCGCGGCGCAGGCCGGGCAGGGGCCGCCGCAGTCCACGCCGGCCTCGCCCTGGTTCTGTACGCCGTCGACACAGGTCCCGGGGCTGCAGGCGGGGCAGGGGCCGCCGCAATCGACGCCGATCTCGCCCTGGTTCTGGACCCCGTCGACGCAGGTCGCCGCGGCGTCGCAGGCCTCGCAGGGCCCGCCGCAGTCGACGCCCGATTCGTCGGGATCCTGGCGGCCGTTGACGCAAGAGGATCCGGCGGGATCGCTGTCGCACGCGACGAACGTCGCGGCGACGCAGGAGAGGACGAGCAGGACACGAAGCATGGAGGCTCCTGGAAGGACAAGGGCGCGAGCGGGCGCGAGGGCCCGTCAGGCGCGCTAGCGGGTCAGGGTGAAGCAGCCGGTGAGGGTCTCGGGGTTCTCTGGCGCGAGGACGCCCTCGCGCCACACGTACCCGGGGGCGCGGGTGTAGGAGACGTCGTAGTCGCCCACGATGTGGGGGAGCCGGACCGCGGACGTCGGCGCTCCGAGGAGGATCCGCGACGGCTCGTCCTCCTCGCCGGCGTGCTCGGCGCCGAGCAGGCCGCGCTCCTGCTCGGGCAGGTTGGCGGGCGCCGGCTGGCCGTTCAGGCGCGGCTCGAACGCGATGTCGGCCGTCACGACCGGGATCGGGACGGCGCCGTCGGCGCCGATCTCCAGGGATCCGAAGACCGTCGATGCGTTCGCCGGGGGCAGGATCCCCTCGCGCCACGGGTAGCTCGCGTGGCGCTCGTAGCGCAGGTCGTAGCGCCCCTCGAGCAGGCGCCTGCCGGGCCCGCCCATCGGCCCGCCGAGCTGGCCGACGGTGATCCAGTCGGTCGCCCCGGCGTGCCGCAGCGACAGCGTGCCGCGCTCGGCCTCGGGGAGGTTCGTCGGGCTCGGCTGGCCGTTGAGCCGCGCCTGGAACGTCACGGTCGCGGCGCGGACGTCCAGCGGGACGACGCCGCCGCTGGCCGCCACCGTGACGCCGCCGATGTCGGTTTCCTCGTTCTCGGGCACCAGGATACCGTCGCGCCACGTGTAGCCGACCGACGTGTCGTAGCTCAGCCGGTAGGCGCCCGTGACCAGGCGCCAGGTGACGGCCGCCGGCGGCCGACCCAACACGTGGACGTCGAGCTCCTCCTCGCCGCCTTCGTGGCGGATCGCCAGGACGCCGAGCTCGGAGTCCGGCGCGTTGGGGGGCGCGGGCTGCCCGTCGATCCGCCCCTCGAAGGTCACGGTCGCGGCCTGCATCGGCAGCGTCACCCGCCCGCCGGCCGCGGGGACCTCGACGCGCGCGAAGACGACGTCGGGGTTCTCGGGCGTCAGGATCCCCTCGCGCCAGGTGTACGCCGCGCCGCGCCGGTACTGCACGTCGTAGGTCCCGGTCAGCAGGCGCCACGGCTGACCGTCGATCGCGCTGCCGAGGTCGCCGATGTAGGTCCAGTCGGTCGCGCCCTCGTGCCGGACGCGCAGCGACCCGAGCTCGGTGTCGGGCAGGTTCGTGGGGGCGGGCTGGCCATTGAGGCGCGCCTGGAACGTCACGGTCGCGACCTCGATCGGCAGGGGGATGCGCCCGCCCGCGGCGGTCACCTCGAAGCGCCCGACGGTCGTCGGAGGGTTCTCCGGCAGCAGGATCCCTTCGCGCCACTGGTAAGCCGCCCCGTGGCGGTACTGGTACTCGTAGGTCCCGAGCAGCAGGCGCCGCGGCGTGCCCGCGAGGTCCGCGCCCAGCTCGCCCAGGGACAGCCACTCGGCCGCGCCGACATGGCGGACATGGAGCTGGCCTCGCTCGCTGGCCGGCAGATTGGTCGGCGCCGGCTGTCCGTTGACCCGCCCCTCGAAGGTGACCTGCGCCGCCCGGACCTCCACCGTGACCGTGCCGCCGCCCGTCGGGACCGTCATCGTCCCGAAGGTCGTCGGCGGGTTCTCGGGCGGCAGGATCCCGGCGCGCCGCTCGTAGCCCGGCGCCGCGCGGTATCGGACGTCATAGGCGCCGGGGATCAGGCGCCAGCCCCCCGTCGCGTGCTCGCCGGTGCCCAGCACGGCGAAGTCGGTCCACTCCTCGCTGGCCCGGTGCCTGAAGGACAGGAGCCCGAGCTCGCTGGTGGACAGGGTCGTCGGCGCCGGCTGACCGTCGAGCCGCAGCGCGAAGGCGACGTCCGCCGCGTCCACCTCCAGCGCGACGGTCGCGCCGCCCCCGGCGGCGACGCTCGTGTCGCAGCGGCACTCCCCCGACACACAGCTGCGGCCAGGCCCACAAGCCGGATCGCAGGCGGCGCCGCCATCTCCGCAGATCCCCACCGCGCAGACGCCCGACGCACAGTCCGAGGCGTCGCCGCACGCGGTCCCGTCGGGGCAGCCCGCGCACGGGCGGCCGCAGTCGACCGCGGCCTCACCCTGATTCCGGACGCCGTCGGAGCAGGTCGGGGCGACGCCGCACGGCTGACAGGGGCCGCCGCAGTCCACGCCGCTCTCGCCCTGGTTCTGGACGCGGTCCACGCAGCTCGAGCCCGCGGCGCAGGGCCCCGGACAGGGGCCGCCACAGTCGACACCGGCCTCGCCCTGGTTCTGGATCCCGTCGGCGCAGGTCGGGGCGACGCCGCACGGCTGGCAGGGGCCGCCGCAGTCCACGCCGCTCTCGCCCTGATTCTGGACGCCGTCCGAGCACAGCGGCGAGCCCGTGCAGGCCCGGCATGGGCCGCCGCAGTCCACGCCGAGCTCGCCCTCGTCGAGGACGCCGTTGCGGCATGGGCCCACGACCGACGAGTCAGCGCACGCGGCGGACAAGAGCGCCGCGTGGCAGGTCATGGCCAGCAGGAGCAGCGGACGGAGCCTCATGGGCCTCCTCTCGAGCGTGGGGACGAGGTTCCGAGCGCTGGGAGCCCGGGCGCCTCGTCTGGACAGGGCCGTGCGCGGCCATCGCAGGCGTGGGCGAGGTGATCGCCGGTCCGACAGGAGCCGATGTGGGACGTGGGGCTCCCGAGGAGCGCGTCGGCGGTGACGAGAGCATGGGGCCCGCACTGCTCACGGGCCACTCACAGTCGCTCACAGTTGCGGACGCCGCGCCGCGTCGCCGTCGAAGGCCACGCTATTGCAGCTCCGAGAGGCGCAGGGACGGTACAGCCATAGAGCGTGACCGGGAAGATCGAACCCAGGACTGCGCAGGGCGACACGCCTCATCAGTTGGCGTTGGCCGGTCCGTCGGAGCGCTCTGCCGACAGAGCGGACCCGTGCGCCGGGACATCGTCAGGCCTTCGCTCACGACGCGCCGGAGTGATTCGCCGTCGACCCTGGAGGAAAGAGCTCGCGAGAGTGCTGCGGACGCCTCGCTTCACGGCGTCGACCGGAGGACGACGGCGCCAGCGAGGGGCTCCCCCGGATGACGACGGCGCCGGCGAGGGGCTCCCCGCCAGCGCCGCCGCGTCTGCGCGGACCTCGTCGGGGCTACAGGCCGGCGAGCAGGCTCCGCGCCCGCGCGAAGGCGTGGACGAGCTCGGCGCGGTCGCTGGCCTCGCCCGCGCAGGCCTCGAGCTCGGCCCCGATGGCGTCGAGGTCGTAGCGGCTGGCGAAGGGGCTGCCCTTGAGGACCTCGGCGAACATCGCGACCGCGACGGCGAAGCGCGTATCTACCGTAGCCGCCTCCCAGGTCGGGCGGACGCCGGCGCGGGGCATCGGGGTGCGGAGCTCGCGGGCCGGGGCGGCGTCGTGGGGGTCGGCGCTCTTGTAGCGGACCCGCACCTCGGCGAGGTCCGACGCGGCGAGCTCGACCGGCTCGCCCTCCCAGGCGTCGCCGTCGTCGAGGGCCGGGGCCTGGGACACCTGTGGGATGGCGCCGTCGTCGAGCACCAGCTCGTAGAGGGCCGTGACGGTGTGCCCGGCGCCGACCTCGCCGGCGTCGACCCGGTCGTCGTCGAACTGGTCGTCGGCCAGGGCGCGGTTCTCGTAGCCGAGGAGGCGGTAGGCGCGCACGTGGTCGGGGTTGAAGACGACCTGGATCTTGGTGTCGCGGGCGACCAGGAAGATGGTCCGCCAGAGATCCTGGTGGGCGTACTGGATGGCGTGGTCGGCGTTGCGGATGACGGCGTACGAGCCGTTGCCGGCGTTGGTGACCCGCTCCATCATCGCGTCGTTGAGGTTGCCGTAGCCGAAGCCGAGGGCCGTGAGCGTCACGCCGCCCTCGCGCTTGTTCTCGATGAAGGACACGAGCTGGTCGGTGTCGCTGATGCCCACGTTGAAGTCGCCGTCGGTGCACAGGATGACGTGGTTGACGCCGCCCTCGATGAAGGCGCTCTCGGCCTCGTCGTAGGCCTTGGCCATCCCGGCGTGACCGGCGGTGCTGCCGCCCGCCTCGAGCCCGGCGATGGCGTGGAGGATGGTCGAGGCCTCGCTGACCGGGGTCGACTCGAGCAGCACGCGCTCGCCCGAGGCGTAGGTCACGATGCCGATGCGGTCGGTCGGCCGGAGCGTCGTCACCAGCTCCTCGAGGACGACCTTCACGAGCGGGAGCTTGTTGCTGGAGCTCATGCTCCCCGAGACGTCGACGAGGAAGACGAGGTTGAGCGGGGGCCGGTCAGCGGGGGCGAGGTCGCGGGCGTGGAGGCCGACGCGGAACAGCACGGTCTCGTCCGCGGGCGAGAGCGCCGCGTCGAGGTCGATGGTGAACGGGTCCGCCGCGCCCGCCGCCGGCGCCGGGTAGCCATAGTCGAAGGCGTTGACGTACTCCTCGAGGCGCACGCTGGTCGGCTCGGGCAGGCGATCCCGCTCGTCGAGGTCACGTAGGAAGACGTCGTAGCTGGCGGTGTCCACGTCGGTCGCGAAGGTCGAGAAGGGGTCGTGCGCAGCGACGACGAAGGGGTTGGTCCCGACGTCCTCGAACTTGTCGCCCGAGGTCGGCGGCTCGTCGGCCAGGTTGCCGGTCGGATACGGCGCGTAGACACCGGAGTCGTTCGAGAAGTCGCCGCACGCCGCGAACGCGCTCGTGAGGCCCAGGGTGACGAGGAGGAAGGGGACGATCGTAACGCGCATCGGGGGTCTCCATGGCCGGGTGTCGCCGGAGTGAAGAGCAACTCCGGTGCCAACCCGCGACGAGCCAGTCAGGACCTGGGAGATCGGCCTTCGACACCGCCCACGTGGACGCGCTCGCCCCTGACCGCTCGGTCGCCGATGTCACGCCCCTCGCCGGGGTGTAAATCAACTATCCACCCACGCTGCTCTCGCGGCGGCGGCGGCGGGCCAAAGCCCACCTTGGGCCCCAAGAGGAGAAAGAACCGCCGTCGTAGGCGCTGTGGGGATGTGGGGAACCCTGCGAGCCCCCCGGGCGAGCGGGGTTCTCCAAGTCGGTGTGGGTAACTCCGCGAGCCCCCGGGCGAGCGGAGTTATCCAAGCCCCCTGTGGGCGACCTCGTGGGCGGGGACGAAGTCGCCGTCCACAGGTCGTCTATAGGGGGCGTCACCGACGGCATCTCCACAGCGCGCGTTTGTCCCCTCTCTCGGCGGGTGGTGCGGGCGGGACGCCCACACTCCGGCGGCGGGACGGCACGCTCTGGGGGTCACTGGAGGAGCTGACGGCCCTGGACGACGAGGAAGGGGGTTCGGCCGAGGGTCCAGCGGATGTCGTCGGCGGGGGGCTCGGCCTTCATGCGGCCGCCGTGGAGCAGCGTCAGATGGCACGCCACGCAGAGGCCGACCAGGTTCGAGCGCTCCTCGCCGCCGCCGCGGCTCCGGAACCTCAGGTGATGCGGCGTGAGGTCCCGGTTCGAGCACACCGGCGACGCGCACCGGAAGCGCTCTCGCTCGTAGACGTCCTGGTAGGCGACGCGCTCGGGATCGCGCCGGAGCCAGACGCCCCAGAACGACCGAATCAGGAAGTCCAACCACTCCCCCGGCTCGCCCGACGCGCGGAAGGTCCGCTCGCAGTCGCGCCACCACGCCAACAGCTCCCGCGACAATCGGAACCGGAGCGGCACCCTCCCCGCCCCAGGCGCCAACCCGCCTCTCCCATCCGGCTCCCCGAACATCTGGCTCGACCCGTCCGCCTCCCCGAACATCTGGCTCGGCCCGTCCGCCTCCCCGAACATCTGGCTCGACCCGTCCGGCTCCCCGAAAATCTGGCTCGACCCGTCGCCGACGTCGACCGCCGTGCCGCCGTTCGCCAGCGCGTCGGCGATCGTGCCGTCGAGCATGGCGCGCTCGAGGGCGATGTACTCGGCGACCACCTGCTCGTCGGGCGGCGGGCCGACCGCGCGCCGTCCCTCCGCGCGGGCGAAGCACTCCACCGCCTCGACCTCCTCGGTCAGGAGCTTCGTCGTCCGCTCGGACGCCCGCGTGAGCCACCCGTCGACCGTCTTCGGGACCGCGACCCGCGCGACCAGCCGAGCCGCCTCGAAGCCCAGGCGCCCCGAGTCCAGCGCGCGCTCGACCTGCGGCAGCGACCGGCAGCGCCGCGCCAGCGTCATCCGCGCCTTCACCGACGCCAGCGAGCAGCCGAGCCGCTCCCGCGCGTACTCGCCCGGGCTGTCGAACCCGAGCGCCTCCCACCCGCGCCCCTCCCAGAGGTCCCGCGCCAGCTGCCCCATCCGGAGGTCCCGCTGCTGCAGCTCCGCGCTGACCCGCCGCAGGTGAGCGTCCAGGGCCACCGGATCCCGCGGCAGCTCGCCCAGGTGCTCCGAGAGCAGCTCGGCGATGTGCTCGGCGACCTCCGGCGGCGACCCGAGATCGCGCAGGTCCCGCTCTCGCGCCTGCTCGGCCAGCGCCTGCGCCGCCTCCTGCTCGCCGAGCCGCTCGGCCAGGTCGCGCGCGTCGCTCCGAACGCGCAGCTCCGGGTGGCGGTAGCGCAGGGTGTCCATCCCCTCGGCGAGCAGCGCCTCGATCAACGCCTCGTCGTCGGAGACCCCGGTGTGCGCCTTCAGAAACCGCCGCGTCCCCTCGAAGGCCCAGGCCGTCACGCGGTCGACGGTCACCTGCAGCGTGCGCGACTCGTCCTCGCCAGGCTCGGGCTCCGGAGCCGACGCCGCCGCCCCGGCCCCATCGTCGCCCCGCCCGAGCTCCGCGCCGGCCCGCCACTGTGCGGCCAGCGCCTTCATCGCCCGGACCGTGCTGGTCCGCGCGTGCTCGAGCAGCAGGAGCTCCGAGTCCTCGTTGGCGGTCCGCGCCAGCACCTCGGCCATGGACCAGCCGACCTCGCCGCGGAAGACGGCGGCGCGGATGTACGGGAGCCCCGCGAGCCGCTCGGCGGTCGTCGCGGTGTCCTCGGCCCAGCGGCGCCGACGGCCCAGCCGCTCGACCGCGTAGTCGCCCAGGCTCGGGAAGCCCAGCTCCGCCGCGCCGTCGGTCGTCCGGAGCCGCGCGAGCCCGTCACCCAGCGCGAGCCGAAGCGCCCCCGCGCTGCGCGCCAACACGACGAGCTCGGCGTCGACCTCCTCGAGCCGAGTCGAAGTCGTCGCGTCGCTGGTCTTCGGCTGGTCGGGACCGCTCACACATGACTTATATCATGTAGAAAATTGCCCCACCCTGCCGTCCCGCACGCCGCGTTTTCGCCCTGCCAGCCAGACCCGCGAGCGTTTTTCCCGGATCAGCGCCACGCAGACGACGCCAGCCACCGCCACGGCCGACGACCCAGGCGACATCACGTTTTCCGAGGAATCGCCCTCAGATCCGTCCAGAAGAAAATGACCACTCCGCCCATTTTCTGGCTCCGCCCAGCGGAGCGCCCGGCGCCGTGGGCGGTCGGGACGACCACGAGCCAGCGTTGGTCGCCGAGCCACCTGGCCCACGGACGTCTCGTCGGCCGCGCCGGGCCGTTGACGCCCGGTCGGCTTCCCCGCCTCCGACGCCGCTGCTACCCTCCGGCCCGTGAACGATCACCACTTCCTCGAGCGCCTCGAGCGCCTCGGCTGGCGTGAGACCGAGCTCGCCCTCGGCCTCTACCGCGAGCCCGAGCTCGTCCGCCTGGTGCTCGACAGCGCCGACGCGCCGGAGGCCGCGCGCCTCGCCATCGCGCTCTCCGACAGCCCCGACCCGTCCTACCTGGTGGTGGCGCGGGACGGCGCCTTCGTCACCTGCCTCGCCCCCGGGATGAGCCCCGACGAGACCCCGGTCGTCGCGTTCGAGGACCTCGGCGTGGCCTCCGAACGTCACGCGGCGCTCCGACGCCTGACCGCCGTCTACGAGCGGACGGCGGGCGACGCCGGGCGGGTGGAGCAGCTCTGGCGCCAGCTCTACGAGGACGCCGAGCGCCTGCCCCGGACGGCCCTCGCCGAGCTCGCGCCCCTGACCGCGCTCTTCGCCGGCGACCTCCCCGAGGCCTGGACCCGCGAGGGCACTCACGTCCGGACGCTGGTCTACGAGGACGGTCCGCGCCTCCTCCGCGACCGCGACCGGCTGACCGACGCCGACGTCGAGCGGCTCCGCGAGATCTGGCGCAGCCACTGGGCCACCGGCCACCTGGTGGGGCTCTTCGGTCTCCAGGACAAGGCGACCCTCGACCGCCTCGACGGCGAGCTCGCGACAATTGACGGCGCCACGGTCATCGGCGTCGAGGCCCTCGAGCTCGGCTTCTGGCCGGTGGCCCTGCGCGGCGCCTGGACCGGCGCCCGCTTCGGCGCCGGCGCCCTGACCCGCGTCGAGGCCGCCCTGACCGAGCGGGACGCCCCCGAGCCCTTCGCCTTCTCCGCCGCCCTCCAGATCGCCTTCATTGGCGCGGCCCGCGGCGCCTTGCGCCAGGACGTGCGAGAGACGCTCCGCCCGTCGCGCGACCTCGGCGACGAGTCGACCCCGACCGAGGTGCTCCGCTGGGCGCTCGCCCGGGCGCTGGGCCCGGACCTGCTGACCGATCTCGCCGGCGGCCGCGAGCAGCTGCGAAAGATCGGCGTCGAGCAGGCCCCGCCCGACGCCGGCCCCATCCCGCCGGACATCGTCGGCTTCGGGATCGCCAACCACCGCGGCAACGTCTTCGCCGACGGCTACACGATGGGGCTCGCGCTGTCCCACCTGGGCTGGCTCGCCCGCACGGACCTCCTCGACTTCTACCCCGACGACCACGTCCTCGCCGAGCTCCCCGCGTGGACCCCCGAGGACAGCCTCGCCCTGCTCGAGGGCGCGGTCGCGCCGGCTCCGGGGACCAGCGCGCCGGTCCGCCGCGCGCCGAAGGTCGGCCGCAACGCCCCCTGCCCGTGTGGCTCGGGCAAGAAGTTCAAGCGCTGCTGCGGCGCGTGACAGGCCCCATCTCCGCAGGTCCGCAACATCGGTCAGGCGACGCCCTCCGCCCAGCTCCTAGGGTGCCGATCAGCGAGGAGAGAGCTGGGAGATCATGGCGAGCGCGACCCCGACCGAGGACGACTATCGAGACCGGTTCCGCCGGGTGCTCGCGCACATCGACGCGCACCTCGACGACGACCTGAGCCTCGAGGCGCTCGCGCGGGTGGCCGCGTTCTCCAGGTTCCACTTCCAGCGGCAGTTCTCGGCGCTCTTCGGCGTCTCCGCCCATCGCTATGTGCAGCTCGTCCGTATGCGGCGAGCCTCGTACCAGCTGGTCCGCGAGGACGACGCCCGCATCCTGGATGTCGCCCTCGACTGCGGCTACCAGAGCCACGAGGCCTTCTCGCGCGCGTTCAAGCGGGTGTTCGGGCAGACGCCGTCGGAGTTCCGGGGCGCCCCCCGGTGGCTCTCCTGGCATGCGATCCACCAACGCCTGACCACCCTGAGGAGCACCCACATGGCCACGACCTTCACCGCCGCCGACGTCGAGCTCGTCGACTTCCCCGAGACCCGCGTCGCCGTCGTCGAGCATCGCGGCGACCCCGCGCGCGTCATGGGCTCGGTCCAGCGCCTCGTCGCCTGGCGCAGGGCCCGCGGCCTGTCGCCCGACCGGTCCGCGACCTTCAACATCCACTACACCGACCTCCACCGGACGGCGCCCGGGGCCTTCCGGCTCGACCTCGCCGTGGCGACGGATCAGGCCATCGGCGCCGACGACGACGTCGTGGAGAAGACCATCCCCGGCGGGCGCTGCGCGCGGCTCCGCGTCCTCGGCGGGGACGACGCGATGGAGGCGGGCTACCGCTTCCTCTACGGCGACTGGCTCCCCGCGAGCGGCCACGAGCCTCGCGACTTCCCGCCCTTCGTCCAGCGCGTCAGCTTCCCGCCCACGGTCCCTGCGCACGAGGCGGTCCTCGACCTCTTCATCCCGCTCACCTGAGCCGACCGCGCCGCCTCGGAACGCCCAGTCTGCCCTGCGCTCAGGATGACGCCGCGGCCAGCGGCTCGCCGCGCGTCAACGGCGTGGGCGGCGATCAGCGGCGGTCAGGGATAGGAGAGGTTGTGGTAGTCCGGCGCGATCTGACGGCCACACGCGTAGGGGCACTGCTCGTCGTTCTCGCACGGGGTGGTCGTGCCGGTGCAGGCCCGCACCGCCTTCACCTCCCCGCTCGGCCACGCGAGCGTGGCGGCGGTCCAGAGATCGTGGGACGCCAGCGTCGTCGTGTCCGAGAACACCAGCTCGCCGTTCAAGAAGACCCGAATCGTCACCGGGGTTCCCGGAGAGCTATCCTTCAAGTGGGCGCCGATCTTGTAGCTCAGCCCGAGCTCGGATTGGTTCATGGTGATCACCTCCGGCGCACCCACGGAGGCGCCTCCCCGGACGAGGATGGGATCATCGTCGATGCTCGGGTCGAGCGACCCCCAGTTGGGGTGATGGTTGACCCACCAGCAGTCGAACTGCCCGTCGTACCAGGGGTCCGGCTTGCCGTCGCCGTCCCCGTCGTAGCCGCTCGCCGCGTAGGGGTGCGCGAAGTGGAGATCCACGTTCCTGCCGCCGATGTCGGGCCACTCGGCCTCGATGTAGATCACGGCGTCAGGGACCACACGGACCACGACCTCCGCGGGTACGCAGGACTCTTCACCCTCGGAGTCCACCACCGTGAGCCGGATGAGGTAGTCCCCGACGAGGCTCGCATCGACGTTCGGTGTCCCCGTGTAGGAGATCTCGCGCTCGGCGCCGAGGGGATCGACCACCAACCAGCGGTATTCCGCGACCGTCCCGTGGGTCGCGGTGCTCCCCAGGCCGGACAGGCTGAGCCTCGACAGCGGGGCCACCTCCAGGCCCTCGGCCACCTCGATGACCGCCGTCGGGCACGAGAGCGCCTCCTCGCAGTAACCGTCGACGCAGTAGGGGGCGTCTTGCGCGCAGGTCCCGCAGCTGCGACCGCAGAGGTCCTGCCCGCACTGACGATCGCCGCAGTCACAGGCCGCGCACGCCCCGTCGACACACTCCGCGCCGGCGTCACAGGTCCCGCAGCTCCCCCCGCAGCCGTCGTCGCCGCACGCTTTGTCGACGCAGCTCGGCGTGCAGCTCACGACGCAGGTGTTCGACGCGCAGTAGGGCGCGGCTTGCGGGCAGGTCCCGCAGGTGCCTCCGCAGTCATCGTCCCCGCACTCCCGCCCGTCACACACGGGGACACAGGCACATTGGCCGTCGTCACAGGCGGCGCCGGGCCCACACGCGCCACACGCGCCGCCACATCCGTCGGTTCCACACACCTTGCCGGCGCAGTCGGGCCGACAATCGACGGCGCACGCGCCATCGTAGCAGTACGGCGCGGCCGCTGGGCAGGTGCCACACGCTTCGCCGCAGGCGTTCGAGCCACACTCGAGCCCGTCACACGAGCACTGCGCCGCGGTGTCGGCGCCCGCCGCGTCGACGTCGTTGGCCTCGCCGTCGGAGCCCGCGCTGAGCGAATCGTCGCCGTCCCCGCCGGAACCGCCGCAGCCGACGATGAGTGACAACATTGCGAATACGGTAAACGTCGACCTCACGGACTCCCCCAGGCTGGATGCACGATCGGTCGACTATAGCCCGCGCCCAGTGGACGGTCCATCAGCCTGGATGAGCTGATGACCTGACGGCCCCCGCGGAGGCGCCCGGGTGGCAGGAGGCGCCCCGACCGACGCCTCCCACCCGGACCTGCTGGATCAGATGCCGGCGCCGGCCTCGAACTGCTCGGTGCGCGCGACGGCCTGGGTGATGCGGGCGCCCGGGGCGACGTCGCGGGTGACCCAGACGTTGCCGCCGATGATGGCGCCGCGGCCCACGGTGACGCGCCCCAGGATCGTGGCGCCGGCGTAGATCGTGACGCCGTCCTCGACGATGGGGTGGCGCGGGATGCCCTTGATCAGCGCGCCGTTGGCATCCTTGGGGAAACTCTTCGCGCCCAGGGTCACGCCCTGATAGATGCGCACGTTCTGGCCGAGGACGCTGGTCTCGCCGATGACGACGCCGGTGCCGTGGTCGATGAAGCAGCGCTCGCCGATCGAGGCCCCGGGGTGGATGTCGATGCCGGTCATCGAGTGCGCGATCTCGGTGATGATGCGCGGGATCAGCGGGACCTCGAGGCGCTGTAGCTCGTGGGCGAGGCGGTAGTAGGTCAGCGCCGTGACGCCCGGATAGCTCAGGATCGGCTCGTCGAGCGACCGCGCCGCCGGGTCGCCCTCGTAGGCCGCGAGCACGTCGCTCGCGAGGCGCTTGCGGACCACCGGGAGGCGCCGCGCGAAGGCGTTGATGACGGCGCTGGCGCGGTCGTCGCACGGCGACAGCTCGGCGTTGTCGTGGTCGTGGTAGAGCCAGAGCCCGCGCCGCACCTGCTCGCGGAGCTTGTGGAGGGCCCCGTCGAGGACCGCGCCCATGTGGAAGGCCACGGTCTCGGCGGTCAGGTCCGACTGCCCGAAGTAGCCGGGGAAGAGCACCGCGCGCAGCTCGTCGAGGATGGCGTTCAGGGTCGCCCGCGACGGCAGCCCCAGGCGCCCCGACGGCGAGCCGAGGCGGTGGGTCAGCCCGTCGTTGGCGTCGCAGAGGCGCTCGACGATCCCGGAGAAGTCGCTTCGGGTCATGACGCCGCCCCGTCCGGCTCGTCCCAGAGCCAGGTGCTGAGGTAGCGCTCGCCGGTGTCGCAGCCGATCGTGACGATGAGCTTGCCCTCGTTCTCCGGCCGCTTGGCGACCTGGAGTGCCGCCCAGATGTTACCGCCGGCGCTGATGCCGAGGAGCACCCCCTCGCGGGTCGCGACCTCGCGGGAGGTCCGGCCGGCGTCGTCGTTGTCGACGGTGATGATCTCGTCGATGACGCCGGTGTCGAGCACGTCGGGCACGAAGCCCGCGCCGATGCCCTGGATCTTGTGCGGCCCGGGCTTGCCGCCCGACAGGACCGGCGAGCCCACGGGCTCGACGGCGATCGCCTGGACGCTGGGCTTCTTCGCCTTGAGCGCCTGGCCGACCCCGGTGATGGTCCCGCCGGTGCCGACCCCGGCCACGATGATGTCGACCGCGCCGTCGGTGTCGCGCCAGATCTCCTCGGCCGTCGTCCGGCGGTGGATCTCGGGGTTCGCCGGGTTCGCGAACTGCTGGGGCATGAAGTAGTGGGCGTCCGACGCGAGGAGCTCCTTGGCCTTGTTGATGGCCCCGGGCATCCCCTCGGCGCCGGGGGTCAGGATGACCTTGGCGCCGAGCGCGCTGAGGAGCCGCCGCCGCTCGACGCTCATCGTGTCGGGCATCGTGAGGACGAGCGGGATCCCGCGCGCAGCGCAGACCATCGCCAGGGCGATGCCGGTGTTGCCGCTGGTCGGCTCGACCACGATCGTGCCGTCACCGAGCTTGCCGGCCTTGGCCGCGGCCTCGATCATCGCGAGCCCGATCCGATCCTTGACGCTCGAACACGGGTTGAAGCTCTCGAGCTTGACCGCCACGCGGCCGGGGAGACCGGCGTCGAGCCGGCGGAGGGCGAGGAGCGGCGTGTTGCCGACCAGCTCGGTGATGTCGTTCGCGATTCCAGCCATCGTCTCAATCCCTTCGGGTACACCCGCGCACCCATGTCTCGTTGGGGTCGTGCGGCAAACATGACTTTCTTGACCAACGATGTCAACAATAGCCTGCCGGAGGTTTCGATTCTGGCGCTCGCGGCGTGGGCGGCGTCGCCGGCGACGCTGGGAGCGCTGTGAGCGCTTCACGGGATCGGAGGCGCCGGGTCCCAGCGGGCCACGTAACCCGTGCTAGAGTCACGGGATTGTCGCGCTGTCGCTTTTTCGCACGAGAATGAAGTGTACAGCGGCTCCTCTTGGTGCCAGGTTCCGGCCGAGCGAGGGCGCCGAGGACGCCTCGACACCCTCCCCGAGCCCGGCGGGGGGCCGGGCGAAGGACGATTCGCCATGCGAGAACGCGTCACCGAGTTGCACGCCCGCCGCCGCAAGATCGGCGAGGGGGGCGGGCCGGACCGCATCGAGAAGCAGCACGCCGCGGGCAAGCTCACCGCGCGCGAGCGCCTCGCCCTGCTGTTCGAACCGGACACTTTCCAGGAGACCCACCGCTTCGTGCGTCACCGCTGCACGAGCTTCGGGATGGCCGGCAAGGAGCTACCCGGCGAGGGGGTGGTCACGGGCCACGGGCTCGTCGACGGCCGGCCGGCCTACGTCGCCAGCCAGGACTTCACCGTGGCGGGCGGCTCGGTCGGCGAGGCGACGGCCTTCAAGATCACCGAGATCATGGACCTGGCCCTCAAGACCGGCGCGCCCTTCGTCTTCATCAACGACGGCGCCGGCGCGCGGATCCAGGAGGGCGTCCACGCCCTCGCGGGCTACGGCGGGATCTTCTACCGCAACGTCCTGCTGAGCGGCGTCGTGCCCCAGATCAGCATCATCGCCGGCCCGTGCGCCGGCGGCGCGGCCTACTCGCCGGCGCTGACCGACTTCATCATCCAGGTCCGCAACGCCGGCCAGATGTACATCACCGGGCCGAGCGTGATCCGCGCGGTGACCGGCGAGGAGGTCACCGCCGAGCAGCTGGGCGGGGTCGAGTGCCACGCGTCCTACTCGGGGGTGGTCCACTTCGTCGCCGAGACCGGCGCCGAGGCGATGCAGATCGCGCGCCGGCTGCTGTCGTTCCTGCCGTCGAACAACACCGAGCTGGCCCCGCGGCGGCAGGTCGAGGACGTCGTCCTGCTGGACCCGGCGATGAACGAGATCGCGCCGGTCGACGGCCGCCAGCCCTACGACATGCACGCCATCATCGCGCGCATCGTGGACCAGGGGGACTTCATGGAGGTCCAGGCGCAGTTCGCGCCGAACCTCATCATCGGCTTCGGCCGGGTCCTCGGGCAGACCGTCGGCGTTGTCGCCAACCAGCCGAACGTCCGCGCGGGCGTCCTCGACATCGACGCGTCCGACAAGGCGTCGCGCTTCGTGCGCTTCTGCAACGCCTTCAACATCCCGCTGGTGACCTTCGTGGACGTGCCGGGCTTCCTGCCCGGCGTGCGCCAGGAGATCGGCGGCATCATCCGCCACGGCGCCAAGATGCTCTTCGCCTACGCGGCGGCGACGGTGCCGAAGATCACCATCGTCGTGCGCAAGGCCTACGGCGGCGCGTACCTGGCGATGTGCGCGCGGAACCTGGGCGCGGACAAGATCGCGGCGTGGCCGACCGGCGAGATCGCCGTCATGGGCGCGTCGGGCGCGGTCAACGTCCTGTACCGCAAGGAGATCAAGCAGGCCGATGACCCCGAGGCCGAGCGCGCCGCGCGCATGGCCGAGTACGAGGAGCGCTTCTCGACGCCGTACGAGGCGGCGGCGGCGGGGCTCGTCGACGACGTCATCGAGCCCGCCGAGACCCGGGCCTACATCGCGACGGCGCTGGAGTTCCTGGCGTCGAAGCGGGAGCTGCGGCCGCAGAAGAAGCACGGCCTCATCCCGATGTAGGCGACGCCGGAGGGTTGTCATGAGCGACATGGATTCCGCCCTGCACCTGACCGCGGTGGGCATCCCCATCGTGTTCGGGGTGCTGGCCACCGTGGCCTTCGTCGTCTTCCTCGTCTCCCGCCTCGAGCGGCGGCTCGAGGAGCGCCGGGAGGCGCGCGAGGCAAGCGCGACCGAAGCGCCGAAGCCGAAGCCCGCGCCGACGCAGACCATCGACGACACGACCCTGGTCCTCATCACCGCGGCCGCGGCGACGATGATCCAGGGCCGCTTCCACATCCGCCGCATCCGCCGCATCAACCCGACCGGGCAGACCGCGTGGTTCCAGCAGGGCCGCGCGACGCTCCACGGGTCGCACGTCGTGGTGCCCAAGGCACGCAAGTCATGAACGCGCAGGCCGGCCGCGGAGTCGCGCCGGCCCAGCGCACACCTGGAGAGCCGAGATGAAGCTCCGTATCACCGTTCACGGCGTTTCCTACGAGGTCGAGGTCGAGGTCCTGGACGCTGGCGAGGGGTTCCCCGCCGCGGCGTCCCTCCCCGTCCCGCCGCCCGCGCTGGCCGGAGGCGCTCAGCCAGCGCCCGCCCCGGCGCCCGCCCCCATGGCGGCCGCGACCCCGCCCCCCACGCCCGCCGCGGGCAACGGCGTCGTCGCGCCGGTCGCCGGCACCGTCCAGGAGGTCAAGGTGAAGGTCGGCGACACCGTCGCCACCGACCAGGTCGTGATCGTCGTCGAGGCGATGAAGATGAACACCAACATCGCTTCGCCTCATGCCGGCCGCGTGACCAAGGTGCTGGTCGCGCCGGGGGACACCGTCCGCGAGGGGCAGGCCCTGATCGAGCTCGGCTGAGCCACGCGGGGTGAGTCATGGACGTCTTCTGGAACCTGATTCAATCCGGGGCCATAGGTAACTTCACCTGGGGCAACCTCGTCATGCTGACGGTCGGGGTGCTCTTCATCTACCTGGCCATCAGCCGGCAGTACGAGCCGCTGCTGCTCGTGCCGATCGGCTTCGGCATCCTCGTCGGCAACATCCCCTTCGTCACCGGCATGGAGCTCGGCGTCTACGAGGAGGGCAGCGTCCTGTCGATCCTCTACGACGGGGTCAGGCGCGGCTGGTATCCACCGCTCATCTTCCTCGGCATCGGGGCGATGACCGACTTCTCGGCGATGTTGTCCCAGCCGCGGCTGATCCTGCTGGGCGCGGCCGCCCAGATGGGGATCTTCGCGACGTTCCTGGGCGCGCTGGCCCTGGGCTTCACCCTCAAGGAGGGCGCGGCGATCGGGATCATCGGCGGCGCCGACGGCCCGACGGCGATCTTCCTGTCGAGCAAGCTGGCGCCGAACCATCTCGGGGCCGTCGCCATCGCGGCCTACAGCTACATGGCCCTCGTACCGGTCATCCAGCCGCCGGTGATCCGGCTGCTCACCACGCGAAAGGAGCGGCTCATCCGCATGCCTCCGTCGCGGCCGGTCAGTAAACGCGTCCGCATCATGTTCCCCATCTTCGCCTTCCTGCTGACGACCTTCGTCGTGCCCGGCGCCATCCCGCTCCTCGGGATGCTGTTCTTCGGGAACCTGCTGAAGGAGAGCGGCGTGACCGAGCGGCTCGCCAAGACGGCGCGCGGGACGTTCATCGACATCATCACGATCCTGCTCGGCTTCGCGGTCGGGACCTCCACCGACGCCAGCCGCTTCCTGACCCCGGAGTCGATCCAGGTCTTCGTGCTCGGCGCGGTGGCCTTCGCGATCTCGACGGCCTCGGGCGTCCTCTTCGCGAAGCTGATGAACCTCTTCACCAAGCGCAAGATCAACCCGATCATCGGCGCCGCGGGGGTCTCCGCCGTGCCGACGGCCGCACGGGTCTGCCAGGTCGTGGGCGCCAAGGAGGACCCGCAGAACTACCTGATCATGCATGCGATGGCGCCGAACATCGCGGGCGTGATCGGGAGCGCCGTGGCCGCGGGCGTGCTCCTTGCTGCGTTGCAATAGAACCCGGACCTGACACCGATAACCATTAGTTTTTGACTTGACTCCCCAAACCTATCAGGGGCATATCAAGGTCACGTTGTGAACCTGCTCACAACGTGAACTCCTTCACGCGGGGGCGATACTCATGAACACGCCGAATCACTACCCCGACCGCACCGTCGAGCGGCTCTGCACCTATCGCCGCACGCTCCGCCGCTGCCTCGACGAGGGCAAGGCGCGCGTCTTCTCTCATCAGCTCGCGGCCGCCCACCAGGCGACCCCGGCGCAGGTCCGGCGCGACCTCATGACCATCGGCTTCAGCGGCAGCCCGGCGCGCGGCTACGACGTGGCCGGCCTCCTCGAGTTCATCGGCGACATCCTCGACCCGCCCAGCGGCACCGCGGCGGTCCTCGTCGGCGTCGGCCACCTCGGGCGCGCCCTGCTCGCGCACTTCACCCGCGACCGCTCGCCGCTCCACGTGGCGGCGGCCTTCGACAACGCCCCCGCCAAGGTCGGCGTCGACGTCCACGGCTGCCCGGTCCACCCCCTCGACGCCCTCGAGCGGGTTATCGGCGAGACCCGGGCGACCGTCGGCATCGTCGCGGTCCCCGGCGACGTCGCGGAGGACATCGCCCTGCGGCTGGTCACGGCGGGGATCCGCGGGCTGGTGAACTTCGCGCCGGTCATCCTCCACCTGCCGTCGGACGTGACCTGCGAGGACATCGACATCACCGTGTCCCTCGAGAAGGTCGCCTACCACGCGCGGCACGCGCGGGCGCACGTCGCCTGACGCGAGGAAAGTGCGAGAACGCGGGGTCAGACCCCGCGTTCTAATACTTTTGGCCCATCTACCGAGAGCGCGCGACGCTCGGGGGGCAGCCCCCGTCTTCCAGCGCGCTCTCGACGGTCTGCACCACCCTCGGCGACGCGCCGCGGCGCGCCGCCCGCCCTCCATCAGGTGAGGTCATGGACGCCTTCTCCACGAGCCTGGCGGTCACGATTCTCTCGGTCGCGTTCCTCCACACCCTGCTGGGACCCGACCACTGGTTGCCCTTCGTCGCGCTGGGCCGCGCCCGCGGCTGGAGCCTGCGCCGGACGCTCCTGGTCACCGCGGGCTGCGGGCTGGCCCACGTGGCCTCGTCCATCGGCCTGGCGGCCCTCGCCCTCGCCCTCGGCTGGGGCGCGACCGAGGTCGCCGGGATCGAGTCCGTCCGCGGCGACCTCGCGGCGTGGCTCCTCATCGGCTTCGGCGCCGCCTATGCGCTCTGGGGGCTCCGCCGAGCGCTCCGGGCGCGGCGCGGCGTCCACCGCCACGGTGGCCTCTTCCACAGCCACCACCACGGCGAGCTCCCCCACTCCCACGGGGGGGACGAGCCCACCCCGGCGACCCGCAGCGGCGCGGTCTGGGCGCTGCTCATCATCTTCGTGCTCGGCCCGTGCGAGCCGATGATCCCGCTGCTCGTCGCCCCCGCCGGCCGCGGTGACTGGGGTACGGCCGCGGTGAGCGCGCTCCTGTTCTCGGTGGTGACAGTCGTGACGATGCTCGTCCTGGTCGCCGTCGGCAGCCTGGGCATCGAGCGCCTCCCCCTCCGCCCCCTCGAGCGCTGGTCCCACGCCATCGCCGGGACCGCCGTCGGGCTCTGCGGAGTGGCCATCGTCGCGCTCGGGTGGTGAGGGACCGGGAGACTCGCCGCCGCCTCAGGGCCAGGGTTGCCGCGGGGCAGCGAGTTTCCGCTCAAGGAACGAGGGAGATCCGGCCGTTGTGCATTGCGTCGGGTGGCTCGCTGCGTCGCGAGCGCCCCAGCCACGACCGCCCCCCCTGGAGTCCCCCATGTTGCGACGCGCAGTCACCCTGTTCGCCCTCGCGCTCGTCCTCACCGCCGGGCCGAGCGCCCTCGCCGACGAGCCCGAGTCTCCGGCCTTCGAGCAGCACATCAAGCCGCTGGTCATCACCCTGAGCGACGACGGTGACCAGTGGATCCGCGTCATCAACTGGGTCCAGGTCTGGACCCGCGCGATGGAGCTGAACCCCGGCTCGACCGTCCAGGGCAACGACGCGGACTGGGCCTTCGACGTCGGCCTCCGCCGCGCGCGCCTCCTGCTGCTCGGACAGCTCGGGCCGCGCCTGAAGACGATGTTCCACTTCGGGATGAACAACCAGACCTTCACGAGCTCCAAGCACCCCCAGATCTACGTCCACGACGCCTGGACCGAGGTGGAGGCCATCCCGAAGCACCTGAGCCTCGGCGCCGGTCTCATCTACTGGAACGGCGTCTCCCGCATGTCGAACGCGTCCACCATCTCGATGCTCGGGCTCGACGCGCCGATCCTGAACTGGTTCCAGATCGAGAAGACCGACCAGTTCGCCCGCCAGCTCGGCCTCTACGCCAAGGGCAAGATCGACCTCTTCGACTACCGGCTGGCCCTGCTGCGCCCGTTCGCGACCGGCTCCACCCTCGAGGAGGGCAAGCCCGTCGACTTCCGCCCGAACGCGAACACCGTGGCGCTGGCCGGCTACTTCCAGTTCCAGCTCGGCGACATCGAGTCCAACGCGCTGCCGTACACGACCGGGACCTACCTGGGCGCCAAGTCGGTCTTCAACTTCGGCTTCGGCTTCCACTGGCAGCCCGACGCCCTCGGCCGCGTCGTCAACGGCGAAGAGGAGCGCTCGGACCTCCTCGCGCTCGGCGCCGACCTCTTCCTCGACCGCCCGGTCGGCGATGGCGCGATGACGGCGTACCTCGGCTACTACCACTACGACTTCGGGCCGGACTACACCCGCAACATCGGCATCATGAACGTGGCCGGCGGCGGCACGAGCTTCAACGGCGCCGGCAACGCCTACCCCGTCATCGGGACGGGCGAGCACCTCTACGCGCAGTGGGGCTACCTCTTCCCCGGGAGCGGCGTGCGCTTGCAGCCCTACCTCACCGGGCAGCTCTCGTTCATGGAGGGCCTCGCGGATCCGATGATGGTCTTCGAGGTCGGCGCCAACCTCCTCCTGTCGGGCCACAACGCCAAGGTCACGCTCAACTACCGGAGCCGGCCGGTCTACCAGCTCGACGGGACCGACGTCGCCGCCGACAGCCGCGCGAGCGAGCTCATCCTGCAGCTCTCCTTCGCCCGCTGACGGGGCGCCCGCGCGAATAATACCCGGGTGATATTGACTCCGCGATTCACCCGGGTATTATTCGCGTCATGAACGCTCTCCCCGACCACACCGCCTTCTCCGCCCACCGCGTCGTCGCCGCCGGGCCGCTCGACGCCGTCCTGCGGGTCCTCAAGGGCCTCCACGACCGCGGCGAAGACGCAGGCGTCCTCGTCTTCGCCGACGCCACCGGGCGGCAGGTCGACTTCGACCTCCGCGGGAGCATCGACGACGTGCTCGCCCGGGTCACCCCCGCCCCCCCGAAGCGTGGACCCGGCCGGCCGCGCCTGGGGGTCGTCGCCCGGGAGGTCACGCTCCTCCCGCGCCACTGGGAGTGGCTCGGCGCCCAGCCGAGCGGCGTCTCCGCGGCGCTCCGCCGGCTGGTCGACGCCGAGATCAAGCGCCACCCCGACAAGGCGCGGGCCCAGCGCGCGACCTCCGCCACCTACGGCGTCATGAGCAGCCTGGGCGGCGACCTCCCCGGCTTCGAGGAGGCCACGCGCGCCCTCTACGCCGGAGACGGCGCCCGCTTCCGAGCCCTGATCGCGGCGTGGCCCGAGGACCTCCGCGCCTACGTCGCGCGCCTGGCCGCCCCCGCCTTCCCCGCCGCCGACTGACCCCACCGGAGCGGCGAGCCGCACGGGCGCGAAGGCGGTCGGGACGACCGCGAGCCGAGCGAGTCACGCCCGGATCACCCGCTCTCGAGTCCTCGCCACGGAACGCGCGATGGAGGGTCAGCGCTCCTTCGGCGCGGGAGCGGGCGCGGTGAGCGTCTCGGCGAGGCTCTCGACCTGGGCGGCCAGCGCCTCGTCTCCCTGCTCCCGCAGGAGCTCGGCGAGGCGGGAGGCGACCTCGGGGTGATGGAGTTGGCTCCCGTCGAGGCGCGCGGTGACGCGGGACCACGCCTCACCGTCCCGGTCGGGCTGGGCGAGGATGACGGCCAGGTAGGCGATCGCCTCGGGCCGCAGGCTCTCGCTCTGCGCGTCGCGGACGCCGCCGTCGAGGTGCACGACGAGCCGCTCGAAACCCTGCCACGCCTCGTCGAGCTCGTCCTTTCGGTAGGCGGTCCAGGCGAGCTTGTACAAGGCGATGGCGTAGAACCGTCCACGCCCGCTCGCGGCCGCCTGCCGGTAGGCCCGGCGCGCGTCGTCGAGGGCGCCGCGGTCGAAGTGCAGGTCCCCCGTCCGGAACGCCGCCTCCTCCGCCAGGTCGCTCTTCGGGTACCGGGTCGTCAGCTCGCCGAAGTGGGTGATCGCGTCGGCGTCACGCAGCTCCTCGGCGGCGAGCCATCCAGCGAGGTAGAGCGCGAGCTCGCGCCCCGCGTCCCGCGGTCCGATCGCGCGGAGCGCCTCGTCGAGGAGCCGGCGCGCCTCGGAGTAGTCGAGGACGGGCTCCGGCGGCGGGACCTCGGCGCCGGCGTCAAGGGCCTCCATGTACCGGTCCGTCGCCCGGTCGTACGCCTCCCGCGCCGCGACGATCGCCGCGTCGGCCCGGACCAGGAGGTCGCGGTCGGCGGCGTCCTTCACGCGCTCGGCGCGGACCGGCGCCCGGGCGATGACGACGAAGACCTGCGGCTTCGGGACCGGCGCGGCGAGCGCCGGGGTCGCCAGACCGAGCGCGAGCGCGAAGGCGAGCAAGCGCAGCACGACGCGCCTACACGAAGAACGGGAGGACGGCGAACCCGGCGACCAGGGGGATCGTGAAGTTGTCGTCGAGGGGACCGCTGAAGAGCTCGGCGAGGGCGCCAGCCAGGCCGACGACGCCGGAAATCGCCAGGCGGCTCCCGAGCCCGCCGCCGATACCGACGATGAGCATGAAGACAAAGGCGGCGGCGCTGGCGGCGACGAAGAAGGCGACGGCGCCGGCCCAGCTCTTCTGGCCGATGATCTTCCTGCTGCCGAAGCGCTTGCCGATGATCTGCGCGACGGGGTCGCCGAACCCGAGGGCCAGCGTGCCGAGCTGAATCGCGCGCTGGGGCATCGCCAGGGCGCCGACGAAGAGGGCGGCGATGTACCAGGTGGCGGCCGGGACGCGATGCGCCTCCTGGGGCCGCACGATCGCCTTGAACATGCCGTTGACGAAGCGATCGTTCCACCGGGTCGAGGCGCGCCGGACGAGGTCCATCGCGATGAAGACCACGAACAGCGACCCAGCGACGATGACCACGCCGATGCGATCGAGGGCGAGCTCGTAGGCGAGGACGCCGGTCAGCGCCATCAACAGGTGGAAGACGTTGCGGGCGAGGTTCTTCGGCTTCACCGGGCCGAGCGTGATGTGCTTCGGCACCTGGAGGTGGAGGCGGCGGACCTGGGCGCGGAGGGCCTCGTAGGTGCCGCCGAGGCCCTTCCAGAGCCCCTCGAGGCGGTCGTGGGCGGGCTGGCGGAGGGCCAGCTCGGCGCGGAGCTCGCGCAGGGTCTCGAGGGCCTCGTCGAGGCGCTTTCGGACGTCGTCGACCCCGCCGCGGAGCTTGCTCGTGACGCGGTCACGCTCGTCGGCGATGCGCCGGGCCAGCCCGTCGGCGGCCGCCGCGATGCGCTCGCGGGCGCCCTCGAAGGTCCCCTTGCGCGCGGACAGGGGCGCCTCGCAGTCGAGGATGAAGTCGTACAGCCCCGCGGTGAGCGCGACGATTTCCTGGGCCATGGTCCCCTCCACTGGTGGTCGGACGGGCGTGACGATGAGGGTAGCAGATTCGGCCGGCGATGCGGAGCAAAGTGACCGCCGTTCACCACGCTCCCGTGCGCGCGAGCGTTGGGCGAGCGCCGTGCGACGGGGCGATTGCGCGCAAGAAAACCGCCGAACGGCCGATGAGATGTACAATCACTCGCGCATGCAGTGAGGCAAGGCATGAAGGGACGCTCCGGAGAGGACGCTGGGTCCGACAGGGATCGGCGTCGCGATCCGAGCCCACCACGACGCGCCGCCGAGCGAACCGCGAGCGACCGGCGCTTCGTCGGGCCGGACCTGCTGGAGACCCTGCTGCGCTCGATCCCCGACGCCGTCTGGCTCAAGGACCCCGATGGCGTCTACCTGGCGTGCAACCGCGCGTTCGAGCGCCTCTACGGAGTCCCCGAGGACGAGATCGTCGGCAAGACCGACTTCGACTTCGTCCCACAGGCGACCGCGCGCTTCTTCCGCCGCAAGGACGCCGAGGCCCGAGACGCCGGGAGCACCCGCCGCAACGAGGAGTGGGTGGTCCACGCCGACGGCCACCGCGCGCTGTGGGAGACGGCCAAGACACCGATGCGCACCGCGGACGGTCAGTTCGTGGGGATCCTCGGGGTGGCGCGGGACATCACCGAGCGGCGCCGCGCCGAGCACGCCCTGCACCGGAGCGAGCGGCGATTTCGCGAGATGTTCGAGCGCCACAGCGCGGCGATGCTCCTCGTGTCGCCCGACGATGGCGGCGTCGTCGACGCGAACGCCGCCGCCGAGAGGCTCTTCGGGGGTCGGGACGCGGTGCTGACAGCGCTCTCCTACGCCGAGCTGACCGGCTTCTCCGCCGAGCAGCTCCATCACCACAACGCCGAGGCGCTCGCCCGGGGCCGTCACCACTGCGTCGAGTCCCACACCCTCCCCGACGGCTCGGAGCGGACGCTCGAGAGCTACGTCTCGCCGGTGGACACGGCGAACGGGACCCTGCTCTTCATCATCCTCCACGACGTGACCGAGCGGTCGGAGGCCGAGCTCCGCCTGCGGCTGGCGGCCACCGTGTTCACCCACGCCCACGACGGCGTCATCATCTGTGACCGGGACGAGCGGATCCTCGAGGCGAACCCCGCCTTCACCGAGATCACGGGCTTCTCGATCGAGGACGCCGTCGGCAAGACCCCGCGCGTCCTCGCCTCCGGCCGTCACGACGCGGCCTTCTACCGAGAGCTCTGGGCGACGGTGAAGCGCGACGGCTACTGGCAGGGCGAGGTCTGGAACCGCAAGAAGACCGGCGAGCTCTACGCCGCGCAGACCTCCATCGCCGCCGTCCACGACGACCGCGGCACCGTCACCCACTACATCGGCACGTTCAGCGACATCACGGCGCTCAAGGGGCACCAGGCGCAGCTCGAGCGCCTCGCCCATCACGACCCGCTGACCGGGCTCGCGAACCGGCTCCTCCTCGGCGAGCGGCTCGAGTGGGGCCTCGCCCAGGCGCGGCGCCACCCGAACAACCTGCTGGCGGTGTGCTACCTCGACCTCGACCAGTTCAAGCCGATCAACGACACCCACGGCCACGACGTCGGGGACCTCCTCCTCGTCGCGGTCGGCGCGCGCCTGTCGCGCTCGGTCCGCTCGGTCGACACGGTCGCGCGCCTCGGCGGCGACGAGTTCGTGCTGCTCCTGACCGGGATCGACAACGTCGACCAGTGCGTCTACCTGGCGCAGCGCATCCTCGACGCCGTGACCCGCCCGATCGCCGTCGCCGAGCTGTCGCTTCAGGTGACGGCCAGCGTGGGCATCGCCCTCGCGCCCGACGACGGGGTCGACGCCGACACCCTGCTGCGCCACGCCGACCAGGCCATGTATCAAGCGAAGCAGGCCGGCCGGAACCGGCTCCATCTGTTCGACCGGACCGAAGAGCGCGCGGCCCGCGCGCGGCGACGCCAGCGAGAGCGCCTCGGCTTCGCCCTCGGCGCCGGCGAGCTGCGGCTCCACTACCAGCCGCGGGTCGACCTGGTCACCGGCGCGGTCCTCGGCGTGGAGGCGCTGCTCCGTTGGGACCACCCGGACCGAGGGCTCTTGCCCCCGGGCGACTTCCTGCCGTGGATCGTGGGCACCGAGCTCGAGGCGTCCCTCGGCCGCTGGGTGCTGGGCGAGGCGCTCCGGCAGGCCGACGCCTGGCGCTCCGACGGGCTCGCGCTCGCGGTGAGCGTCAACGTCTCGGCGAGTCACTTCCTGCGCCCGAGCTTCACCGACGAGCTCGGAGCGCTGCTCGCCGCCCATCCGCAGCTGCCGCCGCAGACCCTCGAGCTCGAGATCCTCGAGTCCACGACCCTCGGCGACCTCGATCGGGTCACCGCGATCCTCGAGCGGTGCCACGCCCTCGGGGCGCGGGTCGCCCTCGACGACTTCGGGACCGGCTACTCGTCGCTGACGCACCTCCGGCGCCTGCCCGTCGACACCGTCAAGCTCGACCAGGGCTTCGTCAGCGGGATGTCCGACGACCCGGCCGATCTGGCGGTCGTGCGCAGCGTCATCGGCCTCAGCCAGGCCTTCGATCGCGCGCTCGTCGCCGAGGGGATCGAGACCGTCGCCCTGGGCGAGCGGCTCGTCGCCCTGGGCTGCGAGGTCGGCCAGGGCTATGGCATCGCGCTGCCGATGGCCGCCGCGGAGATCCCGGCGTGGATCGCGCGCTTCGCGCTGCCCGACTCGTGGAAGCGGAAGGCCGACGAGAGCTGAACGGCGCCTCACGTCACCTCGACGAGCACCAGGGACGCAGACCGTGCTCCGGGGGCACCCCGGCGACGCGGAGACGTGACGCAGCCTCGCCCCATGAACGCGCCGACCGGCGTCGGCTTCGCCTGACGCTCCCGCGGGCTCCGATCCAGAGCTCGCGCGCGGCGTGCTCGCAGCTCGTGCCGCGTCCATCGAGGCGCGCGAACGTGACCGACGGCTCCCGGGCCCGCCGAGCACCACGAGGTGAAGTCGAGGCCCGCGCGCTACAGCTTGGCGAGGTACCACTTCCCGTCGAGGCGGATGAAGCTCCAGATCTCGCTCTCTTCGCGGGTCTGGCCGTCCTTGGTGACCTCGAGCTTCATCCGCGAGCTGTGGATGACGACCTCCTTGGTCACGACGCAGCCCTCGAAGGGCTCGCCAGCGGCCACGACCGTGTCCTTCGAGCCCTCGAGGTCGAACGCGTCGAGCGCGTAGGTCAGGCCCTTCATCTTCTCGGCCTTGCGCACCCCGCGCTTGATGTACTTGGCCTTCTGGCGCTCGAGCTGGTCGACGACGTCGCGCTCGGCGGCCGAGCAGTCGAAGCTGTCGCCGAGGGTCGACGCCGGCGGCATGAGCTTGACGACGCCGCCCATGTCGGCGTTCGACAGGTGGCCGACGACCGCCTCGGCGACCGCGCGAGGGCTGTCCATTCCGCCGCCGCCGCAGGCGACGAGGAGGGCGAGGCTGGCGGCGAGGGTCACGAGGGGGGCGCGCATGAGACGACTCCAGGTCGGAGAGGCACATCTCCTAACGCACCGACGCCCCGCCGTCACGGCTCTCTTCAGCCGGCGAGCTGGCGCAGGGTGGCCCCGTAGAGCGCGATCCGGCGCCCGCCGAGCTGCGGGACGTCGCTGAGGTCGCCGGCGCCGTACTCGGCGATGTGCTCGAGGGCCCGGGCCGGGAGCACCACGGCGAGGGTCACCCCGCGGCGCGTGGCCTCCTCCTGGCGCCAGCGCTTGAGCTTCTGCTCGCGCTTGCGCTGGGACGGCGGCGGCATCGGTCGGCGCGGGCGCTCCGGGACCTCGGGCGGATCGTCGAGGGCCGCCCGGATGACCGCGACGAGCTCGTCACCGAAGCGGCCGGCGATGCGCCGCGCGGCGGTCTTCTTGAGCTCGGACACCTCGGTCGGCGCGCGCCGCGCCAGGGACGCGAGCGCGGCGTTCGCGAGGAAGCGCCCCGGCGGGCGGTCGGCCTGGGCCGCCGCGCCGTCGCGCCACGCGTAGATCGCGTAGAGCACCGCCTGCTCCTTGGGCTCCAGGTCCCGAAACCCCTTGATGCGGTGGACCCGCGCCGGGTCGAAGCCGTTGTCGTGCGGGGAGGCCTCGCACACGGCCTCGCAGGCGATGGCCACCTCTTCCTCGATGTCCGCCTCGCCGACGAGGCCCTCGAGCCTGCGGGCGACGTCCGGCAGGTACACGACGTCGTCGAGCGCGTAGCGCACGGCCGCCGGGTCCACGGGGCGCTTGCCCCAGTCGTACTGCGAGTGCTCCTTCGGCAGATCGACGTCGAGCAGGTCGTTCACCAGCGAGCCGTAGCCCGTGCGCTGGAAACCGAGGAGCGAGGCCGCCTGCTGGGTGTCGAAGAGGCGCGGCAGCGCGAGCTCGTAGTCGCGCTTGAGGCAGGCGACGTCGTACTCACCGCCGTGGAGGTAGAGCTGGCCCGGGGGCCGGGCGAGCGCCTCGCCGACGGGCCCCAGGGCGCCCGGCTCGCAGGGGAAGGCGAGCGTGTCGATCAGGAAGAGCTGCCCGCCGGCGTTGAGCTGCATCAGGCAGACGCGCTCTTGATAGACGAACATCGAGTTGGACTCAGTGTCCACGGCGGTCCATGGTGCGGCGGCTATCGCGCGCGCGGCGCGGTCGAGGCCTTCGGGGTCGACGATCCAGTCGTGCTTCGGCAGATTCATCGCGCCCTTATACACGGATGGAGGCGCTCATGGCGCTCGAAGACACCCTGAAGACCGACCTGAAGACCGCGATGAAGGCTCGCGAGAGCCTGCGGGTATCCACGATCAAGCTGATCCTGTCGGACCTGAAGAACCAGCAGATCGCCAAGCAGGGGCCGCTCGACGACGCGGAGGAGCTCGCCCTCCTGTCCCGCCAGGCCAAGCAGCGCCGCGAGGCCATCGAGCAGTACGAGAAGGGCGGCCGCCAGGATCTGGCCGACAACGAGGCCGCCGAGCTGAAGATCATCGAGACCTACCTGCCCCAGCAGCTCTCGGTCGCCGAGGTCGAGGCCCTGATCGCCGACATCGTCGCCGCCACCGGCGCCGCCTCGCGCCGCGACATGGGCAAGGTGATGGGCCAGCTCATGCCGAAGGTGAAGGGCCGCTTCCCCGGCAAGGACGTCAAGGCGCTCGTGGAGAAGGTCCTCCCCGCGTAGCCCGCCGCCGGAGAGTGGAGGACGGGACGAAGCGGCCAGACAGGTCGGATTGCGCCCCAGGAGTGCAGGCGTCGTCGACGAGCAGTGCGGCCGGGACGCCCACACTCCGCCGGCAGGCCGCCAACGGGCGATGACGGGAGGGACGTCCGCGAGCTCGTTCGGCCCGCGATCGTCTCGACCGCCTCTACGGCGCCGCGTCGTCCGCTACAGGACGCCGAAGCCGATGAGGGCCGCGAGGGTGCCGCCGACGGCGATGGCGACGCCACCGACGGTGATCCACAGGCCCTTCCGCGACCGCTTCTCGCCGTCGCCGGTCTCGGCCGGGGGCTTCGCCCCGGACACCTTGGCCGGGAGCTGCTTCTTCTCCGCGCCCTTCTTCGCTCCGCCCTTCTTCGCCGGCGCGGGCGCGGGCTTGCCCGCCTCCTTCGCGGCCAGCGCGTCGAGGGCGGAGAAGTCGATCGGTCCCTCGTCCTCGGGATCCGCGCCCTCGGGGAGCTCGTCGTCGCGGACCTCCACGAGGTCCGGCAGGGCGAGATCGAGATCGTCGTCGTCGTCGGCCGCCGCTGCCGTCGGCGCGTCGTCCTCGAGATCGTCCATCCCGGCCATCAGCGCCGCGAACTCGGCGTCGAGATCGGCCTCCCCGCCCGCCTCGGCCGCGGGCTTCGGGGCGGCCACGGCGGGCGCCGAGGCGACGCTGGGCGCGGCGTCCGGGACGTCCATCGCCGGCAACGTGTCGGCGACGCCGAGCTGATCGCGACGCGCCTCGATCTCGGAGATCTTCTGGTTCAGCCGCGGGATGACCTCGTCGGCGCGGGTGAGGTCCGCGTCGGCGTCGACGAGCTCGGCCTCGAGCGCCGCGGCGCTGGCCTCGGCGTTGCCCTTCTTCGCGCGCGCGGCCGCCGCGAGGTCGCCCCGCCCCTCGCCCTCGGCCTTCGCGATGATCGCGTCACACTTCGCCGCGAGGCTCCGCTCAGCCTCGATCTTCGCCGGGATCTCGTCGATCCGATCGCGCAGCGCGGCCTGGCTCACCTCGACGCTGTGAACCTCCGCGCGTATCTTGTCGACCAGCGCGGAGAGCGCCGCGTTGGCGTCGGACGCCCGCTCGACGAGCCTGTCGAGGTCGGCGTCCAGCAAGGTTTCGACCCGTCTCCATTCCATCTGCGTCAGCTCCCGATCGAGGGACCCGGACTATAGCCCCAAGGAGGTCCCGTGGACCCCGCCATCGACGCCCAGCTTCGACGAGCCGTCAAGGCGCTACGCGAGGCCCGCCCGCGCGACGCCATCGCGGTGCTCGATCCGCTGACCGAGAAGGTCGGCGCCAGCGTCCCGGAGGAGCTCATCGTGCGCCAGCTCCTCGCCTCGGCGCAGGTCGCGGCGGGGGATCTCGACGCCGCGCGGCGCCACGGGGAGCGCGCGCTGGAGCTCGCGCGCCTGACCGAGGACGACGAGGCGATCGCCAACGCCCACGTCTTCCTGCGGCGGCTGTCCCCCGACGGCGCGCTCTTCGGCGACGAGGAGGATGACCGCGACGCCATCGACGTCGCCTTCGATCTCGCGGCCCAGGCCCTGACCCGCGGCGACGGTGCGGCCGCCGCCACGGCCCTCGAGCCCGTGCTCGAGGAGTCGGCGGCCTTCGGGAACTTCGCCGTCGAGGCCTCCGCCTCGGGGATGATGGCCCAGGCGATGATGATGCTCGGGCGCCTCGACGAGGCGCGGCACCAGGCCGAGCGCGCCCTCGAGATCGCCCGGCTCCAAGGGGACGAGCGCGCCATCACGCACTTCCGGGAGCTCCTCGAACACCTCGAGTCCCAGGACAGCGCCGACGAGGCGATGGCCGCGGCCCGCGTCTCGGCCCGGACCCGGGCCGCCCTGGGCGTGGCCGGACAGGCCATCGAGCTCGGCGACCCCGGCGCGGCGCTCCAGGTGCTGTGGCCGGTGCTGCACGACGCCTGTGACACCGGCGCGACGGGCGCCGAGGCCTCCCTCCGGGGCCTCATCGCCCAGGCCCTGCTCGCCGAGGACAAGCGCAGCGAGGCGATCGACCAGGCCAACAAGGCCGCGGGCATCGCCGACAGCCTCGGCGACGAGGAGGCCGCCAAAGCCTTCCGGCAGATCGCCGAGCTCGCCCTCGGCTTCGTCCCCCCGACCGGCGAGGCCTGATCAGGATCCGCCGTCGCCGTCGCCGCACGCGCGGTCTATCCGCCGCCGCGACACCTCCCGCCAGCGCTTCGGGTTGAGGCCGGTCTCGCCGCGGAAGACCTCGGCGAACCTGGCCGACGAGCGGTAGCCGAGGGTCGCGGCGATCTCCTTGACGGACACGTCGGTGCCGGCGAGCAGCTCCTCGGCCCGGCGGGACAACGCCGCGGCGCGCAGCCGGACGAAGGTCTGCCCTTCGGCGGCGAGCGCCCGCTGCAACCCGCGCGTCGAGACGCCGAGCGCTCGGGCCGCGTCACCGACGGTGAGCGTCGCCCCGTGGGACACGGCGAGGGTCTGGAGGTGCGGCACGAGCTCGCTCGCGCCGCTCATCCGGCGCGCGAGAGCGGCGGCGGCGGCGAGCCAGCTCGCGACCCCCGCGCCGTGGTCGCCCAGCCACTCGAGCGCGGCGTCGAGCTCGCGAAAGACACGCCCGCAGTAGCGCTCGGGCACGACCCGATAGAAGCCCTCCGCGAGCATCCCCACCACGCCGTCGGGTCGGACGACCGCCTCCCGCGCGATGGTCGAGAAGTAGGGCGTCGGGCGCTCCCACCAGCGCGCGAAGCTGGCCAGCGCGGCCGCCGAGACGTGCTGCACGTCGCGGAGGACCACGAGCTGGCGCCGCGGCCGTGAGGAGCGGGCGGCGGCGCGGACGAGCTCGTCGAGCTCCGCCAGATCAGCCACCTCGAGGCTCCCGCGAGCGAACAGGGCGTACAGCCCACCCCCCGGGGATGAGCAGAAGAAGCGACGACGGGACAGGTACCTCCCGACCGGATCTGCGAAGTAGCTCGCCACGGTCGGCGCCTCACGGAGCTCCATCGACGTCCCCCTCCCTCCTCAACCGTGTGCCTCTCGGGTGATAGAGCCCGAGTGCGCGGGCCTCTCGCCGTCTACCTGCCAACGGGTCAGTACTGCAGCCTCAGGACGAGCGTCGTGTTCTCCTCGCCGGCGCGCGCGTCCTTGCGCCACTGGTCGGCGAACCACGTCCGATCGGGCTCGGTCGCCGCCTTGTGCTGGTAGCCGGCGAGGGAGACGGGCGAGTCCTTGGCGTTCATGTTCAACGCCGTCGCGGCCTTCCGCGCGCGCAGGACCTCGGGCACCCACCGCTCGTAGAGGGAGCTCACGTCGGTCATGAGCAGCCGGTAGCGGTCCTTGGCGAGCCAGGTCGACGCGATCTGCGCCTTCAGCCGATCCTCGGACGCCTTGAAGGCCTCGCAGCGCGCGACGGCGTCCTTCAGCGTGTCCCGCTGCGCCTGCTCGTGGCCCGCGACCGACGAGACCGGCCGGCGCTCGACGTACCGCTCGCCGGCGGCCACCGCGACCCGCTGACGCAGCTTCTCGAGGGTCCCCCGCATGTCCCCGAGGGTCGCGCCGTCGACCCCCTCGAGGCGGTCGACGTCATAGGCGACGAGGAAGATGCTCCGCCGCACGTCCTCGACCTCGACCGCCAGGCCGGCCGGGTTCTGGGTCAGCTCGGGATCGGACTTCGCCCGCTTCTCGAGGGCGGCCACCTCGCCCTCGAGCTTGTCCCAGCGCGCCTTGACGACCTCGCTCCCGTGGGGCCAGGCGATCCGGGTGCCGCGCCGCTCGTAGGCCGGCGTCGACGCGCTCCAGGTCTCGCCCGGCCGCTCGAGCACGCGCCGCAGGAAGCTGTGCGCGACCTCCCCACGGGTCAGCCAGCGGGCGACCGCGCGCATCCGCAGCGCCATCTCGAGCTCGCGGCGGAGACGCGCCTTGACCGCGGCGGGGGCGTCGCTGCTCGCGACCCGCGCCGCGAGGCCGTCCTCGTCCACGAGCAGCGGCGACCGGAGCTGGCGCCCGAGCGCGCGCCACGCGGCGTTGTCCTGCGGCGTCCGGGTCGACCCCGCCGAGTCCCAGGCGCCGGCGTCGGCCGCCCGCGCGATGAGGACGTTCACGTCGCCGGCCCCGAAGCTGTGCTGCGCGACGGCCTTCGACTCGCGCGTGACCACGTTGTAGACGGTGCCCGCGACGCCGTTGACGTCCTTCCAGCCGCTGACGGACGGGTCGATGGACTGGCTCCGGTCCTCGCGCTCGAGCGTGATGGCGCCGGCCTCGCCGGCCGAGCTCGTCGAGCCGCCGGACTTCGGCCCGCGCGCGCCGACCGCCACGCCCATGACCTTGCCCTCGACGGCGAACGAGGTCGCGCCGGTGTGCTTCGACGAGAGCTTGCCGTCGGCGGCCTCGACCTCGCTCGTCGACGTGGTCGTCGTCCCGACGTCCACCCCCGCGGACGCCGAGATCTGCCGGGTCCCCGCCTGGCCGCTGACCTGCGCCTCGCCGGTCACGCCGACGTGGTCGGTCTGGGACGACGACGTCTTCCAGCGCGTGGCCCCGAGGCGCAGCGCGAGCCGCTTCGCCATGCCCGCGTCTTCACATTGGCCGAGCTGCCGGGCCACGTCGTCCATCCTGAGCCGCCAGGCCGGGCTCCGCGTGTCGATGTCGACGCCGAACGTCTCGCCGTGGCTCTCGGCGCGAGACCGGCTGAGCCCCCCGCTGGTCGTCGCGGACGCATGCGCCACGTCCCCAACCGTCACGGCGTCGCCGAACCCGAGGTCCCCGCCGCCCTTGACCGTCTGAGCGTCGGTGACGGTGATCGACACGCGCACGACGTGCGCGCTGACCCGCTCCCGACGGACCGTGAACCCGCGCGACAGGGAGCCGCTCACCGACACGTTCGTCGCTGCGCCGCCCAGCTTCGCGGCGCCCTCGAGGCTCCGGTCCTCCCGCGACTCGACGACGTCGCCCACCTTGTCGCCGACGTCGCCGAACAGGAGCGGCACGGCCGCCCTCCACTCGGCGAGGGTGGTGTAGCCGCGCTTCTCCGCGGCGGTCAAACGACCGAGCTGCGACCACGCCTCGGCCTCGGTGTAGGTGCGCTCGACCGTGCGCGAGACCTTCACGGCGCCCGACCCGGTGACGGAGCCGGCGCCCTTGCGGCTGTCGGTCTGCCCGATGGCCTCGTTGCCCACCGTCAGCGAGAGCGTCCCGCTGGCCACGGCGGAGAGCACGACGGTCCCCTTCTTCTTGCCCGGTCGGGACTTCACGCGGACCGACACGCCGCCGCCGATCTTGAACGTCCTGAGCCCGGGGATGCGCCCGAGCTGCGGCGCCTTGCCGAAGTCGTAGGCCCCGTTCGCGTGGGCTCCGCGGGTCGTGAGCCCCGCGTCCCACGTCTTCGCGCTGCTCGCCTCCTTGTCCCCCGGCAGCTTGGCGCCCGCGTCTCCGCCCGACCAGGTATAGCCGGTGTCTTCACCGCCAGCGCCGATGCTGAGCTTGCCACCTCGGACGTTGCCGGCGGCGTCCTTCGTCGACGTCGCGCGCTCGTAGCCCTTCGCGCCGAGGGTGTGGGAGGTCGTCCGGTTGTTCTTCTCTGGGTCGGTCTTGCTCGACGTCGTGGTGAGGCCGCGCTCCCCGACCGAGACCTCGCGCTTCGACTCGCCGGCGGCGCCCTGCTCGCCGAGCGTGTAGGCGACCTTCCCGACCCCGGCGCCGATCGTCTCGGACCGGCCATAGGTCACGGTCTTACCGTCCCTGCTCGTGTGGACCATCGACGACGACCGGTTGAGCCCGGCTCCAGCCACATAGCCGCGAGAGACCGAGGTCGAGAGCGTGGCCTTCCGCCCCGCGACGTCGACCCCGACTCTGGCCCCCTTCGCGATCCGCTGGAGCGTCGCCATGTCGAGGGCCCCCTCCGGCACGTGGGCGAGCTCGGCCTTCGCGTCCGCGAGGTGTTTCTTTTTCTTCTCCAACGCCTCGCACCGCCTGGCGACCCGCTCGGGCGGGACGTCCATCCCCCACTCGGTGTGGATCGCGCGGAGCTCCCGGTCGGCGTTCTCGATGCCGGCGTCGAGCTCGGCGACGAGGTTGTCGCGCGACCCGGAGACGTCCTCCAACGAGGACTCGGTCTTGCTCGCGCTCTGGTCGACCGCCGAGAAGCCCGCGCCCTTCTTCTGGATCGCGGCGGCGTTGGCAGGTGCTCCACCGGCCGAAGCCCCGCCACCGCCGACGAAGCGGTCGAGGAGGTCCTCGGCCGACCGCCCCTGGACCACCCGATCGGCGACCGCGTCGGCGTGGCGCTCGTAGACATCGCCCGCCGCCCCGACGCCGCCGGCGAGGCTGACCCCGGCGCGCTGCTGGACGACGTGCGCGGCCTCGTGGGCGGCGGTGTGGAGGCTCGGCCGGCCGGCGAACGCGATGGCGTCGCCCGTGGCGTAGGCCTCGGCGCCGAGCGCGGTCGCCGCGCGGGTCGCCGACGGCCCGCTGAACGCGCGGACGGAGCCGACGTCGTGTCGCCCGAAGGACGCCTGAATCGCCTCGGCGTGGGGGAGCGCGCTCGCCGTCCCGACGAGCCCGGACGCCGCGACGGCGCGCGGATCCACCGGGCGTGGCTCGTCGTCATCGGCGGCGCCGAGGCGGCGCCTCAGCTGCACCACCCGGTCGAGGACGCGCCCCGAGACCGGGTCGCCCCAGAGCTCGTGGTTGCTCCACGCGACGGCGGCGTGGAGATCGCCGATCGCGTTGTCGAAAGCCTTCAGCTGAAGCTTCGGCGCCGTGGCCGCGACGGACCAGCCGTCGATGCTCCCGCGGCGTGGTGGCTCGTGGTGTTCGCCCTGACCGCGGTCACGACCGGGAGCGCGCCAATCCATCGCGCGGACGACGCCGTCGTCGAGCTGCCTCTCCATCTCGGTGCCCCCTCTCGCGGGCGCTGGACCCGCGGCAGGGCTATGATACGCGGCACATCGCCCGATATTGCATCGAAGTCGCGCCAATTCAGCCCGCATATGCGACAAGCGCGGGCCGCCGGACGACGGCCGGCGTCGAGATCGGCAGCGTCATTCCGACGCCTCGCGGCAGGCCCCGCGCGAAGGCTGGCGAGCCGCGTCTCCCGCTACAGGCGGAGGTCGCTCATCGCTTCGGCGACGCCGTCCTCGATGGGCCGCGGGGCGAAGCCCAGGTCGCGCTCGGCGGCGAGGGTGTCGAAGCGGACCCAGACCGGGACCGGCACCGGGACCAGCGTCGTCTTCTTCTTCAGCTCGCGCTTCATCAGCTTGAGCACGCGATAGAGGCTGACCGGCGGCCCGGCGAGGTTGTACGAGCGGCCGGCCGACGAGGGGTTGTCGAGCGCCCCGACGACCGCCTTCGCGACGTCCCGCGCGTGAACCCAGGGCACGCCGACCGTCGGCGCCACGCGGACCGACTTGTCGAGGCTCCGCACCAGATCGGCCGTCGCCTTTGGGTCCCGCGAGCCGTAGACCGGGCCGGGTCGCAGGCACGTCAGCTCGAGCTCGTGGGTCCGCGCGCGCTCCCAGGCGATCCGCTCGGCGAGGGTCTTCGTCCGCGAGTAGCGCCAGTCGGTCGTCAGATCGTTCCAGTTGAAGCGGCGCTTGTCGGTGTCGAACGGGCGCGTGTCCTCCGCCATCGCGCGGTAGAGGCGCGTCCGGTAGACCGCGACCGTCGAGATGTGGACGATCCGCTTCACGCCGGCCGCGTGGACCGCGTCGAAGACGTTCTCGGTCCCGGTGCAGTTCACCCGCTCGAAGTCGGCCATGTCGCCCTGGTTCGAGCCCAGGGCGGCGTTGCCAACCACGGCGTCGACCCCTTCGAAGGCCCGCTCGAGGCTGTCGCGGTCGGTCAGGTCGCCGTGCACCATCCGCACGCCCCGAGGCTCCATCCACGCGCCCTTCGCCGGCGTTCGCACGACGCCGACCACCCGCAGCCCGCGGGAGGCCAGCTCGAGCGCGATGTGCGAGCCGACGAAGCCGGTCGCCCCGGTGACGGCGATCGTGGTCGTCAGAACAGCTCGCCGTCCTGCGCCGTGCCCGGGGTCGGATCGGTGACGGTCCAGGCGTCGGCCTCGTCGAGGTCGGTCGCGCGGTTGATGACCTTGCCCTTGCCGAGGTCGCCGAAGCGCACGGCGCCGACGCTCTCGCCGTCCAGGTCGGCGAGGCGCACGAAGTCGCCGCCGTTGTTGAGGCCGAGGCGCCCGGTGCTGGCGGTCTGGACGAGGGTCGTGCCGGGCACGATCGTCGGCTCGCCGCCGCCGAAGACGATGACGACGCCGCCCGGCGGCAGCACGGTCCCGGTCGGGAAGACGTGGCGGACGCCGACGCCGTCGGAGAGCGACCAGCCGCTGAGGTCCACCTCGAAGGCGCTGGCGTTGCCGATCTCGACGTACTCGTCGCTGGTCGCGACCTCGCCGTCGCCGTTGTAGTCGTCGGCCTGGTTCGGCGCGACCTCGTTGATGAGCACGATCTGCCGGTCGTCCACCGGGACGGCGCAGGACAGGCTCTCGGGCGCACAGACCGTCTGGGTGAGCCAGCCGTCGGTCTGGACCGCGCGGCACGAGTAGCCGGTCGGGCAGCCGGTGCTCGCGGTGCACTCGGCGGCGCAGCCGCGGGCACCGTCGCTCATCGTGACGCAGCGCATCCCATCGCCGCAGTCGCTGGTGCGGTCACACACCGCGCACGAGGCCGAGAGGTCGGCCCAGGGGTGGACCTTCGGGTTGTCGTCGATGCCGTGCACGCCGTACATCGTCGTGAACCAGTAGGAGTTGCTGTCGAGGTCCCGGATGAGGTCGCTGAACAGCGCCGGCTCGACCTCGTTTCGGCTGTAGGCGCCGAAGAGGCGGCCGAGGATGTCCTGGGCGCTCGCCACGGTGGAGGCGTTGGAGAAGCTCGTCGTGGTGATGACGTCGAGGTCCTCGAGGCCGTCCTTGTAGGGGTTGTCGTAGAAGGCCTGGCCCAGCGCGTAGGTGTCGCAGCCCTCGGCGATGATGAGCTGGTACTGCCCGGTCATGAGCGGGACCTCGGCGAGCTCCGAGTCGTCGAGGTCGCCCTCGCTGGTCTTGCGCCAGTTGGCCAGCGCGAACCCGTAGAACGGGCCCGAGTGACCGCTGAACATCACGACCTCGCGGTTCTCGAGGCTGTCGAGCATGTCCGCCTCGAGCTGGCGGCCGCCGGCGGCGGTGTCGGGGTCGGTCTCGGCGCCGGGCTTGCCCCAGAAGAGGCTCACCTCGACCGTCGCCTCACGCCCGTGGTAGCTGACCGTGCGCTTCAGCGGGCCAGAGTCGTGGCGGAGCTCGTCGTAGCTGCCGACGGGCGACTCGAAGCCCTTGGCCACGAGCCAGTCGTAGAGCGAGCGCGAGTGCTTCAGGTGGTACTCGCTGTGGTAGTCCCAGCCGAAGTGGACGCCGACGGTGACGGTGCCGTCGGCGAAGAGGCGCTCGAGCTCCATCCAGGCGTCCTCGCTGGCCGGCTCCGGGCGGATCGTCAGCGGGAGCGTCTCGAGCCGGTCGGCCGACACGTTGGCGGGGTTGAACGTCCCCCACGGGCTCTTCCGGTACCACTCGCGGTCGGTGTCGAGCTGCTGCATCTCGTCGTTGGTGATCTTGCCGATGACGAGGTCGAAGCTCCACGAGCCGTCGGCGTTGGCGGTCGCGTCCGGCAGCGCGCGGATGAGGTCGAGCTGCCCGCCGATCTCCTGGCGGAAGTCGAAGGTCCACGTCAGCTCGTCCACCGGCGTGATGTTCATGTCCTCGTAGGAGCCGTTCTTCGTCAGCGCCTTGAAGCCCCCGTACGGGTCCTTCGCGTCGCGCTCCTTCTCGACGATGTACTGGTTGAGGAACCAGCCGACGACGACCTGCTTGAACGGGATGAGGCGGCGCACCTCGGCGAGGCGATCGGCCTCGTCGCGCCCGGACCACTCGGCGGCGTCGAGCACGATGGTCGTGGTCCCCTCGACGTAGTACTCCTGAGCGGTCTTGGCGTAGAAGTCGTCGGCCTTGCCGGCCTCGACGATGGAGCCGACGGGCTCCTCCTCGGGGGCTTCGGTCGAGTCGCAGGCGGCGACGGAGGACACGAGCAGGACGGCGGCCAGCGCGTGCGCGATGTTCTTCATGGGGGGACCTCGAGTTTCGCGGGACGCGGATAACAAACAGATTGGCGCCGAGAATACAAGCTCCCGGCGCCAATCGGCTTGATCTGCGTCGAAGTGCCGCGCGTCGGCGGTCGATGTGCCGCGCTCGGAGCTCAGGCCGACTTGGCGACCGGGGCGTGGGCGGCGGCGTTCTTGATCTCGGTGTCCTTGGCCCCGAGGCAGCCCGTCGGGATGGGCTTGGAGTCGGGCGGGTCGCCGATCGGGTGGTCGTCGCTGCCGTCGGTCTTGACGCAGCCGAGCAGCTCGTAGGGGTGCTCGAGGGCGTCGACCACGCCCTTGATCCCGAGGCCCGCGTTGAGGCCGTCGTCGATGCGCTCGTCGTAGGTGAAGCGGAGCGGCAGGACCTTGTGGACGACGATCTCGCCGTTCTCGACGAAGACGCGCTCCTCGGTGCGGCCGATCATGAGGAAGAGCGGGCAGGTCCCCCACTCGTAGAGGTGGTGGAAGCCGGCGTTCATCCCGAGGCTGCCGAGGTTCGCGGCGAAGCACCCGGTGTACATCGCGTCGTTCTTGATGAAGTCGGCCGGGAGCAGCCCGTAGTAGTCGAGCCAGCGCAGGAACTTCACGCCGATGCGCAGGACCGGGCGCGGGATCTTGGAGAGGAGCCCCAGCTCCTTGTCCTGGTAGGTCTTGGCGTCGGAGCGCTCGACCTTGATGTTCTCGTTGAGGCCGGTGACGAGCTCGAAGAAGGTCTGGCTCTCCGGGACCTCGCGCTTGACGGCCGACAGCTTCGCCTTCTTGCCGAGCTTCTGGCGCTTCATACTGAAGGTCAGCCAGATGCCCTTGCGCTGGTAGAGGCGGCGACCGACCGCGAAGCGGTTCATCGTCGGCGCCTTCTTCATGCCGTTGGCGATGGCGGCCACGATGCAGTGCGTGTAGTCGACGTGGAGGCGCTCGTTGACGTCCTTCACGTAGCGCTCGAGCTCGGCGACCTTCACGTAGTCGTCGTAGTAGACGACCGACTCGTTGCGGGTCGGCATGATGTGGATGAGGAGCTTCCGGTACGGGTGGAGCTTGGCGATGAGCGTGCCGTCGGACCGCGAGGTCTTCAGGTTGAGGAGTGACAACAGGACGACGAGCGACCCTAGAACGATGAGGAACTCGACCATGACAGCCTCCCAGCCTCCCGACCACCGACCTGCGGTCCGGGCTGCGCGGCAGCTAATCAGTCGGACGGGGAGTGGTCAACCAGTCTGTTTGGGCTGGATGAGCCCGAGCCGGCGGCCGAGGCGATAGAGGTTTCCGCGGTCGACGCCGAGGCGGCGCGCGGCCTCCGCCCAGCTCCCCCCCGCGGCGCCCAGGGTGTCGGCGACGAGCTTGCGCTTGAACGCGTCGGTCGCCTCGGTCAGCGTGAGCCCGGCCGGGACGGCGGCGCTGGTGACCAGCGATCCCGCGTCAGGGCGCTCGCCCGGCGCTCCGAGGTGTGGCTCGCCCGCGTCGAGGCCGAGGTGGCGAACGTCGACGAGGACGGGCCCGCCCTGCGAGGTCTCGGCGGCGCGGAGCGCGGCGCGCAGGAGCACGTGCTCGAGCTCGCGGACGTTGCCCGGCCAGCGGTAGCCGAGCAGCGCGTCGCGGGCCCCCGGGGTCAGCCGGAGCGGGCCCCGCCCCAGCTGGAGGCGCGCACGATCGAGGAAGAAGCCCGCCAGCAGCGGCACGTCTTCGATGCGCTCGCGCAGGGTCGGGACGCGGAGCGGGTAGACGCTCAGCCGGTGATAGAGGTCGGCGCGGAACCGCCCCTCGCGCACGCCGCTGGCGAGGTCGCGGTTGGTCGCCGCGAGGATCCGCACGTCGGCGTGGGTCGGGGCATCGGCGCCGACCCGCTGGACCTCTCCGGACTGCAGCGCGCGGAGCAGCTTGGCCTGGACCGACAGCGGCAGCTCGCCCACCTCATCGAGGAAGAGGGTCCCGCGGTGGGCGGCCTCGAACTTGCCGGCGCGGGCGCTGTTGGCCCCGGTGAAGGCGCCCTTGACGTGCCCGAAGAGCTCGCTCTCGGCGATGGACTCCGGGAGCGCCGCGCAGTTGACGTAGACGAGGGCCTCGTCGCGCCGGCTCGACGCGGCGTGGATGCCCCGGGCGACCAGCTCCTTGCCCACGCCGGTCTCACCCGTGATGAGCACCGTGAGGTCCGAGGACGCGACGAGCTCGATCTCGCGCTTGAGCCTGTGGACGGCCTCGGTGTCGCCGACGATCTCACCGCCGCGGCGCGCCCGGAGCTCGGCCCTGAGCTCGTTGGCGACGAGCCCCTGGCGTCGGAGCAGCGCCTCGAGGGTGTCGACGAGGCGGGCGGTCCGGAGCGCCGCCCCGGCCAACGCCGCGAGGGTCGCGACCGTCGCGTCGGAGACCGGCTCGAAGGCGGTAGGGTCGAGGGCGTCCATGGTCAGCGCCCCGACGACGGCGCCCTCGACCACGAGCGGCGCCCCCATGCAGGCGTGGACCCGATGGAGGGCGTCCTTGCCCCCGGCGAGGAGCAGGCCATCGAAGGGATCGGGGAGCTCGGCGGTCTCGAAGCGGACCGTCCCGCGAGCGCGGAGGATCGCCGCGAGGCGCGGGTGCTCCGCCGGCACGAAGCGGCGACCGAGCACGTCCGGGTGGAGACCGGTCTGGACCACCGGGCGCAGGCCTTCGGGCCCGAGCTCCAGGAGACAGGACGCGTCACAGGGGACCATGCGGCGGACCGCGGCGAGCAGGCGGTCGTAGCGGTCGGCCGCGGCCAGGTTGGCGCAGAGGTCGGTCGCGAGGTCGAGGAGCGGGTTCAGATCATCGGACATGTTGTGCCTGCTACAACATCCCGACGTTGTATTCAAGACACCGTAGTTATCGAGACCACAACAGGTGCAGGAGGGCGCGGGGAGAAAACCCTTTGATTTCCAGGTCCACGCGGATGGCACGGGGCTTGCGATAGGGCTCGGCAGCACACGGACGAGCCCCGGAGGCCCCATGAACCTTCTCAGCACCAGCGCGAGCCCCACCGTCGCCGACGTCGCCCGGCGCGGCGTCACCGCCACCCGAGTCCTGCAGCGCCACCGCATCGACTTCTGCTGCGGCGGCGGGCGGCCCTTCGACGAGGCCTGCGCGGCGCGCGGGGTCGACCCCGAGATCGTGCTCTCCGAGATCGACGGCGAGACCTTCGCGCCGGACGAGACGGACTGGTCGACCGCGCCGCTCGCCGACCTGGTCGAGCACATCATCGTGCGCTTCCACGAGCCGCTGCGGCTCGAGCTGCCGCGCCTCGCGGAGCTCGCCCAGAAGGTCGCGCGGGTCCACGCCGAGCGCGACCGGCGCCTGCCGGCCCTGCGCGACGCGTTCCTGGCGCTCGCGACCGAGCTCCTGCCGCACATGGACAAGGAGGAGCAGATCCTCTTCCCGTGGATCGTCGGCGGCCGCGGGCGCTCGGCGGGCGGGCCGGTGCGCGCGATGGAGGCCGAGCACGACCACGCCGGCGGCCTCCTCCGCGAGCTCCGCACCCTCAGCGACGACTACACCCTGCCCGAGGAGGCCTGCGGCTCCTGGCGGGCGCTCTGGGAGGGGCTCGAGACGCTCGAGGCCGACCTCCACGCCCACATCCACCTCGAGAACAACATCCTCCACCCCCGCGCGCTGCGCGGAGAGTGACCGACGAGACCTTCGCACGCGAAAGCGACGACCCCGGGTGCGCGCCTCTCTCCCTCTGGCGCCGCGCCCGGGGTTTCCTTTTGCCGCCCGCCCGTGGAACCGGCCGCGCGTCCCGTTGACGACGACCTCGGCAGAGCGGATGGTCCATTCGTGGACGTCGGCGAGCTCATCTTCGGCCTCTTCTTCACCGGGATCATCGTGCTCCTGGTGACGCGGCCTCGGTCCTTCTGGGCCAGGCAGTTCCGCGTCCCGCCGCCGTTCGTGCGCGAGGATCCCACCCCCGGCCCGAGCGTGACCGTCGGTGAGGTGACCGTCGTCCCGCGTTACCGCTACGCGGAGGGGAGCTGGAGGACGACCCTCACGGCGCGCGGCCCCGGGATCCCGCGAAGCCTCTCGGTCGCTCCCGAGGGGCTGCACTCGAAGCGCGGGGACTTCGTCACCCTCGACGGACACTTCGACCCCCTCGCCGATGTCCGCGGAGACGTCCTCGACGTGACCGCGCGCCTGGACGCGGAGGTCCGCCGGACCCTCGAGGGCTTCCTGATGCGCGACGACGGGCGCGTCAGTGGTGGCGCGGTGTCGCGCGCCTTCGAGGGGCGCCTCGAGGACGACGCGCTAGTGTCCGCGGCCGCCCGCGTGGCGGCGGTCGCCGCGGCGATCGGGCGCGGCGAGACCCCGGACCGCCTCGCGGCCAACGCCGCCGACGAGCCGCAGCTCGAGCTCCGGGAGCGCAACCTCGCGCTGTTGCTGGCGCACTTCCCGGATCACCCGAAGGCGCAGGCGCTGGCGGCGCCCGGGCCGCGGTACGAGGCGCCGTGGATCAAGCTCCTGAAGGCCTCCGCGCGGCGCGACCCGCCGGCCGTGCGCGCCGCCGCCGCCGAGATCCTGGCGCTGCGCCGACCCGCCGAGGTCGACCTCGAGGTCGCCCGCGCCGGGGTGGAGCGGCTGGGCGCGACAGGCGGGGCCGAGGACGTGCTGACCGCCTGTCTCGACCGCTACTCGCTGCGCCTCGACGCGATCGCCGCCCTCGGCGCCAGCGGCTCGCTGGACGCGGTGGCGACGCTGACCGGCTTCACCCGCGTGCTCGGGACCCGGGTCGAGGAGCGGCGCGCGGCGCGCGCGGCCATCGCCGCGATCCAGGCGCGAGTCGGTGGGGGCGGCCCCGGCCACCTGTCGCTCGCCGCGCCCGACGCCGGGGGCCTCGCCGTGTCCGAGCCCGCCGACGAGCGCGAAGGCGCGCCGGACGAGGCCGACGACGACAGCGCAGCCGCGGCGGTCGAGGCCGCCGCGGTCGACGACGGGCGGCCGGCGGGCTGACGTGACCCGCGCGACCGCCTCCCAGCGAGATCGACGGATCCGGCGGCTTCGCCCCGTTCCCCAGAGCCGCTGCGCGGCCAAGTCGAGTCGGGGAAACGGCGCTTCGCGGCCGTTTCCCCGAGCTCTCCTCGAAGCGAAGAACCCCGCGCGCGACGACCTTCTCCCCCCAGTCGTCGCGCCCGGGGTGCTCTCGCGCGCCCCCTGCTGCGTGTGGTGCGCTGCGGTTGAGCAAGCCACGTGCCAGGCGCCGTCAACCAGATATCAACCGGTTACGACCACGCCGTCCCCTGGATGTCTCATTGTCCCAGGTGTGACATGTCTCAGGTGTCCCACCCGTCACGCCCCGGCGGCGATGCTCGGCCGAGTGGCCTGACGGCGGCGAGCACCGCGACGTGCTTCCAGCGACGGAGACCAAGGTCGCCGACCACACCGGGTGGGCGCCGCCGCAAAGCGCCGTCCGGCACACCGTAGAGCGACCGCGCCGCGCTGCTCCCGCGCTCCGCCCCGCGCCTGCTCCCGCGCCGTCCCGCGCCCGCTCCCGCGCGGCGCTCACGCACGCTCCGCCTGCGCCGCGCTCCGCCCCTGCTCCCGCGCTCCGCCCCGCCCCCGCCCTCGCGCTCGGCGTCAGACGGGCCCGACGAGGAGGGCGACGAGGCTCAGCGTGCCGGTGACGGCCATCGCGACACCGACGGCGAAGAGCTGCTTGGCGTGGGGCGGGCGCCACAGGACGTAGGCCGTCACGGGCACGACCGGCGCCGCCGCCCAGACGAGCGCGCCGCCGGCGACCCCGGCCGCGAACGCCGCGATGGCGCCGCCGAGCCCGGCCAGCGCGACGACCGTGGCCCAGACGAGGAGCCTCCTCGAGCGCGCGCGCTTGCCCGACATCGCGAGCACCCCGCGCGCAGACAGCGTCTCGGCGGCGAAGGTCGTCGCCCAGAGGAGCCCGTGGAGCGTGGCGATCCGCGGTGAGAGGCCGCTCGCCACCGCGACCATCGGCGCGGCGCCGGCGAGCGCCACGGACACCCCGACCTCGAAGCCGGTGGACCGCTCCCGGCGGCGGAGGAGGAGCGGCGCGACGAGCGCCGCCGGGACCACGAAGCCGAGGGCCGCGAGGCGGGCCGTCGGGGACGCCAGGACCGCCGCCGCGACGCCGAAGCCGACCGCGGCGAGGCCCAGGACCACGAAGCGACGCCAGGCGGCGCGCCCCTGCAGATCCAGCGCGCGCTTGCCCCGATGGCCGAGCGCGATCAGGAGCGGCTCGTGCGCGAGGAAGCCGAGGGTCACCGCCGCGGTCATGCAGCCGGCCGCCGCGGTCGGGCTCCCGGGCAGGAGCGCGCCGAGGAGCGGGAGCGCCAGCTGAACCCAGGCCCCGTGCTCGCGCGGGAGAAACGTCTTCGAGGTCGCCATCGCCGACTTGGTTACCAGGCGAGGATCACGCCCACAAGCCCCTCGTAGGCATCTCGTCCACAGAAAAGCGAGCGCTACTCTCACACCTGTTGCTGTGGGTCAAATCACTCTGCTAAATCCCGTGAGCAGAGTGACGTATTGCGGAGGCCCCTTGGACCCTCGCCGTGTTTCGTGCGTTTTCTTCGTGCTCATCGGCGTGGCCCTCTCGGGGACCGCGTGCACCTCACCGCGCCCCGTGCCCGAGCCGGCGACCAGGCCGTCGGGCGCGCTCGTCGACGTCGACGGCGCCGAGGCCCTGGCGTCCGAGCGACGCGCCGCCCTCGCGACCGCCGCCGAGCCGGGCCCGGAGCCGGGTCCAGAGCCCAGGTCGGCGCGCGTCCACGAACGGGCCGAGCCGGAGCCGGCGGTGCTGTCGGTCCACCAGGAGGCCCACGAGGACGGGCCCACGACCTACGACAGCCGCGACGAGGACCCGGGCTTCGCCTTCACCGCCGCGCCCAGCGACGTCTACACGGTCGCCGGCGAGTTCGAGCCCGTGCAGGCGCTCGTCCTCGCGGTCGCCGACGACGCCCTCGAGCTCATCCCGACCTTCGTCGAGATCATCACCGCCGCCCAGCGCGAGGCGCGGGTCGTCGTCCTCTACAGCACCGAGGCGACCCTCGAGAGCCTCGAGACCGCCCTGGAAGAGGCCCACGTCGAGCTGCTCGACGTGGAGTTCGAGCGGGTCGCGCTCGACTCGGCCTGGATCCGCGACTACGGGCCGGTCTTCGCCATGACGACCTCGGGCGACTTCCGCATCATCGACACCCGCTACTACGAGGCGCGCCCCAAGGACGACATCGTCCCGACCCGGGTCGGCGACCTCTGGGGCTTCGCCGTCAGCCGCCCCCCGCTGGTGAGCGAGGGCGGTAACCTCCTGGTCGACGGCCACGGCCGCTGCGTCGTGAGCGACGAGGTGCTCAACTACAACAACGCCTGGGACATCTCGGAGCTCACCAGCGTCTACGCCAGCTACTTCGGCTGCACCGACGTCACGGTGCTGCCGGCTCTCGCGGGGGAGGGGACTGGGCACGTCGACATGTTCGTGACGATCACCGGCCCGGGAGAGGCCATCGTCGGGGCCTACGTCGACGGCGACGACAAGGAGAACGCCGAGCGCCTCGACGAGTCCGCCGCGCTCCTGAAGGCCGCCGGCTTCAGCGTCCGGCGCGTCCCGATGCCGACCAACCGCGACGGCAACTTCCGGAGCTACACCAACGCCCTCGCGGTCAACGGCTCGGTCCTCATCCCGATCTACACCGACGACCGGCGCCACGAGCAGCGGGCCTTCGAGGTCTTCGAGAAGGCCTACCCCGGCCGTCGCCTCATCCCCATCGACGCAACCGAGCTCATCCAGTGGTCGGGCTCGGTCCACTGCCTCACGCTGACCGTCAACCGCTGACGCACCGGCGCTCCTGGAGAGCTGGCGCGGGGCGGAGCGCGGGAGCAGGCGCGGGGCGGAGCGTGAGCGCGGCGCTGGGGCGGAGTGTGAGCGCGGCGCGGCGCGGAGCGTGGGCGCGGGGCGGAGCGTGAGCGCAGCGCGGGGCGGAGCGCGAGCGCGGGAGCAGGCGCGGCGCGGCGTGGGAGCGGGCGTGGGGCGGAGCGCGGAAGCAGGGGCGGCGCGGGGCGGCGCGGAGCGTGGGCGCGGGGCGGAGCGTGAGCGCGGCGCGGGCGCGGGCGCGGAAGCGGAAGCGGAAGCGGAAGCGGGCGCGGAGAGGAACGGAGAGAGCGGCGCGTGAGCGGACGGGGCTCCCGCGGGCCGTCGCGGCGGCCCGCGGTCGTCTCGACCGCCCACACGGCTATCGGCTCAGCGGCCGCGCTTGGGCTTGGCCTCCTCGCACTCGGTCTGCGAGGGCTTGGTGATGATGAACTGCACGCGGCGGTTCTTGGCGCGGCCGCGCTTGTTGCGGTTGGTCGCGATCGGCTTGGTCTCGCCGTAGCCCTTGGCCTGGAGCCGGCCGGCGTCCACGCCCTTCTCGATCATGTAGCGCATGACCGCCTCGGCGCGGCGCTGCGACAGGTCGAGGTTGTAGTCGTCGGGCCCGTCGCTGTCGGTGTGACCCTGGACCTGGAGCTCCTCGATCCACTCGCGGGACAGGACCACCGAGGTCACCGCGTCGATGATGGCGAAGCTCTCGGGCTTGATGATGTCCTTGTCGTACTCGAAGAAGATCTTCTCGGTGATGACGATCTCGCACGGGTTGATCTGGACGCCGCACTTGTTGGTCGGGTCGTTCGGGCAGTCGTCGTCGATGTCCAGGATGCCGTCGGCGTCGTTGTCCGGGTCGGGGCAGCCGTCCTCGTCCTCGAAGTTGTCCTTGTCCTCGGGCTCGTCCGGGCACTTGTCGTCGGCGTCGAGGATGCCGTCCTTGTCGTTGTCCGTATCGGGACAGCCGTCGTCGTCCTCGAAGCCGTCCTTGTCCTCGGGGTCGTTCGGGCACTTGTCGTCCTTGTCGAGGACGCCGTCCTTGTCGTTGTCCGCCTCGGGGCAGCCGTCCATGTCCTCGAAGCCGTCGAAGTCCTCGGGGGTGTTCGGGCACTTGTCCGACTTGTCCGGGATCGAGTCCTTGTCGTTGTCCGCCTCGGGGCAGCCGTCGCCGTCCTCGAAGCCGTCGAGGTCCTCGGGCACCGTCGGGCAGGCGTCCACGTCGTCGTAGATGCCGTCGCCGTCCTGGTCGCGCACCGGCGGCGTCGCCCAGCTGAGCCCGCCGAAGATGCGGTAGCTGACCGAGCCGTAGCCGCGGGTGAACGCGTGACCCGCGCCGATCGTGAAGCCGAGCCCGGTGTCGCCGATGCCGATCTTGGCGCCGAGCAGGCCCTCGAGGTAGGTCGCGTTGGCCTTCGCGTAGTTGTGGCTCGAGCCGTAGACCTCGCCGATGATCTGCAACACGTCCGGCACCGCGTCGAAGCCGACCCCGAAGCGCCAGATGAACTCGGTCCCGATGGTCGTGTCGAAGGGGAGGTAGGCGTTGCTCCGCACGTGCGCGCCCAGGTTCGCCGCGATCAACACGGGCCCGATCCGCAGGTCCGCGATGAGCGCCGGGGTCAACGACCACCCGTCGCCGACGAAGGCGTCGGTCGTGCCGGTCGGAAAACCGCCCATGACTTCGACGGCCAGGCCGAACCCGTCTTGCTCGGCCTCGCGCAGAAGGATCCCGACCTTGGCTGAAAGCCGGATGTCCCCGAGCGCCTGGCCGGGCACGTCGTCGAAGGCCAGAAAGCCCTCGCCCTGCCCGTCGTTGACCAGGAAGACCGGGACCGCGAGGCCGACGCTGAAGCGCTCGCCGAACCGGATGGCGCCCAGGATGTCGAGGGACAGCTGGTCCTCGATGACCTTGTGGTCCGGGAAGTGGTCGGTGCTGTCGACGAAGACCAGCGGGTTCTTCCCATAGCTCAGGAGCAGCTGCGCCCCGCCGACCAGGCCGCCGGTCGTCTCAGAGCTCCGGACCGTGAACAGATCGCCGGGGTGCGGCGACGGCCGGAACACCTGCGTGTTCACCTCGGGGTTCTCGGCGCGGACGGCCGGAGCGACCCAGAGCGAGGCCAGCGCTACGAGCGCGGCCGGAGCGAGGCGGGAGACGGCTGACATGGCGGGAGCTCCAAGATAGGAAACGCGTGCGTCCAATCGGAAGACGCGCCCGATCCAATACGACAACCGCGGGGAACGCAACCGCACCTCGGTCGGAATCCCGTCGCCGGTCCCCACGGCCGGGGACGGCGGCCTCCCCCGGCGGGCTCGGGACCGCCGCGCCAAACCGACCGACAAGAATGCGCACGGCTCGCATTGCGCCGAGCCCGACCCGGTGGTGAAATGCTGCGGGCGGTCGTTTCAGACCGCGGACGCTGGGCCAAACTCATCGGGGAATCAATTATGCTGCGGTGCCGCATGACCGTGGCCACGGGGCTCGCGCTCGTCGCGACCTTGCTGGCGGGGACCGGTTGTAACGATGGCTCGAGCCTGGACGGGCAGCTCGTCCTGGTCGAGAAGCAGACACGCGACCTCAAGGTCACGTCGGTGCGACCAGAGGCCGGAGGGGTCAACGGCGGGACCCTGGTGGTCCTGACCGGCGAGGGCTTCGAGCCGCTGATGAACGTCACGTTCGGAGGCAACCCCGCGACCCAGGTCTACGTCGGCGGAGACGAGCTCGCAGCGATGCTGACCCCGGCCTCCGAGGACGCCGGCGCCGTCGACATCGTGGTCACGCGCCCGAGCGACGAGCAGACCGCGACGGTCGCCGACGGCTTCACCTATCTGAAAGAGGGCGACGTCCTCGTCACCGAGGTGCTGCCCGCCGAGGGCGCGCTGGCCGGCGGCGAGACCGTCACCGTGGCGGGCGCGGGCTTCGCCGAGGGGGCCAAGGTCTTCTTCGGCGCCAACCAGGCGACCGGCGTCCGGGTCCTCGGGCCCGAGGCCCTGACCCTGACCGTCCCGGCCGGCGACGCCGTCGGCTCGGTCAACGTCCGGGTCGAGGTCCCGAGCGGCGCCAGCCACACCCTCGACTTCGGCTACAGCTACCTCCCCGACGGCCCGCAGACCAAGCTCGAGGTCCTCGGCGTCATCCCGTCCCAGGGCCCGCTCGCCGGCGGCAACCCCGTGACCGTCGAGGGCAAGGGCTTCATCGACGGCGCGACGGTCAAGTTCGGCGCCAACGCGGCCACCGACGTGCGCGTCCTCGGCAGTAGCGCCATCACCTGCACCGTGCCCGAGGGCGCCGGCCCCGGCCTCGTCGACGTCCGGGTCGAGAACCCCGCCGTCGAGGGCAGCGTGACCCCCGCCTCGGCCTTCCTCGACTCCGCCTACCGCTACCTCCCCGAGGGGTCGGATCTCCTGAGCGTGCTCGCCGTCATCCCCGGCGAGGGCCCGCTCGAGGGCGGCAACATCGCGGCCGTCCAGGGCACGGGCTTCGTCGACGGGGCCAAGGTCTACTTCGACGGCGTCCTCGGGACCCAGATCCAGGTCCTCGGCGACAGCGCCCTGACGGTCCGCGTCCCCGCCGCGACCGTCGCCGGCCCGGTCGAGGTCCGCGTCGAGCTCCCCGCCGCGGGCGGCGAGGCCGGTGACGCCGCCTCCCTCGCCTCGGGTTACACCTACCTGCCCGGCGACCCCGATCTGCTCGTCCTGCGCGCCATCCCCCAGGAGGGCCCGATGGAGGGCGGCAACGTCGTCGCCCTCGAGGGCTCCGGCTTCCGCGACGGCGCCAAGGTCTACTTCGGCGGCGCCCCGGCGACCCAGGTCCAGGTCCTCGGCCCGACCGCCATCACCTGTATCGCCCCGGTCTCCAGCGCCCCCGACACCGTCGACATCCGCGTCGAGCTCCCGGCCCTCGAGGGCCAGGTCAGCGGCGAGGCCTACACCCTCGACAACGGCTACAGCTACCTCCTCGGCGGGACCGGCGGCGCCTTCGGCGTCGCGAGCCTGTTCCCGACCCAGGACTACGAGGCCGGCGGCGCGCTGGTCTTCATCACCGGCACCGGCTTCGACCCGGCCATGGTCGTCCGCTTCGGCGAGGCCCAGAGCCCGCTGGTCCAGGTCCTGAGCAGCAACGCCGCGACGGCGCTCGTCCCCGCCGGCACCGCCGGGCTGGTCAACGTCACGCTGGTCAACCCCGACGACGAGCAGGTCGTCCTGACCAACGGCTTCCGCTACGTCGCCGAGGAGTCCGTCGCCGGCGCGCCCCCCGCCCTGGGCGCCGTCTCTCCCGGCCGCGGCCCGACCGCCGGCGGGACCATCGTCCGCATCGTCGGCGCCAACTTCCAGAGCGACCTCCGCGTCTTCTTCGGCGACACCGCGTCGACCGACGTCCGCGTCATCTCGCCGTCGATCGCCAGCGCCGTGGTCCCGGCTCACGACGCCGGCGCCGTCGCCGTCCGCGTCGTCAACCCCGACGACGCCGAGGACAGCCTCGCCGGCGGCTTCGTCTACACCGACGACCCCAGCGACGCCCCCGTCGTCACCGCCACCTGGCCCGCCACCGGCCCGTCCTCGGGCGGCACCTGGGTGACCCTCGACGGCGCCGGCTTCGGCGCCGGCACGACCGTCTGGTTCGGCATGCTCCCCGCCGCGACCACCACCGTGGTGAACGGCGCGCGCCTGGTCGCCGTCGCGCCCCCGGCGAGCGTCGGCTCCGTCGACCTGACCGTCGTGCGCCAGGACGGCGCCTACACGACCGTCGTCGACGGCTTCGCCTACTACGACGTCAACACGCTCCCCGGCGACCAGCCGGTCATCGCCAGCGTCTTCCCCAGCGTCGGCGACGTCATCGGCGGCGAGGACGTCAGCGTCATCGGCTCGGGCTTCGACGCCGACGCCCGCTTCTACTTCGGGGCCGACGAGGTCGCCGTGCAGAGCGCGACCGCCGACACCCAGCGCGTCGTCGAGACCGCCCCCCACGCCCCCGGCTCGGTGAAGGTCACGGTCGTCAACCCGAACGGCCTGACCTCGTCGAAGAGCGACGCCTTCGTCTACTTCGCGCCCCCGCCGCTCATCATCGCCATCGACCCGGCGGTCGCAGCGGCCTCCGGCGGCAGCGAGATCACGATTCGCGGCAAGAACTTCGCCGACGGCGTCGTCGTTCGCCTCGGCGACGCCGAGATCAGCGCCTTCAACGAGCGCACCGCGACGCGCATCAAGTTCTACGCGCCCGCCCACGCCCCGGCGACCCTCGACGTGACCGTCCTGAACCCCGACGGGCAGCTCGACACCAGCCCCGGCGGCTTCGTCTACCTCTCCGACGACCAGTTCAGCTCGCCCGTCGTCACCTCGATCGAGCCGAACCAGGGCCTCGCCAGCGGCGGCTTCGTCGCCATCATCCGCGGTGACAACTTCCAGGCCGGCGCGACCGTCACCTTCGGCGGCGTCCCGGCCAGCAACGTCCAGCAGGTCACGCCGAACGTCATCACCGCCATCGTCCCGGCCGGCAACGCCAACGAGACGGTCGACGTCACGGTCGCCAACAGCGCCGACAAGTCCGGCACGCTCCAGAACGCCTTCACCTACACCTCGGCGCCGGTCGGCCCGATCGCGATTCGGTCGGTCGCCCCGGGCCTCGGCTCGATGGACGGCGGCACCGTCATCACCATCAGCGGCGAGGGCTTCGAGACCGGCAGCGCCGTGCTCATCGACGGCGTCGCCAGCCCCGCGGTCGACGTCATCAGCTCGTCGGTCATCACCGCCGTCACCCCGGCCGGCGACCCCGGCCTCGTCGACGTCCGCGTCCAGCGCCCGGACCAGACCGCCGCGACCGCCTTCAAGGCCTTCGCCTACTACGACCCGGCGACCTTCGGCGACGGGCCCTCGGTCTTCTCGTCCGACCCGGTCCTCGGCCCGCTCACCGGCGGGACCGCCGTGATGCTCAACGGCCAGCAGTTCGCCGGCCCGGTCCAGGTCTTCTTCGGCGCCAACGAGGCGACCAGCGTGACGGTCCTCGACGCCGGCCGCATCGTCGCCCGTACCCCCGCCGCCCAGACCAGCCGCACCGTCGCCATCGCCGTCGTCAACTTCGACGGCCTCGTCGGCGTCCTCCCCGGCGGCTTCAGCTACTACGACGCCACCGGCGCCGTCGGGCCACAGGTCTTCACGGTCCTGCCCTTCCAGGGCTCGGTCTTCGGTGACGAAGAGGTGACGATCGTCGGCGAGAACCTGTCCGCCGGCACCCGGGTCTACATCTGCGACCGCCCGGCCCAGGTGACGTCCGTCGTCAACTCGCAGCAGATCAAGGTCATCACGCCCGCCGGCGACGTCGGCCCGTGCCGCGTGACCGTGGTCAACTCCAACGGCCTCACCGGTAACCGCGACGACGCCTTCACCTACGTCTCGCCGACCCCGGTGGTCAGCGAGGTCATCCCGCGGGTCGGCCCGATCGAGGGCGGCCTCGACGTCGTCGTCCGCGGCGACCAGTTCGTCCCCGGCGCCGGCGTCCGCTTCGGCAACGCCGTGTCTCCCCACGTCGTCGTGGCCGACGCGAACACCCTGACCGCGACGCTCCCGCCGTCGAGCCTCGGCCTCGTCAACGTCACCGTCATCAACCCCGGCGGCGCCCAGGGCGTCCTGAACGACGGCTTCGAGTACGTCGACAGCGTCAGCGGCATCCCGCCGACGATCACCGCCATCGTGCCGGGCTCGGGCCCGCTCTCCGGCGGCACGCCCGTGCAGATCATCGGCCAGAACTTCGACCCCGACGCGCTGGTGCTCTTCGCTCAGCAGACCATCCCGAACCGGGTCTTCGTCTCGACGAGCGAGATCCGCATCATCAGCCCGCCGGCCGGCACCGCGGGCAGCGTGCCCATCACCGTGCTGAACCCCGACGGCCTCGGCGCGACCGTGCCGCTCGGCTTCACCTACGCCAACCCGCAGGCCCCGCCGCCGGAGATCACCAGCGTCGTCCCGGCCACCGGGCGCGAGGCGGGCGGCACGCAGATCACGATCACCGGCAAGTACTTCGACGCGACGGGCACCTGGACCCTCGGCGGCAAGCCCCTCGACAACGTCGCGTGGGTGACCTCGAGCCTCGTCACCGCGCGCACCCCGGCCAACATCCCGGGGAAGGTCGACCTCACCTACGTCGGCCCCGACGGCCAGGTCGCCATCCGCCTCCAGGCCTTCGAGTACCTCGCGGCGCCCGTCCTGACCTCGATCGCCCCGCCGCTGGGCGGCGTCTCCGGCGGCACCGAGGTGACCCTGGTCGGCGACCACTTCAAGCAGGGCATGGACGTCTTCTTCGGCAGCGCCGTCGGCCAGATCCTGTCGGTCCAGTCCGAGCTGACCGCCCTGGCGCGGACCCCGTCCGTCGTCCAGGCGGGCTTCGTCAACGTCAAGGTCCGTAACCCCGACGGCCAGGAGTCGGTCCTCGTCAACGGCTTCGAGTTCCTCGATCCGCCCGACGTCACCGCCATCTGGCCGGACACCGGCCCGAGCGCCGGCGGGACGCTGGTCACCCTGAGCGGCACCGGCTTCCACGCGCAGTCCCGGGTCTTCTTCGGCGCCACCGAGTCGTCCGAGGTCTTCCTCCACTCGAAGACGACGCTCCTCGCCTTCGCGCCCGCCGGGACCCTCGGCGACGTCGACGTCCGCGTGCTCAACCCCGACGGCCGCGAGGACACCCTCGACGGCGCCTTCGCGTACACCGACCCGGCCGACCTCGGCCCAGCGCCCTTCATCGGCGAGATGTTCCCCGCCCGCGGGCCGACCACCGGCGGGACCCGGGTCAGCCTCGACGGCGCCAACTACGCCGACGGCGCGCGCGTCTTCTTCCTGCCGAGCCCCGCGGTCGTCGAGGCCAACGTCGGCTCGCGCGTCATCGCCGTCGCCCCGTCGCACGCCCCCGGGCCGTCGCAGGTCTGGCTGGTCAACCCCGACGGGCAGACCATCCGGGCGCTCGAGGACTTCACCTTCATCGACCCGTCGCTCCTCGGGACCCAGCCCATCATCGGCAGCATGAGCCCGCGCCAGGGGCCGACCGAGGGCGGCACCGAGGTGACCCTCATCGGCACGAGCTTCCAGCAGAACGCCCGCGTCCGCTTCGGCGCCTACGACGCGACCGGCACGTCGACGGCCGCGCAGCAGCTGCGCGTGCTGACCCCGCAGCACCCGGCCGCTTCGGCGACCGTCTGGGTCATCAACCCCGACGGCACCCAGGCGCTGGCGCCGTCGCCGTTCCTGTTCCTGCCGCCGCCGACGATCCTCGCCGTCAACCCGAGCCGGAGCCCCGCCGACGGCGGCGTCTCGGTGACCATCAGCGGGCAGAACCTGCACACCGACCCCGAGGGCGCGCTCCCCGACGTGTTGTTCTGCTCGGACTACATCGCCGGGCTGGACTGCGCCTCCGCGGACAGCGACTACATCACGGTCAACAGCCCCGGGACCGAGCTCTACCTGCTCGCGCCGCCGCACACGCCGGCCCTGGTCGACGTGGTCGTCCTCGCCCCCGACGGGCAGGTCGACGTGGCCGACGGCGCGTTCACCTACAACGCGCTGCCGACCGTCGGGAGCGTCGCCCCGGCCTCGGGCCCGACCGCCGGCGACACGACGATCACCCTGACCGGAACGGGCTTCCAGCAGGGGGCCGTGGTCCGCGTCAACGGCGCGCTCTGCACCCAGGTCGTGGTCTCGAGCGGCGCGTCGCTGAGCTGCGTCACCCCGCCCGGCGCGGCCGGCCCGGCCAACGTCGTGGTGACCAACCCCGACGGCGGCGCGGTGACCAAGACCGGCGGCTTCACCTACGTCCCGCCGCCGCAGATCGTGAACATGATCCCGAACGTCGGCCCCGAGAGCGGCGGCGTCGAGAGCACCATCACGGGCTTCAACTTCGACACCGGGCTGGTCAAGCCGCGCGTCTACGTCGGCGTGACCGAGGTCGTCGAGGCGAACGTGACCGTCAACGGGACGACCTCCATCCGGATCATCGTCCCGCCGGGCGCCGGCTCGAACGACGTCCGGGTGGTCAACCCCGACGGGCAGACCGGCACGCTCCTCGACGGCTTCACCTACATCCCGCCGCTGCAGCCGCCGGCCATCAGCTTCATCGCGCCGCCGACCGGCACGACCCTGGGCGGTGACACGTTCAAGATCGCGGGCAACTACTTCCTCGACGGCGCGCGGGTCTTCTTCGGCAAGGAGCCCGCCTGGTACGAGGCCGACGAGATCGAGGTCACCAACAACGGCACCCTCATCCGCGGCGTCACCCCGTCCGCGGCGGCCGCGGGTGTGGTCGACGTGCGCGTCGTCAACAGCGACGGCCAGGCCGACGTCATCACCGACGCCTTCGAGTACGTGCCGCCGGCCACCGAGGCGGACCTGGCCTTCCTGAACATCGAGCCGTCGCGCTCGATCCTGCTCGGCGGCGGCTACGCGACCATCGCCGGCGAGGGCTTCCGCCAGGGCATCAGCGTGCGCTTCATCTCGCCGACCGGGCTCACGGCCCAGTCCACCGAGGTCAACCGCCTCGGGCCGACGCTCTTGCGGGTGAAGATCCCGGCCGCCCCGAACGGCGCCGAGGTCGTGACCGTGCGCCTCGTGAACCCGCCGTCCGGCGGGCAGGCCGAGTACCTCGACGCCGAGGACGCCTTCGAGTACGTCGACGGGCCGGTCTTCGTGCGCGACCCCGGCGATCGCCTGCCGAACGAGCCGCAGAACGACCGCGGCGTGCTGATCTTCGACGCCAACGCCGACGGCCTCAACGACGTGCTCGTCTTCACCGACGGGATCGACCGCCTGCTCGTCAACGGCTACGAGGGGCGCAAAGCCAACTTCAGCGTGCGCGACTTCGCGCCCGCCACCGGCAACTTCGACACCGTCTTCGCCGTCGCGAAGGACTTCGACGAGGACGGCGACGTCGACATCGTGCGCCACCGCTCGAACGGCTACATCCAGTTCTGCGAGAACACCGGCGGCGGCGAGTGGCCGTCCTGCACCGACGTCAACTACTTCAACTGCGGGATGCGGCGCTTCGTGGCCGAGGACCTGAACTGCGACGGGCACCTCGACCTGTTCCTGCCGTTCACCTCCACCAGCTCGAGCTGCCAGAACCGGCTCCTCATCGGCCGCGGGGACGGGCGCTTCGTCGAGGCGCCGCCCTCGACCCTGCCGCCGCTGCTCGAGAAGACCCAGGGCGTGGCGGCGGCCGACGTCGACCAGGACAACGACATCGACCTGCTGCTGGCGAACGACGACAACGTCCAGAACCGCCTGTACCTGAACAACTGCGCGAACATCCAGGACACCGGCGCCTGCAGCCAGGGGATCCCGCACTTCTACAACTACAACTACGGCGGCCACGCCTACGCGTTCAGCGAGCCGGTGCCGAGCGGGGTCAGCGGCAACGGGCACGTCTACAACGCCAACTGGGACGGCTCCCGCGCCTTCTGCGAGAGCTGGGGGATGGATCTCGCGGTCATCGACAGCCCCGAAGAGGACGTCTTCATCCGCGACCACAACCACCGCAACACCCACCTCTGGATGGGTCTCCGCGACTTCGACGAGGCGGAGAACTGGGAGTGGGTCGACGGCGCGAGCGGGACGCCCCCGTGGTGTGAGAACGAGCCGAACACGACGAGCTACGACTGCGGGCTCTACCAGTACAGCAGCAACCCGCAGAGCTACTGCATGATCGACTACCCGTGCGGCAACGGGCAGTACTTCGTGTGCGAGGGGCCGCAGGACATCTGCGACGTCTCGTGGCAGTTCGTGGACGCGCAGTACGGCCCCGGCAAGACCTTCCCGGTCTCGGCCGGCAACAGCCGCGACGTGCTCCTCGTCGACATCAACGACGACGACCTGCCCGACGCCGTGGTCGCCAACTGGGGCCAGAACGTCAACGTCTACCTGAACACCGGCGGGCAGTTCGCGGCGGACGACCTGTTCCACTGGCCGCAGAACGAGTCGAACCCCTACATCGACCGGCTCCTGGCCCGGGACATCGACCAGGACGGCGACATCGACATCATCGCCGAGGCGCAGAACTTCGAGCTCCGCGTCTACGCCAACGATCTGGTCCAGGCGGGCGCCCCCGGCGGCATCGGGACGATGGTCAACGAGACCTCGTCGCGGTGGCCGAACGGCGACGGCTTCGACTCGCGGACCGACGTGTACGACTTCGCCCTCGGCGACCTCGACCAGGACAACCTCCCCGACGTCTACCTCGTCGGCCGGACCTACACCGACCGCCTGGTGATGAACCGCGGCTACGAGGAGGGCCTGCCGTGGATCGAGAGCTCGCGGGTCGAGGCCGGGCAGTTCCGCTTCAACACGTTCCGACGGACGCCGGAGCGCTTCTACAGCGGGCGCTCGGTCAAGCTCGCCGACCTCGACGGCGTGAACGGGCCCGACATCGTGAAGTGCGGCTGGGTCGAGCGGCTGACCATCTACTACAACGACGGCGCCGGTAAGTACGTCGAGGTCACCGACGAGGTCCTGACGGAGGACTACTGGTACTGGTGCGGTGACGCCAACGCCATCAACCTCGTCGACATCGACAAGGACGGCGACATCGACATCCTCTACGAGGGGTACTGGGACAGCAACAACTGCAGCGCCAACCCCGAGGGCTACACCTGCCGCGGGCGCCTGCAGCTCATCAACGACGGCACCGGGCACTTCGTCGACGTGAGCGAGGTCAACCAGCCCTACGGCCTGGAGTACGGCGCCAACAGCATCGGCGTCGCAGACCTCGACCACGACGGCGACCTCGACTGGCTGGTCGGGTCGATCCAGTACAACAACTACCTCGACGTCTACATCAACGGCGGGGACGTCTGGAACGTGGGCGGCGCCTACGGCTTCCGCGACGACTACTGGGTCCGCGACCCGAACAACAACAACGCCTGGTGGGACACGCACTACACCCACGACATCGCGTTCATCGACCTCGACGGCGACGTCTACCCCGACGTCTTCCTCGGCCGCCACGGTCAGAACACGGTGCTGCAGAACGTGGGCGGCGAGCGCTTCGAGAACGTGACGCTCACCTGGGCGAACACGACCAGCGACACGACCTACAAGCTCATCCCGGCGGACATGGACAACGACGGCGACGACGACGTGATGGTCTTCAACGGCGGCGTCAACCGCTACCTGTTCCGGCAGGCGACGGACTACGCCAACATCACGGCGAGCGCCTTCCCGACCCAGGTGAACGACGACTCGCGCTCGGGCGACGTGGGCGACCTCGACCGCGACCCGAGCCACTACCTCGACTTCATCGTCGCCAACTACAACCAGCAGAACCGGATGTACGTGAACCTCGGCGGGACCGAGTTCCTCGACCTGACCGAGAACATGCCGTGGGACCAGATGCGGACGTACGACTCGTTCCTGTTCGACGTCGACAACGACGGCGACCTCGACATCTACTGGTGTAACGAGGACCAGGACCGCATCTACATCAACACGGTCATCCCATAGCCGCACGGCGCCGCGCGGCGCCATGACATCACAGGAGAGGCGGGCCCCGTGCCCGCCTCTTCTGCGTCCTGGGGGCATCAGCCAGCCGCCGCGTCCTTCCCAACGCAGAGGCCCGGCGATACGCTCTGTTCATGGGTTCTCCACAAGACATCCTGAAGGACGCGCTGGCGCTCACGCCGCACGAGCGAGCGCAGCTGGCCGTTCGCCTCCTCGAGAGCCTGGACTCCGCGCCGACGCGCACCGACGACGATGGCGAGGACGCGCTGGCCAGAGAGGTCACACGCCGCCTCGACGAGCTCACCTCGGGCGCCGTCCAGCCCGTGGACCGAGCGACCGCCATGGCCGCGGCGCGAGCGGAGATCCGGCGGACTTGATCGCGTTCCACCCCGCGGCCGCGGAAGAGATGCGGCGCGCGGCGGCCCGGTACGAGGACGAGCAGCCCGGTCTCGGGGCTCGCTTTCTCGACGACCTGGACGCGCGCTTGGATGACCTGACGGCGTTTCCATCCCTCGGCGCGCACTGGACCCACACGGCGTTGCCACGCGGAGAGGAAGTGCGGCGCCTTCCGCTCACGCACTTCCCCTATCTCGTTGTCTACACCAACCCTGCGGAAGCCGAGATCCGAATCCTCGCGGTCGCCCATGGTCGACAACGCCCCGGCTACTGGTCAGAGCGGCTCTGACGCGAACCACACTCCCCCCCGCACCGCGGTCCCACCCGCCCCCGCTCCTCGCTACCCCGCCCGCGCTCCCGCTCATCGCCCCGCTCCCGCTGCTCGCGCCCGCGCCGCCTACCCTCCCGCTCATCGCCCCGCTCCCGCTCCCCCGAGCCCCGCCCCCGGCTCCCGCGCCGCGCCGCTCGCTCTCCGCGAACAGCGCCCTACCCGTCCACGCCCGAAACCGTTACAAGGTCGGGTGATGAACGCGCTCGCCAAGACGACCCTGACGCTGCTCTCCCTCACCCTCCTCGCGCTCGCGCCGGCGTGCGGCTCGGACCCGGCGACGACCTCGGACGTCGCGGACACCGTCGAGGCCGACGGCGAACCCGACGCCACGGACACCGCCGCCCCGCTGCCGACGAGCGGGGTGGTCGGGGCCGAGGACACAGACAGGATCAGCGTCTCCGACAATCCGGCGGCGCTCCTGACGCTGACCCGCGAGGACGGTACGGCACCGGTACACCTCGCCCTCGACGGGCTCGAGCTCGGCGTCGTCCCGACCTACCAGGACGAGCGCGCCTACGACCCCTGGTTCCTCTACCCCGACGTCTTCTTGAGCCTCCTCTACAACCCGCTGGAGGGGCTGACCTGGCAGCCGGCGACCGCCGTCGAGTCGGTCGCCGCCGACGCCGACGGGCAGCGCGCGGTGGTCACCCTGACCTTCGGCGAGCTCGGCTCCGGGACGCTCGAGGTCACCCGGGCCGAGGCCGGCCGCTTCGACCTCCGCTGGACCGCGCCCCCGGCGAAGAGCGACGCCGTCCCGGTGTTCTTCCGCGTCATCGCGACGGTCTCGGCGAGCGAGCGCTACTACGGCCTCGGCGAGCACTTCGATCACGTCGAGCAGCGCGGTCGGCGGCGCGCCATGCAGCTCGAGCCGGCGAGGACCGAGAGCGGCTACAACGAAGCCCACGTGCCGATCCCGCTCCTCATCGGGACCGACGCCTGGGGGCTCTACGTCGACAGCCGCCGCCCGGGCGTCTTCGACGTCGCCTACACCGCCGACGACGAGATCCGGGTGACCTACGGGCTCGGCGAGGCCCACGCCGACGGCCTCGGCTTCCACCTGTTCCTGGCGGACCACCCGCTCGACATCACGCGCTTCTACTACGACCTGACCGGCGCGCCCGGCGACGTCCCGGACTGGGCCTTCGGGCCCTGGCTCTGGCGCGACGAGGTCGACGGGCAGGACGTCGTCGAGGAGGACCTCGAGACGATTCGCGAGCTCGACCTGGCGACGACGGGCTACTGGATCGACCGGCCCTACGCCACGGCGGTCAACAGCTTCGACTTCGCCGCCGACCGCTACGACGACCCGGCCGCGATGATGGCGAAGGCCGCCGACCTCGGCCTCGCCATGGCGCTCTGGCACACGCCCTACCTCGACCCGCAGTCCGACGCCAGCCGGCCGCTCTACGACCAGGCCGACGAGGCGGGCTACTTCGCGCCCGTGATGGGGACGGCGCTGGCGACCTGGGGGCCGCCCCTCGACTACACCAACCCGGGCGCGGTGGCGTTCTGGCAGGAGCAGCTCGCCGGCTATCGCGACCTCGGGATCGTGGGCTACAAGCTCGACTACGCCGAGGAGGTCGTCGTCGGCGCGGCGGGCCAGCGCCTGCCGTGGGAGTTCCACGACGGCTCGAACGAGCTGACGATGCACCGCGCCTACCAGCTCGGCTACCACCGGACCTACCGGGAGATGCTGCCCGAGGCCGGCGGCTTCTTGCTGTGCCGCGCCGGGGTGGCCGGCGACCAGGTCCACGGGGTCATCATCTGGCCCGGCGACATCGACGCCGATATGTCGCGCTTCGGCGAGGAGGTCACCGAGGACGACGGCGGCACCCACGTCGCCGTCGGCGGGCTCCCGGCGGCGGTCGTCGCCGGGTCGTCCCTGGGGCCGTCGGGCTTCCCGCTCTTCGCTGCGGACACCGGGGGCTACCGCCATACGCCGCCCGACCGCGAGACGTACGTCCGCTGGATCGCGCAGAGCGCGCTGAGCCCGGTGATGCAGGTCGGGACGAACTCGAACGACCTGCCCTGGTCTCTCGGGCCGGATCACGCCGACGACCCCGAGCTGGTCGCCATCTATCGGCGCTACGCGCGCCTCCACCTGCGCCTCGTGCCCTACCTCTACACGCTCTGGGAGCGGACCCGGAGCGACGGTCGCGCGATCCAGCGCCCCTTCGGCCTGGCGCACCCCGAGCGCGGCCTCCACCCCGACGACGTCTACCTCCTCGGCGACGATCTGCTGGTCGCCCCGGTGGTCGACCCCGGCGTGACCGAGCGCGAGGTGCCGCTGCCCGACGGCGAGTGGGTCGACTGGTGGACCGGAGAGCGCGTCACCGGCCCCGCGGACCCGACGGTCGCCGCTCCCCTCGACACCATCCCGGTCTTCGTGCGCGCGGGCGCCCCGATCCCCATGCTGAACCCGTGGATCGACACGCTGGTGGCGCCGACGGCGGCCGGCTCGGACATCCACGCGTCGTCCGATCCCGGCGGCGACCGCCTGTGGGCCCGCGTCGCGCCCGGCCCGACCGGGGCGTTCACCACGCGCGACGGGGTCACGGTCCGCCAGGGCCCGGCGGCGGTCGCGCGCGCCGGGGGCGGCGTGGAGCTGTCGGTCGAGGGCGCCGACGGCGCGGTCTTCGAGCTCTTCGGGGTCGGCGCCGACGCCGCGCCAGCGGGCGACGGCTGGACCTACGTCGCGGACCCCGAGGACTTCGACGGCGCGCCAGGCACCTGGACGCGAACCGCCGACGCCGCCGGCACGCTGTGGCTCGGGCTCGGTGACGGGACGACCGCGGCCACGGTCGGGCCGATCGAGTAGTGCGCGAGGCGCGATCCCGCGCCGGACGAGAAAGCGCTCAAGCACGGGGTCGCGTCTGCCGATCGCCGAGTTGGGTCAGGTGAACCGGAGGCGACGTGCCGCGAGCGAGGGTCCCCCGACGCGTCCCGAGCGGCAGGCTCGGTCGCGCGACGACGGTCGCCCTGGCCGCCGCGGGCGGAGCGCTCTCCGCCGCGTTCGGGTGGCCCTGGGGTCTCGTCGCCGCGGGCTGTGCGTCCGCCGCGGCCTGGCTCACCCTGCGCTGGACAAGCCGAACCGTCTCCCAGGCGACCCGCCGGACCGAGCCGAACCTCCCCGTGGTCCCGCCGCGCCCGCCCGCGGCGTCGACGCCGGCCGCCCCTGCGGCCGAGAGCCCTCTGGTGGCGCGCCTCCACGTCGACGCCGACGGCCGCTTCACCGCGGTCTGCGGCCTGGCCGAGCGGCTCCTCGGCGCGAGTCGGGACGCCCTGCTCGGCGCCTCGGCCGACGTGTTCCTCCCCAAGCTGCTCGACGTCGCGCGGGCCGGCCGCTCGGGGCGTCGGCGCTGGACGCTCAGGACCTCGACCGAGACCCTGGCCGTGGACGTCTCGGTCCAACCTGCCGCGAGCGGCGGCGCGATCATCGAGCTCGTCGACGTCAGCGTGGACGCGCGCGCGCTCGCCGAGGCCCGGGCGACTCAGCGTGACGCCCTGGCGGCGAGGGGGGAGCTCGAGCGGCTCCTCCGGAGCTACGGCGTCGCGGTGAGGGCTCGAGCGGGCGAGATGACCGAGCTCCTGACCCTGCTCGAGGGCGAGCCCCTGAGCGACGAGCTGACCGCTCCCCTGCGTCACGCGCACGCGGCGAGCGCCACGCTGCTGACGGTGACCGACGACATCATCGCGCTCGTCCGGAGCGGAGAGGCGATGGAGTCGCCGCTGTCTCCCCTGACCCTGGTCGAGAGCGTCATGCGGCGCCGCGCGGCGAGCGAGCCGGCCAAGGCCAGCTGGTTGATCGCCGTCGCGCCCCGGCTCGAGCTGCTGGTCATCGGCGACGTCGCGCGGCTCGAGCGCGCGCTGGACAACCTGGTGACCCACGCGACGACCGTCGCGAGGTCGGGGGTCGTCGAGGTCCGGGTGGCGACCTCGGACCACCCGGCGTACGGCCGCGCGACCCTGGCGTTCACCCTCCGGGACGCCGGGCCGCCGCGGCGCTTCGGCGACGGCTCCTGGACCGGCCCCGCCGGCGACTCCCACGCCCTGGGGGCGGGGCTCGAGCTCTATCTCGCGCGGGCGCTGGTGGCGCCGCTCGGTGGCGAGGTCTCCGTCGAGGACGACGGGGGGCGCGGCCAGCGGATGACGCTCACCTGCCCGGTCGTGCGGCCGGCGCTGGCCCCGACGAGCCGCGCCGTCCGGCTCGACGGGCTCCGGGTGACGCTGCGCCTGTCGCGTCGCGAGGAGGAGAGCGTCCTCCTCGAGTACCTGGAGGACCGGGGCGCGCGGGTGAGGCGGGCGCCGACCCTCGGGCCTGGGGACGCGACCGACGTGCTGGTGACCGAGCTGGGTCACGGCGCCGTCGTGAGCCCGCATGCGGCGACGATCCTCCTGGGGAGCGGCGCCGGACCGGACGACGGGCGGACGCACCTTCGCCGGCCGGTGATGCCGTCGACGCTGGTCGCGGCGGTCGCCGAGCTGGGCAACGCGCGCCGCGAAGGGACCGACGCCGCGCCGGCGAGCCTGCCGACCAGCGTCGAAGAGCCGCGGGGGCGAGCGCTGCTCGTCGACGACGACAACGTGAACCAGCTGGTCGCCGCGCGGATGCTCGAGGACCTGGGCTTCGGGGTGACCGTGACGGCGAACGGGCTGAACGCGCTCGCCGCGGCCAGGGCCGGCGGCTTCGACGTCATCCTGATGGACTGGCACCTCCCGGGGCTCGACGGGCTCGAGGTGACGCGGCGCCTCCGCTCCGACGCCGGCGCGGCGAGCGACGTCCCGATCATCGCGTTGACCGGGCGGGTCATGCCCGACGACATCGCGGCGTGCCGCGCCGCCGGGATGGACGCCCACCTCCCCAAGCCCCTGACCCGGACCCGCCTCGCCGAGACCCTCGCCGAGTGCCTCCCGGCCGCGACCTCCCGGACGACGCCCCGCCCATCGCCACGGTGACCCGCGAGTAGGAGCGGTCGCGAGAGCCGGCGCCGGAGCGGGAGTGGGAGTGGTGCGAGCGCGGGAGCGGCGCGGGCGTTGGAGTGGGAGAGTCGCGGCCGGGGCGGAGCGAGCTGGGGATCGGCGGTGGGAGCTGGGCGGGGCGCGGGCCCGTTCCTGTATGGGTAGGCTCAGGGTAAGGCAGGCGGGCGAGCGCGGGAGCGTGAGCGAAGCGAGGAGCCGGGCCGGAGCGGTGCGGGCGCGGGATCGAGGGCCAGCGCCAGAGCGGTGCGCGCGCGGGAGCGGAGCGGAGGCGGCGCGGGTGCGGCGAAGGGGAGCTGATCGACGGGGGAGCGGCACGCGCGGAGGCGGAGCAGGAGCGGGAACATCTTGGCTTGAATCGGGGTCGCGCGGGGGATATGCACCGACCCGGTGTTGTCCTCGTGCGGCGCCCGGTGGCGCCGAGGAGACGAGCCGATGAGCGCCGATGCCGGTCACCTCCCCGAGCTGCCTCCCTGCCCTCCGCCCACTGTCGTCGAGACCCGGGTCGGCCCGGTCCAGCTCGTCGACCACGGGACCGGGCCCCCGATCCTCGCCATCCACGGCGCGATGGGGGGCTACGATCAGTCGTGGTACCTCGCTCGGACCCTCGGGACGCCTGGCTACCGCTACATCGCCGTGTCCCGCCCGGGCTACCTCGACACGCCTCTGGCCGGGCGGACCTCGCCCGAGTCGCAGGCCGACCTGCACGCGGCGCTGCTGGACGCCCTCGAGCTCGATCGCGTCGCCGTCCTCGCCGTCTCGGGAGGCGGCCCGAGCGCCATCCACCTCGCCGCGCGCTACCCGGATCGCTGCGCCGCCCTGGTGCTTGCGTCGACTCCGGGCGGCCCGATGAGGCAGCGCCCGCCGCTGTCCTTTCACCTGATGACCGTGCTCCTGCGCTGGCCGGGGTTCGTCCGCCGCACCCGGGCGCGGCTCGCCGCGGACTTCGGGCCGGCGGCGGCGCGCTCCATCCGCGACCCGGAGATCCGCGCGCGGACCCTCGCGGACCCCGTTCTCCGTGAGCTCTTCCACGGGATGACGCTGTCCACCTTCGACCGCCCCGCGGACCGCCTGGCCGGCACCCGCGCCGACATCCGCGCCACCCGCGACGCGCGCTACCCCCTCGACCGGATCACGACGCCGACCCTCGTCATCGCCGGGACCGACGACCCTCTCCTCCCCTTCGACGAGCACGGCGGCGTCCTCGCCGCGGGCATCGCCGGCGCGCGGCTCCACGTCGCCGAAGGCGGCGAGCACGTCGCCATCTTCACCCACCGCGCCGAGGTCCGACCGGCGGTGGCCGCCTTCCTCGCGCAGCGCTTCCCCGTGAGCTCCGCCGCCTGACCGCATCGGACGAGCCGACGAGCGGCGGCGGTGGCATGGGGTTTGCTGTCTCATGGTGCCGCCCGCGGGTTCGCCGCCGGGTCCCGCGACGCCGAGGAGGGCGCCATGACCACGGTCGCCGAAGAGGTCCGGGGACAGCTGCTCGAGAAGCTCGACACGCTCGTCGCGCGCGCCGGGCGCATCGAGGCTCACCAGCACAACACCAACCGCGAGGTCCCCGCGGACTGGCCGGAGGCCGCCGCCTTCCGCTCGAACGACGCCGTGGTCGACGCCCTCGACGATCACACCCGCGAGGAGATCGCCCGGATCCGGGCGGCCATCGCGCGCATCGACGCCGGCACCTGGGCGACCTGCGAGGTGTGTGACGACCCCATCGCGGAGGGGCGCCTACGCGCGCTACCGACCGCGACCCTGTGCGTCGCGTGCGCCGCCGAGGCCGAGCAGGACCGCCGCCGCGCCTGAGCTCCAACCCGAGGGGAGCGGGTGAAATGCCACAGGGCGGGCGTTCTGCCCCAGCCCGGCGGTCGCGGTCACCACCCCGCGAGGTAGGCCGGCGGGAAGATCAGCACCGGGATCCGGGCGTTCTTCGCGAGGGCCTCGGTCACGCTCCCGAGGAAGAAGCGCGCGACGGCGCCCTTCCCCGTGGACGGCACGGCGATGAGGTCGGCGCCGATACGGTCCGCCTCTTTGAGGATCCCGGCCACCGCCGTATCCGCGACCACGACGCTCCCCTCCACGTCGGTGTCCTGGGCCTCCCACCGCAGGTGACCGACGAGCAGCTCCTTGCAGCGCGCCTCGCGCTGCGCCTGCGGCTCCTCGAGCGCGGGGGCGTAACCCTCCTCGGCGATGAGCGGCATGAACGACGGGAACCCCAGGGCGTGGGTCGCGTGGACCCGGGCGCCGAGCTTCCCCGCGAGATCGATCGCCGCGCGCAGCGCTTGCCCGCAGGCGTCGGTCATGGCCGTCGGGACCAGCACGGTCTTCAGGCGCACCGGCGCGCGCGACGGCGCGGCGTCCTGCGCGTCGTCGTCGATGGGGACGACGAGCAGCGGGAGGTCGGTCAGGTGCGCGACCCGCTGGGTGGTCGACCCGAGGAGCTTCTTCAGCGGCCCGGGGTGCGCGTGCTGACCCATCACGATGAGCCCGACATCGTGCTCGCGGGCGTAGGCGTCGATCTCCCGCTCGGGCTTGCCGCGCTCGATGACGAAGCGAAAGTCGACCCCCAGCGCCGCCAGGTCGCTCTCGAGCTGCTCGACGCGCTGTCGCCGAAAGGACGCGAGGACGTCGAGGTAGGCGTGGAGCTCCGTCACCCGGTCGAGGCTCTCCGGGGCCACGTCGTCGACGTGCAGGATCGTCAGGTGAGCGCCGAGGGCCCGGACCAGCGCCGCGGTCAGGGCGTGGCACTGGCGCGCAGGGCCGGACAGGTCAGTGGCGAAGAGGATGGACGCTCCGTTCATGACGACCTCCGTGCGGCGATGGATCTCCGCCGAGATTACAGCAAGATCGATGCCGGCGCGCCCCGCGGGCCCGCACGGTCCCGCCGGAACACGGCTGTGCCTTTTGCCCCAGAGGCAGGCGGGGGCGATAATGGCGTCGCGCCGCGGCGATGTGTGAGTGGGCGGGGTCAGACTCCAGGAACCAACACTCTCGGCGAAGGACGGGACGCAGGACGTTCGATAGTATTAGTGAGCGGGGTCAGACCCCAGGATCCAACATTTTCGCTCGCCAGGGTTGGTCCGAGGATTGCTTGGTCCAACCGTGAGACCGAGAACGAGAGAGGGTGACATGGACTTCGGAGACATCGAGCGCGCAGTCGTCCCCATCGACATGTCCGACACGTCGTACACGGCGCTGAAGGCCGCGCTCACCGTGGTCGACGCGAACGCGGTGCGGCTCGTCCACGTCATCCGCCCCTTCAGCCGCCCCGAGCGCGAGGGCATCTGGGGCCACTACGACAACGACAAGCACGCCCGGGACGTCACGCTGCAGATCCAGGAGGAGCTCGAGTCCCGCGGTATCGGCGCCATGCCCATCGACATCCACTTCGGCTCCCCGGGGCCGATCATCTGCGAGTACGCCGAGCGCACGCGCGCCGACCTCATCGTCATCGGGTCCCACGGGCGGACCGGCCTCCGGCGGATGCTCATGGGCTCGGTCGCCGAGACCGTCGTTCGCCACGCGCCCTGCTCGGTCATCGTCGTTCGCGAGCGCACGCCGTAGCGCCGTTCCCCGCGCGGACGGCGAACCTGCTATGCTGGGCGCATGTTCGAAGCCATCGAGCTGGGTCACAGGGTCAGCAAGTCCGAGTTCACCGCCGCCGAGGCAGAGCTGCGCACGCGGCTCCTCACCGTGCAGCGCCAGCTGCGCAAGGCGAACGTCCCGGTCGTCATCCTCGTCAACGGGGTCGAGGGGGCCGGCAAGAGCGAGGTGACCAACCGGCTCTCGGCGTGGCTCGACACCCGCGGACTCGTCACCCACACGTTCTGGTCCGAGACCGACGACGAGCGCGAGCGCCCGGGCCACTGGCGCTTCTGGCAGCGCCTGCCCGAGCGCGGGCAGATCGCGGTGTTCTTCGGCTCCTGGTACACCTACCCGATCGTGGAGCGCGTCTTCGGCCGCATGGACGAGCACATCTTCCTGCGCGCCATGAACCGCATCAACGACCTCGAGCGGATGCTGGCCGTCGACGGGACGCTCATCATCAAGCTCTGGTTCCACATCTCGAAGGCGGACCAGGACAAGCGCCTCGCCAAGCTCGCCAAGCAGAACGGCAAGGGCAAGGACGCGCGCAAGCCGACCCCGTGGGAGCACGCCTTCGCGAAGCAGTACGACACCTTCGCGCGGGTCGCCGAGTCGGCCATCCGCTCGACGGACTCGGGCGCCTGCCCGTGGCACCTCATCGAGTCCCAGAACAAGCGCTACCGGGACCTCACCGCCGGGCGCGTCATCCTCGCCGCCTGCGAGGCCCGGGTCGCGGAGACCGGGCGGATCCGCGACGCGACCCCGAACGTCGTCCCGGTCGAGGACGAGTCGTCCGCCATCCCGGTGCCCCAGCGGACGATCCTCGACACCGTGGATCTCAGCAGCGCGCTCCCCGCCAACACCTACCGCGCTGAGCTCGCGAAGTACCAACGCCGGCTCGGCGCCGCCGTATGGGAGGCGTGGTCCAAGGGGATCGCCAGCGTCGCGGTCTTCGAGGGCTGGGACGCCGGCGGCAAGGGGGGCGCCATCCGGCGGGTCACCGCCGCGATGGACGCGCGCCTCTACCGCGTCATCCCCATCGCCGCCCCGTCCCAGGAGGAGCTCGCCCACCACTACCTGTGGCGCTTCTGGAAGCACGTCCCGCGCGACGGCTACTTCCGCATCTTCGATCGCTCCTGGTACGGGCGCGTCCTCGTCGAGCGCGTCGAGGGGTTCGCGTCACCAGCCGAGTGGCGCCGCTCGTATCGCGAGATCACCCACTTCGAGCGCCAGCTCACCGAGCACGGCGTGGTGGTCACGAAGTTCTGGCTGCACCTGTCGCAGGAGGAGCAGCTCCGCCGCTTCGAGGAGCGCCAGCAGACCCCGTGGAAGCTGCACAAGATCACCGACGAGGACTGGCGCAACCGCGACAAGTGGGACGCCTACGCCCAGGCCGTCGGTGACATGGTCACCCGCACGACCTCGGCAGAGGCGCCGTGGGTCATCGTCCCCGGCGACGACAAGCGCTTCGCCCGGGTCCAGGTCGTGAAGACCCTCACGACCCGCCTCGAGGACGCCCTCGCCAAGCATGCCAAAGAGGCCAAGGGCTGAGCCGTGACGGCGACCGAAGTCGACGTGTGGCTCGCGGCGCCGTCAGGTGAGCTCGCGTGCCGGGGAGCCGCGCTGCTCTCGGCCGAGGAGCGCGCCCGCGACGCGCTCTTCCAGCACGCCGGCGCCCGCGAGCAGTTCCTCGTGGGGCGCTGGCTCCTCCGCACCGTCGTCGGCGCTCGCCTGGGGCTCGCGCCCGAGGCCGTCCCGCTCGTCGAGGTCGACCGTGGCGCCCTCGCCGTCCCCGTCCCGTCGAACCCGGGCGACGTCCGCTTCAACCTGTCCCACACCGACGGGCTCGTCGCCGTGGCGATCACGGCCGGGCGCGAGGTCGGCGTCGACGTCGAGGACACCCGGCGCCGCGGCCGAACGGTGGAGCTCGCCGATCGCTTCTTCTCGCCCGAGGAGGTGACGGCGCTCCGCGCGCTCCCGGCCGGCGCCGCCCAACGGGACCGCTTCTTCCGCCTGTGGACGCTCAAGGAGTCGTACATCAAGGCGCGCGGTCAGGGCCTGGCGATCCCGCTCGCCGGCTTCCGCTTCACCCTCGACGAGCCAGGCGCGACCATCAACTTCAGCGCGCGACCCGGGGTCGACCCGGACCCGACCCGCTGGCGCTTCGTCGGCCTCAGGCCAACCCGGCGCCACCAGCTCGCGGTCGCCGTCGCCAGCGCCGCGCCGCTGCGCGTCCGCGTCCGCTGGGCCGGGTGACCCGCGTCACCGGGCCCAGGCGGGGACGACGCTGGGGTCGATGTCGAGGGCGGCGGTCCCGATCAGGAAGAAGAAGCCGGTGATGAGCGCGACGCCCATCAGGTTCAGCCAGATCCCGGCGCGCACCATCTGCGGGATCGTGATGTGCCCGGTCCCGAAGACGATGGCGTTGGTCGGCGTCGCGACGGGCATCATGAAGGCGCAGCTGGCGCTGAGCGTGGCCGGGATCATCAGCGCGCGCGGGTCGACGCCCATGGCGACGGCCGCCTTGCCGACGATGGGCAGGACGAGGTTGGCGGTCGCGGTGTTGCTGGTCAGCTCGGTCAGGAACGTCATCACCGCCGAGACGATGAGGACGAGGACCCACGGCGGCAGCCCACGGAGGCCGCTCAGGGCGCCACCGACGGCGTTCGAGAGCCCGGAGCTCTCGAAGCCGGCCGCCAGCGCGAAGCCGCCGCCGAACAGGAGCAGGATGCCCCACGGGAGCTTCACCGCGGTCGGCCAGTCCATGAGCGCGCCGCGGCGCTCGGCCGACGGGATGGCAAACAGCAGGATCGCCCCTGCCATGGCGACGACCTCGTCTCCGACCTGAGCGAGCCCGGGCGCGTCGCGCCAGCCGGGGACGTCGCCCTTGCCCGAGCCGCCGGTGAGCCACAGCAGCGCGACGACGGCGAAGACGAGGCCGGCGAGGAGCTCGTCTCGGCGCAGCGGACCGAGGGCGCGCCGCGCGTCGCGGACGACCGAGCGCTCGCCGAAGGCGCCGTCACTCGGGAAGCGGAAGAGGACGCGGGTGAGCAGGAGCCAGCCGAGGGCGACGAAGACGACGGCGAGCGGGACGCCGAGCAGCATCCAGCTCGTGAACGACACGTCCGGGGCGCCAGCGAACGTATCGCCGAGGATCTGCCGGTACGCGAGGTTCGGGGGCGTGCCGATGAGCGTCCCCATCCCGCCGATGTTCGCGGCGTAGGCGATCCCGAGCATCAGCGCCGTCCCGAAGCCACGGATGGGCGCGGCGCCACGCTCGTCGGCGGCCTCCTCGTGGGACCGCAGGACGGCGACGGCGATGGGCAGCATCACCATGACCGTGGCGGTGTTGGAGATCCACATCGACAGGAGGCCCGAGGCGACCATGAAGCCGAGGACCAGGCGCGCGGGCCGGCTCCCCAGCATCGCCACGATGCCGAGGGCGATCCGTCGATGAAGGCCCGCTCGCTCGATGCCGAGGGCGAGGATGAAGCCGCCCATGAACAGAAAGACCGTGGGCTTACCGTAGGCGGCGCCGACCGCCTTGGGCGAGGCGACCCCGAAGAGCGGGAAGAGCGCGATCGGCAGCAGCGACGTCACCGCGATCGGCAGGACGTCGAAGATCCAGAAGACCGCCATCACCAGCGCGATGGCGGCCATGGCCGGGAGGCTCGGGTGGTCGGCCGGCGCGTCGAGCCCGAAGCCGACCGCCAGCGCCGCGAGGACGCCGAGGACTCCGGCGATGGGGCGAATTCGCGAGGGCTGCGCGCCGGTGACGGGCGGCGCGGGAGGAGCTGAGCCGGAGGTCATTGTGAAAAAGAGGATAGCGGATCCACCTCGATCGTCCAGTCGACTACCAGACCGCCTCCCGGTATTGCGCGGTGATGGTCGCGTCCTTCGTCACGAGCGGGGCGCGATGCAGTACGGCCGTCGCGACGATGAGCCGGTCGAAGGGGTCCCGCGTCCAGGTGAGGCGCGCCGCCTGCTCCACGACCGCGGCCGTCGACTCGTCGGATTGCACCACGCCGTAGCTCGCCTCGAGGGTCCTGAGCAGGACGCCGACGTCCTCGGTGATCCGCCCGATCTCGTGGAGGAAGTGCAGCTCGAGCGTCACGATCGGGGCGTAGTAGAGCGCGCACCTGTCGATGACGTCGAGCGCCTTGGCTCCGAACACGTCTCGCTCTCCCCGCCCCATCATCGCGACCGCGTGGGTGTCGAGGAACGCCTTCACGGCGGATCCCGCGACCAGGCGTCCTCCCACGAGACGGCCGCCAGCTCGTCGACGGAGAGGTCCGTGACGTGAAGGCGCGGGCCGTCTCCGAACCGAACGCGCGGTGGGCCGAGCGACTGAATCACCAAGGTCGCGCCCTTGCGGTCGACGCGTAGCGGCTCGCCGGTCTCGATGACCCGGTCGAGCAGCTGATAGAGGTTCTTGCGCAGCTCGGTCGGCGTGATGCCCGCGGCCATGGCGTTCTCCTGTCTGATCGAGACTATGCGACGCGCGGATGTACGTGTCCAATCTGAGCGTACGCACCTCCGCAACCGGCCGAGTCGCTTTTCTCTTTCGGTTCGTCGCGCACCTCCCTATGGTCGGGCCGTCATCGGTGAGCGCCAGGTGGTGCTCGGAGGGGCGCGGATACGCACCCCGGAACAGGGAACCCGGTGGGAATCCGGGACTGCCCCGCAGCGGTGAGCAGGAACGAACGTCGCGACGAAGCACTGGGCTCTCGAGCCTGGGAAGCTGCGACAAGTAGGCGGCCTGCGAGTCCGAAGACCTGCCGGAGACGCCGCGTATGCGTTGTGCGCGGCTCCTCTCGACGCCTTTCGAGGGAAAGGGCTGGGAGAAACCGGTGAAGTTCTCTGTATTTGCTGCTGTTATCTCGCTCACGCTGCCGGGGCTGGTCGCCTGCGACACCGAGGCCCCCCGCGACGAGCCGACCTTCGGGACCCTCTGCGAGACGCCGCGCGCGCCGCTGCTGCCCGTCATCGTGGGCGGCTCGACCCTCGTCTTCGGGACGAGCCTGGGCGCCGACGTCGTCGTCGGCGCGGGGCCGGCGGACGCGCTCACCCCGGACGCGTGGGAGGACGGCGACACGCTGAGCGTCGCGGCCAGCGACGAGCCGTACGACATCGCGGTCTTCGCCCGGGTGGTCGATCCGCGCTGCGCCGACCTGGCGCTCGGCACCTTCGAGGCGGTCTACCGCGTCGCGCCGAGCCTCCCCCGGATCGCCGACGACGACGGCGCCATCGCCCTCGACGACCGGCGCATCGTCGGCTGGGCGACCGGCTGGGTCGACTACCGCGTCGGCACCGACGTCGAGCAGCGCTACCGCGTCCCCGAGGAGGCCCTGGGGCCGGCGGGCGGCGACGCCCTCGCGACCGCGGTCCTCGGCAACGGCGGCGAGATCACGCTGACGTTCGACGTGCCGATCAGCGACGGTCCGGGCCCGGATCTGGCGGTCTTCGAGAACGCCATCGACCCGGGCTTCCTCGAGCTCGCCCGGGTCTCGGTCTCGACCGACGGCGTCGCCTTCGCGGAGCTCGACACCCTCTACCTCGGCGAGACCCCGCTGGCCGCCTTCGACACCCACGACGCCGGGCTCATCGAGGGCTTCGCCGGCAAATACCCCCTGTCCTGGGGCACGCCGGTCGACCTCGCGCTCCTCCGCTACCACCCCGCGGTCCAGGTCGGCGCCGTCGACCTCGACGACATCCGCTACGTCCGCGTCCGCGACGTCATCGGCGACGGGAGCGAGCTCGACAGCTTCGGCCACGCGGTGTTCGACCCCACGCCCACCGTGATGACCGGCGGCTTCGACCTCGACGCCATCGCGGTGCTCCGTGAGTCCCCGTGATCCCGCGGTCCGGCTCGCGGTAGCCCTGGCCCTGACGCTCGCCGCGGGGACGACGCGCGCGGCGGAGCCGCCCCCGGGCGACGAGAACGCCGACGAAGCCGCGCCTCCTTCGGCGCCGTCGACCGAAGAGGGCTCGGCACCCGAGGACCGAGCGCCGGGGCACAGGACCGTCATCCGGCCAGCGCCGTCCGTCGAGCGCTGGGAGCGGCCGACCGCCATCATCGACCGGAGCCAGCTCGACGACGCCGCCGCGGACCTGCCCGAGGTCCTCGACCACCAGCCAGGGCTGGACGTGACGCGGCTCGGCGGCCTCCTGTCGTTCTCGCTCCTGAGCATCCGCGGCTCGACCGCCGACCAGGTGCTCGTCTTCGTCGACGGCATCCCGCTGAACGTCGCCGAGGGCGGCCCCGTCGACCTCTCCGCCCTGCCCCTCGGGCCCGTCGGCAGCGTCGCGATCTACCGGGGGATGTCCCCGCTCGTCCTCGGCTCGAGCGCCATCGGCGGCGCGGTCGACATCCGGACGCGCCGCGTCCACGGCCACCGGCTCGAGCTCGAGGTCGGCGGCGGGTCGTTCTCGACCCGAACGGCCCGCGGCTTCTACGGCTACGGCGAGGAACGCGTGGGGGTAGGCGTCGCCGTCGACTACCAGGGGACCGACGGCGACTTCCCCTACACCTCCGACGGGGGCACCGCCTGGACCACCGAGGACGACTTCGCCCGGACCCGCCGCAACAACGCCGCCGACCAGTTCGGGCTCACGGCGAAGCTGCAGGCCCTCGTCGATGAGGGCGTGCGGATCAGCAGCCTCATGATGATCCTCCACCGCTCCGGCGGGCTACCGGGGCTCGGGCTCTGGGACACCGAGCAGAGCCACCTCGCCACCACCCGGAGCCTCGCCGGCGTCCGCGTCGAGGCCCTCGGCGGCCCGATCCAGATCGCGGCGACCGGCTACGCCAGCCTGTCGCTGACCGGGCTCCAGGACCCGCTCGGCGAGATCGGGCTCGGGAGCGACGACTCCCAGAGTCTGAGCCTCGTCCCGGGCTTCACGGTCGCCGCCCGAGCGCCGCTGATGGACGAGGACGACCCGTGGCGATTGACCCCCGTGGCCGTCGCGTCGTGGCGCTGGGAGCGCTGGTCGCAGACCCACGGCGATCGCGTCGCCGATCCCGACGCCACCGAGTCGGGGGCGGGTCGCCACGTCGTCACCGCCGCGGCCGGCGCCGCCCTGCACGCCGAGCCCCTCGACAGCGCGCTGGCCGTGGCGGCGCGCTTCGAGGGCGGCTGGAGCTCGCTCGACGACGGCGAGTCCCGGAGCGTCACCGGGTGGTCCTTCCGCGCGGCGCTCGCCAACCGGAGCCTCCCCGACACGCGCCTCCAGCTCGCGGTGACGCGGAGCCTGCGCCTACCGAGCCTCTACGAGCTCTACGGCGACACCGGCTACGTCCTGGGCAACGGCGACCTCGTGCCCGAGCGCGGGGTCGGCGTCGAGCTCGGCTTCAGCCACTACGCCAGCTGGTTCGAGGACGGGCTCCTGACCGTCGAGGGCGCGGTCTTCGCCAACTTCGTCGACGACCTCATCCAGATGGTCCAGAACAGCCAGGGGGTCGCCCGCCCCGAGAACGTCGACGCCGGGCGTATCGCCGGCGTCGAGGCCGGGCTGTCCTTCGACGGCTGGCGCCACCTGAGGCTCCGCGCCGCGCTGACCTGGCTCGACGCGGTCAACACCTCGGACCTCGCCGCGCGGGAGGGCAAGCGCCTCCCGTTCCGACCGGAGCTGGCGAGCCACGGCCGCCTCGAGCTCTACCACGACTTTCACGGGGCCACCGTCGGCGAGGTGGCCCTGCGCGTGGAGCTCGACCACGCGTCGGGGAGCTACCTCGACCACGCCAACCTGGTGGCCGTCCCCGCTCGTCTCGTGCTCGGCCTCGGCGCCGAGGCCCGCTTGCTACGGAACCAGCTGCGGGTCGACGTCGCCGTGCGCAACGTCGCCGACAACCGCGTTCAGGACCTCTCCGGCTATCCGCTGCCGGGCTTGTCGGTGATGGCGACCCTCGGCTGGACCCCGAACCTGGAGGACTCCCGATGAGGCGCGTCGCGCTGCTGTCAGCCCTCGTCTTCGCGCTCGGCAGCTGCGACGCCGACGACGGCGGGGTCGACTACACCCCCCACTACGACCAAGGCTGCCGGGTCGCCGTCATCAACACCGACTACGTGTCGACCAGCGTCTCGGTGCTCGACGAGGACGGGACCGTCTGCCTCGCCGGCGTCATCACCTCCGGGAGCAAGCCGCCTGGCGTGACGACCGCGCTGTCGGGCGACGTCGTGCTGCCGACCGAGCCCGCGCCGGGCGGCGAGCTGGTGCTCATCGACCGCTACCCGGCGGCGGTGCTGACCTTCGTCGACCCGGCGAGCGGGGTCGTCCGGCGCCAGATCGGCGTCGGCACCGGCTACCCGTCGAACCCCCACGACGTGCTGTTCATCGACGCAGACACCGCGTGGGTCACGCGCTACGACCAGAACCCGACGCCCTCGGCCACGGCCGGTGACCTCGACGAGGGCGGCGACCTCCTGGTCGTCAACCCCGTCACCGGCGCCCTGGTCGATCGGATCGACCTCGCCCCGTGGGCGTCCTCGGGGATGGAGCCGCGCCCCGACCGCCTGGCCCACGTCGGCGACGCCGTGTGGGTCACCCTCGGCAACCTCGCGCGCCGCTTCGACGACGGCGGCTCCGGCCTCGTCGTCGGCCTCGAGCCCGAGACCGGCGCCTTCGTCGGCCGGGCTGAGCTCTCCGGCCTCGCGAGCTGCGGCGGGACGCTCGCGGTGAGCCCCGCCGGCGATGGCGCCTGGGTCAGCTGCACCGGCGTCTTCCAGCGCGGCGACGCGCCTCAGCTCTCGGCGAGCGGGGTCGCGTGGCTCGGTACCGACGAGATCGGCGCGCCCGTCGAAGGGTTCCGCATGGCGGCGGCGGATATCGGGCCCGGGCGCCCGGTCGGTCACCCGCTGGCGGCGCTCGACGGTCAGCGCGCCCTCGTCGTGGTCCTCGGGACCCTCGACGGCGCCCCCGACCTGCTGTACCTGGTCGACCGTGGGACCGGCGCGGCGACGCCCATCGGCCTGGAGACCCAGGCGTACAGCCTCAACGCGCTGCTGCTCGCGCCCGGCGGACGGCTCCTGGCCGCGGACGCCAACCGCCGACGCCCGCGGCTGCGGCGGGTCGACCTCGGCGAGGACGGCGCCGTGACGGGCGAAGCGGCCAACGTGGTCACGGACCCGGTCGTGGGGCTCGAGCCGCGGGCGCTGGGCTGGTACCGCTGATCGGTGCGTACGCGGACGGACGGATCGGTCTACGGCCAACGCCGATCACTTTGGCCTGAGAGACCAAGCTCGTACGATTCCCAACGCTCAGGGCACAGAGCGCGCGGAGAACTCAGGGAGACCACGACGCGCTCGCCTCTCCTTGGTCCTCCGCGTCTCCGTCGTGAGAATGCTGGGATCGACTATCGACCGACAATAATGGACCACCCGTGCTATTGACGGCAGTCAAACTCGTCCGTGGCGGCCGATACGAACGTAGAGCGGTGGTCAGGCAAGTTGAGCCACGGGCGTAGGCCGCGGCGTCGCTGGCAAGGAGGCGACCCGCAGTCGATACACCGTATCGTCAAGGGGAGCCGACGCCGCCAGCGGCGTCGCGGGCGAGTCCGACTGGCTCAACTTGCCTGACCACCGCGATAGATACGAAGAGGCGCGAGCCGGTTCCCGCTCCAGCCCGCGCCTCCTACTCGCGTGACGCCGGGGAAGAGTCGGCCCCGCAGCCTCCTCATCCGCCCGCATGGCGCCACCCCGCTCCCTTTGCGGTGGGCGTGCGCACCTCGAGGTTCACCCGTGCCGTCCAGCCACGGCTCGCGTGTCGGTGGCGCGGGACGACCGGCTTCCGGTCGGGTCGTCCCCCCGCGTTGCGCCACACGGCTCCTGTCGAGGTCGATTCGCGCTCGCCCACCGCGGCGGGCACCAGCGGGGCCGAGCGCGCTCGGCCCCACCGACGACGTCACCCCCGCGTCCGGTGCGGGGGGACGCCGTGTCTCGTCACGGCCTGATCAGCCCCGTCGTGTCCCCGCCCACGTGGGCGATGGAGTCGATGAGGAGCTGAGCCATGTAGTCGAAGTTGTGCGCCCAGGCGCCCGGCTCCTTCTGAGCGAACTGGAAGTTGAAGGCCACCCGCGCCATCGCGGCGTCGAAGTCGCCGTAGGCGTTGGGGTAGATCGCCTCGGACGGCTCGCAGACGCCGCTGCCGTCGGTGTCGGCGAAGAAGTACGGGTAGGTGTGGCCCTCGTAGCACGGCGCCGTCTTGCCCTCGGCCACCGCGTAGGCCTGCATCGCCGCGAGCGCCCGGTCGGCGAGACCCGAGATCTCGCCGGCGAGGGACTCGGCGAAGTCGCCGTCGTTGTCGAAGTCGACGTCCTTGCGCTCGAAGCCGCGGATCATCGTCACGTCGTCGACCGTCGCGTGGCAGGACTTGCAGCCACCCTCGGCCGCGAAGACGTCGTGCACGTCAAACGTATGCTCGGAGAGCTTGCCGCTGTGGCAGTCGTTGCAGCTGTCGCCACCGGGGTGGCCGACCCACGGGCCCGCGTAGGCCATACCGTCGAACTCGTAGCCGACCTCGGCCGCCGTCCCGAGGCGCGTCGCGCCGGCGGGCAGGTAGTGGAGGTTGGTGAAGCCGAAGTTGCCGTTGGCGATCTTGGCGTCGACCGTGGCCTTCGAGGCGCGCCCGCTGTGGCAGGTCGAGCAGAGGTTCGAGTCGTTGGAGCCGGCGTCCAGGGTAACGGCGTCGGGGAAGGTCACGCTCTCGACGGTGACGAGCTCGTAGTCCGGCGCGAAGCCCGAGTGGCAGGTCGTGCACTCGAGGCCGTTGGCCTGCTCGGTCACGGCGTGGTTCGTCCCGTTGGCGAGGTAGTAGCGGAAGCCGTCGGCGCCCGCGTGGCACTGCGAGCAGCTGGCGCTGACCTCCTCGTCGCCGTCCCAGTGGCGGGCGGCCTCGCTCGCGCCGTTGAAGTGACCGGGATCCTCGCGGTCCATCGCGGTGACGTCGCCGCCCAGGTCCTCGATGCTGTCGTGGAGGAGCTGGATCATGTACTTGGCGTTGTGCGCGAAGGCGCCCGGGTCCTTGAGCGAGACCTGGAAGTTGTAGGCCGCGCGGGTCAGCCGCGCCGTCCACTCGCGGAACTGGTTGACGTTCTTGGCCTCGTCCTCGCTGCACTCGCCGTTTCCGTCGGTGTCGACGAACCAGTACGGGTAGGCGTGGGAGTCGTAGCAGACGTTCGCCAGGCTGTTCGCCTGGGTGTAGTCCTGGATGGCCGCCATGAGCGCGGTGCGCAGCCCCTCGAGCTCGTGGTAGATGCCCTCGGTGGTGTCGCCGTCGCCGTCGTAGTCCACCGACGCCGACGAGATCATGCGGATACCGCGCAGGTCGGCGATGGCGCTGACCTCGGTGTGGCAGGTCGAGCACTCGTCGACCTTGACCTGCAGGGTGTGGGAGTCGTGGCAGCCGACGCAGGAGTCGTAGCCGGGGGCGTGGCGGAAGCGCCAGTCGTAGGTCTTGCCGTCGTACTGGTAGCCGCCGCGGACGCGCCCGGCCTCGAGGGTCGCGCCGGCCGCGTAGTAGTGGATGTTGGTGAAGCGGAGGCCGTCGTTCTTGGTGTCCGGCGCGGCGTCGGCGTCGGCGTCGACGATCATCTGCTCGACGGTGTCGCTCGAGGCGCGGCCCTGGTGGCAGGTCATGCAGATGGCCTCGGAGCCGAGGCCGCCGATCTCGACGCCCGACGGGAACATGACCACGTCGAGGGTATTCGCGACGCTGTTGTGACAGGTCGCGCAGTTGACGGTAGTGCCCGCGGGCGCGGCGTTGTCGACCACCTGGAAGTCGGTGCCGTCGGCGCCCAGGTAGTCCTGGTAGCCGTCGGAGGAGTGACACCGAGCGCAGTCGGTCGGGATCTCGCTACCGGCCTCGGTCCCCCAGTGCACGAAGGCCTCGGAGTTGGCGTCGGAGTGCGCGGACTTCGACCACTGCTCGTAGTAGTAGGGGACGAGCTCGCCGGGCCCGGCGTCCACCGGCACCACGACGACGTTGTGCGTTCCCTCGCGAGCGCTGTCGGCGCCCGTCGCCGTGATGACGACCTCGCCGGGGCTCACGCCGGTGACCACGCCGGCCTCGTCCACGAGGGCGACGGACTCGTCCGCGCTCGCCCAGGTGTAGCCCGAGTCCTCGACGCCGACCGAGGCGGCGGAGAGCTCGAGGGTCTCGCCGACGACCACGGCGGAGCTGCCGGTCACGACGACCCGCTTCTCCGGGACCTCGACTTCGACCGGGACCTCCACGTTCTCCGGCTCGGCGCAGCCGAGCGGACCGAACGCCGCGCCGACCAGCACGAGGCCGAGCGCACCGCATCGCGACGCGAAGCGGGTCCCGTGGAATCGTCTACGCTGTGACATGGTGGGCTCCTTACCAATGGGGCACCGTGAGAGCACGCCGATCGAACCGGGATGTCTCTGTCTCTCTCTCTCACAAACACGCGCGGATACGCCGAGCCGCGCGTGGGCGCCGAGCCCCTCACCGCCACCGTTGGCCGCGAGGGGCTCGACTCACTCAGCCGAGGGGAGCCGTCCATATAGAGGATATGGGGTGGCTCACCCCCGAGAAGGGCTTCAGCTCTTGAGCCAGCCGATGATGGCCTTCAGGTCGCCGTCGCTGCCCTTCCACTTCTTCTTGTGCTTCTTCATCTCGCCCTTGGTCTCCTTCTCGACCTCCTTCTTCAGGTACTTGGTCAAGAAGTCGGCGTCCTCGGCGACCTTGGAGAGGTCACCGTGGTTCTTCTTCTGGGCCTCGACGCCCTTCGCGGTCACCGAGTGGCACTTGTCGCAACTGTTCTCGAGGAACAGCGCCTTGCCGTCCGCCATGTAGGCGTTCTCCGGGAGCTCGGCCGAGACGCCCGGGGCCGAGATGAACGCCAGCGCGACGAGCGGGCCGGCGACGAGGATGGTCAGGGTTGAGAGTTTACGCATTTGCATGTCTCCAGTTTCGGCACTTGTCTCGCGGACGTCCGCTCCAGCTTGTTGCATTGCGGGATACGTTGTCCGCTCGGGGCGCTTCGACGGCCGGGGAGCGCCGCTATTCCTTGATTTGTGGCAACTGCAAGGACCGGGCCAGGACCGCGTCGTCGCGGACGCCCCGCTGTGCCGTCGTGCTGGGACTAATACCATTGTTTTTGCGCTGTGGCATATGTGCCATCCCGCCCAAACCCGTGTGTGTTTTCACACACCACGACATACATCAGCACTTTCAACGAGTTAGTCAACTTCGCGAGCCATTTTTGCGGATCGCCCGCCTCGCATTCTTTGCTTTACTTGGCATTTCGAAGCACCGATGTTACGCCTTGCCAGGGCGTGATTGGACCCATGCCCGAACTCCCAACGACCGCGCGGGAGCGACCATGTCAAAGCGACGCGACGAGAGAGAGAGACCGACCCGAGGGGGGCGCACCCACCACCTCAAGCGGGTCATCGGGGCGTTGGCCCTCATCTTCGTACCGGTCTTCGTGGCCGTGCCCATCGGCGTCCTCGCGACGCCCGAGCACATCCGGCTCCCGCCGGCCGAAGACCAGGAGGAGCCAGGGGCTGTCTTCAGCCACTGGACCCACGGTGAGTACGGGTGCTTCGCTTGTCATCCAAGCATCTTCCCGCAGGCACGCACCACGTTCACTCACGAGGAGATGGACAAGGGCATGTACTGCGGCAGCTGTCACAACGGCCAGTCGGCGTTCGCACCGGACGACGCCGAGTGCGAGACGTGTCACCGCGAGTAGATGGAGGGAAACGTGCAATTCCGCCTCGCTACAGGATTCGCGCTCGCGGCCTGCCTCGTCATGATGGCGCCCGGCTCAGCCCTCGCGGCTGAGTCGCCGCACAAGGGCAAGGCCGGCCTCGTGCTCCCCGGCAACTTCAGGCTCAACGGGCGCTTCGACGTCGCGTACGAGCGCGTCGGCTTCAAGGGCAACCCCGCCGACGGCCAGGACGCCATCGCGAACTACCACCACTTCTTGTTCCTGACGCGGGACAGCGGGTCCGACCCGTTCTTCCTGCGCGCGGAGCTGGTCGACCTCAGCTTCTACGAGTTCGGCTTCACCTTCGACGGCGGGCTCGAGGCACCGTGGCGCGGCAACTTCCGCGCCGGCAAGATCATGGTGCCCTTTGGCCCGGAGCCGCTGTTCCACAAGAACTACGGCGGCCGCTCGGCCATCGACAACGACGTGCTGCCCGTCTTCTTCAGCACGCTCGGCGTCGCGGGCAACTTCACGACGATGGTCGGCCCGCTGCGGGTCAACACCGACGTGTACGCCATCCAGGGCTACAGGGTGAAGGACGAGACGGCGGTCCTCGACACGAAGTCCGGCTTCTCCCGCGCCGATGACCCGGAGATCGGCGTCGGCGCGCGCGTCGGCCTCGGCTGGGGCCCGATCAGCGTCTGGTACTCGGCCCTCATCAACGAGGTCGGCTTCGGCCGGACCCTGTGGATGCAGGCGCTCGACATCTCGATCTGGCGCATCCCGGGCATCCCGGTCCTCGAGGACATGGTGCTCGGCCTCGGCGGCTTCCGCGCCGACGTCTCGGGCGCCGGCTCGGGCATCGACCACTACCACTTCGCGGACTACCTCTACCTCCGCTACTACCCGGTCGACTGGCTCTACGTGCAATATCGGACGGGCCTCCGGACCTACAACAACCGGCGTGGGACCTTCGTCGACGACGTGCACCTCGACGCGTCCGACAGCTCCACCCACAACCTCGGCGTGGTCGCGCGCTGGGACGGGATGAGCGTCGGCCTGTTCTACTACCTCAACTTCGAGAAGGCCGACGAGGTAGACAACGACCTGCTGCGCTTCCTGGTGACCTATGAGTTCTGATAAGCGCCATCACCTGCTCGGGCTCTTCGCCCTGGTCCTCTCCTTCGTGCTGTTCGGGTGCGCGGACTTCTCGCGCGGCCCCGGTCCGGTGCCGGAAGACACCGCGACCGCGGACACCGGTGGCGGCGACATGGTCGCCGACGACACCGGCGGCGGCTGCACCCCCGGCGACTACGAGACGGAGCTCTACCCGATCATGCAGCTCAGCTGCGACTCCTGCCACAGCTCCTCCGGCTCGGCCGGCTCGACGGGGCTGGTCTTCACCGGCAGCGCCGCGGACGACTACGCACAGATCGCGGCGCTCATCGACACCGACAGCCCCGCCAGCTCGATCCTCATCACCAAGGGGACGGGCTCGGGCCACGGCGGCGGAGGCATCTGGAGCTCCGGCGACACGGAGGTCGAGGCCCTGCTCTGCTGGATCTCCGCGGGGGCTCCTCAGTAGGCGGACAGACGCCGCGCGCGAGCGCGGGATGACGACGAAGACGCCGGCCGGGGTGACCCGAGCCGGCGTCTTCCGTTCTGGGGCTGCGCGATCAGCGAGCCGTCCGCTCGGTCCTGATCGCGTCCCCTGGCGGCGCCGCGGGCGAGAACACACGGCCTGCGCGCCGCCGGACGCCTCGCCAACCCGGATTCACTCACATTTCCAATACCTTGTGCCAATTTTCGGCCCGCCGGCCTGTTTTGATCCTGATCGCGGCGCTGATTTTTTTTCGAGGAGCGGCTCGATGCGGCGCTTGTGTGAATTCGCACAGCGTGAGGATCCGACGACGACCCGGATCAGGTCCGGATCTTCACCGGCGGACGGTGGAGCCGCGCCAGCCGGATCACGGCGAGAGCGTGACGTAGATGTCGTCGTTCATGTTGCCCTGGTCGTCGGTGACCCGGAGTCGGAGCTCGGACTCGCTCGGGAAGACGAAGCGCAGCTGCGCGAGGCTCAGGACGAAGTCGGCAGCGGCGGACGCCCCGCCCTGCACCTGGCCCCCGGCGACCCTGTAGTCGACCGAGCCGTTGGCCTGGGGGACCGGTCGGCCGTACGCCACGACCCGGACGCCCGCCGGGCTGTGGAGGTGGACGTCGTCGCCGTCGACCGTGACCGTCGGTGGCGAGTCGACGGTGTAGGTGACGTCGTCGAGGGACAGCCAGCGGTGATAGCGGAGGCGCGCGGCGTTGGTGAGCGTGAAGCGCGGCTCGGCGCTGGGCCAGATGGCGAGGAGGCCGCCGGTCGTCTGGCTCGGCGGCTCGCGGCTGACGAGGAGCCGGTTCACGCGATCGATGCCGCGGTTCATGAGCGCCTCGTAGTCGGTCGGGTGGGGCAGGTTCAGCGCGTGACCGAGCTCGTGGAGCACGGCGCCGAGGCCGGTCGCGTAGTTCGCCCAGCGGACCGCGCGGAAGCCGCTGTCGTCGAAGACCGGCGGTGACAGGGTGGCGATCGGGGTGTCGTCGGCGAGGCGGGCGACGAGCTCGTCGAGGGACTCCGCCCAGGCGTAGAGCGTCCCGGAGCCGAAGAGGGCGAGCCCGCCGCCGCCGAGCGCCGTGTGGGCGTAGGCGGTGTTCTGGGCGGCGTCGTAGTGGGTCATCCCGAGCATCACGACGGTCCGGCAGTCGTCGCAGGGCGGGAGCTCGCCGCGGTGCTGCCAGACCCAGCTGAACATCTCGGCGCCGGTCATCCCCCACCAGGTGCCGGTGTCGAGGGACGTGCTCCAGACGTAGACGTCGGGCTCGCCGTTGGCGTCGCGCTTCAGCCGGAAGGTCCGGTGGCCGAAGCCGGCCTCGGCCAGGCGGTCGGCCATCATCGACTGGATGAGCCGCCCGCCGAGGCCGAGCCGGGCGGTGGCGTTCGCGAGGCTGTTGGGCTCGCCGGCGGGGGCGTCGAAGTGGCCGTCGCCGTCGCTGGCGAGGGCGTAGACGAGGCGGACCCGGCGCGGGTTGGTCTGGGGCTGATAGGCGAGGGTCAGGTAGGTGACGCGGCCGCGGTCACGGAGCGAGATGTAGTTGTCGCCTGGCTGGAGCGGGGTCAGGACCTTCAGGCGGCCGTCCGAGACGGGCCAGAGACGCAGGTCGTCGTTGGTCCAGACCGTGACGAAGTCGGCGTCGTCCTCGGCCGAGCCGCGCAGGATCGGCAGGTCGTAGCGGACGACCGCGTCGTCGGCGGAGAAGTTGGAGATCTCGGGGGCGTCGTGGTCGGGCGCGGGGAGACGAGCCCGGGCAGCGGCGACGAGCTGGTTGGCGACGAGCTCGACGATGTCGACGATGCCGTCGCCGTCGTCGTCGTCGCCGTAGTCGTCCCACAGGAAGCCGTCGATGAAGGTCCGCCCGCCGTTGGACTGGACGATGGCCGCGGCGGAGGCGAAGCGGGCGAAGGGCCGACCGGCGGTGACGAGGAGGTTCGGGCCGTGGAACCAGGCGTTCGCGTCGGGGTCGGGCTCGAAGGCCGCGTCGGTCAGGTCGTAGGGCGTGGTGAAGACGGGGTCGCGCCAGGTGGGCTGGAAGGAGCGCGGTGCGCCGGCGTCGTCACCGGCCCAGGCGCCGAAGGTCGCGGCGAGGGACGGGCCGGAGACGTCGTTCGGGCGCCAGGTCGAGAGCAGCGCGACGCCGCCGTCGACGATGAAGTCGAGGAGCGCTGACGCCCAGTCGCCCTCGGGCCGCGCGTCGGGCATGTCGAGGACGACGGCGCCGTACTCGCCGGACTCGAGGAGCGCCACGAAGTCGCCGACGCCAGCGATCGTATGCTCGCAACCGAGGAGCGCGACGGCGGCGCGCCCGTGCTTGCGGTCGCTGTTCACGTCGAAGACGAGGACGCGCGGGATCTCGGGGCAGGCGTCGCAGAGGTCGGGGAGGCCGTCGCCGTCGGTGTCCTCGACGGCTCCCGCGCACGGGTCGGTCGTGTCGGGGCCGCTCGTGTCCGGTGGCGTCGAGGTGTCGACCGACGTGGTGTCCAAGGGGCCGAGGGTGTCCGCCGTGTCTGCGCCCTCGGCGGTGTCGGAGGGCTCCTCGGAGTCTTGCGCGAGCTGGGTATCGTCCAAGACCGCGGTGTCGGTCGGTCCTTGGGTGTCCAATGGTCCCTGGGTGTCCGATGGTCCCTGCGTGTCCGCCGGTCCCTGCGTGTCCGTCGGTTGCACGGTGTCCGTCGCGCTGGCGGTGTCGGGCGCGGCGGAGTCCTGCGGGACATCGTGGGGCGGTGTCGTGTCCGCGGCCGCCCACGTGTCGAGGGTGACGTCGGGCGCGGCGTCTTCGGCCGTGTGCGTGTCGGGAGGCGAGAGGGTGTCGGTATGGGCCGCGCCATCGAGCGTTTCCGCGTCGCCCGTCGAGGTCCCGGTGTCGGCCACGTCGACCGAGCTCACGTCGTCGACGGCGTCCTGCGTCGCGCCACCGTTTTGGTCGACGTCGCAGCCGGTCGAGGCCAGCGCGGCGCCCATCAACGCGATCCACCATCGACTCGTCGTCATCGGTCTCCTCCCTGTCTCGTGTCCGGAGACGGTGACGATCGACGGGGCCGATGTGCAATGAGCAGGAGTGCTCAATCTGGCTTGCGTGCTCTTGAGGGGGGACCGCCGGACGTCCCTGAATGGACCCACACCCGAGACAGCCTGGAGCACGGACGCCCGACATGGCCGAGCCCTCATCCGTCATCGTCGTCGAGCCTCAGTTCCTCTACCGCGCGGGGCTCCGCGCCCTGGTGGAGGCCACGCCCACGACCCGCGCCGTCGCCGAGGCCAGCGACCTCGCGGGGGCGCTGGCGGCCGTGGCGCGCTACGACCCGGACCTGGTGGTCACCGCGCTCGAGCTCCCGGACGGGCGAGTCGGGGCGCTCCTCGACGAGTGCGCCGTTCACGGGCGCGGCGCCGTGCTGGTCTGCGAGCGGGTCGAGCTCGACCGCGCGCGGCGCCTGGCCAGAGGCCGCGGCGTCGCGGTGGCCCGAGACGCCCCGCCGGACGTCTTCTCGTCGGCGTTGGCGGAGGCCGTCCCGCGGGCGCAAGCGGCGGGACGCGCGGTCCGGGGCGCCGGGCTACAGGGATCGTCCCTCCTGCGGACGCTCAGCGCCCGGGAGCGGAGCGTGCTGTCGCACCTCGGCGAGAACCGCACCAGCCGGGAGATCGCGCGGTCCCTGCACCTGAGCGTCCGGACGGTCGAGAACCACCGCGCTCGTATCTGCCGCAAGCTCGGTCTCCGGGGCCGCAACCGCCTCCTCGCCCTGGCCATCGCCCTGCGCACGGAGCTCGGCGCCCCGGGTTGAAAGTGAGAGATCGCGGGGTCAGACCCCACTTCATAATACTTTTCCCGGTTCGCGGGCCGCCCTGGCCGAAAGTGAGAGATCGCAGGGTTAGACCCCATGATCTAACATTTTTTCATCGATCCACTCGGGGAGCGTGAGCGTGAGCGGCACTGGGCGCGGGCGCGGGACCGGGAGCGGCACTGGGAGCGGGAGCGTGAGCGGCGCGGCGCTGGGAGCGTGAGCGGCGCGGGAGCGTGGGCGGCGCGAAGGCGAGGGCGAGCGCGGAGGCGAAGCGGTTCGACAGCGGGGTGGGGATCGATTAGTTTTCGAGACCCTGTCCAGGCTCCGTCTCCTCCACGCCATGATCCAGGACCCCAACGCCACCGGCTCCAGCGCCGACGTGACCGCGGAGCACAGCGTCGCCGACGGCGACGCGCTCCCGAGCCGCGTCGGGCCCTATCGCGTCGACCGCCTGCTCGGGCGGGGAGGCATGGGCGAGGTGTATCGCGGGTTCGATCCGCGGCTCCAGCGCCCGGTCGCCATCAAGCGCATCCTCGCCGCCCGGCAGGGACCGGCCGCCCGCGCCCGCTTCTGGCGCGAGGCCCGCGCCCTGGCGGCGCTCCGCGACCCGGCCTTCGTCACCATCCACGACATCGGCGAGAGCGACGGCGCCCTCTACCTCGCCATGGAGCTCGTCGACGGCACCCCGCTCAGCGCCGCCCCGCGCCGCCCCTGGCCCGCGGACGCCGCCGCCGCCCTGATCCACGCCCTCGCCCGCGCCCTCGGGGTGGCCCACGGCGCGGGCATCGTCCACCGCGACGTCAAGCCGTCCAACGTCCTCGTGACCGCCGACGGCAGCCCCCGGCTCATCGACTTCGGCCTCGCTCGCCGCGACGGCGACGCCGAGGTCACGCGGAGCGGCGCCATGGTCGGGACGCTCTCGTGGATGGCCCCGGAGCAGATCTCCGGCGAGCCCACGGGCCCCGCGGCGGACGTCTTCGCGCTCGGCTCCCTCCTCTACACCCTGCTCTCCGGCGAGCACCCCTTCAGCCGCGACTCCAACGACGCCACCGCCGCCGCGATCCTCGTGACCGCCCACGCCCCGCTCGGCGCCCGCCGACCGGACCTGTCGCCGGAGCTCCACGCCCTCGTCGACCGCTGCCTCGAGCGCGCCCCCGGGCGCCGGCCCGCGGACGGCAGAGCCCTGGCCCGCGAGCTCGAGGCCATCGCCGAACGGTCCGGGTGGGCCCTCGACACCGCCGCGGTCGCGGCCGTCGTCGCGGGGGTCGCCGAGGCCGGCCCCGCCCAGGCGACCGGCATCGCCGGCGCCAGCCGTCGACGTCCGCGCCGCCGCGCCGTGGTCGCCGCGCTCGCGGCGGGCGTCGTCGCTGTCACTCTCACCCTCGCCGCCAGCGGAGGCGACGGTCCTTTGGCCGACGACCTCGCCTCGGCGCCGAGCGCGCCCCCGGCGGCCGTCGGCGCCCCCGAGGCCGCACCGGCCGTCGTCAGCCCGCAGGCCCAGCGTCCCGACGTGGCCCCAGCCGCGCCCGAGGCGGCCATCGCGCTGCTCCGTGACACCCGCCGCCGCGTCCTCGCGGTCATCGGGGCGGGGGCGGACGGCGACGACGCGACCTCGCTCCTCGCCGACGCCGTGGGCGTCTACCTCGGCTTCGCCCCCGAGACCATCGCCGCGGTCCCCCTCCGAGAGCTCCTCGCCCGCGCGCCGGGCGGCGAGCTGGACGCCCTCGGGCCCGCCGCCCTCGTCACGGCGCCGGGCGCTCCCGGGCGGATCGACGCCGTCGGGGTCCTGACGGTCACGCGGGACCGCGCCAGCTGGACGGTCAGCCTGAGCTGGCGCCTGCCGGGCTCGGACACGCCGCTGACGACCCTCGAGGCGCGGGCGCCGGACGCCGATCCGCTCGCCGCCGCGCGCGCCCTCGCCCACAAGACCTTCGCCCTGCTCGACGCCCCCGACGCGCCGCCGCGGATCCCGCCGCTGACCCGCTCGATCACCGCCTGGAAGCGCTGGCTCGACGCGCGGCGGGCGCTCCACGCCGACCGCTGGCGCGAGCTCGAGGACGACGTCCGCGAGTCCCTCGCCGCCGACCCGGGGTTCACGCCGGTCATGCTGCTCGACGCGGTGTTGGACGTCGACCGCTCGCGACCGGCGGACGCCCTGGCCACCCTCGAGGCCATCGCCGCCCGAGCCGACGCGACCACACCGCGCGACGCGAGCTTCGCCGAGGTCCTGCGGGCAGAGCTCACGCCGTCGGAGCGCCTGGCCGTCATCCCGAAGCTGGAGGCCCACCTCGAGCGCTTCCCGCGCGACCTCACCGCCCGGCTCGAGCTGCTCGGGCTCCGCTTCCGAATGAACAACGTCGGGAGCCTCCACCGCGCGGCCGGCTACGCGGACGAGATCCTGTCCCAGGCGCCGGCGACGCCCGCCGCGGCGTCGAAGCTCGCGCGGTCGCTGTGCTGGACCGGGCGCTGCGACCGGGCTCACGAGCGCTTCGACGAGCTCGGGCTGTCCCCGGACCTCCCCGGCTTCGCCCAGGTCTTCGGTGAGATCGCGCTCTACGAGGGCCGCTACGACGACGCGCTCTCCGCCTTCGCCCGCTCCCGAGACGACACCGGCGCCATCACCTTCTACGCCGCGCACATGAGCCTGGCCGCGACGATGCTGCGCGGCGACTGCGAGCGCGCGGTCGCCGACGGCCGGCAGATGCTCGCCCTCGCGCGCTCGAGCGGCGACACCCTGGGGATCGACTGGACCTACTACCTGTGGTTCAACGCGCTGCTGTGCGCCGGGGACCCGGCCAACGCCCGGCGCGCGCTCGACGAGTGGGCCGAGCGCACGGGGACGACGACCGCCGCCCAGGGATACGCCGCCTATCGATGGCGGGTGAGCCTCGCCATGGGGGTTCCCCGCGATGAGGTCCTGCCCGAGGTGGCGCGCGCCGCCGCGGACCCGAACCACGCCGGTCACGCCGAAGCGCTTCGTCTGCTCGCGCTCATCGGCGGCGACCCCGGCGAGCTCCGCGCCATCGCCGCCGAGCTGACCCGGCGCCTCGGCGCGGACTTCGAGCCGGGTGCCCTGCGTCCCGGGGCTGTCGACCGGGCCCGGCGCGGCCTCCTGGCGCGCGCCGATCTCCTCGAGGGCCACGAGGACCGCGCGATCGCGGCCTTCGCCGAGCTCGCCCGCGCCGACGGCTGGCCGGTCGCGACCGAGGGCAACCTCTTCGAGCGCGTCCGCTGGGCCCAGTGCCACGCGACCGCCCTCGACGAGGCCGGCCGCCCCGACGACGCCGCGGCCGCCTGGCGCGCGATCCTGGACCTCGGCTACGAGCGCCTCCTCACGATGGAGGTCACCCTCGCGGCCAAGCGCCGCCTCGGCCTCGCCGAGGAGTGACCGGCGCGAAAGTGTTAGATCGCGGGGTCCGACCCCACCTCATAACACTTCTCCACCGCGCCCGTCCGCCCGGAGGACCCGCGGCCGCCCTCGCGCCGCCCCCGCTCCCACGAACGCTCCGCTCCCGCGAACGCTCCGCCCCCCGCTCCCACGAACGCGCCGCTCCCGCGAACGCTCCGCTCCCGCACGAACACGAACGAACGCGCCGCCCCCACGCCCGCGCTCTCGAACGCGCTGCTCCCGCGAACGCTCCGCGCTCCCGCGCCCGCGCCGCCCCCGCTCCCACGAACGCGCCGCCCCCGCGAACGCTCCGCGCTCCCGCGCCCGCGCCGCCCCCGCGAACGCTCCGCTCCGCGCTCCCGCCGCCCCCGCTGCCCCCGCGAACGCTCCGCGCTCCCGCCGCCTCCGCTGCCACGAACGCGCCGCTCCCGCGAACGCTCCGCCCCCCGCTCCCGCGAACGCGCCGCCACCGCTCCCACGAACACGAACGCGCCGCCCCCGCTCCCACGAACGCTCCGCTCCCGCGAACGCTCCGCTCCCGCGAACGCTCCGCTCCCGCGAACGCTCCGCCCCCGCGAACGCTCCGCCCCCCGCTCCCGCGAACGCGCCGCTCCCGCGAACGCTCCGCCCCCCGCCCCGACTCCGACTCCCGCGAGCGCGCCGCTCCCAAACGCCCCGGACGCTCTGGCTCGCTCAGCCCTCCTCGGGGGGCCCGAGATAGCGGGCCATCTCGATGGCGACGCCGAGCAGTCGGTTGTTCCCGCGCAGGCCGAGCTTGTCGCAGATGCGGGCGCGGTGGTTCTGCACCGTGCGGACGCTGACGAAGAGGCGCTTGGCGATCTGGCGGCTCGTCTGATTCAGGGCGACGTGCTGTAGCACGTTGCGCTCGGCGCGGGTCAGGCTCGGGAGCCCCTCGACCACGCTCGCCGGGAGACCCGGCGGCAGGTGACGCGGGTCGTTTCGCTCTTCGCCCGGTGAGGACGGCTCGTCCCAGCTCGGCGCCGGCACGACCCGACCGCTCTCGGCCAGCGCCTCCGACGTCTCCGACTTCGCGTCGGCGGAATCCGGAGCCGCCTCATCTGCGGCGCTCGGCGGCGCCTCCGTCGTCTGGTCGGTCGCGGCTGGCGTCGTGGCCTTCGCGAGCGCATGCGGCGGGGCGATCACCCACTCGCCCGGCGACGCGACGACCGCGCGCCACAGCTGGGCGTCGAGCGCTCGGACGCCGCCCTCGGGGGGGCTCTCGACCAGCTCCCGCAGGAAGCCGGGCGCGATCCGCGGCTCGCCCGCGTCATCGGCGAAGCGCCCGCGCAGGTCCGGGTGGTCCGCCAGCCCCGTCCGCAGCAGGTGCCGCGCGAGGAGCGCGATGTCTTCGCGGCGCTCGGCCAGCGCCGGCACCCGCAGGAGGTGTCGAAAGCGCGAGCGCAGCCCCACCGGCAGCGCCTCCGGATCGCCGTCGAGGGTCGCGACGATGCGGACGTCCGACCGCCGCGGCCGCGGGTCCCCCGCGCGGTGGAACTCGCCGCTGTCCATGAGGCGCCCGAGGTGCGGAGCCAGCGCCTCCGCGGCCTCGCCGATGTCGTCGAGGAGGAGCGTCGCCCCGTCCGCGCGCTCGACCAGGCCGGGGGTCCCGTCGTCGCCCGGTCCCTCGTGCCCGAACAGCTCGATCCCGACGAGCTCGTCCGGGATCGACGCGACGTCCCGCGCCACCAGCTCGCCCTCACCCCGGGCGCTCCCGGCGTGGAGCGCCCGCGCCACGAGCTCCTTGCCGGCCCCCGTCGGCCCGTGGACCAGGGCGTGGCCGTCGTCCTTGACGACGAAGGCGATGGTGTCGCGCAGCGCCCAGACCGCCGGGCTCTCGCCGACGAGGCCCGCGGCGTCCGGCGCGCCGAAGGGCTGCGGGTCGCCCGACTCGTGCAGCAGCGGCGACAGCGTCGCGGGGCGGATCACGCACATCAGGAGCAGCTGCCCCTCGATCATGACGACGTCCCCGGGGCGCACGACGGCGTGGGTCGTCTCGACGCCGCGCACCAGCAGCGCCCGCCGCCCGCGGTTGTCCAGGGTCAGGCGCTCGCCGTCGAGCCGCCGCACGTGCAGCTGCTCGCGCGAGAGGCGCTTCGCCAGGAGCGGCGCCGCCGGCAGGTTCTCACCGGGCCGCTGCCGGATGAGGGTGGAGCGCACGTGCGCCGGGTCGGCGGGTCGCTCGTCGCCACGGCCGAACACGTGGGTGCGGCCGTCGTTGGGCGCGATCCACACCAGCTCCCCGGCGCGGTCGGGCTCGTCCCGGCACCAGACGACGACGAGCGCGAGCCCGTGCTCAGGGCCGTCTTTGCCGCTCGGCGCGAAGGTCCCGGTGACCTCTTCGGTGGTGTCTGCAGTCATCGTCCGCGGATGATAGGCCCTCGGCACGCGGCGCGCTACCGCGCCGCAGCACGGTCGCCGGCGGACCCGGACGAGGCGCGTGAGCAGGAGTGCTCGTTTTCGACCCCTCCGGCGAGCCGCCGTTGACCGGCCGCGCCTCCTCCTCGCACGGTCCCGCGGAACCGACACCGCCAGGAGGCCCCGCGATGCGCCCGTCGCGTCCCCGCCCGTGGCGCGCGCGCTCCGCCCGCGCCGCCCTCGCCCTCGCCCTCTCCGCCTGCAGCAGCCCCGGCGGCGGCGGCGCCTGGGGCGATCCCGACACCGGCGCCGCGGTGCTCTTCCCGGACGTCGTCGGTGACGGCGCCGGGGGGACGGACAGCGCCGCCTCCTCCTCGTGCGACGAGGACCAGGGGTGCAACGACCTCGACCCGTGCACGGTCGACGACCGCTGCGTCGCCGGCGTCTGCCAGGGGGTGGCCGTCGCGTGCGACGACGGGGTCAGCTGCACGACCGACTACTGCGCCCAGGGCCTGTGCCGGCACGAGGTCGCGGCCGGCAGCTGCCTCATCGGCGGCGTCTGCTGGAGCGACGGCCAGCCGCACCCGACCAACCCCTGCCGCCGCTGCGACGCGGCCGCCTCGCCCGACGCCTGGACCGACGCGGACGGCCTCAAGTGCTCCGACGGCGCCCCCTGCACCGACGGCGAGACCTGCGCGGCCGGGGCGTGTACCGGCGGCGTAGCGGTCGGCGGCGACGGCTGCGAGGCGACGGACCCGCCCACGACCTGCGAGACCCACTACGACTGCTACCCCGAGCGGGTCTGTCTGCGGTGGCGGGCGGACGACGTGAAGCGCTGCAGCGAGCCGTGCGGGGGCCCCGGTGACTGCGCCGACGGCGAGGTCTGCAGCCTCCTCCCGGGCGCCGCCCAGGTCGCGGCCTGCGAGGCGGTCCCGCCGGACACCCTCGGCGACGGCGAGGCCTGCGGCGGCGACGACGCCTGCGCGAGCGGGCTCTGCGTGGACGGCGTCTGCCGCGCGGGCTGCGTGTCGCAGTCACGATGCTCCGCAGACGGCCTGGTCTGCCGTGCGCTCGACACGGTCGGCGCGGCCGACGCCGGCTCGGCCTGCGTGCCCGCCGCGTCCGGGACCCTCGGGATGGGCCAGGTGTGCAGCGCGGACGGCGGCGCGAGCTGGGCCTCCGCCCTGTGCGCGTCGAACCACTGCGACCTGATGCCGTGGCCGGCGACGACCGCCCTGCCCTGCGCGCCGCTCTGCCGCGCCGAGGGGGACTGCGGCCTCGGCCAGGAGTGCGGCGTCGTGCTCTACGCGCCCGCGGCCGACCCGGCGACCGTCGCCTTCCACCCGCAGCTCCAGGCGGCGACCCACGCCGCGGTGACCGCATGCTTTTCGACTCCGGGGACGGGAACGAAGGCCCCGGGGGCGCCGTGCGTCGAGCCCGGCGAGTGTCGAAGCGGCAAGTGTCTCCACCTGCTGCCGGGCGAGAGCCAGCGGTACTGCAGCGCGCTGTGCGGGAGCGACGCCGACTGTCCCTCGGGGATGCGCTGCAAGCTCGACACGCTCACCCTCGCGAGCGCCTGGCTCCAGGCCCCGAGCCTCGACACCCAGCCGCCCCTGACGAGCGCCTGGACCCTGGTCCGGGTCTGCAAGTTCGAGTGACCCCGGCGCCGCTCCGGCCGGAGCTGAGCAGGACTGCTCAATCTGCTGCTCAGCGCCGGTTCGGCTTTGACGATCGCCCCCCGGATCGTCTCCCGTCGTAGGTGCCGCTCGAACGGAGCGCTCGCCCCAGCCCCCCGAGCCCGAGGAGAGGTCGACATGGAGATGACGTTCGTACAGCGTCGCGACGATGACCGAGCGAGGACCTCGGGGCGGCTCGTCGGCCGCTCTCCGGAGCTCTCTCGGCGGCGAGATGCAGCAGCCCGGCGGCGTCCGACGGTCGACGAGCTGTCACTCGCGCTCGACGCCGAGCCCCTCCAGCTGAAGCGCCTCGACTCCGCGGTGACGTCGGTCCACCGCGAGATCGCCCATCGAAACCGTGACTACTTCGGCGACGCGGTCCCCGCCCACTACGTGCTCCAGCGCCGCTCGGACGGCGCCGAGCACGCCGACGGAGACCATGTGCGAGCGACCGCCGCGCGCGGGGTCGCCGGCGGCGGAGGCGCCCTGCCCTACCTCGACGTCATCCAGGCGGCCTTCGGACGCCACGACGTCACCGGGGTACGCGCCCACGTCGGCGGCGCCGCGGGGGCGGCCGCCGAGGCCATCGGCGCCGAGGCCTACGCGACGGGCGATCGCGTCGCCTTCCGCGGCGGTCCGACGCTTCACACCGCGGCCCACGAGGCCGCGCACGTCGTGCAGCAGCGCGCCGGCGTCAGCCTGAAGGGCGGCGTCGGCGCCGCGGGCGACGCCTACGAGCGACACGCCGACGCCGTCGCCGACCTCGTCGTCCAGGGCAAGAGCGCCGAGGGCCTCCTCGACCGCATGGCGGGCGGCGGGAAGAGCACAGCGGTCCAGCGCAAGGAGAGCCCGAAGGTCAAGGCGAACGCCGGGACCGTGACCGCGATCAGCGCTGCGGTCTCGGTCCGGCTGTGGGGCCCGCTCAAGTTCGAGGGGCAGATCGCCGGCAATCAGGTCCAGAAGGGCGCGCTGAACAAGAACGCGAGCAGCCAGACCGAGCTCGAGGTGGCGATCTCCGGCGGCGTGGTCGCGGACTTCGTCATCGCGCAGCTCCGCGTCGGCGTGGAGGGCAAGGTCAAGTTCACGACCCCGACCACCGGCAACCCGGTCGAGGTCGTCAAGAAGGGCCTCGCCGAGGTGATCAACTGGAAGCTCGCGAAGGACTTCGCGGCGAAGTTCCAGGCTGCGCAGGTCACGATCGACGCCGCCGCGACGACGGCGCGCGACGAGATCACGCGGCACATCGAGCTCGTCCACAAGGGGACGGACTCCGCCCTCGTCGCCCTGGGTTCGGTGCTGTCGAACTACGACCGCGCCGTGGCCGGGGCGCTGAAGTCGGTCGGGGCCACCTTGTTGCCCGGCAAGACGCTCCACGCCAGGGCCAAGGCCATCGCGAAGCCCTATATCGAGCGCTACGAGAAGGCGACGACCGTCGCGGAGCGCAAGACCCCCATCACCCAGTATCATGGTGAGCTGCTCGCGGCCGTGAACCTGGTGACCAGCAGCGTCGCGCAGGTCGCGAGCCGAGCGACCGCGCCCAGGAACGACCCGTCCGTAGGGTTCGACGCGAGCCTGTCGCTGAAGGTCGGCGCCTCGGCGAACGCCTCCAAGGGGGTCTCGGGGGGCGTCGAGGTGAGCGTGACCGCGGGGATCACGGACGGAAAGGGGAAGCAGTGGGACCACAAGACCCACGCGTCGAAGGCGATCACCGGCAAGGTCAAGGTCGGTAGCCTCGAGGTCGCGGTGACCGGCTCCATCAAGGACGACGACCAGGTCCAGTTGGGGCTGACCATCACCGGGACGCTCAACGCGGCGCCGTCGGATCCCGCCCTGACCGTCGAGGGGCTCCGCGACTACGTCAAGAGCGCCGGCAGCTTCAAGGCGCTCGCCAGCTACATGAAGGGCGGCAAGGTCGGGAGCCTCGGCCACATCAAGAACCTCGTCCAGAGCTTCGGTCAGGGTGTCGCCGCGGCGGTGCGCGCCGAGATGGAGCCCCAGAAGAAGGGCGCCAAGGCGAGCGGCTCGGCCTCGATCATCCTCACCGTCCAGGTCGCCGGGTCGCTGAGGTCGCGCAAGCTGACCGGCGGGAGCCTCAAGCTCGCCAACGTGAACAGCACCGGGGGCGGGGGCGGCGGCGTGTCCGGGAAGGTCGACTCCGGAACGTTCGCCGAGGTGTCGCTTTGATCCGAGCCCGGACCGACCCAACAGGCGTCGACCAGCGGGAGCACGTGGTTACAGAGGGAGGACCTCGCTCGAATTCGGGGTGAACCCGAGCCCTCGAACTGCCGTTGTAGAGTTCATGACGCGACGCAACACAGACCAGGCGCGGAGACAGGACGACGGGCCCCGTCGGGCCCGTAAGCGCATGGTCGTGTTGGTGCTCGCGGCGGAGCTGGTGATCGCGCTCACGCTGCGGGTCGCCGTGGGTGCGCCGCCGACGACGACGCCCGAGCCCGTGAGCGCGAGCGCGGTCACGCCGATCGAGGTCCCCGCGCCGCCCGCGCTGCTGTTCGACTGCGAGAGCGAGGCCGGGCCGACCGTCGCGATACGCCTCTGCCAGCACCTCTGAGCGCTCAGCTCAGCCCCAAGGCAGCCCCAGCGCCGCGGCGAGGGCCGGCACGTCGTCGACGAGGTGCCCCGGTCGACGCGCCACCAGGTCCGCGTGCACGGCGTAGCCCCAGGTGACGGCGACGCACCGCATCCCCGCGGCCTGCGCGGTCGCGATGTCCACGACCGAGTCGCCGACGAAGGCGCAGCGGCCCGGCTCCAGGCCCAGCTGACCCGCCATCTCCAGCGCCGCGGACGGGTCCGGCTTGGCCGGGAAGCCGTCCCGCTGGCCGCGGACGATCGCGAAGGGCGCGTCGCTCAAGAGCGCCGCCACCACACGCTTGGTCTGCGCCTCGGGCTTGTTGCTGAGGATCGCGATGCGCGTCCCGCGCGCGGCCAGCCCGGACAGCAGGCGCGGGATCCCGTCGAACGGCCGCGTCTCGTCGACCAGGTGCGCGTCGTAGCGCTCCAGGAACGCGACGGACGCCCGCTCGACCTCTCCCCGTGCCTCGGGCGGCAGCGCCCGCGAGACCAGCTCGCGCACGCCGTGGCCGACGAAGCTCGGGTACGCCGCGACCGGGTGGGTCGGGTAGCCCGCCGCGACCAGCACGTGGTTCATGGCCGCCGCGATGTCCAGGATCGTGTCGACCAGGGTCCCGTCGAGGTCGAAGAGGACCGCGTCCGGCCCGGTGTCCCCTCGCGCCATCTCGATTGTGCCGCTCACGCTCCCTCCACCTCTTCGACCCGCGCGACCTGACGACTCGCCTCGAGCGCGGCCACGCGGTCGGCCAGATCGGCGTCGCGGATCCGGCGCCGCAGCGGCGCGTCGTCACCGACCACGATCTCCTCGAGCACGTCCACCCGCTGGGCCAGCTCCGTGTCGCTACGGTCCCGCTCGAGCTGGGTCAGGCGGCGCTCGAGGGCCGCGACCCGCCGGCGACCGACGAGGACGTTCCTGAACGTCAGCCAACCGAAGAAGCTCCCGAAGACGACCGCGACCGTCATGAACTCCCAGAACCCCATCGCTCACCTCCGCGGGTCTCGCGCCGCACCATAGATCACGCGGCCCCCGACGGGAACGTTCTCGGGACTGGCACAACCCCGAGGAGCCTGATAGAACGCCGCTCGCTTCCCCGTCACCTCGTGCACCAGCCCGCACGAAGGAGCGCGCCATGGCCCCTCGCACCGAGGACGGCGTCCAGCTGCCCGCTGGCCTGTCCGGCTCCCGATTCTTCCACGGTGTCCTGCGCGACACCGCGGTGACGTTCCCGGACGTCTTCTCCCAGGTCCGCCTCCCGCCGGTCGGCAAGGCCTTCAAGCAGCGCTACGGCGACACCGTCGTCCACTTCGAGGCCGCCCGGGCGGCGTCCCCGCGGCGCGCCGAGGTCGCGCGCTTCATGACGCGGCGCACCCACGAGCAGCTCGTCTTCCGGCAGCACGGCGCATCCGGCCCGCTCGGCGACCACCTCGCCCAGCGGCGCGACCTGCCGAAGCTGACCTACACGAAGCTCCCCGGCGCCCCCGGCCTCGTCCCCTCGGTCCCCTTCGAGGGCCACGTCTACAACGGCCGCTCGGTCGCCTCGGTCGTGGCGCTCCTGCGCGAGCGCAACCACCTCACCGACCGCGCCGCCGCCGGCCTCGCGTGGACCGTGGGCCGGGCCGAGATCCAGGGCGGCGCCCTCGACCTCACGGGGCAGCGCTTCGCCATCCTCGGCGCCGGCGCCGAGCTCGCGCCGACCCTCGACCTGCTCCGCGCGGGCGCCACGGTCCTCTGGATCGACCTCGCCGACCCGCACGAGGTCATCGCCCGGACCGCCGGCCCGCCCCTCGCCGGGACGCTGGTGACCGCGCCGAACGCCAGGGATCTGCTGCGCGAGCCCGGCGCCGTCGCCGCCGCCCTCCGCGCCTTCGCGGAGGACGGCCCGGTCCACCTCGGCCTCTTCGCCTACGCCCCGGGCAAGGGCCGCGAGCTCCGCCTCGCCGGCGCCATGGACGCCATCGCGCGGAGCCTCCCCGCCGAGGCCGTCGCCTCCGTCGGGATGTACGTGTCGCCGACGACCCCCGCGACCGTCCAGCCCGAGGACCGCGACGCCGCGGCCCGACGGCTCGGGAGCCAGCCGCTCTGGAAGTCCGCGCTGACGCGGATCCGCGCGCTCCAGCCGCGCCCCCATCACCTCCACGACGACGTGGCCATCGCTCGCGCCGTCGTCCCGCTGCAGGGGCCCGGCTATCAGGCGGCGCAGTACCTGACCAAGATGGCGACCGCCGAGACCTGGGCCACCCACGGCGCCGACCTCTACGGTGACACCGCGCGACCGACCACCGTCAGCGCCAACGTCGCCGGGATCTCCAAGACCCGCTCCATCGAGCATCCGCTCTTCACCGCCGCCTTCATCGGCGCCGCGACCTTCGGCGTGCAGATCTTCGACGTCCCGACGACCCGCGCCCTGAGCGGGCTGCTGATGCTCCACGACCTCCTCCACGCGGAGGCCCCGGGCGCCGCGACGTCCAACGGGGTGTCGCCCTCGCAGAAGGCGGCGCAGACGCTGTCCCAGCAGATCCACGGCGGGGTCTACTCGCTGCCCTGGCACTTCGAGTCGACGATCCGGTCGGCCGCCATCGTCGGCCTCGCGAAGCGCCCGTCGCTCCTGCTGCCGAAGCGCTGACCACCCGGCGACGCCCGGCCGCCGTCTCCACCTCGCGGCCGGGCGCGCGAACGTCTCCCACGCTTGACCGCCCGTCTTGCGCCATGCGAAATTGACCGCGTGGTGTGCGGCGCAACACGGCGCGAGCACCGGGCCACGCTTTCATGCGAGAAGTGCATATGCCGGCCCTTTCCTGAGCCTCGAGCGCTCGGGTGTGCGGGCGCGAAGAGGTGGCGCGTGAAGTGGACACTCCCCCTGACGCTCGCGGTCCTGATCCTCGGCTGTGTGGACGGTGGCGTGGAGACCGCCGGCCCCGAGCTCGACGTGAGGCTCGCGGCCTTGAACCTCCAGGGCGTGGGCGAGGTCATCTGGGACCTCGAGGTCGACAACGGCGACGGCGACGTCGTCTGGCAGCGGCGCGTCACCTCGAGCGGCTACGGTGACGGCGCGGGCTCGGCCAGCTATGTCGGCTCCTGCGACGCGGACCCCGACGTCGACGAGAACACCGTCAAGGTCTGGGTGGTCGGCGTCTACGAGAGCGCGGTGGCGAGCGGTGACGCCGGCGTCTTTGCCTCCGGCGACGACTCCGGCGTGTCCGGGACCCCGGTGGACTTCGAGAACCCCACGGCGACGGCGACGCCGCTGACCCAGACCGTGACGTGCCGCGACGACGCCGACGTGGCGGTCCGGTTCGACGTCGCGCTCATGCGCCCGGCCCAGCAGGGCTTCTTCGACATCGCCGTCAACTTCGACGACATCTACTGCAGCGCCAAGCTCGACTGCTGCGCCGACGACGGTGACGGGGCCTGCACCAGCGACGAGGAGATCCACCTCCTCTTCGAGAGCGGCGGCCAGCGCGGGCGCACCTTCGTCCTCGGGCTCGCCTGCACCGCCGGCGTGGCCGACGGCGTGCGGACCGCCCTGTACCTCGACCCCATCGCGCTCGACTGTGACGTCAACTCCGACGCCGCGACCTTCCTCGCCGACGTCACGATCAACCCCGCGCCGACGGCGTCGCCGGGCAACCTCTGCGAGGCCGGCGCGCTGTCCGGCTGCGCCGCCATCACGGAGACCGGCGGCGCCGACGCCGACACCTGGCTCTTCCAGGTCGCGACCTACCAGGGCGTCGAGGAGCTGCAGAGCGGCGGCGTGGACGCGCAGAAGATCTACTGGAACGTAGCGCTCGGCGTGAAGCCGGCCATCTCCGCGTGCACGCTTCGCACGGTCGCGACCGCCGACGACGTCGCCGACACCGACGACGTCGTCGACGGCGGGGTCATCGCCGCCGGCGCGGTCTACCCCTACCTCCGCTGGGACGTCCCGCTCGACGCGACCTGCGCCTCCGAGGCGCTGACCTTCGGCGACGACAGCGCGGCGGTGACGGCGCTCTACACCGGCACCGGTGACGGGCCGACCAGCTTCGACCACGCCTACGCTCCCTCCGCCCCGCCCGCGGGGCCAACCGGCTCCGACCTCGAGTCGACCGCCGGCGAGTACAGCTTCGTCGTGCCCGAAGGCGTGACCGCGCTGACCGCGAAGCTCTGGGGCGGCGGCGGCGGCGGCGGCGGCGCGTATCACGTCGGCACGATCCAGGCGCCCAACGGCAACGGCGGCGCTGGCGGCTACGCGGAGTGCCCGCTGACCGTCACTCCCGGCGAGACGCTGACGCTGCGGGTCGGCGGCGGCGGACAGCTCTTCCCCCTCAGCGGCGGGGTGAGCACCGCGGGCGGCTACAACGGCGGGGCGAACGGCGCCCAGGTTCACGGGTACGACTGGGGCAGCTCGGGGCCGGGCGGCGGCGCCACCGAGATCCTCCGCGGCGGGACGCGGCTCTGCGTGGCTGGCGGCGGCGGCGGCGGCGGCTACTCGTATCCGCCCGAGGTGCTCGCTCAGGCCACCTACGGGACCTACGGGCGCGGCGGCGGCGGCGGCCAGGACGGCGAGAAGGGCCGCGGTAACAGCAGCGCCGAAGACACCCCGGGCGGCGCGGCGGGCGGCGAGGCCACCATGGCCGGCAGCGTCGGGACCGCCCTCGGCAGCAACGCCTACTCCGGCGGCAGCGGCGGCGGCGGCTACACCGGCGGGACCGGCGGGACCGCCGGCATCGGGACCAACGGCGGCATCGGCTGCGGCGGGGGCGGCGGCTCGAGCTACGCCCCGGGCGGCACGATCATCAACGGGGACTACGACACGGTCCCGAACACCGCGGACGAGGACTACGTCGGTGGAGCGGCGACCGGCGGGATCGCGGGGGGCGGTGGGGCCGCCACGTCGCCGACCTCCGGCGGCGACGGGCTGGTGGTCCTGCGCTGGTAGCGCGCGAGGACGACCGTCAGAACGCTGCGAGCGCCCTCGACGGAGCGTGAAGACGCAGTAGAACGACCGGTCTTGACGCGACCCGTCATCGCGTCATTTTCATTGCGCTGTGTCAAAAACGTGATGTCGCGCCCCGGGCGGGCCACGCCCAAACGACTCAGCCGATTAATTGCAGCGAGTATGCCCGCTTACGACCTGACACCGATGAGGTCGGGGTGACCGCGCGGTCGTGGAGATTTCTCCTTCTCGGCGGTTGTACGGCACTGCAACACGGGTATATCCTGAACCGGTCGATTGTCTCGCCGGCCCCCCACCAGGGCGGACGCGGGCGGTCGGTGGTCGGTCCCCTCCCCCCTCGGAGTCACCCATGGATCTCCAACTCAAGGAGCGGCAGGACCAGACCGCCGCGAAGCCGGGTCAGAAGGACACCGCGAAGAGCGACGCGCAGGTCCAGCTGCGCGGCATGAGCTACGCAGAGGGCGCGCAGAAGCTCGCGCCCGGACAGGAGGCGCCGGCGGGCAAGCCCGGCGCGGCCCAGGACGACGACGGGGGGCCCGGGACCACGGTGATCCGGGACGAGAAGCCCGACTCCCGCCTCGGCCCGCCGAAGGCCGCGGTGAAGATCGCGGTCCAGGACACCGAGGTCGACGAGAACCAGACGGCGACCCTCAAGGTCGAGGCGAAGGACCCCGACGCGCCGGGCAAGACGAACCAGCTGTGGTTCAACTGGGAGCACACCGGCGGCCCCGCGTGGGAGAAGCCGAGCGGCACCTACAAGCCCGAGATGTCCTTCACGGCGCCCGAGGTCGAGGCGGACGAGACCCTCACCGGCGAGGTGAGCGTCGCCAAGCGCGGCTACATGAAGGTCCGCGGCGTCACGACCAAGAAGCCCTTCACCGTGAAGGTCAAGGAGGTCGCCAAGGAGGCCGAGGAGGAGAAGCCGGAAGAGGAGGAGCAGGAGGAGCAGCAGGCCGAGGCGCCCGCGCCCACCCCGACCCCGGCGCCCGCGGAGCCCGAGAAGCCGGCCGAGAAGCCGGCCCCGGACCTGTCCGGGATCGAGGCGATGCTGGCGGCGATCCTGGCCGCGCAGAACAAGCCCGAGGCGCCCGCGCCCGAGGCGCCGAAGGCGGAAGAGCCCGAGGCCCCGGCGCCGACCCCCGAGGCCGAGACCCCGAAGGCGACCGAGCCCGCTGCCCCCACCCCGACCCCGGTCGAGGAGCCCGCGGCCCCGGTCGTCGCGCCGACCCCGGCCCCGGTCCACGTCCATCACCATCACCACCACCATCACCACCGGCGTCGCCCGGGCCGGCGTCACCGGCGGCGGATGCGGCGGCTACTGCGCCGGCGGCGGCGGATGATGCGGCGGATGCGCAACCGGCGGCACCTGCGGCGGCACCGTCACATCCTGCACCGGCGCCACCTGCGGCACCGGCACCACCGGCGCCCGATGCGGCACCTGCGCCGCCATCGACATCACTTCCTGCATCGTCGCCGGCTGCGGATGCTCCAGATCCGGCGGCGCCGTCTCCTGATGCACCGTCGCTACATGCGGATGCTCCGACGGCGGATGCTGCTGATGCGGATGCGCCGCCGGCGGCACATCCCGTTCATGCACCACCATCACCACCCGCATCACCCGGTGATGCCGCCGATCGTCCGGCCGCCGGTGATCCCGAAGCCCAAGCTCAAGCCGAAGGTCACGGCCCCCGCGGCGAAGTCGCTGCAGTCGGGCGAGCGCGGGAAGATGGCCGCCCAGGTCGTCGACCCCGATCAGGGCAAGTCCGGCGGGCCGCAGGTCTCGTGGCGCCAGCAGAAGGGCGCGAAGCTCGAGAACGTCGTCGACCAGGGCAACGGTCACGTCGAGTTCACGGCCCCGAAGGTCTCGCAGAAGGCGACGCTGACCGGCATCGTCCACGCGACCGACGCCGACGGCCTGACCGACCAGGCGCCGTTCACGATCACCGTCGAGCCGGCGGTCGCGGCCAACGAGAAGGCGCTGGCCTGGGGTGACCCGCACTTCGTCGGCGGCGACGGCGGCAAGTACGACATCATGGGCAGGCCCGGCGGCACCTACAACCTGCTGTCGGACACCGGCGTCCGCGTGACCGGGCTCATGAAGCGGTACAACCGCGAGGGCATCACGGTCTTCGACCAGGCCGGCGTGACGCTGACCGGCAAGGGCGCCAAGGGCATCACCCGCAACAACGTCCACTACACGCCGGGCAAGGGCGCGACCATCGACGGCAAGGCCCTCGGCGCCGGCAAGATGATGCCGCTCGCCGACGGGGGCTCGGCGCTGTACATCGGCGGCAACCTCCACGTCGACACCCGCGAGGGCTACAAGGTCACGTTCCTGGCGCGCAAGGCCGGCAACGGGATCCAGTACCTCGACGTCGAGATCAAGACCGGCGCGCGCGGCGTGGGCTCGGGCGATCAGCCCGACGGCCTGATGGGGCAGACCTTCGACGCCGACAAGGCCGCGAAGCACGGCAAGAAGGGCGTCAACGCCCAGGGCGAGGGCGCCATCGCCGGCGTCGTCACGGACTACGAGACCAAGGGCCTCTTCGGGGCCGGGGCCGGCAAGCACGCCCAGAAGGGCCTCGACGCCGCCACCGACGCGCGGCGCCTGATCCGAAAGACCGTGCTCGTCAACGCCAACCCCGGCCTGGGCGCCTACGGCTACGTCGACTCCGGCATCCAGGTCGAGGCCGGCGACACCGTCATGATCTCGGCGAGCGGCAAGGCGGGCGAGAACCGCCACCTCAACCGCACGCCCGACGGCGACGCCCGCTACACCCACCCGCGCAAGTCGGCCTTCATGGCCCCCGGCGCGCCGGCCTTCGCCCTCGTCGGGCGCGTGTCCGGCGAGAAGACGGGCTTCATGGTCGGGTCGAACTACAAGGGCGGCGTCCAGAAGGGCGGCAAGCTCGAGCTCGCCTTCAACGACCTCGCCGGGACCTTCGGCGACAACGTCGGCTACTACCTCGCCGACGTGCAGGTGACGAAGGGCGTCGCCTGACGCCACGCCCCCCTCGGGGCTACGAAACCGACGCCGCCGGCCTCACGCCGGCGGCGTCGCTGTATCCGGGGGGCACTTGCGGTCGCGCGCCGTTCGTCTACCTTCGGAGTATGCGAAACTCGACTCTTCCAGCGCTCCTCCTCGTGGGGCTGCTCGGCGTCTCCCTCGCCGGCTGCCCGAAGAAGTACGACTCCGGTGCGGACGCCGCGCCCGCGCCCGCGCCGGCCGACACCGCAACACCGGCGGCGCCCGAGCCGGACACGACGCCCGCGGCCCCCGAGGCCGATACGGCGGAGGCCCCGGCGCCTTCCGACACGGCGGAGGCCCCCGCGCCCGCCGACACCGCCGAGGCCGCGGCTCCCTCCCAGGACGCCTCGGAGCCGGCCCCCGAGGGCGACGCCTCGGAGCCGGCCCCCGAGGGCGACGCCTCGGCGGCAGCGGACGAGCCCTCGCCGAACTGGGTGGTCGTGAGCGGCGGCCAGGGCGGGCGCCCGTCGGCGATCACGCTGTCGTCTCAGGGCGGCGGCGCGCCGGAGCTGACCAGGTGGCTCGAGCCGCTGGTCCGGGAGGCGATGAACGACGACATGGACCCGTCCGCGGCCTTCGTCACGGCGGCGAAGGACGCCAAGACGCGCCCGCCGGCCCTCGCCGCGGGGGCGACCGCGCACGTCCTGACCGCCGCGGGGGTCGAGGCGCGTAAGATCGCGGGCTTCGAGGCGAGCGAGCTGGGCGGGGCCATGCGGATCCGCCTCCCGCTCGACGGCGAGCCCCTGGCCAACTGGTCGCTCGGCGCCGTGGGAGAGCCAGCCCCACCGAAGGGCGCGCGCTTCGTGCCGCTCGCGGGCAAGCCGGCGAGCGACGCCGTCCTCGAGAAGGTCTGGAGCCAGTTCGTCGCCATGATGCCCGACGCGAAGGACGCCGCGATCGGCGAGCTCCCGCCCCCCTCGGTGACGGTCTACCCGGCGGCGCTGGGCAAGGGTCGGACCATGCTCGTCAACGTGTGCGTCCCGGAGCCCGACATGGGCGAAGAGGCCTGCAGCCTCCAGGGCTTCGCGATGGCCGACGCCGCTGGGACGATCAAGGGCTGGATCCGGACCGTGACCTCGAGCGTGGAGCTGAAGGCCCCGACCATCGACGGCGTCGTGTGCGACGCGACCTTCGGGACCACCGAGCCCTACGGCGTGCTCTACAGCGGCGACGACGTCGCGCTCTTCACCGGCCTCTTCGCCATCGGCGACGAGATCTACGACCTCATCCACATCGAGGACGCGGGCGTCCGGGCCGAGCGCCTCTTCGAGATGATCGTCGAGTAGTGACCTGGCGCGGGCCAAGCGGTTGGTCTCCGCGGAGCGGATGACCGCGGGCCTAGCCGCGCCCTCTGGCCTGCGCTCGTCTCGACCGCCTCGACGTCGCGCCCGGACGGGGGCGCGGCGATCCCCAGGGACCACGAAAAAGGGGCTGGCGCGCTGGGCGCCAGCCCCTCCGTTCGAAGCTACGCCGGGATCAGTCGGTGACGAGCGGGTAGTCGTTCTGCGCGCCCTCGCCCCACTTGTGGGCGGTGAGGTCGCTGTGGAACATGCCGTTGGACCCGAACTTGAGGCTGTAGGCGTCGTAGCCGAGGAGGTTCAGGTACGCGGTGACCTGGGCAGAGTGCTGGCCGGTCCAGCAGTACACCACCACCGGCTTGTCGGTCGGGATGTTCATGAGCATCTGATCGAACGCCATGCTCGCGTACGGCGTGAACTGGAAGGCGCCCGGGATGTGGCCGGGGACGCCCGACTCGCCGGTGCCGAGGTAGTCGGCCGGGCCGAAGTAGTTGATGACGAAGTAGTTCTCGACGCCGTTCTGGACGAGGTCCGAGTAGCTGATGGCCTTGAAGCCGTCGGCCAGGATGGCGTCGAGGCGCTCGGCGACCGGATCGTCGCTGGTCGTCTCCAGCGTCGGGAAGGCGTGCTCGGTCAACGCGGCGTTGTTGTCGGTGGTCTCGGGGCTCGCGAGCGCGTCGCCGAGGCCGTCGTCCCACTTGCCGGCCAGGGTCGAGTTCCAGGCGGCCATGCCGAAGAGGAGCGACTTCACGTTCGTGTAGCCTTCCATCTCGAGGGCGAACTTGGCGTAACCCGCGGTCTGCCCGGTGTAGCACGCCACCACGATGGCGGCGTCCTTGCTGCTCGCGGCGGCCGCGACGTCGTCGAGCAGGGTCGACAGCGTCGTGTTGTGCGCCCCCTCGATGTGCCCGGCGGTGAAGTCCTCGGCCTTGCGCAGGTCGAAGATGGTGTAGTTCTCCACCCCGTTGTTGAAGATCATGTCCGCGTCGATGACGCCCGGGCAGCGCCCGCTGTCATTCAGGTAGGCGGCGGCGGCGGTGGCGACGGTCTCGAACGACGACCCCTCGTTGGTCGATCCACCATCGTCGCCGCAGGCGCCGAGGGCGAGGGCCAGGCCGAGAATCCACACGTAACGTCCGAATCTCTCTCTCTTGAGCATCACGACATCCTCCCGCGCAAGCGTGCGCGTTCCTTGAAACGCGCCGGGTGGGGACGTGGCTGAGCCCACCCGGCGCACATCTCGAGTCAATCGATGGGGATCACGACGTCGATGTTGGCGTCGTAATCGGGCAGGCGGGTCACGCCATCCGCCTCGTACAGGTCGGTCTCTCTGAGGAAGTAGCCGGTCGGCGCTGCGGCGCTGTCATGGCAGCTCGCAGAGCAGCTGCCGCCGTCGGGCGGCGTGGTCTGTGCGGTCCAGCGCCGGATGTTGTGCGGCGAGGTGTACTTCCACGTCGCCTCGTCGAGGTAGCCGGGCAGCTCCAGGTCGAAGTTGTCCCAGGTGCCGGGGTCGACCGGGATGTGCCGCACCAGCACGTAGTCGTACTCCGCCCGGAAGTCCGTCCGCGGGTTGAAGCCGATCTTCAGGGACAGCCAGCTCGGGTCGAGGCCGTTGCCCTCGTCGCTGAGGTCGTGGCAGTTGCTGCAGCTCTTGTAGGGCTGCGAGTGGCAGACCTGGCACTGCATCTTGATGCCCGAGCCCGCCGCGCCGTGGGCGGTGTGGTAGTCGTTCGCCGGCATGTCGTCGTGGCAGCTCTCGCAGCGCGGCATCGTCTTCACCTCGTATCGGTGCTTGTAATGGTCGCCGCTGTACTGCGTGTCGCCGTGGATCTCCTCGGCGGTGTGGCAGCCGTCGCACTGCATGCCGTGCTGCGCGAAGTGCGTGTCGGGCTCGTTCCCCTCGTGCTGCCCCAGGAAGTCCGCGCCGACGCGAGAGCCGTGGCACGCCGTGCACTGCTCGGTCATGTGCGGCTTCTTGCGGAAGCTGTGGGACAGGTAGGCGAAGGTCTTCGGGAAGCCACCGCCGACGCTCGTCGGGCGAGACACGTGGCACTGCCCGCAGCTGGTGTGGCACCCCGCGCACTTCTTCTGGAAGGGCGCCTCGAAGTCCGAGCCTTCGAAGGTGCACCGCCCGCGCAGCTCGATCGAGGCCTTCTCGCCCCAGAGGTTTCTGTGCAGCGAGTTCTCGTAGCCCTCGCGATCGACGGCGGCGAGGTCGCCGATGGCGTTCTGATGACAGCTCAGGCAGTTGTCCGGGTCCTCGCTCGGATCCCGGATGATCCCGACGTGCGCCTCCTCGAAGGTCTCGTACTCCCCGTCCTCGGGGCCCTCGTGGCAGCTCTGGCAGCCGCCCGAGTTGTGTACGCCGTCGAGGAACTCTTCACCGAGCGTCCCGGTGATCAGCACCTTTTCCCAAGCCTCCAGCTCGGGGACGGAGCCCCCTCAGCCATCACCTGTGCCTTCGATCTCCCCGCTCGGCTCTTCTTCAGGGGGCAACGCCGCCTTCAGGGCCTCCTCGTCGGTGTGGCACCCGACGCAGGTCATCCCGGTGCCCGCCCCGTCGGCGCTGTCGCCGCCGATGGCGTCGCTCACCGCGTCGGTCTCGAGCTGCGCGCAGCCCGCCAGCCAGAACAAGGCGGCGGCCGAGGCGACGAAGTGACGGCGTGTACGTGGCTGCATCTCAACCTCCTGCGGGTGGCTCCGCGGCGGGGGTGATTCGACCGCGCTCGACCGGGCGCCCCGCGCGCTCCCAGGACGGGATGTCCAGGTCGGTGCGGCGCGCCTGGAATCCGGCGCGGACCAGGAGCGTCACGGCCGCGTCGGCCAGCAGGCACAGCGGTCCGCGACAGTAGGCGACGATGGGGCGGTCGCGCGGCAGGTCGTCGACGTGCTCGTGGAGCACCTCGATCGGCACCGACACGGCCCCCGGGAGGTGCGCCTGCTCGTACTCCTCCGGGGGGCGGACGTCGACGATGACCACCTCGGAGCCCTCGAGGAGCGTGGCCATCTCGTCCGCTTCGACCCGCTCTGCCCGGGTCGGGCAGGTGCTCACGGTCTGGAGCGCGCTCCGGAGCGCCGTGAGGTGCCCGGCTGCGAGCTCGCGCAGGTCGAGGAAGAACGTGCTGACCGCGTCGGACTCCACGGCGTAGACGCGATGATTTCCGCGGGCCGACGACGTGACCAGGTTCGCACGCTTGAGGATCTGCAGGTGCCGTGAGGTGTTCGCGATGCTCTGCTCCGAGCCGGCCGCGAGCTCCTCGACGGTGTGGGGCCCGTTGACGAGGATGTTGAGGAGCACCAGCCGCTGCGCCGACGAAACCGCCTTGCCGATTCGCGCGACCTGGTCGTAGGCGAAGGCTTTGAAGTCGGCGTTGGCGGTAGTAGCGGGGCTCGGCACGGGTGGCTCCGTGAGCTCGATTCATTCAAGCAATCACTTGAATAGCTTTTGGTGATACGCTGCGTCAAGAGACGTCGACAGAAATCGGTCGACCGCGCCGGAGACAGCGTCCTCGCCCAGCTCGTGCACATCTCACAGCGCTCGATTTGGCTGGCGTGCGGCGCAGCACGGTGTACGCTGTCGCCGTTTACAACGGAGGTTTCCGATGTCCGACGACATCCGCCTGACCCAGCTGGCCGCCTGCGCCGGTTGAGCGTCTAAGCTGGCCCCAGGGGCCCTGGCGCAGGTCTTGCGCCAGCTCACATCGCTGTTCGCACCCGAGGACCACCCGGACCTGCTCGTAGGGCTCGGCCGGGCGGACGACGCCGCGGTCTATCGTCTGGACGACGACCGCGCGCTGGTCGCGACGACCGACTTCTTCACGCCGGTCGTGGACGACCCGTACGCCTACGGCGCCATCGCGGCCGCCAACGCCCTGTCCGACGTCTACGCCATGGGCGGCAGGCCCCTCTTCGCCCTGAACATCGCGGCGTTCCCGGCCGACCTCCCGCCGGAGATGATCGCGGCCATCCTGCGCGGCGGCGCCGAGAAGGTGCGCGAGGCCGGCGCGGTCATCGCCGGCGGGCACACGATCAGCGACAAGGAGCCGAAGTACGGGCTCGTCGTCATCGGCGAGGTCCACCCGGACAAGATCCTGACCAAGGGCGGCGCCCGCCCGGGCGACAAGCTCGTCCTCTCCAAGCCCCTCGGCGCCGGGGTCGTGACGACCGGCATCAAGCGCGGGCTCAGCAGCGACGACGAGGTCGCGGTCGTCACCGCCAGCATGATGCGCCTCAACCGTCAGGCCGCCGAGGCCGCCAGCGCCCGCGGGCTCCGCTCGGCGACGGACGTCACCGGCTTCGGCCTCCTCGGCCACGCCAGCGAGATGCTCGTCCCCGGCGAGGGCGTGGGCTTCCGTTTCTTCTTCCCGCGCCTGCCGGTCTTCCCCGGGACGCTGCGGATGGCCGAGGACTGGGTCTACCCGGGCGGCGCCCACAACAACAAGGAGCACTTCGGCCACCTCGTCCGCTTCTCGGGGCTCGAGGAGTGGCAGGAGCTCCTGGGCTTCTCGCCCGAGACGAGCGGCGGGCTGCTCGTCGTCGTCCCGCCGGAGCACGAGGCGGGCTTCCTCGCCGAGGTCGAGGGCGCGGTCACCATCGGCGAGGCCTTCGCCGGCGACGGCCTCGAGCTGGTCGGCTGAGTCAGCCCTGCTTCTCCGTCGCATCGAGGGGGCAGCCGAGGTCGACGTCCTCGGGCTCGCAGCGGGCCTCGACGTCCCGGCCCCATCGGTGGGCGACCGATGGGGATGAGCCGGCTCCAGGCGCGGTGCCAGCCCGCGGCGCTGGCCCTTCGATCCGAACCGGGAGGCATCTCAGGACGTCGCCAGGCGCGGCTCGGGACCGCTCGTGCCGGGGGGCGGCGACTCGTGGAGTCGGGGCCCGCGACCGCTCGACATCCCCGCGGACCCCTGCGACGCTGGGGCCATGACACACCCCACCTCCGAGCACTCCGTCGATCTCGAGCTCTGGCGCACCGCCGCACAGGCGCTCAGCCTCCGGCCGACGTACAGCGAGGGCCGCCTCGGCTGGCAGGGGCGACCCGGCGGCCACGACATGACCGTCGCGGTCACCCCCGACGGGGCCGACCGGGCGGTGGTCACGGTCACGGTGCAGTCGGCGAGCCTCAGCGACCGGCTCGTCGTCTTGCCGGTGGCCCTGTCGCTCTCGCGCGAGGGGCGGTTTCTGACCGGCGACCTCGAGCTCGACCGCGCGGTCATCGTGCAGGGGGACCGCCCCGACGTGGCGGCGCCGTGGAGCGCCGAGACCCGGGCGGCGGCGCGGCGGCTGGTGGGCGAGCTGGGCCTCGTGGTCGCGGGCAGCACCGCGCGGCTCGGGCCCTTCGGGACCCAGACCGCGACCCGGAGCGGCCAGGTCGTCGAGACCCTGCGCGCGATGGTCGAGCTGGTGACGGACCTCGACGTCCGCGGTGACATCGCCGAGGCGATCGAGGGGATCGCGGCGAGCGACCCGTCGCCGTCGGTCCGGCTCATGTACGAGCGGCTGCTGGCCGAGGCCGCGCCCACCGGTGCGCTGGGCGAGGCGCGGGCGCGGGAGATGATCCACACGCTGGAGCCGGGCTCGGAGGACGCGTTCGAGACGCTGATGCGCGCGGCGACCGAGTCGCCGTCGTCCCAGATCCGGGAGGACGCGCAGATCAAGCTCCTCAAGAGCTTCCCGGTGGCCCGGGTCGAGAACCTCCTGCTGACGACCGAGGACTCCCTCGGGGTCCGCGTGCGCGAGGCGCTGATCGCCGCGATGCACCGCGACCCGCCGCCGGTCAGCCCGGTGGCGCTGCTCCGGCTGATGGCGCGCACGCCGATGGGCCCGTCGGGGCTCCGCGCGGCGGCCGAGGCGCTCGGAGCGACCGAGGACCCGGCCGCGGCGGCGCGCCTGGCGTCGCTCTGCGAGCACAAGGAGGACGTGGTCGCGCTGACGGCGGTCGTCTCTCTGCTGCGGCTCCGGATGCCGCCCGAGAAGTCCCTCGGGCTCATCGCGGCCGCCGGCCGGCCGCAGCTGCTCGACCGGGTGCCGGAGTTGATCGCGACCCTGAGGCCCCGCAACAGCGGGCCACTGCTGTTGGCCCTGCTCGAGCTCTCGGCCGAGGGGCCCGCGGCCCGGCGAGCGGCCATCGTCGACGCACTTCAGCGGATCGGCTTCGGGCCCGCCAGGGAGGCGCTCGAGGCGCTCACCGAGGACCCCGACCCCAAGGTCGCCGAGGCCGCGCGCGAGGCCCTCGAGAGCTTCCCCGATCCCGCCGACGCCCCGCCTCCGTTGCCCGCGACCGAGGGCGCCGACGCGGAGGCCGACGAGGCCGCTGACGGAGACGAGAGCGAAGACGAAGACGAGCTCGACAAGCCCTCGGACGGCTGAGCGTCGGTGATGGACGACGGGACGGGCGAGGCGCGGGACCCTGTGCTCGAGGCGACCCTGCTGGGCCACTGGGACGGACACCAGGCGCGCTACGACGAGGCGCGCTTCCCCTTCGCCGCCTGGGCGCTCGCCCGGATCCGGGCCCGCGGCTGGGACGTCGAGGACCTGACGACGATCCACCGCGACGTGCCGCTCGACGCGGTCTTCGGGCTGACGAAGCAGCTCTGCGCCGATACCCGCGACCCGGCGTTCCGCGGGATGGTCGAGGACCTGGTGCGCGAGGTCGTCGCGCCGGCGGGGGCGCTCGCGCCGCCGCTGGCCGTACAGCGCGCGCTGAACGTCCGCGTCATGCTGCCGGACCGGCCCCAGGCGGTCTTTCCATTCCACACGGGGCTCCTGTACGGACACGGGGCGGGCTCGCACAGCCTGTGGATGCCGCTGACCGACGTCCGCTCGGCGGCGGACGAGACGGCGTCGATGTACATCATCGGGATCGAGCGCTCGCGGGAGCTGGTGCGGCGGGCGGCCGAGGAGCGCCTGGACGTGACCGCGATGACGGCGCTCTTTCTGTCCGAGAGCCGCCCGCTCCGGGCGGGCCCCGGGGACGTCGTGCTGTTCAGCCAGGAGAACGTCCACGGCAACGTCGTGAACCGGACCGGCAAGACCCGGGTGAGCATCGACTTCCGGGTCGCCGAGGGCCGCTTCGGGGATCGGCTCGCGAAGAAGCCGGTCGGCGGCTACTTCGCGCTGCTGCCGCGGGACGCCGACGAAGCGCGGGCGCGGGCCGACCGCGCGGCGCGCCCCTTCTTGAACGACCGCCCGACGGTGACCTATCTCCACCACGCGACGCCCGCGACCGCCGGGGCCCCCGTCCACCTCCAGCGCTATCAGCTGGCCGAGTACTGCGAGCGGCGCGGCCTCACGACCGACTTCGAGCTGTTCGAGCTCGACGCGATGGCTCACCTGCCGACGCTGCGGCACGCCGCGACGGCGCTCCGCGCCAACGTCGTGATGTACTCGGTCTTCGCCCTCCCCGAGGCCGCCGACGCGCGGCGCGGCCTGCTCGAGGCGTTCCTCGAGGCGGGCGCGGTCCTCCACTTCGTCAACGAGGACCTCCGCCTCCTCGACCGTGCCGACCTCTACGACGTCGAGGCCCTCTGCGCCTTCGCCCGCTACGGCCGCTGAGCGAGCGCGCGGGCCGGAGTGCGGGCGGCGCGGGGGCGCGCGGGCCGGAGCGCGGGCGGCGCGGGGGCGCGCGGGCCGGAGCGCGGGCGGCGCGGGGGCCGTGGCGGCGCGGGTGTGCGAGCGGCGCGGGGCGGTGGCGGCGCGGGAGCGCGAGCGGCGCGGGGCGGTGGCGGCGCGGGTGTGCGAGCGGCGCGGGGCGGGAGCGGCGCGGGGGCCGTGGCGGCGCGGGGGCCGTGGCGGCGCGGGGGCCGTGGCGGCGCGGGTGTGCGAGCGGCGCGGGGCGGTGGCGGCGCGGGAGCGCGAGCGGCGCGGGGCGGTGGCGGCGCGGGAGCGCGAGCGGCGGCGCAGGAGCGCGAGCGGCGCGGGGGCGCGAGCGGCGGCGCAGGAGCGCGAGCGGCGCGGGTGTGCGGCGGCGCGGGGGGAGGTGGAGGCGGAAAGTGTTAGATCGTGGGGTCTGACCCCAGGATCTCGCATCTTCAGTCGTCGTCGGGGCGCCTCAGGTCCATGTCGCGCACCATGGCGTAGGCGTGGGAGCGGGCGATGCCGAGGGCCTCGGCGGTGGCGCCGACGTTCCAGGCGTGGCGGGCGAGGGCCTCGCTGAGCATCTGCTTCTGGAAGCGCCGGGTCGAGTCGTAGAAGCTGAGCTTCTTGTCGTCGGGATCCTGGTCCGGGAACACGTGATGCGCCGTGACGTTGTGCGCGCCGTCGCCGTGGGCGCGGATGACCGCCGCCTCGACGGCGTTCTCGAGCTCTCTCACCTGGCCCGGCCAGCTCGCGAACTCGAGCGCGCGGACGGCGTTCGCCGTGAGCGTCATCTGGGGCAGCCCGTGCCGCGTCACCGCGCGTTCGCAGAAGAACTGCGCGAGCGGCGCGATGTCCTCTCGGCGCTGATCGAGCCCGGGGATGTCGATGGGCATGACCCGCAGGCGATAGTAGAGGTCCTCGCGGAAGCGGCCGGACTGCAGCGCGGCGGTGAGGTCCGCGTGGGTCGCGGCGATGATGCGCACGTTGGCGCGCAGGTTCGCGGTCGCCCCGAGGGGCATGTACTCGCCGGTCTGCACCAGGTAGAGGAGCTTGGCCTGAGCCGCGCTCGTGAGCTCGCTGATCTCGTCGAGGAAGAGCGTGCCCCCCTCGGCCGCCGCGACCTTGCCGACGATCCTCCGAGTCGCCGTGGAGTGCGAGCCCTGGAGCGCGCCGAAGAGCTCGCTCTCGACGAGGGTCTCGGGGAGGTTGGCGCAGTTCACCGCGACGAACGGGCCGCTACCGCGCGGGCCCTGGGTGGCGATGAGCTTCGCGAGCTGCGTCTTGCCCGAGCCCGTCGGGCCCGTGATGAGCAGCGGCAGATCGAGGGGCGCCACCAGGGACGCCGTCTTCAGCACCGCGGCGATGGCCGCCGAGCGCCCGACCAGCTCGCGCGCGCCGCCGAGCTTCTCGCGAAACGGCTCGGTCGGATCGGCCAGCCGCGAGGCCTCCTCCTGGAGGAGCCGCCCCGCCGCCGGGCCGAGGTGATGGGAGAAGAGCTCGGCGAGCCGGCGCACCTCTTGCGGGAACGGACCGCCGGTGCGCGCCCCCTGGAGGTACAGCACCCCGAAGGCCGGGTCCCTCCCGATCGGCACGCAGAGCACCGCCTGGATGCTCAGCCGCCGGACCGACGCCAGCATCTCGAAGCGCTCGTCGCTCGAGGCCGACGCCGTCTCGATCGTCTTCTCCTGGGCGAGGGCGTCGGCGATGATGCCGGTCGACAGCGAGAGGCGGATCGCCGCCAGGGTCTCGCCGTCGGCGCCGTGCGCCCGGGACCACTCCGGCTCCCCATCCATGGAGCGACCAGCTCGGAGCTCGATGTAGCCGATGCGCGCGCCGCTGACCTCGACGATGAGCCCCAGGGCCTCGTCGAGGAACGGCGCGACGGCGTCGTGGCGCCCGAGCTCCAGGATGCTGAGTAAGAGATCGCGTTCGCGCTCGAGCGCGGTCGTGGGGTGGTCCGACATGGGGTGGAGCCTACACCGAATCCGCCGCGGGTCGCCAGCGGCTAGTGACCCGCTCGGTCTACCACGTCAGGCGCCAGGGAAGCGGCTCGGACGTCGTTCAGGTCGCCGTGGCCGGGTTGCCTCGTCCCCCGACCAGCTCGCTCACGAACCGAGGTAGACGCTGCGGCGCGCCGTCACGGAGCGCCGCGACGATCGCGAGGCCCTCCTCCGCGCTCATGACCTCCAGACGATGCTCGCGCTGCTCCTCCGGGTGACGCGCATAAGCCTCCGCGACCACCTCCCCCCACGCCGGGAGGACTCGCCCGGTCGCCACGGCCAGCAGCGCGGCCCCCTGGAGACAGAGCCCCGGAGAGCCCCAATGGCGGATCCGCTCGAACCAGCGCTCGGCGTCGACGCGCCCCGCCCCGCCGGTGGCCGCGCGGTGGAGGAGCCGGCTGAGGATCTCGGGGACCTCCATGCTCAGGATGGCGGAGCGCTCGGCGGCCTTCCTGGCGTGCTCCGCCATCGCTGGCCACGCCCCGCGGCGCCAGCAGATCGCGGCCTCGGTGATGTGGAGCAACGCCTCGAGGTACGGGACCCCGACCGCCGCGGCGAGGGTCGGCAGCTCCGGGTCCAGCTCGAGCGTGTCGCCGCGCCGGAAGGCCGCCGTCCGACAGATCCACAGGGCGCGCAGCTCGTAGTACGCGTGGCGACAGTCGGCCGCCTCTCGCGCGGCCTCCGAGGCCGCCTCGACTGCGCCGTCGAGGTCCCCCTGCTCCATCAGCGCCGAGGCCGCGTTGGTCCGCGCCGACAGCCGCAGCGCGAAGGGCAGCGTGCGCTCCGAGGCCACCAGCGTGCTCAGCTCCGCGGCCTGACGCCACCGCCCCTCGCGATAGGCCAGGCGCGCCTGCCACGCGCGCTCGTGGGCGATCGCGAAGGGGCCGCCGACGGCGCGAGCCCAGGCGCACGCCTCGGCGATGACCGCGCGCTCTCGCTCGAGGGGCTCGGCGCGGGCCGCACGCACCTTCAGCGTCCAGTGCCAGGTCGCGAGCCGGACGTCCGAGTAGCGCGAGAGGTCGTCGACCTCCGGGACGCCGGCGGCGGCGCCGAGGCGCGCCCCGCGGAGCGCCCCGTCCACGAGCTGCCGGGCGGGGACCACCGTCGCCTCGTCCATGCCCCGCGTGCGGTTCGGCTGCAGCTCGTAGAGCGCCTGCTGCATCGCCATGTCGTTTCCGTCGGTGACGGCGACGAGCGCCAACCTGACCGCGACGTTCGCGGCGACGTCGAGCTCCCCCGCGGCGCGCGTGATGGCGAGCGCGTCCACCAGCACCGCGAGCGCCCGCTCCTGCTGGCCTCCGCGCTCGAGGTGCTCGGAGATGATGAGCGCCGCCGCCCCGACCTCGGCGAAGCGCTCGGCGACCACGAGGTGGAGGATGCGGCGCGGATCCCGCCGGTCGAGCGCGTCGGCGATGCGGCTGTGGGTGTCGCGCCGCGCGGCGGGGTCGAGGTCGAGGTGGTCGGCCGCGATGCCGTCGAGGGTGAGGGTCCCGTCGGCCTGGGTGACGACGATCCCGACCCGGTCGAGCTCTCCGAGCGCGGCCTCGAGGCGCCAGCGGGTGTCGGGCCACGCCCGCGAGATGACCTCCCGGGACGCCGCGGAGCCCGCGAGGAGGACGAGCCGCGCCACCTCGCGGAGATGGACCGCGCGGTGGACCAGCCCCGACACCTCCATCGAGCCGCGCGCTCGCCCGCGCTCGAGGCGCCCGCCGGCCTGGACCCGGACCGCGGTGTGGGAGTCGCTGGCGAGGCGCTCGATGTCCGAGCGGGTCAGCCGGAGCCCGGTCGAGGACCGCTCGGCCAGCCCGACCCGCAGCCACTGCGCGACCTCGGCCGCGGCGACGGCCGGCAGACCGCGCGACCGTCGGTAGAGCTCGCGCGCGGCGTCCTCGCGCAGATGCAGGATGCGGTCGGGTCCGTCGAAGAGCCGCTGCAGGTCCCGCTCCGTCAGCGGCGCCAGCGGCAGCTCCTCGCACTCGGGCCGGACGCGCTCCGCTCCCGGCAGGCCGTGGAGCGCGCCGACGTGCCCCATCCGATTCGCCGTCGCACAGATGACGGGCCGGTCGCCACCGAGCGCGTAGAGGACCTCGCGGCTCCAGGGATCGACGAGGTCGCTGTTGTCGACCAGCAGCACCGCTCCGTCCGCGAGGGCCGCCCGCACCGCGCTCCGGCAGTAGCCGACCATCTCCTCGATGCCCGCGGTCCGACGCCCCTCGAGCGGGCCGACGAGGGGCTCGAGGCTCGAGAAGGGGGCGCGCCCCGGGACCGCCCGGATCGCGGTCACCCCGCGCAGGCGCGCAGCCGCGGCCACGGCGTCGAGTACGTGGGTGTGGCCGGCGCCGTGGGGCCCGGTCACGCGGAGCCCGCGGCGCTCGTCGAGGACCACGGCGACCGCGCGAGCGACGGCCTCCGGTCGCAGCTCGGGGAGGGAGGGAGTGGCGACGGCGTCCTCGTGGCCGAAGAGGCGCAGCGCGTCCCGCGCCGTGGCCGGGCGGTCCTCGGGGCGCTGCACCAACAGCGCGTCGATCGCGGCGGCGACCGGCTCGGCGAGGTCGGGGAGGAGGCTCCGGATCGGCGCGACCGGCTCGGTCGCGCGGCGAACGATGAGCGGCGCGACGTCGGAGTCGGCGTCGGCCTGAGCGTGCGGGAGGAGGCCCGTGAGCGCCTCGAAGACGAGCGCGCCGACCGCCCAGAGGTCCGCGCGCGCGTCGGTCGGCAGGCCGAACGCCTGCTCCGGCGACAGATACTGCGGGGTCCCGAGCGCCGTGCCCTGCACGGTGATGGTCGGCCCGAGCCGGGTACCGCGGGCGAGCCCGAAGTCGAGCAGGGTCGGGACGCCGCGCTCGTCGACGAGGATGTTGGAGGGCTTGAGGTCGCGGTGGACGACGCCGGCGTCGTGGACCTCGGCGAGGACACCGAGCAGCGCGATGGTCGTGTCGGCGATGTCCTCCCAGGCGCACGGCTTGGGCCGCCCGGGGAACGGGGTCCCGTCGACCAGCTCCATCGTGATGAAGAGGCCGCTGTCCTGCTCGCCGTCGTCGAGGAGGCGCACGACGCCGGCGTTGCGGAGCAGGCGCAGCGCGGCGATCTCGCGCCGGACCCGGGCCGCCTCCTGCGCGTCGGCGGCGTGGAAGCGCTTGAGCGCCACGCGGCCGCCGGCGACCGTGTCGGTGGCCTCGTAGACGGTACCGAAGCCGCCGCTCCCGATCTCGCGGCCGAGTGCGTAGCGGCCGGCTATCAAGGGGGGAGCCGCCGCCTGGAGCTCGGTGGGGGGGAGGTCACCGCTCATGACGGGCGGACGGTAGCGCAGACCGCACGATAAGTCTCGCCGGCGATCGCCCTGAGATCAGGGCGTTGACAGCGTCTCCCGGTGCCGAGCCCCTCTACCGCGCCCGACCCGGGTTGCGATTCTCGTAGGAATTCGCCCGTGAAGCCGGCGCGACGTCGCGGTCGCGCGTGAACGCCGCTCACGGAACGAGGCGCTGATTTCTCGCCGCCGGCCACGCGAACGCTGGGCGGTCGAGACGACCGCGTGCCCTCGGAAGATCACCCAGGCGACCCGCGGAGACGCGAGACGGCCGCGGGCCGCTGGCTCCGCATGGCCAGCTCGGCTCGCGGACGTCCAGTCCGCCTCGGCGCCCAGCGTCGGCGCCCGCTGCGCCCGCGCCGCGATGCCGTCTCGAGGGCCGGCCGGGACGACCGCGAGCCGTTCACCGGGCCGCGTGGACCGATGGACGCGCGGGCGTCCCGTCCAGCACGGGCGCCCGCGGGGTCGACGTCAGAGCACGACGACCAGGATGAGCTCGTTGTAGGTGAAGCCGGTCGGCGCGCTCGGCGAGGTCGCCGAGCCGGGGGTCGAGCCCACGTAGTCGGTCTCGAGCTCGTTGCCGGAGCGCTGGAGGACTGGCGAGCCGACGCCAGACTTCAGCCACCAGTGCTCGACCGTCAGCACCGTGCCGCCGTACGAGTAGCTGTAGACGTCCACCTGGCCGATGTTGGTGTTGTTGAGGTCGAGGGAGTGGCTGCCGGGGTCGATCTGCGTCGGGTGCAGGTTCATCCCGGGCCAGCTCTGCCCGTCGAGCTCGTCCTCGTAGTAGTCGTGGATCCAGTCGTTGATGGTCGACGACGACGGGATGCTCCCCCCGAAGGACCGCTCCCAACCCACCGAGATGGGGTCGCCGGACGGGTTCGGCGAGTCTTCGAAGAGGACGTTGTCGGCGCCGAGGGCGAGGTCCTTGGCCCAGTAGAGGTGCCGCGGCCCGTTGGGCGTTCCGTCGGTGTCGGAGATCAGCGCGCCCTTGCCGTAGCGCGTCGCGCCGCTGGTGCGGTTGAATCTGTAGTAGTCGCCGTCACTGAAGAGGATGGACATGAGGCTCCTGATGGGGGAGTCGGGGGGAGTGACGCCGCCTCAGCGAGGCGGCGGAGGGACACGGACGACGCCGGCTCCGACGTCGTCCGGGTGCGGTTCGCCAGCCAGCAGGTCGAGGCGCGCGCTGGCGATGAGGTGGGCGCGGAGCTGCTCGCGGCGGCCGTGCTGCGGGACGGCGCCGGCCCACAGCGCCGCGACGCCGGCGGTCAGCGCCGCCGCGGCCGACGTCCCCCGGAACGGGCGCCGCGACGACAGGTCCACGTCGCCGGGCGCCACGAGCTGAGCACCGGACTGCGAGAACCCGTGTATCCGGCCGTCGGGGTCGATCGCCCCGACGGTCAGCGCGTTCCACGCCCGCCCGGGGAGCGCGGCGGGCAGCCGGACGCCGGGGAGGCTGTCGTTGCCGGTCCCCGTGACGATGAGGGGCGCGGCGGCGAGGGTCGTCTCGAGGAGCTGGCCGACGGCGCGGTAGTACTCGAGCTCGTTCAGGTGCATCCGGAGCGCGTCCACGGCGGCGTCTGGCGCGCTGAAAGCGTTGGCGAAGCCGGCGCCGGTCCGCGAGACCGCGTTCACGCAGATGATGTCCACGCCGCGGATGGCGAGCTCCGAGATCGCGACCATCAGCTCGAGCGCCGAGCCGGCGCCGCGGCGGAAGCTCGCGGGGAGCGCGAAGGCGTGCAGCTCGGCGTGGGGCGCGACCGCCAGGATGGTCGCGGCGCTGCGGGTGCCGTGATCGCCGACGGCGTCCTGGTCGTCGTGGACCGGGAGCCCGTCGTCGCTGAATCGGTAGCGCTGGATGAAGGCGTCCCTCGGGACGAGCGGGCTCGACGGGTCCACGGCGAGGTCGATGAGGCCGATCTTGCGACCGCGCGACAGCTCCGCGTGGGCGGGCTCCCAGCCGATGACGCGACGCCAGCCGTCGCCGACGCGCGCCGGCTCGGCGTCGGGGGCTTCGCTCGGCGCCATCAGGCGCGGCTCCGGCTGCGGCAGCTCGAACGACACGCGCTCGACCGCCAGACCGTCACCTTTGGGCGTGTGAGGTGGGCTGGGCATGCGGGACCTTTGGGAGTGGCCCGGACCCAAGCAAGCGACATGCCACCCGAGTGACCACTGTCCCGTCGACCAGCCTGCGCCGGACAGCCGCTTCGCAACGCGTCGAGAACGCCCGCTCTCGCCGACGTTCAGCGCCTCGGCGCGTGACCCGGTCCGGGATCCCGTACGCGCCGTCCGGGATCACGGACGGAGCTGCGTCCCCCTATCCCTCGCGCTTCGCGAAGCTGGTCGTGATCTTCACGTCCGGCTCGAGCATGCGCGCGACCGAGCAATACTTCTCGTGCGACAGGGCGACCGCGCGCTCGAGCTTCTGCTCCGGGAAGTCGCCGGCCGCCTCGAAGTGGAGGTGGATCTCGGTGAAGACTGCGGGGACGGCGTCGGCGCGGGTGCCGTCGACGGTGACCTCGAGGTCCGTCAGGGTGTGGCGCCCCTTCTGGAGGATGAGCTGCACGTCGACGGCGCTGCACCCCGCGAGGGCGAGCAACACGGCCTCCATGGGTCGGACGCCCGCTTCGGAGGGGCCGATGTCGGGCGAGCCGGACATCGTGAGCGTGCGGCCCGCCTCGTTCTTGCCGAGGTACTGGGCGCCGTGGGTTCGGGTGAGGGTGACGCGCATGGGTTATCCGAAGAGGCCGGAGGAGAGGTAGCGATCGCCGCGATCGCAGAGGACGAAGACGATGACGCCGGCGTCGAGCTCGCGGGCGACCTCGCAGGCGACCCAGCACGCGCCGCCGGCGCTCATGCCGGCGCTGATGCCGTGCTCGCGGGCGAGGCGCCGGGTCATCTCGGTCGCCTGCTCGGCGGTGACGTCGACCTCGCGGTCGACCCAGCGGGGCTCGTAGATGCGCGGGCGGTAGGCCTCGGGCCAGCGGCGGATCCCCGGGATGTGGGTGTCGTCGCTGGCCGGCTGCGCGCCGACGACGCGCAGCTCGGCGCTGCGCTCCTTGAGGAAGCGCGAGCAGCCCATGATCGTGCCGGTCGTCCCCATGGCCGAGACGAAGTGGGTGATGGCGCCACCGGTCTGCGACCAGATCTCGGGCCCGGTCGTGTGGTAGTGGGCGCGCCAGTTGTCGGGGTTCGAGAACTGGTCGAGCATCAGGTAGCCGCCCTCGGCGACCTTGGCCCGGGCGTAGTCGATGGCGCCCTCCATCCGCTGGTCGGCGGGCGTGAGGGTGACCGTCGCGCCGTAGGCCTCCATCGCCAGGACCCGCTCGCGGGTGGCGTTGGCGGGCATCACGAGCTCGATGTCGTAGCCCTTCATGGCCGCGATCATCGCCAGGGCGATGCCCGTGTTGCCGCTCGTCGGCTCGATGACCCGGACGCCGCGGTGCAGCTCGCCGCGGGCCTCGGCCTCCTTCATCATCCAGTGAGCCGGGCGGTCCTTGACGCTCCCGCCGGGGTTGTTGCCCTCGGCCTTGCCGAAGAGCCGGACCCCGGGCTTGTCGACCAGCCCCGAGAGGTCGACGAGCGGGGTGTTGCCGATGAGGTCGGTGGTCCTCTGGACGTCCATGGGCGGGGATGCTGCCCGAAATCGAGGCGCGACGAAAGCCGCGTCTCAGGCGCGCCGCAGGGCGCGGCGGGCGAAGAGGAGCGCCAGCAGGGCGAACGCGAACCCTGCGCCGGGGCCGCCCGCGCCGCCCACGCCGCAGTCACCACCGCGGTTGGTGAAGCGCGCGCTGGACTGGACCTGGACCGGCAGCACGTAGGGCCCCCCGTCAGGCCCGAGCGCGTCGGAGCCGCCGCCGTCGGGCGTGACGGAGTCCGAGGTGATGACGTCGGCCTCGACCGGATCGGTGTCCACCGGCGGGGTGCTCGGATCGAGGCACTGGGCGCCGCCGGCGACGGCGAAGCACTGGGTGCCGGGGGCGCAGGTCTCGAGCCCGTAGGCGCCCTGGGTGCAGCGGCCGACGTGCAGGGTGTCGACGCAGAAGGCGTGGTTCTCCGAGCCGCCCTGGGACGGCGCGCAGAGGGGGTCGACACAGCGGGCGGTGCCGCTCTGGGTACTGCAGTAGCGCCCGGAGGCCGCGCAATCGGTCTCGCTGTGGGTCCCGCCGACGCAGGCGCCGACAGTGCGATCGCTGGCGCAGTACGGGACCCCGGCGGTGCAGCTGGCGGTGCACGAGGCGCTCCCCGCCGGCCCCTCGCAGTGTTGTCCCGAGGGGCAGGTGACGGCGTTGTACTGGCCGCCGGTGCAGGTGCCGAGCTGGCCGCCCGCGGCGCAGAAGGTCCCGTTCTCGCCGCCCGCGAGGTTGCTCCAGCACGCCTGGGCGACGCAGTGCGGCCCGCCGTCGAGGCTGCAGCGCCCCCCGGCGGGGCAGGTGGTGCTGACGACCTGCCCGCTGGCGTCGCACTGCTGGATCGTCGCGCCGTCGCAGGCGGGGTAGCCGGGCTGCCCGGTGCAGCCGGTGGGCCCGGTGGAGCCGCCCAGCGCCGCGAGCTGGGCGACGGTCCCGTCGAAGCGGTCGAGGTCGACGTCCCCCGAGATGCCGGGGACGCTGCCGGTGGCGGAGTACTGGTGGAAGGCCCAGCCGCTCCACGCGGACGGGATGGTCGGGCAGCCGCTGGTCCAGTGGGCGATCCACAGCGGGTGATCGGCGAACGCCGCGCTGCCGATGTTGTCCTCCCAGAAGTAGCTCCCCGTGTAGATGATGCCCTTGACGCCGAGGCGCGACTCGACGCGGTCGAGCCACTGGCCGACCCGGCTGGCGATGGTCGACCCGGAGAGCCCCTCGGTGGTCTCCACGTCGATCACCGGCGGCAGCTCGCCGACGCCGTGGGTCTCGAGGGTGTCGACGAGGAGATCGGCCTGGGCGACCGCGTCCTCGTCGGCGCGGAAGAACTGGTAGGCGCCGCGGAGGACGCCCGCCGCCTGGGCGCCGCTCCAGTTGGTCTGGAACTGGCCGTCGTAGTAGCCCGTGCCGTCGGACACGCGGATGAAGGCGAAGCGGACGCCCGAGCTCCGGACGGTGGGCCAGTCGATGGCGCCCTGCCACTTCGAGACGTCGATCCCGGGGGTCGTCGTCCCAGCCGGGCAGACGTTGGTGGTGACGGGCGCCGTGAGCAGGGCCGGGGCGCCCGCCTGCATCGGCATCCGGGGATCGCCGTCGGCACAAGCCGCGAGCGTGACGGTGAGCGCCAGCGAGAGCGCGCGCGAGGTGGGCCACATGGCGCGCACGATAGCACGGGCACGGGCCTGAGTGACGTTCGGGCGTATCCGGGTCGCGACATCGGAGGAGCGCCTCGCTATCATCGCCGCGTGCTCCGCCCGCTCCTCGTCTGTCTCGCCCTCGTCCTCGCGACGCCCGCCGCCCAGGCCGGGCCGTGCGACGGCTGGGGCGTCGGCGATCTCACCCTCGCCGACGCCGCGGAGACGGCGTTCGTGGGCCGCCTCCTCCGCGACCGCCGCGGGCAGCTGACCTATCGGGTCGAGCGGCCCGTCTCCGGGCGGCTGAAGCGGGGACAGCGCGTGACCGTGAAGACCGCCTGCGCCGTCAGGCCCGAGGGCAAGCGCCACGTGGTCTTCGCCGACGGGGACCGCCGCGTGCTGGCCGGTCGGGAGGGTCTCCAGGCGGCGCGGGCCGCGCGGCTGGAGGCGCTCGACGCGTGGGGGAAGGCGAAGGACGACGCCCGCCGGGCCGCGACGCTGCTCGCCCTCTACCACGAGCGCCAGGACGTGCACGCCTTGACGCTCCTGATCGACGCGCCGCGGCTCCTCGGGCACCTCGACGAGGCCCAGCGGGACGCCCTGGTGCGCGACATCGGCCGGGTCCCGTGGGGAGTGAGCGAGGCCGCCGCCCTGGCGCGCCTGGACCGGCCCATGGCACGCGGGCTCCTGACCCTGGCGGACCGCCGCTGCACCGACGGCGCCTTCGACACCCCGTGCGCGCGGGCCATCCCCGAGGCGCTGGGCTTCTTGAGCACGCCGCGGCCCACGGGCGACGTCGAGGCGCTGGCGGTCGCGATCCGCGCGGCCACGGATCGGCGAGCGCGCCTCCGCGCCCTGAGCGCCTGCGAGGAGCGACGGGACGAGCGCTTCGGCGATCCCGCGGGGTACGGTTTCACCGCCCGCTTGATCGCCCCCGAGCGCGCCTTCCCGTCCGGAGGGCAGGCCGGTTGGGAGCGCGCCGCCGCGTGGTGTGAGGGGAGCAGCCCGAGACGCAGGTGAGATCGGATCGATCCGCCCGCGCGGCTGCCCCGTACTATGGTGGGCACGACGCCGCGAGCACCGTCTGACGAGGCTCGAGGAGTCCACGGACACGTACCGAGGCGGCGACACGTTGAGCCGGGCAGAAGAACACGGGAGCGACGCTTTCCTCGCGGAGGTGCGGGCGCTCGACGACGCGCTCGACGTGCTCGAGGACGTCCCCGGCGAGCTGACGCCGCCCCCGGGGCTGCGCGACGCAATACTCGCGGCGGCGAGCCCGGTCGGTCGCTTCGAGCGGTTCGCGGATCGGCTCGCCGCCATGCTCGACGTGACGCGTGAGCGAGCGGTGTCGCTGCTCGACGCGATCCCGGACCTGCCGTGGCAGCCAGCGCACCTCCCGGGGAGCGCGACCTGCTGGGTCGACGGGGGCCCCGCGACCGACGGCGCGATACGTGGCTTCGTCCGCTACCCGGCCGCCACGCCCTTCCCGGAGCACCGGCACCTCGGCCGCGAGACGGTGCTGTTCTTGAGCGGCGGCGCGACGATGAGCGACGGCGCCGAGTGCCGCCCCGGAGACGTGCACGTCATGCCGGCGGGCTCGCGGCACAGCTTCGAGACCCACCCCGGGCCGGACCTGCTCTACTTCGTCGTGGTCTTCGACGGGGTCGACATGGGCGGCGGGATGGTGCTGAAGCCCGAGAGCTGAGCTGAGCCGAGGGACCTACTGCGCCCCGGCGTGGCCCACCACGAGGACGACGCCCGAGGCGTCGCTGGTGACCAGCAGGCGACCGTCCGGGGCGACGGCGGCGTCGACCGGGCGATGGGGCCACTGCTGCCCGATGTCGCCGGCGCCGTCATACTCGAGGAACGGGGTGGCCTCGACCGGGGTGTCGCCGTCGAAGCGGACGCGCACGACCTTGTATCCGGTGGGGACGTCGCGGTTCCAGCTGCCGTGGAAGGGCACGAAGGCGTCGCCGGCGTACTCCGCGGGGAAGGCGGCGCCGTCGTAGAACACCAGGCCGAGCGGGGCGGAGTGGGCCTGCATGGCCAGGGCCGGCGGCTGGACGTTGGCGGTGTCACGGCACCAGGCGTCGTCGTGGACGCCGTCGTCCATGGTGTTCGGGTGGGCCCACATGGTGCCGGGGCCGAGGCCGACGTCGCTCGGCAGCAGGAACTCGGTCCAGCACCAGGGGTAGCCGTGGAAGGCGCCGGCGGTGTCGAGGCGGCTCAGGATCTCGGCGGGGTTGTCCTCGTGGATGTCGCCGCCGAGGTCGGCGCGGTTGAGCTGATCGACGCCGTTCTGAACGCCCCAGAGGCGGCCCTGGCCGTCGAAGGCGAGGCCGACCTCGTTGCGGAGGCCGTCGGCCTGGACGGCGCCGGTGTCGAAGGCGATGCCGCCCGAGGGGATCGTCGAGAGGTCGAAGCGGCGGACGCGAGAGCGGCTGGAGTCGCTGTCGACGTTGCCGGCGGAGCCGACGCTGACGTAGAGGGCGCCGGCGGCGTCGAGGACGAGGGTCCGGGTCGAGTGACCGCCGGTGGGGATGCCCTTGATCACGACCTCGGCGGCGCCGAGGTCGGCGCGGGCGCCGGGGGTGTAGGCCCAGCGGTAGACCGTCGAGGAGCTCGACGCATAGAGGTAGCCGCCGCCCAGGGCGAGGCCGTGGTTCAGTCCGGAGGCCTTGGCGAGTAGCGCGCGCTCGCCCGAGCCGGAGACGCCGTCGTCGTCGTCGTCCCAGAGGGCGGTCACCTGCCCGCCGGAGCGCTCGACGACGAGGACCTCGCCGGAGGGGGCGACGATCATACCCCGGGGCGAGGACAGGCCGGTCGCCCAGACCGCCGCGCAGAAGCCATCTGGGACGGCCGCGTGGGCCAGCGCCGAACCCTCGGGGGTGTCGCAGGTGTTCGGCAGCGCGACGTCGGCGGAGGCGGTGTCCTCGGCGTCCGGCGGAGCCTCGGTGTCGGCGACCGCGGTGTCGGCGACCGCGGTGTCGGCGACCGCGGTGTCGGCGATCGTGGTGTCGGTGGAACCCTTGTCGTCGTCGCCGGGGCAGGCGGCGAACGTGAGGAAGGCGATGGCGAGGAGCTGGTGTCGCATGGCGACAGGCTCGCCGGCCGTGTCGGTCGATGCAAGCCTGCGGGACGCTGACGCCGACGCCGTGGACCGGTCGGTCACGAAAGTGGCGCAGAGCGCAAGCGGATGGAATGATGGAGATCCTCATCACGCCCCCATGAGAGGACCCCATGACACGGCACGCCTGGCTCGGGCTGGTCGCCCTCGCGCTGCTCGCGACCGCCTGCGGTGACGACGATGACGGCGCTGGCGACACGAGCGCCGCCGACACGTTCGTCGACACGGCGTCCGACACGACGACGCCCGACACGCAGGAGACGTCATCGCTGGACACGGCCGACGACACGGCCCGCTCGGACACGGCGATCGCCGACACGGCGCCGAGCGTCCACCGCATCAACGTCTCGAGCACCGCGATCACCGGGCGGCAGGGGAAGGTCCTGGTGGTCTCCGGGCCCAACGGCGGCTCGCGGCTGTGCGTGCCGATCGGGAGCGACCCGTTCGTGCTGCCGGCGATGGCGCTGACCGAGATGCCCGGCGACGGCAACCCCTGTGGGGCCGCGACGGCCGAGGCGCGCTTCACCGATGGCGACCACGTGGTGCAGGCGAGCGTCTTCGCGCCGGGGAGCCAGAGCCCCGAGGCGTCGACCTCCGCCACGGCCGTGGTGGCGGGGGCCGCCGTCACGGTCGAGCTCGACGGAGCGGCGCTGTCGAGCGGGGCCACCACGGGATCTCCGGGGCGGGTCTTCGTCGCGACGAGCGGCGCCGTCACCGGCCGGCAGGGCAAGATCCTGCTGGTCTCTGCGCCAGGGGGCCGCCTGTGCGCGCCGATCGACAGCGCGTCCTGGACGCTGTCGGCGACTGCGCTGACCGTAGCGCCGACCGAGGGGGATCCGTGCAGCGGCGAGACGGCGGAGGCGACCTTCGCGGGCGGAGACGTCGTCGTGACCGCCGGGATCTACACCCCGGGCGAGACCTCGCCCGTCGCCACGACCCAGGGAAGCGGCACGGTCGACGGAGACGTCACGGTGACCCTCGACGCCGGGGCGCTGAGCGCCCATTGAGGCGTTCGAGCTCCCCCGCGCCGCGCACGCCCTCGCTCCCCGCGCCGCTTCTGCTCACCGCTCCGCGCCGCTTTCGCTGACCGCGCCGCTCACGCCCTCGCTCCCCGCGCCGCGCACGCCCTCGCCCTCGCTCCCCGCGCCGCGCACGCCCTCGCCCTCGCTCCCCGCGCCGCGCACGCCCTCGCTCACGCTCACCGCGCCGCGCACGCCCTCGCTCCCCGCGCCGCGCACGCCCTCGCTCACGCTCACCGCGCCGCGCACGCCCTCGCTCCCCGCGCCGCGCACGCCCTCGCTCGCGCTCACCGCGCCGCGCACGCCCTCGCTCCCCGCGCCGCGCACGCCCTCGCTCACGCTCACCGCGCCGCGCACGCGCACGCTCTCCGCGCACGCCCTCGCTCTCCGCGCCGCGCAAGCGTTGGATCGCTCGGTCTGACCCCAACTTCCAATACACCTCTCGGCGGCTCGTTGGCTGGCGCGAAAGTGTTAGACGGTGGGGTCCGACCCCAACACCTAATACATTTCTCGGCGGCGCTACTTCACCCAGAGCTGCTTCTGGGGCTTCAGGCGCTCGATCTCCTCGAGGGCGGCGAGCGCCTCGGCGCCGTCCTGGGGGCGACCGCTCGGCATCTTCGAGATCATCCGCATCACCAGGTCCACCAGCGCCCCACCCATCGGCCGTCCGTCGTAGGTCGGGAGCTCAGGCTTCTGCATGACGTGCGACACGGCGGCGTCGACCGAGGACGAGGGCTGCTCGAAGGGGCCGCGGCCGCCGGTGAGCATCTCGTAGACGACGAGACCGAGGCCGTAGACATCGGTCGCCGGGGTGATGACGCCCTCGGTGATCTGCTCCGGCGCGAGGTAGCGCGGGTCGCCCACCAGCTCGCCGGTCCGGGTGACCGGCGGCGCGTCGGCCACGGCCGGCGCCGGGGCGAGCTCCTTCACCAACCGGAAGTCGATGAGCTTGATGGCACCGACTTCGCGGCGGCCCCGCAGGACGATGACGTTCGCCGGGATGATCGCCCGGTGGACCAGATCCGCCGCGTGCACCGCGCTCATGGCGTCCGCCAGCGCGATGGCGATGGCGAGGACGTGGGTCGGGTGGAGACGCGTCCGCTTCAGCAGCGACGACAGCGCCTCGCCGTGGAGGTGCTCGAGCACCATGAAGAAGGTCCCGCCCGGGGTCACGCTCATGTCGATGAGGCGCACGATCCGAGGGTGGTCGAGGCCGCCGAGGATCCGCGCCTCGCGCTGGAACCGCGCGATCCCGCGCAGGTGGCGCGCGTCGCACTTGCGCCGGACCTTCACCGCCACGAGCCGATCGATCGACAGCTGGGTCGCGGCGTAGATGTGGTTGTGGGTGCTCTCGACGAGCCGCTGCTCGAGCAGGTACATCCCGCCCAGGACCGTGCCCGTCAGGTCGTTCTCCGGGCTCTCGGCGCGCGCGTCCACGGTCAGGTAGCCGTCGTGGGGACAGCGGATGGCGTCCACCCGGTCGCGACACAGCGGACAGATCCGCCCGCTCGTCAGACGCTTGAGCCCGGTCGCGCGGACGCGGGGGGCCGTGTCTTCGCGCGGCGACTCGGGCGCCCGCGGCTCGCCCTGCTCCGAGAGCAGCTGGGTCCTGTCGGCCGGCTCTTCGACGCCCTCGCCGTCCATCGGGGGGAGCACCAGGGTCTTCTCTTCCGAGCTCATCTCCGCACCTCCACGCTTGCCGCTTATAACGCGAACCCTGTTCGGGTGGCGAACCAGCGCGGCGAGGCGCGGCAGAACGCCACGCCCACCAGAACGACACGGGTGACCTCCCGCGGCCGATCGGGTAGGTCTGGCTCGGCGTTGAGGTAGGTGCCCGATGGACGGATTCCTGGCGGCGCTCGGGGCGGTCTTCGTCGCCGAGCTCGGTGACAAGACACAGCTCGGCGTGCTGCTCGCGACCGACCGCCTGCGACGCCCGTGGCCGATCTTCTGGGGAGCCGCCGGCGCATTGCTGACGAGCACCGCGATCGCCGCCGCGGTCGGAGGGGCCGCCGGAGCCGCCCTCCCCCAGGCGTGGCTCCGGCTCGTCGGCGGGATCGTCTTCCTGGTCGTGGGCGGCCTCGCCCTGTGGGAGCTCCGCAGCGCCGATGACGAGGAGCCGGACGACGTCGTCCAGGGGCGCAGCGGCAGCCGCATCGCCCTGGCCATCTACGTCGCGATCCTGCTGGCCGAGATGGGGGACAAGACCCAGATCGTGACGGCCACCCTCGCGGGGACGCGGGACGCCTGGGCCGCGGGAGCCGGCGCGGGCCTCGCCCTCGTCCTCAGCACCGCCCTCGCGGTCGGCGTCGGCCAGCGGATGACCCGGCTCTCGCGCGGCGTTCGACGCGCGATTCGCGCCGCCGGCGGCCTGCTCTTCGTCGGGTTCGGCGTCTGGTACCTCGTCGACGCCGTCCCTCGGCTATAGCGTCGTTCACCGAAAAAGCGTGTGCGCGTTCGAGGCATCCGGGCACGAACGGAGTAGATACCCGATCGGCGCCCCCGACCGATCGCCGACTGCCCCGGTCGGCCGATCGCCGCGCCGCGAGCCGAACCAGGAGAGGCCTCGCATGTCCCTACGTCCCCTTCGCATCGTCGGCGCGCTTGCCGCCGTCGCCCTGCTCGTCCCGGGCTGCTTCTCGAGCCAGGAGCTCCCGAAGAGCGCGTCGCACCTGACGGCGCCGCTCTTCGACTCGCCCGAGGAGTTCGAGAACGTCCAGATCGCCGCCGTCGACCTCTGCCCCACCGGCTTCGCGTCGACCGTGACCTTCGAGACCGAAGACCAGCTCTTCGGCATCTCGGTCAGCGTCACCGCCGAGGGCCCGGCGACCTTCGCCGCCACCGGCAACCCCGCCCTCGACACCCAGCTCTTCGTCTTCGGGCCCGCCGACGCCAGCGGCTACTACGGCGAGATCCCCGTCGCGGCGGACGACGACTCCGGCGACGGCCTCCAGTCCGCGGTCACGAAGACCCTCGGCGCCGGCAAGTGGTTCGTCGTCATCACGACCTCCGGCGGCGACGGCCTCGGCACCGTGACGTTCACCGGCTCCGGCACCTGCGGCGCCGGCGAGGACACCGACGGCGACGGGATCCTCGACGCCGACGACAACTGCCCCTACGCGGCCAACCCCGACCAGTCGGACGTGGACCAGGACGGCGTGGGCGACGCCTGCGACGACGACACGCCTTGCGTCGACGGCGCCCTCTGCACCGTGACGAACGCCGCGGGGATCGCCTGCGATGGCGTCTGCCTCAACGGCGAGTGCGCGCCGGCCCTCGACGGCTGCGGCGGCCTCGACACCGACGGCGACGGGCTCATCGACAGCGCCGACCCGTGCCCGAACGACCCGACCAACACCCAGGTCGACACCAACGGTGACGGCATCATGGACGCCTGCGCCGGCGACGTGGTCCAGTGCCAGAGCGACGACGAGTGCGTGATCGCGACCTCGGACGGTCAGGCCTGCTCGGGCCACTGCGCGGCGGGTCGGTGCGCGTTCCCCGACGGCTGCACCGCGCTGGGCGACAGTGACGGAGACGGCGTCCCGGATGACCTCGACAACTGCGTCCACGTCCCGAACGGCGACCAGCTCGACACCGACGGCGACGGGCTCGGCGACGCCTGCGACGACGACCCGACCAACACCGGCTGCTCCTCGGACGGCGACTGCCTCTACACCGACGCGAACGGCGTCGTCTGCGCCGGCGTGTGCGACCCCGCGACCGGCACCTGCAACCTCGACCAGGACACCTGCACCGGCCCGACCGGATGCACCTCCGACGACGAGTGCGTGGTCATCAACAGCGACGGCACGGCCTGCGCCGGCGTCTGCGACACGAGCACCCGCCTGTGCTCGTACGCGGACACGCTCTGCGGCGACCCCGCGACCGGCACCTGCGTCGACGACTCCGAGTGCACGGTCACCGACGCCGCGGGCCAGGTCTGCGAGGGCTTCTGCATCGACGGTCAGTGCGCCCTGCCTCCCTCCGGCGGCTGCGGCGCCCCGCCCGACGACGCGGACGGCGACGGGGTCCCCGAGAGCTACGACAACTGCCCGGGCACGCCGAACGGGGACCAGACGGACGCTGACAACGACGGCCTCGGCGACGCCTGCGACGTCGACGCCGACGGCGACGGCTTCGCCGACGACCGCGACGATGACGGCGTGTTCGACATCTACGACAACTGCCCCGACGTCGCCAACCCGCCGTCGCAGACCTGCCCTGGCGCCCCCGCCGGCCCCGCCCAGCAGTGCGACACCGACGCCGACGGCGTGGGCGACGCCTGCGACGACGACCCGACCGACTCGGGTGATCCCAGCGGCTTCTGCGCGGACGGCCAGGTGTGCACCTACACCCTGCCCAGCGGCCAGAGCTGCGCCGGCGTCTGTATCGACGGCGCCTGCGTGGGCAACGGCGCCTGCGGCGGCTGACCCCGTGAACGCGCGCGCGGGCCGACCGGGCCCGCGCCGCCCCCCTTCGTCCCCTCACCTGGAGCGCCTTGGCTCCGAAGCTCCTACCGCTCATCGCCCTGGTAGCGAGCCTGGTCGCGACCGCGCCGGCTCGGGGAGACGTCGTGTGCGTGGTGCTCGGAGATCAGCGGGTAGAGGGGATGACCCCGGCCGACCTGGCCGCCGCGTGGTCGGTGGCGCAGCGGGCGGCGGGGATCCACGCGACCCTCGTCACCCCCGGCTCCCGAGCCGGGTGTGGGACGCAGGCGCGCGTGGTCGCGTCGGTGGACCGCGGCGGCGGGGTCTCCCTGTCGCGCCCGAGCGAAGCGGCGGCCGGCGTGTGGCGCCTGGCCCTGGCCGGCCTGGCCCCGCGGGATCGCAGCCGCGAGCTGGCGCGAGCCCTGGCGACCGCCGCGCGCGACGAGGAGACGGTGACGCTCGCGCCGGTGACCGGCGTGACCTTCCGGCCCAGCGAGCCGGTCACGCCGCCGTCCTGGCGCTTCGGGCTGGCCCTCGGCGGGACCTGGGAGCCGGCCCTCGGAACGGAGCCCACCCGGCTCGGCGGGGACGTCGAGCTCCGGACGGCGACCCTGGGCGAGCGCCTTCAGCTCGGGCTGCGCGTCGGCTGGCGTCCCGCGGTCGACGCGACCGAGGCGGCCATCCCGACCGAGGTCTCCGCGCTGCGGAGCGCGCTGGTCGCCGGCTGGGGTTGGCGGCTCGGCCCGCTGGAGGCGCGCCTGGGGAGCGGTCTGGAGCTGACCTGGCGCCGCGCGACCTCTCACCCGCCGACCCGGCTCAGCGCGGTCACGATCGACGACCTGGCGATGGCCGTCCCCCTCGAGGCGCGGCTGACCTGGAGCGCGAGCCGCGCCCTGGCCGTCGAGGCGGCGGTCGGTGGACGCGTGTTCCTCGGCGGCGCCTCCCGGACCTGGCTCGGCGACGGCGTCGTGGACGTCCCGGTCGGTGGCCTCGACGTAGCCGTTCGCCTGTGCTGGTGGTGGGGCCGATGACCGCGTGGGACCAGGAGGCCGAGGCGGCCCTCGTCGCGCGCTGCAAGGACGGCGACGACCGGGCGTGGGCGGAGGTCTATCGAACCCAGGCGCCGACGGTCGCGGCCTTCCTGCGGCGGTTGAACGGGCCCCACGCCGACGTGGACGAGCTGCTGCAGCAGGTCTTCGTGGAGCTGTTCGCGAGCATCCGGCGCTTCCGGGGCGACGCGCGGCTGTCGACCTGGCTCTATCGGATCGCGGCGAACGTGTCGGCGAAGGCGGAGCGCGCCGGCGGGCGGCACCGGCGGCGGCTCTTCGCGTGGGCGAGCGCGCTGGCGACCGCCCCGCTGAGCGAGCCCGATCCGAGCGCGCGGGTCGCGGCGCGCTCGGAGCTCGAGCGGGTCGAGGCGGCGCTCGGCAAGCTCAAGCACATCCATCGGACCGTCTGGGTCCTGAGCGAGATCGAGGGGCTGTCCCTCGACGAGATGGCCGAGGCGGTCGGCGCCAAGGTGGGCACGGTGCGCTCGCGCCTGACGAAGGCGCGGCGGCTGGTCTCCGCGGAGCTGCAGCGGCGGGAGGCGGCGACGGCCGGTCGCCCGGCGCTGTTCCTGCGGGGCCAGGGGGAGCGGTGAGATGAGTGAGACCCAGCCCAGCTGCGAGATCGTGTGGCGCGCTCTGAGCGAGCGGCCGGCCGGCGACGCGGGCGAGGCGTGGCCCGAGTGGGTCGCCGATCACCTCGGCGGCTGCGACGCGTGCCGCGACGCCTGGGACGCGGAGCGCGCGCAGGTCGCCGCGTTTCGGGCGGCGACCGTACCGCGGACGGTGCCGGCCTTCGAGCGGGTCGCCGGCGCCCTCGACGAGCGGCAGCGCGGGCAGCGGCGGCGCGCGGCGCGCCTGGCGTGGGGGCTCGGGGTCGCCGCGATGGCCGGGGCCGTGGCGGCGATGGTGCTGATGACGCCGGCGCCGGTGGGGCTGCCGACGGACGGGGTCGGGATCGTCGACCGCGCCGGGCTGGTCTCGTGGGCGCGGGACGGGGCGTGGGAGACGATGTCCGACGGCGTGACGACGCTGGTCGGCGGCGACGTGCTCGAGACCGGCAGCGACGGGGCGGTGACCCTGTCGCGGCCCGAGGTCGCCGAGGTCGAAGTCGGCCCGGGCACGCGCGTGGCGCTGACGTCCTGGACCGACGACGTGGTCGAGATGCGGCTCGAGCGCGGGGCGCTGACCTCGACCGTCGAGCACCGGGCGGCGGGACAGCGCTTCGAGATCGTGACGCCCGAGGCGCGGGTCGTGGTCGTCGGGACGCGCTTCGTCACGCACCACGAGGACGGGCGCGGGACGACCGTCGAGGGGATGAGCGGCGTCGTGAGGGTGTTCCGCAAGGACGGGAGCGTCGCCGGCGAGGTGCGGGCCGGAGAGCGGCTGCAGGTGCCCGAGACGCAGGTGGCAGCGGGGTCCGCAGAGCTTCGGCGGCTGGCAGCGGGAGCGGAGGCGCAGGCGAACGCGGGAGCGGAGGCGCAGGCGAACGCGGGAGCGGAGGCGCAGGCGAACGCGGAAGCGGAGGCGCAGGCGAGCGCGGAAGCGAACGCGGGAGCGGAGGCGCAGGCGAACGCGGGCGCGGAGCGGCGCGGGAGCGGTCGGGACGACCGTAGGCCTCAGGCGAACGCGGGAGCGGAGGCGCAGGCGAACGCGGGCACGGAGCGGCGCGGGAGCGGTCGGGACGACCGCGGGCCTCAGGCGAACGAGGGAGCGGAGCGGCGCGGGAGCGGTCGGGACGACCGCGGGCCTCAGGCGAACGCGGGCGCGGAGCGGCGCGGGAGCGGTCGGAACGACCGCGGGCCTCAGGCGAACGAGGGAGCGGAGCGGCGCGGGAGCGGTCGGGACGACCGCGGGCCTCAGGCGAACGAGGGAGCGGAGCGGCGCGGGAGCGGTCGGGACGACCGCGGGCCTCAGGCGAACGCGGGCGCGGAGCGGCGCGGGAGCGGTCGGGACGACCGCGGGCCTCAGGCGAACGCGGGCGCGGAGCGGCGCGGGAGCGGTCGGGACGACCGCGGGCCTCAGGCGAGCGAACGCGGCCCGGAGGTGGGCGGAGCTCCTGCCGAAGGCGGTCGGAACGACCGCGGACCACATGCGAACGACGGCGGGCCGGCGGGACACGCGGAGACCGAGGCGAGAGCAGCGCCGGTCCCCACCCTGGGAGAGGCCCGGGCGGCGCTGGCCGCGGGGCGCACGGACGCGGCCGTCGCGGCGCTCGAGCGCCATGTCGGCGCGGCGCCGACGCTGGAGGCTTGGACGCTCCTGGGGGACGCTCACCTGGTCGCCGGGCGGCAGCGCGAAGCGGCGGCCGCCTATGATCACGCTGTTCGACTCGCGGGGACGCGGGACCCCGGCGGGCTCGTCATCGACCTCGGTGAGGTCGAGCTGGCCCTCGGGCGGACCACGGCGGCACGCGAGCGCTGGGGCGACTACCTGGAGCGCTTCCCGAACGGCGCCACCGCGCCGCGCGTGGCCTCGCGGCTGGCGAGGCTGCTCGCCGAGGCGGGGGACGACGGCGACGCCGAGCAGCTCTGGCGCATGGTCCTCGCGCGCATCCCGCGGGCCCCCGAGGGCGCGACCGCCCTGGCCGAGCTGGGCCGGCGCCTCCTCGCGCGCCGCGCCTGGGACGCCGCGGCGGCGCTCTTCGAGCCCCACGCCGACCCGCCGCGCGGACGCCTGGGCGAGACCGCGCTCGCCGGCCTCGTTCACGCCCGCGCCGGCCAAGGTCGGCGCGAGGCGGTCATCGCTCTGGCCGAGCGCTACCGGCGAGCGTTCCCCGACGGCCGCCGCGCCGCCGAGGTCCGCGCCCTGGCAGAGGCCGCAGCCGCGCCCTGACTCGAGCCGGACGGCGGCCTCGACCGCGGCAGCTTCCGCGGCGAGTCCGCCGGCCCACTCGAGGAGCTCGCGGTGACCGTGGACGGCCTCACGCTCTTCGCCTCACCGGTGCCCGACGTGCTCGCCCGCCGCGCCCTCGCCCAGCCTTCCGCCGAGCAGCCCGCCGTGCGCGAGGATGGCGGCCAACGCGCCCCCCTTGGGCTCGCTCGCCGAGGCCGCGGGCCGCTGCGCCGGACGCCACCGGGCTGGCCGTGATCGCTCGGTCTGCTAGTATACGCCAGACGTTCGAATTCCACGGACTGTCAACTCGCGGAGTCAGCCCCGCGAGGCCAGACCGACTCCCGCCGGAGACACCGCACGCGGATCGCCCCGCGGCGTCGCCGCCGCGGGCGTTGGCATGCACCTTGCGTAGCCCGTCACCCGTTCGGTCATGCTGCTCGAAGAACGCGGATCGTGACGATCCGCCAGGAGGAACCCATGCGCACACGCTCGAGTATTCTGATGATGGCCCTGGCCGTCCCGCTCCTCACCGCCCCGCTGACGCTCTCGCCGACGACGGCGCGGGCGGCGGAGGTGGACGAGTATGACGACGAGGCTCCCGACGAGGACTGGGTCTGGGAGGACGGCGACGAGGTCGACGGCACGGTCCACGAGGGCTTCTACCGGCTCCGCGCGCGAGCTGGGTACGTCTGGGTGCCCGGCGGCTACGTCGGCGGGACCTGGGTGGCGCCGCACTGGCAGCCTGCGCGGGTCCCGGCCGGCAAGGTCTGGGTCCCCGGCCACCGCGGCCCCGACGGCTACTGGATCCCGGGCCACTACCGCGTCTCGGCGCGGCCAGGGCACGTCTGGGTGCCCGCGGCGATGGTCGGGGGCGTCTGGGTCCACGGCCACTGGAAGCCTGCCAAGCAGCGCGCGGGCCACGTCTGGGTCCCGGGCCACTGGGCCCCGGACGGCACCTGGGTCGACGGGCACTGGCGCCCGACGCACAAGAACGGCCACCACTGGGTCGCCGGCCACTGGCGCTATGGGCGCTGGATTCCCGGTCACTGGAAGCCCGCCAAGGCGCGCGCCGGGCACGTCTGGGTGCCGGGCCACTTCGGCCCCCGGGGCTGGGTGGACGGGCACTGGCGCGTGAAGGCCAAGCCCGGTCACCACTGGGTCGCCGCGGCCTGGGTCGGCGGGGTCTGGACCGCCGGCCGCTGGGTCGCCGGGAAGCGGCCGGCGGTCAAGCGGCGCTACCGCGTCCACCCCGTCGCCCACATGGTCCGCACCCGTAGCCACGATCGGCGCCTGTGGCACAAGGGCAAGCGCCAGGAGCGACGCGGCGAGCGCCAGGAGCGACGCGGCGAGAAGATGCAGAAGCGCGGCGAGAAGACCGGCAACGAGCGCCTCGAGAAGCGCGGCGAGCGGGTCGAGAAGCGCGGCGAGCGCAAGCAGCGCCGCGGCGAGCGCAAGCAGCGCCGGGCGCGCTGAGCCAGGCCGCAGATCCAGTCAGCCGCGCGCGGGGTCCGAGGACCTCGCGCGCGGTGGCGTCTTACCCCGATCCTACACGCGAGCGCCCGAGATTGACCCCGCTGCGGGTGCGAACCGAGCATGACGACATGAGCCAGCCCCGACCGATGATGATGCTCTTGCTGGGGGTCGCCCTGAGCGCCGCCAGCGCTTGTGGCGATGCGGCTACGGGCGGGGGCGACGACACCTCGAGCGCCACGCTGACCGCAGACGTGTCGGACACGGGGACGAGCACGAGCACCTCGCTCGGCGGCGACGCGCTAGCCCACGTCCAGAGCGGCGCCGACACGGCCTCCGCGAGCGAGCTCGGCCCCACCGACGCGGCGGACGCGCAGCTGAACGCGGACGCTGCGCAGGACACGACGCCAGATGACGCGCTGTCCCCCGTCGACACGGCGGTCGCAGACGCGCACGAGGTCGACGATACGGCGTTCGACGACGCGGCGCTCGAGGATGCGCACGAGGTCGACGACGCGGTGTTCGAGGACGCGCCCGAGGTCGACACGGCGGTCGGCGATACGAGCGACGACGGCGACACGAGCGACGACGACGTCACCGAGGACGCGGGCGGCGGCGAGGTGATCGAGGACGTGGGCGCGGCGGGCGGCGATGTCGCGGAGAGCGACGGCGCGACGGCCGGGACCGGGTGGACCGGGGTCCGCCAGTGGGGCCTCGCGACCGACGACAGCGCCGAGGGGGTCGAGGTCGACGACCTCGGGATGATCTACATCTCCAGCTGGAAGTGGGGCGGGCTGGAGTACGTGGGCCAGGTGGACGCCTTCGACGCCGAAGGCGAGCCGCAGTGGCAGGTCGTACGTCCCGCGGTCTACGACAACATGACGCGGGGGATCGGCTTCAGCGGGGCGAGCGACCGGCTCTACATCGCCGAGCAGTCGAAGCTCGTCCCGAACAGCAACAGCCAGTTCGCGGTGTTCTCCGCCCTCGACCCGGTCGACGGCGAGGAGACCTGGTCGGTGACCGTCGACTTCCTCGACGGGGTGTCGGACTTCACCGTCGGTTCGCGGGCGCGGGTCGGCTCGGACGGATACGTCTACTTCACCGGGTCGTACAAGCGCCTCGGCCCGGCGGGATGGGAGGTCGGGAGCTTCCTCGCGCGCTACGACGATCTCGACCCGGAGCACCCCGGAGGCGTCATCGACGAGCTCGGCCCGTACCCCTACTCGGCGGGTGGGTACGGCGACACCCACCTGACGAACGTCCTCGCGCTGGAGGACGGCCTCTTCGTGTCCGGCCAGACGCCGAACGCGGTGGACGGCGGGCCGACCTTCGGCGGCTCCGATGGGCTCGTGCGGCGCTACGACGCCGACGGCGAGGTCCTATGGACGCGGCGCTACGGCACGGCGGGCGACGACTACCTGCGCGGGCTGGCGATGCTGTCGGACGGGCGGCTCGCGGTGGGCGGCGGCACCGAGGGGCAGCTCGGCGACACGGCCTTCGGTGGCCGGGACGCGGTGTTGCTGCTCATCGACCCGGCCCACGGCGCGGTCATCGACGCCTGGCAGTTCGGGACCGCCGGGACGGACCACGTGCTCGAGCTCCTGCCGATGGACGACGGCACGCTGCTCGTGCTCGGCGCCGAGGGCGGGAACGCGACCACGGCCAACGGCTTCGTCCGGCGCGTCAACGCGAAGAACGGCGACGTCCTGTGGCACACGCCGATCGTGGCGACCGGCGTCGGCTACGTCTGGCCGACCGGGCTCGCGCTGATCGTCGGCAGCGACGACGTGATGGTCGTCGGCCGTGTCCGCGGCTCGCTCGCCGGTCAGCCCTACGGCGGCGGCCTCGACGCCTTCGCCCTCCGCGTCACCGGAGACGGCCTGATCCCCTGACGTCGGTCGTCGCGGAAAAGTATTATATATAACGCAGGGCCAGACCCCACCTTCTAACACTTCCGCCGCGGACGACGGAGAAGTATTAGATCACGGGGTCAGACCCCACCTTCTAACGCTTTCGCCGCGGACGACGGAGAAGTATTGGGAGCCGGGGGTGTGATTCGTACCCCGGCTGACTCTTCGGTGAATTGGCTCGCCGCGGCATGCGGGACGGCGCGCGAGCTGGTGCGGGGTGCGGGGCGGGGCGCGGAAGCGGAAGCGGGAGCGGGAGCGTGAGTGGTGTATGAGCGGGTGCGCTGGGCGTGAGTGGTTCGGGAGCGGAGGGAGCGCCGCGAGCCTCGAGGGGCCCCGCTCTCCCTCACGTGCCGGAGTGGTGCATCGGGGCGGCCGGACGCGCTACGCATCCGGCCGCCGCGCTCGGTCAGCGGGTGAGATTGACGAGGGTTCCGATGACGTGGTCGAGACGTTGCCTGACGTCGGGCCCGGGCTCGGGGATGCAGCGCATGGCGACGGCGACATCGAAGCACGCGGCCACTTCATAGGCGGAGCCGAGGGCGTTGGCGTAGCGCGCGCGCCTGTTCTTGCCGAGTGAACCCGCGCCCTCGGCGATGTTCAGGGGCGTGCTCGCC
>Ga0209475_10000121_pt1 | contig 239285 bp, 212 predicted proteins | sample tdDd471_FD_187128 | JGI IMG/M metagenome (GOLD analysis project Ga0209475, IMG submission 187128) | Marine sediment microbial communities from the Atlantic coast under amendment with organic carbon and nitrate - tdDd47.1 (SPAdes)... | ecosystem: Environmental > Aquatic > Marine > Coastal >... | reverse complement strand
ACATGGCCTGGCTCATCTACATGAACCTCAGCAGAAAAATCAGCGTCCGTCAAACCGTTTTTTACAGGCTTCACCTGTGAAGCCAATTGATGATCATGGTCAGCAACAGCATCACCCTGGTGTTCATGGCCGTCGCCTTCTGCATGCACATGGGCGACATCGTGTTCATGGGCGTCACCTTCTTCATGGCCGTGGTCGGCGTCATGATCATGGCCGTCGCCTTCTGCATGCACATGGGCGACATCGTGATCACGGCCGTCACCTTCTACATGGCCGTGGTCGGCGTCATGATCATGGCCGTCGCCTTCCGCATGCACATGGGCGACATCGTGATCATGGGCGACTCCCGTCTCATGATTGCTTCCACCTTCATGACTGTGCGATTCAGTGGACACCGCTTCATGCGAACCGACATGCTCGGTGCCATCGGCATGGGTATGACTGTGGCCGCCGGCATTGTGCCGATGCGACAGTTTGATAAAAAACGCAATGGCCACCAATAGGCCAATGAGCGCAAATACTCTAGATTGTTTCATTTTTTTCCTCATTTACCAGGTAAAAAGCGCAGTACCGGCAGCCAGTTCCAGATTGGCCCGGGCCTTGAGAACAGCCAGTTTGGCATGGAGATACTCTCCTTTGACACGGGCCAATGTGCCAAGTGCGTCAATCATTTCAAGATAGCCCAATTCACCGGCCTCATAGGCACGCGTTGTGACACGCGCCAGTTCCTCAGCCTCTGTCAACGCCCCTGTTTCATAGCGTTTGGCAATATGCTCGGCCTGCTGGAGTTGTGAAAGATGGCCATCAATAGTCAGTATGAGCTCATTTCTCACGGCTTGGCCCTTCCACTCTTCCGCCTTCAAACGGGCCCTGGCGGCGCGGATCTCGCTCTGATCTCGAAACAATGCCCAAAGCGGCAGCGATGCCCCAATTTCAAAGCCGCGATCATCAGCCTGGCCCGGCCCACGGAATTCCCGATGAAAATATTTTACTGAGAATGATGGAATCAACTGATGCCAGGCAAGGCCCAGCCCCGCAGATTGTGCTGCTTTGCGGGCCTTCTGTGCAACCAGAAGGGGATGCGCCGCCATCGCTTTTTGGATGATCTCCTCTCGAGAGTAGTGCGGAGCCGACAGCGATAAATCAGCTTGAATGATAGGCAACCGCCTACCTTGTCGTCCCAATAACACGGCTAGGGCCTGTTGCTCCAGCTGGGTGTTCTGTGTGAATGTCATCAACCGGTTCTCAGCCTCAGTAAGCTGTAGTTTCGCTCGCAGGCTGTCCAGTGCAGGTGTTTCTCCGGCCAGTACGCGGATACGGGCTTTTTCGAGATTAATCGCCGCCCATCTCCGCATGTCTTCATGCAAGGCCACACGTTCCTGTGCAGCCACTACACTATAAAAGTTTTTTTTAACTTCCGCAATTACCCAATTCTCAGCCACATTGTGCATTGCCATTGCGGCTCTGGCATGGGCGTTTTGCTTTCTTCCTTCCAGCCAGTAGGCTGTGGGCAATTTAATGGATTGTACAAAACCCAATTTACGGGCACCCCAGTCGTCAATACTGCCGGAGCGGGGTATCCCCTCTTCTTCAAAAAAAACTTCTGGATTGGCCGGTACAATAACCGACCACAATCCGAGACCCTCTGCCTTCGCAAGATTTGCTGAAGCCATCAGACCGGGATTATTCAAGCGCGCCTCATTCAATGCCTGCTCCAATGTCAATGCGGTTTGCGCCTGCACCACATGAAAAGGCAGTAAAAGAACGAGCACGCCGGAAAGCCATTTCATCATGGCGCGTCTCCTTAAAAAATCAAAATGTGATAATAAAAATTTAGATCAGGAAAGAGTTTGCGGAGGGCGTTCAAGGGATTGAAGCTCAAAGTAACGATAATGCGCTTGTGATAATGTGGCGCTACGCTGACAAAGGAGACTCACTTGATGGATCATTTGCGGAATGTCACCAACAAAGCCGCCGAGACAGCTACAATGCGTTGCACAGGGTTGACACGCATCATCGGTGGAACTGCCTTTTTCCGGACTTGTAAAACTGTGTCCGTGAGCGATATGCTGGTGTGCTGACATTTCAAATACAATGAAAGAACAGGTGTGGCCAGCCTCCCCATGATCATGATCGTGTCCACAATAGCCCAATCCGGTGAACAACATTTCGAAGATGATCATCAAGGAGACAAAGATTGATAATTTTGAAAATTTCCGCACCCGTACCACAGATTGGCAATCCCATTTCATTGTATGCAGGTTAAACATACACAAAAAAAGAGATAAAAATCAAGTATTATTGTGACGTCGGTATTACTTCGAACTGACCGCCCCTTCTATGATAGGGAATATTTAAATAGGCCAGATTATAACTCTGGAAGTCATAATTGATCAAACGCTTTAACCCTTCAGGCAAATAAGGCTGATAAAGAATAATAAACGGAATCACTTCATGCCGTCCCCCCAACAATTCAGCAGGTCGAATGTATATATTTAGTTTCATTCTCAGTTCAGACTTGTCAATAGTAAAGACATTCAAGAGCATGCTGGCCGTCTGCGCTTTTATGATTTTTGCCTGGGGATAATCTAATGAACGAAGAAAAGCGCTAAACAAATAGCTACGGTTAGCCTGCGCCAAAAATTGAATTGTATCATTCTCTGTGGGTGTGAGCACAACTTCACAATGAAGTGTGTCTGGCCCATCTGATATTATTAATGGTTGAACATGGGTCTCGATATCCAATAGTTTCTTGAGGCTAACCTTGTCGTTAAGAAACCCTTGAAGACCAACATCGCCTTGATTTGAAGCCACTTTACCATCAATAATAACAACATATCGACACACTATCTCGTAGTTGCCAACATAAAAAAAAAGTCTAAAAATACCGTTCTCAGCACCGGCCTGAAAACTTCCACCAGGGGGAAGGAGGATATTGAATTCACCGTTATCATCAGTAAAGGCACCCAGTTCATAGCCCTCCATCCAGACGGCAGCACCTTTCGCAATAATACTGTCAGAGAGCATGACTTGACCTCTAACCCAGTGATTGGCTGCTGGAATAATGTTATCAGAAAAAATGGGATTCTGTGTACATTTTGTAAAAATATACATTGTGGATACCACAACCAGTATTTGCAAACCTCTTTTCATGATCATTATCCCCTTCCAAGCATCCTGCATTAATGATGAAAAAATCATGCCAGGAAGTAATCTAACAGTTAAATAAAGGGCTACTCCAAACCAACAAAATCAATATTGTTTAATTTATATTATAAATCTCCATTGCTTTATAATCGAGATAAAATCGCCCTCCTCCTCTTTTAAAGGGTAAATTCAAATATGCCTTGTCTACACTATACATATCATACCCGAGAAACGTCTTCATTGCCTCAGGAAAACCAGGTTGGTACACGACAAACCATGGGATGTAATAATACTCCCCCTTCTTCAGATGCCCACCATTCAGGGTCATTTCATATCCAGCCTCCCAAACAGGTGTGCCTAACATCATCAGATTGGTGTCCAGAGCTTTATTATCAAACACGATCTCATTCATCCCCTCAATATTCTGCGGAAAGAGAAAAAAGCAATTAATTCGTGCACCTTTGTTCAGAATATGCAATGGCAGTTTACTAATTGAACAAGTGGACTTTAAACCTAGTAGCGTATCGATATGTCCGCAGGGCGTAACATGAATCCTCAAGCTGGCTTCTGTATGCATGCCCAACAGTTCTTGGAGCATGACGGCATTCTTTAAATGACCATCCTGTTCAATATCCAGTTCACCGTCAAATACCTGCCCCTCACGAACCATCACCTCTCTATACGTAAGTTCAAAATTATTGATGTAAAAGTAAAGCTTAAAGATGCCGTTTTCGGCGCCGCCACCCAGACTGCCACCGGGAAGCTGCAAATTAAACTGACCCTTATCATCAGTAAACGTACCTATTTCATATCCCTCTAGCCACACGGCAGCGCCATTTCCTACTGCACCGGTGGACAGCTCTACCTTACCTCGAACCCACTGTTTCTCTGTGGGTATATAATTATCTTCAAAAAATGGATTTTGAGTACATTGATTTGCCAAAAATAAAATAATGACCAGAGACACCAAACACTTTATTTTCTTTTTATGCTTCAAAGACAAAAGTTCCCTCACGATCAAGTTAATGACATATAAATTATTTATCTCCATCCAGATCAATGACCTCAACTGCCAAGCCGTCATTTCCCAGCCAAAAAACCCCACCGGTACGATAAAATGGAAAATCGAGATAAGCCGATGTGATGTTCTGAGTGTCATACCCTACAAACGCCTTTAAACCCTCAGGTATCCCTGCTTGTTCTGTCACAATCCAGGGTGTAAACTGATAAGTGCCGGTCTTTAAGTTCTCAGCTTTAACATTGATCAAGATGCGCCCGGTCCAACGGTTATTGTAGACAGAAAGCTTTGTCATAATCTCCTGAGGATGATCAAAGGTCAATAAATCGTTTTCTCCGTTCTCCAAAGGATCCAAGAAGAAAGCGCCTATGTTGTTCCCACGCATCCAGATATGAGCAGGAGGTGACTTGATATTGCATCGTATATCGAGGGTGAGAAATTCGACCCCATTATCATCAACATGAAGGCCGGCAACGGAGTGTGCTGAGAGAATCTGCTGAAACTCACATACATTCGCCAACTCACCATTTATTCCAATATCGCCTTGTTGTTCCACCACGTTACCATCTCGAATCAATACGGCGGCCGACTCCAGTTGATAGTTGTTGACATAAAAATAAAGTGTAAAGAGTCCATTTTCAAGATTGCCTCCTGAGCTGGGCATCAATATTTCAAAATGGCCTCTATGGTCAGTGTATGTTCCAACATCATAAGCACTGAACCACACGGCAGCGCCTTTTGCAGGCATTCCGTTGTCCAACATGAGATCTCCACGAAGCCACCGATTCTCCTGATTGATTTTATCATCATCAAAAAATGGATTTTGCGTACAACTCATCAAAACAAGTAGAATGCATAAAACCATACCAGTGCAGTAATACTTCAGTAGGTCTCTGGCTTTTTTCACAACTCTTTTCTCCTCTCCACAACATCGTATTGATGCATATCCCAAATGAGTGTAAAACATCCTCCACTGCGGACAAAAGGAAGATTAAAATAACTCATATCAACACTGACAAGATCATAGCCAATAAACTGTTTTAAGCCTTCCGGAAGGTCTGGCTGAAAAGCAATTAGCCAGGGCACATATTCATAATTACCTGGTTTCAATATGCCCCCGTTTAACCGGATATAATGTGCTCCATTCCATTGGTTCTGGTGAATACTCGTGTATGAGGCGGGCACAGTGGGGTTATCTTTGATCATTCTTTCCATGCCGGGAATTTCCTCGGGAAAGAGGAAAAAAGTACTCAGCCGCCCATCGCGCAGGAGTAACTTAATTGGCGGTTTCTTAATATCGCATTGTGTAGTAAATGCCACACAGCTGTCATTTTTATAGGGATTATACCAGTAATAGGCTGATGTGTGAACAGAAACGATATTCTCTAATTCAATCACATTTTCAACCCAGCCGTCCTGTCCGATGGCGCCCTGTCCATCCACAACCTTGCCGTCTTGAATTAAAACATTGCATACATGATACTTATAGTTATTAACATAGACATACAAAGGAAACAGCCCTGTTTCAGCTCCCGAAGCCTGACTTCCTCCACCTGGCAGTGCTAACTCAAACACACCATCATCATCGGTGTAGCAACCCACATCATATCCGGAAAACCATACAGCTGCTCCCGTGGCCGGTCGCCCATCATCCAATTCCACATGCCCTCTGACCCACCGTTTTTCAACAGGAATTAAATTATCATCAAACACGGGATTCTTTGTACAGTGTATTGCAAAAAAACAAAGCGCTGTAGTATAAAGGAAAATCGTACACCCTTTTATTTTTTTCATTCCGCCCCCAATCCTGACTTAATACTTAATCCCAAATGTTAGGTGAAACCGCCTGTCTCTAAAAGGCAGCTCGGCTACAGTAAGTTCAGTATCAAGGATATTTCTTATGCTTCCAGTAAACTGTGTTTTTACATTGAAAAAGTCAAAAGATTTCCCCACAAAGACATCAAAATTCGAGAAGCCCGGTAAGTCAATCACTCCAAAACTGCCACCGGTCATTCGAACCCATCCCACCTGTTCCCCTTCAGCAAAATAGTGCAAATGTCCTTGCCAACCAGCATGCTCAATAATTAAATCAAGCACCCCTTTCTGGTCATACTTAAACGGAAATGCCGCTTTGTCAGAAACAAAATATTTTGAGAAGCCACCGCCAATGGTCATTTTCTTGTCAAACAAAAATATACGGCCAGAACCCTCAACACCGGTGATGCTGGCAGTTCTTACATTGTCATAATAGGCAACAGGAATGCCGGGAATAAAATAGTATCGAAATTTATTATTATAGTAATTTTTGAAAAAGTTTGCATTCAACTGCCAACCCATTATCTCCTGCTGATCGATCTGCCGGGTCAGCTCTATCCCAATCTCTGTACTCCGATTTTCCTCAGGTTTGAGATACATCTCGGCGGAACTGTTATTGCTGAGCTGAGGCTGACTGACTTGTTGAACAAGCGAAGGAAATTTTATTGCTGTACCATAATTCATGTATCCATTGAAGAGAAAATCACCACGCACGCCGCTTAGGTTGGCAGAAAATTTCACCGTTGTTTTATCATGTTTGCGTTGATCTGGCCAAGTGGGCGCCCACTCTGTGCCCAATATACTCTCATCATCAACACGGGTATCCTTCACCCAATCACGACGGAAACTAACGTTACAATCAAAAGTTGAAAGATAATCATAACCTGTCGGCGCATGATATTTGGTCACTGCAGCGGCACCATGATGAGTTCGATTCATCACATAGGGTACACGTTGTACTGCCATTGATGTCCAGCGCTGTATTTCGCTGTAATCCATCTCATCATCTTCAAACTGGTATGCCAGAATCATTTCGAACCGTTTCCAAACCACTGGTTTTTCCACATTGATCTGGATGGATTTGGAATCGATATCACGTTTGGGGATGAAAGCCATTGAGGAATAGCTCTGCAACTCTTTTTGACGAGAATAGGCTCCGTTGGTCTCAAACCGGCCAAATCTACCCAACTTCCCCAACCACTGACCCATGATGACTGTGTTTTCCATTTGAAGCTTTTCACTCAGGCGATCATTGATATAGTCATAATCTGTATATAAACCGGAGAAGCGTAATTGATTATCGCCTTCTTTATCGAGCCTCACGGCCATATTTGCCTGATGGTGCGTGGCTAAGTTTTCAAGATAGTCAGGCTCTTCAACACTGTCTTCATACATCCGATGTGTGGCCCCCTTCTTAAAAGTATACGAGAGATCCACAGGACCAATAGGCCGATACGCCTGCATGGACCAGTTACCGGCATCGTAGGACCCAACCCCCTGCTTAAATCGTAATGTGTAATCTTTTTGGAATTGAGGAACAATATTGATCACACCTGCCAATGCGCCTGTGCCATAAAGAATTGTATTGCTGCCTTTGATTACTTCCATGCGAGACATCTCATCAATATCAATCAGCGAAAGATCAAAACGACTATCATAGAGTCGATTCAGCCTGATATTATTGTAAAGAATAACAGTTTCATCTGGATTTCCGCCTCGGACAGAGACCTGACGTCGACCTGTATGGGACTCGCTTACCTGAATACTGTGATCAGTTTTGAGCATATCAGCAGCATCGGCATAGCCTTTATTCTGAAAACTCCTCGCCTCAAGGATTCGAATGGCTTGCGGCAAATCCTGCTTGATGTCAACCTGAGTTCCTTCAGCCTCCACGCGTACACCTTGAAGGGGTATCACCCTGGGACTCAGGTCAATGGTGATGCTGCGATAAAAATCAGAGAGCTTCATGTTAATCGGTTCATAGGCAATATGCTGAATTTTAACAACGGCACTTGGTTTTACCGTACGTAAGCCTAATGAGAACCGTCCTTTTACATCAGTCACTGTTCCATACTGCGTACCAACGACAGAAAGCTGTACATTTGAAAGCGGCGTCTGGGTATTTTTATCGCGGACAAACCCAGAAAGCTGAATCGATTGGCTCTGAGCATTTAAATATTGAGTGAGCACTAAGATCCAGGGTAAAATATATCGATATCGCTTAATTTGCATTCCATCTCCTCCGATTGGTGGGCTTTACAAATATCTACGGATAAGAAAACAGAACCCCTGGAAAGAGGCAAAAAAAACTTTATTTAATGAAAAGGCCCTTTTCCACTGGGGTAAAGGGCCGTATACTTCATCTACAGACACACTCGGTATTGTTAACAGACTGCTTCACCCATTAAAAGTGAACACTGATTCAAAAATCTCGTTTACGTCGAAGTAAGGGTGTTAATATTCGCAGAAGGAAACCGGACACAACATCGCGTTCCACCGTTGACCTCAAATGTAATTGAACCCTTCAGTTGTTCCTCAACCAGTATGTGGACCATACGCATTCCCAGGGATTCAGTGGTTTCGGGGACAAGAGAAGTCGGCAAACCCACCCCATTATCAATCACCTCAATTTCATACCCCTGATCTATACTGTATTGGGCATTGACTGTAATACTGGCCCCTTCTTCAATTTTATCTTTGAATCCATGACGCAGTGCATTGCCTACTAACTCGTTTATAATCAAACCACTGGGAATGGCTATATTAATGGGTAAGGCAAATTCATCAATATTCATCTGAAAGGCGATTTCCTCCATATCACATCTGTAGCTCTGATAAAGCCTGAAGGCGAGGCTTCTAACATAACCGGCAAAACCAATCTCTGAGAAATTATCAGAACTATAAAGTTTCTCATGAACAAGCGCAATCGTTCTAATTCTATCCTGACTTTCTCTAAACAATGCCAGAACGTCTTCACTTTCTATCTTAAGCGCCTGCAAATTGATCAGGCTGACAATGATCTGAAGATTGTTTTTGACGCGATGATGGATTTCCTTCAGTAATAACTCTCGTTCACGAAGTGCGGATTTAATCACGGCATCCGCCTTTTTGCGTTCTTCTATTTCACAGATCAAATCTTCATTGGCTTTGGCCAGATCTGCTGTACGGTCAGCAATACGGGATTCCAGCGTCTCCTGATGCTTCTTTAGCTCAAGGTCGAGGCAGATCCGGGCTGTTACATCACGGAATATCCCTTCATAGCCAACGACTTGGTCATTACCGTCTCTTCTTAGATTGATGGTTAATTCTATAATCACTTCACTATCGTCATCCCGGTTCAGTGTAAGAATTTGTCCAGCCAAAAATCCACTTTGGTTGAGACCGGTGAAGAGGTGTTCAAGGGTATCATGCGCCCTGACAAAATCACTGACACGTTTGCCTGATGTCAGCAACTCAGCGGCCGTTTCATACCCCAACAACCGCGCGCCTGATCGATTGAGAAAAAGGAAACCACCGGCCTTATCAATATGGAAAACGCCATCCCATGTATTGTTGAAAAGATCACGGTAGGCCTCAAATTCTCTTTTCAAAGCATCAGACTTACGCCACTCCATACGGTATTTATAGGCCAGTTGATAGACAGCCAACAGCGCAATAACCAGGAAGAAGAAATTAAGCAGACTGAGGAAAGTGACTGTCGAAATCTGCAACATGATACCTCGTATGTATAATTTTAGTAATCATAATAAGCCAGCACCAGATAACAATCAAATCAACCAGTGGCAGTAAACGAAATATATTGATAGGGAGAATAGGCCAAACAGAATTGACAATACTTTTCAGGCCATAGACGAAGAGCGCAAGCATGATCCACTTGCCCAATCCCCCTATCTCTATTTTCAGGAAAAGGAGAAGCAGCCCTCCAAATGTAAAGCCAATTTTCAAAAATGATGCGTATTGATCAACCAAAACAAGCAGATCAAAATATCTTACAAAGCCCTTGTTTCTCATCAACAATGTCAATAAAAACTCAAAAACAAAGAACATAAAGAAATGGACAAAGACAATTGTCCGTTGCAATGCCGAAACCCCCACGCTCGTATCGTGATGGTATTTATCACGCGATAAGAGGAAGATAAGATAACAACCCACCCCCCCTCCCAGGAAATGCACCGGCACAGGGACAATAGCGGTAAAGCCCGAAGTCGCAAAAATATTAAGGACAAATATGACAATAAATATTGTTGAAAAAATCATGATAGCTCGCTAGCAACCCAGTTGAAAGTTACACGATTCACACATCATTTGACCATTACCGGTTCCAAAACAACTCGGCCGTGACAGCTCATCCAGGCCCACTTCGGTCTCAATAAATGTCTCAAACGCGCCTTTGATAAATTCTCTCCACTTGGCATCCACGGCCTGCTTATCGATCGCTCCATTCGTTTGCATCATAGCTTCCTTTCTATTTAAAATGATTTTAAACCCAGTAAGCCAGCCAGGGACTGCCAGGGATTGGTGGCTGCTTTATCAGCTTCATCAAACCAGATTTCCTCTGTCTCTTCCTGCAGGTCGCCTTTGGAGGAAAATGCTTTGGAGAAAATAACTTTTACAGGATTGACGGCCGCTTTCAAGGCACTTCCAGTCTGGTCTTTGGCCAATTTTCGCATCTCATTGGCCACCCGCTCTATCAGGTCGCTGGTCACTGTTTTTGTGGCTGAAACCACCGCATGCAGCGTGGGAAAAAACGCACGATCGGACTCTGCAAACAGCCGGGTGCAGTAGTTTTCTGTCACCATGGCCACGCGGGTCATTAACGCGGCATTGACGAATCCGTCAGCCACAGAGCCAAAAAGCCGTGCCGCAAAGGGCACAGATTTGACGCCGGTGGCTACGAGCTTGGAGAGAATCTCATCGGTGGCCGTCTCCACGCCCTCAGATCCGCCAATGGCCATAGAGAGATAGACCAGTCGACCAATCTTCAACATCTCCCTGTTGGAGACACGCCCCTGATAAAGTATAAAATAATCACGCATCATGGCCGTGGCAATAGAGAGAATAATCACGGCATCTAGAAATCCGTTCTGGGCAATACTTGTGGCATAGAAAACCTGTGTCACATACCGTTTCCGGATCTTCTCTGCTTCCGGCGCCAGCGCCTCAAGCAAGCGGCGATACCCTTCAGGGGTGCTTTCCACAGCCTCCCAATCCACATCCACAGGCCGGAGTCTGATATTTTTGCGCATCTGCTTCACCCTTGCAGAGGCCACGCGATTGATCTGTTCCGGATCCCGCGCAGGGCGCAACCGTGCGGGCATTACGATTATTCTCATGAAGGGGATCACTACAAAATAGCCAATAACGCCCATAAACAACGCGATCATGGCCCAGCCACCCCAGGGGTGTATCGACTTTGCCGCCTGATGCAAAACGAGAAATTCCTTGATCACCAGATAGACGAGTATCAGGGAAAGCCATGTCAGTATACGTTTCAGCACAGAGGCCGATCTCCTGTTGGTGCAGCGGCCATTCTCCCCACTCACTTAGAGGCTGCCGGGCAGAGGGAAGCTGTGCACCTATAAAAAAATTCAAATAACGCGGGTTTCCACGTGTGGCGGTAATACTCCCGTTAAGCTAAGCATCGCCATCTACATGAGTGGCATTCAAAATTCGTAAAGGGCAGGCATAACAGGTTAGTTGTGCATGCAAATTGAAAAAACTGCCGTCCCTGGTAGTGTCAGATCCTGCACCATACTACAATCCACAAAAACGAATGAGGCGAAGGACTTGCGTAGATGTTAAATTAATTATATTTACTTAAAAGTAGATACCGACTTTTGTCCATGACAGATTTTAACACGCTGGCCCCAAGCGTAGCAGCAGCCGCAGCTGATGTTGACCATGCAGAATAACGACGTGAAATCGCCTGTTCTGTTGACTTTCGAGTCCCCATTATGGCATAAGGGCATCAATAGAACAACCACGCAAAAAAACAGAGACATCGGTGTAAAACCACGAAACTGAAATAATCCGTCGGCATAATATACCCTCAGACAGTTCACCACCCGTCCCTGCTGGTGCTTCAGAGTTGGGTGGTGGATTTCAGATCAGGCCATATTACCGACAGACTGAATATTCTGTGCAAAAAAAACAATAACCACGCTGAAAATGCATCGAGACACTAGGAATGCCCCAAGCCCCCATCGCCTTACGCGGCCGGAATCACAATGCACCTGCCTATGCATTTGTGCCATTTTAAAATCGAGAAGACAGGGAGACAAAGTTGCAATACGCTATCAGGCCACTGCTAATCCTCGCCCATTCTATCTGATGCTCTATTTTAATCGATTGATATAGCGAATGCAAGTATATTTCATTTTTTCCCCCACCTTTGCCAACTTTTTTACAACACACACGTATTCTTATATGGCCCCGCGCGTTTACTGAACCCATCGCGCAATTGACCCAGGAAATGTGAGGACACCATGACACTGCAAGACATTCTAACCGACATCTCTGATAAGCAGACCCCTATTCTGTTAAATGACGGAGATAATGACTGGGACGCAGGAGATCTGTTAGGCGAACTTTCTCCGCCAATGCTGAAGCGCGCGGCACACATGCAAACCGGCCTCTATATTGCTGAAATTAATGATTCTGGATATCTAGGGCGGATTCTCTACCGCCTTAAAGACAAAGCCTGATCAATTATTCTCTGAATATAAATCATGAAGCTTTTTATGCCTCGAAGCCCACGGGTCTTCGGGGCATTTTTACAATGAGTGGTCCATACTGAATTGACGTAAAAATGTTGCCGGCGCAGCACCAATTATACGACACAAAACCTAGAAGTCAATTCTGAAACCCTAAACACATCATTACAATATGAAATTCAATGACCTAAAGATTCAGCGGTTTGAAAAACGGCAATCCCACACGGATTCCACACATCATGTATGTACCCCATCCATTTTTTGCCTTAAATGTTTTTAATGATGTACACACAGAGGCCGGCCATGCCCATGGCGTATTAAAGTCAAGTGCCGCCCCAAAACGAAACGCAACTTTCAGCGATGCCGAAACATCTCCGGCTGCTTGCACCAGACTCATACCGCTTCCCAGTTCATAAGACAAACGCTGGCCCATTCCCAGACGCAATAAAAAATCAAGATCGAATTGACTGTGCTTTGTGGTTGCATGAGAATGGGCACTGAATACAGGGACCGTTATTTCAGCGGCCAATGCCTGTTTTTTCCAGTGCAGCAGCGTCCCCCGCAGCGTCAATGCAACCGCCGAAGGTTGCCGCACATCAAATTCAGATCCAGGAACCCAGGCGGCAATCCCCAGGTCGATTCGTGCCCTTTGCACTTCAACTGACGGATTCATCTTAAAAACCGGGGAGACCGCCGGTACAATGCTGTCTGCCACATCCCGCTCTATCATTGCATTCAAACGCTTATCAGAAAGCGCCACGCGATCCCCGATCTGTATCTGACGTCTTTCGGCCACCTGGACGATTTCTGCTGCCGTTTTTCCGTTGCGGCTGCGCACAATGCGTACGCTCCCAATGGCCACAGGCTTATCAGCCACAACACGATAGACTTCGAGCAAATCACCTTTATCTCCAAGACCCTTTTCTATATCGATAAGCACATAATTTTTTAAAATACGGACCACAGTCTGAGCTTTAAGGTGTATTCCGGATGAAAAGAATATGCAAATTATACATATTAATTTTGTTTTCTTGTACATTTCAAAACCTCACCATCATTTGATGCAGGACTTTTCCAGGGAATTGCATACTGGATAGCAAATTTCGTTCCGCGGGAAACTTCATGCGCTGACGTCTATCCGATGCTGATATCCCAATTTAGCTCACACCAAAACAGTAGGGCCTGGCAATGGAACCAGGTCGCAGTATAGAACGTATTATAATGTCACTGAACTTTGGTTGCATATCGGCAGAGATATACGTATCTTATCGACAATAATCATTCCTAACGGGGAGCATTCAATTGGAAGAAAAAATTAAAGCGGCATTAGAAAAAGTCAGACCCTCACTGCAGGCTGACGGTGGCGATGTGGAGTTTGTAAACTTTGTAGACGGTGTTGTCAATGTCCGTTTGCAGGGTTCATGTCACGGCTGTCCCATGTCACAGATGACGTTGAAAATGGGCATTGAGCGCCTGCTTAAAGAGGAGATTCCCGAGGTTATCTCAGTGGAATCCGTAAACTAAATTTTTGATTGTACAAAAAAGCCGGCTAGTTTCTAGCCGGCTTTTTTGTCATAAAAATATTATTTCCTTCTTTATCAATAATTGACAGCCCACCACTTAATTTCAGGAAAAATATTTATTCTTTTTCCATTGAATTCAACGTACATGTGTTGTACTTTGAGCCTTGACTGCATGACTGCTTTTACGAGGGTGCAGACCGGTAAACAATGAAATACCCAATGGGAATTTTTATTATCAAAAATGGCGGCATACTGCTTGGTTTTTTGGTTGATTTCCATTCCAGAATTTCCTATGTTAAAACCATTCGTTGGGTGTAGCGTCTCAAATTCAACTGTAGGTTACTGGTGAAACATGAGTCGATATATGCACATTCGATGGAACATATGCAGCACAATGCATGTTCTTGCATCATTGAGCCGGGTCTTTACCATGTCCTAGGACAATGCCGCTGTAATAAGACGAAGTCAGTGGAGCCGTTTGGTTCACTGACTTTTGATTTTTAAAAACCTATTTAAGCGCGATACGCCGAAAGGAAGGGCACATGCCAAAGCTCACTGTTGCTGATCTGGCAAAAATTAAAGAGCGTACTCGTAAAATGACCACGTTGCGTGAAGGTGCGGGTAGTGCTAAAATCACAGTGCACATGGGCACATGCGGCATCGCCTCAGGTGCCCGTGAAATTATGAGTTCTGTCTTGGAAGTGATGGAAGCCAAGGAGATTAAAGATGTACTGGTGACCACTTCAGGCTGTGCCGGCTTCTGCAGCCGCGAGCCGATGGCCACCATTGAACTGAAAGATGCAGCACCGGTGATGTATGCAGACCTCACGCCTGAGAAGATCAAAGAAATCTTTGAGAAGCATGTGTTGGGCGGTGAGATCCAGACAGATTATGTGCTGGCCCGGGGCAGTGAAAGATTGGGTTAACATGGACAAAGCGATCGGCTTTGTTCATTCAACCATAAATTATTTACCTAATTAAGGAGTAGCTCATGTCGGACTACGTGAAGGATTTAATGGCTCAAGTCGTGGCCAAGAATCCGGCTCAGCCCGAATTCCATCAGGCCGTTGAAGAGGTTGTAGAATCTCTGGCAGTGGTTTTGGAAAAACATCCTGAGTACCGTGACGCAAAAATTGTTGAACGCATCGTCGAACCCGAGCGCGTTCTGCTGTTCCGCGTCCCATGGCTGGATGACGAAGGCAAAGTTCAGGTCAATCGCGGTTTCCGCATTGAGATGAACAGCGCCATTGGCCCCTACAAAGGCGGCCTGCGTTTTCATCCCTCTGTGAACCTTGGCATCTTGAAATTCCTGGCCTTTGAGCAGGTTTTCAAGAATTCGCTGACCACACTGCCCATGGGGGGTGGTAAAGGTGGCTCTGACTTTGATCCCAAAGGCAAGAGCGACAACGAAGTAATGCGTTTCTGCCAGTCTTTCATGACTGAGCTGTGCCGCCACATCGGACCCAACACAGACGTTCCTGCCGGTGACATCGGTGTGGGCGGCCGTGAAATCGGTTTCATGTTTGGCCAGTACAAACGGATTCGCAACGAGTTCACCGGTGTGCTGACCGGTAAAGGCCTGAACTGGGGTGGCTCTCTGATCCGTCCCGAGGCCACTGGCTACGGCGCTGTCTACTTTGGCCGCGAGATGCTGGCTACGCGCGGCGAGACCTATGAAGGCAAGACCTGTCTCGTCTCCGGTTCCGGCAACGTGGCGCAATATGCCTGTGAGAAGATTCTGGATCTCGGCGGCAAGCCCGTGACCGTGTCTGACTCTGGCGGTTACATCTATGACGAAGCCGGTATCGATCGCGAAAAGCTGGCCTTCATCATGGAACTGAAGAACGTCCGTCGCGGCCGCATCAGTGAATACGCCGCGAAATACCCCTCTGCCGTATACACCGCTGTTGATCGCAACCTGGATCACAATCCGCTGTGGAACCACAAAGCTGAATGTGCCTTCCCCTCAGCCACGCAGAACGAAATCAACCTCAAAGACGCTCAGAACCTGCTCGCCAATGGCGTGTATCTGGTCTCTGAGGGCGCCAACATGCCCACCGTCCCCGAGGGTGTGAACCTCTTCGTGAAAGAGAAAATCCTCTACGGTCCCGGTAAAGCCGCCAATGCCGGTGGTGTGGCCACCTCTGGTCTGGAGATGTCCCAGAACAGCATGCGCTACAACTGGACCCGTGAAGAAGTGGATGCCAAGCTGGCCGGTATCATGAAAGCCATCCATACACAGTGTGTGGAAGCGGCCGAAAAATACGGGACACCCGGCAACTACGTGAACGGCGCCAACATCGCCGGCTTCCTGAAAGTGGCCGACGCGATGATGGATCAGGGCGTGGTTTAATTTTTCGCTCTTTGCTTTTCTGTCAATACAAAAGGGATGCGGCTTCAGCCGCATCCCTTTTTTTATAGAATGTTTTATCAGTCTGTATTTTACACTGCCTGCCCGGCGCAGTGGCCCGACGCCCACGCCCAGTGCAGATTATATCCCCCCAGCCATCCGGTGACATCCAGCACCTCACCAATGAAGTACAAGCCTTTGACGGTTTTCACCTCAAAGGTCTTGGAGGAGATCGCACGTACATCGACGCCCCCGCGTGTCACCTCGGCCTTCTCAAAGTCAGCGGCGCGCGCAGGAAGAAAAGTCCAGCATTGAAACTGAAGGGCGAGCGCTTCAACCTCAACATCCTTCCATTCGCCAATCGGCTTCTCTTTCACGGTTCCGGAAGGGAGAAAGGCCTGAATCAATCGTTTGGGCAGATGGGCTGCAAGCAGCGTCCGTATCTCTGCTTTGGGGTGACGACGTTTCTCCCCTGTTAACAGCGCGGCCAGATCGATGCCAGGCAGAAGATTGACCTGTACCGAGGCTCCCGGTTGCCAATAATTGGAAAGCTGCAGTGTGACAGGTCCACTGATGCCGCGATGGGTGAAGAGCAGCGCGCCTCTGAAATCGACAGCACCGCATTTCAATTCCGCCTCCAGGGCGATGCCGGACAGCCCCTCCAGCCGCTTCCTGTCACTTGAACTGTAGAGCAGGCCCGTCAACCCCGGCAGGGGCGGGATCACAGAGAGGCCGAACTGTTCCGCCACACGATACCCGAAATCTGTGGCACCCAGTTTCGGATAGGCCAGGCCACCGGTCGCAACAACCAGTGAGTGACAGGCCAGACTTTGATTGGCGACACGGACACGGAATCCCTGGTCAGCCTTTTCAATTCTTGCGCTGCTGTTCAACCGCAGCGTCACACCGGCTTGACCACACTCATCTAAAAGCATATTGACCACCTGAGCCGCACTGCCTGTACAGAAAAGTTGACCGTGATCGCGCTCTTCAAAATCAATCTCATGCGCGTAAATCAAGGCCAGAAACTCATGCACATCAAAACGGCCGATGGCCGATTTACAAAAATGCGGATTCGCAGACAGATAGTGTTTGGCGGCAATCTCCATATTGCTGAAATTACACTTCCCGCCGCCCGAACTCATTATTTTCTTTCCCGGTCGCTCGGCATGGTCAATAACCAGCACGCGCTTGCCGCGGTGGCCTGCAGTGAGCGCACACATCAACCCGGCGGCGCCCGCCCCAATAATTATGACATCGTATGTTGCTTCTCTATGCATCATCATCTTTCCCTGATTCAAACAAATTCTAAATCCTATTGTTTTTACACCCTACTCCGACAAAGCCTCCCAGCCGTAATCGATGTATTCCCAGCTGTAGTCATTCTCTTTGACATCCACGACAACGAAGCCCTCTTCAAATCCCATGTTGGGCCCCGTCCACCAGGCTGCGCACACCGCCCCGCCTGTGATAAATTCAGTCTCCTTCCACCGCATCGACTCTTGTATATGGAGATGGCCCTGAAGCACCAAACGGCAATTATAGGGCGCAAGTACGGCCATCACTTCTGGCGCATTGCCCACAACAGCCCACGCTTCATTGGCGGTCATGGGTCCGTTCACCATCTGTGCGGCGATGGAATAAAAAGGCATATGCGATGCGATCACCACCGGCTTCTCTGTCCCGTGTTTGGAAAGTGTGGCCTGAAGCCAGCTCAATTGCGTACTGTCTATATGGCCGGTATAACCACGATCGGCCGTAACCGCGATACTGTTCAACATGATAAACAGCCATCCCCGGTGTGTAAACGCATGATAGGGTCGGGCATAGCCTGTCCGTTCAGTAAACATGACATTGCCGTATCTGGGATGTTCGGGGCTGATCCCGCTGCTTTCATACACACCAAAATACTCGTGGTTGCCAATGGTGTGATACACCGGCATTTCCAAAGCGTCAAGGGCAGCCAGGAAAGCCGTATACGCTGAATCAGCAGCCCCCTCGCTGGCTTCCAGCGCATCCATGATGCCGTCTCCCCCAGAGATCACAAAATCGGGTTTGGGGTTGAGTGTGTTGATCAACTGAATCGCCTGTGCCAGGCCCTGAGGGGCACCGCGCTCACCGGTGTAGTGCACATCGCTTATAAAGACAAATCGAAAACCGTGGCGATTTGAGCGGTTGCAGGCCACGGTCACCAGTAGCAACGACATACATATCAAAACACGAAAACGCTTCATAAACACTCCTCAGACTGTGATGCGGCCACGCGCTGCATTGCGTACAGAATATAACAATTAATTGGATGAACAAAAAGGCCAATTCAATTCTTTAATTTCGAAACAAACCAACGGCGAACCCCGTATATCGATATGTTCCGAAAAATAAGAATTGAATCGAGACGCGCAGATTTAGACAGATGGAGTAATCATGACTGCCCAAACGAAACCGGCTCTCCCCATTGCAGAGTACTTGATGAAGCTGACCCTCCCTTCAAAGAACCGTGCAGAGCTCATCTCCGATTTCAGAGAAGCCTTCAAGGAAGAACGGACCGCAAAGGGGCGTCTTCGTGCCGAGCTATGGTATCTGAAACAGTGGACAAAGCTGACCTGGGGACGCAAAAAAAATACACACTTCTGGAGCAGCGTGATGTTTAAAAACCACCTGACCGTGGCCTACAGACACCTTAGGAAACAGAAGGTTGACACCACTGTCAGTCTGTTGAGCTTGGGCCTGGGCCTGATGTGCGGCCTGATGATTCTGCTCTATATTCAGGATGAATTGAAGTACGACCGGTTCCATCACAATGCAGATCGAATATTCCGTGTCGTCCTTGAAGTCGAGAAAAGTGGTCAGGCCAACAATGCAAACGGTCCTTTTGGACTGGGGCCAATTCTAAAACGGGAATTCCCCGATGTGATTGAACAGGTTCGCATACGGAAAATGGGTCAGAGTGTCTCACGTTATGTCGGATATGAAGACAAAAAATTCAACGAAAGGCGCTTCTTCTTTGCTGAACCGTCTCTGTTTTCAATATTTGATTTCCCGCTGGTCAAAGGTGACGCGACCACAGCACTTTCAGCACCAAACACAATTGTTATTACAGAAGAGATGGCCATAAAATACTTTGGCGACCAGGACCCCATGGGGAAAACGCTGGAAGCTGATCCATACAATACCGGAGATTTCATGCACTTCCAGGTGACTGGAGTGGCGCTGGACGTGCCCACCCAGTCGCACATTCATTTTGATTTTCTGGCTTCTTATACTTCGCAGACCGAAGACTTAAACCGCCTAAACGGTATCTGGCAGCACTACACCTACCTTTTATTGAAATCGGCGCAATCTGCACCAGTCATTGCTACAGAGCTTGAGGATTGCCTCATCCGCCACTGGCGGGCCGATCCCTGGTATACGCCGAGACTTCAACCCCTGTTGGACATCCACCTCCACTCGGGGCTGAACTCAGAGGTGCAGCCTGTGGGCCGCTACAGTCATATTCTGATTTTCTCCGCTGTGGGATTGATTGTACTGCTCATTGCCGCAATCAATTTTGTCAACCTCTCCACCGCCCGATCCTATAAAAGACTCCGGGAAATTGGAATGCGTAAAACCCTGGGCGCCACGCGAGACGCTGTACAGAGACAGCTTCTTGGTGAGTCAGTGGGGTTTGCCCTGCTGGCGGGTTTTACCGCCATCCTGGCTTTCTATATGGCCATCCCCACATTCAATGATCTGACCGGCAAAACCATGACCTGGCATCACCTGGCCACAGCCGAGTTGCTGCTCCCCTACTTGATCATCGTGCTCACGCTGGGACTGGGCGCCGGCATGTATACCGCTGTCACCGGCGCGGCGCTCACCCCAATGCATATGCTTAAACAGGCCGCGCCTGGCCGCACTGCCGGTAGACGGCTCAGAGAAATTCTCGTCACGCTTCAGTTTGTGCTGACGCTGACACTGATCATTATTACACTGGCCGTTAAGACACAGATGCAATTCATCCGCCAAGCCGATACGGGGTATGACCGTCGGAAGATGCTCATCCTCCCTCTGAACAGCGAGCTGCGCACACAGGCCCAGTCGATTAAGAACAAACTCAACGCCCACCCGGGCATCAGTGGCGTCACACTCTCCAATTATGTGCCAACAGCTGGAAGCTCGCACAGCAATTTCCAGTTTGAGGGACGGGAACTGCCTGTTTCACAGGTAATCTACTATGTGGACAAAGATTTCTTTCAGACCTATGGATTACAGCTGGAAGCGGGTCAGTTCATCAAAAACAAGTCCCAGGTCCGGGGGGAGTCTGAGTTTCTCATCACAGAACGTACTGTTTCAGAGGCCGGTTATGCACATGCAGGTGATGCCCTGGGTAAAACGATCTCATTTCTCAACTTCAATGGGCATGTAAGCGGTGTCGTCCGTGATCTGAATATTTATGGACTCAACGAAAAGCCCTACGGCATTGTCTTTCTCATCACACCGCACCAGAAGCACAACTATCTCTCTATTCGCTTTGATCCCAGGCAGACAGCTGCGATCAAGGCCCATGTACAGTCAGTATGGGAAGAGGCTGTACCCAGCTACCCCATGGAATCCTTTTTCCTCGATGACCACTTCAATGCCATGCACCGATCCGACAAACAATTTGGTACTGTACTGCATCTCTTCTCTATGCTGGCCATTGGCATTGCGTGCAGCGGGCTCTTTGCCATGGCCCTGCTGGCGGCTCAGCAACGCCGGCGTGAGATGGGTATACGAAAAGCCCTGGGCGCCACCACCACCTCACTTTACTTCTTTCTCTCCCGTGAATTTGTCAAATGGACGTTGACAGCCGCCATCATCTCCTGGCCGCTGGCCTATGTGCTGATTAAAAAATGGCTCTCCACATTCGCCTACCAGGCCCCCGTCTCGTTTTGGTGGTTTTTGATCTCCACCCTGACAGTCGTCTGCCTGACACTCTTGACAATCAGCTGGCAGGCCTATAATACAGCCTGTAGCAATCCGGCCATCACTTTAAAAACGGAATAATGAAACCCAAAGGAGAGACGCTTGAAACTTTTAACACGTGCCGAAGAGTATGTACTGCTGGCGATCATGACGCTGGCTGAAGATGCCTACTCACTGACTATACAGAAATCCATTGCCAGTGTTGCAGGTGAAAAATGGTCACTGGGCACCATCTATGCCCCACTGGAGCGTCTTGAAAAAAGAGGATTGATTCGTTCTTCATTCTCAGAAGCTGCGCCAGAAAGAGGGGGACGAAAGAAGCGGCTTTACAGACTGACCCCCGACGGCATCAAGGCCCTTGAGCATATTAAAAAAGTGCAGGAGATATTCTGGCATCAAGCCCCCGGCCTCTCAGCAGTGGAATAGTCAAACCGTAAGCCACCTCCGAAGAGGTGGCTTACGGCTTTCCAGCAAACTCAGCGTCTTTCTAAGGGACAAAAAAGGAGTTGTTTTGCCTCATGCCAATCCCGTAAAACGGGCACTCCGGCTTGTAAGAGGCGCTCTTTAGATTGATGGCCGCCGGCAAGCAGCAGGCAATCAATATTCAGCGCCCGGGAGACGGCAGCGTCGTGCAGTGTATCGCCCACCAATACTGTCTCTTCAGGCCGTAACGCCAAACAGCGCATCAACCGGTGCCCCACCTGTTCTTTGCCGTAGGCATGGTGATCATCCACCCCGAAAACCCGATCGAAAAACGGAGTAAGCGCAAAAAACGAGATGATCTCATCAAGCGAATATTGCTTGCTGGCCGACAAAATATATTGTTTAACGCCAAGCCTTTGGCACTGCCTCAACATCTCCGTCGCGCCATCCCGAAGCAGGCAGCCTGATTTTCGTACCTCATATTCCTCTATAAAGGCTGTACTGATACTTTCAAAGGGCTCTACAGAAAAATCAAAACCGATCGCTCTGTAATAATCAATGACAGGAAATCCAAATTGGGCGGCGTACTGACCTGCGGACAGGGCGGGCAGTTGACGAACCGCCAGCTGTCGATTCATAATGTCAATACAGAGCCGGGCGTCATCAAGCAGTGTACCGTTCCAATCCCATATGATATTCTTATAGCGTAATGCCATTGGATAAACTTTCTGTCAATTGATTAAGAGAATAAAGATAGGGGTTTCACTGAACAATGTCAAATAAAAGCACTGGCGGGAGACATCACCCTGGATGCCGAATCACAGAGTAAACGACCACCCGCTCCAGCGGGTGGCATTCTATTCCGGCCAGAGGCCGGGAGAGATAGAGCGGCACACTCAGTGCCGATCAGTTAGGATTGAGAACCGCATGCGGAGCAAGCGGTTTGAAAATCAATCTATACATGAGGCAAACCAATTACAGCGCTTTGTCAATTTGAACCTGATGCTTTTCAAAAGGGAACTCAAGGATAAACGTGGTGCCGTCATTGCCCTCAATCTGAAGAGAGCCGCCCAATTGCTCGGTCACGAGGATCTTAATGAGAAACATTCCGAGAGATTGCGTATTGTCGACATCGAACGACTCTGGCAACCCCACGCCATTGTCACAGCAGACCACTTGCAGTCTCTGCGTCTCCAAAATTTTCAAACTGATGCGGACGCACGCTTGTCCTTCTCGCGTTTCAGGGAAAGCATGTTTTAGCGCATTGGTGACGAGCTCGTTGATCATGAGCCCGCAGGGCACGGCCAAATCCACAGAGATCAGTGTATTCTCCATGTCATACTCAAACTGTATGGGATTACGCGCTTCGCCGTGTACACTGTAAAGGCTGTTCACCAATTTCGTCACATATCTTGAAAAATCAATCTGAGAGAGATTGTGCGATCCATAAAGCATTTCATGAACCAGCGCCATGGAGCGGACACGCGCCTGACTCTCTTTGAGAATATCAGTCACCCGCGTATCATCCACACGCCTGGACTGAAGCTGTAACAGGCTGGAGATAATTTGCATGTTGTTTTTCACGCGGTGATGCACTTCTTTAATCAAGACATCTTTCTCTTTCAGCGAAGCCTTAATCTGATTTTCAATGCGCTTTCGCTCTGTTACATCCTGCTGTGTGCCCCAGATACGCAGTAAACGCCCTTGATGGACCACGCCAAAGGCGTTGTTCAAAAAGACAATCGGACGCCCGTTAGCATCCAACTCATGTGTCTCTTCATTGTCGACGCGATATCCGTTTCTAATGAATACACGTTGCGCCTCACGGTTGATCTCAGCATCCCCGCCTTCATGCATCTCCCCCATTGAGAGGTCAATCATTTCTTTGATGGTGGCGCCATACATCTCGGCGAAAACCTCGTTGCATTCGGCGAGCCGGCCCTGGCTGTAGATCCAGTCCACTTGCTCCTCAATAGGCAGATGAATGGGGACCGGCGGTGTAAACTCAAGGCGGTAGATCCCCTCAGAGCTCTGCGCTACAAAATTCCGGTAGCGCTCTTCACTAACGCGAAGAGCATGTTCCGCCTTCTGTCTGACGGCAACCTGTTCCTGGAGCTGTTTGTTAAAATCAACCAGATCCGTTGTCCTGGCGTCCACCTCGTCTTCAAGGGTCTTTGTTCTGATTTTAAGAAGTCGTGTTCTGTATTCATGTCCTGCCAGAACAACCATCAATGCCAGGAGTAGAAGGAGTCCTCTAAACCAAAGGGTTTGTACCAATGGCGGATGAATATGTATCTCGAGTGCGGTGCTTTCGTCATTCCATACACCGTCTGAATTTGAGGCTTTCACTCTGAATGTATAGGTTCCCGGGCGGAGGTTTGAGAGTGTATGCACACGACGATGTCCGATAAACTGCCAGTCCTTATCGAGTGGATCGAGACGAATGGCGTAATTGTTCCTCTCCGGAATGTGATAATCCAGGGCCGCATAAACCAGAGTCACACTATTTTCCGTATCGCGCAGATTGATATGGTTCAGTTCAGAGATATGTCCTTTCAGAGGCCCATTTTCACTGATATCTATATCCTGATTAAAGATTTTTAAATCTGTAAAATGCACAGGCGGGACGTGTTGATTAATGGTCAGCGACTGGCTGGCAAACACATTAAACCCATTGACACCACCAAAATAGATCAACCCCTCACTGTCCTGATAATGGGCCCCCTGGTTAAACTCATCGTGCTGAAGGCCATAACGGTCATCATAATTCACAAAGAGCTCGGTCTTTCGATGAAACCGTGAAAGCCCGCGATTGCTGCTGATCCATAGATACCCATCACGGTCCTGTTCAATGCCGTAGATGACCGCATTGGGCAGCCCCTGCTGTACAGCAAAATTTTTCACATCACCGCTTTCAACATCAAAGCGGAACATGCCGCCGCCAAAAGTTCCCACCCAAAAAATATCGTTTTCATCCTCATGAATCACAGTGATCCGATTGGAGTGAAACCTATGGGTATCTCGATCATGATGAATAAACCGCCCGGTGGCGTTTTCGTAAAGATCCAGTCCCCCGTTGCCTGTCCCAATCCACATGCGTCCCTTTTTATCGAAGTAAATATCAGCAATATAACTGTCTTTCAGGCTGTTTTCATCATCAGGCTGATGTTCAAAAAAGGTCACGTGGCCGGTTAATTTATCCAACCGGTTGAGTCCCTCCATCGTCCCAATCCAGATAATATGGGATTGTGCAGGATCAACAGCCATGGCAGTGGCCGCATAACCCTGCAGGCTGTCTGCGGTTTCTTCAAAGTAATATCTCTGGAAGGCACCTGTTTTTGGTGAATAACGTGTGACACCATAGATCGTCCCAAACCAAAGTTCTCCCTGCCTGTCTTCAAGGAGGCTATGCACTGTATTATCGATAAGCAAATGATCCGGGTCGGCCTGATGGTGTATCAATTTGCCCGCTGTTTCTAGATATTCAAATACGCCGCGATCGGTACCGACCCATAGCTTTCCCCTGGAATCCTTTAAAAAACTCCAGATATCCACGTTCAAAAACGACCGTTGAGAAAGTTGTGAAAGCGGATGTTTTGAAAACTTCTGTAAGGCGGGACTCAATTTACTCAAACCACTTTCAGTGGCCACCCAGAGAAGCCCAGAGGCGTCAACCATCAGTCCAGTGACGACATTGTTGGCCAGTGAATGGGCATTTTCGATATCGTTGACATACTGCGTACAATGGCGTTTCAATGGATCCACATGAATCAACCCACTCTCATCGCTCCCCACCCAAATCTGACCGCGACTGTCCTCTGTAATGGCCGTTATCACGCCAGCCCCTACGCCCCCCTGGGCGACGTTTTCTGTTGAAGGCCATTTATCCACGCGTTTCTCATGGGGGCTGTAGCGAATCAATCCATTGTTAAACGTACCCAGCCATAGATCGCCTTTCTGGTCTTTGTAATAGCAGGAGATATAATTATCCTCCCCAACGGCATGCAATAGTTCGGGCACATCGGGTGTAGAAATCAGGCTGTCACCCTCAGTATCATACCATTGCATGCCTTGATCGGTGGCCAACCAGAGCAACTGTGATGAAAAGGGGATGATCGAATAAATATATTCAGGATTCGAGGGGGCGATACGGCATTGTCGTATGGTTCGCGTGGGTATATCCATCTGGCACATTCCGCCGCCAGAGGTGCCAATCCAGAGTGTTTGCGGGCTTGCAATATGCAAAGCAGAGACAAAAATATGACTGAGACTGTTTGAATCCTGTACAGCAGGAAGAAATTGTTCAAATGAATTGCTGTACCGGTTAAAACAGTTCAATCCGCCTGAAGCCGTGCCCACCCATAGATCGCCCCAGGCATCTTCAACAATGGCGTTCACACCATTGTCAGACAGAGAGAGACTGTCTAGGGGATTTTCTCTATAGATCTCAAATTCATAACCGTCATAGCGGTTCAATCCATCCTGAGTACCACACCAAATGAATCCTCTGGAATCCTGAATCACGCAGGTAACTGAACTTTGTGACAGGCCATTTTCTATGGTGATATGCTCAAAATATGGGTGCACCTCCTGGGCGGCCAGTGGGAGCAAAAAGGACAAGCCAATGAAGAGGGAAAGCCTTAAGGACAGCCGACTTCCACCTAAACCGGGTTTACGGCTTGGGAAGCAAAAGAATATTATCGACCTTTTTTGGAAAAGGGCGCTATGCGGGGGACAGTGTGTTCTCATCGTCAAAACAGGAAGCAGACTTTGTGCCTAAATTTCAAATCGGATGAAAAAAGTATAAATACTAGCGGATAAATTTCAGGCTAAATGATGCGCGGGGTCAACCGCAGCGTTTTTGCCTTGTATCTCCTCAGGCCATTTCTGCGTCCCTTCCTCATGCAATGCCTCAATGGACAGCGAGAATGCCGACATCTGCACGGTACTTTGCGCGATAGACAGTCCCTCGTCTCTTCTGCGCTGCGGGTGCAAGAGAATTGGGGTCTTGTCTGATTCGCCCTGCATCAATTCCTGAAGCCTGGAGGAAAACTGAATGGCCTGTACCAGGGCGATCAGCTCTTTCAACAGCTTTCCATCTTCCACACCCGACAGGTCCAGGAAATCCTCTTTGTCCAGTACAATGCCAGCCAGTGATTTTTCGGGATCGACTTGCGTCTTCCAGATATCATCGATCAGGCGAGACGCCAAATCCATTACATTTTCCTTACGCGAAAACGCCGTTACTGAAGCCGTCTCAATCTGTGAAAAGGAGAGTGAAACAGAGGCCTGAAAGGCCTGTTTTTGAGAATGGCCGTCCACCTGCACCTCGCGCTCAAAGACAAAGGAGAAAGAGAGATCCAGGGTCTCAGATTGCGCGGCATAAACCCCACTGGCGTTCATCTTCAACAGTGAAGACGAGGCATAGTTCAAGTCAAATATAAAGGCCGATGCGCTGCGGCTCACCTGCGATGTGGATGTATCCAATCCACTGGCCGAGAGCTGCTGAGCATACGGAGAGAATTGGGCGAGATCGTTTGACGACTCACCGCCGCCCAGCGTGCGCTGTGGCCGGGCCTGTGCTAGGGCCGTTTGAAACATTGTCTGCGGCGGCTGAAGCCGCAGGCTTGAGGGATTGATCTGCATCGGTCACCGACGGTTAATGGCTTTCTTTTTTTATCGGCTCTTTACGGCAGAACTTGAATGAAAAAACCCCCGCCACACAGGGGCGGGGGCTGAGTCTTTTGTACCTATGCGCTCAAAGGAGATTGCTCGCCAGCTCAGACAGTTCCGAACGCTCCCCTTTTTCAAGATTGATGTGGGCGTAGAGTTTCTGGCCCTGCATCTTTTCAATGAGATAGCTGAGGCCGTTGGACCGGGCGTCCAGATAGGGATGGTCGATTTGAAAGATATCGCCGGTAAAGATGATCTTGGTATTCTCCCCCGCCCGTGTGATGATGGTCTTCACCTCATGCGGCGTCAGGTTCTGGGCTTCATCAACGATAAAATATATACTGACCAGAGACCGGCCCCGGATGTAGGCCAGCGGTGAAATCACCAGCTTCTGTTCATCAAGGAGCTGTGTAATCTTACCCTTGCCCGATTCATTCTGGCCGGGCTGATTGCGAATGACGCCAAGATTATCATACAAAGGCTGCATGTAAGGATCGAGTTTGGACTGAATATCACCCGGCAGATAGCCGATATCCTTGTTGGACAGCGGCACCACGGGCCGCGCCATAAAGATCTGCCGGTAGTAACGTTTGTGCTGCAACGCCGCGGCCAGTGCCAGCAGCGTCTTGCCAGTCCCCGCCTTGCCAGTCACCGTGACCAACTGAATATTGCGATGCGTCAGCGCATCCAGGGCGAAGGTCTGTTCGGCATTGCGGGGCATAATGCCATAGGCCGCGCTCTTCTCCACATGACGGATCTTCTGGAGAAAGGGGTCATACACCGCCAGCGCAGAGTGCTGTCCGTTGCGAACAATCATATACTCATTGGGTTTCAAGGCGCTGTCAAGGTTCAACGCATCAAGATCAAATTCAAAGGGCGGCTCATAGAGACGACGAATCAAATCTGTGGGCACTGACTCCACAATGCGTCGCCCCCGGTAGAGTGTGTCAATGTCCTTCACCTGATCGGTGAGATAGTCCTGGGCCAATAGATTGATCGACTTGGCCTTCATCCGCAGGTTGACATCCTTGGTGATGAGCATCACCTGGCGGTCAGGGTAGTCGAACTGCAAGTAGTAGGCCGTATTCAGCACATGGTGATCGGGCTTGTTCTCAGAGAAGTTGAGTTTCAGATCATCATGAAGCGGACGATCAAGTTTGAGGCTGATCTTGCCCAGTCCCGGACCGATGGGCAGGCCCCCGTCAAAGAGCTTTTCCCCGGAAAGTTTATCGAGTTCACGCAAAAATTCGCGGGCGTGATAATGAATGGACTCACTGCCCTTTTTGAAATGGTCCAGCTCCTCAAGAACAGCCACAGGAATGGCCACATCATTGTCTTCAAACTGTGTCATGCAGCCGGAATCATGGAGAATCACATTGGTGTCGAGTACAAACAGTTTGGTCTTTTTACCGGGCATGGTCAAAGGTACTCCAGATTAAGATCCGAATTCACTCTCATAATCGGCCATAGCCGCGCGCACCACTTCTAAAGCCGAGTCCCGGCCGTAGGCCTCTCGCATGACGATCTGATTCTCCTCGCCGGGTATCATCTTGTATGTGCTGTAATAATGCGTCATCCGTTCCACAAGCACCTCTGGCAGATCGGTGATATCATGGGCATCACGCCAGAAGCGGTCATTCTCAAGCACGGCAATAATTTTATCATCGGCCTCACCGTGGTCTGTCACCTGCAGTCCGCCAATCACGCGGGCACAGAGAAAGACCTCAGGGCGCGAAATGGGCCGTTCGCTGACCACCACGATATCCAATGGATCTCCGTCTCCCCTTTCACTGCCGGGATGCAAAGACTTGACGCGCGGGCCGCAGTAGGTGCGCGGAATGAAGCCGTACAGCGTGGGCGGCACAGAGGAAGTGCGCTGCGGACGATCGACTTTCAGGTAGCCCGTGGCCTTGTCCACCTCATACTTTACCAAATCAAAAGGCGTAATCTCAATGAAGGCGTGGACAATCTCCGGCGGTTTGGGCCCTACGTCCAGGCCGTGCCAGGGATGGGGTCGCCAACGATAGAAGGGTTCTGGAAATGACATAAAGCGTATCCTATTTTTCTGAATTCAGTAAAGTTTTATAAGATACGTTTTTATTGAGGCATTATCAATTTGAATTCTATGAGAAATGAGGAAAACGGCCCCTCAACACCGGATGTGGTACAAGTGGTAAACATCTACTGCATAGGGGCGACCGGCCGGTCGACCCTACAATTCACACTCCAAACCTTCCTTCAAACACCTTGTCCAAAAATTGGAATTTCTGTCAACAAAATGATACAGCGTTAACTAATTGGTATCCATGCCCTTAACTCAATATTATTTTTTTAATTTGTCAGTTTTAGCTGACAAACAAGATCATCTATTCTATTTTGCCAATTTCGCCTAATCAAATTAAAAACAATCAATTACCCCCCCCTACTAAAATTATCTTGGCATAATAATTGCAATATTTGAATTATCATATGATTTAACTGCCATATTTAAATTGCAACCAGAGCTTAATGACATTACATTCCTAAAAACAACTATCATCATTAATTCCAAGTTATAATACAAAGGGCATGCCATGAAATGCGCACATTGGGCTTTCTTTTTACTGTCGGGTTTCTTTCTTTGTTGTTGTGACAGCACAAAACCAAAAACAGAAGAAGAGTATGGCTTTCTGGGCCCTGATCGTGAGTGTCATGTTGGAGAGTATGTTGTTTTGGGGCAGGAAATAACTGAGCATAACCTCAATTTAAAGGAGATAGAAAAATACACCTGGACACAGGATGAAAATAATCCTAGCATAGTCCTTTTAAGATCTGGTAAATATGACTCATTGTCAATTATTGCTCCTATGGAATCTGGTTTATATAGATTTAAATTAACTGTTCAGTGTGACACATCAGAATACTCTGATGAAATTGGAATAAATGTATTAACCAAAAACAATCAACAATTTGTTGACCCTGCGTTAGAAGTTCAAATTAGGTGGGCAGCTCAAGTACCAACTGGCTCTATCTCCAATGTTGAATTGGATAGTATTGATACTGTTATGCTGGTAATTCCTGTTCCAAAGATTAAGAGTTTAGAGGGGTTGCAAGCGTGCACTAATATTGAAAAACTAACACTTATTAGTCAAGAACTATCCTCCATTGAACCAATAAAACCTTTAACTAAGTTGAAATATTTAGATATAAGCCAAAATGATATAGTGGATTTAACTCCATTAAAAGATCTTATTAGTTTGGTTGAATTGCACATATTTAGCAACAATTGTTCTAATATTGCTCCATTGGAACAAATTGTCAATTTAAAAAAACTGTATATGATGTGGAATCCCATAAGCGATTTAACTCCCATACATAATCTTACATCACTTAAAGAGTTATTAATTTCATCTACTGCTGATTCTGATTTGACTCCAATATCCAATTTAACTGATTTGCAATTGTTATATGTTGTTGATAGCAATGTTACAAATATTGAAGCATTATCGAGATTGAAGAATCTTCGGTATCTAAATTTAAATTACAATAATATTTCTGATGTTTCATCGTTAATAGATCTTGGTGATATAGAAACATTACATTTAAAGTACAACAAAATAGTTGATGTGACAGCCTTGGAAAAATTAATAAATATAAAAACTTTGACATTGACTGGAAATGAAGTTGCTGATATACTTGCTCTTATAAATAACTCTGGAGTTAATAAAGGTGATGTTATTGGATTGAAAAACAATCCACTAAATGAGATGTCTATAAATAAATATATCCCCATTTTACATAATAGAGGCGTTCTTGTTACATGGTAATAATGATATTTAGTTCATTATTTCAAAAACTTATGGAGGTCGAAATGAGTTATTGTAAAAGGCTATTATGTATGTTTTGTTTGTGTTGTTTATTGTTACCTGTATCAGGTGTGGCACAATCCCAAAACATCGGATTGGTTATTAGTGAGGTACATTTTGATAGTACTAATATTGAAAACAGTTGGATAGAAGTATACAATCCAAGTAAACACAGGTTAGCGCTAGGGGCTTTAGTATACAACCATGTATTGAGTCCTAATCTTTTGCCAGTTGAAGTTAAGAAAAAGGGAGGAATTGGAATTTCTCCAGGTAAATTAGTTGTGATTAGCTCTTCAAGAAAAAACGATTTCAATAAGAAAACCAATGTTATTGTGGCACCAGGTCTAAAAATGTTCGGGCCTGGAGGTTATTGTGCAATTTTTACTAAAGATACTGGTGATATGGTTTTATCAGATTGTTTCAGATATGGAGATCTTGCACTATCAACAAGATTTAGTGTTTATACTAATAATATTGTTTCATACTCTAATGGGATTTATAGCTATACCAAAAATAATCCGAATCAAAGAAATAATAAATTTACTATAATGACTTCATCACCTGGTAGTATTTAATATTATTACTGGAGAAAATTATGAAGATAGAAAGATGTTGTATGTTTTTCTCAATATTATTAATATCAATTGCACTTCAAGCTCAAACTCGCCATGCTGTTGGTGTTGGAGTGGCAGAGTTTGATATCGAAGGTGCTTATTGGAGGGCACTGGAACACCCCTCCTTGAGAGTTGATGTAATAGATTTTAAAGAAGCTTTAATTCAACATCAAAACTGGCAAGAAAGCGAATTTACTCTTGTACTTGACCATGATGCTACAAAAGCCAGAATCTTGAATGCATTTCAGGCGAATACTGAATTATTCTTTGGTTCAGCACATGGTGATAATAATCCGGGTCGTGAAGGTCTTATCACAACTTTATCTGAACGTGTTAATGCTTCAGAGTTTATGGGACGGTTTTCAGGTACAGATTTTGCTTTTTTTGTTAACTCCTGCTATAGTGGATATTTCTGTAATAATATGACTGGGGGTGAAATATGTGCATCATCTGCGTTTTCTGAGCCATCAACTGCTTTAGGTCCTAGTTATAATCACACTGTATATTTTCACTTTTTGATAGAAGGAGTAGAGAACAATACTGCTGCTAGTAATGGGCAATATCTAACTCCGTATGCTTTACATCAGTATTTAGAGCCACTTGTTATTGCTTATACTACAAGTTCATATTTCGGTGGTACGCAACACCCGAAATACGCTGACCATTATCCAGGAACCTACATTTTTAATAAAGAGGTTGAAGCATCTTTATGGGGAGATTTTGATTATTCTCTCACCTGGTGAAGTTGGGACTTTTAATGCAAATCCGTCAGAAGGTGTTCCTCCTTATACTTATAAATGGTATAAAATGGATCTTGGCACATCCACGATGCTGAGGGCTCCTCAACCAGGTGTTTGGATACACTTAGGGTACTATGATGGCTCATCATCCTGTCAGAGTGCGGGGACATCTGATTTTAAAATTAAATGTGAAGTGTTTGACAAATATAATCATATTAAAAGCGTTGAGAGGACTGTTTATCTGAGTGGCGGTGGTTTGAATTAAGCTAATGTTGAGGGTGATATTCAAGGTACTCCAAAACCTGAAAAATTTTCTTTAAATAAAAATTATCCAAATCCATTTAATCCAACAACTACAATAAATTATGAAGTACCATTGGAAACAGAAGTAATTCTTGAAGTGTATGATATTTTAGGGCGAAGAGTTCGTACACTTATAAATGGAAATCAATCTCCTGGATATTATAGTGAAATTTGGGATGGATGTGATGGCAATGGAAATCCTGTCGATAGTGGCGTTTATATTTATATATTACGTTCAAATGAGTTTATTGGCAAAGGTAAAATGACTTTATTGAAATAGATTTTATGCAAGTAGGGGCGACCGGCCGATCGCCCCTACGATATATTGATGCCCGCATTTCAAAACCGGGTGTGGTACATGTGATAAATTGTGGTTTTATGCCACACCCGGTGTTGAGGTATTTTTTATATACTTTAAACTACAAAGCCAAGAAGGCAGTCCACGGAAGAACACGGAAAGTCACGGATAAATAATTGTTCATTTCAGTTTCCGTGTTTCTCCGTGTGGTTCCGTGGACAATACTTTTTTATAAATTGATCATATCCAAGTATTATTCCTCCGGATAGGCTCCTGTAATGTAATCCTGAAGCCGCTTGGTTTCCTGGGCGCTCTGATCCAGCATGGCTTTCACGGCATCGCCAATGGAGATCAATCCCGCCAGATGGCCCTCTTCAATGACGGGGATGTGCTTGATGCGATGCTCGGTCATCATGGCCATGGCGTACTGCACCGTGTCGACTGGCGTGGCCACGATGAGCCTGTCTGCCCCTGTCATCAGTTCATGGACTCGCTTCTCGGCCAACCCGTTCAAATCGCGAAATGAACGCAGAATATCCCGTTCCGAGAGAATGCCCGCCAATGCATCGCCCTGCATCACAATCATCGCCCCAATGCGATGCTCTGAAAGCAATGCCATGGCCTCAACCACAGTGGCCTCAGCCGCAATGGTAATCACCTCACGTCCCTTGCGCTTCAGAATGTCTTTGACTTTCATCTGCCCTCCCCACTTTATTTCGATAAAAACGTATCAATCCCTTTGGCGGCTTTATATCCATCGGCAATGGCGCTGATGGCGTCGCCGCGATTGTTGACGATGTCGCCGGCGGCAAAGACCTTGGCCTCAGCGGTCTGCCCCAGGCCCTCAGTGGCGACGCGTGTCCTGTTGAAATGGATGCGTCCGCTCATGGACTCAGGAATGAAATCATAATCACTGGCCTGACCAATGGCCGCAATCACCGTGTCCACGTCGGCGATCTCGGAAGCCCCTTTGATGATCACCGGCTTGGGCCGCTTGCCCGGACCCTGATCGACCATCTCCGCGCGGTTCCAGATCATGCGCGGACGGCCTTCACGATCCTCAATATGGACAGGGATGGCCTGGGTGACAATCTTCACCCCTTCGGCCTGTGCCTCGTGAATCTCCTCGGGATCGGCGGGCATGTCTTCAATGCGCCGGCGGTAGTAGATCGTCACCTCCGCGCCCAGACGCCTGGCGGTGCGCGCCCCGTCAAAGGCCACATTGCCGCCGCCAATCACCGCCACTTTCTCACCGACCTCCACCTTTTTACCCTTGGCCACATCGTCCAGCACGGCAATGCCGGCCAAGACCCTGGGATGGTCCTCACCGGGAATGGCCAGCTCATAGGGCGACTCAAAACCTGTGGCGATGAGCACGGCATCAAAGCCGTCCATCAACGCCTCGAACTTCACATCGCGGCCAACCTTCATCCCGGTTTTCAACGTAACGCCCATCTTTTCAATCACGGCCACCTCGGCATCCATGGCCGCTTCAGGCATGCGGTATTCGGGCACGCCGTAGCGAATCATGCCGCCGGCCTTCTCCTGGGCCTCGTAGACGGTGACGTCATAACCCATGTGTGTCAGGTAGTAGGCCGCCGACAGTCCGCCGGGACCGGCACCAATGATGGCCACTTTTTTCCCGTTGGGAGCGAACTCTGCCTTGAGATGATCGGCCACCTGCTCTGCCGGAAACTGGTCGATGATGTAGCGTTTGAGCCAGCGTATGGCAATGGGATCGCCCAGATGGCCCAGCGCGCACACCGTCTCGCAGCGATGCGTACAGATGCGGCCACAGGTGGCGGGCATGGGGTTGGTACGATAGAGCAGCTCCAGAGCGTCGTTGAGACGATGCTCGCGAATGGCTTTGATATAATCCGGAATATCCATATGTGCCGGACAGGTGGCCACGCACACGCCGCACTGCACACAGCGATTGGCCTCGGCCATGGCCTGCTCTTTGGAGTAACCGTGGATGACTTCAAGGAAAGAGCTGATGCCCGCCTCGCCCAGCGTCATGGGCATTTCGACGCGATCGGTCTCCAGCAGGCCGTAGCCCTCGGCACGGCAATAGCCTTTCTCAGAGGCGTCCCAGGGCTTAGCATCGGCGCCGGGCGTGAAGCGATAGACCTCGGGATCGGTATCGACCCAGGTGTAGTCATTGGCCATAGAAAGCGAGCCCGTCGTGCAGATGTCCACACAGAGCCCGCACCAGCAGCAGCGCCCGTAATCAATCTGCGGACGCAGTCCCGAGTCGGCCTCAGTCGCTTTAAGGTCTGCGACGGGCACCATGTCGATGGCGGCATTCTGGCAGATGGTCTCGCAGCTGCCGCAGCCAATGCATTTCTCCATGTCATTCTGATGGAAGCCGCGATAGCGGTCGGCGCCCGGCCGCGTGGTCAGCGGGCTGGGCTGTGTGAAAGGCTTCTCCAGCGCCCGCTTCCACACATAAAATGGTGATATGATATCTTTCAATCCCATGATTACCTCTCAATTTCCGGCGGATAGGTATGCAGCGACACCATGAGTCCCGGCAGATCAGCGTAGTTGGTGCCCACGGCCATGTGTTCAAACAACGCGACGGCGTGCGTATAACTGGGCCCTTTCACATAGACGCGGCGCGGCATGGTACTGCCGTCAGAAACGACATAATAGCCATACTCCCCCCGTGTGGACTCGGCCTTGACATAGGTCTCGCCCGCCGGGATTCTCCAGTGCAGCACATTGGGCGGACGATGATGGAATTCACCGCTGCGCGGCATGGCCTCCATGATCTGCCGGATCAGGCTGATGGACTGATGGATCTCCTGAAAACGGCAGCGGGCACGGTGATAGGCATCGGAAACCGTGCCTGTGACCACGTCAAAATCCAGCTGGTCATAAATCAAATAGGGCGCGTCCTTGCGCACGTCGCGTACTGAACCGGCGGCGCGGGCGTTGGGCCCCAGAATGCCGTAGGGATCGATCATCTCCGGCGTGATCATGCCCAGACCCTTTGTCCGTTTCTTGAACACCGCATTGTGAAAGAGCACGATGTCCGCGTCGTGCATGAACTTCTCGACCTGTTTGAGCACACGTTCCAGGTCGGCGTCAAAGCCTTCAGGCAACACGTCGCGCACGCCGCCCGGGGTGATATACATATGATAGATGCGCCCGCCGCTGATGGCCTCGAACAGATCGAGCACATAATCCCTGACAGCCACAGCCCACTGGCCCACCGTGCCCATGCCGAATGACCCGGCCTGACCGCCAAGCCACATGATATAAGAGGCCAGACGCGACATCTCCAAAGTCAGCGTACGCAGCCACAGCGCCCGCTCAGGCACTTCCAGCCCGGCCAGTTCTTCCACGGCTGCGGCGTAGAGATATTCATTGGTGTCCGGCTCGGGCACGCAGATGCGGCAGACCAGCGGAAAATTCTGGATGTAGAGTCTGCGCTCCATGAGCTTCTCGAATCCACGATGCAGATAGCCCACATGGGTCTGGAGGTCGACCACCTCATCACCGGAGAGCACGACCTCCAAGGCCATGTTGCCGGTGACACCGGGGTGTTGCGGCCCGTTCCACATCTTCACGTATTTGCCCGACTCCAGATCAAACTGCGGGCGGCCATTGACCATGGGGGGGAATTTGCTTCTGTCCATTACGCCTCCCCCCCTTTCATGGCCGGCAGTGCCGGATAATCGGGATCGATGGCCTTCATGGCCTCACGGGGTTCCGTGGTGGAACGCCCGGGACGCGGAAAATACGTCTTCTCCGAGTAGGCTTTGGTGTCAAAGTCGCGGCGCATGGGCGGAAGCTCCTCCCAGCCTTCAAGGATGAAGGGATCATCCACACCGGGGCTGCCTGGAAAATCAATGCCAAACATCTCTTTGAGCTCGCGCTGATAGGTCTTGGCGTGGCGCCAGAGATGGGCAACAGACGTCATGGTGGCGTCCTTGCGGTCGATGTGCACACGCACGCCCAGATTCTGCCGCGACGCTGCATCGGCCAGCATGTAGGTCAGTTGGAACTGCCCGTCTTCAAGGCGGTCCACGGCCGTGAGGAAGATCAGCTGGCTAAAGCCTTCATAGTCGCGCAGATGGGTCAGCAGCGCGGGCAGGTGCAGCGGCGCCACATCGATAAAGTGCAGGTTTTCACGCCGCGGCTCTCCATGCACATCGAACTGTTTTTTCAATTTTTCTAAAAGTATATTCATGGCATCCTACCAGTTATAATCGGGCATGTCCCAGGCCTTGACAATCTGCTTCTGATTGGCCTTGTACCATTCAAAACGCTCGGCATAGTCATTGGCGCCTTCGGCCTGACCGGCTTTGATGAGTGTCTTCAACTTTTCAAATCCGGCAATGATGGCCTCGGGACGCGGCATGCAGCCGGCCACATACACATCGACGGGCAGATAATGATCCAGTCGATTGACCGTATTGTAGCTGTCCCAGTACATGCCGCCGTTGACCGTGCAGCTCCCCAATCCGACGACAAATTTGGGATTCTGGATCTGCTCGTAACTGCGGATCACACGCTTCAGCGTCTTGACAGAGAGGTAGCCGCCAATGATAAAGACAGAGGACTGACGCGGCGTGGGCCTGGGCGCCATACCGTACTGAGAGATATCAAAACGGCTGGTCATCAGCGGGCGAAGTTCAATAGCGCCGCAGCCCGTGCCGTAACCCAGAATCCAGAGCGAATTGGCCCGCGCCCAGTTGAGAAATTTCTCCACATAGCCATTCAGCGCCGGATAGGCCTTGGGCGGCGCCTCACAGAAGAGATGGCGCTGATCCTCTCGGACACCCGCATTCTCCAGCGGCTGGATGATTTTATTTTCAGTCGATTTCACAGAAATCTCCTTTTAAACGGTCTGTTCGGATTTCTACGGCATACGGTAATGAATGACGGTTAATATTATTCCGTGTATTTCCGTGTCTTCCGTGGTTCATTATCTTTCTCTTTCAAGTCATCAGTGCATCAACAACGCCAACACGCCCAGCGCCGTGGGCACGCCCAGAAAGAACCGGATGGACTGATCCACGCGGAAACGCGGGAATGCCACGCCCACCACCACAGAGAGCATGTAGATGAAGAATGTCTTCACCATCAGAATGGGCAGGTTGGTAGCACCGCCAAAGTAGAGATTCATAAAGAGAATCAACTTGGCCGAGGCAAAGAGGCCCCGGTTGGTGTGCAACATGCCCAAAAGGCTGCCCTGATACTCCGTGGGCGGTCCAATAGGAATCTCCTGCGGGGCGATGACAATATCAAAAGGCGAGTGCATGTTCATACCCAATAGCGCGAACAGCGCAGCTGCCGTGGCCAGGGGATTGGTGAACACCGTCCAGCTCATGGCGCCCGTCTGCTGCGCGGCCACAATGTCTGTAATCGACAGGGTATTGTACTGCACAGCCAGGGCGATCACCGATAAGGCGAATGGCAGTTCAAAGGCCGTCATCTGCGCCAGACCGCGTCCCACGGCAATGGCACTGGCCGGATGGCCGCCTTCACCGGCGCCCAGGGCCATGCCCAGCTGACCGAAGAAGATAAAATACATCACCAGCAGCAAATCGCCGGAGAAACTGAGATTGGAAAAGACCACCGAGCCAAACACAGCGGGGATGAAGACATAGGTCCCCAGACCGCCGGCAAAGCGAAACACCGGTCCCAGATAGAACATGACGCCGTGGGCAATCATCGATCGCTTGGCGTTGTTCTTGATGATGTCAATGAAAGGCTGCCACACAGGCGGCCCGATGCGCCCGTGCACACGGGCAACTATTTTTCTGACCAGTCCGTTGACGGTGAGGCCCCAGACCAGGGCCACGCCAATGGAGATGATCAGATACAGTGCTTTGGTGAGAATGGACACAATCACCTCCAGGTTTAAAGCGCAGTCTGGCGCATGATGAAATAGAGCACCGACATGAAGAGCAATATCTGTACAGCGTAGGTCTGGCCGTTGCCCGTGGCCCACTGGCGCACCCAATCACCCAGCGTATCCGTCCACTCTCCCACCGCCGTCCAGAAACGTGTGGCCCTGGGTTCAACGAGGAAACCCAGCGCACGGCGGTAGTGGGCAAAGAAGTTGTATGCCACATGGGCCGTCTGCGGACTCTCCGGCTTTTCACCGGCAAAAACGATATTGAAGGGTTTGACCTTCTGCACATGTCGTACACGAAAGAGCAGAGCCAAGAGCGGCACCATAAACACACCCATGGTGGCCATCATAATGGCATTGCCGTTCCAGTTGCCCAGGCTGCCGATGAGGTTGCTGCCCTCCCAGTGCATCGTCGCCGGGAAACGTGCGCCCACGAGGGTCATGATGGGTTCAACCAGCAGTTTGGGCATGGTGGAAAAACCCATGATCAGGGCGATGAGAATGAACATCGGCACCAGCCGCCAGATGGAGACCTCTTTGACCTGGAGATGTTCATTCTTGGGCATGCCCAGAAAGACGGTGTGAATCAGTCGATAGAGATAGAGAAAGGCCACGGCGCTGGCAAAGAAGGCCACGCCCGCCTGAAGCGTCCAGCCCGATTCGATCAGGGCCGAATACATCATCCACTTGCCGCCAAATCCCGTGAGCGGCGGCACACCGGAAACGGCGATGATGGACATCAAAACCGCAACAAAGGAAAGCGGCATGCGCTTGATCAGTCCGCCCATCTGATACATCAGTCGCGTATGGGTTTTGGCAATGATGCCTGCGGCAGTGATGAAGAGCAGGCCCTTGAAGAGCACATGGTTGACAATGAGATAGAGTGCCGTGACCCAGCCCGAGTAGCTGCTCAGAGCGATGGCGGCAATGATATAACCGATCTGCCCCATTGAGGAGTAGGCCAGCAGTTTCTTGATGTCTTCCTGGAAGGTGGCAAAGAGGGCGCCGAAGAGGGCGGTGAGCACACCCACCCAGCCCATCACCACACGCCAGTCCACCGGTCCGATAAAGGCGTCGGCAGCGTAATAGAGCAACAGGAGCAGTCCCAGAAGCGGGGCCTTGCTCACCAAGGCAGAGATGAATGAAGTGGAATCATCCTCGGCTTCGGCGTAGGCGCCGGGCACCCAGATATGCAAGCCCAGCACACCGGCTTTAAAGAGAAAGCCGAGAGAGATCAAAACGATGGAGAGCCCAGGTGCAGCGGCCAAGGCCACGGACAAAACGGGCGATCCGGAAGCCGTCACAGCCACGGCAAGACCGGCCATGATCAAATAGGCGCCGACCATGGAGAAACTCCAGTAAAGCGCGGCCGGCTTGCGGGCCTCGCGGCCTCGGAGAATGAGCAGTGCAGAGAGCGCCGTCATCATCTCCCAGCCAGTCCAGAAATCCAGCGCCGTGCGTGCCGCGCCCAATACGGCCACGGAAAGCACAGTGCCCACAATGAGTGGAATTTGACCGGGATGCTTCTCCCCCTTGTCCAGTCCGGTGAGCAGCAGAATGGCGCCACCGCCCAAAATGAGCAGGACAAAGGCCTGACCCAGCCCCTGACTCACCGGCCAGAGCAGCCAGCCCGCCACCGCGACAATCATCAAGGCAATGACGGTTTGAATCCGTTTGGCCGTATAGGCAAACAGGCCCGCAATGGCCAATGCGGCCACGGGCAACAGCAAAAACGATGTGAAATTGGGAATAGAGTAAAAGGTCAGCGGGAGGAATAGGCCGACCCCGGCCAGCGCCGGTAAAACCGGTGGGGCATGGACCGCACAATGGCTCTCCCCTTCCAAAGCACGGCCCAGCCACCGGAATAAATTAATCGATTCAAAAAGTGCACCGAGCAATACAGCAATCAGTGCGGGCATTGAGACAGCGGCCAGCTCTTTAATGAGCGACCACTTGGCCCAGAATGAGGGAAACGGCGGCAGTCCCGCCAGGGCCAGCATCAATACCGATACAGTCACGGCGCCCAGCGCCGTTGTGCCAATCTGACGGATATCAAAGTGTCCGTCAGCGTCTTCATACTTCGCGGCCAGCCAGAACAGTCCGCCTTTGGCCAGCAGATGGGTAAAAATCAATCCACCTAGAATAGTGGTCTCAAGCTCGGCTGGAACGTTTTGTCCGTAGCGTCCGGCCAGGCCGGTGATCACCGCCACCAGCAGGCCCATCATGCCAACTGACGAATAGGCCAGCATGCGTTGAAACACGCGCTGCCTGAGACCGGCCAGATGGGCAAGGACAAAGGTGACGAGTCCCGCTCCCATTAATATAGGCAAAGATTGGGCCGGGATCAATGGCAATATTTTGAAAAATACAAAGAGCATGGCCGAAGACTGCACTGTAGAGATCAATGCGGCCACACCGGGATGGGCCGAAGTATACAAATCGAGTGCCCAGCCGTTGGCCGGCCAGAATTTCAGTTCGATGAGCACGGCGGCCACAACGAGGAATACGGCAGTGAATGCCGCGCCCCCCTGCAAAGCCGATGCGCCGACCATCTGATCGATGGCCAGTGTGCCTGTCAGGCGATAGAGATAGACTGTGCCGATCAAAAAGAATACCGACGCCAGTCCTGTGGCCAGCATGGCCTTGAATCCAGACGCTGCCGCCTCTTTACGCTGCCCCGTGGCCAAAAGCCCCGCAGTGGCCATGGAGGTAATTTCAATGAAGACGAAGAGATTGAACAAGTCGCGGCTCATGACCAAACCGGCCGATCCGGCCACAGTCAGAAGAAAGAGCACCGGGCCGGCAGAAGGCCCTTCACGCCAGGTTCTCATCATGGCCACGCTGCCCAGCAAACCGCCCAAAAAGACGATGCCGGTCATGAAGGCCTCTTTCATACCCCAACCCAGCGCAATACCCGCCGGCGCAGCAAAACCACCGGTGAGCAACGGCAGGCTCTCGCCGCCTGCCAGGAAATGCAAAAGCCACTGCACAGAGACGGCAAGGCCGAAGCCCAGTGCGCCGAAGAGCAGCGTCCACGCAGCCGCTTTGGCGTGAGGCCGGATCCAGGCAAAGAGAAAGCCTGTGCCCAGCGCCACGGCCAGTATCAGTAAAGGATTTACCATTTCAGCTCCGAAATTGCGTCTATGTTCAGTGTTTTCTTCTCACGGAAGACACGCACGGCAAAGGCCAAAAGCAACGCTGTCACTGCCAGACCGATGACAATGGCAGTCAGCACCAGTGCCGAGGGAATGGGGTCCACTGCTTTGCTGGCCGCGTCACCGGCGGCGAGTGCGTGGTCGATGATGGGGGCCGTACGCCCCTTGAGATAGCCCAGGGAGACAATCACCAGATGCACACCGGTATCGACGATGGAGAAGCCCACGATAATTTTCACCAGATGACGTTGTGTCAGCACGCCCCAAAGCCCTATGGCGACAAGTGCAAAACCGAGTATGGAGACCAGTGTCATGACGCCTCCTTTCTGAGATGCCCAAGAATGGTCACCATCTCCGCACCCACTTTAAGACCGATGGCCACAGAGATCAGCGGGATGGCCCCGGCGCTGATCAGTTGTCCAACCGCACCCATGGGCAAAATGCGCGTATCCAGAAAATAATCTCCGAGCAGCAGTCCAGCCAGGCCGATACCCACATAGGCCAAACCGGAGAGTGACTCCATGGCATGACGCAGGCTGTCGGGCAGTGCCGCGCCGGGAAAGGCCAGCATGACCAGCAGAAAAGCTGAGGCCAGGATCACACCCCCTTGAAATCCGCCGCCCGGCGAGAGGTGACCGTGTAGAATGACATAGAGACCGAGGAGGACAATCAACGGCCAGAGCAACAGGGCGCCGGTCTGCAGAAATTCGGAGGCCGCACGAGGTGTCGTCGACTTGACTGCTTTCTCCTCCCTACGGCGGAAGAGCACAAAACCCACGCCGGCAGTGGCCAGAAAGAGCACAGTGACTTCACCCAGGGTATCGAGCCCGCGGTAGCTGACAATCACTGAAGTGACCAAATTGGCCGCTCCCAGTTCTGAAACGCCATTTTCAGTCACATGCGTGGCCGCCGCCCCCAGTGTTTGCTGAGGCGTCAGCACGGCCAGCGGATAGAGCAGATAAACCGTCACAGCCAGGAGGAGTACAATGAATAAACGTTTAATCATGGTCGCTTCCTCCCAATTGTTTGATGCGCCGCAGGGCCAGCAGGAAGACCACTGTCGTCAGGCCGGAGCCGATAGCCGCCTCGGTCATGGCCACATCAGGAGCGGCAAGTACCAGATAGATCACGCTGGCCAAAAGTCCAATCATGCCAGAAGCCAGTACCGCCGCCATCAGTTCACGGGTGATCACGGCAAAGACAGCCGCACCCAGCATCATCACCGCCAGGGCAATTAATAACACCAATGTCATGAGATCTCCTCCCCGGCAAGGTCATCTTGAACCGACCGTGTGGCCAGTTGAATGCCTGCAAAATGGGCGGCCCGCGCCAGCGCATGGGATGATATGGGGTTGGTGAGCAGCACAAAAACCACCAGCACACCGAGCCGAACCGTGCAGGCCCCGCTCCCCTGCCTCAAAGCGATACCGGCGAGAAAGAGCAGCGTCCCCAAAGTTGTGGCCTTGGTGCCGGCCTGCATGCGGTTATACACATCGGGCATGCGCAGCATACCCAGCGCGCCCAGGAAGAGGAAAACTGCCCCCAGCAGGGTCAGAATCGATCCGAGCAGCATCATGAAAGCCCCCCTTCGAGATAACGGGCCAGGGCAATAACACCCACAAAACTGATCAAGCCATAGACCAGCGCCACATCGAGAAAGATGACGCGGCCTGCGGTTGCACCAACCCAGGCGATGATGGAGAGGGCGATAATGGTCATACCGTCCATGGCCACGGTGCGATCGGCCAAAGTGGGACCGATGAGGAACCGGAGAAAGGCCAAAATCAAAGCGGCAGAAGCCAGCAACAGCGCGGCATTGAAGATCAAATCAGCCAAAGAGCACCTCCAGATGTTTTTCAAACTGCCGGACAATCGCTTCCGTAGCAGCAGCCACGGAGCCTTCTTTGACATCCACCCAGTGAATGTACAGCCATTCATCATGGGACTCTACCGTCAGCGTACCCGGCGTCAGGGTGATGGAATTGGCCAGCACCAGTCGCCCGAGCGGTGATTTCAACTTTGTTTTCACCTTTACAATACCGGGATTGATGGGCAGTGAAGGCAGAAGCACACGACGCGCCACATCCAGGTTGGAGAGCACCAGCGCCTTGAGAAAAATCAAAGGAAAGGCCAGTGCTGAAACAATGGCTCGGCCCGACCCGCGGATCTTTGTACTCAACCGCACCGTACGACGACTCACCCAGACCAGGAGCAGGGCCACCACCGCAGCAGCGATGATCTCCTGCCTGTCCAGCGAGCCGGCAATGGCCAGATAGAGAAGAAAGAATCCAGAGAAGCGAAGAATCAGCATGGGGATCACGATGTGAACCTCTTTGCTTGTTTATGGTTGGGATGGATCAGAATTCAAGAGATTGGACAGCATTTCAAGTGTGGACTTGAAAGTGTCACGCTGAGATTCAGGCAGCTGGGCGAGCAGGCGATTCTCACACTGCAGAATCTCCAATTCCACGGACCGTTGCATTCTACGGCCGACCGTTGTCAGAGAGACCTGCACCGACCGACGATTTTCAGGAATAGGATGGGCAGTAACCAAGCCTTTCTGTACCATTTGATTGATCACGCGACTCCCCCGCGATGGGGAGAGCTCCAGGCGCTCGGCAAAGAGTCCGGCCAGTATTGCCTCATCGGTTTGAAGAATCCGAAGCCCCACCAATTCTGCAGTGGAAAGATCATAATCGGCACGGATACGTTCCTCAGTGCGCACACATCCTTTTTTAATCGAATGAATCAAATCAAACATCGTCCCGGGCATATTCATACTCTCTTATGCAACTTTTTACTCTGACAACTTTTGCTACTAGCAATTATAAGAAGAAAGCAACACATTGTCAAGTGGAAAGATCGGGAAAAAGAAAAAAATTGGGTCGGGTATTGCCTAATTGGGGTGGTTTAAAAGACAGGAGAGCGTGTTCAGGATATCCTGAAATTGATCACGCTGCGCTTCGGGGATTCTGGCCAGAAGACGTTCCTCGCATTGCCCAATCTCAATATCAAGAACCTGACGCAGTTGCTTGCCGGCCTCCGTCAGAAAAACCCGTATGGCGCGGCGGTTCTCCGGCATGGGTTCGGCTTGAAAATAGCCTTTCTGCACCAGCTGATTGATCACGCGGCTTCCGCGTGAGGCGGAGAGCCCCATGCGCTCTGAAAAAACGCCTCCCACAACATGCTCGTCAGGATTCATCACCAGAAGCCCGTTAAACTCCGCTGTGCTGAGGCTGTACTCCTCACGGAGATGCTCCTCTGTCTTCACGCAGCCTTTTTTTATCGATTGGATCAAACTGAACAGTTGATGGGGCATAAAACGCTCTCATTTTCTGGAATCGAATGGAGCTCAAATTACAACAATTATCGCGTCAAAACAAGATGCATCCGAAAAGGTGACAATCTGTTCAAAATCCCGATAATCTGTCTCTCAGCAGAATTACTGCTCAGAAGATGAGTTCGCCTGACAATACCTCAACCCACCCAGCAATGTCTGGACGCTGACAAATGTCAGCACAACAATGGCATAGATCCAACTCTCACAGAGCAGCGCAATGCCCAGCCCCCAGATCAGGGGGGTGAGATAGGGGGCCAGGAACCCACGCAGACTCTGGCTCCAGGCCGTGTGTGGTCTGTACATCAAAGGCAGCCAGGAGACCAGATAGAGCAGAGCACCAAGCCCGAAAAGCCAGCGCCCCAAGACAAAACAGATCCCCTGCAACTGTAGGGGCAGCAGCAGTGGCAGAAAGAAAAATGGAATGCGCAGCGCATGTTCGAGTAGAAGCAGCCATCGGGGCAGGCCCGAATCACTCTTAAAGCCGGTGTGTGTCAATTTGGAGACAAACATCAGATTCCAGAGCAGAATGGGAACATTGAGTAAGAATCCATTGCTCCATGAAAATGACAGTGCCATCTCCCCTCCTATTGGCCCACAGCTTCCAGTTCATCCCAGCGTTCCAGTGCAGCCATCAATTCATCTTCAATGGCATCGAGACGGCCCTTGGCGCGATGCACGTTTTCACCGACTTTGTAAAACGCCGGATCGGCCATCTGTGCATGCAACTCAGCCTGCTCTTTCTCCAGTTGATCGATGGTATCGGGCAGCGCCTTCAGCTCGGCGGCCTCTTTATTGGACAGTTTTCGCTTGGGTTTTTCTTTCTTGGCCGCCTGAAAGGCTTCTTTTTTATCCGTCAACTTCAATGATGCCGTCAATTCTTCTTCACGGGCCGTCTTCACCCGCGCCCAATCATCATAGCCGCCCACCTGCTCCTCAACGGTGCCGTCACCACTGAACACCAGCGTGCTGGTCACCACATTATTGAGAAAGGTTCTGTCATGACAAATGAGCAGCAGCGTGCCATTGAACTGCACCAATAGTTCTTCGAGCAGCTCGAGCGTCTCCACATCAAGGTCATTGGTGGGCTCATCCATGACCAGCACATTGGCCGGTTGCGTGAAGAGCCGGGCCAGGAGCAGTCGGTTGCGCTCGCCGCCGGAGAGCGCCTTCACCGGCGTCTTGGCCCGCTCCGGCGTAAAGAGAAAATCCTGAAGATAGGAAAAAATATGCCGTTTATTCTCCCCGGTGACCACATAGTCCCCGTGGGGCAATACATTTTCACGCACGGTTTTATCGGGATCGAGTTGCTGCCTGAGCTGATCGTAATAGACCACCTCCAGATTGGTGCCGTGGCGGACATCACCCTGTGAAGGCGTCAGCCTGCCAAGCAGCAGATGGATCAGCGTGGTCTTGCCGCAGCCATTGGGACCGATCACCCCGATCTTGTCGCCGCGGAGGATGCGTGTATTGAAATCACGAACAAGCCACTGCGTATCGTATTTGAAAGAAAGATGCGCCGCCTCAAGCACCATGCGGCCGGTGCGCCCGGCCTCGCTGACAGAGAGAGACACAGCCCCCTCACGCTCACGACGCTGCCGCCGCTCCTCGCGCATTTTTTTCAGTGCGCGCACCCGCCCCTCGTCACGGGTCTGCCGGGCGCGTATGCCCTTACGAATCCAGACCTCCTCCTGGGCCAGCTTCTTGTCAAACTTCTCCCAGCCCTTTTCCTCATCATTCAGAACGGCCTGCTTGCGCACCAGAAAGGTGTCGTAGTCACAGGACCAGTCCACCAACTGACCGCGATCCAGTTCGATGATGCGTGTGGCCAGGCGCCTGAGCAGCATGCGATCATGGGTGACAAAGAGCAGCGTAATATTGCTGCGCAGCAGGAACGCCTCCATCCAGGCGATAGACTCAATATCCAGATGGTTGGTGGGCTCATCCAAAAGCAGCACATCCGGGGACGACACCAGGGCCCGCGCCAGCAGCACACGGCGTTTCTGTCCGCCCGAGAGCTGCACATACTCCGCCTCCGGATCGAGTTTCATGCGTGTGGAGATCTTCCCGATCTCCTCCAGCGCAGACCACGCCTGGTGCCGGTTCATATCATCGTGCAAGGTATCCATGACCGCATGATCGTAATCGGGATGATGAAGCAGCCGCTGTTCCTCAAGATGAAAGCGCACCAGGAGCTCGCCGCGCAACCCCAGTCCGCCGGCAATGATCTCAAACACCGATCCCGCCAGATGCTCAGGGATATCCTGTTCAAAATAGGCCACCTGCACACCGGCGTCTCTCTGAATACTGCCGCTGTCAGGCGAAAGCTGCCCGGCGATGAGCTTCATCAGCGTGGACTTGCCCGCGCCGTTACGGCCCAGCAGGCAGATGCGCTGGTTTTTGTGAACCTGAAGGTTGAGTTGGTCTAAAAGCGGAGGACCGCCAAAGGCAATAGAGATATTTTGAAGCGAGAGAAGCGCCATGAATTGTCCAATGTTGATGGGTAAAAACGCATGTAAAAGTGGATGTAGATCTGTGAGCACAATATAACATCACGTGAGGCGATAGGCAAGAACAGGATGGACGATCCAAGACCGATGCGGCGATCACCACGCCCCGATATCGGGTATGGCGAAGCCACCGGCGTTCAGTCGCAAACCCGCTTCAATACGTCATCGGCCCGATCGACGCACGCATCGGGCCTGCCCCGTTCTTCATCACCGGGCCGATACTTCCCGGTTTTGACCAGCACCGTGCGATACCCCGCTGCCTGGCCGCCCAACACGTCGGTCTGCCAGTCGTCGCCGACCGACCAGATGGGGCCATCAGGTGATGAGAACCGCAGCGCCGCATTCTGATAGTAGTGCAGCGCCGGCTTGCCAAACACGGGGATAGACGTGTCAGTGGCCGCTTCGATGAGCGCCACAAAGGCGCCGGTGTCGATCTGCCGTTGGCCCGATTTGAAGTAATAAGGCGAGCGCGATGCGGTGATCACCGGGCAGCCGGCTTCGATCAGGCCGGCAATGCGCTGCAGTTCATCGTAGTCGATATTGCACTTTTCGCAGTCCAGAAGGACGATGATCTCGGGCGCCTGATTGTCCTGGCTCGCGACGATCTGATCGGTCTCTTCCGATGTACCCACGGTGTAGGCACGGTGGATCTGCTGCTGCGCCAGGTGGAGGTTGATGCTGTCAATAGGGCTGTAAATCTGTTCCGCGCCGACAGCGATGCCCGCCCCGGACAGCCGTTGTACCTGCACGGCGTGGCTTTTCACAGAATTGGTGGCCACAATGAATTCGACGTGTTTCGATTGCAACGCACAGATCAGCGCCACCGCCCCGGGATAAGCCTGGTCGCCATTCATCAACGTGCCGTCAATGTCGATAATCAACTTGTTCATGAAAGATCCATCCCTTTATTTTGCATCCCAATACGCCTCAACCCTCACCCCCACGTTCTCTTTGAGATTGTTGAAGAAAAAGCTGTAGTCATATTTATGATACACCCCTCTGGGAAAGCCGGGAGAACTGTAGTCGTCGATATCAGGCGTGCCAGCCACCAACGCCCCGTTTTCATCGATCCAGGCATCGGTAAATTCTGCGGCGACCGAATCGACACTGCCGTCAGCCTTGAAGAACACCGCGCCTCTATGCAAATTCTTGGGGGCGTATTCAGAGCCACTTGTCCAGTTGAGCGGATTGACGCAGCGGGCACCGGGCAGCAGCACAGGCGAGCCCGTGGCGTGTTCGGACTGCGTATTGTAGGTGATGATGACGCCGACATCATCAGCGGATTGGGCTATTTTCAGCCAGCTGCACGCGGCCAGGTCCTCATTTGTGACGGAATAGCCAATCAAATAAGCCGCGACCAATTTCCCCATGAGCTCGGGACGGTGAAACGCATCTTTCATCAAGGCGATGAGCACCTCAGCGCCCTGGCTGTGCCCGGCCAGAATAAAGGGCCGCCCCTGGTTGAGGTGCGCGATATAGTATTCGAAAGCCCGTTCAATGTCAGCGGCGCCGATGGAGAAATAGCCGTTCCGCTCCGCCCCGTCCAGCATCAAGCCGTCCATGGCCATCTGGCGATAGTACGGGGCGTAGACATTACAGTGATCGCCGAACACACCGCACTGCTTGGGCAGCACGTCCAACACGCGCTGGCGCATGGCATCATCTGTGATATCCATGTTCATCTCTCCCGTCCCACCGAACAGCGTGGGGTAGACATAGAAGACATCAACGGACTTTTCGACTGAATCGGGCCGGGCCGCCCAAGAGAAAACCTCTGCGTAGTCCAAGGGCTGCGGACCATCCAGCAAGGCATTTTTCTCACAGGCCAGTCCGCCCACCATCAGCATGCAGACGAGCAGAATTCTTTCAATTTTCATGGATCAGCTTTTCCTAAATATGGAGGCCCGGGGCACAGTCAAACCCTTCAAGCACTATCAAAAAGGCGTTCCCCTTGTCCTGCCCGGGAAACGCCTTGCCGATGATCATTGATTGCCTACAACACCGGCCTTTGATGGCCGTCGTACATGGCGTCACGGCGTTCTTTCACCGATGGATCGGTAATATAATCATCAAATGTCATCTGGCGGTCAATTACGCCCTTGGGCGTGAATTCAATGATGCGGTTGGCCACGGAGTTGATCATCTCGTGATCGTGCGAGCCAAAGAGAATCACCTCTGAATACTTCTTCATGCCGTCGTTCACGGCCGTGATGGCCTCGAGATCGAGATGGTTGGTGGGCTCGTCGAGAATCAGCACATTGGCGCCGGAGAGCATGGTGCGTGAGAGCATGCAGCGCACTTTCTCGCCACCGGAGAGCACGTTGACGGCTTTCAGGGCGTCCTCACCGGTAAAGAGCATGCGTCCAAGAAAGCCGCGGATAAAGGCATCCTCAGAGTTTTCCTTTGAAAACTGGCGCAGCCACTCCATAATATTGTACTCGCTCTCAAAGAACGACTGATTGTCCCGGGGCATGTAGCTGGGCGTGATGGTCACGCCCCATTCATAGCTGCCGCTGTCGGGTTCCATCCGTCCGGTGATAACATCAAAGAGCACAGTTTTATAATTATTGTTGGGTCCGATAAAGACAATGCGGTCTCCCGCGTTCACGGTCAGCGAGAAATCCTTGAAGATAGTTTCACCGTCAATGGTCTTGGAGAGATCGGTGAGCGTCAGTACATTCTTGCCGCAGCTGCGCTCTGGTTTGAACTCCACATAGGGGTGCTTTCTGGAAGACTTGGGCATGTCGTCCAGCGTGAGCTTTTCGATCAGTTTCTTCCGCGAAGTAGCCTGGCGCGCCTTGGAGGCGTTGGCGGAGAAGCGGGCCACAAAGGCCTGCAGGTCTTTAATCTTGTCGTCGCGCTTCTTCTTCTCATTCTTGAAGAGTTGCACGGCCAGCTGACTGGAATGGTACCAGAAATCGTAGTTGCCGGCGTAGATCTTGATGGTCTTGAAGTCGATATCAGCAATATGCGTACAGACTTTGTTGAGGAAATGCCGGTCATGGCTGACCACAATGACGGTATTGGGAAAATGATAGAGAAAATCTTCCAGCCAGGTGATGGATTCGAGATCGAGGTTGTTTGTGGGCTCATCCAGCAGGAGAATATCGGGGCTGCCAAAGAGCGCCTGCACCAAAAGCACGCGCACCTTGACGCCGCCGTCCAGTGCCTTCATGGGCGTATCGTAGAGATCCGGGGTGATGCCCAGCCCGCCCAGCAGCTTCCCGGCCTCCGATTCCGCCTCGTAACCGTCGAGATCGGCCATCTCGCCGTAGATCTCGGAGAGGCGCATGCCCTCCTCATCGGTGAGATCTTCCTTGGCCTCCAGATCGGCCAGTTCCATGAGCACTTTGTAAAGCGCCTCATGGCCCATGAGGGCGGTTTGCATCACCGTGTATTCGTCAAAAGCGAAATGGTCCTGACTGAGTGTGGCCATGCGCTTGCCCTTGGGCAGATGAATCTGGCCGGAGTTGATGTCAATCTCACCGGCAAGTGCCTTGAGAAAAGTGGACTTCCCGGCACCGTTGGCCCCGATCAGTCCATAGCAGTTGTCTTCGGCAAATTTGATGGAAACGTCTTTGAATAACACCTGCTGACCGAACAATATCGATAATTTTGTTGTGGTAATAATGGCTGTACCCTCTATTTAAATTTCACGGCGACTGCATACAGACACCGACCGTGTGTTCTTGAGAATGAATTCCAGGAGAAGTTTTACGCGTTCAGGAGGTGTGTTAAAAGGCGTCTGTGCGTGCTAAAACCTGTGCCGGATCATTGCCCAGAAGATACAACATTTTTTTCCCGCATCCAATCTGAATATTTCGCATATTCCCAGCGTAGAGACGCCATAGAGACGCCTCTACACCCTCAAACACAGAGACCGGTTAGCGATCTGCCCGAGCCAGGCGAAACGCCGCCATCTCCTGAGCATTTCTGACGAGCAGCATCTCCCCAACCACTACGGGGTGACTCCAGCTCTTGCCCTTGACAGCAGCGTGCCGGGCCAATTCTGTGAACTGTCCGGGCACAGCTTCAACCAAGGCCAACTCACCCTTCTCAGAAAGCACCAGCAGCAGATCCTGATCGGCCAGTAGAATGAGCTGCCCCCGTCCGTAGCGTCCCCCCTTCCACTGGCGTGCGCCGTCTTCAATATCAATGCAGGCCAGCTTGGGGCCGTCAAATCCATAAACATGGCCCTTGTGAATGACGGAGTCGTTGAAATAGGGCTTCAACCGGGCCGATGTCCAGCGCGTCTGCACCGTCCATTCACCGGCTTGCTGCCGAACGGAGAGACGCCGGATGCCGGTTCTTTCGTCAACGCTGACGAGCAGATCGCCATCACCAGTCAAAGCCGGCTGCACAATGGGCCCGCCCGGCCAGGCATGTTCCCAGAGTTTTTTGCCGTCACCCGGGGAGACACCGAATATGCCGGCCGCATTCTGGAGTAAAATCTGTGTGACCCCGTCGAGCTCGACGAGATGGGGGGAGCTGTAGCACGCACCGCCCTCTGCAGGATGCAGCCAGTGCACAGCGCCGGTATCCAGCGCATAGGCGACGAGCGCCCCTGCCACGGCCACTACCACCTTATCCTCAACCACCAGGGGCGAACTGGAGAAGGCCCATGTCGGTATCTTGGTCTGTGTATCTTCAGCGGCATTGCGTGACCACAGCACACGGCCGTCAGAGGCTTGGAGGACGTTCATGATACCCGTGGCCCCCAAGGTGTAGACACGCCCCCTGTGCAGTGTGGGCGTTCCCCGTGGACCGGCACCCCCAACGGCTTCCCAGAACCGGGCCGTGTCACGATGTTGCCATACGGCATCGCCGGTGCTCAGACTGTAGCAGCTTACCACCTCCTCTTCACCGCGCTGCTCCTGGGTGTAGAAGTGGTCTCCCTGAACTGAAAAAGACGACCAACCCGGCCCGACCGGTTTGCGCCAGACTTCAACCGGAGGCGCTTGAGACCAGTCAGTTAAAATTTTTACACCGTGGACAATGCCATCACGCTGCGGCCCCCGAAAGCCGGGCCACTCCGCCTCTGTATCGGATACAGTCAACCCAGAAGGTGCCTCGAAGGGTTCATCGCCGGACCCGGCCAACAGGCGCTGTTCAGGCGACAGCGTCCACCGCCACGATAAATCGGCATGGAAGACGGCATCTACCCCGCCAATTTTAAAGAGCGTCCACACCGCACCGGAGAGCAGCACGGCAAACACCATCATCGCCCGTCGCGGCCTGTCGCTGAGATGACGGGTGAGCACGGCCCAGGCCACAAACGCAAGGCTCGTAAACGGCGTGGCAAAGACAAAGAACAACACCCCGAAACTCGCCTTGGCAATCGATTCATGCAGGAAAAACCGTGTCAAGGCCAGCGTGGCCACCATCAGGAGAAAACCGCCCCACCGTTCAAGCCGGGGCGCACGGCTGAAAAACACCCACCACAGCACCACAGCCAGCCAGCCCAACGGACCGGCAAAAGCGGCATAGCCGGCGGCGTCCGGCATCAAGACAGGAAATATAAATCGAATCAGCCACTGCAGCGCCACAATGATCACGCCGGGCAGCCACCGGAGCGGCCTGCGCCCGGAAGCTTCGTGAGATTGAAGACCTTCTTTAGCTTTGGACATTGTCCACTCCTCTTGTCATAAAATCAAATTTCAGATGTCGTCCTGTCAAGCCTGTCAAACAGTCAAATCACAAGCAGATTGTATCCGATTTTCTGGCTGAAACGACATCGAGTCGATTGTGTGCATTCACAGGGATGTTTAAAAGTAAAAAAAGAAGGCGACGCTTCAAAGCCTTCTTTTGCCGGCTTACGGTCAATGGAGTTCACGGGCAATGCACGGCCCTCTTTTTAATCCTTTTTAATCTTTGAGATGATGGGCGCAATCACCAGCCCCAATCCCAGACCCATCATGATGCTGGCTACAAAGTAAAGCGCAGACCGTTCGAGAAAAATAAAACCTACACCAATACCGATCATCAGGCATCCACCGATAGCCCATGAACTCTTATCCTCATTTTTTTGGGACGCTTCCATGGTCTTCCCCTCTCTTGAATGGGTGATTGACGACATAGATATTAAACGTGAGTCACCCAGTCCGGCTAACGCAGCATTTCTGCTATTTTTGGCCGTGTGACTTCAATCCGCTTGTAATCCAATACAAAATTTAAGGGCTTCAGCGCCTTTTCAATCTGCTCGTAAATGGGCCTGACACGCCCAAAGGGTACAGAAACCGACTGAAGCGCCGTTGCCCCCCCTTTATTGGTCAGCGTCTTGTCCGCACCGTGATGGAGCAGCAGTTTGACGATTTCCGTCCTGCAGAAAAAAGCTGCCGTGATCAACGCGGTGGAGCCGTCGTTGTTCTGCAGGTTCATGTCGGCCCCGGCCTTGATCAGCGCCTCGGCCACGGCGGTCCGGCCAAAAGTAGCGGCACTGATCAACGGTGTTGACCCCGCGTTGGGCTCTTTCTCATTGAGGTTGGACCCCGCGGCAATATGCTGATGCACGGCCTTGAGATTTCCCTGTATGACGGCAATCTGCAGATGGGTTCTGGGCGGTTTTACCTGGGATAAATTCTCCTGCGCCACGCAAATAGAAGCCGCAAGCAGTATCAGGGTAATCATGTTGAAAGTGAATGATTTCATAAAATTATACTCCATTTTCATGAAAGATATCGCCGTACCCCATGTTGGGCATTTATGCATTTTTGAACCACATCTTACCCTGATGATAGAACCAGACCACTCCGTTACTCAGCCCATAGGTGGCCAGGGTGAGAATGCAAAATTTCACAACCGAGGGCATGGCCACATCCAGAAGCAGCCAGGCCACGCCCCCCATGACAACCGTGTGGATGACATACACGCCATAGGCGTTGGCGTTGAGCACACAGGTGACTTTCCCCTGTCCGTTGATCCACATCCGGAATGTATTGATCAGCACAAACATCACTCCCGCCAGGGAGAGGTGAAAACTCAGCCAGTGGGCCAAGACCTCGACAGCTCCGGGAAGAACGGATGTGCCGGGATTCATGTGGAGATATCGATATAAAGCAACGGGAACCCACACAGTACAAACCGTTAAAAAAAAGACCATCCTGTTTTTGAGTGGTGAAATGAATACGCGTCGTTTCTGAAAAAACGCCCCCAGCAGAAAGACCATGAAATAGATGAGCAGACGTTCATTCTGAAAATTGAACAGCGCATTCTTGGTCCATCCCTCCAGGTTCAGAAAGTCCATGGTCACACTGTATGCCAGTCCCACAACAAAAACGAGTACCACCATGGCGCGCAACGAAAATCTTGGCCCTTTGAGTTTGAGGCGCGAGAGTCCCAGGTAGAGTAGATTAAACAGGAAGAGGACTGGAAGAAACCACAGCCAACTCTGACTGAAGATTCCGTTGTTGAAATAAACATAGGTGGTCCAGTGCTGCTGCGGCATCCCCCTTGAGGCCAGAAAAATCATTTTATACAGCGGCATCAAAAATAGTACGCCCAGCGCCCAGGGCAGCATCAGCCGTTTCAATTTTGTTCGGGTAAAAGCCCAGACACTTTTGCACTTCAGAGATAGAGGCGTCAAATATCCGGAGACAAAAAAAATGATGGCCATGATGAATATGTCGAGAATGGTATTCAGCACATCCACCACAGGGTTGGTTGAAAAGTCATAGACAATCCAGAAAAACCCGGCCGCGCCACTGCTCTCGTAAACCACGCCGGCGTGCAGCATCACCACCAGAAAAATCATAAAGGTTCTGAGATGATCCAAAAAATAGATTCTGTCCTGTTGGGCAACTGACGACATACAACCCACCTTTCATTGCCGATTACAACATCTATTTCTGTGGCAGTCGCCGGGTGTTCAGCCAGGCGGCCGCACTGAATACAGCGGCCACACTCAGCATCATCCAGGAGGCGGCGCCGACATCAAAACCTCTCAAAGTAATTCCCAGCGCCGACATGACTTGTGCGAACTCACCACGCTGATATAGCGCCCAGCCGTACATGGGGAGGATCAACATGGGCACAGCGGAAAAGGCCAGCCAGAAAATCAAGGTAAACCACCTGCCCAGACGATAGAACAATCCCCCCAGCAATAAACCGGCTGCTGAGCAGCAGAAGATGAGCGTGAAGAAATAGATAAACTGAAGCCAGAGACTGCCACTGGCATAGGGTGCCCAGAGATGCAGCGCATCATTGATATGAACATACCCCAATACTTGATTCAAGTGATCCACGAGGACCCGTTCCAGAAGTATCAAAGCGCTAAAAATGCCACTGAAACCCAACACTGTGCCCAGCTGGGCCGCAAAAATATCACGGCGGGTACTGCCCAGAGTCAGCATAAATTCAAAATCCTCTTTGAAGCGTATGGAAATGGCAAACAGGAAGACCACCGAGCCCCAGATACGATACATCAAACTGCCATGAGCGGGGGTAATCACTGATGTTTTAATCAGGGCGACAGAGACCAACAGCATGGTCAGGATATAGATCCCCAGATACCAACTGGCCATGATCCAATGGGCGCGCATTTTATATCGCCATATATTTATAAATTTGCTCATGGCTGTGACTCCTGTTCTTTGCTGCTTGCAGTGAGATGAATAAACAGTTTCTGGATGGTAAGCGGTGAAAATTTCAGTCCGGGCATGCCCGCCGCAGGCGTCTCGCCGCCCTCCACAACCACTGTCTTCATCCCCCCTAATGTCTCACTGCCAAGCACATTGTAATTTTCTGAAAACGTATCCACTCGCGCGGTCTTTCCAGACACAGAGAAGGCGTTGGCCAGTAACGCATCAACAGGTGCCTGACGAATAACACGGCCCTGATCGATGATAATCGCTTCATTGAAAAGATCGGCCGACTCCTCGATAAAATGCGTGGAGAGTATGAAGAGTCGTGGATTGGCGGAAAAGGATTCGATCAACACCCGATGGAACCTGTCCCTGGCCACGGCGTCCAACCCCAAAACGGGTTCATCAAAAAGGGTGATCCGGGCATTGGAGGCCAACCCCAGAACAATGCGGAAGATCGATTGATATCCCCGGGACAACGCGCTGTATTTCTGCTTGATATTCAGATCAAAAATACGGCAGAGCCGCGCTTCAGCCGCCACACTGTAATCGGGAAATGATTTTTGCGCCAACGCAAACAGCCGTTGGACGCTCAGTGCCCCAGGGAAATAATGTTTTTCAGGCATATAACAACAGTTCCGGGCTATCACATCAGGATGATTTGAAATCTCTTTTCCCAAACAGAATACACTGCCATGATCGGCATAGATACGGGACGAAATGATATTGAGCAATGTGGTTTTCCCGGCTCCATTACGGCCCAAAAGGCCATATATCCCATGCGCTTCAAAACGAAGACTGATATCCTGTATTGCCTGGACACTCCCAAAGGATTTGCAGAGCCCTTTGGTTTCCAGGATGGGCTTTGATTGCGTCATTTGACTGCCTCCCCCTCACCGCTGATCAGTGCTGAGACCTCTTCTTTGGACATTCCGAGTTGAAACGCCTCCACCATCAGCGGCACGATGAACTTTTCATAGAACGCCGACTTTCTTTTTGAACGAATTTTACTTACTGCACCACTTGAGACAAACATACCAATGCCCCGCTTCTTGTAGAGAATGCCCTCAGCCACCAGCCTGTTAATCCCCTTGGCAGCCGTGGCGGGATTGATGCGATACATGGCTGCCATTTGATTGGTTGAGGGGACCTGCGCCTCTTCTTCAATAATGTGCTGCAGGATGTCATCTTCTATGCTCTCGGCAATCTGCAGATAGATCGCCTTCTCAATACCAAAATCAGGTTTCATTATTAGGTCCTACCCAGCCTTGTTTTGAGTGGGACTACCGCTTAGAGCCACTCAGTCACATGGTTAACTACTCATGCAACTAACCTACAATAAAATGATGCCCATGTCAATCCTTTGTTTCAAAAAACTAAGGCTGAATATAAAAATGGGTGCGCCAAAGCGCACCCATTTATAAAAAACATACCATCAATTGATTATCTCAGGCCTATGCCTATCTCGCAAGGGACACTCTGAGCTTTAGGGCTGCTCCAAACCATAACCCTGTGTCTTACTGGCTTTTTTTAATCCCGCCGCCAGAAAGATGGACACAATGCCCAGAACGACGAGCATCAAAATAGGCACGGTATAATCCTTCACCGGCAGCGTGCCGGCCTGCCGCATCGCCTCTATCTTGACACTGATGGCGGCGCCATCCAGTCCCTGGGACTCTAAAGTCGTTCTGATGCTGTTCATCTGTTCGAGTGCCTCAGGATTGACGTGGTCAACCACTTTTCCGATAATTTTATTCAGCGCGCCAAACCCATAATTTTGAATGGTGAACATGGTGGCAAAGGCTGTTCCCAGTCGATACTCAGGAACAATTTTGGCCACGGAAGGCCACATGGCAGCCGGCACCAGTGAGAAGGCAATGCCCAACGCCAGCAGTCCCAGATAACAGAGCATGAGATTATTCAAAACCGAAAGGGAGAGATGGGCAAAGATCAGGAGACCCGCGCCCAGCATCATGATAGAGGCGGCCCGCCCCTTTTCATCAATCATACGGCCAAAGATGGGCGTGAACAGAATGGTCCCCAGGGGAATCAGCGCCGCTGTTTTTGCCCCGTTTTTCAACCAATAGGAGAGCGTCTCTCCAAAGCCGGCGATAAACGCCACAAAGGCCACCGTGGTCACGCTAAGGGCAATGACCTTTTTCTTTTTATCTTTAACATGGCTCAACAGCAGTGGATAGAGAATACCAAAAATGAAGAAGACCACAAAGATGCCGGCATTGCCCAATGCCTCGCTGCCAAAGAGCGAGAGCTTGGGGCAGGCCGCAGGCAAGGTGTTTGAAAATCCAAATTTATTGATCAGGAGGTCCGGCGCGTACTGTATGAAGGGGAAAACCGCCGCGTAGAATGCCACACACAGGAATGTGATATAGAGAAAGGACTTGTCCTTCATTAATTTAAACAAGTCGGAAAACTTGAACTGTTCATCACTGGCTGAAGCCGCAGCCCCCACTTTCAATTGACGGTCTATCTTAGCATCAAATATCAGATAGATTAAAAAGAAAAGAAAACCAACAAAGACAAGACCCGCTGCAAAGGTCACGGCATTCCCTGCATTGCTCCCCGCAATATCAGGGGACACGGCAATGCCAATGGCCGTACCCAGCCGCCCAATCCCCATATTGATGGCCATGGCAAAGGCCATTTCATACCCTTTGAACCATTTGATAATCGTCCGGTTGATCAATACGCAGGTGGTCTCGAGCCCCACACCAAAGAGCACGCGCCCGATGGTCATGAAACGCAGACGTTCCGCAGGTGAATCGCCAAAAATACCGGCCGTGCCCATGGCGCTGATCACCGTGCCCAGGATAGCCACTGAACCGAAGATCAGTGCGGTGAGCCGAATCCCGTATTTGTCTAGAAACATCCCGCCAAAGATGACCATGCCCGCCATGTTGGCAAAGGACGTGGCCAGAAGCATGTCGCCAAACTGACTGGATGTAAATCCGTACTGACTCTCCAGCAGCGGTTTGATACCGCCGTAGAAATCCTGAAACCAGTAGGTGGCAAACATCAAGGCACTGACAAGAAAAACCATGGACCAACGGATCGGGGCTGAATCGCGTAGACTCTGTTGAATGCGTGCTTTCATTTGATTCCTCATCATTTAGAAGTGTTGCCTCAATGATAAGGGATCACCCTGAAAAAATCGCCCCAACTTTATGTTTTGAGACCTGTTTGTCGATTGATCTCGGTTGAAACGAAATGCAAGAACAGCGAATTACCCGATCACCACCATCTTCAGAAACATGGAAGGCGTCAGACCGGTTTGCTCCTTAAAAACGCGGTTGAACGAGGATTTTGAGTTGAAGCCGCAATCATAGGCAATGGCGAGAATGGTCTTGTTAGAGAAACGACAGGCGATCAGCATGGTCTTGGCGTGTTCCACACGGTAACCATTAATAAAAGCCAGAAAATTCTTATGGAACTTCTCATTGATGACGCAGGAGAGAACGTGAGGCGGGACATCCAGGGCCAGGGCCACATCGAGCAGTTTGAGATTGGCGTTGAGATAGGGCTGCTCTGTCTCCAGATATTGAAGGAGTTTGATTTTTTGAGCCTCGGCTTCACGCCCCAGCGTGGAGATCCGGCTTTTTGTTTGACGACCGGCCTTTTCAGGGCGGTCGCCCGGCGGCTCCTCTAAAAACACATTGCGCTGCCTCAAGCCGTAGAAGCCCAGGAGAAAAATAAAGACCACATACGCGGTTTTCACCACAGCATTGAATGTCAGTGGAATGGTCTGAGAGATATAATTGGCAAATATGATACGTACAACTTCAAGTGACCAAAGAAAAATGGCGCCCAGCACCAAGCAGCGCAACCAGTTCATCCCAACACTTGCATTGCTTGAAGTAGTTGCTTTCATCTTCGCTCTCTGGCTCTGCAGCATCCGGAGGATGAAGACAAAATACACCGGTGCAGAGAGATAGAGAATGGCGACGCCCAGATTGATATAGAACGGAAGATCAATGAATCGATCCGTAAAACTCCGGAGTAATTCATCCTGATTGAAAAAGGACGGGGACATCACCAGATAAAAAAGGACAATGGGGATAAAATGGTAGCGATAGGATTTTATCTCTCCCGGTCTGGTGCTCAGTTCATAGACATAAAAGTACAAGACCGGCCCATACAGCAGCGGCACCAGCACAACAATAGGCATGATCTCAGGATGGCTTACATAAAGTTCAATTGTACTGGAAAAGGCAAACAGCAGCGAGACCGCCATCAACAGAAAGAACCCGGCTAAAAAACTATCGGCCCTGGTTTTATTCTTCTTAAAGAGGGTGAGCAGGGTAAAGAAGAGGGCCTGTACAGCGCCCAGCACATATAATTGTCCCGTCATATTTATAGGGTTCCCGCTTTCAATATTTCACTACATAATTTTGCTTGTCAAGAAGTAAACCGGGATTTACCCGCTACTCTGAGAAACATCAACGCCCAATCCAGAATAAAAACATACAGTCAACCCAACGCCATGAACTAAAAATAGACCACAGCGGACAAACCCAGCGCCAGGCGGGGTAAATGTACTTTCTGTGTCTTTAGTTTGATCGTTTCAGCGCCACCTGCCTCGGCAGTATTGTAATGTAAGATCGCCGCGTACAGAGAATGACTCTGATCGGCCAGTCGTCCATAGAGGAAACAGGAAAGGCCCAAACGGGACTGTACTTTCCATTCCAACCCCACACGAACAAGAGGTGCAAAGTACTGTGCAACCTTATTTTTTGTCTCTATCAGACATTCATTTTCACCTTCACGTATTGTCTCACCAACACGTTCTTTATGCCCCAATTCCATAAATTCAGCGCCAATTCCCATCAGCGCACAGAGATGATTCACTATGCTAAAGGATTTATTCAGCGTACATCGAATGCCTGTCCCGGTCAAATTTGATTCCAAGGCGTCTGGCTTAACAATATCGTCTCCAAAGGATGCACTGAAAGGCTGAAAATCACTTTTCACGCTGAGATGCATTGCATAGAGATCGATCATCCAATGTCGAAATGGGAAATAACGAAATCCCAATCCAATGGCACTGGGCGCTTCCGGTCGGGCTGATGTGGGCGTCACTGTCACCCCCCACTGGGATTGAACGGGCTGTTGATCCACTTGCATACCAGGAAAAAGTCCCACTTCAAGATAGAGCCCAATGGCCTGCTGCTCCGGCACCAAAACCAGATAGTCTGAAGCCTCTCTGTCAAAGATTTCAACCGGGACCTCGACAATGACGGCCCCAACAATTTCAGAAGTGGCTGTATCCACCAGTTTAACACTGATCTGATAGGACTTACCCATCTGGGCAATCACACCCAAGGCGGCCAGCCTGGCCCCCAGCAACTTGCCCACTTCAGCAGCGGTTTCACTCTCCACAGCACCTGTCATTCCCAGTTTCTGTTCACTGAGAAGAATCTCCAGCCTATTTCTCTCCACCAGCTTAAAAATTTTTTCCTGGAGCAGCTTCTGCGTTAATATCTCACTGACCGCCACATTGACCTTTTTACGTGTCAGCGCCTTGTCACTTTGAAAAGGGAAAAGGGCGACTGTGACTGTCTTTCCCGTCATTTCCTGCTGTTGAACCACCCGAACCATCTCTTTCACAACCTTATTCATGGCCCTGTCCAGATCTGCACCCATCACGGGGGTCGATAGCGAAAAGAATAATCCCGGCACCAGAGATAAAATCCATTTTAAATCATTTTTAAATCTCATCTTTTCACCTCATCACTAATAGGTTCAGCATCTGGAACAAAGCCATGTCTCTTCTTAAGGCTTTCCTGTCTTGACCCGTTGAGAGTGTATAGATTTCACCGTGTCTGAGCGTAAATTTGGAGAATTGATGTCTTTCATTGTAATGAATCGACCAAAGCGACTGTATGCAGAAGCAGCGATCGATCGCCCGCCGCCCCGTGGCCGGGAATGACGGTTTTGACGGCCGGATAGCGGGCGATGACGTTGCGCACAGACTGCGGCCACGCTGCCACATCGCCGTCGTCCACATTGCCCAGGCGTTGCGCATTCAACGCCTTGATCAGACAACCGCCAAAGAGCACATGCTTGCGATTAAAATAGACGACGATATTGTCCAGCGAGTGACCGGCACCGGGAAAATACAGCGCCACCGGCTGACTGGCGATGTAGAAAGTCACCGGCCGTTTCAGATTCACCGCCAGGTTGGGCGGCTTATAGGGCGTGGACCGGTAGGATTCGATGATTCTCTCAAAATCCGTCCGGTTCTGACGTTTCAAAAAATCCACAGTACGGGTCCGGCATTTCTCGCCTCTTTCTTTCAATAACGGGGCGATCCGGTCAGAGCCGATGACCGTGCAGCCCCGTTTCAGCAACACACTGTTGCCGCCCAGACAGTCCGAATGGAAATGCGTATTGATCACCGTGAGCCGGGTAGACTTGCCGAATTGTTTATCGATCCAGCGCAGCAGATCCTCTGTTCCCGAGACATCCTGCGGCGTGTCCACCAGGACAAAGTCTTTCTCATCCATGCGCACCAGCAGGCTGTTGGCCGGCCAGGGGAAACGGTGCTCCACCTGCCAGACATCGGGCGCAAGGGGATGGATTAAAAGATCGCTCCCCACACTGATGGGCACCTGCTCCTGTTTAGGGATATAGGCCGATGAGATCACCACAACAACCAGAAACACCAGGGGAATGATAAACCACCGTCTGTCCATCACAATAAGCCCTCACTGTTTTGTACTTCATCTCTATTTGATACGATTGTTCACCATAAACTGATCACCCGTGACGCATGCGTCGCCACAACCCGGCCGCCATGTTAAAACGAGGCACGCGGCCGCAGTAGGCCGCATATCCAGGCAGTACTTCGACCAGCTGCCGTTCCTCGGCCCGGGCCTGCAAGGCAAAGAAAACGGTGGCACACAGGGCCAGTCCGTATCCCGCCCCATGCTGTGACATTAAAGAAAAACCGATACTGAAGCCCATGTAGCCCAGGTACTGTGGATGGCGGACAAGGCTGTAAATACCCGTGTCGACAAGGGGGGTCATCCCCCCGGCTTTGACCATGAAAAGCGGGGCGATCATCAGCGGTCCCGAGAGAATAAGCACGATGCCCCCCGTCCTGCGCAGGAAATCAGAGCTGCCTGGGCCGGCAGTGAAACGGATCAGCAACAGCCCCAGCACGGCCAGGCCCGCCAATGTCATAAACTGTTTTGGCGGTGCAGGCGACTGGTTCATGACGCCGCCTTGTCCGACCAGACCGCCAGTTCATTGCCTGCGGGATCGGTAAAATGAAAACGCCGGCCACCGGGAAAGGGGAAAATGGGCTTTACAATGGTTCCGCCTGCCTCTTGGACGGCCAGCAGAAGCGATTCGAGATCAGCCGAATACAGCACCACCAAAGCGCCGCCCTTGGGACGGCTCTCCTTGACCAGCCCCCCGGCAATGCGTCCATCGCTGAAACTGCTGTAATCCGGACCGTAATCCGTAAACGTCCACCCGAAAACAGTCTGATAGAAGGCCTTGGCTGCGGCCACGTCATCCACAAAGAATTCGATGTAATCAATACATTTTTCCGGGTCGTGTCCGCACATCATGGGCATCCTTTTTTTGGGAATGGGTCGAGTTCATATAATATACAGACTGAATGGGACAGAGTCAAAGGCCGTGTGAAGCCATCGATAATATGATCGATTTCACCAAAGAAAAACCGGTTCTCCAACTTCAAACTGACGGCAGGCTGTTTTAAAGCGATGGATGTGTCACGGACAAACATGCTTGAGGCTAATCTGTACGTCCTGAACGCAGCCAGGCCGCCCAATCCGGGCGGCCGTTTATTTTTACGTGGACAAAAGTGGAATATATATTTTCCATCTGAACGCCCTGTTCTGACAAGCCCGTGACTCCGGACTTGTCAAAAAAGGTAAAACTACTTTACGACTTGCACAGCCATGCGATTGTCTTCTCGCTTCCTGTCGATGAGCAGCAGATGCGGATCGAGACCCGCAGCCATGGGCTTGCCATCGACGGAGATCTCCAGTGTCTTCTTGTTTTCATCGAAATAGACTTTCTCATTGTAGAGCACGGCATCGTCCTCTCCGAAAATCATCACAGGGAGATAATCGGTGAGGGGAATCTCTGTCTGTGTGCCTATACTGTCCGCCCTGAATTTGTGCAATTCCAGGTGAAGCCGAACGAGATAGCGACCATTTTCAAGAGCCTGCGCTTCAGCCGATATGGCGCGGTTCTCCCACAGTGTGATGGTCTCAAAGAGATCGGTAATGAGATATTTCAGGCTGTCCGGTGTGACCCGGCGAAGGGCCTGCACCACATCCACAGACGTTGCCATCTCTTTCTCGCGGTATTCAAATTTTTGCAGCAGCGATTGCAGCGCCCGGTTGATGCGCGGCTCACCGATATACTCCTTCAAGGCATACATAATCACATTACTTTTATCATAGGTCATGTAGCCATTGAAATAACTGCGCAGCATGGGCCGCTCGCCGCGCAAGTCACGCTGACGCCTGCGGAGATACCCGTTCATGTCTTTCTTCAGCATGCGGCGCGTCATGGCCGGCCCGTAACGATTCTCAAAACAGCGCATGGCCGTGTACTGCGCCAGCATCTCTGTGGCCAGCACAGCGCCCTCGAGCGCGGCCGGCATCAGGGTGACGCCCCACCACTGATGGGCCATCTCATGGGCGGCAATGAAATAAACCATGTCGATATCTTGCTCATCCAGCCGGCTCAGGAATCCCGCTGACTCACGCCACTGCACCATGGAGGGCAGTGCCCGCGCCCCGCCCAGCCCCATATACTCATTGTTCTCCTGCACACGCACCACATCATAGGGATAACGGGTGAAATGGGCCTCACCATAGGCCAGAGCATCGGCTGTACCGGCGAGGATGCGGTCTACATTGTAATGATGACTGGGATTAAAATACACCTCCACAGACCGCCCGTTGCGCTGCGTCTTGCGACTGGCAAAGGTCTGCGAAGTAAAGTTGAATTCCGGACGCATGGGCGCCTCTGATTTGAAATGGTAATGACGCCGTCCCGCCTCCAGCCAACTGTTCACCAATGTGCCGTTGGCCACCACAGTCTGCGCAGGCGATGTGGAGATGCGTGCCTCATAGGTCACAAAGGCATCGCCCATGCCGTATTGCACTTGCTCCAAAGCCTCCAATGCGGGATAGGGCGGCTTCTCTTTTAATCCATGTTGACTGCGTTGCACCGCATCGCTAAGCTCCAAGGCGCTGTTATAGCCGATGGTGGGAAAGTAATCGGACCAGCCGTACATTGAAAAGACCAGAGAAGATCCATTGGCGGCCAGTTCGTTCTTGGGATTGTTGTCTGTAAAGCCCCGGGATTCAAATTCAAGATCAAAATTGAGGATGACCTCATCCCCTGGCGCCAGGGGATTTTGTATGCGATAGATTGTCACGCCCAGGGCCGGGGCGCTGTGAATGACATGCGCCTCTTTAGAAAACGCAAGACGATGCACAGCTGTGATCCGCCGGTCAGAGAGATTGACCAGCACAGAGTCCAGCGGTTGATTGAACTTGTTCTTCAGGCGATAATGGCCGGCAATACGGCAGCCGCGCTGCTCCGGATAGAAATCGATATTCAGGCCAATGTGCACGGGCATGGGCTGGGGCCTGTCGGATAAAACACTGTATGCCTTTTCATAGGCGGCCCGGCGTGCCCGTAAATCATGGCGCGAATAAAAATGATTAACAGAGAATTTATTGAAGAGTATCCACGAAAACGTGGCCACAAAGAGCAGTGCAACACCCGCCAGGACAAAAGCGGTGCTACGGTTCCAGCGCTTGCGGGCCAAGCGGAAGCGATGCTTGAGATGCGTCTCCTCATCGCGGCGCCACAGAAGAGACATCACAGTCAAGAGCAGCACGGCGGCCAGTGCCCAGAGCAGCGTGTACCAGAGCAGCGTCGTCGAAAAATGGCCGAAGCCGTTGATGTTGGAATAAATGTATCCGGGCACATGTCCGTATCGAAGAAAGGTCTGGTCGAAATCCAAAATGCCAAAAACCACCAGGTCAAACACGAAGTACAGCGTGGAGAGAAAGAATCCAAAACTCTTGCTTGGGGTGAGATTCTGGATGAATACCACCACAATGGCCATGTGAATATAACTCAGCCACTCAATGCCGAAGAGGGTTTGAAGGTAGAGACCCGTCTCAATCTGCGTGTACTGAAAGAGCAGCAGCTGCGCCAGCACCCCGGTGAGTAAAACGATAAGAAGATAGACAAACTGCATGCCCACCAGCACCATCAGCTTGGAGGCCATGGCCATCCAGTTGGGCAACGGCAACACATCGTAGAGCGGATGTGTGCTGTGGTCACGCTCGCGCCAGACAATCATGCCGCCAAAGAGAATCACCAGGGGAATCATATATCCCCAGGCAATATTCACATGGGCCAGGTACCAGGAGGTTAAGGGCTGCACCTGGCTGCCGGTCATGTCCACATTGAGCATGAAATTGGAAAAGACATTGGCCGCACCCATCACGGTGAGGATGAGATAGGCCGGGTGCCGGAGAATGCGCCCCAGCTCACGGCCGATCCAGTGCACGCTCTGCCGGATCCGGGTAACGCGGTGCATGGTCGGCACCGCACAGACCACTGTTGCGGCCGGGCGCACTTTTATGTCAGAGACGACGGCTTCCGCTTTGGCCCCTCTGCCCTCCTGGGCCGAATGCATCTTGAATTGGCGCCAGGTACTGAGCAGCGCAGCCGCACCCAGCGTGCACCACAGCAGCCGGTTCAGGATTAAATAATTGGAAAGCGGCATGGCCTGCCGGTTGATTTCGGCAATGGTCCAGTTGAGTGAGGAGACAGAGAGCGCCGCGTAGCCAAAGGGATCGGCCAGTGCGCGAAGCATGAGATGATCGCCCCGGCTCAGCAGACCGGTCACGCTCATGCTCAGCATTAAAAAGGCGATACCGGCCACATAGGTCATCACCATGCGCCGTGTGCGTGTGGCCAGAGAGAAAAACAGGCTCCCGGCAATGAAGAGATTGGGAATGGCAATCCACAGCAGCGGCTGGAGAAAACCGTTGAATGAGAATGGGCCGTTGCAGGCGGGATCAATCACCAGCGCGCCTGCAAAAAAGCCGGCGATGACGCCGAGATAGAGAAGCAGGTTGGCGGAAAGACTGCCCAAAAATCGTCCCATCAGATAACTCGTTTTGCCGATAGGCGCCGTCAGATAAAAATCCTGACTCCTGGCCATGAAATCACGCACCACGGCCTTGCCCGCCATGACCATGGTCACCAACAGCCCCAACCCACCCCACACAGAAAAAATACGGGCAATAATCAACGGGGCATTGTGCCATTCACGGGTCAGGCGGACCACCAGCACCACGGTATTGGGATTGGTATTTTTAGCGAAGAGAAAGGTCATGAGAAAGAAAACGGCTGTAAAAATATAAAGTGTGGGCTCACCCAGATGCCGCCGCACTTCCGCTTTAAATATTCTCCAGAACATAAAACACTCCTTCAGGCTCAAGCGGACACCGCGGCAACATGGCCCCGGCCCAGGTGCATGAAATAGACATCTTCCAGTTTGGCCTCCACCGGTGTAAACGGCCCTCCCGGCGAACAATCCCGAAAAACACGAATAAAATGCCGACCCGCAAAAAGACGTGTGGACAGAATATGATACTGTGACCGGCAAGTCTCCAGATCCGCCTTTTCAATGGGCCTCTCCCAGACCTTCCCCTGCATGGACGCGATGGCCTCCCCCGTCTCACCGGTGAAGACAATACGGCCTTGATGGATAATTGCCATGCGCGGGCAGAGGTCGCTGACATCATCGACAATATGTGTGGAGAGAATAACCACCACCTGCTCGCCAATTTCACTGAGCAGATTATGAAAACGTACGCGCTCCTCAGGGTCAAGTCCGGCCGTGGGCTCGTCCACAATGATCAGCTCCGGGTGGCCAATCAGGGCCTGGGCAATGCCCAGCCGCTGTCGCATGCCGCCGGAGAAGGTAGCGAGTCTGCGCTTCCGCGCCGCCCAGAGGTTGACACGCTGCAGCAGGCGCTCCACCTCTGCCTGACGCATTTTTTTATCGAGTATGCCTTTGAGAATGCAGAAGTGGTTGAGAAACCCTACGGCCGTTTCCCGGGGATGAAATCCAAATTCCTGAGGCAGATAGCCCAGCCGTTCTTTCACCTTCAGCGTCTCTTTGAGTACATCGCAATCTTCCAGGCTGATGCGGCCTGAGTCGGCCTCCTGCAGCGTGGCAATGGTGCGCATCAGCGTGGACTTGCCCGCGCCATTGGGGCCCAGCAAACCGAACAATCCCCTGGGAATCTCCAGAGAGACCTCTGTCAATGCGCGAACGCCGTTGGTGTAGGTTTTTGATAAATGCTGTATGGACAGTGTGGACATGGCGCTATCTCCTATTATTATTGCAATATATTATAACGATTGATCCACCTTGGGTTTTCTCTTTCCCCATTTGATGGCCCCCCAGAAAAGCCGTTTCTCATGATAGAGCACCTTGCCTCGCTTTACCTTCTTTTCATGACTGAAGAGGCCAAGCAGAAAATGACTGCTGTCTACGCGTTCCAGATCGCCTTTAAGCAGCAGGTCAATGGCTTCACGTTTCTTCTGGAGGCGGACATTCTTTGCAGTAACCTGGTCTTCAAGCGAAAGGATTTCCCGTTTAAGATCTAAATATTGTTTTTTTACCTTCTGTGATTCGCTCAGCACCGGCAAAGCGAATAGTCCAAAATCACAGCGCCATCCTGGAATCTGCACGCTGTCAATACAGGCTTGAATCTGTTTTTGGCCCATCTTCGCTTCAGCCACTGGAATCGATTCCTGTGCCTGTGATGGATAGAACCCGTACAGCACAATCACGAGCAATGCGATGCTTCTCATTTTTTACCTCCGCTATGGGTAGAAACACTGTATTCGACCCATATTACGGGATAAAAAACGGGATTCCACAATGGGAATGTCAAGCCACGCACACACGATGACCAACCCGCGGTACAGGCTGACCAACGGCGTTGATCATTTCCATTTTGAATATTGTGGTTTGAGAACGTATATTCAGGTATGACACATTGGGAATCAAAACCGTGGCTGCAAACCGGTAAGTATCCGGTTTTAAAACATCTGGGACTCTGGGTGCTGGGCGCCGCGCTGATGTACATCCTGATCCGTTTGGTGGAGCCCCATGAAATGGCCATGAAAATCACTACGGTCATCATGCTGCCCGGTCCTGTCATTGTCTATCTGCACCTCTTTGCATTGACCCGATATTTTGAACGGCGCAGATATTGGCAGTACGCCCTGGCCGTTCTGCTGGTCATTGCCATTGCAGAACCGGTGGTGCAGTTTGTACACCGGCGTGTGGACAACGATCCAAACTCCCATACCTCGGGCATTGGCACGGCCGTGCTTTTCATTCTGGTTCCCGCGGGTTACCGCTATTTCAATCGCGGCCTGAAACATCAGTACCGCCTGCAGGAGGCCGAGCAGAAGCAGCTGCAAACCGAACTCGCCCTGCTCAAATCTCAGGTCAACCCCCACTTCTTCTTCAACACGTTGAACAACCTCTACGCCCTCAGCCTGGATCGGTCCACGCTGGTGCCCGATGTGATTCTCAAACTCTCAGATCTGATGCGCTATGTACTGGACGGCTCCAAAAAGGAGACGGCGGATCTGGAGGAGGAGATCCGTTTTATCCGGAATTACATCGATCTGGAATCCATGCGGCTCAGCCGTGATGCGGACATACAGCTGAACCTGCCAAAGACGATGAACGGACAGAAAATTGCACCGCTGATCCTCATGCCCTTTGTGGAAAACGCCTTCAAACACGGCCTGAACGCCACAGACGAGAACGGTTTTTTCAGACTCGACCTGAACCTTGAAGCCGATCAGTTGTTGTTTTCACTGACGAACAGCAAACCAAAACGATCGACAGTCCAATCAGAAAACTCATCGCAGCTGGGCTTGGCCAACGTGAAACGGCGGCTGGATATTCTCTACCCGCAGCGACACGCACTGGACATTGTCGATGCGCCCACGTCCTACACTGTTCAGCTCACGATAACGCTATGAACGTCCGTTGCCTGATTGTCGATGATGAACCGCTGGCCCGCCGCGTCATCGAAAAGTATCTCTCAGATCTGCCCGCCTTTGAATTAACCGGCGCCTGCGCCAGTGCAGTGGAGGCCGCAGCCTTTCTCCATCAGCATGATGTGGATCTGATGTTCCTGGATATTCAGATGCCCCAGCTGACCGGATTGGATTTTCTAAAGACCTTATCCCGGCCGCCCAAGGTGATCTTGACCACGGCTTACTCAGAATATGCTCTGGAAGGCTATGAATACGATGTGATGGATTACCTGCTGAAGCCCATCCCCTTTCCACGATTCCTCAAGGCCGTGAACAAACATCCGCTGCTGCATGCCCAACCGCAAACACAGGGTGGCCAGGCCGAGGCGCCGACGTCGCCCTATATTATGATAGAAGTGGATAGAAGAACGCATCGAATTCATAGGGATGATATAGACTATCTGGAAGGCTATGGCAATTTCATCAAGGTCTGGACGAAGAAAGGCATGCTGCTCACCGCAGGACCGATGAAGGCGCTGGAAAGCCGTCTCCCCGCCCCCCTGTTTCTCCGCATTCACAAGTCTTACATCGTCAGAGTGGATGCCATTCAACAGGTGAATGGCCACACCGTGCGGCTAAAAAACAAAGCCCTGCCAGTGGGCAGGGCCTATAAACTTCACTTGGAAAACCTACTCAACCATCACTGAGTTGCGAATCCACGATGGCCACAGCCTCAATCTCCACCTGAAAACCGAAATGCAGCTCCCGCGTGGGCACCACTGCCCTGGCCGGTTTGTGTGCACCGAACTCCTCTGCGTAAACCGCATTGACCCTGTCCCAAAGTGAGATATCCGAGATATAGACCGTGGTCTTGATCACGTGCTCCAGCCCACTGCCTGCGCCCTGCAGGATGGCCGCCACGTTGGCCAGCGCCTGCCGGGTCTGGGCTTCAATGCTCTCCGTCACACGCTCTCCCGATACGAGATCAACGGGCAGCTGCCCAGAGACATAGACCAGGCCGTTGTGCACCATGGCCTGCGAATAGTGACCTGCCGGCTGCGGAGCCTGCTTGGTGTAAACGATCTCCATAGATTCCCCCTGCACCGAATTAACGCAATAACGTCATTTTTTGTGTGCGCACCGTGCGGCCGCTGCACAGCCGAAGAAGATAGACGCCGCTGGGCATGTCGATGCCGTCCCTATCTCTGCCGTCCCATTGTGTCTCGGTGACACCGGTCGGTACGATTCCCGACAGCAGGCGGCGGACCTGCCGGCCCCGCATGTCATAGACGGAGAGATCGATAGAGATGGATCGATCGAGGCAATAACGAATCGTCGTTGAGGGATTGAAGGGGTTGGGATAGTTGGCCTCCAGGGCAAAACCCTCAGGCCCTGCGCTGCCCGCATCCACCGATGTGCTGCCCGTCCAGCCCGCCAAACGGGCAAAGAGCCACCACGCCGCATAGGCCTTCTGATTGGCGTTCAATACATCGGTATGGGCTGCTTCACAACGGTACCAATCGACATTCTCTGTATGTGTACTCCGCCATTCAACGGCCCAGTTGCCCCCGGAATAGGAACAATCATCATTGACATTTTTGTCGCCAAAGTAATCTCCGTCAGGATTATAGCATTCAATATCATAATAATCGTAAAGCCATTTATGATTGAGAATGCAAAAATTCCGTATCTGCTGATTTCTTAAATGCAGATTCCCGGTGAGGCCGGTTCCGTCAGCGTGGCCTGTCATATACACGAATGTCACATCCGGATAATCAGATTCCAGTTGCACCATGGGATCCAGATATTCACTGATCACGGCAGCCTCGCTCTTGCCCGAAAGCTGCCCGCACCAGGACCACATGATGATGTTGACATCACTGTGAGACGGATCATCAAGATATTCACGGGTTTCATTATACCACGTGGGCCAGTATCCGGCATCCCGTTCCAGCCATCCCGATGCATAGCTGGCCCCCTCCTCTAAATCAAGCGCAGCTCCCGCGCCCCCATTGTTCCATTGAAAAATATCCAAAGGCAGCGCCAAACCCTTGCCCCCTGCATTGGCAAAGCCAATCAGGCCGTTCATTCCTGTGGGAATCTGTCCCCCGTGAGAGGTGTTGCCATATCCAATATGCAGATTGGCTTTTGCCTGAACAATGGCCGATTCAGGAATTTGTGTGATGTCTGTGCAGCGGTGGTCAATGACCCGGGATTGTGCCGAAACAGTCAACGCCGAATAGAGGAAAAGGCAGGCAATCTGGAGGAGACGAAACATGATGTTTACCTTTCTTGCATGAAGAGGGAGATGGCTTCTAGTCCCAGGGCAATCACCCCATGAGCCGCTGCAGTGCATTGGCAAATTTCTCGCGATCCCGTCTGCTGAAGGCGGCGGGGCCACCGGTCTGCACGCCTGCGGAGCGGACCTCATCCATAAAATTCCGCACAGACAGTGCCTCTCCAATGTTCCCGGCATTGAGCATACGGCCGTGGGTGGTGAGCACCACAGCCCCTTTTTCGATGACCGCCGCGGCCAGAGGGATGTCCTCGGTGATGACCAATTCATTGCCGCCGACACGGTCCACGATGGCCTCGTCCGCCACATCAAAGCCCTGGGGCACCATGATAGAATCGATCAGATCAGATGGGGGCGTATACAGAGGGCGGTTGGCCACCAGCGTCATAGGCACCTGTGTGCGCTTGACCGCCCTGAAGAGTATCTCTTTGATGACTTTGGGACAGGCGTCGGCGTCCACCCAGATTTTATGGGGCATCGGTATCCTCATTGTTAAAAAACCCAGGATGATCCAGGGCCTGCTGTACGCGCTCAAAAAACCGCCCCGCATGCAGTCCATCCATGAGGCCGTGATGCACCTGCAGATTCAGGGGCATGAGGCGACGTCCGTCACGCTGCACGATGCGCCCCCATGCCAGCTGCGGCACCGAGTGCGGCGGACTGAAATGCTTGGGATGTTCAATGGCCGTGAAATGCACCCAGGGAATGGATGTCATGTAGAGCAGATTGTCTTCATTGGGGCCGTCAGCCAACGTGGGGCTGTTCTTCACTTCTGCGATGCGCTTCCGGGCCCGGGCTTCAAAAATCAAGAAATCGGGGTGGTAGGGCACGGTGCAGAAACTGAAGAGATCATCTGCGGCCAGCAACGTAAACGAGGGACTGACCGTGTCATGCAGCAGCACACGCCCATCTCGGATACGCATGCGGAATTCGGGGATGGCAATGGCGCAGCGTGCCAACACGTGGGCCATGGCCACCGTCAAAGAGTGGCCGCCACCCTTGACAGCCTCGTAGAAACGGCTGACATCCACCTCTGCCGTCAAACTGAAATAGGGCTGATCCATGCCTGTAAAAAAATCATAGTGCCTGCGCCTGGGCCAGGCATCCATGTCAATCCACTGCATCTTTACCTCTTATGGATTGTGATCTTAATCGATATTCCCGATGGGCTGGTGAGAAGCAAAAACGGCCCGCCAAAGGCAGGCCGGACAAGTAAAATCAGTCATCATCTTCCAGGCACTTCTTCCACATAAAACACCACGGTTTTATGCGTCATAATCCGGGCACGGTGACGATGCATCTCTCCCCCGGGAATGTAGATGGCGTCTCCCGGATGGTATGAGTGGGTGTGGGCATCAAAATCGATCTCCATATGCCCTTCCAGCAGAATGCCCACATGGCGACGTTCACACCAGTGTGGGGGCATACTTTTCAGATACTCCACCAACCGGACTCGTGTCCCATGCTGGTCGACAATTTTATGCCGTACACCCTCAGACCAGGGCACCCAGGGCAACCGTTCAAAGGCCACATGGTACTGTGTCATCACACACCTCAATCACAGACAATTTGCATCTCGTTTGAAACAGTTTATAAACGAATCGTTCAATTTACAAGAAAAAAATGCACCTCACCGACAAATTATGATTTTCTATGAATACGGCGTTTCGACGGTTTATCCTGCCGCCGCGGTGACCGGTCTTCTCTCGCCTTTTTCACCATGGCACCCTTGCCGTAGCGCTGATTTCTGAAATGAGACAGCACAATCTCCGCCTCGGTGAAGGGCAGTGTGACAAAGGAAAATTTCTCATGGATTTCAATATCACGGATTTGGCCGCTCTCCAGATTTGCATTGGCCTTGATTAATCCGATCAGTTTATGCACTGTCATACCCTGCGCCTTGCCCTGCGTCACAAAAAGCCGTGTCTTGCCCTGCTTGTCTACAAAACGTTTCTGAGCGATCTCTTTATAACGGCTCTCATCCAACTCCTGACCAAAGGAAAGTTGAAGAAGGGCAGCCAGGGCTTCTGTGGGTTCACTCTTTTCGAGCATCTCCTTGGCCAGGTTGAAATAGGCATGTTCGGGACGCGCTTCCAAGATTTCAGCGACATCTGTTTTGATGCGCCGCTTCTTCATGCTCAGTAATTCCTTCACACCGGGCAGCGTCCCTTTGCGGATATCACTTTTGACACGTTTCCGAATGATGTGCAACTTACTGTATTCTGAAGGTGTGATAAACGTAATGGCACAGCCCTCTTTACCGGCCCGGCCCGTTCGTCCAATACGGTGTACATAGGACTGCGGGTCCTGGGGCAGTGCATAGTTGATCACATGGGTCAGGTCATTGACATCAATACCCCGTGCCGCCACATCAGTGGCGACCATCACCGTCACCAGCCGTTTTTTAAAACGATGCAGAATCTTCTCGCGAATCGCCTGTGTCTTATCGCCATGCAGGCCTTCGGCATCATAGCCGCGCTCCATGAGACGCTGCGAGACCTGGTCCACATCATTCTTTGTACGGCAGAAAACAAGTCCGTAGAATTCATCTTCTATATCGATAATCCGGCAAAGCGCTTCAAACTTATCGGAGTGGCGCACCTCAAAATAAATCTGATCCGTCTGCTCTGTGGTCAATTTATCCTGGGTGACTTTGAGGATTTCATATTCGCCCATATATTTCTTGGCGATATTCAAAATAGGGGTCGGCATGGTGGCGGAGAAAAGCATGGTCCGCTTGCTATCGGGGGTCTTCTCCATGATAGTCTCGACATCTTCGAGAAAACCCATATTGAGCATTTCATCGGCTTCATCCAGCACCAGATAATCAACACGGTCCAGTTTCAGCGTGCCGCGGTTGAGATGATCCAGTACACGGCCTGGCGTGCCGACCACAATATCGACGCCGCGCTTCAAGTGCTTCAGCTGCAGACCGATGGACTGTCCCCCATAAATGGGCACAATACTCAATGTACTCCGTCCCTTGAGCGAATGGATTTCCTCAGCCACCTGAATGGCCAGCTCACGGGTGGGCGCCAGAACCAGCGCCTTGACATAGGCGCCTTTCCCATTCATGGTCTCCAGCATCGGCAGACCAAAAGCAGCGGTTTTACCGGTGCCGGTCTGGGCCTGACCAATGATATTTTTGTGACCTTCCAATATAGCGGGAATGGTCCGGGCCTGAATAGGCGTGGGTTCTTCAAATCCCTTCTGGGCCAAAACTTTCAGTGTTTTCTCGGATAAACCCAGATCTTCAAATTTTACTTTCAAATACATTTCCTTTTCCAGGAGCCAGCAGTCGCCGCCCCCTCTCTTGCATCTATAATTTTAAATCACAGGTCTCAAACATCGTTTCACTTGGGAAAACATCTCATAGCGGCCGTACGCATTGGTACTGCCCAAAGCAGCAGGCAAAGCGGAAGATCTGTGAAAAGTCGATCATTGTACAAAAAAATGGGCAGGGTTCCTAATTAAAAATCACTAAAACAGAGATAACAGCCTTAATACCGGATGTTTTTTAAGAAAATCCAAGGAATTTTTGCCATTTCCATGAAAAACAAGCCTTGAGAAAGCCACGGCAGTTGAACCGCCGGGGCCGATGACGGCTATTGCGGCTGCGTAAAATAGATTTTATTGACAATTTTCCAACCATCGGCAAACTTGTACAATGCCATGTAATCAGAATATTTGTGCTTGCCGTCTTTGTAGATCTCAATGCGCAGTGTGGCGGCGTTCCCCTCCACATTCACCATGGAAAATTTGTGTTTCACCTCCACTTTGGGGGGATTGGGATTGCGCTTCTTTCCCTGTTCGATGCGATCCATCCAGGCCTGTATGGTCATCTTGCTCATCTGACCGTTCCGAAGCATCAGCATTGAAAAATCGGGATGAAACCCGGATTTGATTTTCTCAAGATCACGCTCAATGTGAATGCCTTGCACATAGGCCGTCTCTACTACTTTCTTTATCGCGGCAATTTCCTGTGCATTGCCGGTTTCCTGGGCCAGAACGGGACAAATCATGAGCAGGGTTATCGTGATGAGAAAAGGGATTAAACGTTTCATGAAGGCCTCCTCTGTAAATGGGGGTACTAAAATTTTAAAAAAATGGAATACACAACACACTTTGTCATGGCTATTGGCCGGAACGTTCCGGCCTTAATTTATATACAGACTAAAGCGAAAAAGAAAGTAGCCGATAATGCGATACAAAACCAGCCTTTTCCAACGTGCGCCTGGCCCCGATATTCATTACCGCACATCCGGCAATCGGTCGGCCCCCTAAAGATTGAACATGTCCAATGAGATGACGAATAATGGCCGTGCCCACACCCTTACCCCGATGGGCTGGGTGCACAAGTGCGCCGATGTCGTAATCGAACCTATCGTGTATCACCTGCTGAAACAAGCCACAGCCCAACAAAGAATTGTTGATGGTATAAATCATCAGCATCTTATTTTCTATGGCCTTTTCCACTTCAGCAGGCGCGTCAAATAATCCATGAACCACTGCCTTTATCTTTGCGACATCACTGGCCACGGCAGGCCGCAACTCTTTCCATGGTGGATCAAAACGACCCACTGGAACTTGTTGATCTCTAAAGCTATACCTTAGCACCTCCACACCAGATCCTTCATCGAGACAGCAGGCCAGCAGTGCACTATCATGGGACTGGCACAGCACCGTGCATATGTCAAACCGACGGGCTGTCTGCAAAAAAAGGCTGTTCATCGCCTGATGAAATTCCGGATTCACAAAAAACTCCAACAAGCCCTGATCAGCGCCGAGAATCGCATAGCCCACAGGCGCTCCATGCTCTGAGAAAATAATGGGCTGTCCATGCTGAATACGCCTTTCCAGATAAAGCCCCTGGGGCTCAATAAGTTGATCCAGATGGACATTGCGCATGGACGAAACCTGATCTAGAGCATTCATTTTGCGATAACGAATCATATGCAGACCCCGATTACATACGCATTGAACAGGTTATTTTATTCAAGGAACAACAATCCTGTGCCCGTAGATGGAGCGTGTTGCCTTTAGATTCAATCATACAATATGAAAATAACGCCCATTTTTTATCATTATAATATGAAGATCATTTAGGTTTCCCGCGCTGTAGAACTTAGACCACAGCGCCAGGGCCTTTGGTAAAAACCCGCAATCCAATCACACCGGCAACGATTAACAAAATGCTGATCAGCCGCATCCACGTCTTCGATTCATCAAAGAGCAGCATGCCCAGCACGGCCACACCCACGGCGCCTATGCCCGTCCACACGGCGTAGGCCGTGCCTACAGGAATGCTTTTCATGGCGTAGCCAAGGCCCAGCACACTGGCAGCCATACTCAGGACAGTCCATACGGACGGCCAGAGCCGGGTAAAGCCCTGCGTGTATTTTAAACCAACGGCCCAGCCGCACTCCATGAGACCGGCCAGAAATAAAACCATCCAGGCCATATACATCCTTTCCCAATAATCATGTAATATATGATATGTTTCAGTATAAGAAATAAGCCGACGGCTTGCAAGGGGTATCATGGGGGGGGACGCCGTCTGTATTGCTGAACCGACTCACAAAACAGGCGCCCCGGAAATATCCGGGGCGCCTGTTTCAGATCGAAATATAAACGATAGAATTATTTCTTCAGCACGGCCTTGCCAGTTCCGGTACGTACGGTGTAACTGGGGCTCTTACCGCCCCGTGAAAAAGATTTCACCAGGTCGACCTGATCACGGCACCCCACCTCTTCCTCACGGTCAAACGGCACATCACTGCGAATCCGTCCGCGTTTTTCATTACAGATCAATTCAAAATACCCTTTAACCGGCTGCCCCGCCAGATCCAGGACTGCACTGCCCGTCCCCGATCCCAGCGTCAAATCGAATTCACTGCCCTTGGGAGCCTGTACCTCGGCATCGCCTGTGCCGGAGTGAAAGTTGGCCTCAAATTCAATGATCACATTTTCCGCCTCCACATCGCCTGTTCCCGAGTGGGCATCAAAGTTTCCTTCAGTGCCTTCAATCAACACATCGCCGGTGCCGGAATGCACATCAAACTCACCCTTGCTATCGCGGATCTCCACGTCACCCGTACCGCTACTCAGGTCAAACTCACCCTCAGAACTGAGAATCTCAATCTCACCGGTGCCGGTTTGACCCTTGATCTCAATATGAACGCCATCAATAAACAGATCGCCTGTGGCGGCCTTGTAATCCACTTCCATGCCGGCAGGCAAAGCGATCGTCCAGCGGGCCGTACCCTCGGCATTACGACCGTAAAACTTCTCTTGAACAATCAACTTGCTGCTGCGCTCACGGAAACGGGCCTCAAAATTATCATCGTCATAGGTGTACTCAAGACGAATCTTGACTTTATTGTCGCCACTTTTTATAATGCGGCAATCCCCCAACACCAAATCAATACGCAACTCATCCAATTTTTCATAGGTCTTCTCAATAACTTCTGGCCGTTGCGCCATCAATGGCAGGGCCATGGCAACCAGCAGGACGGCGGTGATTAAATATCTGAAACCCTTCATGACTTTCTCCCTATTTCAAGACCGAGGCACGGCCACTTGCCGTACTGATTTCGATACGCGGCGTGTCGCTTTTGATTTTGGCGGTTTTCTTGATGTATTCCTGGTCGTATCGCTCAAAACGTTCTTCATTATCAAACGCAAAGGGGGCAATGATGCGACCGCGACGCACTCTGCACTGCATCTCAAAAAATCCCTTCATGGGCTTGCCATTGAAATCAAGCGTGGCTGAACCCGAGGCTGTTGAGAGCGAAATGTCGTCATTCAGTGCACCGTTGAGTTTCACGTCCACATCACCGGAGGCAGCTGAGAATGAGGCGGGTGCAGTGAGCTTCAGCTGTGTGGCATCCACATCACCCGAAGCCACAGAACATTCAATCTCACCCTGAGCATTTTTAATATCGATATCCCCGGAAGCGGCGGAACATTCAATGATCCCCTGGATGTCATCGAGATCGATATCGCCTGAAGCCGTGCTCAGTTCAAATTCACCCTTGGCATCGCTCAGGATAATTTCACCGGAGGCCGTGTTCAATTCCAACTCACCCTCCACACCCATCAACTCCAGATCACCCGAAGCGGTGCTTGCATCCAGATTGAGATCCAGATCAGTCACGCGCAAATCACCGGAGGCCGATGAAAATTTCACTTTGACGTCAGCGGGCAGTTCAACCGTCCAGAGGACTTCAGAGTCGTAGGAACGGCCAGACCAGTTTTCACTGAGCCGCAAATACTGGCTGCTTTCATGAAACTCCGGCTCGAAGGCCCCGTCGGGATCAACGCGATACGCCACTTTCACCTTGATGGCATTGGTTTTGGCTTTCACCAGCTCCACATCACCGCTCACCGTTTTAATCCGGATGGTTTTATATGCCTTGAACGTTTTTTCAATCACCTCTTGAGCATGCAGTGCGGTTGTGCCCAGCAGTACCAGTGCCAGTAAACAGGTGGTCAATTTCTTCATTTTATCCCTCCATTTATTGTTGCCGCCAGCTGCGACAGTTTTATCCGCTTTCACATATCAGTACGGGAGGGCATTTTAAAAGTTAGTGCGGAATTGCAATGTCATACCTCAGACAGGTTCGGTATTGTTTTTCCGCACTACCCCTTCTGCTGGATGGTTCTTCGATACTGTGACGGTGTGACCCCGCTCCATTTCTTAAAAGCAGTATTAAAAACTGATTTAGAAAAAAAGCCGGAAGCCTCCATGATCTGCTGTATGGAGCGTTCAGGCCCGGATGCATCGAGAAGCGTTCTGGCATGAGCAATGCGCTGGCGGTTAATATAGTCGTTGTATCCAACCTGAAAATGCTCGTTGATCACACGGGAGAGATGGTTGGGATGCAGACGGCATTTCTTTGCCAGTATCTTTAGAGAGAGATCGGGCTCCAGATAAAGTTGTTCAACGGCCATCAGCTTTTCAAGACGTTTGAGCGTGGTCTGGGCCTGCTCCGGGGCCAGTGCAGAGGTTTTATATTTCCCGGACTCGGGGCGTGTCTGAAGCCGTTGCTTCCGTTGCCGCATGAACCAAAACCCGAGTCCTGTCAACACAACGACCAAAGCAGCCCCCCAAGGTGCGGGGCTGCGGCCTGGGACATGAACCTGAAGATAGGCGGTCTTTGAGGCCTGACCCGAGGGATGGAGAGTCTGCGCCGCTATTCTGTAATCGCCGGGATTGAGTAGGCCAAGAGCAATACTTGCCGCCCGTACTGCCGGGACCATCTGCCACCCAGACATTGCTCCTTCAACCCGGTAACGGTAACGATAACGATGTGCCTCCAGGGCATTATCGCTGGAAAGCCCGATGCTCAGTCCTTCTCTATCTGGGTCTACACCTGCTTCCAACCCAATCTTGGATTCAGAAACGGTGATACGCGGCGGCTGAACGGGGTCATCGGCCACGGCGAATACGTCATCAACCAGTGCCAGTCCGTGGGCCGTCACAACGGGTATCACACCCGATGGCAACACGGCAATGGCAGGCAGCCCTACTCCGCCGCAGAGGTCGCTGGGCAGACCATCGGCCTCTGTAATCAGTTGTGGGACAGGCAGTGTAAACAGGCTATCGGCAAGGTCTGGCAGCGATACATGGCAAAGTCCCGAGAGCGTGCCGACCCAGAGCCCCCTCGCGTCATCGAGGCCCAGCGCCTGAATACGGTTGCCGGCCAACCCCTCGGCCTCTGTCACACGACAGAGCACCAGACTGTCTCTCACGCAGAGAACGCCATGCCCCCGTGTTCCCACCCACAGTCGTCCCGCAAAATCGACAACCATCGTTGTCGGTGCTATTCTCTGTTCATAAAAAATGCGTTTCCACTGCCCGTTGATGAGCCGAAAAACCCCATCGCGGCCAGCCGCATACAGTCTCCCCTGTGCATCGAGACAGAGATCTGAGGCCGGCCAATCGGCGGATTGGTGCAACACACCGGAACGGGTTGAAAAATAGAGGCCACTTTCACTGGCGATCCACAGCATGCCGCTGCCGTCGTTGAGCAGTCGATTGATCCTGCCCAACGGCTGCTGTGCGCTGTTCTCAACAGGATGATACCCATTGCGTTGTGACTGATATATTTGTCCGCTGACGGTACCGGCCCAGAGTGTGCCACGGGCATCCCGGGTCAAGGCGGTGACGGCTGAGGCCTCTGGAGACAGCGCCATCCGCGAACGCAATGCCCTTCCGGAAAACGAAAGGATCTCCCCCTGCGACGTCCCCCCGTAAAACAGAGCCCCCGGACCACTGATCACAGTGGTCACTGTGCCGGGTTTCAGATCACTGATTTCCGCTTGCGCCACTCGTGACCGCCGCAAAAGAAAAAGGCCGTCACTGCCTGTGCCCACCCAGAGATGATCGGGACTGTTTGACAGCAGACACCGAATGTCCTGCGTCTCTAAAAAAGCCTGTGCTTGTGCTGTCTCCTCTGTATTGAATGGGATGTGATGCAGACCGGAAGCCGGTGTTCCTACCCAAATCCCGTCTGCCTGATCCTCGGCAATGGCCGAGATGGCTGTAAATTCAAGACCGGGAACGGACAGGACCCTGTCCTGTCCCGGCGGCAACCGCCACAGGCCCTGGAAAGTACCTGCCACCACGCCTAAAGGCGTGTGCGCCAATGCCAGAACACCTTGTCGCCCAAAGGGATGTACAATGGATTCAAAGGATTCGCCGACGTGCACAGCCAGGCCCGCACGCAGCATACCGGCCCATACGCGGCCATTATGGTCTAAAGCGAGGCTGGTGATGACGCCATCATGCAAACCGTGTTCACGGCCGTAATGTGTGGCAATATTACGTTCGATTTCATAGACGCCGTAGGCCGTGCCCAACCAGATCCGGCCCTGCCAATCCGAAATAACCGCACTGACCCGACCATCCAACAAGTGTTCGGCGCCCGGCAAAGGACTCATCCTGCCGTTTTGAATCTGAACGACACCGCCGCCGTCTGTCCCCGCCAGCATCCGACCATCCGCATGACAATGCAGGGAGAGGATGGATTGCGAGGGCTGGGCCGCCGTGTTTCGACCGTCTGAAACAGTGAATGTTCTGCCGTCAAAACGTGCAAGACCTGCAGGGGTACCACACCACAGAACGCCTGCAGCATCCAGTGCCAGGGCCTGAACCCGGGGATGAGGCAACGCGGCCTGTTGTGTCCAGTGTTGAATGACCCAACGGTCAGTTCGCCTTGCTTCAGCCGCCTGAAGCAAGCCTGTGGTCAGCAGGCAGAACAGTACTGCAGCAAGCCATTTTTTTTTAATTGGGATTAAGGGTATCATGGATCCGCATGCAGTTCTAAGGTGAATTCGTATGTCTGTGTACGGATTGTCGGTCAGTCGGTTGCAGCCGAGGCGCCTGTGGCTCAGAAACCTCTTCCTATGATTATGCACGCGGAGGCCGCAGAAATGTACCGTTCTCATAGGCCTCAAATGCACTGTGCAATTCTTCTTCTGTATTCATCACAATGGGTCCACGCCAGGCCACGGGTTCATGAAGCGGTTTCCCCGCGACAACCAACAGCCTCAGGTCTTCACTCTGAGGGGAGATGCTCAATGTATTGCCTGCGCCGAAATGAACGATATGTCCAGGACCAATGCCGGCCCCATGGTGAATGCCGGCAACCAGTTCATGGTACTCTGGCCCAGGCCCAAACAGGGCCTGCCCTTCGATCACATAGGCGAAGGCATTCAATGCAGCATCCACGGGAAGTTCCAGCCAGGATCCCGCCGGTACAGCGATATCGAGATAAAGCGGATCGATTGCGATACCCTGTACCGGACCCGTGACATCATAGACATTACCGCTGATGACATGAAGGCTCACTCCATTGGCCATTTTGACAACAGGAATCTGCCCCGACTGTATCTCTCTGTACTGCGGTGCCGTCATTTTTTGGCGCCGGGGCAGATTGGCCCACAGCTGAAAACCCTGCAGACGCGGTCCTCTGGGCATCTCCTGATGCACAATGCCGCGGCCTGCCGTCATCCACTGCACATCCCCAGGACCGATCACACCCTGGTGCCCCAAACTGTCCCCATGCGCCACCTCCCCCTGCAACACATAGGTGATAGTCTCAATTCCCCGATGAGGATGCCAGGGGAATCCGGCGCTGAAACGGGTGGGATCGTCACCGCTGAAATCATCAAAAAGAAGAAATGGATCAAACTGTGGCAGCTGTCCGTGGCCCAACCCTCTAAGCAGGTGGACACCCGCCCCTTCAATGGTGGGCTGTCCCTGTATCACGTTTTGAACCGGTCTGAGTGCCATCATCCCTCTCCTCTTCTCAACACCTGCCGAACAGTGTGAGATTACAACCGGAATAATTATCCTTGATAGAGTGCTGCAACTGCCCCGGCAGGATCTTTAATAACCACGAACGTACCGTCACCCAGAGGTCGCGGACCATCCACAATCTCCCCCCCCAGCGCCTTACATTTCTCGGCGGCTTTCTCCACATCCTCCACACGGATATAAATCAGCCATTGCGCTGGGAGATTGGCATTCTCCCCCTTGGCATGACAGATTCCAGCCTCAACCTCGCCACTTCCCGGCGCCGTCATCTCATAATCCAGATAGCCCCCCATATCAACTTTGCCTGGCTTCCAGCCAGTCACATCAGCGTAAAAATTCTTAATGGCCGATGCATTGGGGACAGTCAGATCCTGCCAGATGATTGCGCCAGATTCTTGCTGATCATGTTCACACATTAAATGCCTCTCAGATTGATTTCAGTAGGGAAACGCCCCCCTCGCGCCGGCAATTTCCGGGCTTAAGGATAGGTATTGTATTATTGTACGGGATTATCCAGGCAAGGTCAAGGGGAAATTATCCCCCGGTGTCAATACGCCGCTTTCGCTTTCACCGGTGTCAATTGATGTCAGCGTGATAGGAGATATCGGCAAAAACCATTTAAATGAAATCTGACAAAAAAAGACAGCCTTTTCAGACTGTCTTCGTCTCTAAAAATCACACGCTATTGGACAATTCACAGCAATCCACATTGAGCCATTTCCGGGCCTCAGCATGGACAAAAAACCGCTGCACCTCAAATAGACTGCCGGACAGGGCCTCCCAGCGATTGAGCTCCTGCTGGACACTGAGATGAATTGGGATTACTACAGCAGCTTTTTGAATGCCGGCATGCTTTACCATCGGGAACAAGTAATTTTTGGCATATACCAGAATTGATTCCGAAAAACTGCCGCTGGCGACTGACGCATCGACTAAGATTTTTTTATATCCCTGTGATTCTACCATAGCACAAAAATCAGTGAGAAAGGGTTTGATCTCATCCGGTTCCAGATTAAAAGACTTCCACTCAAGCAATATTGAATCACTGTCCTCGTCAGGCGAGGCAAATATCTTCTCTTCTCCAGCAAAAATTGAAATATATTTCAAAACTCATCCGGATTCTGATGCGGAACGCATCGGTACGGCCAAAATAACGTCGTTCTCGCAAAAATCTCATCTGTCGTGTTACTTATGGCAACTCGCGGCCCCTTTTCAGTCGAATGCAGGACAGCCCTTTTTTGGAGCCATAAAACTATGAAATCCCACCCTGAAATGCAAGTGAAAAAGACAATAAAAAATATTTTACGACAACGCCGAAAAAAAAAGAAATCGAGCATTTTTTGCAACATCCCTGCTTAAACCACTGGGATAAAGCCAAAGAAATGCTTAATTTCAAGTCAGAAAATTGAATGCAATAAATGAACAGATAGAATGGAGAATCCCGCTGAACATCGCTGTCGCTATTCTGGCCGGTGGAGAGAGCCGGCGTTTTGGATCACGCAAAGAACAGGCCCTGTGGCAGGGGAAGCGTCTCATTGACTGGACGATTCAACTGGCTGAAGCACTCTCCCAAGAGATCATCTTCATTGGCGCTGAAGCCCTGAATCCTCATCCTTCCCGCATTCCTTGCTACAGTGACCGCTTTCCCGGCAATGGCCCGCTGGGCGGCATTGAAGCCGCGCTGCACCACAGCCCCGCGCCGTGGATCGCCACACTGCCCTGCGACATGCCCATGATGTCAGCCGAAGTCTACGCCCTGCTCGCCGCAGAACGCCAGGCAGGCCGACCCATCGTTGCGGTGTCTCACAGTGGCCTGGAACCCCTGATCTGCCTCTGGCCCAAAACCACCCTGCCCTATATCACTTCTCAGCTGGAAAAGGGAAAAAACGGTCCTATTCCCGTTCTGGATGCACTGCAAGCCATACGCATTCCCATGCAGGAACGCATGGCCAATTACCATCCCCATTATTTCCTCAACATCAATACACGACACGATTTGCAAGTCAGCCAACAGACTGTGGCCGACACGCTTCAAACATCATGAGCCGTTCAGATAAAAACCACTTCCTCGTGCGCGTGGCTCTGTTCAGTGCGCTGTGGAGTGTACTTGAACTCACGTTGGGCGCACTTTTCAAAGGACTGCGACTCCCCTTTGGCGGCGCCATCATGAGCGGCATGGCCGTGATACTCCTGATCACAGCCCGGTCGACGATTAGCGGAAGAGGCAGTCTCATCATGATTGGGGCCATTACGGCCTTCATTCGGATCTTCAGCAGCGGCGCCTTTCTTCCCAGCCCGGTCATCGCCATCTTCATGGAATCATTACTGGTCGAATTGACATTTACACTATTCGGTTTCCACCGCTGGTCTATCCGACTTGCAGCGGTCATTGCTGTGCTCTACACCGTGGTTCATCCCTTTCTGACCCAGGGCTTGCTTTTTGGTGTGGACACGGCATCGCTCTACCTCAATCTCTTTGAGAGAGCCGCCAGGATGCTCTATATTCAGAGCCATCCTGTGGGAATTTTACTGCTGATATATCTCGCCTTGCATGTGCTAATCGGCCACGTGGCTGCCGCCATGGCCATGCGGATCACCTGTTTCATCAAACCCACACTCAGAGTCCATGCATGAAAAAAAACGGGGCCTGCCTACACAGTCCCCGTTGCATTGTCCGTTGTTTCTCAGGAAAGATACTTCAGATAATCCCTCAAATCCCCCACAGAGGCCTTTGCCACGAGCGCCATGCCGCAATAAAATTCAGTCTGACTGAACTGCTGAACCCGATCAGAAAAGCGGCCCAGCCACAACAGTAAATGTTCATCCAAAAATGCCAACCCGTCTGCAAAGAGCATATCGATGGCTCTGGGTTCGCCAATGCGCCAGGCATTGACCAACTGATCACAGAGCGTGGCCATGAACTGCAATTCAAAACTGATATGATCGTCTGGAATCTGATTCTTCATCGGCACCTGCAGCCCGTACCGTTCATAGGCCGAACGCACTTCAAGGGTTTGCTTCTCAAACATCAGGTGATCATCGGATAAAAACACAGATTCATAAGGCGGCGCCAGGGTCTTGTCCAGCCCCAGGAAAAGTCGGGTAAAGTCCTGCTTTAAGGCTTCCAGATCCGTCTCATGCCATGATGTGCAGAAACGCTCCAGCGTATCGAGTCCCTTTTTAAGATCCGCAGATTTTGAATCCACAGGCCAGTCGCCAAAGGGATTGCCCTCTGCCAGCTGCGCGACAATTTCAGCTGTGGGTTCCTCCAGAAAAACCAGGCTGAGGAACTCCAAAATGACGCGATAGAACTCAATGGTGACCATTTTATCGGGCTGATACAGCGGCATCTTTCCCCCAGGGTTTACATTCCAAGTTGCACATAAGAGACATAGAAGAGCACACGGGCCAGCACCTCGGCAGCCAGCGTGATGACAAAGAGCACCCACAGCAGACAGGGGCGGTAGCGGCTCTTTCCTTTGATTAAAAGCAGGCCCAGTGCCGCAGTTTTCAAGACAAATGCGCCGATGACAGCATAAAGATAATCCGATTTCAACAGCGCCAAACTCTGCTGCGCGGCACGGTTCCCCTGGCTCAAACCCATGAGCCACAGCGCCGAGACGACCAGGCCCAGACCGAGACCGACAACAGCAAGGGATCTTGCCAGATTCATTTGACGATTCATCGACAGGACGTCTCGATGCATGGAGAGAGTGAGCCAAACGGCCAGTGGCCCCAACGTCAACGCGGTCAGAAAAAAGGAGGCGACAGTGTGCCAGCTTTTCCAGGCCGGTACCGTGGAGAACATGTAAAGCCGGGCCATGGTGTAGATCAGGGCGAGTCCAATGAGGCCGATGCCGGCCGCCTTGGCTGTGAGAAGCCGGGGCAAAACGAGCCCCTTCAAACGGATCAGTGTGTAAATAAATACACTGCCCATAAACAGCGACGCCATGAAAATCTCACGGCTCATCCATGAGGACTTGAGGTTACTGAGCGCATAAAACGCATGCCCAGGTGTGCCCAGATGCAGAAAAGAAGCGGCCATGCCCACGGCCATCACACCGACAACGCCCAGGAGCCGTCGATTGAAATCCATTGCGAGGGCGGCCTCTCGATCCTTGAAACGCATCCACTCGATAAAACAGAACGCGCCCACAGCCGTCTGCATGGAGAGCGTGAAGATTAAAAGCGGCCACTCGTGCATCACACCTCCTCTTCATTGGCAATCTGGGCGGATTGGGCGTTGGCCTTGGCCGCATTGTGATGGGGCGCAATCACCAGGTTGGGACGGGTCTTATCCGAAGGCGGCAGCGGAAACACATCGCAGGCCGTGCCATATTTTTCACGGAGAGTATCAATCTCACCATAGTGAATGGCCCGCATGGGACAGGCCGCCACGCACACCGGCGGACGCCCCGCTTCCAATTCATCGATGCAGAAATTGCACTTGGTCATCTTGCCGCTTTTCTCATCATACTGCGGGGCGCCGTAGGGACAAGCCATGGCGCAGTAGCGGCAGCCAATGCACTTGTCGGGATCAATATCCACAATGCCGTCTTCCCGTTTGTGATGGGCGCCTGTGGGACAGGCCTTCACGCACACGGGATTCTCGCAATGGTTGCAGGAGATGGAGAGGTTGTAGGCAAAGACATTGGGAATCCAGGCTGCGCCCTGCTCTACCCACGCCCCGCCGGTGACCTCGTAGACGCGGCGGAACTTGCGCCCCACCTCCAGGTCGTGCTTGTCCTTGCACGCCATGAGACAGGTCTTGCACCCCGAGCACAGCTTTGAATTGATGAAAAATCCATATTGCTTTGGCATTGTCATCCCTGCGAGTTCTTCTCTACACACGCCGAATAATATTAAAAACCGGGCTGTACAATCAGCGATATTCCGATACGATCCACAGCCACTCATTGTATCCGTCAATCTTCTATCTTCTATCTTCTATCTTCTATCTTCTATCTTTTCACTTTTCACTTTTCACTTTTCACTTTTTACTTTTTACTTTTTACTTTTTACTTTTTACTTTTTATTTGTCCCCCGTTCAAGCCTTCTCCACCTGTACCATGATGGTATGCTGGGCGTTGCCCTTGGCCAGCGGCGTCCAACGCTCAGAGGTGAGTACATTGACATTGCCCCGGCGGTCCACGCCTTTCTCATCGGGCGCCCACCAGGCCCCCTGGGGCACATCCACCACACCGGGGAGAATGCGCTTGGTGATGCGGCAGGGCAGCACCATGCTGCCGCGGTCGTTGAACACCTTGACCTCATCGCCATTTTTTATCTGGCGCACCTCAGCATCACGGGGATTCATGAACACGCGTTGCGGAAAGGCCTCGTTGAGCCAGTCCACATTATCATGTGTGGAGTGCACGCGCTGCATGTAGTGATGGCCCATGGCGGAGAGGGGATATTTCTTGGCCTCTGGACCAAAGGGGCTCTCCCACTCCTGAATGTATTTGGGCACAGCAGGAATTTCTTTGGGATTGTTCATGTCAAAGAGCCGTTTGGAGAAGATTTCAATCTTGCCCGAGGGCGTGGGCAGCGGATGTTTGACGGGATCACGGCGGAAGTCGGCCAGCCCGATGGCGGGCGTCTCCACGCGCCGCGTGTGCACGCCTTTGTTGGAGGACTCAAAATCATCCAGCGACGGCACATCGGGGAAGCGTGAATTGCGATAGACATCGAGAATCCACTCCACCCACTGACGCTCGTCGCGGCCCTCGGTAAATTCCTGCTCGACGCCCAGTTTGCGGGCCAGCGCCGCGCAGATCTCATAGTCGGATTGGGTCTCAAAAGGCTTGTCCACCACCTGCGGCATGAGAAAAACTTCATCGCCGTATTTCCAGCCGTCTTCGATACCGTAGGTCTCAAACTGCGTACAGGCCGGTAAGAGGATGTCGGCAAAGCGGGCCGTGGGCGTGAGGAAATTGTCCTGCACGGCAATGAATTCCACCTTGGACTCATCAGCCAGAATCTGGGCGGCGCGGCGCGTGTTGCCGTGTTGGTTAATCAGTGCATTGGACGCCACCGCATAAATGAGTTTAATGTCATTATCGAGGCGATCGACGTTGCGGAGGCCGTGCTCCTTGGCCGTCATCGATTTCCCGTCCAGCACGGCCTCTGTCCAGAGAAAGCAGGGAATCCTGGCCTTGATGGGATTGCGCCCCGAGGGAAAGGCCGTCCAGAAGGGGCCGCCGTCAGGGGCCTGTGTGGCCAGTCCGCTGGCCCAGCCGCCGGCCACCCCCACATTGCCGGTAATGGCCGCCAGCACGCAGCCGCCGCGCACCACTTGTTCGCCGTAGGCCCGGCGCTGCATGCCATAGCCCTGATAGAGCATGGCCGGTTGGGTGGTGGCGTACTCACGGGCAATACGGGCCATGGTCTCACGCGGCACCGTGGTGATGGGCTCAGCCCAATCCGGCGTCTTGGGTATGCCGTCACGCGTACCGAGAATATAGTCGACATAGCTCTCAGCCTCTTCAGCGCCCTCAGGCATCTGAGAGGCGTCAAAGCCGAGGCAGTATGTATCGATAAAGGCCTGGTCGACTAATTTTTCTGTGATCATCACATAGGCCATGGCGCTCATCATGGCCGTGTCCGTGCCGGGCCGGATGGGCACCCACTCGTCGGCCAGATTCACGGCGCTCATGGACATGCGCGGATCGATGCACACCACCTTGGCACCGCGCTCGCGGGCCTGGGCGATGAAGTAGTCGGAGTTGGTGCCGTCACGCATCTCAGACGGGTTCCATCCCCACATGAGAATATACTTGCAGTTGAGCCAGTCCTGACGCTGGCTGCCCACCTGCAAGGTGCCGTAGACATAGGGCGTGGCAATGTTGATGCACGCCCAGGAGTAGCTGTTGTAGAACCCCAGACAGCCGCCAAAGGTGTACATCAGCCGTTTGGCCACATGGCTGCCCGTGGTGTTGCCGTAGCTGCCCGTGCCATAGGGCACGTACATGGCCGAATTGCCGTAACTGGCCTTGATGCGCTTCATCTCAGAGGCCACGGTCTCCAGCGCCTCCTCCCAGGAGATGCGCTGGAATTTGCCCTCACCGCGCCTGCCAATGCGTTTCATGGGGTATTTCAACCGGTCGGGATGATACTGCCTGTGGCGATAGGCCCGGCCGCGCACGCAGGGTCTGAGCTGAGGATCGGCCAGATCGTCTGTGGGCCGGTCATCCCCTTCGATGCGTGTGATCACGCCGTCTTTGACGTGTACTTTGAGCAGACACTTGCCGCCACAGTTGTGCGACGGACAGCCCACGCGCACCACGCGTTCTTCAAGGCGGCCGACTGAATCCAGTAATGCCGATGCGTCCAGCGCCTTGAGTGCGCCGGGCGACGCACCGGCCGCGGCCAGCACCCCACCGAGGACGGAGTTCCATTTCAGAAATCCACGGCGGCTCAACGCGCCCTGAAGGCCGGAATCATTATCGAGAAGATGATCGGTCATACAGCAAGATCCTCTGGGTCAAAATTCAATACGATGAATGTATAAAGTAACGCAAAACCCCAAAAAAAGCAATGCTATTTAGATGACGAAACGGCTTTGTCTATGTGCCTCCCTCAGAGCGTTAGTCCCGGATCCAGTCCCGCCGGATCCGCGCCCAATTGGCGTCGCGCTGCCGGGTGATCTCCGCAATATTTTCTTCAGTGAGATGACGGAACCGCCCCTGCTGCCCCAGGTAGTCCGGTATCGACGCAAAGGACTTGGGCTGCTTGTTCACGATAAACTGTCCATCTTCATACTCGGCCAGCACCCAGAGCCCGGTGTCCACCACGTCTTTGGCAATGGATACCGCCGTCTCCGTGGCCGAACCCCAGCCTGTGGGGCATGAGGCGTAGACATGGATAAACGACGTGCCGCCGCAGGCCTTGGCCTTGGCCACCTTGTTCATGAAGTCCTGCGGATAGCCAATAGAGGCCGTGGCCGCGTACGCAATGCCGTGGGCGGCCACAATCTCGAACAGCCGCTTCTTGGGCCGTATCGAACCGGGCAGATTCTTGCCCGCAGGCGTGGTTGTGGTGCGCGTGCCGTAAGGCGTCAGGCCCGACTTCTGTATGCCGGTGTTCATGTAGGCCTCGTTGTCATAGCAGATGTAGACGATGTCGTCATTGCGGTCAATGGCGCCGGACAGGGCCTGCAAACCGATATCCGCTGTGCCGCCGTCGCCTGCAAACCCGACGACATTGAGCTCACCGAGCCCCAGGGCCCTGGCCCCTACCGCCATGCCCGAGAGCATGGAGGCCGTGCCCGGAAAGGTGGAGATCATGGCGTTCATATTGAAGGCCATCTGGGGATAGATAAATCCCACGGCCGCCATGCAGCCCGCGGGCAGTACGCCGTAGCTGCGGTCGCCCAGCACCTTCATGGCCAGACGCACGGCCAGCGCCCCGCCGCAACCGGCGCAGGCCTTGTGACCGAAAAAATATTCTTTATCGGGCATGGTGCGCGCCGTCACTTTTTCAACTGTTTTATTCATCAATCTCTACCCCCAGTCCCACAAACTGCACACGCTCCTGAGCATTGCCTTTGGCCGCGTCCAGGAGACAGTGAAACATCTGTTCGATGTCTTCCTTTGAAATATCACGCCCGCCCATACCCCCGATAAAATTCACCAGCGCCGGGGCCTTGCCGTTCAAAGTGACCGCCGAATTGACATGCGTAAAAATAGTGCCCTCGTGGCCAAAGGAGATGTCTTTATCGATCACGCCCAGGGCCTTTACGTTTTGTGCGACAGAGGCAACCGCCTCCTCAGGGAAGGGCCGCATGTATCGCAATTTCAGCAGACCGACGGCAAGGCCGGCCTCACGAAGCGCATCGACCACCAGACGCGTGGTGCCGGTGATTGACCCCACAGTGACCAGCGCGACCTCGGCATCGCCTAAGCGATAACCCTCGACCATGCCGCCGTAATCGCGTCCAAAGGCCGCGGCAAAGTCATCATTCACGGTTTGGGCGATGGATTTGCTGCGCATCATGGCCCGGTGCTGCTGTGCCTTGTACTCCAGATTGTCCGCCGGTGTGGTGGACATGCCCATGTTCACAGGGCGATTGAGGTCCATCTTATTGGCCGTCTCAAACGGCGGCAGAAAAGCGTCAACCGCGTCCTGCTCCGGAAGCTCGATGAGTTCATAGGTGTGCGTCAACACAAAGCCGTCGAGGTTGATCATCAGCGGGCAGAGCACCTCGGCATGCTCGGCGATCTTGAAGCCCTGAATCACCATATCCAGGGCCTCCTGCGCGTCCTCCACGTAGACCTGAATCCAACCCGAGTTCAGCACGGCCAGAGAATCGCTCAAATCGCCGTAGATTGACCAAGGCAGGGCCAGACTGCGATTGGCGTTCATCATCACGATAGGGAGGCGACCGCCGGCTGCGTAGAACAGCCCCTCAGCCATGTAGAGCAGCCCCTGCGACGAGGTGGCCGTGAAGGTTCTGGCCCCGATGGCTGACGCCCCCATAGACGCGGACATGGCCGAATGCTCGGACTCCACATGCATGAACTCCGACTCAAGCGAACCGTCCTCCACGAAGTTGGAGAGGCGCTCCACAGCAATGGTCTGCGGTGTGATGGGATAGGCGGCAATCACATGGGGCCGGCAGAGCCGCACACCCAGGGCCACCGCATCATTGCCCGAAACAAACATCTTCTCGCTCATTCCCCGTCCTCCTTGACCATGGTAATGGCCCCAACTTTACATTCATGGGCGCAGACACCGCAGCCCTTGCAGAAATCATAGGACACGGCCACCTTGCCGGCCTCTTTATAGATTGTCCCGTCTGGGCAGACCAAATAGCAGCGCAGGCAGCCCGTGCACTTGTCCGTATCGACGACCGGGCGAAAGGTGCGCCAACCCGCATTTTCACTCACCAGGTGTCCAGCCTCAAAACCGGGCCCTGTGGGGTATTCACTCAATTTTGTCGGACGCTTCCACGTCACCACTTTAGGCCGGTTCATCTTTGCCCCCCCTTGAATTGGTCGAACACCGCACGGACGGCGGCCACATTTTTCTCGAGAACCGAGGGCTTAAGCTCCGATTTCATGGCTGCCAGCAGCGAGGACTGCTGAATGAGCCCCGATGCCGCAGCCAAAGTGGCCAGCATGACCGTATTGGTAATGGGCAAGCCCAGATGCGTTAACGCCAGAGAAGTGGCATCAATTGTAACCAACGTTCTCTCCCCCACCGCCTCACGATATTTCTCCGGGTGGACCGTATTCAGCACCACCGTGGCGTCCGTCTTGACGCCTTGCATCGTGCCTGGGGTCATCAATGTTTCATCCAAAATGACGACAAAATCACAGGCCTTCACCTCGCTGCGGTCCAAGATTTTTTTATCATCGATCTTTGTAAAGCCCAACACCGGCGCCCCGCGCCGCTCCGGACCAAAAGAGGGAAAAGCCAGCGCATAACGATTTTCATAGAGCGCCACGGCCTTTCCCAGCAGGCGTGCGGCTGTCCAGCCTCCCTGCCCGCCGCGTCCATGCCAACGTACCTCTGTCATCATCACTCCAATCTATTGACTTCAAATAATGAAACTTAATTTCATAAAATGAAACTTATCAATATAGCCAATAGGTCAACGCCAGTCAAGAAAAAAGGGACGATGCCCATGCATCGCCCCCTCTCGCTTTACTATAATCTTTTGTATTCAGCCCAGTATGCGCCGCATCAGTGTACTGCGCCTGATCAAGGCGCTCAACACAAAACAGAGCGGAATTGCCAAAATTGCTGCAACAAAAAATTTCATTGTGGCCGGAAGCGCCAGCCCATGCAAAAGCACATGAATACAGATCAAAACTGTCTGATGAATAATATAAACGGTAAATGCATTGCCGGCGGCCCAGGTCATACAACGCCGGACCTCATTGTATTTGGAATGAAAAAACCAAAGCAGCCAGATATTGATGCCCACCATCAATATCGACTCCCACACGGCATAGCTTAGAGCCATTAGTGAAAATCCGCCCAACAATTTCTGGGCAGCACCTGAATCCTGAAACATCCCGGCTATAGCGGCAAGTGGCGCCAGCCAGGGGACTGTACAGAGCACCACCCGGCCCCAATAAACACCCTGCCGCGCCGTCAGATGTCCCAGCCAATTTTCCCGGCGACAGAGGACACCAGCAGTAAATGCCGTGATGTAGTGGACAAAATGGGCGGGCTGCATACCCAGCACTGTCCGGCCCACAGGGAAATACATTCTGACGCCAAACGTCAACAAGCTGAGTCCTACCACAGCCAGCCACAGATGCAAGCGCCGGGGGAAACGCTCCCCTGGAACTTTTGGGCTCACCGGCCAGAGCTGCCTGAACAAGGCATACCCCCCGTTGAACAGCAACAGCGCCAGAAGAAACCAGAGATGCCCAACCTGCAAATCCCAATGCGGTGTAAAAACATTGCCGCGCAGCCAAACGTCCAAAATATAACGATTGACATTGACAAAAAGGAAGCTGTAACAAACAATGGGAACGCCCAGTCGGAGCAGGCGGTCTGCCAGAAAATGTCCTGGGCCTTTACGCGCCAAGGACCCAGGAACAAAAAATCCAGAGAGGAAGAAGAATGTTGCCATGAAAAAGGATTGATTCAACGCCAGGAAAGTACTGAACAGAATGGAGCCCCAAAAATCAGGATTTGGATCCTTGTACGGATGCAGTCCTTCTCCGCCGTAGGCGATGGCAATGTGGTGTAAAATGACGAGCAGGGTTAAAAAGACACGCAGATTATCTAGATAGTAAAAACGTTGTTTTGCCACAACATCCTCATTGACTTATACAAGTTCCTCACAGCTTAGGCGGCGGTCTCCTAAAGGAGGTCGGTCAGCTGCGCTTCTACATCATGTTTAACTTCAAGCAGCGTCTTCCCCAAAAAACGCCTCCTGTCCTCCGTGAATCGAAACGAGGCGCCTGACATTGAGATGGCGCCGTAGAATTCCAGCTTGGGAATAGCCAGCGGCACGGCAACACAGACCAAGCCATCCTCCACTTCCTCATACTCTTCGGCATAGCCTCTCTCAGCGACCTCTCTCAGCTGTTGTTCCAAGGCTTCCGCGCTGCGCAGCGTTCTCTTTGTCATGGGATCATAGGTCATCTTTGCCAGCATGGCGCTGCGTTTATCCTCGGGCAGAATCGTCAGAATAGATTTGCCGAGCGCCGTGCAGTGCAGCGGCAGCCTGTCGCCCAACTGGGCCCTGAACTGCACACGCCGCTGGCTCTCTACTTTATGGAGATACAGTGCCCGGTCTTCCTGCAGCATGGCCAGATTCACCGTCTCATTGACCCCCTGCGCCGCTGTTTCCAATATGGGATGAATTTTCTCAATGATTAATTTCTGAGTATGTACTTTCTGCCCCAACTGAAGCAGACCCAGGCCCAAATAATAGGTCTGGCCTTTTTTTTCAACCAAATTCAAATATTCAAGCGTTTCCAGAAATCGAAATCCAGTGGTCTTGTTCATCGCCAGATCACGGGACAGATCGACAAGACGCACCTGACCCTGCCGATCTGCAATGTATTCGAGTATTTGAAAAGCCTTCAACACTGTAGAGTTCATAAGCCATCCTAAATCTGATAAGGAAGTTTATACAAGATAATGGTTTTTCCATACAGTATCCACCGTTTATTAATACATCCACATAAAAAAATGGCACCCCTACTGGCGTGCCAAACAATATCTATATCATCTGTTTAACGCTGTTTTAATCCACCATCTCCAACTCAACCAACTTGGCGACAACCCCTTTTAAAAGGTTCAATTTTCGCACCAGCTCTTCATGCTTTTCCTTCTCACCGACCATTTCAAGAAAGAGAGAGCCATGCTCTGAACAATTATTCAGCACCCCTTCATGCAATCCCAGGCGCGTTTTAATCAGACACCCCCACTCAGTGAGAATCTTCTGCACGGTAACGGCTTCTTCTTTGCGTTTGTCGATGACGATAATCACAAATCTCTTTTCCATGTCATACTCCTTTTGTCGATGCAAATGAGTCATTTCCCGATTGTATTAATATAATGAGGTATGACCGGAGAATGCAACCCCTGTTCGTCACGTACCGAAGAGGGAAACCCTTATATCCGTTGCTCAATCCATTCTGTGATGATCGCCAAGGCCTCCTCAGAGAATGTCTCTTCTATCTTTCCATATTCTGAAGGGGCTCCGGTTTCGGCGTTCTGAAAGAGATGATTCAGATTGGGGAGTATCTTTAAAGTATAATCCCCATGGCCTCCAGCCACAAAGGCCGATTCCATCGCTTTCCAATTCTCATCGGCGGGCACTTGCAAATCCTTTCCGCCAAATAACGCCAACACAGGACAGTGCAGATTCTGCAGTGCGGGTGCCGGGTCATAGTCAAGAAAATACCGGAACCACGGGCTGTTCATCTGACGGATCTGGCCCTTAATATAGGTATCGCCCTCCCCGGGTGCCCGACGCTTCTCCCCGGGCAGATCCGCCTCCATAGACTGCATCACGCGATAAAGCTCAGCAGCACAGGCGTCTCGGTCTGGATTGTTTTTGATTACCGAGAACAGGGCTTCCTGCGTCTTCCGGTTGCTTTGCACCTCCGCTTCTGTCCCACCCCCCGCCTGAATGATCAGCGCACTCTGCAGATATAGAATCTCCTCACCTGTGAGACCGGTACCGGCCAGCAGGATAATGAAGGCCACTTCCTCGCTGCGTGCCGCCACCATGGGGGCAATGATGCCGCCCTCACTGTGCCCCATGAGACCAATCTTTGACGTATCAATCTCCGGACGGGACTTCAGATAGGCCATGCCTGCCTCTACATCGGTAGCAAAATCAGTTGTTGTGGCAGTTGCCATATGGCCCTTAGAACCACCTACGCCACGGTCATCCACACGCAGCACGGCTATGCCATGCCGGGTCAGGTGATCGGCTATAACCCAAAAGGGTTGATGCTCAAAAAGGGTTTCATTCCTGTCCTGTGCACCGGACCCGGTGATCAAAATCACAGCAGGGAAAGCCCCCTCTCCCCTGGGCAGCGTCAATGTGCCCGCCAGCTCATAGCCGCTACTTTCGTTTAAATAACAAACATCTTCAGCTTGATAGGGAAACGGCGCCACAGGTGTTTGAGGACGCCTGCGCACATTCGCCTCTGGCATCGGTTTGAGCGTCAATTCAAGGCTGTGACCGCTTTGACGCCACACCCCTTTGATCGCTGGTGCCTCGCGATCCATCGCACCCAGGAAAACGCCCCGTGCCGCGGCCACTTCCAACCGAACACTGTCGCCATTGACCTGGACATGATTCACCGGAATGCCCTTGGCCCCCTGATCGGGGCTGTCCATGGTGGATCTGAACGCCCCGTTCTCTGCTTGTGTAATATGAAATACAAGCCGCAATTCAAGACCTGAAACCTTTAAAACCCCCTGCCAATCCCCCACTATATCAGGTATCTGGGCAAAAAGCGGAGTTGCAATAAATACGAACGAAAGCCATAATATTTTCAATCTACGCATCATCAATTCCTGTTCTGTCCAGTGTGTACTATTCTTTGGTCGACTCAATCACAATGGCCGGTTTCAAATCCAGGGGAAGATGGTAGGGACCCTGCGTCCAGGTGCCGCTGATGCAATTCTTCTCATTGTCGTAAATACCTGTGTACACCCCCTGAGCAACGGCCACATCCATTGTCAATGTGTCCGCATCAAACGTGGTCTTGGCCACGGCCAGTCCCAATGCGCCCTGATCCGGACTGTCCATGGTAGACCTGTAGCTGCCATTCTCATTTTGCATGACGTGAAATACAATGCGGAGTTTTGTGCCCTGAACAGACAGCGTCCCTTCCCAGTCACCCACAATCGAATTGGACGCAGCTGATATACACATTGTTAAGGCGGCAAGCATTAAAACACCTATCCACTTTTTCATTAACATCATAGTCTCCTTCAGATGATTGAATACAGTTGAATATTCAATAAACAGGCGTTCGATTCATTTATTCAATATTTTAATCGGGTTTATCTTTATCCATCAGGTGGGCTGACAAGTGAATAATAAAAACAAAAAAAAGATGCCACCGCATTTGCGATGGCATCAGGAGAGAGAGCCGGATCGTATCAAAGTCGGCTGGGGGGTACGACCTTGTGATACGATCCGATGTGCCGGCCGAACCGGCACGTGGTGATGCAATTCCCGGACGTATCAATATTATCATAGGTGATTGGGCTTAGCCGGGGCATCAGCGTGATGATTATTCTCATCACAAACAGTATTACGCTTAGGGCAGCCCTTCACCCTAGTACTTTTTTCAGTTCCCCAAAAAATCATTGCCGCATTCCCGTCACCCGCTTCGATGTGGGACAGTTGAAGAATGCCCCGGAAGATACAAGCCATCCGGGGCATTCAGAGGGAAATGAGGCGGGAAATCGTTACGGAGCGAGTGACTGATATCCCAATCGATAACTTTGCGTTTTATTGAAACTGAAAGCCCAGTGAATTTCCATCACGTTCCCATGCATATCCGTTTTGAATTGCAGGGTGGCATTGTAGCCATCTTTTCCCTTAAAAGCGCCGTGCATCAATCGGCCCCAGCCATCATACTCAAAACGCATAACCCCATTTAACCAGAAATCCATATTGTGATACGTTGCCTCGGTTAAGCGGCCGTAGCGGTCCCAGCCATACAGTTCCTTCCCCGTCTTTCCATCACTGCGTTCAAAGAGACGCTCCACAAGCCTGCCTCGATGGTCAAAAACGTATGAAAAAGAAGCGGTCAGCCCTGTTGAATAGGTCCGGAATGAGCTTTTCAAATCGCCATTCTCTCGATAGACATAGGAGGTCACTGTCTTCAATCCATCGGCCATGACATAGGCTTTTTCGGTCAATTGCCCCTCCGGAGAATAAAGATAATGAGAGGGACCGCCACCCTCTCCATTGAAGTCATACTGCTCTTTGTTCACACGGAAGGCGGGATTCATTGCTGTAAAAGGACTGGAATAACCGATGGTGAACGATAAATAGGGTGCGTAGTCATAGGTAAAGGTCTGGCTCCAGCGGCCGTTGAAATCCCAGTGGGCGCGCAGCAGATGCCCGGCCGCGTCATAGTCATAGGTAATCTCTCCAGCGGGCCGCCCCTCACGCATGATTCGACCGCGAATCAAAACATTATTGCGATAGGAGAATGTAATATCTGCTGTGAGCCATCCCTTATATCGTTGGCAGCGCATTCGATGCAGTTGGTCCGCCTCATTCCATTCATATTGCGCTTCACCTGCTGTACTGTCAGAGCGCCAGAACGTCTCCTTGATACAGCGTCCACCCAGGTTATAGCCGAAGCATTCTACAGAGGTCAGTCCATCGGAAAATTCACGGTATTTTTCAACAGGCCGCCGCTCATCATCGTAGACAAAGTAATTGATCGAATGACGCGAACTGTCTGCCAGCGTCCAGACCTCATGATCAATGGCCCCGCGCCGATCATAATAGATGTAGGTATCCCCTTTTTCACCCGAAGCATTTTCATAATGGATGCGGTTTAATCTTACATCATCATAAAGCGGAAGCGGCTGTGCAAGGCAGGAGACAGTGGCCATTTGCAGTGCAGCGGACAGGATAAATAAAGAAAAGAACTTTCTGCAGACATGCATGCTCAACTCCAGATATAGATGTATTGACGTTTACACCTACCTACGGATGAAAAGGGTACAAATCCTCTGATAAAATGCATCGTGGGTCAAAATACCCATGACATTGGAATAAATTGGAAGCATTCCGGTAAAAAAAAGAAAGCCCCCCGGCTGTTGCCGGGAGGCTTGAGATCACATGTAAAACGAACGGTTTAGTACATACCGCCCATACCGCCCATACCGCCGGGAGGCATGGCAGGCATGGCACCGCCGGCACCACCCTCTTCGGGCTTCTCGGCGATCATGGCTTCAGTGGTCAGCATGAGACCGGAAACCGATGAAGCATTCTCCAGGGCAATACGCACCACCTTGGTGGGATCAATGACACCGGCTTTGATCATGTCTTCATAGGTCTCTGTCAGTGCATTGAAGCCGTTGTTGCCCTCCGTCTCCTTCAACTTCTGAACGACGACCGAGCCTTCAAGACCGGCATTGTTGACAATCTGACGCACAGGCTCTTCCAGTGAGCGACGGACAATGTCCACACCCACGGCGCGCTCACCGTCAAGTTTCACACTGTCAAGCACGGGAATGGAGCGCAGCAGGGCCAGGCCACCACCGGGAACAATACCCTCTTCTACGGCAGCGCGTGTGGCGTGCAGGGCATCTTCCACGCGGGCTTTCTTCTCTTTCAGCTCAATCTCTGTGGCCGCGCCGACGTTCAGCACAGCCACTCCGCCGGACAGCTTGGCCAGACGCTCCTGCAGCTTCTCACGGTCGTAGTCTGAGGTAGTATTTTCAATCTGCTTCTTGATCTGGGCGATGCGACCCTGGATATCCTTGGTCTCACCGGCGCCTTCGACGATGGTGGAGTTGTCTTTGTCGATGCGGACGCGTTTGGCTTTACCCAGCATCTCAACCGTGGCATTGTCCAGTTTAAAACCAGCTTCCTCGGCGATCAGCTGACCACCGGTGAGCACGGCAATATCTTCCAGCATGGCCTTGCGGCGATCGCCGAAGCCGGGGGCTTTGACGGCAGCCACGCGCAGCACACCTTTGAGCTTGTTGACGACCAGTGTGGCCAGGGCTTCGCCTTCAATGTCCTCGGCGATGATGAGCAGCGGTGCACCCATCTGAGCCACTTTCTCCAGTACGGGGAGCAGATCTTTCATGGCGCTGATCTTTTTGTCGTAGATCAGGATCATGGGATCGTCCAACTCGACTTCCATGTTCTCGGGATCGGTGACAAAATAGGGAGAGAGATAGCCGCGATCAAACTGCATACCCTCAACCACATCCATGGTGGTGTCCATGGTTTTGGCCTCTTCCACGGTGATGACGCCGTCTTTGCCCACTTTTTCCATGGCGTCGGCAATCAGGTTGCCGATGGTGGAATCATTGTTGGCGGAGATAGAAGCCACCTGGGCAATCTCTTTACGGTCGGTCACGGTTTTGCTCAGGGACTGCAGATTGCCGACAACGGCTTTCACGGCCTCTTCAATACCGCGTTTCAGCTCCATGGGATTGGCGCCGGCGGTCACGTTACGCATGCCTTCAGCAAAGATCTTCTGGGCCAGCACAGTGGCTGTGGTGGTGCCGTCGCCGGCCACATCACTGGTCTTGGAGGCAACCTCTTTGACCATCTGGGCGCCCATATTCTCAAAGGCGTCTTCCAGCTCAACCTCTTTGGCCACGGTCACACCGTCTTTGGTGACAGTCTGTGCGCCAAATTTTTTCTCAATAACCACGTTGCGGCCCTTGGGGCCCAGGGTGACCTTGACGGCCTCGGCCAGCTGATCCACGCCACGTTTCATCGCCTGGCGGGCATCGGAGCTGTATTCAATCACTTTTGCACCCATTATGAATAATCCTCCTTATAATACAATCTTAGACGATGGCGAGAATATCGCTCTCACGCACAATCAAAACATCTTCATTGTCGATGGCAACCTCGGTACCGGAGTACTTGCCGTACAGCACGGTATCGCCGACTTTCACTGTCATGGCCACAATCTCACCGGAGTCAGAAGCCTTACCGGGGCCCACAGCCACAACTTCACCCTTCTGGGGTTTCTCTTTGGCGGAATCGGGAATGATGATACCGCCCTGCACCTTGTCTTCAGCCTGTGCGGGTTTGATGACCACGCGGTCAGACAACGGTTTGACGTTCATACACAAACCTCCTTAAATTATTGATTTGTATAACTTTAAAGAAACACTTGTTAGCACTCTCGTCCAAAGACTGCTAAATGGACAACCCAATATAATATTTTTAACAGTAAAGTCAAGAAAAAAAAGGCGGCATAAAGCCGCCTCTAAACATCAATCAATGCGAGAATTAATCATGCTTCAATGTCTTCACTGGATTCACACGGTAAGCCTTTACAATATGATAGCCCACCGTAGCCAGCGCCACACCCGCCACCGCCAGTGTGGCGGCCGGGAAAAGGCCGTAGGGCATGGCGGTTCTGTAAGCAAAATTCTGCAGCCACCCCCGCATGGTCCACCAGGTCATTGGCCAGGCAACCAAAGTAGCCAGGCCAATGAGTTTGAAGATATCCTGAGAGAGCAACGCCGTCATTTGCGCCATGGAGGCCCCTAAAACCTTTCGGACGCCGATCTCCTTGGTGCGCTGCTCGACGGTGAATGACGCCAGTCCAAAGAGCCCCATACCCGCCACTAAAATGGCCAGTCCTGCAAAGAGAATCAAAATGCGCCCGGTCTGTCGCTCCGCCGTGTAAAGGCGGCCAAACTCTTCGTCAAAGAAAACCAGATCACAGGAAAGGTCTGAAAAGGATGACCAGAGTTGTCTGACCTGGGTCAATTTCGGTGCAGGATTACCGGAGGAAAGCCGCAGTGTGATGTAACGTGCGGCGTAATTTTGGGGCAGCGGCCGGATCATACGTGGTGAGATGGGTTCATGCAGAGACTGCTGATGGTAGTCAGCCACCACGCCGATGATGGTATAGGTAATACGTCCTTCAGCATTGCGCCGCGTGCGGGAAAAAATCCGTTTCCCTACGGGATTCTTCATCCCCAACCGCTCCACAGCCGCCTGATTCAACAAAATCACATCTTCGCGCTCCTCCATCTCCGGGGAGAACATACGCCCGTCAGACAGCGCCATTTCATAGGTGGACAGAAAATCGGGATCGCTGTAGAAGTGGGGAATCAACACGCTCCCGCCAGAGGGATTTTCTTCGGAAAAGTAGGTATTGTCTCCCATGCTCCGGCCGGGAATGGATGTGGACTGCGTGGTGCCGAGTATGAATGACTCTGCTCTGAGTGCGTCGAGAAAGCCCCCCATCTGAAGGCCCAGTCCATCGGTTTTGCGTATCACCACAAGCCGCTCATGGTTGAATCCCAATTTCTGCGACTGAAAGAATTGAAGCTGCATATACACCACTGCGGTGGCCACCAACAGTGACGTGGAAATGATGAATTGAAAGACCACCAGGCCGCTTCTGAGCATTGACTTGCGGGACTGCATGTCTTTGGCACCTTTCAATACTTTGGACGGTTGAAATGCCGAGAGGAAAAGTGCAGGATAAATCCCGCTCATCAGGCCAACGACTGCGGTCAGTCCGATCAGTATGGGCATAGTCCATGGATCTCCAAAAAGGCTGAAACTCAGAGGACGGCCGGTGAGTTGATTGAACGCCGGCAGCAACGTGCCTACAGCCACGACCGCGACAACCATGGCCAGTCCGGCCATGAAGAGCGTCTCGCCAAAAAACTGCCGGATCAAGAGGCCGCGTCCGGAACCCAAAGTCTTCCGAATGCCCACTTCCCTGGCCCGTTTCACAGAACGCGCCGTAGAGAGATTCATGAAATTGATCATGGCGATGAGCAGTACGGCAATTCCGATCAGTCCAAAGAGACGGACATGGTTGATGTCGCCAATGGGCTCGGGTTCATGCACCGCAGTGGAACGGAGATGAATATCAAGCATGGGCCGTGCGCAGAATCCATACTTTCGCCCCTGGGCCTTGACCTCTTCTGCAGAAAGGCCCAGCACTTCACGAAGCCTTGGGCCCACATATCGCTCAGCCAGTGCTGGAAGCTTTTCGCGAAGCGTTGAGATGGCCGCGGCATTGTTGAGACGGGCATAGGTCAGTACGCTGTTGCCTAGCCACCGCATTTCAATACGCGGCATCACAGAGGCCAGTACCTCATAGTGCAGATGGCTGTTGGCCGGCACATCGGGAATAATGCCCACCACCTGATACCGCCCATCGCCATCCAACTCAATACTTTTACCGATTGGAGATTGCTGACCGAAGTAGCGTTTTGCCGCCGCCTGCGTCAACACCATCTGCCCGGGTGCTGTCAAGGCCTCTGCCTTCTTCCCCTCAATGAAAGGAATGGAGAACACCGAGAAGAACTGTGGATCGACACGAAAAAACCGTTCCTCACTGATGGAGAGATTGTCCACGCGAAGCACGGGATTCCCTACCAGAAAGACACGCGCCGCATGTTCCACCTCCGGGAAAGCCTCTGGCAGCGCCGTCGCCAGGGCATTGGGTGAGATGGCCAGTTCAAAGGCCTTGTCGCTGTTACGCCCCTGTACACCCAGCCGGACAATGCGGTCTGCATGGGGCGTATGACGGTCATAATTCAATTCAAACGACACATAAAGGGCGATCAAGATACAACTGGTCAGTCCAATGGCCAGGCCCAGCACATTGATGGCCGAGTAACCGGGATTTCGCTTCAAATTTCTCACTGCCACTTTCAATATATTTTTAAACATGGTGCACCTCCACAAAATCATCGCCGTCATCAGGCTCCAGATTGAACCGCCTACCTGCCGTGCTGCCCAGAGCCAGGCCTGTCGTTTCCCTTTGGTTTCTGCGATGGTCACATAGCACTCCAGAATATCTGAAGCAATGGTCTCTGTCTCATCTCCCCGCTCACCCAGGGCAAAGAGCGCCATTAACAGCCTTTCACCGATTGACAATGTCTGCATCATCAGCCCTACTTCACATCTTCTAACAATGGATTCATTCCGCGCCAGAGCCGTTTCTGCAACTGCCTCGTGGCCTCAAGTGCGGAAGCCCCTTCAGGCGTGACCGTATAGTAGATCTTTTTTCTGCCGCCATTGACAGGGAGTTCCGTGCGTTTACTGACCATGCCTCTCTTGGCCAGAATATCCAAAGAAACCCACAGGGCGCCAAAGGTCAGCTGCTTGCCCGTCCGTTTGGCCACTTCTGATACAATGGTGACGCCATAGGCGTTGTCTTTCAATCGTAAAATAGAGATGAGCAAAATCTCATCGGATCTCGATAATGGTTCCATAGATCCTCCTTTCAAATCTATCTACGAAGATTTAGTAGAAGTGTTGCAAAAGAACTACTAATTTTTAGTTGTAGTGCCAATAAAGAACCCCGCTCAATGCGGGGTTCTGGCTCATACGATTTACTCATTCCGGAGATAAAGCAAGGGATTCGAACGCGTCACCCGCACACCCTGCCACCCCACAGTGAGCAAGGCCACGGCCAGTGTAACCACAATGCCCGTCATATAGATCCACCAGGCAATCATCGTCCGATGGCTGAAATCCTGCAGCCATCGATTCATGATAAAATAGATGGCCGGGCAGGCAACAAGATTCCCCAGGAGGACGAATCCCAAAAATTCCCGCTGCACCTCGCGCTGCACATGCCAGTGAGAGGCCCCCATCACTTTGCGTATGCTGATCTCCTTATTTCGGCGGACAATGGCCATCAAGGTGAGACCATAGAGGCCGGAGAGGGCGATAAAGAGGGCCACGGCCGCAGTGGTCTTGACAATCAGGCTCCAACGCGACTCCTCTTTGTAGGCGCTGGCCGCCTTGTCATCTACAAAACTATACTCAAAGGGCAGGTTCGGAAAGACCTTGGCAAACTCACGGCGGATCGCCGCCAGCGCCTGGCCTCTCCTGTCCGGGCGAAGCCGGGCGTAGAGCACACCAAACTTTGCGTTCTCATCGACAATGACAATGTGCGGCGACTGCGCCCGCTTCAAGGTCTGGACGTAGAAATCGTCCAGCTTACCCTGAATGGGGATATCACCCATGCGTCCCAGCAGGTTGTTTAATGTCAAACCCAGCACATCGCGATCACCCTCCACAAATTTCTGTACGATAGAAGGAGTCACATAGGCCACTTTTTTGTCATCGCCAATGCGGGGCGGCTCCCCTGCCATCAAATGGAATCCCATCATGTTGATATAATTAGCGTCTACGTTATTGAAGCAGAAGAGCTGGGGTCCCTTTTCCGTCTTTGCGACGGTGGCCATGGTATAGAATACCGAGGCCTCGGCGCCACAGACCGCCTCCACACCATCCAGACTTTTAAGATTGGTTCTCAAGGCGCGGATCTGTCCCTGTATGGCCGCCTGATCCCCCACAGCACCGTTGACATCTACCTCCACCACTTGGTTCATCTGGCTCCCAAAGTGCTGAGCGAGCATGAAACGATGCTGTTTGAGCACCACAATCATGGCGCAGATCATAAATACAGACACGGCAAACTGGAAGACAATCAGCCCGGCGGATAATTTTCGCTTTCTGAAAAAACGGACACGGCCGCTGAACAGCGATATGGGCTGCACGCGGGAGAGTGTCAGTGCAGGATAGCCGCCGGCAATCAAGGCAATGCCGCCCAGGAGCAACAGCAGTGCGCCCCACAACGCCAACGATTCCAACGGCAGTCCCAGCAGCGGTTTACCGGTCATCTGCCTGAAAAAGGGCAGCGTCAGCTTGGCCAGGAGCAGACCCAGCAACAGCGTTCCCGCAAGGAGCACCACGGTCTCAGTTAGAAACAACTTGATCACCTGACGTTTATCGGCACCCAGCACCTTTCTTACCCCCACCTGTTTCATCTTGGTGGCCGAAGCGCCCAGGGCCAGGTTCACATAGTTCACCGAGGCAATAAGCAGCACCAGCACGGCGATACCCGAAAGGAGCCAGATGGCCGAGGCGTTGCCCGCGGGTTCAAATCCTGTAAATTTCCGGGTGGCCTGTTGATGATAAGTTTTGAATGGGACGAGCTTGTAATGAAAATTCTCCGCATCTTTCTTGACGGCCAACCGGGGTTTAACCAGCTCTGGGAAGCGCTCAATCACCTGAGACATCTCTACATCAGGGGCGAGGCGCACCACCGTGGGCGCATCAAAATTCTTCCAGTTTTTCAGCTCCTCTCCCAGCAGATGCGCAATAGGGATCACACATTCAAAACGCAGACTGGAAGAACTGGGCTGCGCCTCAAAGACCCCGGCCACCTCAAAAGTGACAAAAGCCTCATGAATCTGCACATCGACAGTGCGCCCCAGCGGCACAGCATTGCCGAAGAGCTGACGTGCCTTGCGCCGGCTCAGGTAGAGACTGTTGGGATTACTGGCAAAGGAACTGGGTGCGCCATAGCGCAATGGAAAGCTAAAGAGATCGAAGAATGACGGGTCCGTGCCCAGCACGGAGAGTGGCTCCACACGCTCTCCCTGCCGGAGCACGCCGTCTTTCTTTACCAGCCTCACCGCACCGTCGAACTCGAGATGCTCTTTTTCCAGCGCCGGCCCCAGCGGTGCCTGTGCATTCATGCTGGCCCAGAAATCGCCATTGGTCCAGCTGTTATACACCAAGGCCAGCCGGTCGATGTCCTGATGAAATCGGTCGTATTGATATTCATTCTGTACATAGCTCAGCACCAACACTGCCCACGCCATGGCAATAGAGAGCCCCACGCCGTTAATCAGGGTGTTTGCCCCATTCTGTCTGAGATTGCGAAAACCAATCTTCACATCATTCCTGAACATAATATTCCTCCAATTGAGATGCGTCTTCAACCAGTCAAGCCCGGCGGCCAGTGTATTTCTCCAGTAGAGTCTTCGGGCCGCATGCAGGCCAAGGGTTCTCCGGTGACAGACAAACTGCTCCTCTACATCGCCCAGCGCCATCTCCCTCACCAAAGGGTCGACGCATCGCTTCATCACCCATTGGGCCAGTGCGGGAATCCTTTCCGACCGCATCACCGCCCCCGTTCAGCCGACAGATCCGGCATGTCCCGCCAGAGATAGGCGTTGACGCGCTGCACCTCCTCCAGCGCCTTCATCCCCTCCCGGGTTAAGCGGTAGTAGACCTTGGCCCGTCCGCCCCGTTCCTTGGTAGGCTCGCCCTTTCTGGGATCGATCAACCCGTTTTTATGCAGGCGGCCCAAGGGCCCATAGATGGCCCCCAACAGCCATTCCTTGCCTGTGGCCTGAATAATCTCATCACGAATTGCCATGCCGTAGGCCTGGTCGCCCAATCGCCAAATGGCCACTAAGATGATCTCTTCAATGCGGGACAGCAGTTTCATATTCACTCCTCACTGGATAAAACACGATTTCTCTATGTTTTTTGATAAATTCATGGTTGCAATTTCTATACGTTTTTTGATAAAATAAAGTTGCAAAAAAAATGGGCCATCAGGCCCATCTTCACACTCATTTTTGCTACGACTACTCCACAACAGCCTCCGCCCAGGGCGCCGGTATCGGCATAAAGGCGATGACATTCCAAAGATCAAATACATAAAAAGCCTCATCTGCTTTATCCTCTTTCCTCCAACTCGAATTAAATGGACAGCTTCCCATTGTTGACGACCACTTTACCATCCATTTTTACGGTGGCGCCCACAAGGGGAAAGGAAAAATAGGCGTCGGTTTTATTCTCGCCACCCCAGATTTCATTATGCCCAAAGCTGATCTTCACCATACCCGATGCATGTAGCGGCAAATAATCGTGTTCTCTCATTACAGGCATCGCCGGGTTCAATCCAATGACAAGAAGTGCAAACCGTTCCTTTGGCCCTGTGTAGGGCGCCATTCTCTTTTCATAAATTTCAATCCCCTTTTGGGCCTTAAAATCTCTGATCACCCCATTGACAAGCTGAAAACTGATCTTTTCCATGCATTCATATGAATCTGAACTCAACATGCGCGGCACATAAACCCGACCGTTCACCGTGGACTCCAGCGGGGCCACAAAAATTTTCCCCCCCGGCAAATTGACAAAACGATGTCTCATTTCAGCGGCGTTGACCTCCGCCTGACTGATCATGCCATCATCGATCATCACCGGACGTTCCCCACACTGGAGATGAAAATCCGTTCCCTGCGGGGTCGTGATGTGGATATCTTTTGCATGGTGGAGCATCTCTTTTATAAGCGCCCCCTTCTTCGCAATGACCTGACAATCAGCTTCGATAGCGTCTCTATAAATTGCTTTGAAGCGATCGAGGGGGATTGAATGAATATCCGCCATCTCTTGCGTGGGCACGGGCAGGTTCACCAGACGTATGCCAGACTGATCGATCATCTGTGCAATGCTCTGCTCAGATTTGGCAATGGCGGCAAAACGCGCTTCAGGCACATCTCTCATGAGGGTTTTATAATTTTCCACAGCGGAGACATTGATCCATACATCAATGTGATTCAACCATTCTCCCAAATAACGTTGATCCTGCATCAGATACTTCATGGGGACGGCACTGTAATAATCTCTCATCACCTTATCTGTACTCAGCAACATACTCGGAAATCCACCGTGGTGTTGCGTTTGAATAGAAAGCGCCTCCATGAGAGGAATCACATGCTGGCCCCCGCTGATCATCACTGCCTCTGCTGGTTGAATGCCCGCCACATGTTCAACCACCTTTCTGGCGAGCTTTGACCAATCCTCATCTGCGCCTGTCTGTGTCTGTGCATACAATACGTTCAATGGATTCAGTAACCACATCAGAAGTAAAGTAATTCCAGCTACTTTTTTCATATCACACCTCCTTTAATAATTGTGAGGCCGGAAACTGTCATCCCCTTGATCGCTGCCCCGACTCCGGCAGCGATAAATAAAATGAGAATATCCGAGATATTAGCCGCTATCTTTCACTTTAACCCCTCCGCTCCCGCCAGACGTAAGTGCACATCAATAGGGCAATGGAAAGAACCGCCGCCTCCCGCTGGAGAAACGTCAATTCCATAAAGGAATGAAGTCGCTGGCTAAGCCAATTCATTTACGATTGAAAGCAAGTTACCTTGAGGCGCTTTCGCTTATGTTGTCATGAGCCAAGAATGGAGAATCGTCTGATTTATTAGGGTGTATCCCTGTCATAGACCGGAGATAGATCTCACCACCATGGATAGATGAAAAGGATGGGTATGCAGAAGAGGACAACTATGAAGCGTACAAAATACACCGCAATGGGGGCATGCGGAAGAATCACACGATCTGGTGGATTGATATAATTGCATTGTACACAAACAAATGTGGAAAATCAATTAAATTATGCCTGAATTGACGATTTCAATCAAACAGCGTCCCCACTTCTCCCGTCATCTTTTTTCCGATCTTCACAAGCGATTTGAAAAACTGCGAATCCACGGATTGCGCCGCCGTCCAGCCCTTCACAGGGTCTGATTTTTCGATTGCCGTCATCACCCGCCCCAGCGCCCGATGGCTGAGTTTGGAAGGGTTCTCAAAGATCATGTCTGCCAGTTTGCCCCGTTCAATGGCCATGGACACACGCTGGTCGAACACGGTTTCGGGCGTGTACACCCGCTGGGCTCGGGACATCAGGGCCACGCCCTGCCGTTTGCACACCGACACGCAGACCCCGCACCCCAGGCAGGCCGCCTCATCCACCCTGGCCGATTTAATGCGCGTGCCCTCACCTTCAATACTCACAGCCCCCACAGGACAGGCGGCCACACAGAGGCCGCATCCATTACATTGACTCATGTCGACACGGGCCATCCAGTTGGAAGTGACAATGGCGCCACTTTGGTTGAAGGTTTTTATGGCCTCCATCATGCCGCAGCAGCAGCCGCAGCAGTTGCAGATATAGCTGACCTGATGCTGTACATTGTCCCCGGTCTGGGCCAGTCCCTGTTCCTTGGATTTTTCGAGAATGGACTGGGCCTCATCCACATTGATCTCACGACCCATACCGTTACGGATAATCGTGTCCGCCGAGTAATTGAGCGTGAGGCAGGCTTCCTCCAGCCGACCGCAGGATTTGTCCAGATGTGAGGCCTTGTGCCGACAGGTGCAGAGGCTGACGGCGATCTGCGTGGCATTTTCTATGATGGCTGACGACCGTTCCCAGTCGAGAATTTCAGTGAAGTCCGATTGCGGCAGGGCCTCTTCATGGGCCAGTGTGCGGCCCAGCTGGGTCTTCCCGCCAAAAACAGATGCGGCAAAACGGTCGTTTTCATTCATATATTCATCGAAAAGCCTTGCCATTTCTTTCATGGGCAGAGCGTCACGGGTACGCATGAATGTGTATTCAAAAAACCCAATCACCACAGGCGGCAGAGCATAGTAATGCTCTCCCTTGTAGGCCAGATCGACCACCACACCACGGGCCGCCAGTGCGCTCATCTTCTCATCCAGTTCATTTTGGGCACAGTGCAGTTTTTTGGCGAGAAGCGAAGAAGCCGTGGGCGTGCCCGGCAGATTCACGGCCAGTTTGGCCTCATCCTCTGTGAAGAGCAGCCTGAGAATCTTCATAAACGTGGGGGAGGCCGGCGCGCCGGTTACATGCTTGTCCAGGCGCTGTTGGAGAAGACGATAGGCTTTATCGGGATTGCTGATGTGTCCCACAGAACCTCCTCTTAGATTTGACGCGAATCATAGGCCCAGTGCAAGAGGGCCTGACGCTGTTTTTTCCGGCAGGAGAGGTCGCCGGGCAGGCAATTTTTACGGATGGCGCCCGCGTGGCGGCGGATGGCCTTCCACCGCTTGATCTGGCGCATGTCCTCCTCGGGCATGCGCCGCCCCATATAATATCGGCAGTACCATTGAAACCAGCCGCGGGGGTCGTCGGAGTGCAGCCATCGCTTTTCCCGCCAATGCGAAAGGGGCAGCGAGGCGTCCACGCCAAAGAAATTCAACGTGGGATCTTTCCTTCTGGGTGCCAGCCTGGCTTTTTCAAACCAGTCAGCAGGGAACTCGTCGCGGCAGTCCGTCATGTACTTGCCGCCAAACACGCCCAGGGCCAGCATCTGCTTGGGTGTTAATTCCGGCTTGAATTCAGGATGAAAATGCGCTCCGGCGGGTTCAGTCAGCGTGTAGCGATAGCCCTGCTGCATCTTGTCATTGACGACAACGACTTGATTCACCGTACCCCCCTTTGCTTCATCGAAACCGTTTGAAGAGATACTCCAGGCCATTGACCTTGATCTCATAGACGTCGCGCAGCATGCGCCCCAGCTCTGTCTCAGGGAATCCCTGCTGATGCATCCAGACCACGTAGGGCTCGGGCAGATCCACCAGCCGGCGGCCCGCGTATTTGCCGTAGGGCATTTTCATCTGGGCAAGGCGCAGAAAATAGGCTTTGTCGGGCTTGACGAAGCCCACGGATTCGGCAGGGTTGGATTCAGGCATCATTCACTTTCAAAAAAAGGTTGGGATGATCATTACAAGAATAAGCAACCCCGGGAAAAAATGCAAGGAAAAAGGCCCGCAGCAGCGGGCCTTTACAATTATTTCAAACGATAGATGCCGGCCCCCAGAGGCGGCACATTCAACCTGAGACGCTGCCCCTCAATCTGTACGCCACCATGATCCAACAGGCTGACGACTTCCTGTGTCCCATAAAAGGCCGGAAGTTGCAGTGTGACAGCTTGCGCTTTCTCACCTTTGTTCAATACGACCAGCACGCGTTCCTTCGTATCCGAGCGCACGTAAGCATAGATGTCTCCCTCGGCCTTGAGCGTGACCATATCGCCATGGCGCAGGGCGCTGTGGTCGCGGCGCAGCTGGATCAGCTGGCTCACATTGGCCTTCATCGCTTCTTCGATAGGTTTCAGCGCATCCGCAAAGCGCATGGGCCGGCGGTTGTCGGGATCGGCGGCGCCGGTGAGGCCAATCTCATCGCCGTAATAAATCACAGGCACGCCGGGAATGGTGAGCACAAAGGCCAGGTAGAGCTTGGCCTTCTCATAGCTCGAGGCGTGGTCCACGCGGGGTCGGTCGGTCCACGCCTTCTCCGTGGCCAGCGCATCGCCCAGGGGCACATCGCCGTCGGCCTGGGCCATAAAACGCACCTTGTCGTGGCTGTCCATGAGATTGCCCATGAGATGGTGCATGCCGTAGACGGCAAAGGTGCGCTGCATCTCGCTGTCCAGCACTTCAAAAGAAGTGCCGGGCGTCAGGAAGATGTATTGGCCGACATCGTAGATTTGAAAATTGAACTGGGCGTCCAGTTGGCCGTTGTTTACGTAGGAGCTGACCAGATCATAGCCACCGAAGGTCTCGCCAATCTGATAGACTTTTCGCTGCTGCGGGACCTCTATCTGCTGAGCGATCTTGCGCTTGAGCGCGCGCCAGAACCGGTTGGGAATGTGCTTCACCGCGTCCTGCCTGAAGCCGTCAATGCCGGTCTCTTTCAGCCACCACACGGCATTGTCCGTCATGGCCTCCAGGGCCTCATCGGAGCCCAGGTAGTCGAATGAGGGCAGAAAGGTATCAAACCAGGTGGTCAGGCGATATTCATCCCAGTGACGGATATTCTTCCGGCCGTCTGGCAGATTGAGCTGCCCAAACCACTCGGGATGCTCCACATAGAAAGGATGATTCTCATGCACGTGGTTGGCCACAAAGTCGAGCAGCACGCGATACCCCCTGGCGTGGGCTTTGTCCACCAGCGACTTGAATAGTTCAATGTTGCCAAAACGGGATTCGATGCGGCGGGGGTGCACCGGCCAGTAGCCGTGATAACCCGTGAACCAACGATGCGGTTCAGGAAATTCTTGATAGGGCTGATCTGGGTTGTCATTCACCGGAAAGAGCCAGAGCACGTTCACGCCCAGGCTGTCAAAGTAACCTTCATCCATTTTGTCGATGATGCCCTGGAGATCACCGCCGTGATAGTTGGCCTGATCGGCCAGTTCGGGATGCGAAATGGGGCGGTTGTTACCGGGATCGCCGTCTGAAAAGCGGTCGATCATCATCGAATACATGACGGCGTCACGCCACGCCCATGCCGGCTGATCAGGGCCCAGTCGGGCCTGCTGAAAGAGGCTGACATTGCCCCCTGAGGAGACGGCGCAGCGCACCGTGCCCGCCCTTTCCATGGCGAGACAGAGCGTGACAGTGCTTCCCTCTACATGAATCTGCGCCTCAGGCAAAATACTGTTGCCAACCAGGGCCAGCACCTGCGTACGATTTACATCAAAGGGCCGCCCATTTTGCGTCACCGCAAAACGGATCATCAGAGAATCGCCCCGGCTCTCCCGGGCCAGGTGATGCACATGCAGCCGGCCCGTATGGCGCGGCGCCACCTCAATAAGCGAGTTGAATTCACCAAAGGGGTTGGGCACACGCTTCGGATTGCCGGCGTCGATGCGCTCCTGGCCATCCACGTAAAACCGGTATTCGTAGCGTCCCGGCTCCAGAGAGACAGAGCAGTCAAAGGTTCCGTCGCCATTGCTATCTGTCATCGGCAAATTGTGCCGGTTCCAGCTGTTGAAACCGCCAAACACCGTGACTTCAGTGGGATGGCCGCCAGGCGTCAATTGAAAGCGATGTTCCGGCACAATGCGTGACCGTACCGGCAGGACAATGCGTTCTCTGCCCTGCCGCGCCTTGAGCAGTGCGAGGCCCTCAAAATCGCTGCGGGCCTTGAGCACAACCTGCCCCGATTCCGGCAAGAATTCAGCGTCAATCTGGGCGTGCGGCTCAAAGCTGAGGGCATAGCGTTTGGCATAGAAGAGATCGGCGGCTACCAATGTATCCGCCACGCCCGCCTGGAGTTGAATCAGGGGGATGAGGTCGCTAACGGGCTCAAGACCTCTCTTGCATGGCCCCACAGTCATCCCTGCACTGACCAGCAGGACAAACAGAACGGCCCCCATACTGCGCTGACGCATAATCCCTCCTCAAGGCTTAAATAAAACAGCGATGCGATAACTTAGCATTTTTTCCCGGGCGATACAACAAAAAATATTAGCATAAACAACTGGAAATAAATTGGAAGCGGTTCCAGGTCCTTTTCAAGTATAGCCCCCCCAAACAAAAACACGACGTAACCTCAATAAATTAATTGACTTTCTCTCTATTCCTACTTACCTTTAATCAATTCACAATGCGACAATTCAACCTGAACTACTTTTTTTCAATTGAAAGGCAGATACAGCCGTTTTTGTGAATGGATGACCGTCACTCCCCGCGCACCGCCCACAGGATTCCATATCTCAATGCAACACGCTCTCCAGTGTTGAAGCCACTATTGAAAGATCAGGACCACAGCCCCCCCATAGAACGAGGTCACCGACGATGAAAAAAACGCCGATGCTCATGCTCATGCTCATGCTAATCCTACCCACGTTACTTCATGCGGAACAACTGATTTTTAACATCCCCAACTCTCCGGCAAAGGGGAGCTATTACGAGAATACACTTTCCGAAAAATCATGGCATACTCTGACGATCAGTGATGCGGTGACCATCGACGCGGTCACAGTCTCCTACACCTGGAATACAGACTATGAAGACAACAATGATTTCAGAATAAAATCACCGGCAGGCACAGAAGCCAGTCTCTGGGTACCCGACGGTGACGGCATGCAGTATAGCGGAGATTATACGGAATCAGTCACAGCATTTAACGGTGAATCCGCTGCAGGTAACTGGATTTTCTGGATTATTGCGCCTTACGGGGAGGGCGAGCATCAGGCCACCAATATCACACTGACCATTGACTACACCGTGCCCACGGTCCCCATCAAGCTCTCCATGGTCAAAGACATCCACGCCTCGGGGTCTTCTTATTCCGAATCCAGTGATGACGTGACGGCCCTGGTGATCGGGGAGACACTCTTCTTCTCCGCCGATGACGGCAGCCACGGCCGTGAGTTATGGAAATCTGACGGCACTGAAGCTGGCACAGTGCTTATTAAGGATATTTACACCGGATCGACGGGCTCCAGCCCCGCCAATTTTAAAGTCATAGACGGGACGCTTTATTTCGTCGCCACACACGCCTCTTCCGGCAAAGAACTCTGGAAATCCGATGGTACGGAAAGTGGCACGGTGCTGGTCAAAGACATCAACACCTCGGGCAACGCCTCGCCTGGAAACCTGACTGTGCTCGGCAGCCACATCTACTTCTCAGCCTACCGCAGTTCAGACGGGAGAGAGCTCTGGAAATCTGATGGAACGTCAGAGGGCACCACACGGGTGAAAGAGATCTATGCAGATGGCAGCAGTCTGAATACCAACTGCTATCTGATGGCGCTGAACAACGCCCTTTACTTTCAGGCCAATGACAATATAAACGGCATTGAACTCTGGACGTCTGACGGTACACCAGAAGGGACTGTCATACTCAAAGACATTAAAACCGGCGCCTCTTCATCCAACCCAGCCTTTCTCACAGCCGTGGGAAGCACGCTCTATTTCGCGGCGGAAGAATCCACCCATGGACGCGAGATCTGGAGATCTGACGGCACCGAATCGGGGACAACCCTGGTCAAAGACATCCGCTCAGGAACGGGTGCTTCTATGCCCTATGACCTGACCAGTGTCAACGGACAACTCTATTTCTGGGCCAATGATTACGTTTTGGGCGACGAGCTCTATATCTCTGATGGAACGGCAGACGGGACTGGCATGGTCAAGGATATCAGAAGTGGAAGCGGCAGCTCACACGGCGCCTATTCCGGCCAACAGGACAGACCGATCGTCTTTAACAACAAACTCTATTTCTGGGCCAATAACGGCACCAACGGCGATGAGCTCTGGATGAGTGATGGTACAGAATCAGGGACTGCGATGGTAAAGGATATAAATGCAAGTTCGTCAAGCGCACTGCCTTTCTATCTCTGTGAACTGGGCAGCCGTTTCTTTTTTGCCGCCACAGACGCCGATCACGGCAGAGAACTCTGGTCCAGTGACGGCACAAATACAGGCACTTTACGTGTCAGCGACATAAACAGTGGAACAGGCAGCGCCTATCCCGTTGATCTTATTGCCATGGGCAATGCCCTCTATTTCTGGGCCAGTGACGGCACCAACGGCGTTGAGCTTTGGAAATACACGCCCAATGAAGCCTCATCTGGCAGTGTGGAAGTGGATGGAAACGGCACCGTGGATTTTGGCAGTGCAACGGGAATCAGCATCGATTTCTCTGCGACGACAGTCACCAGCGGTTATCTGGATGTGGCGGTTTTTTCCGGCATACCCGATGTGACCACAGGACTTCCCGATCTCACGATCTCCTCCTGTTCCATTGAAATCACTGAGTTGGGTGCCTTTGCATTCTCCGGGGGCAGCGCCCGAATTTTCATAGACCCGGCCCATTTCCCGGGCACACTGGGATTCAGCGGTGAGCCGACAGTGGCCATCAACGTCTATCACCGCAGTACTTTCGGGTCCGGTGCTTTTACAGACCTCAATGTCGACCTGCAGTGGGATGGCGCCCGCTATTTCTTTGACACGTCCAGTTTCAGTGAGTTCACCTTTGCCTTTCAGCCCGACAACTCACTGCCTGTGTCGCTGGCAGCCTATTCCCTAAAGCAGAGAGCGGCCCATGTCGTACTCAGCTGGACCACCGAGAGTGAGCTCAACCACCTGGGTTTTGAGGTACAGCGCAAAGCTGCCGATGCCCCGGTCTCAGCGTGGCTGATCCTGGCCGACCATCGTACCCTGCCCTCACTTCGCAGCAGCGGCAACACCTCGGAGATGCAGTGTTACACATTTACCGACAGTACAGCCCGATCAGGTGCCTCATATCAATATCGACTGGCCATGGCTGCAACGGACGGTACGTTGAGCTACACGGCCACTCGGGAGATCCGGGTCAAATCCTGGGCACCTCTGACATTCAGCCTGTCCAATGGCTTTCCCAATCCCTTTAATCCCGAGACGACCTTCAATTATACCGTAGCACGTGACGGTATTGTCAATGCCGACATATTCAACGTACTCGGTCAAAAGGTAAAATCGCTGCTTCATCACGCAAAAATCAGTGCCGGTTCCCACACGTTGCACTGGGATGGCGACACAGACAGCGGTACACACGCAGCCAGCGGCCTCTATATTCTCCGGCTTGAAAGTGGTGGAAAAATAAAGACGACAAGGATCATGCTGACCCGATAAATGAATACCCGTCTTGACCACTGTTCATTTTGACAGGCAAACGGAGACTAATATGCAGCAAAACTGTTCATATTAAAAGAGCCGCTCACATTGCAATCGAAGGTACAGTTCTTGCAATATACCGTGGCAACAATTGAGATTGACTGTTGTCTATCAGAGAGGGAGACCATGAAAATTTCACCCAACACCCCTGCGCAATCGGCCTATGCCCATGAAGCCAGGACAAAACAAAATGCCATGGACAAGCCCTCTAAAGAGCCCAGCGCCGCTGTCGACCGCTTCACCCCCAGCGGCGAGGTTCCCGAAACCGCTGCCAAACCGGCCCTGGTGACCCTGCAGAGCATTCAAAAAGAAATCAAACAACAGGCCTATACCCTGTTGCAGCAACAGGCCGCCAAATCCGGTGACCCTGCGTTGCTTAACAATTTCTTAACCTTCGATAATGAAGAGATCAAGGACAATGCCGATCCACTGGGCCTGGGCGCTTACTTCACCGCCAATCCGGAAGACTGGGAGCAGGTGCAGAACGGCATTGTACCCGATCATTTCAATATGGAAAACACAGGCCAGCGTATTTTAGACATCTGGATGGGGGGTATCGATGAAAGCGGCGATATTTCCGCCCAGGTGGACGAGATCAAATCCAATATCAATATGGCCTACGGCGATGTCTCCAGCATGCTGGGCGGTCTGCCCGGGCTGGTCACAGACACACAGGACTGGATCATGGGCCAGCTGGATGATTTTGTGGAACGAAAAACAACCATTGAGTAAATCTGTCGATTATCTAAAAAGCCCCGGCCAAATGACCGGGGCTTTTTTAATGGCTATCGCAGCAACATCATTTTCTGTACAAGACGCCGCCCCTCCCCTTCCAATACCGCAAAATAAACGCCACTGGGCAGGTCATTGGCATTGAATACCTGTTTATGCCAACCCGCATTCTGCACCCCGGAAAAGAGCTCGGCAACAGTGCGGCCGGTGACATCCACCACAGTCATTTTTATCTCTCCACCAACCGGCAAGGCGTATTTCAATACGGTTTCAGGATTAAAGGGATTGGGATAATTGGCACTGAGCCTTAATTCACCGGGTAGCCCGGGAGACGGTGCAACTGAGGAGGGGCCGGAGGCGAGCGTCAAACTTCCCAATGTTTCTGCGCTCTCCCACAACATTCCCTCTGGCCACTGCATGACATTGCCGTATCGCGTCGGATACTGCAAGCCTTTATGCTGAAGCCCTACTGCAAACCCCAGGGTTTCTCCGGCAGGTGTGGCCAACGGACTGTGGGCCAGATGCAGCGCCACTTCATACTGCGCATGGCCGGCGTCGTTTGACCACGCATAGGCAATCCCCGTCGAAACCGATGCAGGTACGCTGCCATTCAACTGATTGGGATAACTGCCCCAGAAAGCCTGCGCCCAGTGCCCGACATCCGACAACATCATCCGCCCTTCATTACCCGGTGACACAGCCGGCCAGGTCCCGCTATGGTCCTGATCGAACATGAAGCCTACCACATTACCCGCCTGCCCCACGGCATCGCTGGAATCATCGATGGCCACGTAGAGAAATTCACCGTCATTCATCACATGCACATTCACGGCGCTGCCACTCCAATCCAGCTGCTGCCGATAGGTGAAAGCCGCCTGCCACTCTTCCTCTGCCAAAACCCCATCGACTGTGGGCGCTGCATCGGTCCAGGGCGAATTCATTTGGGGCTTCTCAGATCCGGCAACCGCCTCATTGGAATTCAAGATGACTTCAGACGTACCGTTATAACGTGTACGTACAGAATATTGATAGTGCTTGCCCGCCTCCACATCTGTATCGATATAATCCAGCATCAAGGCGCCAGCAGGCCCCCGGTCACCCGGATTGACAGATGCCATTCGGGTCCAATCCCCCTCACCTATGTCCCTTCGATATATTTCATAGGGTTCAGACGGGCCATCACCCAGGGCCGCTTCCCAGGAAAGCGGGATCATCCCGGCATGACCGCTCGCCGCCACAGCCCAGCGGGGAGAATAATTCGGCATGGCAATTAAATGAATATCCCCGTAATCACTGCTCCTGTCTGTCCAACATACAAAATTCATATTCCTATTGGCAAAACAAGAAATTTGCCCTTGAGACTGCTCCGTCCCCGTTTCAGTCAGTGGATTGATAAATATTTGGTTTGAAGTCAAATTGAGCGTAAAAAATATCTTTTTTTCTTCCCCGTTTTGCTCCGTCCAAAAAGCCCTGAACAATCCATCCTCTGAACAGGAGAGTGCCGGGTCATTACACACACGCTCATCACTTCCTGAAATAAATATCTGCCGCTCATCAATGGGAAGGCCCTCAGCATTGTACTCTCGATAATGCAACCCGTTGGCATAGCGCCACATGACGACGAAATGCCCATTCTCACGCACTTCAACAACGGGTTGAATAATAATATCATTATCGGGATTGAGGGGGCTGATGGGGAAGTTCTGACCTATCAAAGTCCCATCCACATCCAGCCGCTGGCCATAAATACGCAATCCGCCATCCCGTCCATCACGCCAGACCACCACACCCTGCCCCTCAAGGTTTATTGCAAAATGATGATCCAGAGCGCTGGTTCCATTGACTTCACTGATCTGGAAATTTGCACCGACCGCCTCGCCCTTTGCATTGTAGCCCTGCCCCCAAACCTGCCCCCATGATCCGCCATTCCTGAAATCGGCAAAGACCACAACAAACTTGCCCTCCCTTGTGCAGCCAATCAATCCGTTACCATTTGGAAGTGATGTCCCGTCATCATTTACCAGAATCTCATCTCCAAGTGCTGCGCCATTGGCGGCAAAGCGCCGGATAAACACCTCTTTCCCCCGATAAAGACGATAGTCGCACCAGGAAAGAACCATCTCACCGGATTCAAGAACTGCGGCGTTGGGATTGGTAAAATTTTTCTCCGCTTCATACTCATGTATTCTGAAATTCTCACCCACAGGCACACCGTTTCTATTCACAATCTGTGCATAGACGTTACTCCACATATTTCGATTATCCTCCCAGCAGACCACCGTATGCCCCCAGCTGTTGCTGGACATAGCGGGATGATGCTGGCCCTCTCCACTGGCATCGGTATTCAACTTCAAGACATTCTGCGCCCACAGTCCATGGGTCAACAAACAGACTACAATAAGAATGGAGCTTTTCACGGGGAACCTCCACATTTTGGATGAGCAAATGAATTGAATAAATATGCGCAGCGTTAAAAACAAATATAGGAAATAAATTTGACTTATCAATTAAATTCTCTAAAATATAACAGAGATACGTATTTATATTTACCGACGACTAACTTGGAGATTGAAAAAATAATGTTTATACTCTGGATGCGGTGAAACGCTCCAACACCGCATTGTCTTGGATGCGGTGAAACGACCCAACACCGCATTGTCTTGGATGCGGTGAAACGACCCAACACCGCATTGTCTTGGATGCGGTGAAACGCTCTGCCCCTTTATGCTGTCATCTCGAACGCCAGCTCCACCGGCGGTGAGAGATCTTATAGCTTAAAGATTACACCGCCAACTCAACTTTTAAAGATCTCTCAAGAAAGCGCCCTTTCGAGATGACAGCTTGAGACTATACCCAATCCTGACTCAAATCCTTCCACTCTGCATTCATGCGTTCAACAAGATCATTCTTTTCTCTGTGCCAGGCTCTGCGAGATGACACATCAAGTTTAGCAAAAAAAAATAAAGGTCATTTTCAGAGTGTAAACAATGTTTTCCCACAAATCAAGTCTCGAATGATTTCCTTGACACCCTCCCTCTCCATTCCGTACTTTTCATCTCATCCAAAAACGAATAAAACGAGTCCACATGCCCGACGCCCTCAGCCTCTTCCACCCCGTGTTGGCCGACTGGTTTAAAAACCATATTGGCACACCCACCGACGTGCAGGCCCAGTCCTGGCCGGCCATTGCCAAAGGGCAGCATGTTTTAGTGACCGCTCCGACAGGCTCAGGCAAGACACTCACCGCCTTCCTCTGGGCATTGAACCAGTTGGCCACGGGTGCATGGACAGCCGGGCAGACGCGCGTGCTCTACATCTCCCCTTTAAAGGCCTTAAACAACGACATCCGCCGCAATCTCATCACCCCGTTGGAGGGTCTGCGCAAGACCTTTGGCGATGCAGGACAGGAATTGCCCGAGATCCATGTGCTCACCCGTTCCGGCGACACGCCTCAGAAAGACCGGCAGCGCATGAAGAAGAAACCGCCGGAGATCCTGATCACCACGCCGGAGAGTCTCAACATCCTCCTGACCTCTGCCGGGGGACGCGCCATGCTCACCGGCATTCGGGCCGTTATTTTGGATGAGATCCACGCCGTCATCGGCAGCAAACGCGGCACCTGGCTCATGACCGCCGTGGACAGACTGGTGCCGCTCTCCGGCGAATTTCAGCGCATCGGCCTCTCTGCCACCATCAAACCCATGGACGTGGTGGCCGCCTTTCTTGGGGGATACATACAAAACCCATCCAACAACCCCGACGACTTTCAACCCCGTCCGGTGACGATGATTCGCTCATCCATTGAGAAGCGATACGACATTCGCATCCGTTTTCCCGACGGCTCTGACCAGCCCGCGGCTGGCGAGGCCTTCTGGCATCCGCTGGTGGGGGCGTTCAAGGAGATTGCCGCAGCCAACACATCGACACTGTTCTTTGTGCGCGGCCGCCGCATGGCCGAGAAGATGTCGCTTAAAATGAACATAGGCGAAGACCCGCCGCTGGCCTACGCCCATCACGGATCACTCTCCAAGGAGATCCGTCTGGAAGTGGAACGCCGACTCAAACAGGGTAAACTCAAGGCCATTGTGGCCACCAACTCTCTGGAGCTGGGCATCGATATCGGCCATCTGGACGAGACCGTACTGATACAGACGCCGCCCTCGGTTTCCAGCGCCGTGCAGCGCGTGGGCCGGGCCGGTCATCAGGTGGGCCAGGTCAGCAAGGCGACTATCTTCCCCACCTACGAACAGGACTTTCTGGCCGCTGCCGCGCTACTGCCGGAAATTCTGGAGGGACGCATCGAATCTGTGCGCCCTGTAGCGCAGCCCCTGGACGTACTGGCGCAAATCATTATCTCCATGTCGACCACTGAGACCTGGAAGTTGGACGATCTCTTCAATCTCCTCCGCTGCTCCTGGCCCTATCGAAACCTCTCACGCAAACCTTTTGACCTGGTGGTGCAGATGCTGGCCGGACGCTACGAGGGCCTGCGCATCCGTGAACTCAAGGCCCGCATCTCTATTGATGAGAATGCCAATACGATTCAGGCCAAACCCGGTGCGCGCCTGGCCCTCTACGCCTCGGGCGGCGTGATACCGGATCGGGGCAATTATCACCTCAGGCGGGCAGACAGCCGCGCCCACATCGGGGAGCTGGACGAGGAGTTCGTCTGGGAGGCCAAAGTCGGCCAGACCTTCATCTTTGGCACGCAGCGCTGGACCATTGAAAAGATCACACACAACGATGTGCTGGTGCGGCCCGGCGACCCACGTTCCATGGCCACCCCCTTCTGGCGCGGCGAGCTCCCTGCACGGGACACGCACTTCTCCACCTTGATCGGCGCGTTTCTTGAATGGGTGGAAAGGCATATGGACGACGAGGGATTTGCACAGCGTCTCTCCCGGGAACGGCACATGGACCCGGCCGCGGCCGAACATCTCACCGCCTTTCTTAAGCGTCAACGCGACCGAACGAAAACCCCGCTGCCCCATCGGCATCATGTGCTGGTGGAGCATGTGGAATCCGGTCCCGGCGGCGCACCGGGCCGTCAATTGGTGATTCATACCCTCTGGGGCGGCAAGGTCAACGCCCCGCTGGCCGTGGCCCTGCAAGCCGCCTGGGAGAAGGCCTACGGCCATCCGCTGGAGATTTTCCCGACAGATGATGCCGTGGTTATGCAGCTCCCCCACGACGCGGTCAGCGGACGCCAGCTCTTCAATCTCTTGATCAACGACGATATTGAATCGCTGCTGCGCCGCAAGCTGGAGAGTTCCGGCCTCTTTGGCGCCCAGTTCCGCGAATGCGCGGGCCGGGCGCTGCTCATCGAACGCCAGGGCCTGCGCAGACGTCTGCCCCTGTGGATGTCGCGGCTCAAATCACAGAAGCTGCTCTCAGCCGTGGGCAAGCTCGACGACTTCCCCATTCTGCTGGAGACCTGGCGCGCCTGTCTGCGCGATGTCTTTGACCTGCCGGCGCTGAAAGAGCGGCTGGCCGAGATCGAATCCGGCGCCGTAAGCCTGGGCGAGTGCATCACGCCCGTGGCCAGCCCCATGGCCCATGACGCCACCTACGATCAGATCAACAAATACATGTACGAAACCGATGAGCCCGGCGGCGGCCAGCCCACGGCGCTCTCCGATGAACTGATCCGCCAGGTGGCCCTCGATCCCGCCCTGCGTCCGCAGATTCCGCGAGCCGTCATTGATGATTTTGAGGCGCGACGCCAGCGTCTGGCCCCGGGGTACAGCCCCGCTTCGGCTGCGGATCTCGTCGACTGGGTGCGGGAACGCTGGGTGCTCACCGAAAGCGAATGGACACAGCTCACAGAGGCCATCCTCCGTGATCACGGTGAGGCGTCCGCGCCATGGATTGCCGACGCAGAACAGCGCCTGCTGCCCATCCAGCCGGAACGGGCCGCATCGCCGCTGGTCACAACGCGTGAGGCCTGGCCGCTTCTGAAAAATGCGCTGGATGCTATTTGGGGAAAGGTGAACACGGATCCGCCGGATATAGAATATCCACGGCCGCAATTTGACATTGCCGCCGTGGATATTCTTGGGGAGTGGCTCAGTTTCTACGGACCGAGAGAAGTGCAGTGCATCGCATCGATCTGGGGGTGGCCCGACGAAGATCTGGCTGAACTGCTCACAGACCTGGAGGACAGCGGCCGGCTGATCCGCGGTCAACTGACCGACCATTCAGGCGTGACCGTCTGTGAATCCGAGACCTTTGAGATCCTCCTCCGAATGATGCGCCGTGCCGGGCGTCCGACCTTCCAGCCATTGCCCATCGACAGGCTGCCCTGGCTTTTGGCGCGAAATCAGGGCATCATCGAAACAGGAAAATCCGAAGCCGATCTGGAGAAACGCCTCGACTGCCTGTTGGCCTACAGTGCGCCCGCCGTCCTCTGGGAGAGCGAAATACTCCCGGCGCGTATGACCGGAGACACAAACCGTATGTTGGATGGTTTATTATCGGAGACTGCGTTGATCTGGATGGGCACAGGGAAGAAAACGGTGTCTCTGCTCTTTGAAAACGACAGAGATTTGCTGAGTCTCCCGTCCGAGACCGACGATTTAACATCACTCTTTCCCGACCCGGTCGGGCGCTACGATATCATGACTCTGGCCTCACAGTCCGGCCGAACCGCAGGAGAAATCACAGACCGGCTCTGGCAGGCGGCCTGGCAGGGGCAGATCACCGCCGACACCCTGGCGCCGCTACGGAAAGGCGTGGCCACGGGCTTTAAAGTCCCCGCCATTGCCGATGGCGCATCCACCGGCCGGACGCGCCATGCATCACGGCGCATGCGCTTTGCCCGATGGAAGGGCACAGCAGCCGCAACCGGACAGTGGCGACTGCTGCCGCCGATCCAAATCGACAACGACCCCATCTCTGAAACCGAACGCCAGCGCGACCGCGTGCGGTTGCTGTTGGACCGCTATGGGATTCTCTTCAAAGCACTGCTGGACAGGGAACTGCCGCTGCTGCGTTGGTCCGCCCTGTTTAGAACGCTGCGATTGATGGAGTTGTCAGGTGAAATTGTCAGCGGCCAGTTCTTTGAAGGCATTCCGGGATTGCAGTTTGCCGCGCCAGACACGCTGGCTCTGTTTCAGGAGAAAGTGGAAGCCAGGGCCGTCTGGTGGATGAACGCCATTGATCCGGCCAGCCCCTGCGGCCTGCCTTTTGATGGGTTGCGTGAAGGCCTTCCCCGAAGGGTGGATTCCAACCATCTGGTCTATCGGGGAAGCGATCTCATTCTCATCTCACAACGCAAGGGCAAGACACTTACCGTCTATATCCCGCCAGACGACAGAGAGCTGCCCGCGGCCCTGGCCCCGCTGCGCCATCTGCTGCAGCGCAAACTCAAACCGGTGCGGCGCATCGTGATCGAAACCATCAACGATGAGGAAGCGGCCCAATCCGCCTATGCCGATGTGATTAAAAAGGAATTTGAGACCCAGGCCGACGCGCATCACCTGACACTGTACAGAACCGTATAACCCAATCAAGGACAGACCAATGATCATCAGAGATGAAGCTCGCAGCGACATCCCGGCCATTACCACCGTCACCCAGGCTGCCTTTAAAGACATGTCCGTCAGCCAGCAGACCGAGGCTTTTATTATCAACGCACTGCGCAATGCCGGGGCGCTGACACTCTCGCTTGTGGCCGAGATTGAAGGTGACGTGAAGGGCCATGTCGCCTTTTCACCGGTCACCTTATCCGATGGCACGACGGAATGGTATGGCCTAGGGCCGGTTTCAGTGCTACCACAATTGCAGAGACAGGGCATCGGCACAGCCCTGATTACACTCGGACTGGCCCGGCTAAGGGAACAGGGCGCCCAGGGCTGTGTGCTGGTGGGCGATCCAGGCTATTATGAACGTTTTGGATTTGTCAACTCTAGAACATTAACCTACCCAGGCGCCCCCCGGGAGTTCTTTCTTTCGCTCCCCTTTGGCCCCCACCAGCCAAAGGGGCATGTGGTCTTTCATGACGGTTTCCAGGCCACAAGCTAAACACTTCACAATCACGGTCCAATACACCCAGATTAAAAAACCCCGCCTGAGAAGACGGGGTTTTCGTTTCAAAAAAATACAGCTGCTTATTTTTTCTTCTCCGGTGGAATATAGTAACCTTCTCTGGACAACAGATGATCCAGGTTGGCAATGCCGTAGGCCAGAATGGCCGTGAGCGTGGCGCTGTGTGCCTGGTAGTCAGGAATCATCTTGTTGTAGAGATCTCTCTCCGTGTGCCAGATCTCGCGATAGCTGAAATTGTCGCCCCGGGGATAGCCGCCTGACAGGCCCATGGTGGGCACGCCTTTTACGGCAAAGGGTCCGGAGTCTGTGCCCCAGGCTTTTTCCGGACGTGGCCGCGGTCTTCTCTCAGTGATCTCAAAAGCAAATTCCGGGTCGACTGATTTCATGGGCGCGCAGATCGCTTCAATATCGGCACGCATGGCAGGAGTGACACTGATGCCCGTGGGACAGGAAGGCCCGCCGTCGCGATTGATCATGTTGGAGACCTTGGCCAATTTCTCCGGATTATCCTCAACCCAATGCCTGGACCCAAAGAGACCGAATTCCTCGCCTGCAAAGAGAATGAAGAGCATGCTCCGCCTGGGTTTGCCGCCAGCCTCCATGATGAGCCTGGCCGCCTCCATGGCGTTGGTCACGCCCACGCCGCAGTCCACACCGCCGGTGGCCACGTCATAGGCATCCAGATGGCCGCTGACAATCACATACTCATCGGGGAATTCTGTGCCGCGAATCTTGCCGATGACATTGTGATACTTCACCGGTCCCATGCGGAAGTGGTTGCGAATATCGAACTCCAGCAGAAAATAACGGCGTTCTTTCACTTTCTGTTCGATGATTTTATACTGATGCTCGTCCAGTTTGATGTCCGGCACCGTGGGCAAAGTCTCCCAGGTCATGTCTAAAATATTGGGCGTGCTTCGCAGGGCCACCATGGGCACCGGCGCCGACTGAATCATGCCCAGAATGCCGGCCTCTCTCATCTCTTTATAGAACAGAGCCGGTTCTTCTTTGAGCGGAATCAGTTTTTTCTGTTTTTTCGGCTTATCTTTGTATTTGCGATTGTGCTGACGAATCTCCCGATTCTGTTTGACAATTTCCAGATTTTCAGCGATGATATTGGCTCTCAGTGAATCGGCCTTGGGAGAGATGTCAATGGGCCTGCCGCTGCTCTTCCCGGAGATCAATACCCATTTGTCCTTGAGCGCGCCTTTGATATTATCAAATTCACGCTGATTCTTGGGCTCCATAATCACTTCACCGCGTTGCACGCCTTTGGTGCCGGCCGTGTAAGACGGCGTGACAAAATGCAGGGCCATGCCGTCTTCAGAGAGCATGCGGCCAAACCAGGGGCCGCGGTTGAAACCGACAGGCAGCTCACCTGCCTCGTCCAGCTCCACCTCCATGCCCCAGTCGCGGAAACGGCTGGCCGTCCATTTCTCGGCATCTTCGTAAGCGCCAGAGCCGATAAGGCGTCCGCCGATGCGGTTGGTGAGAATATCCAGATGGTCCATCACCTGATTGTCTGTGGTGCCAATCTCAATAATCTTTTTGACAACGACATCGTTCTGGCTCATTGCGTTTGAAACGCACAATCCGAAAAACAGCAGAATCGTAAACAGTATGCGCCTTTTCAATGGACTGTCTCCTCTTTCGTCTAGGTCTTTGGGGAACATTCTTCCGAATGTCTATGGGGTGCGCCTTCTTTCAAGAAAGACGCTCAGGATTGATGCATGCCCATCGACCGCAGCTGCATTTTTTTGGGCGATAAAACCATGCAGTCTTTCCGACAGCAATACATGCGGTGTCAATATAAAAGCGCAAACCGATAATGTCAAGACCGGGTTTTATGTACCGTCACCCATCAGTGACAACAGCCCTCCGCTTTTTTGAGTCCTCTACTATGTTCAACCTCACGAACGGTATTTCTATACCCTGTGGCATTCTCCGCCATGCGCTCCAAGAATGAAAACGCCACTTTTTTTTCATCTGTTGAAAAACCTTCAGTCAACAGTTCAGACCATTTCTTTAAAATAGACCGGATCTTCGGCTTCAGGGCCAGGCCGCGCTCAGTGAGAAAAATGCGATAGGCTCGGGAATCGCTCTCGTCTTTCTCGCGACGAATATACCCCAACTCCATCAGCTTGCGCACGGCGCGCGTGGTGAGAGCTTTATCGACACGCATATGCTGGGCAATACTATTCTGACTGATGCCATCGTGCCTATAGAGCATCATGAGAATAAAATGATTGCCGCTGCCCAGTCCAAATTGCGCCATTTCATGTTCAAAATAATGAGCGGCCTGCCGATGAATACAGCCGATGATACGGCCCACTGAGGCATTTTCCATTACGCAACCTCTCCAGTCATGGGGTGATGTCGCCACTCTTCACGCAGGCGGAGCAGCAGAACCAAGGTCAAGACAGCCGAGAGCACATCGGCCACGGGAAAGGCCATCCACACACCGGCCAGCTGGAAAAAACGGGGCAGAATCAGCACGAGGGGAATCAAAAAAAGCACCTGCCGTGACAGTGAAAGGAAAAAATTGGGCACGGCCCGCCCAATGGCTTGAAACAGTGTGGACCCTACCACTTGAAAACCCACCAGCGGAAACGCGAGAATCACCCATTTCAGGGCAACACGGCCATGGTCAAGGAGCACAACATCTGTGGAAAAGAGGCTAAAAATCTGAACCGGGAACAGGGCCAGAACCACGGTCCCGCCTATCGAAAAAATAGAGGCGGAAATAAAGGCCAGTTGCAAAGTGCGCTTCAAACGGTCAATTCGACCAGCGCCATAATTGAACCCGACAATGGGCTGCATGCCCTGGGCAATGCCCATGAGCGGCATGAAGACAAACATCAATACACGGAAGAGAATGCCGTAAACGGCAATGGCCGTATCCCCGCCAAATTCTGCCAAAGTCCGGTTGATCACCATGGCCAGCACGCTCATGGCCGAATGCCTGGCAAAAGTGGCCACGCCCACACCAAGAATTTCACGCAAAATAGTCCACTCGACTCGCCAATCGGCCAATGCAGGCCGTACAGAAGCCCGACCCGTGTAGAAGAAATGCACCAGAAAAGCTGTGGTGAAGCATTGAGAGATCAACGTGGCCCAGGCAGCACCGGCCACCCCCCATTTAAAATGCAGGATAAACACGGCGTCCAGAATAATATTGGCCACGGCCCCAATGAGCATGGTCACCATGGCCACATTGGCCCTGCCCTCTGCGCGGACCAGGTTGTTCATGGCCATATTCACCGCCGTGAGCGGGGCCGTCAGCATGATGATAGAGAGATAAACCCTGGCCACGGGTTTCAAGGTGGCTGTGGCGCCAAAGAGATCCAGAATGGGATCTAAAAACAGAAGGCCCAGAACTGTGACAGCAATACCAATCCCCAATGAAACCGCCAAAGCATTGCCCACGGTTTTCCCGGCGTTCTCTGTGTTTCCAGCACCCAGATTTCTTGAAAAAAGCGAGGCGGCCCCAATACCCACCATCTGGCTCAGCCCCATCATCAATGTTTGAAGTGGAAATGCAATGGACAGCGCACCAATGGCCAGCGTGCCCACACCGCGGCCCACAAAAATTGTGTCAATAATATTGTAAAGCGACATCACCATCATGCCGATCATGGCGGGGAGCGAAAGTTTAATCAGGAGTTGCCCTACATTTTCATTGTTTAAAATTTGATTTTTTTGCACATGACACCTTTTATTTAGTTGACAAGTCAACCAAAATATACGACAAAAAGGTTGACCTGTCAACTATTTTCTCATCAAACACCAACCCACTCAAAGGCGCTTCCTCAAAAAACAAACATTCATTCAAAACTTTATCTTGACAATGCCGTATCAATTTCTATATTAATCAAACGATCGTTTAAAACATGCGTTTAACGACTATCGGAGTCTTCTAGATGAAACGTTCAATCCTCCTCTTCCTAGTACTCCTCTGCGGTAGCGCTGCGGGCCAGAGTCTCTTTGAAAGTGCCCTGACAGAAACCGAGGAGAGCACGGCATTGCCCGTGGAAATCAACGGTTTTATCCGTGGAATGACCTACGCCGGTCAATCCACAGAGAAGCAAGAGGCCGACCTCAAAGCCGCCCTGGCCGAACTGGACCTTCAATTCCGTGTACGGAAAGGTGACTGGGGCCAGGGCTTTGCCCAGTTCCGCATGCGTCGCGGATCAGAATTGGGCGAAACCGTATCTGAGATCGAACTGCGCGAGGCCTACGCTGCCTTTTATCTGGGGGCGCTGGACCTGCGCATCGGCCATCAGATTGTGGTCTGGGGCCGCGCCGACGGCATCAACCCCACCAACAACATCACCCCCCAGAACATGCTTCGCAGAAGCCCTGACGAGGACGACCGCCGCCAGGGCAACACGATGCTGAGGGCGTTTTACGCTGCAAATCCCTTTCGATTGGAGTGCATCTGGACACCTGTGTATGCATCCAGCACTTTGCCGCTGGGCCTTATCCCCCTGCCGGAAGCGGTTGTTTTGACCGATACCTGGACGCCGCCCTCCCTGCTCAAAGAGGGAAATATCGCCGTCAAACTGCATCTTGAAACTGCAAAATTCGATGGTTCTCTCTCTCTCTTCAACGGTTACGCCCCGCTTCCCGGTCTGGCCGCTGCCCTGCCTTCTGACGGATCAGCCGTCCATGTCACCCCAACGCCTTATCGAACACGCATTCTGGGCGCCGATTTACAGACAACCTGGGGCCCGACAGGCTTACGGGGCGAAGTCGCCTGGAAAACACCCCATGCCGATGCAGGGGTGTTTACGCCGACGCCTGAGGAAGAGATTCACGCCGTACTGGGCCTGGATCGCAGTTGGGGAAACTTCAATCTCATTCTTCAGTATGAATTCAAACACGTGCCCCACTGGTCAACCCCTGTGCTGCCCGCGGTCTACCCCCTGGATCCTCTGGGTTTTCTGTTTATAGAAAAAAACCGCATGCTCTCAGGCCAGCTGGAGAAAACCCAGCACGGCCTCATTGCCCGGCCGTCGTGGACGCTCTGCCACGAAACACTCTCCTTGGAGATGCTCACGCTCTATCGCTTGACAACAGAGGAGTGGATGCTGGCCCCGCGCCTGCGCTACGACCTGGCCGACGCCTTAACACTCACCCTGGGTGCCGACCTCTATGGCGGCCCCGAAGCAACGCTCTTTGGCAGCACGCAGGACGCCTTCTCTGCGGGATTCATCGCCCTCAAGACCGCATTTTAAGGAGCCGCCCCATGACGCAAGAAGAAAAACTACAGGCCAGAGAACGCATTCTCAAAGCCGCCCTGCAGCTCTTTGCCCGCAAGGGTTTCTTTGCCGTAGGCGTACGGGAGATTGCCGCCCAGGCCCAAGTGAATATTTCCATGATTTCCTACTATTTCAAAGGAAAAACCGGCATTCTCGTGACAATCATGGCCGCTTTCATGGATCAGACCTATGGCATTCTTGAAAATGCCATTGCGCGGGATCTGCCCGCTGATCCAAAGCTGCGCAGGGTGATTGAAGATCTCATCGACTTTGTTCAGGACAATTTTGAACTGACTGAGGTGGTTTTCCAGGCCATGCCGTTGGATATCCCCGAGATTGCACAACAAAAATCAGAACATGTCAATCACATTATTTCACTGTACAACGACCTCGCCGTCGGCCTGGGCCTTGAGCCCAATGATATTGAACTCTTTACCAGTATCGGTCCGGCTATGATCTCTATCATTCTCACCCATTTCAGATTTAAAAACATACAGCGCCAGATCTTCGGGCTTGAATTTAATTCTGAATTTTACGTGCGCTACAAACAAATCATCACCACATTGATACTCGACGGCATGCATGGCCTGGCCCGCATACCCGATGAGATCAAGGAGCTTCATTCATGAACACCTTTGCCGATAAAATCCTGAAATTCCGCTGGCCCATCATCATCGGATTCATCCTCCTCTCTCTGGCTATGGGCGCGCAGATCCGCCACGCTGAGATTGAACCTGACGTGAAGGCCTCGCTGCCCGCTGACATGCAGTCCCGGCTGGACAATGATAAAATTGATGACCTCTTTGGCGGCACGGAGATGTTGATGGTGCTGCTGCGTACCGACGATGTGCTCAACACCGAGACTCTGAAACGAACGAAGACACTCTCTAAAAAACTCAATCGCATCAAAGGGGTGGACAAGGTACTGTCGCTGTTCGACCTGAAGCATATCCGCTCCGAAGACGGCGCCATGATCGTCGATCCCGCTGTGCGACGCATCCCCAGAGACGACGCGCAACGGGAAGTGCTGCGCCGTGAAATTATCGACAATGATATGGTCTTCGGCAGCGTGGTTTCCAAAGATTTCACACTCACTGCCGTGATTGCCGTACTGAAAGATGATGTTTCCGAATCTGAACTCATCCCCCAGGTGGAGGCACTCATTGAGGCCGTGCCAGGCGATGAAGAAACCGTCATCGGCGGCCTGCCCTACACGCGCTTCAATATTACCTATTATATTCAGAAAGACATGAGCCGCCTCATGCCCATTGGCATACTCATCATGCTGGGCTTTCTCTTCTCCTGCTTCCGCCAGGCCCGTGGCGTGCTACTGCCCTTTGCTGTGGTCATCATGTCTATTCTATTCAGTATGGGTCTGGTCCCCTTACTGGGCTGGAAAATCCAGACCATCACCGTCATCCTGCCTATCTTCCTCATTGCCGTGGCCAATGACTACGGCATTCACATGATTGCCAAGTACCAGGAGGACAACGTCCCGGGCAATACATTTTCAAAAGGCGATCTGGCCCGGCGCATGTTTCAACAACTGGGGCGTCCCATCTTGCTCACCGGTCTGACCACCATGGCCGGCATGCTCTGCCTCTTGGGTCACATCATGCTGCCCGCCAAACAGCTGGGCATTCTATCGGCCATTGGCATTGTCTACGCCCTCTTGGTCAGTCTGCTCTTCATTCCGGCCGTGACCTCTCTTTTGCCCAAGTCCAAACCCGTACTCTCCGGCTTGGAAGGGCACAATGGCAAGGGTCATATTTTGGAGCGCCTGCTCTGGTTCTTCGGCCGGCTGGTTTCAGAACGCCCCAAAACCGTCATTGTCGCGGCCATTCTGCTGGCGGCCCTCTCCCTGGTCGGTGTGTTTCGCGTGGTGGTGGACACCGACCCCAACGCCTATTTTTCCAAAGGCCACAAACTGCTGCGCGCCTCTCAGCTCATCGATGAGAACCTGGGCGGTTCACAAACCGTCTCCGTGGTCTTCAAGGGCGATATCAAAGACGCCACACTCATGAAAAAAATAGATGACACCGAGCATAAGCTGGAAGCCATGGACGAGGTGGGCCTGACCACCTCAGTGGCCCGCATCATCCGCCAGATGAGCCGGGCGCTCAATGACAGCACAGATGCCATGTTCGATGAAATCCCGGACACGCGCAACGCCGTGGCCCAGTACTTTGAGCTCTACGCCATGAGCGGCGATGCCGAGGATTTTGAGAAGATGGTGGACTTCCCCTACGAGCACGCCCTGGTCACCGCCCGCATCAATCAAACAAAGACCTCTGTTGTAACCCGGGTCATCGAGCAGATTCAGACATGGTTTGAAGGCGATGCCGACGTGCTTCTGGTGGGCGGCTTCGGTGTGGTGCTGGCCGACCTGGCCAAAGCCATGGTTCACGGTCAGGTGCTCAGCCTCTCTCTGGCCGTGCTGATTGTGGCCGTGCTCATGATGCTGCTCTTCCGATCCGTGGCCGCGGGACTGATCTCTGCTGTGCCCCTGGCCGCCTCCATGATGATCCTCTTTGGACTGATGGGCGTCTTCGGCATTGAACTCAATGTCGCCACGGCCATGCTCAGCTCCATCATGATCGGTGTGGGCATTGACTACACCATTCACTTTCTCTGGCGCTACAGAGAGGAGCGGCAGAACGGCCTGGCCCCGCAACCGGCGGTGATGCGTACGCTGACCACGGTGGGTCGCGGCATTGTGTTCAACGCCCTCTCTGTGATTGTGGGATTTGTGGCCCTGCTCTGGTCGGGTTTCATGCCGGTCAGATTCTTCGGCTTTCTCGTGGTGGTCTCTATTGCGGCCTGTCTTATTGGGGCCTTGGTGCTGATCCCCGCCCTGGCGCTGGTGATTCGGCCCAAATTCCTCGAGCCGGAGGTTCCCGAATGAAAATGCCCCGATGCAATACACCGATGGCCGTAGCCCAGATTGACAGGCATAGCAACAAAACCTATCGGGCCGCTCTATACTGGCCGGGCCGCGGTTTACTGGAAGGTATTCTGCAGGCATTCAGACGCAGCACTCAAAAAAAAACAATCGATAGATTGGAGGAAACACATGCGATGGATTAATTTATTTATCTCAGCATTAATCATCGGCGGCGCCCAGGTCATGGCCCAGGACTTGGATGCCAGAACGATCATGGACAGGGCCTTTGAAGCCACTAAACTGGACGGGGCCGAGTCGGTCTCCACCATGACCATCATCGACGGCAAGGGCCGGGAACGTATCCGTAAAATTGCCCAGGCGAGCAAACTCACAAATGCAGGAAAAACCGAGAAGAAACTCATCCGCTTCCTGGCGCCTGCAGACGTCAAAGGCACGGGGCTTCTCACCTTTGACCACGAGAATGCGGATGACGACATGTGGCTCTTCATGCCCGCGCTGCGAAAAACCAGGCGCATTGTCTCTTCAGAAAAGGCCAAGAGCTTCATGGGCTCAGAGTTCTCCTACGCCGATATCAATCCCCCCACACTGGATGATTTCACCTTTACCCTGCTGGGCGAAGAGGAATTGGACGGCGAACGCTGCTGGAAGATTGAGATGATCCCCGTGGATGAGGATGTGGCCGATGAAAACGGCTTCTCCAAACGCATTTCATGGGTGGCCCAGTCCAATCAGATGAACTGGAAATCAATCTATTACGATCTGGACGAGGAGCTGCTCAAAACCTTGACCGTTGGCGAAGTGAAACTCATCGACCCGGCCAAGAAAAAATACCGCGCCATGCACCTGGAGATGGTCAACCATCAGAATGACCGGCGGTCGATACTGCACATCGACCAGATACAGTTTGCCCCCCAGGTCAAGGAGAGCTTCTTTACCACGCGCTACCTGGAGCGGCAGTAATCCCCTCCCATTTGGAATAAATAATGGCCCGATGCTTGACATCGGGCTTCTTTTTAACTACTTTGCAAAATTACAATTTAACCATCCTTTTCAGCCAAAATTCGAGGGATCCTATGGCCAAAAAGAGCTTGATGCTGGAAATTGAAGCGGCAACACGCTGGATCACCAACACCATCACCGGTCGTCCCTGGGCTTTCTCGGTGGAAATCACCCACAACTGCAACGCCAACTGCCGGCACTGTGACAAGGGTGAGTACATTAAAAATGAAAAGCAGGCCACACCGGCTGAATATAAAAAAATCTACGATGAATCCAAGGCCCTGGTTGTTCAGATCTCCGGTGGCGAGCCCATGATGCGCAAAGATTATCTGGATGTGGTCAAGGCCTTTAAAAATCCGGGACACCTCCCCTACATTGTCTTTGTCTGCAACGGGGGCCTGCTCACCCTTGAAAAATACGATGAACTAAAAGCCGCAGGCGTGGATCAATTCTCAATTTCACTGGATTTCCCCGATGAAAGGCACGACGAGAACCGACAGGTCAAGGGGCTCTTCAAGCATCTGGACACGCTGATCCCACAGATCATGGCCCGCGGCAACAACGATGTCACCATGATCACCGCGGTGCACAGGCTCAACTATCCCTATCTGCTGGACAACCTCAAAGTGGTGCAGGACTGGGGCGCCGCCCTCAATTTCAGCATGTACACAGCGGGCCGAACCGGGGACAAATCCCTATTGATTACCGATCCCGAAGATTTGAAAGGCCTGCGCAAATCCCTGGACGATATCATTGAGGCCAAGAAAAACGGCGCCGCTGTATTCAGTTCAGTCGACGTTCTGAATCGATATTATAAGTTTTATGAAAACGGATGTTCAACCCCGCACTGTCAAGTGGGCAAGCGCTCCTTTGTGGTCAACCCCGATGGGACGATCACGCCCTGCGCCATGAAATTCAAGCAGACCTTCTCCAGCCATAAGGCCATCAAGAAACACTTTGTCCCCAATAACCATTGCGACGAATGCTTTATCAGCCTGCGTGCCAATACAGAAAAACCGCTGAGTGAAGTACTGCGCGATGTCTGGGCTTCACGCTCACGCATCTAATTTCCATCGCGACCTTTTTGATACAAACAGGGCTCCGTTCACACGGAGCCCGCGCTGCATAAACCGGAGTGATCATGGCTGCCACTACCATCAGCAAAAGCTCGGTTCAGAAGGGACTGCGCCTCTTTGCCATTCTCACGCTCATCGGATTCAGTATCATCTTCTATATGACGGGTTCACGGGAAACCCTGGACGCGCTGAAACACTTTCGCTGGTTCTATTTCCTGATCTGTGTACTGCTCTTCGGCGTGGACCTGTGTTCGGGTACGGCGCGTATTTATATTTTTACACGCAAAATGGAGGGTCAAACCCCCTCCAATGCCTGGTGGGGCGCCTTTAAAGCCAATCTCTCCAATATTTTTCTGGCGGCGGCCACGCCTTTTCAAACCGGCGGCGGTGTGGCGCAGATCTACATGCTCAATCGATCAGGCGTTTCCGTAGCAGGCGCCACCTCTGTCTCCATTATGAATTTTGTGGCCACGCTCTCCTTTCTCATGGCGGCGGGCATCATGGTGCTCCGGTGGATGAACCAACGTTTTACAGACCTTCCCATACAGGCGATATTGAAACTCAGTTCGATGGTGTTTATCGCCGTCACTGCGGTGTTCTTTGTCTTTCTATTTAAACCCATGTGGATTGGCAGTGTGATTGAGAGAGGCCTGGCCTGGCTGAGTCGGCGCTGGAAAAAACGATCAGCCGTATTGCACAGCGCCTCCACCAGGGTGCACAATTTTGTCGAGACCTATCAGGGCTTTCTCAGCTATTTCTGGAAAAAGGAGAAGCCCACGTTTTTTCACAATATCTGGTTGACGCTTGTACTCTATTTCAACAAATGCCTCATGGCCTATGTGGTGTTGAAAGGCATGGGGCTGGAGGCCGATTTCTGGCAGGTGGTCTCCATTCAGATGCTCTTGATCTTCCTGATCTATTTCTGCCCCACACCCGGGGCCAGCTTCATGGCAGAGACCAGTGCGGCGGCTCTGATGTCTTTAATTATCCCCCACCATTTGGTTTCTGTCTTTTCTATCCTGTGGCGATTCTTCACTACTTACTTCGGTGTGATCCTGGGCGGCATGATTCTGATGAAGGCCATTGGCACAGCCGGAGGAAGTATTGAAGCCCCTACCGACCCATAAACCCGCAAATCTACAATTGATTTCAACTTGCCTGCACTTCAAAGCGGAGAGGCCAGATTCTCCTCGAACCGCAACCCCGGCTACATCTACCAATCGGCCAGGGGCGCAACACGGAGTTCCCCCGCGCCCGGCAGCACTGGTATAAACTTTAGTTAACGATGCCCTTTATTCTTTGGGAAACCGCTTGCAAAACGGCCGGTGAACCCCTACTTTTATATTTCATTTTTAGATATGGAATACAATGCGCCTATTCAAACAGAACAACCGTCCCCTCTGGTGGCTCTTCCTCCTCATTGCCATAATCTGGATTGCCTGCTTTCCCCTCTTCGCCCGGGAATTCCTGGAAAAATTCTTTTACATGCCCTTCTTGGGCATCATTGCGGCCACAGTGGCCAACACCACCCCCGCAGCAGCCGGCATTGTCTACTTCCCCATTCTCACCCGTCTGGACATTCTCCCCGTGACCGCCGTGCAATTCAGTTTGATCATTCAGGCCTACGGCATGGGACTGGGCACCTTGAAATGGTATGCGTTCAATAAAAAACTCTTCATTGGCAATGTACTGCCCATCTGCATCGGTGGCGGCATCATCGGCGTGGTCTCAAGTCTGGTGTTCTTTCCCATTAAAAACCCCGAACTTTTAACGCTGATCTTCAACTTCATCGCCCTGTTACTCACGCAGTTTATCTTCTTCTCCATGCTGGTCAAGAAAAAATATCCAAAACTGAGCGTTAAACTGACCCCCAAATCCATTGCCATCCTCTTTTTCTTTTCCCTGATCGGCGGTCTCATATCAGGCTGGATTGGCTTTGGCATAGACACCATGTTTTACTTCATTCTCACAGTGATATTTCAAGTCAATCCAGCAGCAGCCATTGTCACCAGCATCTCCATCATGGCCAGTATATCCATTGTCGGCACCGCGGTCAACCTGCTCATACATCACGTGCCGCTGGCCCTGTGGTTCTCGGCCATTCCGGGCGTAACCCTTGCCGGGCTGTTTCTGGCAAGCTATGTGGCAGTGAAACTGGGCGCGAGAAATGTGCTGCTCCTCTTCACGCTGCTGCTCAGCCTGGATTTCTTCATCACGTTCTGGACGCAACAGACCATCCCCATGTCCCATATGCTCCGCCAGGGCATCAGCTATGGCCTGATTATTTATCTGGTCTATATTCATATCCGCGTCTTTAAGGAGGGGTATCAGGACATGAATGCCTCTTTGGGTGAATTCAAACCAGACGCGTAATCTACCTGTATAAAAAAATCCAAACAGCCTGGACACAGCGCTGTTTGGATTTGATACTTCTAAGACTTCTATCGATGGCTAGCCGACCACTTCCCCATGCAAAACATCTTGCACCGATGCTCCCACTCGAACCTTCACAATCCGATTATCCAGCGCCGCATCAAAGGGCACGGACACACGCACGTACTCCGAGGTTAAACCGGATATACGTCCGTTCTGATTCCGTCCCTCAAAAAGCACATCCACTGTCTGGCCGATGAACCGGGCGCTGTACTGCCGCTTCTTCTCCTGTGCGACCAGGCGCAGCCGCCTGGCCCTGTCATTCTTCACTGTGGCAGCGATATGCCCCGTCATCTCCGCCGCTGCAGTGCCGGGCCGGATAGAGTAGGGAAAAACGTGGAGATAGGTAAAGGGAATGGATTTCACAAACGCGATGGTTTTCTCAAACTGCGCATCGGTCTCACCGGGAAAACCGACAATCACGTCAGAGCCCAGGCCCACATCGCCGAGACGACGGGTGATATGCTCAATCGTGTTTCGGAAATCAGCCGTGGAATAATAACGATTCATCGCTGTGAGTACGCCATCCTCGCCGGCCTGCATGGGGATATGGAAATGGCGGCAGAGCCGGGGCTCAGCCGCAAAGAGATCGAGCAGCTCATCGGTGACATCCTCACAGTTGAGCGAGCTGAGTCGCAGGCGGCGCAGTCCATCAACCGTCAGGAGTCGACGCAGCAGGCCGGTCAGTTCAGTGCGCCCCCGGCGCTCTTTGCCGTAGTCGCCCACATGGACGCCGGTGAGCACAATCTCCTTGAATCCCTTTGCCACGAGAGCCGCAACCTGACGAAGCACTTCCTCCTCTGGCACGCTGCGACAGGGTCCGCGCGTAATGGGCACAATGCAATAGGCACAACTATTTTTACACCCATCCTGAATCTTCACAAATGCCCGCGTCTGTGCCTGAAAATTCCCGACACTGCTGATGGCCTGCGCGGCCTCCTCCATGGCAGTCACAATAATTTCAGGAGATGCCAGTTTGCCAGGACCGGGGAAATGCTCCAGCATAGAAAACTTGTCTTGAGAGCCAAAGATATAGTCCACGCCCTCTATGGCCGCCAGTTCCTCCGCCGCCACCTGTGAATAGCACCCGGTGACAATCAAGGTGGTGTCCGGCTTCTCACGCAGCAGCTGCCTGATGGCCTGACGCGCCTTGGCTGAGCTCCGTCCGGTGACGGTGCAGGTGTTGAGCACAGAGACGTCTGCAGGCTCGTCATGAGCCGCCACTGCGTAACCGGCATCGATAAAGGCCTGCGTCAGTCCGGCGGTCTCGGCCTGGTTGAGCTTACAACCAAAGGTTCTGAACTTCACGGTTTTCTTCATGGCTTTCGGCTTTCATTATACGATAACAATAAAGCTGTGTCGAGATAAAGTACAATCTCCTTTGGAGAACAGCAAGAAAAAAAAAGCCCCGCTTCTGAAAAAAGCGGGGCCAAAAACAAAGGCTTCAGTCGACCTTACTCAGCGGGATCTTCTTCCGCTTTTTCAGCTTCGGCCTGGGCTGCCGCCATTTTTTCTTTGATCATGTCGCCAAAGGTTTCAGGGGCGCTTTGCTGATCCATGTAGGCCTTCACGTTGGCTTTCTCTTCAGCGTGTTTGGTCGCTACTTCAATCTCGCCCACTTTTTTATGGGAGAGCACAATGCGCTTGTTGTCCCGGTCAAATTCAATCACAACCAGTTCAACCTCTTCGCCCTCTTTCATCGTGGACTGCACCTTTGCCATGGAGGGTTCGGCCAGCTGTGACAGCGGTACGAATCCTTCGAGCTCATTGTCCAGTTCAACCACGACACCCTTGTCCACAAAACGGACCACCTTGGCATTCAAGGTTGTACCGACCTGATAACGATCGGAGTAACCGGGCCACGGATCTTCGGTCAGCTGCTTGTAGCCAAGCGAGACGCGACGGTCGCCTTTGTTGACATCCAGAACAATCACTTCCACTTCGTCGCCCTTCTTCAGGACTTCGCTGGGATGCTTGATCTTCTTGGTCCAGGAGAGGTCTGAGATATGAATCAAACCGTCAATACCCTCTTCCATCTCCACAAAAGCGCCAAAATTGGTCATGTTGCGCACACGACCGGTGTACTTGGAAGCCACGGGATATTTCTCTTCGATATTGTCCCAGGGATCGGCGGACAGCTGCTTGAGACCCAGACTGATACGCTTGCGCTCTCTGTCTACGTTCAGCACCATCACCTCGATCTCCTCGCCCACAGTCACCACCTTTGAGGGGTGAATGCCGTGACGCGTCCAGGACATCTCAGAGACGTGAATGAGGCCTTCAACACCGCGTTCCAGCTCAACAAAAGCGCCGTAGTCGGTAATGGAGACCACTTTACCCATGACCTTGCCCTTCTCGGGATACTTCTCCTCAATCCCTTCCCAGGGATGGGGTTGAAGCTGTTTCAGGCCCAGGCTGATACGATCTTTGGCATCGTTGAAATCCAAGACCATGACGCTGATCTTCTCATCCAGTTTCACCACCTCAGAGGGATGCTTGATGCGGCCCCATGAGAGATCGTTTATGTGGAGCAGACCGTCAACGCCGCCGAGATCCACAAAGACACCGAAGTCGGTGATATTCTTCACCGAACCTTCAAAGACCTTGCCCTTCTCAAGCGTCTCGAGAACCTTACCACGCTGCTCTTTCATGCTCTCTTCGAGCAGAACGCGGCGTGAGACCACAATATTCTTACGCAGGCGATTGACTTTCACCACCTTGAATTCCATGGTCTGGCCGATGAGTGCATCGAAATCACGGATGGGTTTCACATCGATCTGTGAACCGGGCAGGAAGGCATCCACACCCATGAGGTCCACCACCATACCGCCTTTGATCCGGCGCGTACAGGTACCATCAATGGTGCCGCCATCATTGTACACATCGACCACCTTGTCCCAAAGCCGCATGAAATTGGCTTTCTTCTTGGACAGATGCATCTGGCCGTCATTGTCTTCAATCGTATCGAGGAAAACCTCAATCTGATCACCGACCTTGACCTCCGGGGGATCGCCGAATTCGTCGATACTCACCGTGCCTTCAGATTTGAAACCGATGTCTACAAGAACATCCTGCTCGGTGATCGCAAGAACACGACCCACGACAATCTGTCCCTCTTTGATTTCGCTGAGCGTCTGCTCATACAACTCGACAAAGCGCTCATACTCCTCAGCAGAGTATCCATCTTCATCGTCTTCATCGAAGAAAGGATTGTTCTCAGTCTGCGGGGCTTGCTTTTTCACCTCAGGCTCCTCAACGGGAGCAGTGACCTCGACATCACCTCCTTCCATAGGTTTCATCGGATTTTCGGCATCCGTTACGCCGTTTTGGACTGGTTTTTCCAGATCCGCCATAGGATGTTACCTCCTTTTGTATTTTTCAACCCTTCCGGGTTGTTATCAATCTGAGTGGCTTCGAGAAAATTTTTCAACTCCTCAATCTGCCAGGTGGGGGTCGATGCCCCCCCGGTGAGCCCCACCGTCTTTGCATGCTCCAGCCGGCTTATATCCAGCGTCTCCCCCGATTCAACATGCTGGGCATTTTCGTTGACGTCCTTCATGGTCTGAAAGAGCAGCTTGCAGTTGGAGGACTGAAGACCGCCCACCAGGATCACCGCATCATTTTCAGCGGCAAAGGCCTTGACGTCTTTTCGCCGGTTACGGATGAAACGGCAGGTTGTATCCATAATCTTCAAACCAGACATGCGCGCATTCAACACCTTGCGGATATCGGCATAGAGATCAGGAGAGATGGTCGACTGAGCCAGTAACAGCGTCCGGTTTTCCAACTCAATATCTTGAGCTTCAGCCACACTGGAGACCACGGCCCCATGGCCCAGTGCATAACCGACCAGGGCAATTGTCTCTGCATGCCGGGGTTTCCCGGCCACCAAAATACGCCATCCTTCGCGGGCGTGCTGGGAGACAATCTCCTGAGAATGCTTGACAATGGGACAAGTCCCATCGAGAATCACCATGCCGGCATCGCGTGCCGCTTCAATGGTCTGCGGCGCCTCGCCGTGGGCCCGAATCAAGAGAGAGGGATCATCTTCGGCCAGGTTCCGCTTAAACGTTAAGATAAAATCAGGGGCGACCAATTGCAACCCCAATTCCATCAGGCGGGTCACTTCACGGTTGTTATGAATCAGCTCGCCAACGGTGTACACCACTTCTCCGCGACGCAAGGCACTTTTGGCCTGGTCAAGAATGCGGTCAACGCCTGGGCAAGGCTTGGTTTTGCTATCGATATTGACTTTCATAGAAAGGCTGCTATCTCCTTTAGATCCCAAGGGCTTTGACTTTATTGACGATGACAGCCACCTGATCTTCGATGGTCATCTCTGTGGTATCGATAAATATGGCGTCTTCAGCCGGTTTCAGCGGGCTGTGCTGGCGGCTGCTGTCTCGACGGTCCCGCTCGGCAATATCCGCCATCAGGGCGTTCAAGTCCACCGTGAGCCCCTTGGCCTCCTGATCGGCCATACGCCGTCTCGCCCGTGCCTCAATGGAGGCGTTCATGTAGAACTTGAGCGGCGCCTCAGGGAAAACCACCGTGCCCATGTCGCGGCCCTCGGCCACCAGGGCCCCGTTTTTTCCTATGAGCCGCTGCAAGGCCACCATGCGTTCCCGCACACTGGCAATCTCACACACCGGGCCCACCGCACGATCTACATCCGGCGTACGGATGGCCTCTGAAATCTCATCGCCATCGAGAAATACACGCGCGCCTTTTTCGCCGGGTTCCAGTCGGATCACCACTTGCTCAGCCAGCCTGGCTATAGCGGCTTTGTCATCCAGCTGAATCTGCTGACGCAAAACCTTTACCGTCACAGCACGATACATAGCACCCGTATCCAGATAGAGCCAGCCCAGGGCCTTGGCAGCCATGCGGGCCGTGGTGGATTTTCCGGAAGCCGCTGGACCATCAATGACGACAATGGGTTGAAGCGCCTTGTTCATCACGACTCCTTCTTGCCGACATTGATTTTCAGCCCGACCATATTGTAGAGTTTACGCACCTCACCCGGCGACAGCTCACGCGAACCGCCGCGGGGCATGGCCTTGACCGTCAATCCGGCAAAGAGCACGCGCTCCAGTTTGTCCACGGGATGCCCCACGGCCTTGAGCATCCGTTTGACCTGATGCTTTCTGCCTTCGTGAATTTTAATCTCCACACGGGTCTTTTTATTCTCTTTATTACCAACAACCTTGGCGTCACCAGAGACCTTGGGTCCGCCGATGAGATGCACGCCGCGGTGTAATTTCTCAATGGTTTCCTGCGTGACTACGCCCTTCACCCAGGCCCGGTAGATCTTGTCCACCTGATAACGCGGATGGGCCAGACGATAGGCCAGATCTCCGTCATTGGTCAGGAGCAGGGCGCCGGTGGTATCATAATCCAGGCGGCCAACAGGAAAAATGCGCGGCCCGGGCGGGATGAGATCAATCACTGTTTTCCGGTCGCGGTCATCATCCATGGTGGTCATGGTGGATGCCGGCTTGTTTAAAAGGACGTAGCGGAACTGATTGGGGGCGGCCAGAATACGGCCTCTGTAGCGCACCTCGTCCTCACCCACAACCACCTTGAACCCCGGTTCACAGATCACACGTCCATTCACACGGACTTTACCCGCCTTGATGGGCTCAACCGCGCCGCGCCGGGAGGCCACACCACAGTACGCAAGATATTTATTCAGTTGCATTGACAGACTCGTTTTCCTCTTCGGACGCTGCTTCTTCTGCATGAACGTCCTCTTTTACACTTTCAGGTTGAGCACCGGGAGTTGTGAGTGGTTTCACCGTTTCATCTGTCTGAGGCGATTCACTCGCTTCTTCATCTGAAACTACTGTCCCCTCAACGTGATCAATCTCCTCACTTGCTTCCGCCCCAGTTGATGCGTCGGGATCCCTTGGATAGAGATCCAGCACCTCTTCCTGCGCCCCTTCCGGGATGAGGTCGTCCTCTTTCAAGAGCTCCTCAATTTCCTTGGGCTTGGGCAGATCTTTGATGCTGTTGATTCCGAAATACCGGAGAAATTCTTTTGTGGTTTTATAAAGCAGGGGTCGCCCGGGGCCTTCGGCCCGGCCGCCAATGGCCACCAGGTCACGTTCAAGGAGGGTCTTGACCACGCCGTCGCAACTGACGCCGCGAATATTGGCCACATCGCTCTTGGACAAGGGCTGCTTAAAGGCGATGACCGAGAGAGTCTCTAGAGCAGCCTGACTCAGACGCGACTTGGATTTACGCTGAAAAAGCCGTTTCAACCATTGCGAATAGGCTTCCCGGGTCACCATCTGTACGCCGCCGGCCACTTCGACAATATGAAAAGTGCGATCGGTTTGCGTGTAGGTGAGGTTCAAAGCATCTACGGCGGCTTTGACCTGTTTGATCGAGGTATCTTCGATGGTATTTCGAAGCTGCTCGTAGGTGATGGGTTCATCGGAGGCAAAAATGACAGCCTCAACGATTTGGGTTAGGTTGTTTAAAATGTTCTCAGCCAACGGATTCCGAATACTTAATGAGATAAATGTCGTCAAAGTTCTCCGCCTGCTGGAATCGCAGCTTGCGGCCTTTGACCAGTTCTAAAATGGCCATGAAAGTGACAACCACTTCCACGCGATACGTCAATTGTGAAACCACGTCAAAAAAACTGACACGTTCTTTTTCTTCAACGGCAGCCAGGAGAAAAGCAACCTGCTGCTCCAGCGTCACACCCATCTCACCCACCTGATGTGAGGTGATCTTGGGCATATTGTCCATCACTGCTTTAAAGGCCCGTAAAAGATCAAACATGGAGACGTCTTTCAACAACTCCTCGTTGCTGATCTCATCGGCCACGCGGTATGGCCGTGTCCAGTCAAAATCATGCCTGGGATAGGTGCGTCTCGCCCGGTCTTCAAGATCGCTGATATTCTCAGCCACTTCCTTGAAGCGCTTGTACTCCAGGAGCTGGCGCACCAGCTCGGCCCGGGGATCTTCAGCCTCTTCATCCCCCTCCAGCTCCGGGCGTGGCAGCAGCATGCGCACCTTGATCTGGATCAGCGTGGCCGACATGAGAATAAATTCTCCGGCGATCTCCAGGTCCAGGTCTTTCATCAAATCCACATAGCCCAGGTACTGCTTGGTGATATCGGCTATGGGAATATCGTAAATGTCAATCTCTTCCTTTCGGATCAGGAAGAGCAGCAGGTCCAGCGGACCCTCAAAATTCTGAAGCTGTACCGGAAAATGCTCTTTCCTGTCCAGCATTTCGCCAACGGCTATCCCAATTGCATGGCCTCTCTCACCCGTCCCATTACCTCCTGGGCCTGGGTGCGGGCGCGGGCGTCACCGTCTTTGATGATATCGATCACCTCATCGCGATGGGCCTCATAGTAGGCCCGTTTTTCATGCAACGGCGCCAGCCACTGAGCCACACGTTCAGCCAGCTGCCGTTTATGGGCCACACAGCCCAGCTTGCCGGCCTTGCACTCTTTGCAGATGTCATCGGCCGTTTCGGGCAGATAGAGTCTATGATAGGCCATGACCACACAGTCATCGGGATGGCCGGGATCATCTTTCTTGATTTTGAGCGGATCTGTATAGGCAGTCATCATCTTCTTCTGCACTGCTTTCGGATCGTCCGAGAGGAAGATGGCATTATTCATCGACTTGGACATCTTCTTGCCGTCCAGCCCAGGCAGCCGTGCAAATTTTGTCAGCACAGTCTCCGGCTCATAAAATACTTCGCCGTAGAGATGGTTGAAACGGCGGGCAATCTCGCGACTGATCTCCACATGCGCATTCTGATCTTCACCCACAGGCACACAGTGGGGATTGTACACCAGAATATCCGCAGCCATCAACACGGGATAGCCCAGATGACCGTAGGACATCTGCGCCTCCAGCCCAAGATCACGGGCCTGTTCCTTGACCGCAGGATTACGCTGCAGCCGGGCCACAGAGACCAGCATGGAAAAAATCAAATGGAGCTCGGCGTGTTCTTTGATATGAGACTGAATGAAGATGGGGCTTTTCACGGGGTCCAGACCGGCGCTGAGCCAGTCGATCACCACCTGAATACTGTTCTCCTGCACGTCACCGGTATGCTTGAGATCCGTGGTCAGCATATGCCAGTCGGCCACCATGTGGTAACTGTCATACTGATCCTGAAGTCGAATCCAGTTTTCCAGGGCACCCACATAGTTACCCAGATGCAACCGCCCCGTGGGGCGCATACCGCTTAAAATGCGTTTCTTCATGCCTCGTTAATGCTCCTCAATGCGCTTTCATATAGAGATAGGGCTTCCAGCGATGATCTGCTGTCTTGGCCATATGTTGAATAAAGAAAAGGTAGCCCGGTTTCCTGGGCTCCCGCAACAGCGGCATCTCAGCCTCTTTGGGCGTGCGCCGGCCTTTCTTGGTATTGCAGGCCATGCAGGCGCAGACCAGATTCTCCCAGGTGTCCTTTCCGCCGCGCACCCGGGGCATGACGTGATCCACCGTCATCTCCTTGTGCAGCGCACCGCAGTACTGGCAAGCGTGCCCGTCTCGGCGAATCACATTCTTCCGGGTGAGGAGCACGTGTCGCTGCGGCCGCTTGATATACCGGCTGAGGCGCACAATGCTGGGCAGCGGCATGGCTGTACTGACCGTCCGGACCATGGCGTGGTTGTGTTCCACCACTTCGGCTTTCTCAAGGAAAACCAGCACAATGGCACGCCGGGCGTTGGTGACAAGCATGGGTTCGTAGTTCTGATTCAACACCAGAACCTGACTATCCAGCATACACCCCTCCACACAAGGAGAAATTTAGTCTTCAATTTACGCTTTTTTAATGGGATGTGCAACTCTTTTTTGAGGCTGAAAGGCAGTTTTCTCACGGGCATCATACCGCATCACCAGCAGAAGCATCAATATAATCAATTTCAGATCATTTTTCCAGCGTTTATGCATATAGATATAACGACGGACATAGGCAGTCTTGCTCCGGCAACCGGCATACCGGCCCACTTGCCCCCCCCCCACACAGTCACCCCCAACATCAGATGGCACATGGCATTGGGGCAAGTTAAGATCGAATAATATCGATCACCCTGGAATTTCCATGCATAAATTCCAATCCCAATAACTTTTTTCTTGACAATCCCAATCATCTTCCGTATGTTTTGCCTAATCATTATTCACAGAAAACAGTCAGGACAGAAAAGCATCATGTTCAGCTTCATCCAAAACGGCCATCATCTTCATCATCATACTTCCGTGCTTCGCACCGGAGGAGGCCGCGTATTGTCCTGAGTTGATGATAAATTCAGAATTCGCAAAGCCCGCCTTTCCGGCGGGCTTTTTTTTTGCCTAAAAATAACTAAGGAGCCTCCATGGCCGCGGTCGACACCCCAAACAGACTCAAGATTGGACTGCCCAAGGGCAGCCTTCAAGAGGCCACGTTTCGCTATCTCAAAAGAGCTGGATTCACCTTCTCTGTCAGCGCCCGTTCCTACTTTCCCTCCACCGATGACGAGGAAATTCAGGGGCTCTTGATCCGTGCCCAGGAGATTGCCAGCTACGTGGCCGACGGCATCTTCGACATCGGTCTCACCGGCAAAGATTGGACGCTTGAAACCGGCGCCGACGTGGTGGAAGTGGCCGATCTGCGCTACGCCAGGCAGACGCTGCACCCCATTCGCTGGGTGCTGGCCGTGCCGGATGATTCACCGGTTCAAACCCCGGCCGATCTGGAGGGCAAACGCGTGGCCACCGAACTGGTTAATCTGACCCGTAAGTATCTGGCCGAGCGCAACATCTCAGCCGATGTGGAGTTTTCCTGGGGCGCCACAGAGGTCAAGACCCCCCTTTTGGTGGATGCCATTGTCGAGGCCACAGAGACGGGCAGCTCGCTCAGGGCCAACAAGCTGCGCGTGATCGACACCATGCTCACCTCCACCACGCGGCTCATCGCCAACAAGGCCAGCTGGGCCGATCCCTGGAAGCGCCAGAAAATTGAACACCTTCTGGCCCTGCTCCAGGGCGCCATCAACGCCGAGGGTCAGGTGGGGCTGAAGATGAATGTTCCGCAGGCCCGTATTGACGACCTCATTGCCGTGCTCCCCGCCATGAAAATCCCCACGTTGGCCCCGCTCTACAACAGCCAGTGGGCCGCGGCAGAGATCATTGTGGCCGAGAACATCGTCCGCGACCTCATCCCCAATCTCAAATCCGCCGGGGCGCAGGACATTATCGAGTACCCATTAAATAAAGTCATCCCGTAAGGAGGCAACGTGATCCCCCTGATTCGATCGACAGAAATTGAGGCCTTCCTCGCCCGGCGTGCAGCTCAAAGTGAGGCCGGCCAAACCGAGGTCACAGCCGCCGTGAGCGAGATCATCGACCAGGTGCGGTGCAACGGCGATGCCGCCCTCATCGCCCTGACTGAACGGTTCGATGGACCGCGTCTGGCGCCGATGCAGCTGCGGGTGTCCGAGGCGGAAATTGATGAAGCCGTCCACGCCGTAGGCGATGCGTTCATGAAAATTCTCGGCGAAGCGGCTGAAAACATCCGCAGTTTTGCCGCCCAATCCCTGCCCGTCTCCCGGGTGGATTGGCGAGCCGACGGCACGCTGCTCGGTGAAAAAATTGTGCCGCTGGAGCGTGTGGCTGTCTACGCCCCGGGCGGCAGAGCCGCCTATCCCTCCTCTCTTCTCATGGGGGCCGTACCCGCCAGGGCCGCGGGCGTGCAGCACGTGGTGACCTTCACGCCACCGGCAGCCGACGGCTCGATCCATGCCGCCACGCTGGCCGCGGCCCGTACAGCCGGCGTGGATCAGATCTTCCGTGTGGGCGGTGCCCAGTCCATTGCCGCGGCCGCCTTTGGCACAGAGACGGTTGAATCCGTTGACAAAATCGTCGGACCGGGCAACGCCTGGGTGGCCGAGGCCAAAAGGCAGGTCTTCGGGCAGGTGGGCATTGACATGGTGGCCGGCCCCAGCGAGGTGGTGATCCTGGCCGACGCCACGGCCAACCCCGCCTATATTGCCGCCGACCTTCTGGCCCAGGCAGAACACGACCCCCTGGCCTCTTCTATTCTCATAACCACTGAGCCCGCTGTGGCCGAGGTGGTTCGTACCGCACTCCGGCGCCAGATCAAGACGCTCAGCCGCCGCACAATCATCATGCAGGCGTTTAAAAAAAGGGGCGCGATAATTCTGGTCGACAGCCGTGCCCAGGGCCTGGCCCTGGTCAACCGTCTGGCCCCTGAACACCTGGGTCTACACATTCGCGATGCCTTAAATACCGCCGGCGCCATCAGAAACGCCGGTGCAATTTTCCTGGGCAACCACGCGCCTGAGGCCGTGGGCGACTACTGGGCTGGACCCAATCACATTCTCCCCACGGCGGGCACGGCGCGCTTCTCCTCGCCGCTGGGCATGGAGGATTTCATCAAGCGGCAGAGCCTGATCTCCACCTCGCCTCAAGCCATTCAAACCGACGGGAAAAAGATCATCCGATTCGCCGAAAAGGAGGGGCTCGATGCGCACGCCAACGCCATCCGAATCCGCATGGTCTGAAAAGCTCACCGCCTGCTTCAAGCCGGAGATTCTGGCCATGCCGGGCTATGTGCCGCCGCCCGGCCATGCGGCCCAGGTCAAGCTCAATCAGAATGAGAGCCCCGATGAACCGGGCAGCACGGGCGAAGGACTGCGGTGGAACCGCTATCCCGCATACCGCCACAGCGCGCTGATTGAGAAACTGGCAGCGCGCTACGGCGGCAGCGCCGATTCCATCATGTTGGGCAACGGCTCCAACAGCCTGCTCTATCTCGTGGGCAGCGCCCTTTTGGAGCGTGGCGACACCGTGCTGCTCTCGCCGCCTACATTTTCGCTCTACAACACCGTGGCGCAGATCAATCAGGCTGATGTGATCCACGTACCGCGGCTGGCCGAGTTTGCTTACGATGTGGACGCGCTCTGCGAGGCGGCGCGCCGGGCCAAACTGGTGATGCTGGCCTCACCGGACAACCCCACTGGCGCCATGTTGGCCAATGATGAGCTGGCGCGTCTACTCAAGGCCTGCCCCGGTTTTGTGCTCTGTGATGCGGCCTACGATGAGTTTAACACGCAAACGGCCCTGCCGCTGCTCAAGGGCCACCCTAACCTGCTGCTGCTCAAGACCTTTTCCAAGGCCCTGGCCCTGGGCGGCGCCCGTCTGGGATGGCTGATGGCCCGACCGGAAGCCGTCCATGAACTCAGTAAAGCGGCCGTGCCCTACGCCGTGAATACGCAAACGGCGCGCAAGGCCGAATGGGCATTGGATAATTGGCCGACGGTTCAGCGGCGCATCGACCGCATTGTGGCCGAGCGGAAAAGGATGCAGCAGGCACTTACCGGCCTGGGCATCACAGTCTTTCCGGGGCCGACCAACTTTCTACTCTGCCGCTTTGACGATGCCGAGGCTGTGCGCCAGGGGCTGGCCGAACAGTCCATTCAGGTGCGCGACATGCAGTCGACACCGGGTCTGGTGCAGTGCCTGCGCATCACCGTGGGCAGTGTAGAGGAAAACGACCGGCTGCTGGCCGCCCTGAGCGCCATGCAGAACGAGGAGAAATCACCGTGAGACAATCGACAAAAAAACGTAAGACCCGGGAGACAGACATCACCCTCTCCCTCAATATCGACGGTTCGGGGGAAAGCGAAATTGCTACCGGCGTAGGCTTTCTGGACCACATGTTCACCGCCCTGGCCTGCCACAGCCGCATGGACATCACCCTCAACGCCACAGGCGATCTGGAGGTGGACACGCATCACACCGTGGAAGACTGCGGACTGTTGCTGGGCGCGGCCATCGATGAAGCCCTGAACGACAGATCCGGTATCTGCCGATTCGCTGCGGCCTTTGCCCCATTGGACGAGGCACTGGCCCGCGTGGTTGTCGACCTCTCAGGCCGACCCTTCTTCTGTTTTAACGACGCCGAAGGGGCCATGGCCAATCTGGCCGGCGACGTGATCATGGAAAACCTGCGATCCCTGGCCACGGCCGGCCGCATGACGCTGCACATCGACCTGATCCGCGGGCTCAACCGCCACCACGCGCTGGAGGCCGTATACAAAGCCCTGGCCCTGGCCCTCAGGCAGGCTGTTGCACTGGATGGCGACGCCATCCCCTCCACAAAGGGGGCCCTGTGATCACCCTGATAGACTATGGTGCAGGCAATCTCTACAGCGTGACGCAGGCGCTGATGCGTCTGGGCACCTCTGTTGAACAGAGCGGCGATCCGCAACGGATTCTATCCGCAGAGAAGCTCATTCTCCCCGGCGTGGGCGCCTTTGGCGCGGCCATGGCATCGCTCCGCCAGTCTGGGCTGGATGCGGCCATTTGCGAGGCGGTTGGCCGGGGCACCCCGTTTCTGGGCATCTGCCTGGGCTTTCAGCTCCTGTTCGACAGCAGCGAAGAGGCCCCCACCGTGCCCGGTCTGGGGCTCTTCAAGGGCTGCGTGCGTCAATTTCAAGACGATGTCAAAATCCCCCAGCTCGGCTGGAACCGCGTGAAGCAAACCCGCCAGAGCCCCCTGTTCGACGGGGTACGTGACAATGGTTACTTCTACTTTGCCAACAGCTACTGCGTGGCGCCGGACACGGACGCGGACATGGACGCGGCTGAGACGGTGTACGGGCAACGTTTTGTCTCGGCGGCGCAGAAAAGAAATTTGGTTGGCGTGCAGTTTCACCCGGAAAAATCGCAAAAAAACGGCAAAACACTGCTTGAAAACTTTATTCGATGGGAGGGCGTGTGATGGAGATTATTCCCGCCATCGATTTAATGGACGGTCAGGTTGTGCGCCTCAAACAGGGCCGCTTCGACAAGACCTCAATCTACAACGCCACGCCGGAAGCCATGCTGACCCGCTATCTCGACGCCGGCGCCGCCTGGGTGCACATCGTCAATCTCGACGCGGCCCGCGGCGTAGACTCAGCCAGCAACGCCGTGATCGAATCGCTGCTCCGCATGGCGCCTGGGCGCATTGAACTGGGTGGCGGCATTCACACGGCTGACGATATTGACCGTTGGCTCTCCGCGGGCGCCGGACGCGTCATCCTGGGCTCGGCTGTGGCCGGCGCCCCGAAATGGGCAGCCGATGTGATTCATACCTTCGGCAGCGACCGGCTGGTGGCCGGCATCGACTGCCGGGACGGCCACGTGGCCGTGCGCGGCTGGTTAGAGACCACGCCTCAAACCGGGGCCGACCTGGCAAAAACGCTGGCTGAGGCCGGTTTCACCCGCGCCATCGTCACAGACATTGCCACAGACGGCATGCTCACAGGGCCCAATTTTGAATTGATGAAATCCATTGCCCGCATCAGCGGACTGAACATCATCGTCTCCGGCGGCGTCTCTGGAACAAAAGATCTGGAGACTGCCACAGCGCTGGAGGCCGATGGCATTGAAGGCGTGATCATTGGCCGGGCCATTTATGAGGGACAAATTGATATATCAGACGCCGTGGCTCATTTTCAACACCTGGCGCCAACGAGAACGATGGGTGGCGACATAGTATAAAGGAGTTTCCATGACTGCAAAACGAATCATCCCCTGTCTCGATGTCAAAGACGGCCGCGTGGTCAAAGGCGTCAATTTTCTGGCCCTGCGCGACGCCGGTGACCCGGTGGAGCAGGCGGCTTTCTACGATGCCGAAGGTGCCGACGAGATCGTCTTTCTCGACATCACCGCCTCCCATGAACAGCGTCAGACGCTGATCGATGTGCTGCGGCGCACGGCTGCTGTCGTGATGACCCCGCTCACTGTGGGCGGCGGCGTGACCAGCGTGACCGATGCCCGCCGCCTTTTGGAGAGCGGCGCTGATAAAGTGGCTGTGAACACCGCAGCGGTCAACCGCCCTGCGCTGATCTCTGAACTGGCCCAACGCTTCGGCAGTCAGGCCGTAGTGACGGCCGTGGACGCCCGCCGTGAAGGCGGCGTCTGGCGCGTGCTTACCACCGGTGGCCGCAACCCCACTCCGTGGACGGTCTGCGACTGGGTGCGTGAGGCGGCGCGGCGCGGCGGCGGTGAGATTCTGCTCACCAGCATGGACAGAGACGGCACACGCACCGGTTACGACATCCCCTTAACCCGCATGGTGGCCCGGGCCGTGCCCATTCCCGTCATCGCCTCAGGTGGTTGCGGCAGTGTGGACCACCTGGCCGAGGCCCTGACAGACGGCGAGGCCGACGCAGTGCTGGCCGCATCTATTTTTCACAACAGAGAAACTTCTATCTCTAAAGCCAAGATCGATTTAAACGAAAGGAACATCCATGTCCGTCTTGAACGCTGACCCCACCTTGCTTGAATCGATGCAATATAATGAGAACGGCCTGCTCCCGGCTGTGGCCCAGGACGCTGAGACCGGGGAGGTACTGATGCTGGCCTACATGAACACAGAGAGCCTTCGCATGACGCTGGAAAAAGGACTGGCCACTTTCTGGAGCCGCAGCCGCCAGACTCTCTGGACCAAGGGCGAGACCTCAGGCAATACGCTGACCGTCAAAGAAATTTCAGTCGACTGCGACCAGGATACCCTGCTGCTCAAAGTCATTCCCGCCGGACCGGTATGCCACACCAACGCACGCAGCTGCTTCTACAGGAAACTGGCTTGAATTACACGCGTTACGAAAGGAAGCACCGTACAAAAATCTAACACCGACATTACGGAATTGTCATTACACACCCTGCTTTTGATTTGGTAAAAGCTGCAAATTGTTGTATAATAAAGCCAGTCCATATCCCACATAAATTTGAGCGGTGTGCCATGAGCAAACGCAAAAATACCGGGCAAAAATTCACAGAGCAGGCCAAATCCTTTGGGCGCATCATTACCGAAGACATCAAACACGGTGACCTCACCACAAGCTGGCGTCAGGACTTTCAGGAGATCTATCATTTTTATCTAGACAAAGCCACCAAGGAAAGACTCAAAACCATGGGCCGGGCCAAACGGTGGATCTATATCTTCTTCTGGCTCTGCAAAAGCCTCTTTCTGAAACTCGCCCCCGCGCGGCGAATCATGCTCCTCTTGGGCCTTGTGCTGATGACCAATGCCGTGAACTTTGAATTTGGCGTGCTTCAAGTCTCCAACCTCAACCTCATGGGGGTGGTGCTGGTGCTGACCGTCCTTGCCCTGGAGCAGAAAGACAAGCTCCTGGCCAAGGACGAACTGGCGATCGGGCGCAAGGTACAAAAAGCCCTGCTGCCCACCACACACCCACTGCTGGACGGCTGGGAGCTCTGGCTCTACACCCGGCCCGCCAATGAAGTGGGGGGTGACCTTGTGGACTTTATTCCCCTGGACAGTGACGCCTTGGGCCTGGCCCTGGGCGATGTCGCCGGGAAGGGATTGGGGGCCGCCCTGCTCATGGCCAAGCTTCAGGCCACTTTACGCGCCCTGGCGCCCGCACACAAAAAACTGGATACCCTGGGCAAAGCCGTCAACCATATTCTCTGCAGAGATGGTTTGAAAAATCGTTTTGCCACATTGGTTTACCTACAGCTTCAAGCCCATTCAGGCACCGTTCAGCTGCTGAATGCCGGCCATATGCCCCCACTCTTAATTCGTAACGGTGAGATCATCGAACTGAACCGTGGGGGACCGGCCCTGGGCATCACCTCCAAAGCACAGTACCATCAGGAAGAAACCACAATTAACGTAGGCGACTGGCTGCTGGTCTATTCCGACGGCCTCACCGAGGCCCGTGACATTCAAGATCGCTTCTTTGGAGATGATCGCCTTAAACAGACACTGCTTAAAAAACCATGGCCTTCCGTGGAGATGCTGGGACGCGCCCTGATTGATGCTGTCAATACCTTTGCGGGCACGGCACGACCCAGCGATGACCTGTCACTGATACTGATCCGTCGCATTCAATAATGATAAAATGACAATTGAGAGAGAGGCGAAGCATGAGCACTCCCATCCCCGGCACCCTGAAAGAGCTCCTCGAATCCAGTGTCCAGCGTTTTCCAGACAAAACATCACTGGCTTTTGCCGATGGGCCTGGTTTAACCTACGCCGCGCTGGGGCAAAAAGTAGTACAGCTTTCACAATTCTTACAGCGGCAGGGCATACAGAAAGGTGACCGTGTCGGTCTTCTGGGGGAGAATATGCCGCACTGGGGTGTGGTCTACATGGCCACCACGGCCATCGGCGCGGTGATAGTGCCCATTCTGCCTGACTTTCATGCCAGCGAAGTGCATCACATTCTCCGCCATGCCGGCTGCAAGGCCGCAGCGGTCTCTGAAAAACTCATGGACCGCGTCACAGACGCCGACCTGCCCGACTGCCATACCTTGATCAAGCTGAACGACCTCACCCAGGTTCTGCCGCAAGACCGCATTGGCAAGCTGATGGACCTGCTGCGTGAGGGGGAGCGCGAGGTACAGAAACTCAAGGAATCCGCCATGCGCCTGGCCGGCATTGAACCCGGTCCACTCAGCCCCGAAGACATGGCCGCCATCATCTACACCTCAGGCACCACGGGCCACGCCAAGGGCGTCATGTTGACCCACAAGAACATTGTCTCCGACGTCTACTTCACATTGAAGATTCAGGATATGAACGAGAGAGACCGGTTGCTCTCTATTCTGCCGCTCTCCCACACTTACGAAAATACACTGGGTTTTCTGCTTCCTTTGGCTACGGGCGCCTCAGTATTCTATCTAGAAAAACCGCCGGTGCCCCGCGTACTGCTTCCGGCGCTGGCCAAAATCAGACCCACTATGATGCTCACTGTGCCACTGATCATCGAAAAAATCTACAAATCAAAAGTGCTGCCCCGACTGGAGGCGTCCGGTCTTGCCGGCAAACTGCTGAAAATGGGTGTGGTTCGCAAACAGCTTGTCAAACTCATCGGCAAAAAGCTGATGCAGACCTTTGGCGGTGAGCTGCGTTTCTTTGGTATCGGCGGCGCCTCTGTCTCTCCCGAGGTGGAACTCTTCCTCCGTGAGGCCGGATTCCCCTATGCCATCGGTTATGGCCTGACAGAGACAGCCCCGCTCATTGCCGGCTCCAGTCCCGCGCTGACCCGTGCCAAATCCACCGGTTTCCCCCTGCCCGATGTACACATCCGCATTGCCGACGCCGATCCCGAGACGGGTGAGGGTGAGATTCAGATCAAAGGCGACAATGTCATGAAAGGCTACTACCGCGATCCTGAACGGACCGCAGAGGTCTTCACCGATGATGGTTATTTCAAAACCGGCGACCTGGGCGTCTTTGACAAAGACGGTTATCTCTTTATCAAGGGGCGATTGAAAAACGTCATCATCGGCGCCAATGGAGAAAATATCTATCCTGAAGAGGTGGAGTCGCATCTCAACCGCATGGAAGGTGTTTTGGAATCGCTGGTTTATGGATTCGAAGGCCGCGTGATGGCCCGTGTCTTTCTGGATTACGACTTCCTCGACCGGAGATTTGAAAAGATCAAACTCAATGAAATCCGTATTGCTGAGCGCATGAGCGCCTTTTTGACCCAAATTCGTAATACCGTCAACCAACATGTCGCCTCCAATGCACGCATTCACCAAATTTTTGAGCAAAAGTCGCCCTTTGAGAAGACACCCACACAGAAAATAAAACGCTTTCTCTATACACAGGACACCGCCAGGAACGAATAAACCAATATTCACGTTCAAAACAAATCAGCACTGATCGAGATCGATTATGTCACTCAGAGCATTCAGGAAAATTCATTACTGGACCGCCATTGTCACCGCCCTGCCGCTGGGCATTGTCCTGCTCAGTGGTATTCTCCTGCAATTAAAGAAGCAGTGGCACTGGGTGCAGCCCCCCACGCAGCAGGGCTCAGCCGCCGCGTTGAATACAGATTATGCAACCATTCTCAAGCGCTGCCAATCCGTGCCCCAGGCGGGCATTGAAAACTGGTCCGATATTGACAGGCTCGACATTCGGCCCGGGCGCGGTGTCATCAAGGTGCGCGGCAAGAACCACTGGGAGATTCAGATCGACGCAGCCACCGGTGCCGTGCTTCACAGCGCCATCCGCCGTTCTGACTGGATCGAATCGCTGCATGACGGCTCTTACTTCTCCAACACCCTCAAAAACGGACTATTCCTGCCGGCGGCTTTTATCACCCTGGCCCTTTATATCTCCGGCCTGCGTCTCTTTTTCAGACGCCGCCGGTCTGTTCAAATTCCAGTGAAAAGGATAGAATCATGAAAACCAAATTCCAACTGATGACGGCCATCGGTCTCTCTGCTCTATTGTTTCTGGTGGGTTGCGCCGGAAATGATCAACCCCGCAACATCATCCTGCTGATTGGTGACGGCATGGGTGTGGCCCAGGTCACAGCCGCCAAAACCGCCAAAGGCACATTGGCCATGGAGCGTCTGCCTGTGGGCGGACTGCTGACCACATACTGCGCCAACGCCTACGTCACCGACTCCGCCGCCGGCGGCACGGCCCTGGCCTGTGGCGAAAAAACCAATAAAGGCATGGTAGGCATGCGCCCCGACTCCACAGCCATGACCTCCATGCTGGACGTAGCCGAATCTGCCAACTGGGCCACTGGACTGGTGGCGGCCTGTAAGATCACACACGCCACACCGGCCAGTTTCATCGGCAATGTGCCCAGCCGTAAAATGGATAATGAAATCGCCCTTCAGATGGCAGAGGGCCAGGCCGAGGTGCTCTTTGGCGGCGGCATTGAAAACTTTGTCCCCTCCACCGTACCGGGCAGCCGCAGAAAAGATGATCTGGATCTGCTGGGAAAACTGGCCCAGACGCACCAAGTGATCACCACGGTGGAAGAATTCAACGCCATGGGCACTCCGCTGCGCGCCGTGGCCCTGCTGGACAGCGGCCATACCCCCACGTCGGACCAGCGTTCCGTTTCTCTGCCTGCACTGACAGCCAAGGCTTTGGACATTCTCAGTCAGGATAAGGATGGATTTTTCCTGATGGTGGAAGGTTCGCAGATCGACTGGGAGTGCCATGACAACAACAGTGAAGGTGCCATCCGTGAAGCCGTCGACTTTGACAATGCCGTGGCTGTGGCCATGGACTGGGCTGAGGCCCATCCGGGGACACTGGTTATCGTTACGGCCGACCACGAGACCGGCGGCTATGCACTGCTGGACGGTTCGATTGAGAAAAAAACCATCACCGCACCCCATTTTGCCACAGACTATCACAGCGGCGCCATGGTCCCGATATTCGCCTACGGGCCGGGCGCCGAACACTTTGGCGGCATTCACGACAACACCCATGTGGGCAAAATACTGAAATCAATCATCACACAGTAATTCTGCCGCCCCGACAGCCTGTCGGGGCGTTTCACATGGAGATGAATCTTAGTGCGCAATATGACGTATACTGATATTTTCCCTGTGCCAACAAATGTGAGGGTAAAATGAAAACCCAGTCACTGATACTCTGCCTCCTTCTTACCGCCATTGCTTCAACGCTGCCAGCCATGGACCGGCTCGAAGCCCTGCAGCAACGCCGCCAGAGGCTCATTCAACAGCTTCCTGCCGGCCCCACCTTGCTGGTTTCCGCACCGGGGTGCCGCCGGAATGGCGATGTAAGTTACCCCTATCGCCAGGAGAGCAATTTTCTCTATGTCACCGGATACAGCCACGCCAACGCCGCCTGCCTGCTTCTGCCGGGTCACGAGAAGCCCTATCAGATGTTTGTCTCCCCGGCCAGCGCACAGGCCGCCATTTGGACAGGGACACTGCCCGGCCTGGAAGGTGCCGTCATGCAATACGGCGCCAACGAGGCCCACGCCATCGGCCGTATGCCCAAGATCCTCAAGGCAGTGCTGGCCAATACAGACACGCTTTACTTCAAGAAACAAGGCGATGCGCTCTCCAAACGCATTCAGCGGTTGATTGAGCGCCATCAAAAAACCCACACCCTTGTGGTCATCGATCCCACGCCTGTGCTTCACGCGGCCCGACTCATCAAGGATGAATACGAAGTCGCCATGATGCAGAAAGCCATCGACATCACCTGTGAGGCACAGTGCGAGGCCATGCGCATGGCCCGTCCCGGCATGGCTGAAAACGAAATTCAGGCGGCCATCGAGTATGTCTATAAAAAGCAAGGCGCCCTGGCCCACAGCTTCCCTTCCATTGTGGGGGCCGGGCCTAATACAACTGTGCTGCACTATGAAGATGGCACAAGAAAAGTGGCCGACGGCGACCTGGTGCTCATGGACATTGGCGCTGAGGTTAAAGGCTACGCCGCCGATGTGACGCGTACCCTGCCGGCCAATGGCCTCTTTAGCAATGATCAGCGCAGCATCTATGAGATCGTCCTGGCCTCTGCCGATGCGGCCATTGCGGCCACAAAACCCGGCATCGGCCTGATTGAGATACACAACACCTCTGCGCAGGTGGTGGCCAAAGGCCTGAAGCAACTGGGACTGATTACAGATGAAAATCAAAAATGGCAAGCTGATATTTACATGATGTACAACTCCAACCACTGGCTGGGCCTGGATGTACACGATGTGGGCGGACGCCGGAACACCCTGGGCGATCCCATGCCTCTGGCGCCCGGTATGGTGTTCACCGTCGAGCCCGGAATTTATGTAGGCGCGGCCACACTCGATCTGGCCCGTCAGCGGGCTGAACGCGCCGGCGCCGATGTCGCGGCATTCATTGAGGCCATTACCCCCGCCGTGGAACGTTATATGAATATTGGCGTCCGCATTGAAGACGATATTCTGGTTACAGACGACGGACATCAAAACCTCTCGCAAGCAGCACCGAGGACAGTGTCTGCCGTTGAAGCCATGATGCGGCAGCCCCCCAAACACGTCATTGTACAGTGACCGGTTTTATGGAGGACTCGACATGACGCAGCAATACATCACAGAAACCGACAGGAAACTGGCAGAACAGTGCCGCAATTGCTCGGTTTGCAAGAAGGCCAGACAGAAACAACACGGTTTTTTCTACTGGTTTGTTAAGAAAGTGGAAGGCACCGTCTGCCCGGCCTGCAAGGCCTATGAAAAAGTCTATGGGCATAAAGCCCACGAGCCACTGGATCACACAGCAAAAACATCGACATCCCAACCATAAACGCATTACCCAAACAAGGAGGAACAACATGCGTAAATGCTTAACCCTCATTCTGCTGGGGCTTTTTGCCTTTTCGGCAGTGGCCTTGGCGGCCGATGCCCGCCCCCTCATGCGCTATCCCGACATTCAAGGCGACCTGGTGGTCTTCTCCTACGGCGCCGACCTGTGGAAAGTCAGCGCCCAGGGCGGCGTGGCCATCCGCCTGACTGTAAACGATGGCACAGAGACCAACCCCAGCATCTCTCCTGACGGCAAGCTTATCGCCTTCAACGCCGAGTATGACGGCAATACAGACATTTACATCATGGACACAGACGGCGGCAATATCCGCCGTGTGACCTATCATCCCGGCAATGACATCCTGGTCGGCTGGCACCCCACGGAGAACAAGCTCATCTTCAACTCCGGCCGCGACCACTACCGCTACAGCCGCCTCTGGACCATCAACCCCGATGGCACGGATATTGAGCCTATCATCATGCACGAGGCCGCTCAGGGCAGTTTCAACGCCGACGCCACACAGATGGTCTACAACAAAGTCACCCGCGAGCGCCGCACCTGGAAACGCTATAAAGGCGGCCTGGCCCAGGAGGTTTACCTCTACGACTTTAAATCAGATACAGAAAAAAACCTCACCAACTTCAAAGGCACGGACCGCAACCCCATGTGGATGGGCGATGTGGTTGTCTTTGCGTCCGATAGAGACCGCGTGCTCAATCTCTACAGCCTCAACCCGAAGACCGGCGAGACAGAGCAGCTGACACATCATACAGAATACGACGCCCGCTTTGCCAGCGCCGGCAGCGGCAAGGTGATCTATGAACACGGCGGTGAGCTCTGGGTGCTGGACGTGACTGCAGGCACGACAGATAAAATTGACGTGCAGATCAAAGCCGACGCACCGGAAGTCCGTCCCGCGTGGACCGATGTCTCCAATGATGTAAAGGGCTTTGACATCTCCCCCAGCGGCAAGCGCGCCCTGGTGGTGGCCCGCGGCGAGGTCTTCTCCGTGCCCGCCAAACACGGCGCCACACGCAATCTCTCTGACAACTGCGGTGCCCACGACAAAGACGCCGTGTGGAGCCCCGACGGCCGCACCGTGGCTTTCTTTTCAGACAGAGACGGCGAGTACAACCTCTATACCATGAACGCCAGAGGCGGTTCACCCGCCAAGCTGACGAACTTTAAAAAAGGCTACCGCCACACCCTGCGCTGGTCGCCAGACTCGAAAAAACTGGCCTATACCGATGAGACGCTGTCCCTGTTCATCATCGATGTGGCCACGAAAAAAATCAGCAAGGTGGACAAGGCCGAATACGAGCATGTGGATGTTTCACTGGACCTGAAGCCGATTTATGACTTCACCTGGTCGCCCAACTCCAAGTACATCGCCTACTCCAAGATGAATGACCAGTGGGTCACCCAGGTCTGGATTCACGACGTGGCCGCCGGCCAGAACCATCGCGTCAGTGCGGACATTTTTAACGACTTCCATCCCGCATTCTCCGCCGACGGCAGCCATCTATTCTTCGTGTCCAACCGCCGTTTCTCCCCAACCTACTGCGACTTTGAGTGGCAGCTGGTTTATAAAAAGACGACGGGCATCTTTGCCGTCACCCTGCACAAAAACGGCCAGTCCGTGCAGCCGCTGCGCAGTGACGAGGAAGGGACAAAGAAAGCCGAAGACGTCAAATGGGACGAGATGCCCATCGATTTCCCCGGTCTCTCCGACCGCATTGAGATGCTGCCCCTGCCCCGTGGCAACTACCGCTACCTCCAGGCAGGCAAGGACGTGCTCTTCTACTTGAACCGCGACGAGGGCGACTTCAACCGTTTTGAGTTCCGTCTGCCCGCAGATATGGATCTCAAAGCCTATAACTTTAACAGCCGCAAGGAAGAGGCTGTCATTGACGGCATTGGCCAGTACAAAATTTCCGCCGATGGCAGCGCCATTGCCTATACAAAACGCGGCGGCGTGGGCATCATTCCCACATCTGCCCGTAAGAACCCCGGCAAGGCCCTGAACCTGCGTGACCTGAAGATACTCATCGATCCCGTGAAAGAATGGGCGCAGATCTACAACGAAGCCTGGCGCATGGAGCGCGACTTCTTCTACGATCCCGCCACACACGGTCTGGACTGGAAAGCCGTGGGCGAGAAATACCGCAAACTCCTGCCCTTTGCCTCCAACCGTCAGGACGTGGGCTATCTCATCGGTGAGATGATTGGCGAACTCAACACCTCGCATACCTATGTCTTTGGCGGTGACAGACGCCGCAGGGCCACACACGTGGGCGTGGGCCTCTTGGGCGCCGACTACAAAGTGGACAGCAAGGCCAATCGCTATCAGATTACAAAAATTTACAATGTGGCCGACTGGACACGCGGCACCACCGGTCCCCTGGCCGGTCCCGGTAAAAACGTGCACGTGGGCGACTATATTCTGAAAGTCAACGGCGTAGACGTGAAAGCCGACAAAAACCTCTACAGCTACTTCAGCAACCTGGCCCGCAAGCAGATCACCCTGGTGGTCAACGACAAACCGGTGATGGCCGGCGCACGCATGGTCAATGTGATGACAGCCGGTGGCGAAGGCACAGTGCGCTACCGCGACTGGGTGGAGCACAACCGCAAAGTCATCGACAAGGCCTCCAATGGCGAGGTGGGCTACCTGCACATGCCCGATACTTTTAATGGTTCGGCCGCGGAATTCCCCAAATACTTCTACAGCCTCTCCAACAAGAAAGGCATTGTGATTGACGGCCGTTTCAACGGCGGCGGTCTGGACCCTGTCATCTTCTTGCAGCGTCTCATGGCCAAGCCCCACTCCTACTGGACGCGTCGTCACTCCCACGACCAGATGAGCCCCTTCTACGGCGTGCACGCCCACCTGGCACTGATCACCAACCGTCAGGCCGGCTCCGGAGGCGACGAGCTTCCCGAGGAGTTCCAGCAGTTCAACATGGGCCCGGTCATTGGCACACGCACCTGGGGCGGCCTGGTGGGCGTCTCCATGTTCATGTCACTGATGGACGGCGGCGGTCTCACCGCGCCCGACTACCGCATCTACACGCCCGAGGGCGAGTGGACCGTGGAGAACGAAGGCGTGACCCCGGACATCATCCTCGACAACCATCCGGCTGAGATGGCCAAGGGCAAAGACGCCCAGCTGCTCAAAGCCCTGGAAGAAGTGATGAAAAAGATCAAATCCGATCCGGTGAAATGGCCCACACATCCGGCCATCCCCACAGGGATCTAAGCATTTAATAGAACGACAAATGGCCGCCCAACCGGGCGGCCATTTTTTTATTGTCGGAAGCATATAAGTGCCAGGCACTTACATGCTTTTTTTCTTGACCATCCCGATAATATGATAAGTATCACTTGACATTGTCCCAGTTATTCCCTATACTTTGAAAAACAAAGTACTTTGCAAATCCACATCCAAGGGAGGCAGCATGGCGGCATCACAGGCGGAACAGAACTTATCAATGATCAGGGAGATGATTGAAAAAACCCGGCGGGACACCACACAGTCGGGCCATTTCTTTCTCGCTATGGGATGCATCACTTTAGCGGGCACTGTGGGGTTGCACTTGCTGGAACGCAGCGGCTTTCAAAAATGGGTGCTGCCCACAGTGGTTCTCATGGCCGCGTCCAACGCGGTGCTGGGATTTCTCATCGGGCTAAGGGAACGAAACGGCCTCAAGAGCTACACCAAAACACTGTTCTGGCAGACCTGGATGGCCTGCGGTGTCTCCGCCCTGCTCGTCACCTTTCTCTTCCCCCGCGCCGGGCTCTACCCAGTCTCAGCCGTGCCCGCACTGGCTTCACTGCTCATGGGCATCGGCCTCTTTCTCAGCGGTGCATTGACTGAGCTGACATTTCTCAAGTGGGGGGGTGCCGTCTGGTGGGTGGGCGCGTGCCTCATGGCCGCAACAGGCGGAAACGCAAACTTCTGGGTGATGGTTGCCGTTCTCGTTCTAGGATGGATTCTACCGGGTATTCTACTCAACCGGCTGCAGCGGAAAGGACGCACCCCGTGAGTTCAGACGAGATCATGAAACTGGACCCGTTGATCCATGCACCCATCCGATTGTCTGTGCTCTCTGTGCTGATGACTGTGCAAAGCGCCGACTTTGCCTATCTCAAAAAATCAACACAGGCCACAGACGGAAATCTGAGCACGCATCTGAGCAAGCTGGAAGCGGCGGGCTACATCAGCATGACAAAACGCTTTGAGGGCAAAAAGCCCAAAACACACTGCGCCATCACCCCCCAGGGCCGGGCCCGTTTCATTCAGTACATCGAGAGTCTCCAGGCCATTGTGGATAAACAGAAAGGATTGTCATGAAGCGGCTATATCTTGTCGGACCATTGCTGTTCTTAGCGACTTTGAATGCCTTCGCCCAGTCTGTGGATCTCACACATCCGCTCGTGCTGAAACAGGCAGACGAGAACAAGGATCAGCACTTCACCATGGAATCACGGCTGACCTCTATCACCCCCAGTGGCACCGTACTGGGCACCGATGTCTACCGCCTGAAGATTTCATACGACCCACAGTACAATGTACCCGGCAAAGGCAAGGGCTTCCGCTGTCTGGCATTTTCATACAGCCCGGGCGACTCAGTCACGCTGGGCATACCCAGTCTCACCAATTGGACCTATGTGCTGCCCGATGCCGGCACTGACAAATCAGGGCAGGTGCTGGGCATCGACCACGCCCGTTTTGAGCAGATCAAAGACGACCAGGGACGCCTCATCCCCTTTGACAAAGCCTATCACATCTACAATACCTTTGTCGATTTTCACGCTATCTGTTCTGTGTTTGCCAATCCTGCCGAGGCGGGGCAGAGCGTGGCAGACCTCCATCACATCGGCGATGAAATCGTGCATCACGCGGCATTCAGCCAGCCTCCCACCCATTTGGGATCGCATATTGCAGAGGGTTCATTCTTTAAAAACGGCAGGATCACACTGAATCTCAAGGGGCTGACTGAGGAGAACAGCGGGGCTTGTGCTTTAATTGGATACGACTCGGGGCGAAGCGCCTTCAAAATGATAATGCATCCCATGGCTGAGATGGAAGTAGTGGTGAACGGCTATTCTCACTATTGGGGGGATATTGTCAAAAGTCTCGACAACCACTGGGTACAGCGGGCCACATTGGTGGAAATAGTGGCCTCTGAGGCCACACTGCCGATGCCTCCGGGCAAGACGCACAGCATGGTGGAGCGTCAGATCCTCATCCGCAATGTCACGGACACACGCTGATCCCCGTTTTAATATTGCATGCGATGAAAGTCCCCGGCACTTTTAAAGTGCCGGGGACTTATTTATAATACAGCCACTCGTGCTTTTATAAATCAGAGGCATCCTGATTTTTCCGGGCCACAACAACATCCCTTTTTATGGACTGATCCACTCTGTGTTCAAAATCATTGTAGGGATCGTCAGAAAAAACCCAAAAATCATTATCATTTAATATTTGTATCAAATCCTTTTTGGACATCACAAATTTATTCCAGGACAGCACAAGAACACCGTCTTTTTTAAGCACTTTATGCCACTCGGGCAGACACTCGGCCAATAAATTTAAAGAACTTCTTGATGGGGACAGTTTCTTATCCTTGGGCCTGTTTCCATGCACAATGCCATAGGGCAAATCACCCACAATCAGATGCACACTCTCTCTTTTAAAGTATCGATTGGCATAGGTAGTATCTCCATGGACATACTTCAATTTTTTCCTGGCCTGCGCGTCTTTAAAGGCCTCTTTGGTGGCTGCATATTCAAAGACATGAATATCAAAGGCCACGGACGCCTCTTTATATGATCCCTTCATTATGCTGGATTCATGTTTATATCTCCCTTTTTCCAGAAATTTTTTAAAGAAGACACACGCCTCATGAACCGCATTTTTATTGACTTCGATCCCGGCCACATCAAAACCGTAAACCGCACCCTCATAGAGTGTGGTGCCTTTTCCGGCCACTGGATCGAGCAGTTGTATGCCCTGATCATAATCGTACCCACTGGAGAGCAAGGCAATATTGATCATCATTTTTGTGAACAGCTCATTGGTTTTTCCTGAATATTTCAGCAAATTAGAAATCATAGGATCAACATAATCGGCAGGGTCAAACGCGACCGGCACCAGTAGAACCTCATCATTCCTCTCGGTCTGTTCATAGAGCGCAAAGATAAACGACAACTTTGAGAGTATCCGCAATTCATCAGTAGACATTGGTGTCGCGGTTTCAAAAGACAGATACGGAACATTGGCCAGGGTCAGCCACGCAATATTTTGGCATCTATTCTCAAATCTCCCGCATGCAATCATTAATTCAGCAACGGCGAGCTTGGCCGATTCCTTAAAATAAACCCTGTTGTGACCGGGATTCTGCAAAATCACATAGCGATGCATTGCCTCTTCTCCATTTGTCACAGATGTCATTCTTGATCCCTCTCTCACCTTATTTCAATGTGTGCTGCCAGAACTTCAATCATCATTAAAATATTTCTACTTTGAACTCAAAAAAACCTTTAGTCTGACCCCCAAAATAATGTTATCTCACGATAAAGTCAATAGAAAGCGGACACAACAATCCACGATACAGGCTAAAAAGAGATGCACATTCTCAAGATATCGGATAACCGTGCGGCAACAGCTCAAGTCTTCACTCAATGCCTCAAGGCCCCAATGCCCACAATTCTCCCTCTTGCCTTGCCCATACAAAATCACTATCTTGATATCAGCCTTGAATAACAAAGCCTTACGACGGTTTAATCTGCATCTCATCCACATTAAAAAAACCAAGGAGCCCCCATGCAGCCGTCACTGAACTACACCTGCCCCAAATGCGGACACAAAGCCTGTGAGATCGATGAATTCCGCGCCACAGGGGGCATGCTCTCTAAAATTTTTGATGTGCAGAACAAACATTTTTCCACAGTGTCCTGTCAGAAATGCAAGTACACAGAACTCTACAAAGCCCAGTCCAGCGCATTGGGCAACATCTTTGATTTCTTTACGGATTAATGTGATCACCAAAACACCACATGATAAGACCACTGTCCCCCTGGCCATACTGGCCTGTCTGCTCTGGTCCACGGCCTTTGTAGGAATCAAGGTTGGACTCAGATATGCGTCCCCCTGGTTCTTTGCGGGTACGCGCTTCCTCCTCTCAGGCCTGCTGCTGTTCCCCCTCTCAGGCGGATTGAAAAATATCCGTAGCGACTTCAGACAGCACGGTAAAACCATTATGATCGTGGCGCTGCTTCAAACTTTTTTGCTCTACGGACTGTTTTACACCGGCATGACCCTGGTGGATGGTGCTTTGGCCGCCATTATTATTGGTGCCTCCCCCCTGGTCTCGGCCGTGCTGGCCCACCATTATATGGAGGGAGACAAACAGAACCCCAAACGCATGATCAGCCTCATTGTGGGATTCGGCGGCGTAGTGCTCATCAGCCTCAGCCGGGCGCCGTGGTCAGCGGCTGGATTTCGTGAAACTCTGGGTATTGGCATTCTGCTGCTTGGTTCCACCTGCGCTGCCGGAGCCAATATTATTGTGGCCAAATCAGGCAAGGGCATGAAACCGATGCGCCTCTCCGCATTACAGTTTACGCTGGGCGGCGTGGCCCTGATTCTCCTCTCCCGATTTACTGAATCCTGGCCGGTACTGCCCCTGCCGGGCGTCTACTGGGCGGCTTTTCTCTGGCTCTCTTTCATGTCTGCTGCGGCCATGTCTATCTGGTTTATCTTGCTCAGACGACCTGGCGTCAAGGTCTCTGAACTCAATATATGGAAATTCATCATGCCGGTTTTCGGTGCGGCGCTCGCCTGGACTTTCCTCCCGGGTGAATCCCCCGCCCTGTTGCCCGTGCTGGGCATGGTGCTGGTGGCCCTCTCGGTTCTGGGCTATTTCCGCGTTCAACAATAGTCAAGCAGGAGGTTCAATGTACCCCGCCGTCGATCCCTTGGAAACCCAGGCCTGGCATCAGCTGGATGCCCATGCCGAAGAGATGCACTACGCCAAGATGGCCGATCTCTTTGCTCAGGACCCCGACCGTTTTCAACGCTTTTCGCTGAATTTGGACGACTTACTGTTGGACTATTCAAAGAACCGAATCGACCAGAAGACGATGAAACTGCTGATTGAACTCGCCCGGGAGACGCAGGTTGAAGCCGCGCGTGACGCCATGTTCTCAGGCGAAAAGATCAACAGAACTGAAAAACGCGCCGTGCTGCACACCGCCCTGCGCAACCGAAGCAACACCCCGGTGTTTGTGGACGAAGAAGACGTGATGCCCAAGATCAACGCCGTGCTCAATCACATGCGCGACTTCTCCAGAGAGGTGATCTCCGGCCTGTGGAAGGGGTATGCGGACGACCCGATACGCCACATCGTCAATATCGGCATTGGTGGATCTGACCTGGGACCGGTGATGGTTACCGAGGCGCTGAAGCCCTACAAAATCCCCCATATCGATGTGCATTTCGTCTCCAATGTAGACGGCGCCCATCTGGCAGAGACGCTGAAACAGTGCAGGCCTGAATCGACACTCTTCCTCGTGGCCTCCAAGACATTCACAACGCAGGAAACCATGACCAACGCCCATAGCGCTCGCCGGTGGCTGATTGATGCCGCTGGCGATGAAAATGCCGTGGCCAGACACTTTGTCGCCCTCTCGACCAACACCGATGCTGTGACCGAATTCGGCATCGATCCGGCCAATATGTTCGAGTTCTGGGACTGGGTGGGCGGCCGCTACTCACTGTGGTCCGCCATTGGCCTGTCTATTGCCTGTGCGGTTGGATTTGAACGCTACGAAGAACTGCTTCAAGGCGCCCATGACATGGACAGGCATTTTAGAGAAGCGCCCCTGGAGAAAAACATCCCCGTCATTATGGCCCTTCTGGGGGTCTGGTACAACAACTTTATGGACGCCGAGAGCCATGCAATTCTGCCCTACGACCAGTCGCTGCACCGCTTTCCCGCCTACCTTCAACAGGGCGATATGGAGTCCAATGGCAAATCCGTAGACCGCGACGGCTGGCCCGTGGGCTGGCAGACCGGCCCCATTATCTGGGGTGAGCCGGGCACCAACGGACAGCACGCCTTCTATCAACTCATGCATCAGGGCAGCAAGCTGATTCCTGCGGATTTCCTACTGCCCGCCAACAGCCACTATAATCTCGGCGATCACCACCTGATACTCGCCGCCAACGCTCTGGCCCAGGCAGAAGCCCTGATGATGGGCAAAACCGCTGAACAGGCCCGTGAAGAACTGGCGGCCGCCGGCTTGAACGCCGAGGCCATTGCCGCAATCCTGCCCTACAAGGTCTTTGAGGGCAACAAGCCCAGCAACACCCTTTTATTCGACAAGCTCACGCCGCGCACCCTGGGACGCCTCATTGCCATGTACGAACACAAAATCTTTGTACAGGGCGTGATTTGGAACATTTTCAGTTTCGACCAGTGGGGCGTGGAACTGGGCAAGCAGCTGGCCAAGGCCATACTGCCGGAGCTGCAGGGCGATCCGACGACAGGGCAACACGACGCATCCACAGCTGGTCTGATCCACCAATTCAAAGCGTTGCGATAAGGCAATAAGATGGCAATCGGCGACAGCAGTACTGCGCAGCCGCCGATTGCCATATGAAAAACAGTGCCGCATAAAGAGGGTTCAACCGATCACCAAAAACCGGGAGAACTTCATGCGCCTAAAAACACAAGCTTTTCTACTCAGTCTCATCGTTACAAACGTAACGTGTGTGTACGCACAGCGCATTGCAACCAATCAACTGCAATACTGCGGGGTCTTTCGCCTCCCCGGGCCCTCCGGGGGATCAGACTGGATGTACAGCGGCCAGGGACTGACCTGTTATCCTCAAGGCGATGCACAGGGGCCCGACGACGGCTACCCCGGTTCGCTCTTCATGGTGGGACACGACCATCAGCAATACGTGGCCGAACTCTCCATCCCTGTGCCGCTAATCTCCCGGCATAAAATTCTGGACGATCTAAATACAGCTGAAACGCTTCAGCCCTTTGCCGACATCACCGGAGGCCTCTTTGGTGAGATGGAGATGGCCGTGACTGGCATCGCCTGCTTGCCGGCGCAAGGGGATGGCAATGATACGCCTCTCTACTTCTGCCGCGGCCAGCACATTCAGTACGGCGAAGCCTCCCACGGCCGGGCACACATTGACCTCTCCGATCCCCGTCCCCAGGGCACCTGGCATCTCTCTAATTACTGCAACTACACTACAAATGATATGCTCTTTGAAATTCCCAAAGGCTGGGCCGACCGCTATGCGCCGGGTCAAACCCTGGCCACGGGACGGTTCAGAGAAGGGCTATGGAGCGGACTGGGCCCGGCCCTCTTTGCCTGCGCGCCATGGCTCGACGGCGATCCGCCGCCCCCGGACGCAGTACTGACTGCTGTGACGCCACTGCTCCTCTACGGCGAAGACGATCCAGGCATTCCGGAGATCATCACCGATCCGTCAAGACAGATGACAGGCTACCGCGAGGCTGACCAGTGGACAGGTGGCGCGTGGCTGCAAGCTAATGAAACGGGCGCTGTGATCATTGCCGGCACCAAGGCCATGGGCAGCAGCTGGTATGGTTTCAGTGACGGCACGGTCTGGCCCTACGAAGGCCCATACCCCCCTGTACCGACCCCGCCCCACGATGAACGCGGTTACTGGGCGGACAGCATTCACGCCCAGATCCTCTTTTATGATCCCGACGATCTGGGCCGTGTGGCCCTGGGACAATCGCCGCACTGGACGCCGCAGCCCTATGCGGTGCTGGACATCACGGACAGGCTTTTCGATGCTGGATATCATTTTTCCAGAGGCAAACGGCAAAGCCTTGGCGCCTGCGCCTTTGACAGTGAACACGGTCTCCTCTACGTGGTTGAGCGACGTGCCGACCAAGAGAAAAGCCTCATCCATGTCTGGCGGCTCAACACTGTCTCAACGGCCTGCCGCACAGAGAAGCCCGCTGCCGGCTTTGCCCTGTCCCTCAACTTCCCCAACCCCTTCAACCCCACTACACAACTCTGGTTGGATGTACCCGAGACCGCAGAAGTGACTGTCACCGTATTCAATCTGAGGGGCCAGCAACTCCAGCGGCTGCACCAGGGACAGACCATGGCCGGCAGACACCCATTGACCATTGATGCATCAGACTGGCCCAGCGGTCTCTATTTCTGCCGTCTGGAAGCACCCGGCATGACGCAAACCCTAAAAATGCTGTTGCAAAAATAACGAATATCAGGTTGAGCCATGCATTGGCCAACCGTCCCTTTTCTTTGTCAACGCCTCTACACTTGTTGAGGCATGGGGGCGCCATTGGTTTAAACGAATACAAAAAAAGGCCGTCTATCCTCAGATAGACGGCCTTTTTTCTGATGTGATCAATCAATTCTTATCCCGCTTTCGTCCCGAGAGCAGAATCACATCCTTCAATTCACTGACATTCACTGCGGCCAGCCAATGGGCCTCAAAATCGGTTTCATGCACCAGATGGGCAATGGCCATGAGGGCGCGGAGGTGATAATTTCTTTCATCGACACTGCCGGCCATGACAAAGAGTGTATGTACCGGATCGGGCGCACTGGAAAACTGAATCCCTGCATTGCAGCGTATGGGCAGAATGGCAAAGCGTTTTTCACCGGGCACAATGACATGGGGAATGGCCAGTCCGGGCCGTATCACCGTACCGGACTGCCCCTCACGTTCCATAAGCCGGGCAAAAAGCTGCGAGGGTTTGCACTCCAGCTGCGGTGCCAGGATGTCGGCCGCCGTGCGCAGCACCTGGTCCACAGGCCGCCGTTCATCAATATCCAGAATCATACTCGCCTTGATGAGCCGGTCAAAACGGTCCTCTAAAATCTCATCGCGCTCGATCACAATCTCCTTCAACTCCTCTTCAAGCGAACGCGACCTCAGCTCTTTGGCGGTAATCCGCTCGACAATATGCATCAAAGCCGAGGTGCGACTGACCTTGTCCCGGGAGTAAAACCGATAAGTGAGCCAGCCCAGCACCATGAAGCCGACGCTGATAATCATAGGAATGCGGCCCATCTCCACCAGGAGAAAGGAATAGGCCACCAATGCGAAAATGGGGAGCCAGGGATAGAGCGGCACCTTAAATTTGGGTCGGTAATTCCGGATACGACTCTCACGCATGATCATCACGGCCAGATTGTCCATCATGAAGAGCAGTATCATCAAGGTGGAGGCGGTCTTCACCAGATTTTCAATGCTCAAGAAGAGGATGACCGCCACCATGAAACCGCTGGTGAGCAGAATAGAGACCACCGGTGTACCCAGACGGGGATGCACATGGCCGAGCCCCGACGGCAGCAATTGATCACGACTCATGGCCAACGGCGTACGTGAAGCCGCCATAATGCCGGCGTTGCCTGTGGTGATAAAGGCCATGATGGCGGCGGCGGCGAGCACAAGGCGCCCCGCCGGCCCCAAAATACGATCCGCCCCCAACGACAGCGGAATCAACGATCCCTTCAATTCACTGCCGGGGACAATACCTACAGTCACGGCAACAGCCAGTATATAGAGCAGCGTCACCACGGCAAAGGAGAGCATCATGCCCAGAGGGATGTTCCGCGTTGGCGATTTCACCTCCTCAGCCACAGAGGCGATCTTGGTCAGTCCCCCAAAGGAGACAAAAACCAACCCTGCTGTGGAAACCAACGACCAAAGCCCCTTTGGCATGAAAGGCTGATAGGCTGTAGGCGCTGTGGCGATGAACCCGCGCCCGATGTAGACAATCAGAATGGCAATCAAAAAAAAGACCAGGGTGACCTGAACCTGACCTGCGGTCTTGACGCTAAAAAGATTCAGTACGGTAAAAACCAGGCAGGCGCCCACTGCAATCAGCTTGATTTGAAACGGCGAAATCTCAGGAAAAATCAAAATGGCAAAGGCCCCGATCCCCACCAGGGCAAAGGCACTTTTCAGGCTCAACGAAAACCAATTGGCAAAGCCACCAAAGGTACCCCAAACAGGTCCCATACTTCTATCGATGAAGAGATAACTCCCACCGGAACGCGGCATGGCTGTGGAGAGTTCAGCCTTGGCCAGCATGCTGGGAATAATCAACACAGCGGCCAACACATAGGCCAAGATCATGGCCGGCCCTGATTTGGCAAAGGCCAGTCCGGGCAGCACAAAGAGACCGGAGCTGATCATTGCACCGGTGGAGATGGCAAACACATCCTTCAGTCCTAAAACCCGTTTCAGTGCCATAGCGCCTCACTACATGATGGTTGGATGAAGCCCAATATCGCTTGTTTCTGAAATGTACGGGTTTATGGAATAAGAGTCAAGGAGAAGTCGCCGACTTCATATCGAATCGAGTGGGTGGGCAAAAAAAAAGTCAAAATGTGAAACTACAGGCGACTGATTTGTCTGTCTCGCGGCCCTTTTTAGAATGAGCTTTTTTGTGGTAATCTGTATAAATCCGTGCTGACGGGATGCAAACCACACGGTCAACCCAGCGCCTTATACCACACATTCATGGGTTCTATCCTTCCGCTGATCTGCGTGTTGTTGATCAGTGTTCCGCCAAACCGGTATCCCGCTTTGGAAAACGTGATATTCATCCCAGCAGAGAGTGCCCGGGCAATGGTATAGGCCGTTTGAATGGACGATCCGCTCAACGCGGACTCCATCTCAGCCAGCAGGTGCTGCGCCATGCTTCTCCCGCGATGCGAGGGCAGGGTGGCAAAGTCTGTCATCTCCACATTGCCACTGTCTTCATCCATCTCAGCGGAGGCCGCAGCCACCAGCACGCTGTTGTCCAGCACACCAAAATATCGAATATGCGTCTCCATGGTGTCCCGGAGATAGGCCGCACTGAAAATGGGAAAAGGATAGCTTTCAAACACCGCCCTGTACAATGTGGCCAGCGCATCTGCCTCTGAGGCTTTGAGTTCATGGCACCGATATTGTGAGGCGGGTTCGAGAAACGCCTGATGATCCGCTTTGTCCAACGCCAGTTTTAGATTCTTTTTAACAACGACGTTGTCATCTGAAGACAGTGTTTGGCGTGCCGTATCCAGATAATAGCCGAGGAAAATCCCAGGCTCCTGTCCAGAATAAAAGCAAGGCACTTCAGCCTCCACCACATACCCCTGTTTTAGAAACCCCCCGGCCATATGCTCAGGGCACTTGCAGAACACCTTGCCGTATCCATGCTGCCGCGCCTTGTTGATCAATACACCCGGCATAGAATCAAGATCCTTCTCCTTGAGTTTCATCAGGTAGATACGGTCACTTGCCGGACCATGCTGTATGATGGAATCTCCAAGCCGCTCTATTTGATCCATTTACACAATCCTCTCTACGGGACGATTTTTCTCCAGGACTCCCATACCAAGGTACAACAGCAATGAGGCGGTCAAACCGAAGAGTGTGGCATCGAGCCCCAGGGGAAGCGGCCATTGCGTCACCTGGAGCAAAAGCGTCACACCACCGCCTCCCAGCATGCTGTAGAGCGCTGCACGGGGATACCGGTGCTTTGTAAAATAAGCGGCCACTGTGGGCACCAGCAAACCGGAGACCATGAAGGCGTAGGCATGGAGAATCAAATCGAGCACGCTCTTGAATTGGCTGGCCAACACCAGCGCCAACACCCCGATGACCAATGTCACCCCCTGGGAAACTTTGATTGAGGCTTCACGCTGTCTTCCGCCCCAGCGTTCGTATATATCATTGACCCAATTGCCAGAAGATGCGATGAGGCAGCTGTCTGCAGTAGACATAATAGCCGAAAAATAGGCGGCAATGACCACGCCGGTAACGCCGATAGGCAGGCTGTCGCGCAGCAGCATGGGCATGCCCATCTCAGGTTCGGCCAAAGGAAAAATCACCCTGGCCATCATACCCAGCGCCACACCGAGAAAAGCCATCACCGGATATTCCAAAAGACCGGCCGTTAAAAAAGCGCGGCGCGCCTCTTTGACGGAACGGGTGGCATAGATGCGCTGGTACAGTGTCATCGCCACAAACCAAATGGGAATGATGGTAACAAACCAATTGACAATCTGTACGCCACTGACATTGGAAAGTGAAAAAAAAGACGATGGCAGTGCGGCGTGCAATCCGGCCCAGCCCCCTACTTTCATGAAAGCGAAGGGCAGTCCGAAAAATGTCAATCCCGCCAGCAGAATGATCCACTGCACCGTGTCTGTGTAGATCACCGCCTTGAGTCCGCCCATCACCGTATATCCCAGAATGACCACAGCCATCACATAGAGGGCCAGGGTCTGGGGATCGACCCAGTGCACATCAGCCAGCACACTGCCGGCGGCCAGTTTGGCACCGGCCAGAACCTGAGCGCCTGTAAATCCAAGATAACCAATCCCTGAAATCAACGCAGCTGCCATGGCCACACGCGGGCCAAATGCCAGTCGGAGAAAATCAGGATAAGTAAAAAAACGGTGGGTTTGATCCAATTTTTTAACAACCGGCACGGTGAAGATAGCCGCCATCCAGGCCCCGACCAGCCCCGTAAAAAGCAGCCAGCTGCCCGAGAGGCCCATGGCAAAACCCAGACCGCCCAGGCCCACAGAAAATCCTCCGCCGACATCGGTGGCCACAATTGACATCCCAATATGAGCCGCAGAGATATCACGCCCCCCGACATAGTAATCTTCACGGTTTTTGTTCCGGCGATAAAAAAAGACGCCGATAGCCAAAACGCCGATGAAATACAAGCCGAAAATCAAATAATCGATTATTTTCATATAAGCGTCCTACTCCTCGTCATCCTGACGCCGTTCCATACGTTCCAGTCCGGAGGGAACCAGGGTAATGGTTTCATTTGAATCGCACAGGAGCTGAGAGATGCCCACGGCCTTGGCTTCATCATCGGCTTCATCGAGTTTCAGCTGCAGGTTACAGTCATTGCAGTTCCTATCGCAAAAAATCGGCTCATAGGAATCGGGTTCTTTATAGGTGGTAATGATTCCTTCATAATTTCTCAGCACCACTTTATTGGTCGACCAGGAGATCAGATAATTAGGCATGATGGGAATCTTGCCCCCGCCACCCGGTGCGTCAATCACATAGGTGGGCACGGCAAAACCGCTTGTATGACCGATGAGGCTCTCAATGATTTCTATGCCCTTGCCCACAGGGGTTCTGAAATGTTTCAACCCCTCTGAGAGATCACACTGGTAGAGATAGTAGGGCCGGACTCGATTCTGCACCAGTTTATGCACCAACCGCTTCATGATGCGCGGACAGTCGTTGACGCCGGCCAGGAGCACAGTCTGATTGCCCAGAGGAATCCCTGCATCGGCCAGCTTGGCCAGGGCGGCCTTGCTGGAAGCGGTTATCTCTCGCGGGTGGTTAAAATGTGTATTGATCCACAGTGGTTTATGCTTCTTCAGCATGTTCACCAGATCATCGGTGATCCTGTACGGCAGCACCACCGGTGTCCGTGTCCCAATGCGGATGACCTCAACATGATCAATCTTCCCCAATTCTGTGAGAATCCAGTCCAGATATTTATCGGAAAGCAGAAAGGGATCTCCGCCGGAGATCAACACATCACGGACTTCAGGGGTATCGGCAATATACTGAATCCCCTCTTTCAATGTCTGGCGACTGGGGATGGAGTCTCGATCCCCTACCTTGCGTTTTCGTGTGCAGTGACGACAGTACATAGAGCAGACATTACTGACATGAAAGAGGACGCGGTCTGGATAGCGGTGTGTAATCTGCGGCGCCGGGCTGTCTTTCTCCTCGGCCAGTGGGTCGCTCATTTCACAGGCTGAGAGCAACAGCTCATCGGGTTCCGGTACGGCCTGGCGATAGATCGGATCATTTTCAAAATCATCTGCGTCAATTAATGACAAGTAATACGGAGTAATGGCCAGAGGAAATTTATCGAGTGTCTCCTTCAGCTTTTCCCTCTTTTCAGGAGAATACTGAATCCCCAGGAGACGTTCAATATCTTCTATTTCTTTGATCAAATGGGTCCGCTGCCATTTCCAATCTCTCCACAATTTCTGTGAAACCCCATGATCCAATTGCTTAGCCAGCTCTTCCTGGTTGGTATTATAAATACCCATAGTTACCTCAATGTAATATATAAATATACATACAAATCTGCTCAACATCCTTGCCAGGACATCGATATCATATTTTTTTAAATCAATTTGAAAAATATAAAATAAGGATAAATAATCAAAAACCGGTGAGCGAGTGCGGGCAAGATTTGCAACTGTTCAATTGCGTCCAGTGCATTTAAAATCCTAAATTAAACAAAGGGAAAAACCTGTAGTGCAAGGTACAAAATATTTGAGCCAATGTCAAATTAGACAATATCAATAATTACTGGTGCATTATTACTTATATTCAATCCATCCATTTGACTTCTCTTGTCGTAGGATGCGCATGATCCACTTTTCCGAAATACCTGCCATCAGTCGGCCAAAAAATCACATGGCAAGCTGAATGGAATCAAAAAAGAATTTGGACAGTCTCAACAATATCTGTAGTTTATGGGCAGAGCAATCAATACGCCTGGCAGTGCAGCGTCAACCAATGACAAGAAGTCGACAGATCCGATATTTATGATGCGGTGATCAACATTCTAGAGGCCGATTGAAGGTCATTAGGATCAAATCGAACCAATGCCAGCTCGGGGCCGTCATGGCAGCCGCTGTAGGATCTTGTGTGTCCCACTGTTTCTGACCACTCACCAGTGAGCCGGGCCGACTCATGAACATGACCGTGCAAGGTCACAAGCGGCTGGCGCATCTTTATGAAACGCTGTATGGCAATACTGCCCACATGCACGTCCAGCGGCACGTGCTCAATCATCTGACCATCCAGGGCGGCACGGTCCAGGGCGGAATGATAGGGCGGTGAATGAAAGAGCCAGATGGCCCTTTTCATATCCACGTGGGCCGACAAGACGTTCAGGTCTTTGGCTATGGTGGCGTGCCGCGTGATATGCGGCGGTACCTCCACAGTGCGTGCCCCCTCCTCTGGGGAGACGCAGCCCGGGTCTACATAACGGGAGACATCATAGCGTTCCCAGTCCTTGAGGCGGAACGGTGTGGGCGGCACATAGCAGTAACCGGTGACAGTGTAGCCGTAGAAATCAACACTGCGCTGTTGCATATAGGTCCAGAGGCCCTCTGTCTCCACCGCCTGAAACGCCGATTCCTGGGCGCGGCCGTCATCATTGCCCAGGATGACAAAGACCCGGGGGTAGGCTTTGCCCAGTGACGCTTTGAGCCGACGGAACCCGCTGAGGAGCACATCCTCAAAAAAGTCCACCTCCCTGCCGGCCAGCGACGGCGAGAAAGCCAAAAGCCCCGAGGGCAGCAGATCACCGCCCAGAAAGACGCCTCTGGGCTTCTCCTGTGAGATGGCCTGAAAAAGGCTCTGATAACGATCGATGTGACCGTGCAGGTCCGATGTAAAAAAACAGGGCAGCGGTTCAACGGGCATGACAATCTCCAGAATGTCTCGGATATAGGGGACAAAATACCGGTTTCATTGCAGAAAAACAAACAAAAAACATGAGGAGATCATGAGCGACACCGCCATCGACTTCCGTAAAGAGAATGATTCATTCTGGCTCAACAATGGATACGCCACGCGCTTCCAGCAATTCCAGAACCTGATGAAACGCCGTATCCGCGATGTGCTCATCGTCTCCAGCCTCTACGATTTTTACATCTTTGAAGAAGAGGGACGCCTCTACGAGCTGCTGCGCAGCGAGTATCAGGGCCTCAACCTCAGCCACACACCGGAACTGACACGCGTCTCCTCAGGCCAGGAGGCCCTGGACCTGCTCACCGGAGACAATCGATTCGACCTGGTCATCACCACGCTGCACATTGAGGACATGGGACCGGCCGCTTTTGCCAGACAGTTCCGCCAGGCCGGAGTGGATGTCCCCCTGGCCATGCTCGCCTTTGACAACCGCGAGCTGGCCGACATGCTGGCCAGAAAAGAAGAGGCGCTCTTCGATGAAACCTTTGTCTGGCAGGGCGACTACCGGCTGCTCCTGGCCATTATTAAACATCTGGAAGACAGACTCAATGTCAGCCACGACACCCATGTCATGGGCGTACAGTCGATCATCCTGGTGGAAGACACCATCAAATACTATTCGATCATGCTCCCTCTGCTCTATCTGGAGCTGATCCAGCAGTCACGGCGCTTCATTCAGGAGGGGGTGAACCTCTCACAGAAAAACCTCAGACAGCGGGCGCGGCCCAAAATTCTGCTGGCCAAGACCTATGAAGAAGCCATGGCACTGTTTGAACAGCATCACAACACCGTCATGGGCATCATCAGTGATGTGGAGTTCCCCCGTGACGGAGAGAAAGACCCCAAGGCAGGCTTTGGACTGACACACGCCATACGCCTGAAACATCAGGACATTCCCGTGCTCATTCACTCCACCGATGCGGGAAACCGCCGGGCGGCCGAGGCACTGGGCTGCCTCTTTGCCCACAAAGAATCGCCTCAAATAGGCAAGAAAATACGACAATTCATGACAGAGCATCTCTCCTTTGGCGACTTTGTTTTCCGACTCCCCAACGGCACCGAAGTGGACAGAGCGGATAATCTCATCTCCATGGAGAAATGCCTTCAGCACATTCCCGAGGCCTCTCTCATCTACCACGCCGCCCGGAATCACTTTTCACACTGGCTCAAGGCCAGAACCGAATTCTGGCTGGCTCATGGGCTCCGCGCTAGAAAAGTGACAGATTTCGACGCCCCCGAACAGCTGCGTCAGCACCTCATCGGCAAGCTCCGGGAGTACCGGCTCATCCGGCAGCGCGGCATGATCACCGACTTTGACCCTGAACTCTACGATCCTGAGCATGCCATCGCCAAGATTGGACAGGGCTCTCTGGGCGGAAAGGCCAGGGGCCTGGCCTTCTTCAACATGCTGCTGAACAACTACAGTCTTCAGAATCAGTTTGAGGATGTACACCTTTTCATCCCCTCCGCCGTGGTGGTGGCCACCGATGTCTTTGACCAATTCCTGGACATAAACCAACTGCGTGATTTTGCCCTCTCAACAGACGATGACAATTTGCTAATTAGCACCTTCAGACAGGCCCCCAATTTCCCTGAAGCGACGCGGGACGCCTTGCGTGAATTCCTCAGAAAGGTCCAGGAGCCCCTGGCCATTCGTTCATCGGGGTTACTGGAAGATTCCCATGTCCACCCATTTGCCGGCGTCTACGAAACCGTGATGGAGCCCAACTGCGCCCCCGATCTGGAGCAACGGCTCGACCAGCTCATTGATGCCGTAAAAGTTGTCTATGCCTCCACGTTTTTCAAATCGGCCAAGCACTATCTCAAGGCCACCGCTTTCCAGCCTGACGATGAAAAAATGGCCGTGATTATTCAAAAGGTGGCCGGCTCTCCAAGAGGGACACGCTTCTACCCCCTGCTCTCCGGCACGGCCCAGTCCTTCAACTTCTACCCCATCCCGCCGCAGCGTTCAGAAGACGGCATCGCCTCGATTGCCCTGGGCCTCGGCCGCACCGTGGTGGAGGGCGGTTTTTCTCTGCGCTTCAGCCCCGCCTTTCCCCACCATGTGCTCCAGCTCTCCACCCCCAAGATGGCTCTGGACAGCAATCAGCATGAATTCTTCGCCCTGGACCTCTGCGGTCATCGGCCTGGAGAGGGTCTGCCCGTGGGCGACCAGACCAGCACCTACCCACTCTCTGAAGCCGAGAAAGACGGTACGCTTTACGGAGCGGGATCGACTTATTCACCGGAAAACGAAGCCATCTATGATGGCATCTCGCGGCCCGGCCTCCGTCTGGTCACCTTTGCACCTGTGTTGAAATTCAAGATTTTTCCGCTGGCCGACATCCTCAAGCGCCTGCTGGACCTGGGCAGCTGGGCCATGGGCACCCCCGTGGACATTGAATTTGCAGCCGACTGGAATCCCGGCACTCCCGGCAAAAAAATATTCAATGTGCTTCAGATCAGGCCTATGGTGCTCACCCGCGAGGTGGAGGGCATGGAGATTGATGACGTGGAACGCAGCCGCCTGATCTGCCAGTCCAACCGCGTGATGGGCAATGGCGTGGTAGATGATATTGTCGATGTGGTCTTTGTGGACAGGGCCACTTACGACCGTTCAAAAAGCCAGGCCGTGGCCGAGGAGGTCAGTCGCCTCAACACACAATTGGTTGATGAGCAACGCCCCTATCTTTTGGTGGGCGTCGGCCGTTGGGGCTCCATGGACCCCTGGCTGGGTGTGCCTGTCAAGTGGGATCAAATCTCAGGGGCCCGCGTGATTATTGAGGGAGGCTTCAGGGATTTTGAGGTGGACCCCTCACAGGGATCGCATTTTTTGGAGAACCTCAACTCCTTTTCCGTGGGGTATTTTACCGTGATGAAAGACAGCGCCGAGACCTTTGTGGACTGGGAATGGCTCCGTCACGGAACAGATGTAAAATCGCTGATCTATACGCGGCATATTCGCCTTGACAGCCCCATGACCATCAAGATGAATGGACGTAAAAACAGAGGCATTATCCTAAAACCGGGTGAGACGGAAATGGCGCCGCCTGCCTAGCCCCACACAGGCCCCGGGCACCGCAGGGGCTTTAGACTGAATCGATGATCGGCACTGCCCCGTTCTTTTCAGGATGAAAGCGGCCCCAATCGCCGGAGGAAGTGGAGCGCCAACACTGCACCGCCCACACCCAGCAACGCAAAAAGCCCCAGCATGGGCCAATCCAACGGCTGACCATAATGAGGCGCCAGCAACCCGCCCAGAAAGACCGAGAGCCCCAACACACCCATTTTGATAAGCAGTACCGGCGCCAGAAAATCGCCCAGTGGACGACGCTTCAGAAGCTGCACGGCGGCAATGGTTAAAAGCGGCAGGAAGAACGCCAGATCCATCACAAAAATGCTGCTGCCGTTTGGGGGGACATGGGACTTGATGGCAGGCAGAATCATGCGCATCCAGACCAGAGTAAATATCATCACAAGAACGAGCAGATACACCGCGGTGCCGGTTCTCGGTGCCCGACGGTTCAGTGTCTCCTTAAAAATCCGCAAATCTGCGCTGCGGAAGAAAAGTATCACACTGTAGATGCAGCAACTAAAAATGCCGATATAGAGCAGAAAAAAACCATTGTAGAGCCGCTCAAACGCATAGAGGCCATAGGCGTAGAGCAGATACCCCGTAAGCCCCAGCCACCAGAGCCACGCCTTGCCACTGCCCCGCCTGATGGCCGAAAGGCAATAGATCAACCCAAAGGCAGCCGCCAATGAAAGTATATCCTGACTCATGGTACCCGGCATCATCTCCGGCGGGGTCATTGGTTGGTAGATAGAGGGTCTTAGAATACCCGTTAAAGCGGCAATTCCCACAAAGAAAACCGTCAGTCGAGACAGGCAAAACAACAGATTCCGATGTCCACTTGTAACCATTTTAGTCGTTCTCCTCACAAACAATAGCAAGACCAGAACCGGCCAGAAAGTCAGCCCTTTGGGAAAGCCTTTCAATATAATCGAAAAATCACTTCAAATAAAAGCACCTTTCAATCCTGAATCATAATTTTTTCCTCTTTTTCATCTTCCCGAGTGTCACAAAGCCCCGGCATATACGTCTCATTATTAGACCCTTTAATATAGAGGATTCCAATATGACCCGCCGATATCTACTGCTTGCCCTGATCACGCTGTTGAACTGTACGCCCCCCAGCGACACCATAGGGAAGGATAAAAAAGTCAAGACAAATAGCAAACCGCAAATCACACAGTGGCGAGGCCCGGAACGGAATGGCGTCTACCCTGAAACCGATTTGCTGGACCATTGGCCCGAAGGCGGGCCTCAACTGCTCTGGCGCTTTGACAGTCTGGGTGTCGGTTATGCCTCGGCAGCAGTGACAGAGGACAGAATCTTCACGGTGGGTACGCATCGGGGCATCAGTTCAGTTTTTACATTAGACCATGATGGTGAGCTCTTGTGGGCAAAACCATTGGGCCCTGAATGGATCAGGAACTACCCCGGCAGCCGTTGCACACCGCTGATCGTTGATTCCCTGGGCTACTATCTCAGCGGGCTGGGCGTACTTTACTGTTTCCATGTGGACAACGGCGCGACACGCTGGAAAAAAGACATTATGAAGGCCTACAACGGCCGTATACTCAACTGCGGTAATTCAGAAAATCTGGTAGCGCATGGCAATAAAATTTTCTGCACCCCCGCCGGCAAGGACAGCAATGTGGTGGCCTTGAATCGATTCAACGGCGACTTGATCTGGAGCAGCCCCGCCGCTGGAGAAGAGAGCAGCTATGGCAATCCCATTCTGATTCAGCACGGCGGCAGAACCTGTTTCATCAACCGCACAAAACACTCTGCCTTCTCCTTGGATGCGGAGACAGGCGAAACCCTCTGGGCTTACAAACTGAACCCAAAGAAACAGGCGAATACGCCGATTTACAAAGACAGTTGTCTTTTATTTATCGGTGATTTTAAGTATGACAGCGTCCGCTTAAAACTCCTCCCCACTGGCCGTAGTGTAACCCCGCTTTGGTCAACAAGAGAACTCTCAGCTGACCAGGGTGATGTCGTTATTCTAGGGGACCACGTTTATGGCGCTGATACAGAACAATGGGAATTCAGCTGTGTAGACTGGCAGACCGGACGGACAGTTTACGATATTCACAAAAACTGCCCCATGCTGATCGCTGTTATCTCCGCCGATGGGCTGCTTTACTGTTATAACGGGGACGGGCGTTTATTTTTATATAAACCGTTAGAGAACAAATTTGAAAAACGGGGTCTCTTAGACATTCCAGATAAGGGGCCACGAAAAAAGCGCCATCATTATTCACACCCGGTAATCCACAACAGACGTCTCTACGTCCGGCATCAAAGTAGCCTCTTTGCCTACAATATAGCGGCGCCGATAGAGCCCATAATGCAATAAATTATATAAATGACAGGTTCATTGCGATGACGCTATAGATCAACTGCCCGCTTCTTTCAGCCGTTTCACTCCGGCGCGGCTCACGGGCAGCTCTGTTTCATTGGCCAGCACACAGGTCATACGGCCGTTGTCGATATGACGCAGCTCGGCAATGGCACTGAGTTGGATGAGATGCGAACGGTGAATACGGACAAAGCGATCGGGATCGAGGCGGCCCTCCAGCCAGCCCAGGGTCTGAGAAATCAAAAAACGACCGCGATTGCTGTGAATCTGCACGTAATCCTCCAGCGCCTCAGCCCTGAAAATCTCACGCACCGGCACCAGCACCATGCGGTCTCCTTCGCGAACCAGGAGGCGCACCAGCGGCTTCCTGACAGGGCGCACCGCCTCCAGCAGCCGGTCCAGCTGTGCGGGCGTTTCTGCCGCGCTGATGCGTGCCCGCACACGCGCCATCGCCTCATCAAAACGCGACTGCACGTAGGGTTTCAGGAGATAATCCACGGCAGAGACCTCAAAGGCCTGCACCGCATAGTGGTCGTAGGCGGTTGAAAAGATAATCTGAGGCCGATGTACCAGCACCTCCAGTACCTCAAAACCCGTCATCTCAGGCATCTGAATATCCAGAAAGACCAGATCCGGCTTCAACCTTTCAATCTGGGTGACGGCCTCTACGCCATCCTCGCAGATGCCGACGACTTCTAAGTCGCTATGCGCGACGAGAAGCTCAAGAATGAGTTGCCGCGCCGGCGGTTCATCGTCAACAATCAGGCAGCGAATGGGCATGGCAGCGCTCCAGGGGTAGGGTGATTTCAACACGGAAACGATTCTCCGCCACGGGTCCGGCGTTCAACGTGAAGGCCTGGTCATAGATCAGGGCCAGCCGTTGTTTCAGATTGTCCAGTCCGGTGCCCGCGCCGGGTTGAGGCACATCATCCTGTCCGTGCGTATTTTCAATGCGGCAATGCAGGCGGGCTTCCCGCACGGCGATCTCAAATTGAATCTCTGAATCCCCCCGATGGCTGGCCACGCCATGCTTCACCGCATTCTCCAGCAAAGGTTGAAGCAGCAGCACAGGGATGGCGGCCGCCTCCACACCGGGATCGATATGCTGAATCACATTTAATCGGTCTCCGAAGCGCACCTGCTCAATGGCCAGGTAGCGCCGCGTCAGCTCCAGTTCATCTGCCACGCTATGCGTCACCTCTTCTCCCCGTTCCAGCGTGGACCGGAAGAGTTCAGAGAGACCGGCGATCATCTCTCTGGCGCCTGTGGGATCTGTGGTCACCAACGCGTTGATGGAGTTCAGTGTGTTAAAGAGAAAATGGGGATTGATCTGCATACGCAGCGCCTTGATCTCAGCCTCGCGTCCGGCCGTGGTCAACGCCGCCTCCTGCAGCACTTTCTCACGGAACTGCTCGTAATTAATGATGGCGTAAAAAATACCATCAATGAGCAGGCAGGTGATTACGCCAAAGAGATACTGCCACCCAATGTAATCAGCAATTCCTGTCTCTCTAAGCATGGCCTCACCGGCACTGAGATACCAACCCCCATAGGATATGATGAGCCAAAATGCAGAAATCAACATGGCCGCCGTAAAATGAAAAAGGAAGAAAAACACAGGGCGCCAGCGGTCAATGGGCACGGCGCGGCAGAGCCGCCAAATCCCCAGACTGATGAAAGCAAAAGGCAGATAAGACCCCAGTGTGGCCCCAAGCGCGGCGGCCCAGCCGTGATCCGGTACAGTAATATATCGAAAAAAGAAGGCGTAGAATACCATCCAAAACAGCCAAAGCAGGGCTCCGTACCGGACAATCTTTTTTGTATTCAGCGTGTATGTCATGGAAACTCCCTGCTCATTTTAGCTGATCTGTAACGGCGTACGGCAATCGTCCCTTCACACCCGAAGACACTGCATGCACTGTGGCAATTCAAAATAATCCGGCATCCGGGACGAAACAAGTTTTTTATTCGGCGCTTGCGCGTTTCTCCAGTTCAGGGAGCAACACCAGGCTGACCCAACCGTGCCCGGGCTCAAGGGTCAGCGCCTGGTTAAAGGCGGTACGCGCCTCTGCATATTCTTTCAGATCCATATGGGACAGACCGCAATAGATATGGGCGTCCACACGCCCCCAGCGCGGGGCCAGTGGTTCTGCCGGCGCATTGTGCCTATATTTTTTAAGGGCCTCCTGAAAATGTTTCAGTGCCTTCTCCTTGCCGCCACCAAACATCTTGGGCGTGTAAAAGGCGGACTGCCCCGCAATCAGCGACACACGCGGATTCTCTGGCGCGAGTGCAAAAGCTTCACCGATGAGGCGTCCCGACTTGGGCCCCAGCGTCATGCCCGAGAATGGGTTAAAGGCAATCTTGTTGCCAAGCAGCGAGGCCAACAGCGCCTTGGCATCGGCATTGGCCGGATTGATTTCGAGGCTGGTCTCCAGATGGGCAATGCCGGCATTGACAAAGGGCTTGGCGTCGTCCATATTCTCTTCGCTGAAGTAAAAATTGACAATTCGGCTCTCAGCATAGGCCAGGTAGTACAGCGCCCACGCCTCCTGATCGGTCTGACCGGCAAGTCGCTCAAAATGGGCGCGTGCCGCCATGAGCGCGTCGAGCTGCCAGGACTTGACAGCGGCTTCAATCTGTGTGCGACCGGCGGCGATGGCTGCAGTGCCGTCAATCTGTGCCGTGGCCGGAATACTTATTGCCATCAAGGCGATAAATAAGACGATTCGCATGGTTTTCATCTTGTCTCCCCTTATTGAAAGTTTATCTGCATACCAAAATAAACACTGCGTCCGTAGGCGCTTTTCACGGCGCTGCGTCGCTCAAAATCATCAGAATATTGATAGTCCAATATATTGGTACGACCGAGAATATTGCTGCACGAAGCGTAGAGTATGGTCATATCACGCCCGAACAGTGAAGTCGTGTACCCCCCGGTGAGATCCAGCCGAAGGTAGGCGGGCACACGCCGGCTCTGATAAGCATCGGGTGACGGTGTGTAAGGCCTGCCCGTGGCCGCGCGGAATGAGCTGCCCAGATTGAATCGATGGGTGATGTCAAAGTTGAGTACCCAGGTCAGGGTGTGTGTGATGTCAAAATCCGGCGAGGTCATCACCGGCAGGTCCATCCAGCGGCGGCGCGCCTCCACCCAACTGTAGGAGAGCCAGCCCGAGAGCGGGCCGCGCTGCGACTTCAAGAAGAGGTCGATTCCTTTGGCCCGGCCGCGTCCATCGTTGGTGTAGTAGAGATCGGACTGGTGAAGCAGCAGATCTTTGTAGCTCTTGGCATAGGCCTCAGCCCGAAAAATCGTCTTGTTCTTTTCATAGTGCACCCCGGCAATGAGGTGATCCGATGTCATAAATCCCAGATCCGGGTTGCCCACAGCGGCATCAAAGTACTCAGGCTTGGGGGACTGATGAAAACGCCCCCAGGCCAGTGTCCCTGTCCACCCCTGTGCAAATCCCCAGGCCATAGACAGACGGGGGTCCAGCACCGGCGAATCCCCACCCTCCACAACCGTGGCGCGCAGGCCGGGCAGCAGCTTCACCGGTCCAAGGGCGATATCCGCAGTGCAGAAGCCGGCCCATTTCACCCTCCGATAATCTGTATCAATCTCATACTGCTCGACATGGGTCTGCGTCTCCTGATCATCCAGGGCACGCAACCCCTCAATCTCCGTAACCGAAGCCAGGCGCTCAGCACCCAGGCTCAGGTGGCCACGCCGGATCTTTTTTTCGATGAGTACGCGGCCCTGCATCAATCTGTCGGACAGGTTCAGATCCATGGCTGCCATGCGTGGGTGCTGCTCATAGCGACTGACCCCGCCCACGGCCCTCAGCAGCCATCCACCGGGCAGCACGCCTTTGAGAATGGCGTGGGTGAATCAGTTCTCCGCATCATTGTTAAACACGCCGGGCAGGTCGGGATGCTGCACGTGCACACCAATCTCGTCGCGTTCCTGAAAGTGGAACAGTTTGAGCTGCCAGGACGACGAGAGGCGTGCCGTAAGGTTGAGATTGATATCGTGGGATTGGGGCACACGGGTGAAGCGGTGCAGGTCGCCATTGACCTTGAACATCATGCGCGTGTTGCTGAGATTGCCCGAGAGGTTGAGGCCCAGCCGCCCTTTGACAATGGGCAGACTGAGAAAGGCCGATTCAGCAGCCAGGCCGATGCCGATCCCCGCTGCCCGGCGCGCAGGCATGTCCAGGCTCTCCATGGCCAAAACACCGGAGAGGCCATGACCGTACTGCGCCCCGTATCCGCCACTAGAAAAATACGTACCCTTCAGCAGAAAGGGAGAAAACGTGCCAAAAAATCCACCGGTGGGAGATTCATAGCGATAGGGATGCGTGATCAACGCCCCGTCCAAATAGATGGCGGTTTCTGAGACATCCCCACCGCGCACAAAAAGCCCCGCGCCCTCGGCGGCCTGCTGCACGCCGGGCAGGGCTTTGACGGCCCAGAAGAGATCGGCGGCTGCGCCCGGCGTGCGGATCACATCCATGGCCGTGAGCGTGCTGCCCGGTTCGTCATCGGCCCGGTAACTGCCCGCCGTGACCGTGATGGTCTCACCCAAAACAGCCTGGGGCATTAATTGAATGTCAAACACCAGTGACACACCGGGTTTGAGATGCACTTTCTCCTCATGGGGCCGATACCCCATGTAAGTGGCCCGCAGCGTCACCACGCCGCGCTGGACAGATGTAAACGACCAATTCCCCTGGGCATTGGTCACCGTCCCTTCAAAACTCTCGACAATGAAAACGTTGACATAGGGCATGGCTTGTCCCTGGTTGTCCACAATACAACCGCTGAGTGTAACGCGGTCTGCAGCCCGGACCGCCGATACCAATGACAGCCACATCATAAAAACAATACGAATTTGAACCATGTCACTCCCCTGTGATCTGTTGCCTCAAGATACACGAGAATTCAATGATCAGGGAATTCAAAACCTGTGAATCGACAAGGGAAGCGATAAATGGACAAGGAGGTACGGTCATATAGATGAACGGAGGGTATAAAAAAACCCGTACCATTGGCACGGGTTTTGAAAATTGCATGCGGAGCAATCGGATTAGAAACCAATCACGATGTCTACCTGAAATTATCTAACAATACAATATCACTTTCATCACGGTCGGCCTGCGAAAAATACAACGAACGGCCATCGGGTGAAGCTGAAAAGCGGAATCCCTGCCGTACATGTCTGAACAGTTCACGCGTCTCTCCGGTTTCAAAATCGTAAAAACCGAATTTAAGCACACGGTCGGCATCACGCTTGCTGAAGAGAATGCCCTTCTGTGTAAGTCTCCATCCGTCAAAAAAGCCACTGTCTAAACGGATCAATTCATTTTCATCGCCGTCATGAATTGATTTTTTCCAGATGGCGTAGTGATCTGTAAACCAGCCTTCAAAATAGAGCGTCTTTCCATCAGGCGATTCTACGGGGCGGTAACTCCCGGGCTCAGTGGTCACCTGAACCGCCTTACCGCCTCTGACCGGAATCTTCCAGATCTGCCACTCTTGGTTCCGGTTGGAGCCAAAATAGACCCAGCGGCCGTCGCGTGACCAGAATGGCCGGATCTCCCGCGAACTCTGTTTGGTCAGTTGCCGGGGCTTGGCCCCATTGATGTCTGTGATAAAAATATCGGGATTGCCGTAGAGTTCAGCGACAAAAGCGAGCCTGCGGTTACGCGGCCCCCACGTCGGCCGCGCCACAATGCAGCCGTTAAAATCGGTAAGCCGTACCGGGCTGGACCCATCCTTTTCACTCATCCACACCTGGGGATGGCCGGAGCGGTCAGAAACAAAGGTCAGCTTACGGCCGTTGGGTGAAAGCTCAGGGTAGTCATCCACTCTTGAGGACGAGATCAGACGCCGCGCCACCGAGGGTGAACCGGTCTCCGGATCGAGATCGATCTGCCAGATATTGCGCTCCAGATGTGCCTGCTGATAGGCCAGACGCCAGCTGTTACGCGCCACAGAAATATTATCAATCTGCATGCCGCCTGCAGCAAGAAAAGCCGGGGCTCCGCCCGTTGCGCCCACTTTCCAGATACCCTCTCTGGAGGAATAGATGATGGATTTATCGTCGGGAGACCACTCCACATCCGTCACCCACTGATTGGTGCGCGTGATTCGCTTTACCTGCCGGTTGTGCAGGCTGAGGATGTAGACATCACGCTGACCGTCTACGGTACGGATAAAAGCAATCTCTTTGCCATCTTTGGAGAATACCGGTTTGGAATCGATGGTATGGCCAATCTCCGGTTCGGTCAGTCGCGTCAGCACCTGACTTTCAAGGTGGTAAAGATAGATGGAATTGGTAATGGCAGGGTCTTCAACATAGGCAAAAGCCAGCGATTCTCCGTCGGGTGACCAGACGGGAGTTCTGGCGCCGTACACATTTTCAACAAGCAGGCGCTCCGGCCCGCTGAGCGAGGGCACGGAGTAGAGTGCCCGGCCCTGGTCTGTGTTCTTTATATAGACGATAAAACGGCCGTCAGGCGACCAGGCCGGCTCTGTGGAGAAGCCGGCATCGGTGAGCCTCAAAGGCTGTTCCGATCCGATAATCTTGACATAAATACTGGACTGATACCCACTCTCACCGTTCCACCTGAAAGCCAGTCGATTGCCGTCAGGAGAGAGTACGGGATGACTCTCCTCGCCCTGATAACTGGTCAACGGCATGAGCCGGATGGAGGAGGCCGTTGGTGCATCAGATTTCAGGATACGAATCAGGAAAAAAACGAGGGCCAGCACAATGGCCGGCGCCAGGCTGAAGAGCAGCTGAAACCGGGGGCGAATCAGGGGCCGGGCCGATAGCGGTGCCTTAACCGTCGATGGATCAATCGCTTTCCGATGCCATTCGATCTGCCCGATGAGCCGATAGCCTTTTTTGGGGATAGTTTCAATAATGGCTGGTTTTCGCGGATCATCGTCCAGCAACTTGCGCAGCTCTGACACCGCACGGGTCAGTGATTCCTCAACCACCACAGTGTCTTTCCAAATCCCCTCAAGCAAATCGTGACGCGCCACCACATCGCCGGCCTGAAGGGCCAGATGATAGAGCACATCCATATACTTGGGCGGAATCTGCACCTCTCCGGCCGTACTTGAAATTCGGTCAAGACCCGGCTGTATCCGCCAATGATGATTGAGTGTAAAATCGTCACGCATAGGAGAATTCAACAATTTAGCAAAACATTAGCTTAACTTCAGACGGAATTCACCCTGCAATCAGGCTTTTTATTCCGTCTCAGACTATACTGTGGCTGAACAGAATTAATATACAACAAAATCATCTTTTTTTCAAAAACTAATTTATCAGTTTTTGCGGTTGAATTGGAGTCAAGTTTGAGAAAGAATGTTTCAAGAATTTTCCTTTGTATCACCGTTTCCGTACTGGGTTTTACCAACATGGTAACCGGTACGCCATCACGTGACGAGGCCCCCCGCGTCTTTCTGGATGGCCGCCATATCGACACCAATTACATCCGCAGCAACATTACTTTTGTTAATTACGTGCGAGACAGAGAAGAAGCCGATATCCACGTGCTCTTCACCACACAGTCCACGGCCAGTGGCGGCATTGAGTATACGCTGACCTTTATGGGCCGCAATACATGGATAGACCAGAACAATACCCTGACCTACTGCTCCCTTCCCACTGACACCCGCGATGAGCGGCGCAGTGGCCTGACTCAAATTTTGAAACTGGGGCTGGCGCCCTACATTGCCAGCACCCCACTTGCCCAGTCCCTTTCCCTCAATTTTGATGAAAAGGCCGGCCCCAGTCTTCAAAAACCTCGGCAGACGCTCACAGATCCATGGAACAACTGGGTCTTCCGCCTGAGCTTCAACACGCGTATCCGTGGCGAGAGCAGCAAAACCTCAAAGGCTTTCAGCGGCTCTGTGAACGCCGACCGGATTACAGACACCTATAAATTTCGTTTCAACCTCAACCACTGGGAAGAGAGTACCAAGTACGACTACGAAGACTACAATCACACCGACCGTTCTCACCGGGCCGAGATGACCACACTTTTCGCTAAATCGTTGAATGACCACTGGTCTTTGGGCGGCTGGCTCTCTTTCTACCGTTCCTCATTTCAGAACATGGACATGGAGATCAATCCCATGCCCGCTGTGGAATACAATGTTTTCCCCTATTCCCAGTCCACGAGGCGCCAATTGCGTATACTCTACCGCATTGGCTATGCCTATACCAATTACAATGAACCGACCATCTTTGATAAAACTGAAGAGCACCTGGCAGCCGAGGCCCTGCGTCTCTCCTTTGAAATCAACGAGCCCTGGGGGTACGGCAGGTTCAGTCTGGAGGGCCGGCACTATTTCCACGATCTGGAGAAGAGACGTCTGACCTTTGACGGCCGTGTCTCCTTCAGATTGGCCAAGGGACTCTCCTTTGACGTACGGGGCCGCTATTCGGCCACACAGGATCAGCTGGCACTGGCCAAGGATGATGCCTCCCTTGAGGAGTTGTTGCTTCAGCGTAAAGAACTGGCCTCTGACTATCGTTATGACATTTCTTTCGGGGTTGGTTATCGTTTCGGCTCTATTTTCAGCAATATTGTCAATCCACGGTTTGGCGGCTCCAACCGCACGCCCAGCCACTAATTAAAGAGGTAATTATGCGCGCCCATCACCTGATCCCCATATTCCTGATCGGCACAACGTTATCCCTGTCAGCCCAGCAACCCCCTCGTCCTGTCAGTGGCCAACGGATCATGCAACGCATTCAGCGCATGGCCGATGACGCCCTGTTGGGACGCAAGCCGATGACCCCTGAATTCCTATCCCTTCAGGAGTGGGCGCGCAATGAATTTCAATCCTGGGGCCTGACCCCCGGTGGAGAGAACGGCACCTTTTTCCAGCAAGTCCCCATCAGCGGCAATCGCGGCCGATACGCTGTCAGCAGAGGCATCCCGGGCCTCAAGGTTGACGGCACAGTTTATCACACCCGCTATGGCGACTTCTCCCTGTCCCCCCTTTCCACACCCAAACAAACTGTAAAGGGTGCCGCTCTCTTTGCCGGTTACGGTATTTCAGCCCCCGAGCAGGGGCTCGATGAGTATGCCGGCCTCGACGTCAAAGGTAAAATTGTTCTCGTATTGAAAGGCTCGCCCCACAGCGCCAAGGCCCCCAGGCCCTCCTTTGGCAGCGGCCCTTCCGTGAATACGGATACAGAAGATCCCTGGACTGATTTTTCTGACGATAAAAGCAAAATCCGTACGGCTTACGAGAAAGGCGCCAAAGCCATTCTGATCTATGACGCCGATCAAAGCGACCGTTTCCGCCGCCGTACCCCAAAACCGATGGATTTTAAACGTCCATTCCTGGTGATTGACCAGATAAGTGCCTCTGTGTTTCACGCATTGATGTGGACAGACCTACAGGAATCGAAACGAGGATTCACGCGGCGCATGACCGGAATCAGATGGGCCATCCGACAACTGAAGCCCCAATCCGAACAGCTCAAAGGCAAGGTAGAGATCAAGGGTTTTCAGTCGACTGACTTCTACGGTGAACCCGATCACCGGTCGACCTGCCGAAACGTGATTGCCGTGATGCCGGGCAGCGATCCGATTCTGAAAGACGAGGCCATCGTCATCGGCGCCCATTTTGACCATGTGGGCATCTCCGACGGCCAGGTCTTCAACGGAGCCGACGACAACGCCTCGGGCAGCGGCGTGGTCATGGAAGTGGCCAAGGTACTGGCCGAAAGCGGCGCACAACCGCGGCGGACCATCTTCTTCTGTCTCTGGACCGGCGAGGAACTGGGGCTGATCGGCTCAACCTATTGGACCAATCACCCAACGTTGAACTTCACCATGGACCAAGTGGTCACCAACTTCAACCTGGACATGGTGGGTCTGGGCGACCGCATTGGCGCACCCGGCGCCCTGAACTTCCCATCGATCTGGGAGGTCATCAAAACGGGACAGCGGCCTGAGATTATGGACGTGGTGGACGCCAGTACCGGTGGCGCAGGCGGCAGCGACCACGCCCCCTTCATCCGCAAGGGCGTTGAAGCCATGGCGCTGATGACACGCGGCGGCAGTGGACATCCTGAATATCATGACACAGGCGACGACACCGAAAAGCTCAACCCCGACATTCTTCAGAAAACCGCCGAATTTGTGGCCACCGGTGCCTGGAATGTGGCACAGGCCGAGCAATCTCTGTTCATTGCTGACAGACAGAAAATCTACGATATTCAGCAGTGGCGCATCACAGCCATTCGCCCTGACGTGGACAAGAGACGCGGTTGGAAACGGATCAAGGCCGCAGAGCCCCGGCAGCTCAACAACAAATTGATGGCGGCTGCGGCTAAACTGAAAAACAGCGATACAGCCAAAGACCCCTACGCCCGCTACAGGCGGCGTCAAAACGGTTCTGTCACGGTGGGCGTGCACGCAGAAGCCTGCCATGGAAACGCCGGTCCCGCGCTGTTGGCCCAGGCCCTGCTCAATGCCAAGCGATTTGACATACTGGGGGATGACCTCCACTGGTTTAACGATACGACAATGACCGAGAACGGCCGGCGCGCCTTACACGCCCTTGAGGACAGCAGCTTTGCTGTCCACTTATACCGACCCACACCTCCTTCCCTGTCCGCCCTGCTTCGTGAGGCGCAACGGCCGGTTCTCGTGTCACAGATGGATACACTCTCCAACGCGCCTATCGACTTGCTCAAGGCCAACAAGGCGCTGGTGGCTGTACCCATTGACGCTGCCGACTTGGCAGGTACAGAGGCCCGCATGCACTGGTTTATGGACAGACTGGACCGCGAGCAGCTGGTCTTTGATCTGGTCAGTATGGAACACTGGGATGACGCAAAAACGAAACTCTATCAGGCACTGCTCGACCTCGGGCTGACCTCAGAAGATATTCTGGCCATGAGCGGCCGGGGGAAATCCTGGAGAAGCCGCGGCCGTTTTGACCTCTTCAATCAATAGTCTTCATACAGTCCTCATTTTTCCCTCATTCCTGTCAAGGGCCGAACGGTTATCCGTTCGGCCCTTTCCCTTTTCTAAATAAAAAAGGGTCCCCTTTACAAGAGAACCCTGTGATGCCGATTTCATTGTTGCTCTTCCTGCCCAGCAGAAGCTCCAGCCTCTACGAATCGATGCGCAGTATCTATCCGCCATTCCAACTGTGACGCGGCTACTTCTTCTCCTTGACAGGCAGAGAGAGGTAGGTGGCCTCCAATCCGTTCAGCTGGCCCTCAATCTCTTCAATACGGTTCCGCAGCTGGTCGTGGTCGGCCTGAAACTGCTGCGTGTCGGCCACGCTCAGCTCCGGCGCCGTGCCGTAGCTGCGAATGGCCGTATTCAAGACAGTCTCCACACTGCCCTTGAGCAACAGCACCCGCTGCCGCAGATCATAAAGCTTGTCTGAGGACTGATCCAGGATGGCGCGTACGCCCAGCAAGGTGGTCACCGCACCGGCAATGGGCACGGCGGCCTCCTGCATCTTCTCAGAGGCCAGTGAAGAGCTGGCCACCCCTGAAAATGCGCCGATGACAATGGTCGAGACATCGAAAAAATTATTCCAGAACCGCTTGCGTTTCAAGGTATGAGCCAGATTCATATCCATCTCATTGAGGCGCTGGTTCATCATTGCGCCAGATTTCAAGATCTGAGCATACTGCGATAAAGTCTGCGTGGGATCGCGCCGGTTGAACACTGTAATACGAGCCGACTGGCTGTGCCTGAAGACGCCGTCGCTGACCGTGAATGTCAACTGTACCGTCCGCTTCTCCGCACCATCGATAAAATTGAAAGGCGGTGTCCAGGCAAAGATGCCAGTTTCAGCGTTGAAACGATAGCCCTCCAGGTCCGGGGCATCCACATCGAGGATAAGATTCTCATCGCCGTTCTTGTCCGACACCTTTAAGGCAATGGCCAGAGGCTCATTCTCACGCACACTGCGATCGGGAATAGCGCCGATCTCAGGGGGATAGTTCTTTGGGTCCACTTTTACGCGCACGGTGTCGAAGACGGTTTCCAGGCCGTCGCTGGCGGAAAAAACCAGTGTGAAGTCGGTTTTCTGTCTGACATAGGTATAGGTGGGCGTCCACTGAAAACGGCCCGTTGAAGGATCAAAGAGGCAGTCATTGCGTTTGATATCCGTGGTGTGAAGCCGGTATTGCAGACGCTCACCATCGCGGTCTGAGGCCTTTACCGTGAAACGCAGCAGTTCATCTTCATCCACATAATACTCATGCATGGCGGTTTCAAAGACAGGGGCGTGACGCACGTCTCGCACCAGCACGGGCAGCTCGGCTTCGGCTGAAAGGCCGCTGTCATCGGTGACGCGGAAGGTGATGCGGTAGAGCTGCTCCTTGGCGGCGTTATGGTCCGGTTTCCAAAAAAACGTCGCGCCGCGTTCTGAGATGTCAAAGGTAGCGCCGGGAATACGGTGCCCGGGATCGCCATGGATGAAATAGGTCAAGGTCAACTGATCGGCGGCATTTCTGTCATCGGCTGTAATCACCAGCGCCAGCTCATCCCCTTCGGCAATTTCGACAAAGCCTTCAGGCAGCACCCGTTGCGACTGGAGCCGGATCACTGGCCGGTACTCGATACGCTTCACCGTGATCAGCGCCGCCTGATTCACCTGCTGGCCCGTTAAGGAATCGATGGCGGAGAAGATGATGGGATGCGTGCCAATATGCCGCTCCTCCGGTGTCCAGAAAAAGCGATGCGTCTTCTGATCAATGCGGCCGCCAAAGGCCCAGGTATAGGAGAGCCGAGGCGGTGTACCCTGTGGCGTATAGGCCTCAAGCGGGATAACGAGCCGGGCGCCGGGATACACCGATTGGGCCGCCACCGACCGAAGCACGGGTTTGTAACGGGCCAGATCCTGTGTAAACGTCGAATCACTTTGGGCAAAGAGTGTCAACAGGGGAAGGAAAAACAGGACGAGAAGGGGTTTGATGCTGCGCATTGCATGTCTCCTGAATCCGGTATATGTCTCAAAGGGTTGTCGTGTAATGGTCTTTTCAGTACCGGACACTGAAAGGACATTCCAACGATGGATCAAACGGCTGCGAGGCGGTGCAGGTGCCTCTCATGCGCCGGGCACGAGACGCCACTGCCATGTCCATAAACCGTCATCATGGCGATGGAGGGCGTGCATCTCCGCCGTGCTGAAACCGCTGGGCCGCGGCCCCCGGCCTTTCAGCAAGACACAGCCAAGGGCGGCCACAAAAGGCATATGAGAGACCAGCATGATTGCGCCATTCATTTTTGCCAGGCGACGTGGCCAGACATGGGGATCATCCTCCGGCATAAGGTCTTCGGCCTCCTCCAGCCCGTTGGTGGGCTGAAGGATTTCCGCAATGATCTCAGCAGTTTGCACCGCCCGTAATTTGGGGCTGTGCAGAATGATATCGGGGCGGCACTTCCCCTGGGTAAGTGCCGCTGCTGCCAGGGTCTTGACCTCTGCCACACCCCGGTCAGAGAGGGGGCGAAGATCATCGCGTTGCGTGCCCATGGCGTCGCCGTGTCGGACAATATAGAGTTGCATGGCACCTGCTTTCATGATGAGGTTTCAGGGTGTTCGGGAAAATTCTCTTTCAGGGCGGCGGCCAAAGTCCATAATGCATCACTCTGTTTTCTTAAGATGTCATGGGGCAGATGGCGATCCAGAGGCCGTTTGAGCATGACGCCCTGGGCTTCTACCACGCCGCCTGGGCCGACATAAACGCCGGGGAGCAGCCTGCAGATGCAGTGGCCGTTGCCGGGCTTGCCACCCAGCACCCAGGAGTAGCCAAACCCCTTGCGCCACCAGTCGCGGTCGGGATCGGATTCTTGGGCGCGATTGACGACGGCGCCATAAATTTCATCAAAAAGCGGACGTGTGCCCCCCAAGCTCTGAAAACGCATCCACGCCTCTTCTCTGGGACGGGGCCTGGGGGGCTGACGCAATTTTTCCAGTCCTTTGATATCCTTGCCCTCGCACACCAAACGGGCAATCTCGGCGTCCACGGCCGCACAGGACACGGTGGTCAGCGCCTCTGTCAGGTCAGAAAACAACCGGTTCACTACCTGGGCCGTGGGCAAAAGAATGCGGCTGAAAAGATGACCATCCGCCAAAATATGCGACAGTGGGCGGTCTATACGAAGCGTTAATCCCATGCTCCCTGCACGCCAATCGGAAATCCAATCGGGTTCGTCCTGCAGCGCCACAATCAATTTCTCGTGAATCAACTCACTCAACGGCTGCGCATAATCATTCTCGCCGAACATGCGACGGGCTGGTGGTGAAAGCCGTTCCCTTGAGACCCAGTCGATCAAGGCCGTGTTCTCTCCTTCAGGAGGAAAGGCCGGCCAGCCCCAGAGCATGGCGTGCCATTTGGTGGGCACGCTCTGAAAACCACCGCGCTCCTCACGGGCGCCCCAGGCGCGGGGCGACCAGTTGTACCCCACCTGTATGGTCTCATTGCCGGGCCGTTTAGCGATAAAGTTTAAGATGAACTGCCACAGGGCCATGAGCGCATCGCCCTCCTCTGCGGGTACGGCTTCAGGGCCGGGGATCAGACGATCCGCACTGGTCTCCATCACCATCACGTGGATATCCGGGCTGTAGGGGCTGTACACCGCCACCACAGACCACGGCCGGCCGTGAATCTCCAACGTGGCCAGAATGGAGGGGGCCAGCTGGCGGCGCGTCTCCTCAAAGTCCAACACATCCTCGGGACGGAGCCGTTTGGAGGGCCTTGGCGCATCTTCACCGGGGTGAAGCAGCGGCGCAAGGGGCAGGGTTAATCGGGGAAGAAGCCGGGAGATTTTCTTGTTCAAATAGTGCTCCAAGTTTTCATACACACGTCAAACATTTATCGTTTATTTCGCCTGTGCCCTTTTCGTCGCAACCGGGGAATAAACACCGGTGTTGTGTCGGCATAGGCCTGATAGGCAGCATCGTTTTTATACCTTGCCTCCAACAGGGGCACACCGGAGACATATCGAAGCAACAATGTAATGGCGAGCGGGCCTGCAAAAACCCACCACGCCCCAGAGCCGTTGTAGGCTACAAGGGCCATGCCCCACCAGAGCAGGGCTTCGCCGAAATAGTTGGGATGCCGGGTGATGGCCCACAACCCATGGCGCATCACTGGATTGTCTATGGATTTCTCATGGCGCAGGAAAGAACGCAACTGTCTGTCCGCCGTCCCTTCGAATGTCAGACCCACGGCCCATACAAAAAAACCGGCAAGATCAAAGCCATTCAGACTGGCCTGGCTTTCAATGGTGCCGACAATCACCGGCAGGCCCACGATCAACATCAATCCACCCTGCAGCAAAAAGATATGCGTATAGCCTTTCCACCAGACGGAATGTCCCCAGCGCTGGCGCATCGCCCTGTATCTGAAATCTTCAGACTTGGCCCAGTTACGCCGCCCGATATGAAGGGCCAGACGTAAAGCCCAAAGCATCGTCATAGCCAGAATCATCCATTGGCGCAAGACAATCTCTGAGGATAGAAGCAGCCCTGTGACCGCAATGACAATGAAACCGCCTCCCCAGAAAATATCGACGAGTCCAAGGTTTCTTTTCCATGTGGCCACACCGTAAGCCAAGCTCATATACACAAAAAGCGCCGTCACAACGAAATAAATGGATGGGTTCATGTACGTTTCCCCGCTTCCCAGAGTACTGAGGCGCTCACAGCGCCCACACCGGCATGCGCCCCGATTATGGGCGAAATATCCATGAGATAGGCCGGGGGCATACCCAAAACTGGCGTCAGGGCATTGGCCAGGGCCCGGGCATCCTCAGGATTGCCTGCATGGCCCACGGCCCACTTCACAGCTTGATCGATGCATGCCCGTGTCTGAACCCGCCGGATGATTTTTCTTAGATTGCCCTTGAATCCAAAGGACTTATCCAGCAGCATTGACCGGCCATTTTCGTCCAGTGCGACAATGGGACAGAGATGCAGCGCCCTTGCCACGCGCCCCTTAAGTGGACTGACCCTTCCGCCGCGAATCATATATTTCAACGTTTTGACAGCCACAAATATATCGGTGCGTTTCGGCAGAGTCTCGGCCAGCGCCATGACAGAGGCCAACGAAGCACCTGAGGCAACCGCCTCAGCAACGGTATGTACCATGAGACCCAAAGACGTGGAGAGATGCCGCCCGTCAATGATATGGACAGGAATCTCCTTAACCGAATCCGCAGCCAGCCTGGCGGCCTCCACGGTGCCGGACAGGGCGGATGACAGATGAATGGAGATCACACTTTTATGGCTCAAAGCAAGGTTTCTATACAGACGTACAAATTGTTTCACTGCAGGCTGAGAACTCTTAGGTGACGTTTGCCTTTCCTTTTGCATGGCATAAAAATTGGCAGCAGTCAATGTCCGCTTATCCAAGAATGCATGCTCCCCCCACTGAATTGAGAGCGGCACCTGATGAACTTGAAACTGCTGCATCAATGCATCGGGAAGATCACAGGACGTGTCGGTGACCACCGCAATATCCGCCAGTGGATACTGAAAAGACGCGTGCTGTAACACCATGTCGTCCACTTTCTGCTCCAGCAACCGCCCCAGGGGCAACAGGGCTTCAGCCACAGCATCGGGGCGATCGGTATGCAGATGCACTTTGATGCGCGTTGCTCCATCAGCAACAATCAGCGAACGCCCCAATTCAGACAAGGCTGTTCGAATGTCATGTGGGCCAGAATGCAGGGGTTCAAGGAGCATTTCAACGCAATAACGCTGCGCAGGAGGTTCAGACTCCCGGGTGATCATCTCAGCAGTGACTAGCACATGGGCTGGTTGTGGATTGGCACTGACATGCCCGGGCAGACGTTCAAGCAGTGATTCGGTCATGCCCCGAACAAAATGAACAAAGCCCTCTGCACCGGCATCCACCACATGGGCCTCTTCGAGCACTTTCAACTTTTTCGGGGTTTCGGCAAGGGCCTTGCGGGCCGCCCTTAAAGCATGATGTAGAAACCCTGCAAAATTCTGCTGACCCACCGGAATGCGCTTCATCGCCTCAGACCATGCACGCATCACAGTAAGAATCGTGCCCTCTACCGGCTTGCCCAAAGCACGATAAGCCGTGTCGACCCCTGTCTCAGCCGCCTGTACAAAATCCGATATACTCGCTGTGGTCTTATGGGTCAGTCCACGACTGAGCCCTACTACAAATTGAGCGAAAATAATACCCGAGTTGCCCCGCGAGCCTCCCAAAGCGGCATCCGCCAGATGGGCACCGACGATAGAGATGTCGTCATCACGGGACGCCCCCGCCATCATCGCCTCCAGCGTTATGGCCAGATTGGTGCCAGTGTCTCCGTCTGCTACAGGGAAGACATTGATCTCATCCAGATGCTGCCGGCACTTAATCACCTCATCCATGCCGCAGCTAAATGCATAGTGAAGCCGTTTTCCGTCGAGATGCTTCATCACTAATTCCTCTTTTCGAGGTGTTGATGTTGATCTCCTGCAACAACTTAAATATCGGATCTCAACCGTTTGGAATAGTAGATGATGTCACCATGCTCTACATAATTCATCGATTGAAACAGGGCCCGTGAACTGTGGTTCTCTTCTTCAATAAGGCAGACCAGTATGCCCAGGCCCTGATCCTTGAGCCATGACTCGGCTCTGGTGGTGAGTTGCCTAGCAAGACCACGATGCCGAAAATCGGGATGCACGGCCAGGCGGTTGATCCAGCCCCGGCGGCCGTCGTGGCTGGCCAGCACGGAACCGATCACCCGCCCCTGAAGCTCGGCCAGCAAGATGTGGGCGGAAGCGCGCAAGGTCTCTCGGGCCATGGCCTCGCGGCTGTCCCGACCGCTGGGTCTGTGGTCCAGTGCCGCCGCCTGCCACAGGGCAAGAAGGGCGTCGTAATCGGCAATAGTAAAGAGGCGGAATTGAATATGATCCATAGATTGACGGCTCAACTTTTTATTCGCGGGACCTCTCACAAGATAGAGGCCCTGCGCTTCCATGTCAAGATTTTTAGATGGGTTATCTCTGTTTATCCCTATGATGTCTTCCGATGCCAATCCGGCAATGGGGCCCTTGATTTGGGGCGCCGCCCGTAGAAAAAATCATCCCCCATCAAGGCAACGCGGCGCATCAGCGGATTGCGCTGAATGGCCCAGCGGATGAGTTCATGCACGGATGTATTGGGATGCGAATAAGGACAAACCTTGATACATACCGAACAGTCTGAGCCCACACGATTCCAATACTGATAACAGGCTTCCTGACTGGACTGCCACTTCTTCACACCGCGCACCACTCTCTTTTCGCCCTTCTCAATGGCGCCCGACGGACAGTTGGTGGCGCATTTCTTACAAATTTTGCAGAAGTCCTGAACGCCGAACTGTATGGGCGCATCGTGCTCAAGGGGCAGATCAGTGGTCACCACGGCAAAACGGACGCGGGGTCCAAACTCCGGCGTGACCACCAGCCCCATGCGGCTCAACTCACCCAGACCGGCAGACACTGCCAGCGGCCCACAAAGCACACGGTAATTGCCGTCAATATGGGCACGGGCAGGGTAACCCAGCCGCTGGATAAAACGGGAGAGCACCAGTGCGGTCTGTCCGGCTTTCATGTAGCGGAAGGCTGACTCGGTGGTGGCGGCGTGATGCGGTGCATGCCGAATCATAGCGTCATCCATCTTGACGCCGATCACAATGGCATGGCGGTGATTCAGGGTAATCTTCTCACCCCAGGGGCCAGGGGAACGGCCGATATTTGAGTAAATAAAGGCCGGGTCCAGTGCGGTGACGCCCACCAGATCTGCACCGAGGAAGTGGGCAAAACCTTTGACACGTTGTGTAAAATGAACAGCCGAATCCTGAACAGGTGTATCGCCCAGCGGCTCCGTGGCCCAGTCGATGTTCTTATAAAGCTGCTCCATCACATCAAAAGTGGCAGTATTGAAGAGCGTGGTTTGCAGGTCAAAACTCCCCGCCTTGCTCCCCATCAGTCCGGGGAGCTTCCGTATTTTGTCATCAATTGGCTTCAGTTCAGGATGACTTTCATAAAACAGGTCGAGCTCTCTCATTCCCGGCTTCAGTCTGAGAAAGCGGCTGAAAATGGCGTCACGCTCATCCATAGGCGACATGGCGGCAACCCGATCATCAACCCAGGGGTTCCCCCAGGAGGAGAGCAGCACAGCGGCGACAAGCAAGCCACAGGCCAAAAGGCCGCACATGAGTGCTGTCTTACCGGGAAATTCCGAGACAACCAGGCCGCCGACTAAGGCAAGCAGGGGCAGGAACACGACTGCCGCCCGCCAGGCTGCACCGGGTTTATATTCACGAATAGAGGTAAAAATGAACAGAAAGAAGAAAACTGCCAGCGCAAATCCGGCAAACAAAAAAAGTAAGGACAGGACATCAGACATGATGAATGTTCTTTCGCATTAAGGAGGGGCCACAAGGAATGAGTAAGGTAAGAAATATCGTGAACAGGTGCAATACAAGACCGCCAGGACAACTCTATTTTTTGGAGAAATTGAGACTTAACAAAGGAAGAGAAACGTGTCTAGCAAGGCGGGTTCAAACCGGCAGTGTTTGCGATACGCGCAGCTGAAGAAGGTTGCAGATCCGGTCTGCAATCTTGTTGGCAGGCTCAATATAATGGGCACCGCCAAGACGTACAGTCTCTCCAGGCATGCCGTTGACCACGCAACTGGCAGCATTTTGCACAATAGTGATTCCACCGCGGGCTTTCAGCTCAGCCATCTCTTTGGCACCGTCCCGCCCCATGCCTGTGAGCATCACGCCCAGTGTCCGGCGCGGAAAATGCTCTGCCATGGAAGCCATAAGAGGGGCCACAGCAGGCTTCAAATGATGGACGGGCTCACAGTCCCAGAGTGTAATCCGCCCCTGTGCATTCAGGCCCATGTGATGGGTATCGGGTGCCAGATAAACCGTTCCCGCCTGAGGCATAATTCCGGACTCGGCAATGGCCACCGGCAAAGCGATGGTGCTTGCAAGCCACTGCCTGAATCCCTGAACGAAACCCTGGGCCATATGTTGAACAATAAGAATAGGCACTGGGAGATGGGCGGGAAGTTCCTTCAGCAGGGACTGAATTACAATAGGCCCTCCTGTTGAGGCGCCAATGGCGATATACCGTATTGAAGAGCGGCGGCAATTGCCGACCGGTGATGCAATACGCGCAACAGATTTTAACGATTGCGCCGCTGCATACTTATTCTCCTGCCAGCGCCTGACCAACTTGACGCATGACATGGCTTTTACTGTTTTAACAAATTGTAAGGCATCCTCCTGCGCTTCGGGATCTTGACCGCCTTCAGGCTTTCTAACAGCGGCTACGGCACCGGCCTCTAGGGCATGATAAGAGGCACTGACCACCACTTCAGAGAGCGTCGTACTACAGATGACAACCGGCACCGGATGTGACTCCATGATCTCACGTGTGGCCTCATAGCCGTTCAAGCGGGGCATATTCACATCCATCGTCACCACATCAGGCCGGAGCGCCAAAGCCATATCCACCGCTTCACGCCCATTTCTGGCGCAGCCGACGACCTCGGTTTCGGGATCACGGGCAAAGAGTCCCTTGAGGAAAAAGCCCGTGACCGGTGAATCATCTGCAATTAATACGCGTATCATCAGATCAGCTGCCCCACTAAAGACAGAAGTTTATCAGGATCAAAGTCCTTTTTGGAAAGATACCCATTGGCCCCCACTGAGAGCCCGCGCTCTTTATTCTCGCGGCTGTCCAACCCCGTCACCAGCACCACGGGCAACTCCTGCCACTGCGGACGTGTTCTGAGCCGGCTCACCAGCTCAAATCCATTGAGACGCGGCATCTCCACATCAGAGACCAGGAGGTCAAAGCCCCGGGCATAGAGTTTACTGATGGCATCCATCCCATCCACCGCCGTGGTGACACTGTACCCCGCACCGGACAGAATGCGCTTCAAAAGGGTTCGCGTCGTAATAGAATCTTCAGCAACCAGTATGGCCTTGCGCTCGCCGTGTTCCCTGATTTGATTCTTTTGTCGGGTCATCATCGTCTGCTTCTGCGCCGTCAATATTAAATCACTGCTGTTTAATATAGGTGCGACACAGCCGTTCCCCAGGATGGTGGCACCGGAGACATTGCGCACCCGTACCAGCTGTTCTCCAAGCGGCTTGACCAGTATCTCCTGCTCCCGAATCACATCATCCACCCCGAAGGCCAGCTGCGTTCCCTGGGCCTGTACCACCACAAGCTGCTGAAACTGACGGGTTTCTGCCGGGCCTGTATCCTCAGTCAGCCCCAAAATGGTTGACAGGTCGTGATAAGGGAGATGACGACCCGCCTCGAGCAGTGTTTTTTGACCTTCTACAACGAGGAGTTCTTCCGGTCGCACACGGCCGCTTCTTACGACATTATGGGTGGGCAGCACCAGGGTCTGGCCACTGCAGGTCACGACGATGCCGCGGAAATTGGCCTGCTTGATCGGCATAACCAATCTAAAAACCGTGCCCTGCCCCGGTGTGGACTCCAAAATCAACGAACCGCCCAGTGCATCCACTTTCTCCTGCACAATGGCCAGGCCAAGTCCCCGTCCGGAGAGTACATTGACCGTAGGCGATGTGGTCATCTCAGAGAGAAAGATCAGCTCACGCGCCTCAGAATCGCTGAGTGCCGCAGCACTGTTCTTGTCGATCAGACCTTTTCGTACCGCCGCAGCACGGACGGCATCGGCATCAATGCCCTGACCATCATCCCAGAGACGGATCTCCACATGGCCTTGATCCGAGGGAGAGATGGTGAGGCCAATCTGCCCCACGGCCTCTTTACCGGCTGCCAGGCGCACTTCCGGCGCTTCAACGCCGTGGTCAACACTGTTGCGCAGCAGGTGGATCAGAGGGTCTTTCAGCGCTTCAAGAATACGCCGGTCGACTTCAATATGCCCCCCCTCCTGCACAATGTTCACACGTTTTCCCTGTGTGTGGGCCACGTCACGCACGATCTTTGGCATCATTTTGAGAAGATGATCAAAGGGCAGCATCAATGTAGATTTCACACTGTCAACCAATTGGTTGACCCGGCCGGTGAGCCGACGTGCTTCAGAATCTGCCATCTGGGCGATACGGCTCAATCCACTCTCAAAAAGCAGCAGACGGTCTGTCACTGATTCATGAAAAACCACAAGATCATGATCATTATCATGCCCTTCGTGCCCCCGGCCGTTGAATCGGGCGCGGGATTCAAGCTCCTCTTTCCACTGCCCCACATCCATGTAAAGTAGCTTCAAATCATCGACCAGCTGGTCCATGGCCAGGCGGGAACCCAGCAGGGACTCGGCCCGCTCCATGAGCCTGTCCATACGCTCAACAGGGAGATTCAGGGTTTCTATGCGTTTTTTATGCAGCGTCTCTCGCGTCACAGAAGGCTGAAGAACGGCCGATGCCTTTGGCGCTGCCGACCCCGGGTCCTCTGCAAGTTTGTCTGGCATGATCTGACGTATTGTCTCTACGCAGGCCCCCACTTCCAGAGGCTGCTGCTCCCTGATATGCAACTCTACAGTATCCAGTGTACCGTGGATGACATCAAAATGAGCCGGCGTCAACTGAAGACAGTCCTGCTTATAAGCTGAGAGCACATCTTCTATGGATTGACAGACTTGCTCGATCTCAGTGAGTCCGATGGATCGCGCCGCGCCTTTCAGGCTGTGCGCTTCGCGGTACACACACTCTTTGACAGCCTGTATGTCGGCACATTTTCCACCCTCCAACTCCATGAGACCGCTGCTCATCGATTTGAGATGTTCAATGCCCTCCACACGGAACATGGCCTGCAATTCTTCCATCCAGGATTCATCCATGGGCGCCATAAGCCGCTTTCTCCTTTGGGGATGAGGTAACATGACAGTCAGTGGTTTCAGCGTTCAAAGCATCAGGCGTCAAGGCGCTGACGGTTTGCTGCAATGGGATGACAACGTCCATCACCCCCTTTATCGATTCATGGGCCATTGGAATTTGACTTTCAGTGACGTTTGAAAACGCTCTTTCAAGCAGGCCCAGCGGGGCGCTGATACGGTCAAGACCCAATGTGCCGGCACTGCCTTTGAGGCGGTGTACACAATGAAACCAATCTCTCACAGCGTCAAAGGGAATCTGTCGCTCCCGACTGCACTCCTGCTCCAATCGTGCGGAAAGATCCGTTAACGCTTCCATGGCCACGGCCTTGAACTCCATCACCAGTGAAAGATAAAATGCTCGATCTTCTCTCATCCAATCACATTCCATGCGTCATACTCCGCTATGCTTGCTTAGAGACGATAAAGATCCAATGTTTGCGTCAGCTCAAGCCCTAAATTCTTCAAGTCCTGAGCCGCCGATTCCACCTGCCGCGTTGCAGCGACATTCTGATTGCTGGCAATGGTGATACTCTGCATGGCACCGACCACCTGATCCATGCCTACAACTTGCTCCTTACTCGAAACAGAGATCTGCATCGAAGCTTCTGCCGCCGTATCTACGGCTTCTGAGAGCCGCTGAATTGCCTGCCCTGCGTTTGAGGACTGCTGCACACCCGACTCGACGGCATTGGCACCAAGTTTCATTTTAACAACAGCTTCACCGGTGGCCTTCTGAATATCATCGAGAATAGTGCGTACACGCGTCGTGGCCAGTTTGCTCTCTTCAGCCAAAGTGCGCACCTCCTCAGCCACCACGGCAAAACCCTTTCCCTGTTCTCCGGCTTTCACGGCTTCAATAGAGGCGTTCACCGCGAGAAGCCGCGACTGCTCCGCCACATCTTCCACGGTTTGAATGATTTCTCCAATGGCCTGACCATGCTCGTTAAGCAGACGGATGCTTCTTGCAATGGCCTGCATCTGATCCTCGACATGGTGCATGCCGCTGACGGCATCCTGTACTGCCCTGTCACCATCGCGGCTCACCTGAAGCATGTTCTGCGAATGCGTGGAGACGTGATCGGCCTTGCGGCTGGAATCCAGGGCTGTCTGCCTGACCTCTTCGACAGTGGTGGTGGTTTCACCGGCCGCCATGGCCGTCATTGAAGCGGCCGAAGCGATCTCCGTCACCGAGGCAGAAATCTGCTCAGCCGATGTCGCCAGGGCCTGTCCGCCCGTCTTAACTTTAAACGTCAGTTCTCGCAGGTTGGTCACCATGAGTCCAAATGTAGTGTAAAGATCACCAATGACATCTTTGGGTTGATCCGCCTGCACATTGATGCTGAGATTCCCACCGGCCAGTTCTCTGGCAAGCCCAACAAGATCTTTCAGAGACAATCGAATTGAATTACGCAGATGGTAGGAGATAATACCAAAGAGAACGGCCAGACAAAGTGCTGTGACCGTTAAAACCTGGGTCATGTTTTTCTGCGCTGCCGCCCCGTTGTAGAGCACAGAGGCAATGGCATCCATCTTGGCCTGGCGCAGCTCTTCTGTGACAATTTTCAGGGGTTCATACACAGGTTCCATTAGCAGGCTGTAGCGTGGTTCACCCGTCCTGATCACCTTACCGGCCTGGTTTTTTGCCCGGTCAAAATGGAGGAGAAAAAGCGATTCAAGAGAATCAATCTGCGCCTCCGGCCAGTCTCCACGAGACCGGCTTCTTGCAACATCGTCTAAGAATTGTTTTTTCACAGTGGCCAGCGCTTCAACCATGTTCATCTGCCCACCCGCTACGCTCTCACGCCAGCAACGGTCATTCTTGGCAATGCCCTCTTCAAGCAGCGTTGCAGCACGCAAGGCCGGGAGATGGACCTCAAAAGCATGGGCCAGTTCCGTATGCGTACGGTGCATAAACAGGTGATTCATACCAATCAAAATCAGCATACAAACGGCTGTCAACAAGGGATAGGCCAGCAATTTAACGGTTAGATTCAATTTATTGAGCATACAGGTTCTCCCTAAGGAATCGATCGTTTTCTGACATATTATATAACTGTTTCGCAAATAATCATCTGCGGATCGGCCAGCAGTCGCTCCCCATCAAGAATTGAAAAGCCTGCTGAATGAACACCCAACAGATAAGGAGAAACCCCTTCGCCGCCGTAGCTTGGCGGGGGCATGATCTCTTTTACTGGAATCTCCCTCACCTCATCAATGGCGTCGGTGAGCACCCCCAGATCCAAATTTTTATATTTTAGAATCATTAACTGGTTCAAGTCACTGAGACTATGATGATCCAGTTTTAAAAAATGTCTGAGATCTACCACAGAAATCAGGCGCGTCCGTAGCAGTGTTACACCAAGCACAAAAGGCGGCGTGCAAGGAATGGGTGTGAGTGATGGCAGCGGCAAGACTTCTTTTACAAAAGAGGAAGCAATGCCATAACGCTGATTCCCAAGTTGAAATTCAATCACTTCAATCGTGTTACCATGAACCGGTTCTGCGGCCGAGTACGCCAGGCGACGCGCCCGCTTTTGAAGAATGATCTGCATCTCTTCATCGGTAACGGCGAAATACTTCGACAAATCATTGTCATCACTCAGGCCGTGAATCGACGCTTCAATAGCACGCCCCTCCCCCGACTTCTTTCGCTTTGCACTCATGCGTTCAAATCTCCATCCAATAGCTGCTGAATCATCTCTATCATCTCACCGGCATGAAGGCCGTCGCTGTGCGGCACAGGTGAATGCTCACCCATCTCCCGAAGCAGTGTGAGTGCATTTCTATAATGTCGTCGCGCCTTGGCAGTCAAACCCGCCTGCTGCTGCAGATGTCCAAGCTGTATATGGGCCATGCAGTCTGCGGGATTGAGATACAGCACCCTTCTCCATGCCATCGCAGCTTCATGGCCTTCCTGACGCGATTCGTGCAACGTCGCCATTTTTCGATAATGTTCAGGATTGAGCCGGTCTAATGTAATGGCCTCTTGGCAGTCGCTGAGTGCATCCTGTGGCGGATGTGACGCCACTTGAGCCGCCGGCTCTGCAGACCGATCAGAGGTGGACACCGCATAACTCACCGTATGATCGGATTCTGCTTCAACAGGCTCTGCCTCCTGCAGAGATTGCGGCACGGCCACCACCGGCGGGATAGAGGGCTGCGCCGTTTTTTTATAGAGTATAGCCTGTGGATAATAATGTGCCTGAAAATACTGCTGATGAATATGACTGGCCTCGCTGGCACCGACAACCAGCCAGCCCCCTGGACTCAACGCCGCCTCAAATCGAGATGTGATTTTCTGAACATCTTCGGGATGGAAGTAGATCATCACATTGCGACAGAGCACACAGTCGAATTCATAGAGAAAAGCGGCTGAGGCCTGAAAGCCCTGATCGGAGAGATTGTGAGGCAGAAAACGGATCATATCACGTATCTCCGGCCTGATCTGATAATTCTCTCCAACACGACGAAAATACTGCGCCTGATAGCCCGTGCCGGGCTGACGGAACGACCAGCTGCCATACACCCCTTTTCTGGCACGCTCAAGAAAAGAGGGATTGATATCTGTGGCGATGATCTCAACCTCCCAGGCACGACGGTCGGGAAGCATGCGGTCAATCAGCATGGCCAACGAATACGCCTCTTCACCGGTGCAGCAACCGGCAGACCAGAGTTTCAGTTTTCTGCTGTTCTGCCGTCTGGACCGGATCAGCGGATAGAGCACCTCAGACTCGACAAGCGACAAAGCCCGGGGTTCACGCATAAAATAGGTTTCGCCAACAGTCAATATATCGATAAAACTCTGCCACTCAGGCGCCGTCATGGGCAGTGCCATCAACCGGCGGAAAAGCGCATGCCCATCGGTCTCCCCCAGCTTATAAACCAGCTGTTTCATCATGCGCTGCACATCACTGTCGCGTTCCGATGAGAAATAAAGCCCGGTGACGGCCCGGATTTGCTTGGTCAGGAGTTGACAATCATGGGATGACAACAGAGGGCTCATGACAGTCCTTCCTTCTTATTCAATCGGCCAAGCGCCCCGTCCAGTCTGGCGCCCTCCTCTGGCGTGAGGCAGGCTTCCAAATCATAGATCAAGATCGTCTCGTCATCAATCTCAGTCACACCCTGCACCTGCGGCCACAACGTCTCATTGCATACACGCGACGTGACGGCTTCATCGTCAATTTCACGGATCTCTCCTACTTTATCAACCCAGAGCGCCACCGGCCGCCCGGCCATTCGGACGATAATAAAATACTCTTCCAATGTGGCGGGTTTACGATCAAGCCCAAAACGGCTGCGCATATGAATCACTGGAATATATCGCCCACTTACATTGATAACACCGGCAACAAAGGACGGTGCCTCAGGGAGTGGAATCACCGCTGTAACCAGGGTAATCCGGCTAACCCGCGATGTAGGAATCGCAAATTGATGATGATCCATATAAAACAGCAATAACTCAAGCATGCAATGCCCCGTTCTCATACCGGAAATTTCTATTGACCCGCCAAATGATCGGGCAGTGGAAGAATCTCTTTCACCACTTCAATCAATCGGCTGGCTCTAAAGGGTTTAATCACATAAGCCAGAATGCCCAGACCTTCTGCCTTTTTAATCGCTTCTTCCTGATCCATGACGGTGAGCATCATGATGGGTGTTTTCTGAATGGGTTTATAGGCACGGAGCATTCTCGCAACAGTCAGTCCGTCCATGCCCGGCAGGCGCACATCCAGAATCAATAAATCAGGGTGCAGCGACTTGGCCAGTCTCAGCCCTTCCATGCCATCCTCAGCCAGGTGAACCTCATAGCCCTGACGTGTCAGGAATTTCGACAAAAAAGTACGGATTCCCCAATCATCATCGACGATGAGTATAGATTTTCCTGTGGTCATGTAACAGAATCCGCCTTTCAATGATTGCACTCTGCAGTCATTTTTTTCAAAAAGGAAGTGCCCGGACCGCAAAATGCGCCCGATGTTTCCCCGCCAGACGTCACGCAAAACGCATGCCATAAAAAAGGGTTCAGCCTCCATATGGACTGAACCCTTTGTCTGAGATTTTTGGGTGCGTCGGTTAAGCGACGGCCTCCTGAATCTGCTCCAGGAAAGCCTCAACCGGAAGCGCCCCTTCAAAGCCGTGTGTCTCATTGATCACCACCTTGGGCACGCCCATAACCCCGTATTTCTGGGCCAGGTGCGGATACTCGGTGATCTCCACCACATCGGCACGAATCTGGGGATTGACCATGGCCAGTTGTATGGCTGTCATGGCTGCCCGCGGGCAGTAGGGGCAGGTAGGCGTGGAGAAGACCTGAATATGCACGGGTTTATCAATGGCCTGGGCAGCAACCTTTACGCTTTCCGGCAGATCGCTATCGTTGTTGGACACCATCATCATTGTATCCAGTACGACGGCAAATTCATAGCCTGCGGGAATGCCATAGAGGCGAATACCGTGATCGGTTTTACCCTCAATGACCACTGCCGGAATCTTATCAACACCGTAGCTTTCAACCACCTCGGCATCACCGGCAAAATTGACCACCTCAAGGGTCAGTTTGTCAGAGAGCGCACAGGTCTCTTTCAGAAGCGACTCGGTCTCCGCGCAGTACTGGCATGTGCCAGCCAATACCTGGGTGAATAACTTCACAGTCACAGGCGCTGTGAGTTCCTCGAGCCGTTTTGCAACTTCTTTTTTATCGGCATCACTCAACATGACTGCCTCCTTATTTTGTATTCTGTTTGTTAAAATTCGCCATATGATCCCGGCTTTCGGCTGGCCAGTGCCGGAAATGCCCTGCGGGATGTCTGCACTTCTTTTAAATCAATATCTGCAATGAGCAACATCTCTGACTCACCCGCTTCTGCAACAGGGCGGCCATAGGGACTGTTTATCGCACTGTTTCCAAAGGTCAATGACCCGCGCGATGATGCACGGTTGACGCCTGCCACAAAACATTGATTTTCTATGGCCCTGGCCTTCAAGAGAAGCTGCCAATGGTCCAGCCGAGGCGAAGGCCAGTAGGCCGGCACCAATATTAATTCAGCGCCTTTTAGCGTCAGTTGCCGGAACAGTTCGGGGAAGCGAAGATCAAAGCAGACGGCCAGTCCAAGGCGCCCCCAGGGCGTGTCTGCAACAGTGATCCGCTGGCCCGCCTGCACATGGTGGTGCTCATTCATTAAAGAGAAAAGATGCATTTTGTCGTAATCAGCCAGCAGGGCGCCACTGGGTCCGTAGAGCGCAAAACGGTTGACAATGCCCGTGTCGACCCGGCAAGGCTGTGTGCCGCCGATGCCCAGTCCGTAAGACCGCGCCCAGCTGGACATCTGGGCAAAGACGCCGTTTGCCGGCGCATCAGCCCAATCATCCAGTGACTGCAGATCCCATCCAATGGCCCAGAACTCCGGGAGGAGAAGAAGATCCACTTGCGCTTCTGCTGCCTGAGCCACGTAGGATTGCATGCGTGCCATATTTGCATCCTTGCGGCCGCGCTGCATGGCGTATTGAACCAATCCCAATCTCACGCGGCAACCTCAATCTGCACACGATGCGAAACCTCTGCCGTCTTCTCAAGCATGGCCGATACTGAACAGTATTTTTCCGCCGAAAGCGACACGGCGCGCTCCAGCTTTTCCACATCCAGATCTTCACCCAGAAAAGTAAACACAATTTCGATTCTTGAAAAAACCCGGGGGTGCTGCTCCACACGTTGGGCCTCAACAGTGATGCGCATGTCCCGATAATCCACGCGCATCTTTTTGAGAATGGCAACCACATCCATCCCCGTACAGCCGGCCAACCCCATCAGCACCAGCTCCAGGGGTTTGGTGGCGCCGTCGTGACCGCCCACCTCAACCCCACTGTCCATGACCACCCAGTGACCGCTCTCGGCCTTGGCCGCCAGGGTCATACCGTCAATCAGTCTGGTTTCAATTTTCATTTTCCACCCTCTTTCCTCTGGAGAATAAAAAAACAGGGGCGCCCCGTAAAGGCCACCCCTGGAATTTTATTACAAACCGCACATGCCCGATGCACAGGGCGAAGACGGGACGCCGCAGCTGCCGTCGGCACAACCACCACTGAACGATGGTTTCACCTCTGAAACCGCAAATGCAGAAAACTGTTTCTCCATTTGATGGCTCCCGCAGGAACATTGCGGTTCCTGCGTACTGTTGCGGATTAAGATTTCGCTCACTTTTCCGCAATCTTCACAACGATACTCAAAAATTGGCATCTTTCACCTCACAACCTTATCCTGCACTGGAGCCCACCAAGCCCCCCATCACAGCCCCGTACAACGCGCTTGACCAGGGGTTCCGGGTGATGGGACAGCTCCCAGTCGCGCAGCCCACAAAACGATAGTAAGCATACCCAAGGGCCGCGCCCAACACAATACCCAATCCAATACGGATCATCGGTGTCCTCCGAATCTTTTCTATCATTAGAGTAAACTGTCCATCTTCTGGGCAATCACATCTTTAGACACAGCACCAATAATCTGGTCAACCGGCTTGCCGTCTTTGAAAAAGAGCAACGTGGGAATACTGATCACACCAAACTGACCGGTAATGGCCGGGGCCTCTTCTGTGTTCACCTTGCCCACTTTGAATTTGCCATCATACTCATTGGCCAGTTCCTCAACAAAGGGGGCAATCATACGACAGGGACCACACCATGTGGCCCAAAAGTCCACCAATACAGGCAGTTTGGAATCAATCACTTCACTCTGAAAATTGGCGTCATTGAGGACGATTTCCTTGCTCATAATTTTGTTCTCCTCTAGTTATTTTTTAAAAGTATCAAGAATCTTCAATACATGGCTGTCTTTGATATGATAACACATCTGGTTGCCGTCACGCTCGGATTCAACAATACCGACATTGCGTAAAAGCGAGAGATGCTGAGAGATATTGGGCTGGGCCAGACCGGTCAGTTCCTCCATCTCCTTGACGCAGGGGCACTCTTCACGCATCATGTTCAAGAGTTGCAACCGTGTTGGATGTGCAATGGCCTTCAAAATGCGTGCCTTCTCTTCATAGCTGATTTTACCCATGGTATTAGCCCTCTATGGCGTCTAAATGTTCGATATGATGTTGGGCAAATTGAGCGGCAATGGCACCGTCTCCAATGGCCGTGGCTATCTGTCGAACGGCCTTGTCCCGAACATCACCTACAGCATAGACACCGTCTGTCCCTGTGCCCATCATCTCATCGGTCAGGATTGAACGATCATCGGCCATCTTTACTTTACCCTCGAGAAAACCCGTATTGGGTTCCACGCCGATGAAGACGAAAACACCATCTACAGCCAGAGACTCAGATTCCCCCGTGTCGATATGCTCGACCACGGCCTCTGTGACCTTCATCTCTCCTTTGACCTCCAGCAGGCGACGGTTCAGCACCAGATCGATGTTCTCAGCCTGCTGAACGCGTTCGATGAGAATACGCTCACCCTTTAACTCCTCAAGGCGCGGACGCCGGGAGAGCAGCTTGATGGACTTGGCAAACTTGGCCAGATGCAGGGCTTCCTGCATGCTGGTGGAGCCGCCGCCAATGACCACAATATCTTTGTCTTTGAAGAATGGCGCGTCGCAGGTGCCGCAGTAGGAGACCCCGCGACCTTTAAACTCTTTCTCACCCGGTACACCCAGCATGCGCGGCTCAGTGCCTGTGGAGAGAATCACTGTTTTGGCATAGTACTCACCCGTAGCGGTTTTAACGACTTTGGGATTGGCCTCAAGGTCAACCTCCTGCACTGTACCGCTGATCATTTCCATGCCAAAACGTTTGGCCTGCTTCTCCATCTGCTGAGAGAGTTCAAACCCGCTGATCCCGTTCTCAAAACCGGGATAATTGTCCACCCAGTCTGTGGTCATCATCTGCCCGCCGGGCATCATCTTCTCAATCATCGCCACTTTTAAAAGCGCCCGGCTGGTGTACAGACCCGCAGTCAACCCTGCCGGCCCACCACCCAGAATCAATACATCATAAATAGCCATTTGCAATCTCCAGTCTTATCTGAATATTCCCATATTCGAACACTTGAATATACAAAGACCAAGCACGTTTGTCAAGTTTTTTTTCTCAGAAGAAAATGTGATTAAGATCGGGCGCTTTTGGGGAGGAAACGATCGGGCTCCAGAGCGTATTTGATGGCCGTATCCCGGGTGATCTGGCCGCGTTGCAGCAGTCGGAGCAAATGGTCATCCATGGTCTGCATGCCCTCTGAGGTGCTGGACTGCATCACAGAACGGATCTGATGGGTTTTACGCTCGCGGATGAGATTGCGGATCGCGGAGTTGACCACCATGATCTCCACGGCGGCAATACGGCCCCTGCCGCTGGCATGGGGCAGCAGTCGCTGTGAGACAATACCCAGAAGCGAGCTGGAGATCTGGGCCAGTATCTGACTCTGCTGTTCAGGCGGGAAGACATCGATAATGCGGTTGACGGTGTCCGGGGCATTGCGGGTATGCAGCGTGGAGAGCACAAGATGCCCGGTCTCCGCAGCCGTCAACGCCAGGCTGATGGTCTCAAGGTCACGCATTTCACCCACGAGAATCACATCGGGATCTTCGCGCAGAGAACTCTTCAATGCAGCCGTAAAAGTGTGCGTGTGATGCCCCAGTTCACGCTGCTGCACGAGGCAGTTTTTAGGGGGATGCGTATACTCAATAGGATCTTCAACAGTGATAATATGAGAGCGGCGTTCCTGATTCATCAGGTCAATCATGGCCGCCAAAGTCGTGGATTTTCCATGGCCGGTGGGACCGGTCACTAAAACCAGGCCTTCCATCTCGCGCGACATCTCGGCCAACCCCTCGGGCATGCCCAGTTCGGTCAGAGAACGGATATTGTCCGGAATAATGCGGAAGGCCATACCGAATCCGCCCAGCTTATTGAACACATTGACACGGAAATGGGCCACACCCTCCACATTGTAACCGAAATCCAGCTCCATCTGGTCCCGGAAGCGTTCCATCTGATAGTCATCGAGAATCTGAACGATGACGTCTTCCATATCCTGCTTGGTCAAGACACGCCCCTTGATGGGCTGCAGTCGCCCGTCAATGCGGACAAGCGGCGGATATCCCTGACTGAGATGGATGTCTGAGGCGTCATTCTTCCAGGCGTGCGCCAGCAGTTGATGAACTTGGTCCCGGCTGATCATTCAGGTTATCTCTCCACAATCTGAGGGGTGATGAATATCATAAGATCGGTCTGCCGGTCTTCAAAAGACTCATGCTGGAACAACTTTCCCAGAAGCGGCAGGCTGCCCAGAAGCCAGACCTTCTTCACGGTGCGGACCTTCTGCGTCTTGATCAGTCCGCCAATGACCACGGTTTCACCGTTCTTCACATTGACAATACTGTTCACGGCCCGTTTGTTGGTGATGGGTGCCTGGTTGCCCTCGTACTCCACCCAGCCGGAGATCTCTTCGATGACCGGATTGACGAACATGGTGATCTGATCATTCTCAGTCACATGCGGGGTGACATTGAGCTGAATATTCACTTCTTTGTAATCAAAAGTGACCATGTCAGACTGACCGCCAAAACCGCGCTGAATCTTGGGCACGGGCACGGTGGTGCCCACGCTGATGGAGGTTTCATGGTTGTCCATGGCCAGAAGCGAGGGATTGGACTTGAGCTTGGTCTCTGTACGCTCATCCAGAAAGTCGATGACAGCGGCGAACTTACTGGCCGTCAAATGGCCCAGGTTCATACTGCCGCCGTTGCCGGGTGCATCGTTCAGCGCCGAATAGTTGGTCTTCTCGCCGCCGTTGAGTATATCCACCTGGTTCAGGGCCATGGTGATGGTCTTGTCCCAGTTGATGCCTATCTCACTGTTGTTCGTCGGAGACATCTCCACCAGTTTGGAGTGAATCATGATCTGTTTGGTGGGCTGATCGAGTTCGGCGATCACACGATCTACCTCACGAATGTGTTCGGGACGGCCGGTCACCACCAAGACGCTGGAGCGCCTCACACCCTGAATGGCCACTTTATTGGCCTCCTGGCGCTGCTTGCCGGCTTTATCAAAATTCAGGAATTCAGGGTAGTAGACCTGCACCAGAGAGTCATCGGAGACGATCTGCTTGATCACCGGCGCCAGGTTATCGGCTTCGGCATTCTTCAGGCGATAGACGCGTGTAATCATGCCGCCGGTATACTCTTTTTTGACTGCCTTGATGGTGATAATCCCCTCTTCCACCACGTATTCACAGTCATTGGTGTAAACCAGCATGTTGAGGGCCTGGCGCAGCGTGACGCGCTGCAGGTCCATGGTGACATTCCCGGTGACACTGCCGCCGATCACCATATTGATGCGGTTCACACGCGACACGGTGCGAAGGGCGTCTTTCAACGGTGTATCATCAAATCTAAAGGAGACCAGCTCAGACCAGGGAATATTCCACTCGGGCTGTTCGCTGGCGCCGAGACCTGCGGCAGCCGCCGGTGTGATTCGTTCGCGCTTCTTCTCAATGGGTTCTTGCATCGGTTTAACGGCCGTGGCGGCCGACTCGACATCACTGCGGTACTGCTGGAGCTTCTGCCAGTCACTCTCCTCCAGGGGCGCGACGCGCTCTTCTTTCACGGTTTTCGGGGCGACCGGGATGGAATTCTGGATTTTCGAATCGGTGGCGGTCTGGACCTCCGATGTCAGATCAATGCCTTTCTCCTGCACAGTGGCCTGGGGAAGGGCAGCGGGAATTGCTGCGGCCCCGGCCTGACTCTCTTCCTCTCCCATGAGCAGTTCATCGAGAAGATCTGCATCCTTCATCTCTGCCTGCGGTTCCGCCTTTGCAAAGTGCTGCCCCACCGGCCGGCTTGTGGTCTGCACAATCAGCTGCCGGTTCTTCTTCACAACGGAGTAGCCGGCACCGGGTTCAAAGTAGAGCACGGCTTTCAGTGCACGGCGGCCCGGCACTTCAAAAAGCTGCAGTTTGGAGAGATCGCTCTCAGAGACGATGCGCTCTTTCTGCGTGATGCCCACAGAGGCGCCATCCACAAACAGGGCTCCCACACCGCCCACAGGCTGCATGAATGCCACCCACTCAAAGGAGCCGGCAAACTGCATGGCGTGCATGGCCTGTGTCTTGTCATGAGACGATTGGAAACCGGTCAATATGCCCGGCGTGGCAGAAAAATCTGAGACGTCCTGGCCAAAGGCCTGCTGGGCAAAACGATCATCGCGGAAAGAGATAATCAGATGACGCAAACGCCTGACCACGGCCACGGGCACGTCCGAGGGAAATTGGCAGTCTATACCAAAAACACCGGCCTGCTGATCGATACGCCGCACCGTTACTGACGGGCCGAAGACATCGCCAAGATCCCAACTTTGCCCGTTTAAGGACCCGGGACTGCCCATCACATAGAGTGAAAGCTTCCCTTCCTCCGGACGGGCGATGCCGTTCCAGATAACTTTCTGGTCAAAGGTCAGCACGACCCAGGTTCTGTCGCCGGACTGCCCCTTTTGAACGGATTGCAGTGTTGCCTCGCCCTGTGCCTTCAGGGGCATACAGATGAGCATCCACGCGATGAATATCATTCCAAGCCTTTTCATGGCTACTGTCTCCAGTGAAGTCTGAATTGTCTTTGTTTTTTATAACAGAGCACTTCCTGCCCGCGGATAGACTGCACATGCAGTCCATCACTGCGCTCACCTTCGGCCAGGATGGTGTCGTCAATGAGGGCATAGGCTTTCTGCCCTTTCCAGAATATGCCTTTGAGTTCCGGTGGTGTCACATGCACCGGTTTGGCTTCAACACGCCGCCGTCCGGTTTCTTTACTCTTTTGATTCCGATTGAGCGAGAAAGGATCTTCACCCCAGCTTTCAAACTGAAGGGCCTCTGCAGGCATGGCGGCCACGGTTTTCACAGTTCGACTGCCGGGTTTAATCATATTGGTCACCCGTTTCACTGGGCTGGTGACAGCGGCGTCTTTCTCCTGCTGTGCAGGAAAAATCACAAACTGATAGATTGCCGCCCCGGCGGCCACGACCCCGCAGGCAATCAGTAGATTCTTTTCACGTTTTTGCAAAGCCATAATTATCCTGCTTTCCAGCTTAATCCAGTGGCTTCCAGGCCGATGTACCGGTTTGCAGCAGGCTGACAAACACCTGCATATTGGAGGTATTGAACGCCAGCACTTCAACTGACAGCGCAAAATTCTCAGGCAATCTCAGTTCGATACCGGCAATGGCCCCGGTCCACAATCCACTCTGCGTCTCGTTCTCACGCGATTGCACCGTACTGATAGACTGCCCCTGTTCCAGGTACTCGGTCTCCTTGTCTTTACGCTGCAACCACCAGCCGGCGCCGCCCACATAGAAACGCGCAGAACCGACAGGCACTGCCACCCCGGCAAATACCTTGAGCTCACGCCAGTCATAGGTCATGGACCGGCGACGGAGAAAGAGCTCACTGCCGATGAGATCGGGCTCAGTAAAATCTCCCTTGGGCTGCCAGCGGATGGCCTGCACACCTCCCCAGAGATAGAGTTTATCAAAAGCGGGCATTCTCTTTGAAAGGTTCATACCCAGGCCATAGCAGAGCTTAAAATCATCTTCAAGCGATGTGACATTGCTGCTTGTGGTTTCAATCTTCAGATTGGCCACCCCGCCAAGGGCATAGAGATCCATCCAGGGGGTGATGCCCCAGCTGCTCTTCAGCAGGGCGCGATAGGAATCGGCGGTTTCTGTGCTGCCAATGCCCTGCCGGAAATAGCCCCCAATGGCCGCCACCGTCCATTCACTGGTGCCGGGATTGATCACCGGGCTGGCCGCAGACTGTGCCTTTAGCGGCATCGTAGCGAGCGTCAGCAGCACCGTGAACAGGGGAAGGATTCGTTTCAACATGACAGTCCTCTTTCTTTATTGCTCTAATTGGCAGTGGCTGCGATAATCACACCAGCATTGGTAACGGCATAGGCCGCCTGATGGTCGTTTTTCCAGGTGATACGCACCTGTGTATAACCCACTTTCGCGTCGGTGGACGAGGGGTTGACATTGTTGCTGATGGTCAACTTATAATAACTTTTACCCCAGCCTGCGCTGGTGTCAAACTCAGTCCATCCCAGTTTGGCGTCTACTTCACCGGTGAGTGCTGCAGAGATATTGCTGCCCGATTCAATGGGATTACCATTGCCATCCATCAGCTGAAAAATAAAGGTTCTTGACTGACCAATATGCAGTGTGTCATTGGCCAGGGTTGTGGGCGTGTCGTCGGCGTAACTGACCTCGCCTGAGTAGACCACAGAGATCTGATCCCAAGCGCGTACAGAGGCGCCGCTGAGGTCATGGCCTTCGGTGTAGGCGACAATACGCGCCAGACCGTCATTCTCCAGGGCTGAGTAAAGCCCGTCGGCATTGCCGTAACGCGGTGTGGAGGTGACAAAGAGGCTGTCCTCCATGGAGTTGACTTCTGTACCGTTCAACAGATCATAACGCTCATCAGCGGCCTGGTCGCCATCAAAATTGGGGAGGAGATACTCGCCCAATGCCGGATAATAAACCGGCCCGGGGAGCACGGCGCCGGAGTTGGGATTCTGTACCAGGTCGCCATAATAGTATTTATGAATGGACGGTTGAGGATTGGCGCCGGTCAGCGTGACCTCGGCCTTGCCCTGTGCATCTGTGTAGGCCGTGTGTGTACTGATGCCACCGCCAGAAGAGGTCAGATAGACGGCCGTTCCCTCTTGCACCGGATTGTGATAACGGTCGAAGACGGCAATAGAAACCTTGGTCGTGCCCAGGGTATTCCAAATATTTAACTGCTCGGCCGCAATGGTCAGGTGCGTGGAGGCCGGCACATCACGATTTTCCATGTAAGGCGGCCCGGCGTGGACGAGAATCTCTGAGGCTTTGGCAATAATCGATCCCGCAAGCGTGCTTACTTCAGCCCGTATTCTGACATTGCCGGAAACCGTCCCGCTGGAGAGCGAGGCGCGTGCAATGCCGCCCACCGTAGGCACATCTGTATCCTCAGGCGTCAGCACCGGTGCTGCAAGCGCTCCACTGCCGTGAGGCGCCGCCTCGATGAAGAAGCGCACATTGGTGCCGTCACCCACGGGATTGTTGCGGGCATCACGTACCTCAGCCTCTATGATGGCTGTCTGATTCTGACCGGTTTCCCGTACGCCTATGGCTGCGGGTGTAAATTTAAGAACAATCGAATTGGGGCCGCCGGGTACCGCCACCACTGTGGCCGCGCCGGACACAGATCCGCCTCCGGCCAGGTTCACCGCTGCGGTGATAAATGCCGTGCCCACCTCGCCACTGGAGAACTGGGCGCTGGCGTAGCCGTTGGCATCGGTCTGATTGCTGGGCGTCACATCCCCGATCGTGGTGGTAAAAAACACCGTAGCGCCGGGAATCGGCGTGCCCTGTGCATCCAGAACACGTGCGGTTAACGTGGCATTCTCCTGCCCGTCTGCGGCAATCTGCTCGACATTGGTGGTCAACAGCACCTGATTGGCCTCGCCCACGCGATACTCCACCTGCACAGTAACAGGCGCCACCCCATTCACAGTGACGCGGATATTGGCAGTTCCGGGCACAGTCCCTGCGGTCAGCCGGCTGACGGCCACACCGTTTTCAGTGCTCCTCTGGCGTTCCAGAGAGCCGGAACCGCTGATGAGTTCGAAGGTCACTTCAGTCCCATCAGGAACGGGATTGCTGTTGGCATCGGTCACAGTGGCCTTGATCTCGGCCTGACTCTGCCCGTCAGCCACCAGCACCGGCGGCGTGGTGGTCACCTGGAGATGCTGCGGCGTTGAGGCTTCAAAAATCACATTGCTGGTACGGGTAATCAAATTGCCATAGCGCGCCGTCACCGTGGATGTCTCCGCGTACTGGGCGCTGGTCAGTGCCACGGCAGCCACGCCGGCCTCATCGGTCAGCGTCTGGCTTGGAATGGTGCCGTGTGTGGCTCCGAATCGGACGGTGGCTCCCTGAATGGCCACATGGGTCTCTGTACGTTTGAGCACGGCGGTCATCATTGCTGTGGACTGACCATTGGCCAATATGGTGGCCGGGTTGGGTGTCAGTGTCATGCTGACCCCTTCCATCACCACGGTGTCTCTGAGGTGCTGCTGGTTGAGCGTGGCCGAAACCCGTGCATGCACGCTGTCCGTCAGCGCGGGAGCAGTGAGCTGCACTGTGGCGATGCCATCCCCTGTTGTCACTACTGAAAGGGGCAGGCTGCCCTGTGTGCTGGAAAAAGCCACAGTCACACCGGAGACGGGCTGGCCTGAATCATCACTGACCCGCACAGAAACAGTCGATGCATCCTCTCCGTTGGCCAGCAGGACGGCCGGAGAAACCGTCATCTCTGAAAGCACATACTGACTGGGGGCTTCTGTAGAGTAAATGACGGTATCCTGTTTTTGCAGTGTGGGGCCGTAACGCGCCGTCACCACGGCTGCGCCGGCCTGTGTATCACTGGTCAGCATGACCTCCGCCACGCCGGAACCGTTGGTCTCTGCTTCAGCGGGGAGCGTTCCCCGTGTGACGCCGAAACGCAGCCTGGCCCCGGTGATGGCCTCTTTGGAGCTGCTTCGCTTCAACACCACACGCACAGTGGACTGGCTCTCTCCATCTGAGAGAATGGTATCGGGCATGGCGAGCACATGCATCTCCACGCCGTTAAAATCAACTTGAACTGTCTCATTTTGATCGCCCAGAGCCGCGGTCACCGTGGCAGCCACATCCACTTCAGAGGCCGTGGCGATGAGCACAACACGGGCATATCCATTGCCATCGGTGATGCCCTGCGCGGCAATCTCGCCGGCTGTCGCCGTAAAACCGACAGTCAACCCCTGCACCGGTGCGCCCGCAGTATCCAACACACGGGCTGTGACCTGGGCCTGATCCACCCCGTTGGCGATAATCTGCGCCTGATCAACAGTAAGGGGCTGCAACAGATAGGAGCTTGGCGGTTCTGTGGTGAAAGCCACGGCCAGTGTGTCTGTCATCAAATTGCCGTAGCGCGAAACCACATGGGCGGTGCCCACCGTGGTCGCGCTGGTCAGGTTGACGCGCGCCACGCCTGAGGCATCAGTCACGGCACTGTTGGGAATCAGCCCCAGATCCGTGGAGAAGGTCAGCGCTCCGTTGCCAATGGCGATATGGCTGGTGGTCTCTTTCAATGTGGCGGTAATCTCTGTGGTGCTCTGTCCGTCAGCCTGAAGGGCCGCGGGATTGGCGGCGGTTTCGAGCGTGACGCCGCGGAAGACCGCCGTGGCCGATATGGAGAGTGTATCATAATGTGCAGTAATCAGCGTGGAGGTGTCACGCAAAGAGGCAATGCCCGTCAGCATGGCTTTGGCGTGGCCGCTTCCATCTGTCAACGCCGAAGCGGTGATTGCGCCCACTGTGCTGCCAAACACCACATTGGCACCGCTAACCGGCTGCGATGAATCACCGAGAACAGTGACTGTGACCGACGTGGTATCCACGCCGCTGGCCAGAATGGAGGCCCTTCCCAAGGAGATGCCGATACGACTCTCACTGGCGGAGACAATATTCAGCACAACGACACTGGAGACCTCTGTGCCGAAACGCGCTGTGACAGAGGCTTCACCGGCCTGTTCATCACTGGTCAGCTGTACCTGTGCCCAGCCCTGGGCATCGGTCTCATCTGATGCGGCAACCGTCCCCAGCGTGGAGGAGAAAAGCACGGTTTCACCGGCCAGGCCCACACCGTCTGAATCGATAAGACGGACCCGCACCTCGGCCTGTGCGCCCCCTGTGAGAATCTGAGTCGGACTGATGGCCATTGAAGAGAGCAGGGCCACATGGCCCCCACTGTCATCACCGGGATCCAATGGCGCCTTTTGTGTACAGGAGAGCCAGAACAGACCCGCTATAAAAGCCAGAAGTGCCGTCCATGTCATCAGTGATCGGGTGAAAGGATGTTGCATACCGTCCTCCAAAACGCGTCTTCAGAAGTGGGCTACGGCCGGGTCCGGCCGGGCTCAGTCTTCAGACGATTGCCAATCACCAAAACGCCGTTGAGCGCGATGGTGAGCTTTTTCAATTGTGATTCGGATTTATCCATTGTGATCTTATGCACTCTCAATACAAAGGGAAAGTCTGCTCTCTGATCGAGAAAATGTCCAAAATCGATAAAGCGACCCTCAAAATTAATCTGTATCGGGAGTTCTGAAATCTGATTCTCTTCTCTAAAGAGATGCAGACTGTTATAATCGGGGCTGAGCGAAAGCAGTTTCAATCCGTACTTACCCCCCAGCTGTTCAATGGTACGTCCCAGATCCAGCAATTTCTCTCCGGGGTAGATGCGTGTCATCTTCACGGTGACATGCTGTTCAAGGCTGTCTACACGGTTACTGAGAATCTGTACGTCCATGGGTGAAATACGGGAACGCTCTTTCTCCTCCAGTGTACTCAACCGCTTGTCCAGCGAGCTGATCTCCTGTGTGGAGGGCATCACCACAATGCCTGCCCAGGCGATAACCAGCACAAAAAACAGCGCTACAATGATAAGTATTTTACGATCCAAAACAGCAGGCTCCTTATCTAAGGGGACAGGTCAGGCTGAAACGAAATTCCTGATCTTCCTCTGACATCAACTGTTTGTCCAATGTGACCTGGCTGAAATAACCGGACTTTTCTAAATCAACAATAAACTGAGCGAGAAAAATGCCCACATCATTGGGCGGTTTCAAGGCCAGCCCTGAAAGTTTCAACGCCCGTCCGCTCCCCTTCACCGGCTCATCCCGATCCTTAGTGTTCTCCGGGGATGATGGTGCCTCATTGGAAATGGCAACGCTTGACAGTGCCAACTCATCAGGCATACGATGGGAGAGCATGCGTAAAATCTGTGTCGGCACCTCATTTTGCGTCATGCGTGCGTTCAAATCATTAAGCTGTGACAACAGGCGGTTCTGTTTCTGCTCCAGCGCTGCATGCAGAAACCCCGTATTGCGTGCAGACAGGGTCACGCGGCTCTCAAGTGCCGCCACGGCAAGTCTTCGCTCCGTTAACGTTTTATTAATCGTATAAGACCAGATCGACATTACGGCCAGTGCCGCAACAGCCAAATACTGCAACGTTCGTTTGATTACAGCCTGCTGATTGGCCTTCTTATACCCTATAGGCAGGAGATTGCACTGAGGGGCAGATTCAAGCGCCAGGCCAAATGCGATGGCTAATTCAAGGAAATGTTTATTAAAGGCTTCCTGCTGCTCCCGCCCACCGCTGACCCGAAGAGGATCAGGAATGGGAAGTACAGATACGGCAATACCTATTTTATCCTGTAGCACCGTGGAAAGATGCTTGGTCTCCGCACCGCCACCCACCATATACATTTTCGATATATCAATTCCAGGGTGCTTCTCATTATAAAAATCGATAGAGCGCTGAATTTCCCCGGTTAACCTCTCCACAACAGGCCGGATCATGGTGCCCACCTCTACAAGGGGCGCACCGTGAAACGTCATTGCATCATCCATCCCCACGGGATACCCGAAACGGCGCTTAAACTCATCGGCTTCACTGGGATCAAACTGAATGGCCCGCCCCTCATGAAAAATCGTCCCGGTGACGGCTTTCGTGAAATCATCCCCTCCCACTGTGATTTCACGGTGAAAATGCACATGGCCGTCTTTTATAAATATCAACGTGCTCCTCGTGGCCCCAATGTCCAACATGCCCACACAGGTTGGCTCATCGGCACGGGGAATCAGAGGCAGCAGATTGGCCAGGGCGGCGACAGAGGGGAAAACCTTGGCCGGAATTTCACCGTGCTGTGTAAATGGCAATATTTGCTCATCAACCAATGCCTCAGCCATGCCCACGCAAAGGTAAGCGGTATGACCCGGCTGATTCACATCCGGGCCGAGATCACGATAATCTACAACCGCAATTCCCGCCTCATCTTCGCTGCCCAATTCCTGTTGTATGGTGAATGAAATCGTCTGAAGTAGTTCTTTTTTCCCTAGTTGAGGGAAACTCTCTCTTTTCAGGATCACACCACCGCCTTCTACACCGACCACAACCTTGGCCTTATGCAGTGGACTTCCCTTCCTGAACAGTGACGCCACGACCTGCTTTAAGTGCTCAATCCCACCATCTTCGAGCAGTTGAAGCTGATGCCGGCCAAATCCCTCTACACGCATCCCTGTACGCCCAGAACGCAAAAGCACATATTTCAGACTTTGCGGACTGATATCTATGCCTGCAACCAAAGGCCAGGGATTGGTGGTTTGAATTTGAAAGCTTTTTGACTGATTCATTTTATCCTGCTGAGATAATAATTCGGGTCGCGATAAAACCAGAGCCCCCTTGAACCGAAGCAATAAAACTCTTTTTTGCCATCGACCAGGGAACGCAACTGTAGGCCGCGTTCAATTCTTAATCCTTCTGATAGGGAGTCTCAACTGATAACCCCATAAAAAAACAGGCGGATTAAAAGCACGGACTGGCTCACTGCATTGCATGTTACAAAAAAAATGCCAGACGACAACGTTTATATTTTTACAGGAGAAAAGGGCCCTTTCAGACTATGCCATCTCCCACTTCAAAACACATGTTCACGCACAAGACCACACAACGCCAAGACCAATAAAAACAGAGCATTAACACAACTAGAAGCTTAAGCTGCTTTTCATGAGCCCACCCACATTATACTCAATTAACCACAAAAATTTAAACGCGCGTAATACAACTCTAATACGAGGGGGGATTTAAGACAGGACATATATCATAGAAGCTTACAAAATGAAATGAAAAATAAAAATATGGCAGGTGCAGCGTAAAAGCCAGAGGGGAATTTAAAAAACAGATGAGGGTCGAGACGTTTAGATGCTGAAGAGTAGACCGGAGGGTTAAAAATGAAAATTACGCGGCGAAACCTGACTCCTAAGCACCACTTGATGCTCATCATTTCCCGCCTTTAATTCGATTTGAATGCGCCAGACCTCATCACTGAAGGAAAAGGGCGGATTCAACTCACTGCCATCAGCCCGGTAGTAGCGAAGCCCAAATGATTTCACACCATCCACCAGACGGGTGTTCACGCGTTCCAGAGAGCCCTGGTCCACTTGATAATCAATATTCCACAGCCCCTGGTCCGGTAGGTCAAACTGAATACCGCTTGAAGTGGCCCAGTCAATCTCTGTGGATGCGGGAATCTGCTGCAGCTCAGCCACCAGCCGATTAAAACCGATGCGTGCCTCCTGAAGCAGCTTCTTGCCCTCTCGCGTGTCCACATAGGATTGCGTCTGCACCTTGAAAAGGGGAAGTGTGGCAGCCAGAATGATGCTGGAAGTCAGGAGTACAATCACCAATTCCATGAGCGTAAAACCCCGCTCATCAAAAAATTGTGCTGCTAATTTCCGGGCGATGTTCTTCATCACGTCCTCTACTTCACGATAATGGTGGGAAGACTCAGCGTCTGTATATTGGTATTGGCCACAGAAACGGTGACAGTGACATAGGTCACACCATTTAATATCATCTCTCCTGAGATGGAAACCGTACGTGTAAACCCGGCTGCAGGGGTATCCGACTGACCGGCCCAGTTGGCCAGCACAAAGGCATATCCACGCCCAGCGTCTTCTGCTCTATAATCGGCAATCACCTCTTCCATCCGCTCCTGGGCAAAAGTAGACGCCCGCGTCATAATCAGATACTTGGCCCCATTTTTTGCGTTATTGACAGTCAGCTGTGTCAACGGAACCAATGCGATTCCCAAGATCACGAGCAGCAACACAACTTCAATCAGCGAAGCGCCTTCTTCCCTGTGGATTACCCGCTTAAGACGTATTTTTAACAGGCCGCTGCGCACCCGCCGCCTCCCACTGTTTTCTCAATGGTAGTCAAGCCTGAACGATATACAGAGATATAGACCCTGCTATTGAACAGCATGGCCGAACGACCGTTGGTATCGGGAATACGGCTGCCGTTGATCAACGGCTCACCCGACCCGGTAAAACTCAACGTACCTGAGATACCTGAAGTGATACTCACCCCGTTATATTCACCGGAACCGAAAGAGACACTCAAATCATCTCCTCCAACGGGACTGGGCAGCGCCGTGCCGGTATCTCCCCAAAAGGCCGCATAATGATTACCGCCCGGGTTGATCCGCACATTGACCGGACGCCGATGCGTCATGGCCATCTCCTGTGCATAGCGCAGATCAGAGAGCGCCCGCGTCGCTGCATTAGAGAGCCGCGTATCTTCATTGACAGACTCTACAGAGACGCTGACCACACCGGTGAGTATGGAGACCACCACAATGGTGACCACCAGCTCCATCAATGTGAATCCTGATTCATTCTGAAGATATTGTCTGTTTTTTTCCAAACGCACCAAGACACGCTTCCTAACTAATGCACAGACACCGGAACCTGGACAGTCCCGGTGTCTGTAAAATTCATTTTTCTGATCAACCAGCAGCAGCAGCGTGTGTGGAGCAGTAGGCCTTACCATTGGCCGTGCTGTATGTACCGCCTGAGGGACAAACCGGGGCAGAATCCAGCTGACCGCCGGTCACCAATGAGGCGACATCAGAAGGATAAGCGGCATTGCCGTCAGCAGCCAAAGCGGCACTGGCGTAGTACATGGCACAGGCGGACTCGATAGAGGCACGGTTCTGCGCGCAGGCCGCCGTCTTGGCGTTGTCTGAGAGATCCATAAATTTAGGAACGGCCACAGCGGCCAGGATGCCGATAATCACGATCACCACAATCAACTCAACCAGCGTGAAGCCCTTTTCCGATGCGAACTTCATAGTGTTACTCCTTTTTTAATGATACTGAACCGATGTTTTCAACTGGTATAAACGCTACAAATCTTGAACCAACTCCCCCCTGTTTTGTCAAAAAATTATCTATTCTAAAAAGAAGATACTTACTGAATAGCACCCACCATACCCCACATGGGTAAAAAGATACCGAAAGCCATGACCACAACCGCACCGCCAATCACCAAGGTCAGAACGGGCTCAATCATGGCGGTGAGTCCCTTGATGGCATACTCCACCTCTACATCGTAATGTGAGGCGACTGAACCCAACATATCATCCAAAGAACCAGACTGTTCACCGATAGAAATCATACGAATCACCATGGGCGGGAAAAGATCATAGCGCTTCATGGAACCTGAAATACCCTGCCCACGCTCAACACCCAGCGCCACCTGCCGAATAGTCTGCTCAATGGCTTTATTGCCCACCGCCTGTGCCACGGTGCTCAGCGTCTGCAAAATGGGCAAACCGCTCTTATTCAACGTTTCAAACATCTTGGTAAAACGCGCCATGGCACTTTTAGTGACCAAATTGCCGATGATAGGGATTTTCATGACAGTGGCGTCCCACCAGAGCCGCCCTTTATCCGTTTTTGTGAACAACTTAAAACCGAGCGTTCCGCCTCCAACAATCACTAAAATATGCAGAGCATATTTCTGACTGAAACTACTGAGACCCATTAATATTTTAGTAAAAATGGGCAAATCCTGCCCCAACCCGGCAAAAATCATCGCAAACTTGGGAACGACCATGGTCATAATGACAAAAAAAGCACCGGTCATGGCAGCCATCACAAAAATGGGATACTTCATGGCTGATTTCACTTTTTTCCGTGTCTCTTCATCGTGCTGCATCACATGCACCATACGCTCCAGCACCTCATCAAGAGAACCGGACATCTCACCTGCATAGACTGAATTGACATATATTTTTGGAAAGACATCGGGGTGGGCGTCCAAGGCCTGTGAGAAACTCTTGCCCGACATCACGCTGACATAAACCTTATTCAGTACATCGCCCAGCGCTTTTCCACTCTGTGTGGCCAGGGCCTCAAGGGCGGTCAACATGGGCACACCGGCCCTGAGCAAGGTGACAATTTCCCGCGTGAAGAGGACCAGATCTTCGGTCTTTACTTTCTGTTTGAAGAGTTCGATCTGCATGCTGCCGCCTGAACTGGCCTCTTTCTGCTTCTTGATTGCAACAGGCCTGAACCCCTTGGAAAAAATCTCCTGGGTGACGCCCTGCTCTGTGGCCGCCTCAATCACATCTGTGATGACTTTCCCTGAAGGCATTATGGCTTTGTACTCAAAAGTCGGCATTTTCTTTCTCTTCTTTCATTAACCAATATTGGTGACGCGCATCACTTCTTCAACAGTGGTCACACCCTTCAAGACCTTGACCCAACCGTCGTGCAACAACGGGCGCATCCCCTCATCAAGGGCTCTTTTGTCGATTTCATCGGCTGATGCCCCTTTCAGAACAGTACTCCGGAGTCCCTCTGTCATCGGCAGCACCTCCAGAATTGACGCGCGGCCTCTATACCCCGTGTCTCTGCATTTGGCGCAACCCCTGCCTTTATAAAAGTGAAAGGGCTGTCCCTCAGCAATCCCCAGGCTGGTCAGCACTGAGGCTGGAATGTCGTAGTCGGCTTCAACCTCTTCCTTACACTCCGAGCAGATGCGTCTCACCAGTCGCTGTGCCACAACACCCAGCACCGCTGTGGAGATCAGAAACGGTTCAATCCCCATCTCCTGCAGCCGCGTGATCGCCCCGGCCGCGGTATTGGTATGAAGCGTGGAGAGTACCAGATGGCCTGTGAGCGCCGCCTGTACCGCAATCTCAGAGGTTTCTGTGTCACGAATTTCACCCACCATCACGATATCCGGATCCTGACGGAGAATGGCCCTGAGCCCCTTGGCAAAGGTCATACCCGCCTTGTGATTTACCTGGGACTGCCGGATCAAGGGCAGCCGGTATTCAATGGGATCCTCCAATGTGATCACATTCTTTTCAATCGTAGAGAGTCGGTTCAACGCGGCGTAGAGCGTGGTTGTCTTTCCACTGCCCGTCGGCCCCGTGACCAGGACAATACCGTAGGCATTGGCAAGGAGACCGGTGAAAGTCTCATACACATCCGGTTCCAGACCGAGATTTTCAATATCCAGCAATGCTGCATTTTTATCGAGAATACGGAGCACCATATTCTCACCGTTGGCAGAGGGCAGTGTAGAGACACGAATATCGATCTCACGGCCATCACTGAGCCGGAGCCGCATCTGCCCGTCCTGGGGTATGCGATGTTCGGCAATATCGAGGCTGGAGAGAATCTTAATCCGTGAAATGAGCGCTTCCTGCAGATTTTTGGGAAGATGCAAGCTATCTCTGAGAATGCCGTCCACCCGGAAGCGCACACGGAGCATCTCCTCTTCAGGATTGATATGAATATCTGAGGCGCCTTCAGCAATACCCTGCGTCAGCACCATGTTGGTCATTTTGACGACAGGGGCATCCTCAGCCAGAGCCACAAGCTCCTGCGAAGATTTCTCTGCCTCTTCGTCCTTTTCCTCAGCTTCGATGACTTCGAGAATATCCTGAAATTCCTCACTGGACACCTCGGTATTCACCTTTTCTTCTTCACCATAATACTTGTCAATGGATTCCATGACGGCAGTAGAAGAAGAAAGAGCCGGCGAAACTTCCAGCTGCGTCAACTGCGTGACCTTGTCCACCGCCTTCACATCCTTGGGGTTGGACATGGCGATCAGCAAAGTGTCATCGATGCGGAAAAGGGGAAAAAAACCAAACTCACGGGCGACTTTGACAGGAATCAGCTCAAGGACTTCAGGGTCAATCTCATAGTTGCGCAGATCAATATAGGGCACATTCATCAATGAAGCCTTGGTCTCATAGACCACTTCTTCATCGACAATGCCTGAAACCACCAGGAAGGTCTCCAGGTTGGTAGGCTGATCGGCGTTGCGCACCTGAGAAAGCGCGGACTTGGCTTCCTGCAGGCTCAGCACTCTCCGTTCGACCAGGGCCTGGGCCAGGGGTCTGTCTGTATCGCGTTCTGTGGTTTTGGTCGCTGTTGCCTGCATAAGTCCTTAATTGTTTAGATATTTTTGTACGACGGACATGATCTGCGGCAGCCTGAAGGGTTTCAACAGAAACTCGTTGGCGCCTACCTGTTTCCCCATATCCCGTTCTCCGGCCGTGGCCCGCGAAGTGAGTACCACAATGGGAATATCCTTAAACCGTTTGTCAAACTTTAAAAATCGGGCCACTTTGAATCCATCAAGCAGTGGCATCAGGATGTCCAGAATAATTAAATCAGGCGGCGCCTGTTTGACTTTCTGCAACGCCTCGAGTCCGTGACACGCCGTGTTCACGGCAAATCCGGCACGCTCCAGGGGTGTTCTGAGCACCTTGGCCACCAGCGGGTCATCGTCGACAACGAGTACACGCTTTCTCAGGGGCTTGACAGGTTTTTCTTCAACGAAACGGAGATCCAGATCCAGCTCCAGATCTTCACTGATCTCCTGTATGGCTTCAATGGTCATGCGGCTGAAACCTCCATGCCGCTGATGCAATGTCGTTATTGATAGAGCCCCACATACCACATGAGAATCTGATCACCGACAATAAATTGCATCAACGCGCCTATTGCAATAAATGGACCAAATGGAATTGTGCGTCCCATTTCCAAACGCTTGCCAATCAGGCCGACCAGTATGTATACCGTGGCCGTAATCATGGCGAATATTAACACATAAAGGACTTGTGGAAATCCCGCATAAATGCCTATAATTCCAATGAGTTTGACATCACCCATCCCCAGGCTTTCCTTCTTGAAAATCAGGTTGCCCAACACGCCGATCGCCAACAGCACCAACGCCCCTGCCGCGCCCCCTATCAACATGTCGGTCCACATTGCAGTTTGGAATACCAGAATGTAAAGTGCTCCCACAACGGCACAGGGCAGTGTCAATCGATTGAGGATGAGCTTTCTGTCCCAATCGATAAATGCGATGGGCACCAGAAAGAGAAAAAGCAGGAGATAGCGGCCGAAGGTATAGGTCCAGCCGTAGCGCCAGTAAAGCAGCGCAAAACCGAGGCCTGTCAGCAGCTCCACCAGGGGATAACGCATGGGGATTCGGGTCTTACAGTCTCTGCAGCGTCCACCAAGCAGCAAGTAGCTCAGCAGGGGCACATTATCAAACCAGCGCACGGCCTGACCGCAGACCGGACAGTGTGATCCCGGTGTGCTCAACGACTGCTTCTCCGGCAGCCTGTGGATCACCACATTTAAAAAGCTGCCCAGAATCAAACCGAAAATGGCTATGAGAATTATCAATAACATGGCTTATCTCACCAGAATCATGCGATTTGTTTTGGCAAACTGCCCCTGCTCCAACCTGTAGAAATACATCCCGCTGGCCACGTTGATCCCCTTGCGGTCTGTGCCTTCCCACACCACATGGTGCGTCACACCGGCTTCCATCTCCTCATCCACCAGCTCGCGCACCAGCTGACCGATGACATTGTAGATCCTCAGCCTGACATGACCGGGTTTCTGCACCATGAAGCTGATCGTCGTCGTTGGATTGAAGGGGTTGGGATAGTTCTGAAAGACATCGAACTGTCCGGGTGCGGCACTGGGATCATTGTCAACCGCTGACGCATCGGGATCAATGAGCAGCATATACATATTGTCATCGGAAGAGCCTTCATTGCCGCCCAGCACCACTTCGCCTTTTTTATAATCACGGGCATAGACATCAAAGGCCATACCGCGGGAATCGACGATCTGCAGGATGGTTTTATCAAAATCATCCAGCCAGGTGGGCACATTGGCAATGCCGGCGTCATAGGCCACATATACTGTGGCGGCGCCATCGAGCTGGAAGCGGAGGAAATTTTCAGATTGATCGACTTTGTCGTCGTTGGCCGTCTGCAGCCAGAGCATGTCTCTCAGTTGCTTGGGCAACTGCGCGACCGTATATTCACGATCAATATAGTAGGCGTCACCCACGGCCAGGCGCTCAACACGATAGGCGGCCTTGTTCATACTGGCCACAAAGGAACGGCTGCCGGCCTGGGGTTTGATAAAGGCCAGATACATATTGTCGTCTTCGGTGGCGTGGTTGCCGCCCAACACCACACGCCCCATGGCGCAGGTTTTACTCAGCACGGTGTAAACCACCGAGTGGTTGTTGACAATCTGCTCACCGGTGACGCGCCAATCATTGAGCCAGTCTGGACGCTGCGCCTGACGCTGATCATAGGCGATATAAACTGTCGCCTCCTGAGACAGCTCAAAGGAGAGGAAGTTGTCGGCTGTGGCAGCCTTGTCGGACTGGCTGTTGGCGGTGACAATCTGTATACTGCCGTCGAGCACAGTGGGCACCTGGCTGAAGATATAGTCCCTGTCCACATAGCAGGCGTTTTCTGTAGAGAAACCGCGGAGCGCGTAGTTTGAACGGCTCAGGCTGCTGACGGCCAGACCCTGACGCATCAGGTAATTGACCACGTTGTTGCTGGGCATGGTATTGGGCGAAGATGAACGATCGGTGATATTCCGGACACTGAGCGTGTAGTCCACCCCTTCTTGGTGAGAGGAGGTTTCAAGGTGCACACGCACCAGTTGCGTATCCAGCACGGCGGACTTGATGGTCAGACCGTTGACCGAATAATTGGCTTTATTCTCAGCGGACGCCTTGGTGATGGGCTTATTAAAGACCACATCAATAGCCGACGTGGAGAGCAGTTCAATACGGGTGACGACGGGGGGCACCTGATCGGCGCTGCCGCCTGAAACCGACATGGTGTACTCTTTCTTCTGGGCAGGAGAGATCTTGTTGGGCAGTGGCGCACGGTCCATGATGTTCTGAACCAGCATGATATAGGTCATGGCGGGCACATGGGCCGAGGTTTCCAGCGTCACACGCTGCATCGACTCATCCAGCACGGCACTGTTCACATCCACACCGTATTCAATATGATAGTTGCTGCGGCTTTCAGCCGAGGCTTTGTCCAGCGGCTCGTCGAAGGCCAGTTCCAGTTCATAAGTGCCCATCACCTTGACAGATACGAGCTGCGGCGCATCCTTATCAGGTGGTGTGTACATATACTGCTGCTGAATAGGCGCCTCAAGGGCATTGGGAATGGGGGCTCTGTCTTTCAGATTGCGGACGGTCACCGTATAGGTCACATTGGGTTGATGCTGTGAGGTCTCCAGCTTCACTGTCTTCTGGTCCCAGGTCAGGTTGGCCTCGGTGATATCGATATTGGGCGTAATTTCATAGTTGCTCACCTGCGTGGCCTCGGCACTTGACAGGGCCTCGTTGAACACCAGCGTCACCACATAGGGCGACACAGACATGCCGGCCGAGGAGATCTCAGGGGCCTCGGTATCAGGGGGATCGTAGCTGTATGTGGCCTGATTGTCTGTCCCAATGGTATTGGGATTCATGGCTCGGTCCTGCACATTAACCACTGTCAGCGTATGGTTGCCGGCATTGTGCGGTGCCGTGGTGAGCCACACCACGTTCAGATCGGCGGAGAGCACGGCGTTCAAGACGGGCACATCAGGGGTAATGGTATAGTTGTCTTTATTCTGGGCCTGAATCTGATTGACCGCCTCGTTGAAGCTGACCTGCAGGCTTGTGGCGCCAAAAGGCGTGACACCGGCCAGACGCGGTTTCTCAATATCAGGCGGATTCCAGGCGTAAGAGACCTGACTATAAGC